>Ga0255055_10000003_pt1 | contig 213252 bp, 194 predicted proteins | sample JV7_2_27_MG_FD_188633 | JGI IMG/M metagenome (GOLD analysis project Ga0255055, IMG submission 188633) | Seawater microbial communities from Jervis Inlet, British Columbia, Canada - JV7_2_27 | ecosystem: Environmental > Aquatic > Marine > Inlet | place: Canada: British Columbia | collected... | reverse complement strand
ACACATTGTTGATACCCTGATCGGTGAAGGTATCTAGCGTGGTTCCCCAGGCGAACGCAGTCTCCGTGAAGTCGGGCGCGATTTCTTGCAGTGAGCTGCCGTATTGCGAGCCGTGTGCGATCACGAGGTCAAATCCCTCCGCCGCATAGTCACGGATGGCAGCGGCCGCGTCGTCCACGACAAACATGCCCTCTGAATAGACCAACTCCATTTTATCCGTACCACCCATTTCCGCTTGTATGCCAACCAAAGCGTCATACATGCTCTGGCTGAAGGCCAGGTCAGTGATGGCGCTGGGCATGACGACGGCTACTCGGAATAGTTCTTGCGCTTCCGGTTCCGCAGCGGGCGGTTCTTCTGCTGGACTTGTTCCACTGCAAGCGCCAACAAGCAGCGCCATAAGCAGCAGTAGAGCTAACCATTTAAAACTCTTCATCTTCTTCTCCTTAGATCGTTGTTCGCTATTTCACACTTGCACTGAGCGTATCGGCAACTCTGTGATTGCTAGTAGTCGCCCCTTTATTACAGGTATTTTGGAAAGAGCATCACCTCCTATCAATAGATGATAATAATAAATTCTTTGTCTATCTCATTATTTCCTTCATTCCCCGCGTCCGAATGGCTTTGTCAATGCAGAAGGAGCTCGCACCCTTGAAACCGTAATCACTAATGCCAGGATGGTAATGATGTATGGCATCATCACCGCGATATCAGAGGGGATTGGTATACCAAGCACTTGTACCCATAACTGCAGGGAGTTCACCAGACTAAACAATAACGCGCCACCCAAAATTCCCCATGGTCGCCAACCCCCAAAATACACTAATGCCACTGCAATGAAGCCAAGTCCACTGGTCATGTTCTGTTGGAACACATTCAACAATGCAATCGAGAGGGAAGCTCCTGCAACCCCTGATAAGATGCCGCCTAATATGATGGTGAAATAGCGTACTCGTGCCACGCTTACTCCTAACGAGTCCGCAGCTTCGGGGTTTTCTCCCACCGCTCGTATTTTTAACCCAAGCGTTGTTTTATTCAGCACAAACCAGGCAATCGGGACAAGCGCGAAAGCCCCATAAACAAGCGCATTCTGGCTGAAGAATATTTGGCCGACGACGGGAAGGTCACTCAATCCCGGGATGTATATTTTGGAGAATCCACTAACCGTCTCCACCGTTCCCAGGAGTTTCTGGAATAACAAATCGCTCAAGCCCAGGCCAAACAAGTAAAACCCAATTCCGCTGATCCCTTGTTCAGCCTGAAGGTTCACAGTCACGAAAGCCATTCCCAATCCCATAATCGCGCCAGCGATAATCGCGGCCAGTAATCCTAACCAGAGGTTCCCTGTACTGAAGGCAATATAGAATGAGGCGAAGGCGCCCATGAGCATTTGACCCTCGACTCCCAAGTTGAGCACACCGCTTCGCTGCCCGAACGACTCGCCAATACTGGCGTATAGATACGGCGTGGCTAAGCGGATGCCAGAGGCGAGGATTCCTACCAGAACCGTAGCTGAAAATAGTTCAGTAATCACGAATCCCCCTCCTCTTTTTGTGATATGGTTTCAATTTCGCCAGAAGGCGTTATCTCGCTCTCTGGTTCAGCCATGAGTAAACGTTGACGCTGCAAACGCTGACGCCAGATACTGCTAGAAACCACAAATACCACGACCAAACCATTGAGAGCGACAATCAGGGCTGATGGCACCTGAACAACCCGCTGCATTTTATTAGCGCCAACTAGCAGGGCGCCAAACAATATCGAGGCCGGGATCGTGCCTACGGGGTGTAGTTGTCCGAACAAGGCAGCGACAATTCCGTTAAAGCCTGCGCTCCCTGTAAAGCCCGTTGCCGATCCATCTGTAATCATGCGGTAATTAACGCCAAACACCTGAGTGGCCCCTGCCAGACCAGCAAAAGCACCGCTCAGTAATAGCGCTAAAACAACATACCTCTTCACCTTGATTCCGGCGTAACGTGATGCGAGGGGGTTTCGACCTACCGCTCGAATACGATAGCCCAACGTTGTGCGCCATAAAAGAATATAGACCAGGATCGCGAGTATTACCGCAATTCCAGCTCCGAGATGTAAGCGCGTAGGAACCAGTCGGGGTAAAAGATAGGCGTCACTGAGGCGGGCGGTCTGAGGGATTTTTGATGCAAGCTTCATTTGAGCAGGGTCTATCATTGGACCCCGTAATAAGAAGTTCATTCCTTGGACAGCGATGGCATTCATCATGATCGTACTTAGGATTTCATTAACATTGAAATATGCCTTCAGCACTCCAGGTATGCCACCCCAAATAGCTCCTCCAATAAAACCTCCGCTCATCGCCAGGAATATTACAATCCATCCAGGCCAATCTTCAAAAGCCAGACCGATCATTGTCGCCAGCAGCGCACCGACTACCATCTGACCTTCACCACCGATGTTTATCACGCCCGCACGAAAAGCGATGCAAATACCCAAACCTACGAGAAGCAAAGGCGTGGCTTTGACGAGCGTCTCCGCGAGGGCGTTGCGATTCCCAAAAGCGCCTTCCCATAGAGCCCCATATGCTTCAAGCGGATTGACTTTCAAAAATAGCAACACTAACGCACCGATTGCCAAGGCTGCCAAAGTTGCAATCACCGGTAATAAGGCGTCAACGATCGCATTCAGTCGTGCTTGCATGAATAGCAGTAACCTCCTCTCAATCCAGATCCAAAATAGCGGTTGTTGACGGGTTATCGATGCGGAAATTCACCGGATAACTGTACAACGCGCGATTGTACTACTAATCATCGCGTTTACAGTTGATCGTTCACGATGAGCCCGGCAAGGATTTGTGCAGGATGCAGCGAAACTACCCCTGCTCCATCATGAATTTGCGTTCGGCACGATAGACCGGAGGCAGAAATTTGTGCTCCCTGCCCTGCTCCTTTACGCACCGCGGGCAGAAGACGTTCTTCCGCGATTTTCATCGAGAGGGGGAAATGTTCAATTTCATAACCGAACCCCCCTGCCATACCGCAGCACCCAGAATCGATTTCCTCAAATGTAATACCCGCCGCTCTAAACATCGCACTTGACGGCCCCGAGCCAATCAATGCCTTCGTATAACAATGATTATGGAATAGAACCGTGATCTCCCCTTCATGGAATCGTATTCTATCGATTGGGCGTTTTTCAAAGCCATTCGATCGAACGAGAAATTCTTCAAAAGTAAATGAACATTCTGCAAGCTTCTTAGCGCGTGGATCATGCGGGAAGAAATCCAGGTACTCGTCTCGTAGGGTAATGAGGCAAGACGGTTCCAGACCAATTACTGGAACCCCTGCATCTACGTAGGGCGCAAACGCTTGGATGTTTGTCTCTGCATGCACTTTCGCCTCGTTCAGCAGCCCCTTTGAGATCATAGGCCTCCCACAACACACCTGCTCGGAGACCAGTTCAATCCGGTAGCCAGCAGCTTCCAGTACTGCCACCGCAGCGATGCCCACCTCAGGATGTTGATATTGAGTATACGTATCTAAGAAAAGGACAACGACTTCCTTAGAACCGGGAGCCTGATGCTTCGCGAACCACTCGCTAAAGGTCGAACTCGCGAACTTCGGCAGAGTCCTTTCCTGTGCAATCCCCAATAATTTCTCTTGCATCCACCGAAATCCCCGCATACGACTAATAAAATTGATGGGGGCTGCAAATGCACTTCCATAGAACGAGAACTTGGTGATATTCGCAAACAGGAAATCACGCAGAGGCACTCCGTGTTCGGTCCGATAGAGCGCCAGAAATTCGGATTTCAACCGAGCCATATCCACGGCGGTTGGACATTCCGCCTTGCAGCCCTTGCATGCCAGGCAGAGGTCGAGGATCTCATACATTTGACTGCTGGTGAGCGAATCAAGCGGCAATATTCCACTGATCGCGGCACGAAGGGCATTCGCCCTGCCGCGAGTAGAATGCATTTCTTCCCGAGTTACCTGATAAGACGGGCACATCAGGCCATCATCTTTTCGACACACACCTAAGCCTGTGCAGCTTTCTATCGCTGATGCGAAATTTCCCTCTCGAGAGTAAGAGAAGAATGTTGGCGGAGACTCAGTCCGATACGACTCTCCGTAGCGGAGATCCGCAGTCAGGGAATCCTTGCCTCCAAACCCGCTGAACGCAGGTACAACTTTTCCAGGATTGAACACTTCATTTGGGTCGAATACCTCTTTCACTTGACGGAAGGCGTCTGCTAGATCTGAGCCAAAGAGGCGCTCGTTATACCCCGTATGGGACAAACCGTCTCCGTGTTCCCCGGAGATGGACCCCTGCATTTCGATTACCAATTCCACGACTGCGTCTGCGATGCCGCGCATTCTCTCCACGCCATCGGCGGTTTTTAAATTAACCATGGGTCGGAGATGGAGACATCCGGCGGAGGCATGGGCATACCATTCACCGGTTGTTCCATGATCTTGGAGAATCGAGTCAACCTTTCGTACATAATCCCCCAACTTTTCAACCGGCACCGCGACATCCTCGATAAATGTAATCGGTTTCATATCTCCGGGGATGGACATTAGAAGTCCAAGTCCTACTTTCCGCACTGCCCAAAGATCACCCTGATCATCTTCGCTGTCTAGCAGCATCCCCTCTGGGAGACGCTGCGCGTGCGCTATTGCCTGCTCAACGCTCTCGCCTGCGTACTCAACAACGAGCAGCGCGGCTGGATCTCCTTGGGCGAAATCCATTTTGCGTGCATATGCCGGGATCTCGCGTGCGCGATTTAAAAGCATACGCGGGAGCACTTCAACTGCCTCTGGATGGGTTTCCAGTATCGACGGGGTAGCATCGGCCGCTTCACTAACGCTGTCGAATGTTAATACTTTTAGTACCGTCGCAGCAGGTTTAGGGACAAGCCTGAGCTTGGCCCGTCTGAGAATGCCCAACGTGCCCTCTGAGCTGCATAGTAAGGGAGCCAGGTTTAACCCGGCGGTTGGCGGGTATGGATCCGCACCATCAAACCATACCGCCGGAGCTCCCGGAGAATAATCGATGAGATAATTCAGGCTATAGCCTGACGCCCGTCTCCAGGTCCGCGGCCAACGTTTAATAATGGAATCGCGATGAGCATCAACTATTCTAAAAACTTTACGATATATCTCTCCTTCCAGGTTCTTGCCCGTTTGCTTCATCTTGAGTGAGTGTGATTCGAGCGGGTCAAAAGTAGCGACCGAGCCATCACTTAAAACGACTTCAGCCTCAAGCAAATGATCGATAACCAACCCGTAGCGTATCGAATGCGCACCTGTTGCATTATTGCCAATCATTCCGCCGATCGTCGCTCGATCAGCCGAGGCTGGATCGGGTCCGAACATAAGACCGTGCTCAGCCGTGATCCGGTTAAGCGCCGCTAATACAACTCCCGGGCCGACTTCAATCGAAAGTTCCCCGGGAGAGATTGAGTGGATTTGAGTTAGGTATTTTGAGCAATCGAGAACTATTCCTGGCCCGAGAGTCTGCCCGGCCATACTTGTGCCGGCTCCCCTTGCGATAACCGATACGCCATACTCCCTGGCGATCTCTACAACGGCGCAAATCTCATCTTCGTCCCTTGGCAGAACAACCCCAAGGGGTTCGATCTGGAAGTTCGAGGCATCCGTGCTATATAGAACACGGGTATATGCATCAAATTGCACCTCACCTTCAAGGCGCACTTTTAGATCTCTTTGCAGGTCGTTAAGCGTCTTATCTGAGAGTTTATCCATACGGATTTTCGATTTCGATTCCAAGGAATGGAGTTACTAATCGATCTCTTCGAACGGTTCCGGTTGAGGTGATCCGATGTTGTCAAGCAGGAGATAGGGGCGGAACTCACGCTCTAGGCGTTGCGGTAAATTGCCTTTAATCACGACAAATTCGCGGTTATATGAAATGTCCGCAACTTCACCGTAATCATGGAACATACTGATTAAGCGACCCTCCTTGTAAGGCAATTCTACGGTTACCTCCTGCGAGTCTTCAAACATTTCTCGCTCAATGACCGCGAATAAAGTATCAACACCCTCCCCCGTAAGGGCTGAAATTGGAACCGCGCGCTCGAAGGAATCAACCTGTTCGAATACTTGTTCATCATCGGGCAGCAGATCAATCTTATTCAGGGCAGTAATCATTGGAATACCGGAAATATGTATCTCCTCGAGCGTTGTTTGGACAGCCTCTGCTTGAGAAGCAGCATTCGCATGCGTAATATCGACGATATGAAGGAGTAAATCTGCTTCGTTAATCTCCTCCAATGTAGCTCTGAACGCGGCAATGAGTGTTGTTGGCAATTTCTGAATGAAACCTACAGTGTCCGTAAAGAGCAAAGGATGCCCTTTTGAAGAAATTACACGGCGGGTTGTAGGATCAAGCGTCGCGAATAGCTCGTCGGCCACATAGACTTTAGCATCTGATAAATAATTTAAAAGCGTAGATTTGCCTGCATTTGTGTAGCCAACCAAGGCTACTGTGGGGATCGCAGACCGCCTCCTACGTTCTCGGTGGCGACTACGATGTGCGCGGACTTTGTCTAATTCACGTTTCAAGCTGGCAATCCGCCGTCGAATCTCGCGTCGGTCGACTTCAAGCTGCGTCTCGCCTGGTCCGCGGAGCCCCACGCCGCCAACAGACCCGGATCGCCCTCCACCTCCTCCGGCCTGCCTGGCAAGGTGCGTCCAAGCCCGGGTCAGCCTGGGCAATCGGTACTCATGCTGTGCCAGTTCAACTTGAAGAGCCCCCTCACTTGTTTGCGCGTGCTGTGCGAAAATATCAAGGATCAGCGCCGTGCGATCGACCACTCGAATCGATTCCCCAAATTCCTTCTCCAGCTCCCTCTGATGCCTTGGATTGAGTTCGTCATCGAACACCATGATATCGGCAACGAGATCATCTGCGAGCGCTTTAACTTCCTTGACTTTTCCCGACCCTAGATATGTTTTCGGGTTGGGATGGTCAAGAGTTTGCTGAGCCTGTCCTACAACATCCAACCCCGCCGTATGTGCAAGAAGGGCGAGTTCTTTAAGTGAATCATCAATTGTAAGTAATCCTGGTTGGTTTCTAATAGCGAGACCGATAAGGAAGGCTCGTTCCCGGGGTTGTGTCGTAGGAATAGCGACTTTACTCATTGTTCGCGCCGTGTCGATGGCCAAGCAAGCGCGCCGTCAAGTCGTCCGGTGGTAACTCCCTGCAGGGAAACATCAAGTGGAAGATGCTGCCCGGGCAAAGCACTTCATCATACCCCTGTGAATCGACCCATATTGTGCCGCCATGTGCTTCAAGAATCCCTTTGGCTAAGTGCAAACCAAGTCCCGTGCCAGGTACACTATCGTCGATAACTTGCCCTGAACGTCGCCCTGCTCCAAATTTCTCGAAAATCGTCGTTTGCGCACTGGGATGGATGCCGACACCTGTGTCAGCAATTGTAATCTCGATGAAGCCCGGAAGCTTTCTTCCGTCTACTACGATCGAACCCCCTTCAGGTGTGAACTTTACCGAATTGTTAAGCACATTGATGATCGCCTGCAGCAGCCTTTCAGGGTCAACATATATAGTTTCTTCCGCTGCTGGGAAAATATTTATCTCCAGCTTCTGTGATCGCTCGATAGTTTTGACTTCAATCGCCATCTTTGCTTTCTCAAGCAGATTCTTTATCTGCACCGGTTGAAAGTGCAGCATTAACATATTCGTATCAACCATGGAGATATCAACCAATTCATCAATAATGGTTCTCAACTTCCGAATACCTGACTCTACTCCAGATACAAGAGGGCCGCTCTCCATTTCTCCGCTCAGAAGCACTTCTTTGAGCATTTCTGTATAGCCCTCGATAAGCGTTAGTGGTGTTCTCAACTCTTGGGCAGCGATAGTCACGAAATTCAATCGGGTTTCTTCGAGCAATTCAAAAGATTCTTGGATCTCATCCTGACTCATTGTGAGCTTCTCGATAATCGCGGCGAATTCCCGATATGCAGCGTATTCAATAATTTGGCAGAACTGGACCTCAAGATTGTTTTGATAGACTAGCGCTTTCTCGGCATCGCAATTCTTTTGGACGATGGCAAACGCTGCGTTCCGCAGGGCATGCAACGTGGGGACAATGCCTCGTTCTTGATACGCGGTCAATGCCTGCTCAATCGATTCAAACACTATGTGCGCTTCAAGCCATCCATCGATGCGTTTTTCCAGAATGCTCGATTCGCCAGTGAGCATGGCTTCAAGGAGGGCGTCGAGATAGTTTTCGATATCTTCTGTGGATAGGATTGGATGCTCGCAATGAATAGCGAGCATCCTTCCTGATTCATCTACCCAATCCCGCCGGTGCTTTAGAAGAAAATCTACTGTGTTTATCATTTGGTAGGCATCATCCGAAATAAGTTTCTCTAAACCATCAATTTTCTTATTAAGTTTACTCAGAATCTTTACCTTTGGGTATATCGAGTGTTTAGCCTTGATTCTCCAGCCAGTGCTCTAGTGTTCTCCCAACCTGTTCCAGGCTATCTGCGGAAATCTTATCCATCGTGTCACTGAGAGTATGCCAGTACGGGTAGTCGAAATCAATGATATCAATTGCGGGAATACCTTTACGTAGAAATGGTAAATGATCATCGATTATTGAATATTTTGGTGCATCAAGAAATGCTGTGTAGCCTATCTCCTCAGCTGCTGTCCAAATCTCTCGTACAAGGTCGGGATCAGAGTTTTTCTCAACATAAAGAGTGAGATCTCGATCCCCCACCATGTCGACAATCACAACCGCTTCTAAGTCTTGGGTAAGGTTATCAGCGAAGAAAGTTGATCCAACAATCCAATCCCATTCGCCAATATTCCCGCTGTCTTCGGCGTCGAAAAAAACCAGCCAAATTGGCTGTCGTAATTGATCACTATCCAAGACATTCGCCAATTCTAACAGGATGGCGACACCCGATGCGCCATCATTTGCGCCTGGTACCGGCGCTTCGGGATTGATAGTATCCCGATCAGCGAAAGGCCTGGTATCGTAATGAGCTCCAAGCAAGATGGGCTTGGCTCCCTTCACACCGTTTAATTTTCCAGTGATATTCATAAGTGGTGTTCCAAGGTAATTGAAATACTGGACTTCAACTTTCCAACCTTTTTCTTCCAGTTCTTCAATGATCCATAGGGCTGTTTTCTTGCTCGCCTCACTACCAGGGATGCGAGGACCAAACTCCATCTGAGCCTCTGCATATTGAAGCGCCCTTAGCCCGTCAAATTGGATTGCTTGGGAGGATCCAGTACACGAGGTGATCGCGAGCAACAATACAAGGCCTAAACTTCGCATAGCCTTTGTAAATATAAATGAGCAATAGAATAAGGCTAGATTCAATTCCATGTGGCTATGCGCAATGTCCCTGTGTGTTTTCTAGAAATTCAGTTAAGACTGCCGCTGATCGCTCAGCATAAGCACGCGCGCGCTCGCGTCGATTTCGCTTCTGCCCATCTTCCAGAGGCGGCATTAATCCGAAGTTTGCTTTCATCGGTTGAAATAATTTTGGATCCGCATGTGCTATGTAATGGGATAGTGAGCCAAGCATGGTCTCCCTCGGTAAAATATAAAGTTCCTGACCTTTGATCAGACGAGAGAGATTAATTCCTGCTAATAATCCCGTGGCAATATTCCCTAAATATCCTTCAACACCGGTTAGCTGACCGGCGAAGAACAGATCGCTCCTCCCTCTGTGCTGTAAGTTCGACAATAGCTGCATTGGTGCATTTAAGAACGTATTCCGGTGCATTTGCCCATACCGTTGAAAGTGTGCATCTTCCAATCCAGGAATCATCTGGAATACATTTCGCTGCTCATCGTACGTCAAGTTAGTCTGGAAACCTACCATGTTGTACAGGCTTCCCGCCAGGTTATCTTGACGGAGTTGAAGAACGGCGTGTGGGCGCTTCCCGCTCCTTGGATCTATCAACCCAACGGGACGCATAGGTCCGAAAGCTAGGCTATCCCGGCCTCGCTCAGCGATAATTTCTACCGGCAAACATCCCTCGAAGTAATGATGCGCACCGGCACGCACTCCCTCTCGAATCTCATTTTCAAAGCTTCTCAGCGGTATTCTCTTCGCCCGGAGCAAGGCATCAATAAATGCTTCATACTCCTCATTATTTAGCGGACAGTTGATGTAGTCCCCCTCCTCGCGATCTCCTCTCTCGTATCGCGAACCACGAAAAGCGATCTGCATATTAATGCTGTCCGCGTCGATAATTGGAGCGAGCGCATCGAAGAAATAGAGATGATCCTGATCCGACAATGCATCAATCGCCTGCGTTAGCGAGTCTGAAGTCAAGGGACCGGATGCAATTACCGCATATCCCTCTGGGATGTTCTCTACTTCATCACGTGTAACCTGGATGTTGGGATGTTGTTCAATTTGCTCTGTTACCTCGATCGAAAAATTCTCACGATCGACAGCTAAAGCACCCCCCGCAGGGACTGCGTTCCGCTCAGCGCAACTCAACAATCTGGAGCCCAATATTCGCAACTCTGTCATAAGGACTCCCGATGCACGATCAGGCAGCTTTGAGCCGAGCGAATTGGAGCACACCAACTCGGCGAAGTATCCCGTTTGATGAGCCCCAGTCGAGATACCAGGCCGCATCTCATAGAGTCTGACACGGATACCAAGATTCGCCAGCTGCCAAGCCGCCTCGCTGCCAGCCAATCCTCCCCCTACCACCACTGCCTCTGCTCCCATTTTGTGATTTTATCACGCCTCGTTGGCATAGTTCTTGCAACATGTTTGCCAGCATTGTCCAGCCGATGTATACTCACCTGCGAGGCGCAAAATGTTTCGTCAGACACAAGGCCAATCTCTTAGACCACTTACGACAGCTCATCTTGCTCAAACGATGAGCCTTCTGGTTTTATCAAATCAGGAACTTCATGATCGGGTTATCACAGAACTTTCATCGAACCCAGCATTGGAGCTTCTAGATGAGCGCATTTGCCCGGGTTGCCACAAGCCCCTAAGTGGCGCTGGCCCCTGCCCTGCATGCAGTCGCCAGGTTGAAGGTGAAGATCCGATTGTATTCCTCTCTCCTCGAGATTCCTACCGGCCATCCAGAAAGAGAACGCTTGAAGACCAACCAATGGAGCAAGAGCCGGCCGCCCCAGAAGATCTCTCAATATTCGTCATGCGCCAACTCGCGGCGGATCTCAAACCAGAAGATCGGCACATCGCGGTGTACATCCTTTCCAGCCTGGATGAAGATGGTTTCCTAACCAGCCCCCCGCCCTACATCGCCCAGGCTACCCGCTCTAGTCTGCCAAAAGTAATGAGTGTTATCGACTTGATATATAAGGCCGACCCGGTCGGCCTTGCAACGGATGGTCCCCGACAAACGCTTCTCATTCAACTCGATCAATTAAGCGACGGAAAAGAACCGCACTTCGAACTGGCGCGCCGATTGCTACGAGAATCCTTTGCAGAGCTCGGTCGCAAGGAATACGACAAGATCGCTCACAACTTTGAAGTGAGCCCAGCTGCAGTAAAGCAAGCCGCCGCATTCATTCACGACAACTTAAATCCCTATCCTGCGCGAGCGTACTGGGGTTCCGGCCGGCAGCCGCAAACAGGCGACTCAAATGTCTACCACACGCCAGACGTCATGATCTCGCGCAACATCTCTGACGAAGATGGCCCACTGATGGTTGAAATATTTTCTTCGATTTCGGGCTGGCTCCGGGTCAACCCTCTTTTCAAACAAGCCATGACGCAGGCTGATGAAGATCATAGCGATGAGTGGTCTGAGCACCTGGAAAAGGCGAACCTCTTTGTTAAGTGCATCCAGCAGCGCAATAACACGATGCAGCGCATGATGGGCTTACTCGCCTCGCAGCAGAGCAGTTTTATTTTAGAAGGCGCTCGCCACTTGATACCCATGACGCGAGCCCAAATTGCGGAAGAGATCGGCGTGCACGAATCCACAATCTCAAGAGCTGTAGCGAATAAATCTGTCGCAATGCCAAATGGCAGAATAATCCCACTCGCGAAATTCTTCGACCGCAGTCTCTCGGTGCGCGATCGTATCAAGGAGCTAATAGAGAACGAAACCAAACCACTCACGGACGATGTAATTGCCTCGCTTTTACATGAGGAAGGGATTAAGATAGCACGAAGGACTGTCGCGAAATACCGTGCGGTTGAAAATATTCTACCGGCTCGATTACGCGGTGCAAGAAATCTATCGCCGGCAGCCTAAGGTGTAATCTTTGGCTAAGGATACTTCACCCACCAATCCGATCTCACGCTTATTTAAGGTTGATCCCTACCGCGAGCTTTTCCTCTCCCTCGCCGATACCCTTGACAACTCCGTCCTGGTTTTATCCGGGGCGGAATCGCGTCTGCTCACCTGCAACCACGATTTTTTGCTTCTCTCAGGTTATGCTCGGAAAGATCTCGATGACGTAAGTCCTTCAGACCTCTTTCCCGGCGAAGAAGGCCATGGAATGCTCGAGAGGATCCTTAACACGTGGGAGAACCCGGACTGCGCACTCCAGGATGTTCCGCTGCAGACGCACACAGGGGAAATCGTCCTCATCGATCTCGAAGCACTCCCAATCGCTCCACCCAAAACTGCTGTCCTTCTTAAAATAAAACCGGCAAGCGCTCGCTCACGAAGCGAGGAGCGAAAACTCGCTGAGGAAACACTTCTGCGCAGTCTGGAGAACATTACAAATTTGATCCTCACAGGTGGCATTTCCACACTGCCAACAGCACTCGAACTCTGCCTTGAGCCGCTTTACGCGACTTACACTGCAATCTATAGGCTTTCGGCAATATCACCTGACTACATCATCGAGGGGGTACTGCCTCCTGAATTCCCAGAAACGTTCCCTGCCGCCGCAATCGGAAATTTGCAGGTATTTACCTCATGGAGCCTGGGCCAACGCCCTGATGGTGAACTACAGCGTGCTGCGAGAACCGCAGAACTCTCACATATGAAGACTGCACTAATTGGGGATGATTCCGCCTGGATCGGCATTTTCATCGTCGGTTGGAAAGAGGAGATCAAACTGAGTCCGGAGATTGATCCGCTAATCCGCATCATCGCTAACCTCCTCCACACTTCGATCTATCTGGACCAAATGCGAACGACCCTCATCGAGGTTGACACATCGATGGACACACTTGAGGCAGAAATTACTTGTCAATTCGAGGCCGTAGCGGATGCGCTGATAATTGTGGACTCTTCTCTCACCGTAACTAGAGCGAATTCAGCGATCAGCCGTCTTCTCGGTTATCGCCCCTCTGAAATAAACGGCTTGGCGATTCAGGATGTCCTGGTTGGCCCCGAGGATGTGACAACGACAATACTTGATGCGAAGGGGCACAAGCGCACTGCAGAACGATCAAGGCTCATACTTCATCATCGCGATGGCACGCGCCTGCCAGTCCATTTACGAGTTGCCCCTATGGCTGGAGCTGCAGAGGATCAACTTCTCATCGTTCTAAGTGATCAATCCGAACAACAAGCGATTGAAGATCAAACGGAAATCCTGGCCCAGAGAGCCCTGCTGGGAGAAGTCACTGCAATTTTCGCTCACGAAGTAAGGAATCCCATCAACAACATATCCACCGGTGTCCAACTCGTCGCCTCGCGCCTCGGTGAGAGCCACCCACAATTCGAGGCTCTGGGACGCATTCGAGCGGAGTGCGTTCGCCTCGACCAACTCATGAGTGATGTGCTTTTCTTCGCCCGCCCGCTCCAGCTCAAGATGGATCCACTTGATCTTACCGAGCTTCTTCAAAGGGTAATCGCTCGCTGGGGGCCGCGCTTCAATCAAACCGGCACTCGCTGCCATACTTCATTCGATCCTGATACACCGCTCGCATCAGCGGATCCTAGGACACTTGAACGCGTGATCGTAAACCTGATCAGTAATGCTCTTGAAGCTATGACTGAAGGCGGCACCCTTTCAATCAATATTGCACCAATTGGCTCTGCCCAAAGCGGCATGATCGAACTTAAGGTCGCGGATACCGGCCCGGGGATCCCCTCGGATAAGATCCACCGCATATTTGACCCCTTTTTCACCACGAAAAAGGACGGTACAGGTCTAGGACTTGCGATTAGCCGACGCATAATTACCGCCCATAAAGGGACGATCCAAGTTGAGAGCTTCCCTGATGCTGGCACAGTGTTTACAATTCACCTTCCATCTGCGGACCTTGACTCCAAGGAGTAATGAATGACTGCAACGGTATTGATCGTTGACGACGAAGAGACCGCCCGCAACTTCATCAGCGAAGCGTTGACGGATGCAGGCTATGAGGCAATCGAAGCGGGGACTCTGGCAGAGGCGAATAAAGCTATCGACGAGGGCGCCGGGGATATTATCTTGCTCGACGTAATGCTCCCCGATGGGTCTGGCTTATCTTTGCTCGACCGCCTTGCCCTTGAAAACCCCCGCCCACCGGTGATTCTCATCACCGCTTTTGGAGAGATTGATACAGCAGTCGATGCGATGAAGAAAGGGGCCCTCGATTTTTTGCAAAAACCCCTTGATCTCGAGCGCCTGCTTCAAGCGATTGAGCGGTCATCTGAAGTCGTTGGTCTGCGCCGGGAGCTCGATCTCCTGCGCCGGACTTCCATTGTGGAAACAGAGATGGTCATCGGTGATACCCAGAGCATGAGGCAGATTATGCGCGAAGCCGAACGCGCGGCCCAGGCCTCCGTCTCTGTGCTACTCACGGGTGAAACGGGAACCGGCAAGGAAGTCCTCGCTCGATCTATCCACAGCTTCGGACCGCGCGCAGATACGCCTTTCATCCCCATAAACTGTGCCGCACTTCCAGATACAATGATCGAATCGGAGCTTTTTGGTCATGAAGCAGGAGCCTTCACCGGTGCACAAAAAAAGAAGCCGGGGTTGATCGAGATCGCTGACGGCGGCGTCCTCTTCCTCGACGAAATCTCATCCACAAAACAGGAAATGCAAGCCAAGCTGCTGCGCGTCCTGGATGAGCAGAAATTCAGACGGGTCGGCGGGGTAAAAGAAATCGCTGTTGATGTTCAGATCATCGCCGCTTCGAATCGGAACCTCCCGGCCATGATTGAGGAGGGAACCTTCCGGGAGGACCTCTACTACCGGCTGAAGGTCGTCGACCTTCACCTCCCACCTCTTCGTGAACGTATTGTCGATCTTCCAGCGCTGACCGGAAACTTCATTCGTCAAATCAATCTCCGTGTCGGCGGCATCGTAGAGGGGATCACTCCGCGTGCGCTCGATGCCTTAAAGGCTCACTCCTGGCCTGGAAACATCCGTGAACTCCGTCACGTCGTTGAGAGAGCTATCCTGTTTTGTGACGAGGAAAATATCGATCTCGCCCACTTACCACCTGATATCCAAGACCTCGCCTCCTGAAAACTCTGGCACGCTACTTGCAACATTCGCCTTCAGACGCATTACCTGGAGGCGAAAATGATTCCCCTTAACTATAGTGATGTTCAAATCCTCATAGCAGCGACCATCTTCATCTTGGGCTTTTTGTTGGTGCTCATTGGTGCTTTAGTCTTGGTAAGCCGGGGCTATTCCCGAGAAGTTCGGGCGCTGGCAGCTCACACTGCCAGGCTTGGCCAGAAAGGCCTAGCCCAAGAGGTTACTGGGCTCGTCAACAGCGCCACCGAGCTCGTCGCTTCGCTCAATAGCCTTGTTCGTACCGCAAGTGGGATCGGGGTCTTGTTGATCTCGGTTGGATTAGGTTTGTTGTACGCAGGCTATTGGATCATTCAGCAAATGAGCTGGGCAATATAACCGACTGGATGGGTACTATGCTCAATGACGCAGACATCTTACAGTATTTAAACCAGGTCCTGAACGAAGAAGATCTCTCCAGTGCAATACGACGCATTCTTTATGTGCCGGAGGCGTGGCGTGAGATTCACAAAAGCGAGTTCCTCACCCTGGCGCTGGAGAAGATCGATCGCGCAGGTTGGTCCCCCGCCACTCTCGCTTCTCTTTCCCTAGGGCAATCTTCCCTATCCAATGCGATGGGCTCACTATCTGCCGAGCAGGAGGGTCGAATCGCATTCTTATTGGAATCTACTTCCGGCAAGGAGAGCAAGAATCTTGTTGACATCGCCCTGCTCTCTGTCACATTGCTGAGAATTGAGGCCGATGAAGGGCTAGATGGACTTACCGAAACGATCCTTGAACGCACAGATTTCTGGGCACCAGCCCTTTCCTGCGCGTGGCCTTACCTCGAATTTGGGGCAGGAATAATCAATGCGCTGATCCGGTGCGGAAATCAAGATGCGATTGGACTGGCAATTCAAATACTGCACTCGAACATGGATGTCAGTCACGCAGCTGAGATTCTCTCAAGTCTTGATCAGGAGTTAATTCGTCGAGTTTTAGTCAGCCTGAACTACAGACACGAAGATGAACTATTCCTGGCTCTTTCCGAATTGGTCAAAGATAAAATCGACCTGGATCTCGCGGACGCCCAACAAGATCCCGGCGACCTTTCTGAACAGGCGATCATCCTTGCAGCAGCCGGAAATGCCACCGATGCGCAAAAACTCGTCTCTCGAGCCTGGGATCAAACCACATTGATCTCGGCGCAGGTCGCCGATCGATTGGCCGACGTTGCTAGAATGGATAATGACCCGGTACTTGAAGTTGAAGCGCGCAAACAAGCGCTCCAATTGTCACTCTCGCCGCGGCGGCGTGCTGAACTGGCAAAGGCGTTCGTTCAAATCGATCGCCATCAAGACGCTCTCGATCTGCTCCACGAGCCCGAGACGGCAGAGGAATTTATCGCCGCAGGTCAAGCATATGTGCTTTCAAACGAGTCGGCGTTGGCTGCGGATTGCTTCATTCAGGGCTATAAACGCTCGCTACATGCACCTGCACTGGATCCTTCATGGATGACTTTACTGTCCAGTGGGCTTGAGGCATCAGGGAAGTATAGCCAGGCTGTCGATGTCCTGGAGATCCTTTCTGCACAAAAACCAGTAAACGCAGATCTACGACAGAACCTGGCCAGTTTACTCGAGAAGGCTGGAGATCCTAACGCGGCAGCTGAGCAAGCAGCATTCGCGTTAACACTAATGCCGAAATCGCTCAGCTCGCGTGAAATTCTAGCCCGTAACCTGCAGAAATCCGGTCGTTCAGAACAGGCTATCCCACACTGGCAAGCAATCACTTTGCACGACAAGCAAGCCCGTGCGAAATTAAGCGACTGTGCGTTGGATGCCGGCGATTTCATTTTAGCGAAGCAAACTGCAGAGGATCTCCTCGCAGATACCCCCGAATCGGTGGAAGCCCAAGTCCTTTTAGGGAAAGCCCTTTTTGCCTTAGGAGAACATCAAGAAGCGGAGGCTCACCTGAAAAAGGTGACGCAGCTTACGCCAATGGATGCCGAAGCATGGATCGCCCTTTCGGATTGTCAGCTTTCTAGAGGCGATGAGGAAACTGCCGACGAGACATTGGATGCCGCTCTCCAAGCGAACCCAACGAGCGGAGCCGTTCATGTCGCCAAAGCCCACTCGCTCCGTAGTAAATCCATGCCCACGGAGGCACTCGAGCATATCCGCAAAGCCGTAGATACTGATCCCGAGCGCGCGGAGTGGCTTATTGAGCACGGCAATCTGCTAAGGGAGCTCGGTCATGCCGAAGAGGCAACTCCGATCCTGCAGTCTGCTCTAGACAAGCAACCCGAAAATTGGAACGCTCGCGAATCGTTAGCGCTCAGCTTCGAAAGTCAGGGCGATATGGCTTCAGCCACCGCACTAATCGGAAGTCTCCCCCGAGATCTCACTCCCGAATCTCTTTGGAACGCAGGACGCATGCTCGTCCAAACACCTTCGGGGGAAAAAGAAGTCAACCTCAAGCTCGGTGTGAAGACCCTTGAAGAGGCTCGTGAAGCCGGTCATGACGACGCTGGCATCGATTACTGGATCGGCCATGGTCTTCGTCGCCAAGATTCAAACGAAGAAGCTGTAAATCATTACCAGGCTTTCCTGGACAATTCAGAGGAGAATCCCGGCGAGGCACATCTGCAGGGTGTCCTGGGTCTGGCGAATGCCGCTCTCGCAATGGATGATGCAATATTAGCAATCGCCACAATGGAGAAACACCGCGGTCAGTACGCTACATCTCTCGAAATGCTCATTCTTCTGGCGAAAGCACATATGTCTAATGACGACTTCAGTGTTGCCAAGAACCTCGCTCGCCAAGCTTTTGAACGCAACCCGATCGAAACTGAAGCGCTCTCCATATTAAGCCAGGCTGCTGAAGCGGACGGCTCACTCGATGAAGCCATTACCGCACGCAAACAACTCGCCAATCTTCAGCCCGACCAATCGGAGCCCTGGCTAGAACTCGCCCGGCTGACATGGCTCTCGGGAAACAAGGACGTAAGTCGAAATCACCTGGCTCGCGGCTTGTTCCTGGGCCGGAAAGATAAGCAGCTCCTACAAAAAACCGCTGCTTTATGTGGCGAATTCAAATTCCACCCTATGCAATTACGATTGCTCCAGCGCGCTTCAACGCTCGATGAACATGACCCTGGCATTCACACAGAATTGGCGCTCGCCGCCGAGAACATCGGCGATTTTGAACAAGCGCAACTGGCCTGGATGCATATTGCCGGTCTTCTTCCTGATGATACCCACCCCCTTGATCGTGCCGCTGATGCACTATGGAAGCTAGATAAGAGAACAGCCGCGATCGGATTGTGGGAACAAGCTACCCAGATCGACTCCGAGAACGCCGTGCACTTTACCGCCCTTGGACGAGCCTATATGCAGATTGGTGAGACACAGCGTAGTCTGAACTGCTTTGGCCATGCTTTAGCTCTTCAACCGGATGACCCAGCTTTCCTTATCGAAGCTGGTTCGGCAATGACGTCCTCAGGTTCGCCTGAGGAGGGCTTGGGTGTACTGCAGAAGGCAGTATCCATCGTACCCAATGATCCTGCCCCGTTGATCGCTCTTGCTGAAACACTCCACCTGCTTGGACGCAACACAGATGCCCAGGCGGCCCTGGATCGAGCAGCAATTCTTGCGCCCCTCTCCATAAAAGGCTTCGCCTTACAAGCCATTACGTCTTTAGAGACGGGAGAACTTGAAAACGCGGAGGAAGCATTCAACTTGGTTTTCAAATCAGAACCCAAGGATTTTAGTGATGTTCTTTGGTCTACACGCAGCGCAGTCGCCCATGCAGATTGGGACGCTGCCGTACATACCATCGAAGAATGGTTAGGCGCCGGTAATGACAATCCGGAAACAGCACTTGAATATCTCCGCGGACAGCTCAGACTGCAGGACTTGCTTTGGGTGTACCGCTCAGCCTGTGAAGCAGATGCACATGCACCCTCACAAGTCGATTTATTAGGGGAGCGAAAGAAATATCTCCAAGCGATGATCGATCAATTTAGATCTTCTGGTGCCAACGAATCGATCGGTGATTTGCTCCAGACCTGGTTTGAGCTCACCACAGGTGCGAAGATCGTTGACGAGTTGGAGGGTTCTCAAAATATACCTCAGCGCATCCTTCATGAATTCACCCAGGCGTTTGCCCTCGCGCAAATCCGGGCAAATAGACCGGCGAAGGCTGAGAATGCCCTCCTGCAGGACAATGGATCCGGCTTTAAGGATCCCTATCACACCCTCCTGCTCGGCATCAGCCGAACTATGCTCGGGAGATTCGAGGACGCCCAGGAGACGCTTCACCAGACCTATGGCAATCCCCGCATACGCCCGCTCGCGCTCTTCCTCGAGGCGAAACTGTGGCTGAAAGCGGATGACAATGAGAAGGCAATTACAGCGCTTAATAGTGCAATTTCGCTCTGGCCTGATGAAGCTTCTTGGCAAGCTAAGCTTGCTTTCCTGTACATGGAAAATAACAAGCTTGAAGCTGCGTTGCCCCACTGGCAGAATGCCGTTGAACTCGAACCTGAAAACGGGGAATACCTGACTGCGCTTGCCCGCACCTATCGTCAAGCAGGTCAATTGACAGACGCGCAAACCACGTACGCCAAAAGCCTTCAGACGTCATCTGTAGAACCCAAAGTATGGAAAGAAGCCGGCGAAGTCGCCCTGGCAATCGGAGATGCAGAGAAAGCTGAAGCATGGTTCGAAAGAGCTTGCTCCTTGATGCCCTCTGATGTGGGTGTGATGATCGGCTCATCGAGAGCTGCAATGTCTCTGGGAAACGTGAAACTTGCGCTAGACCATGCCCGTAAAGCTTATCGACTTGCTCCGAACAACGTGGATGTTCTCACGGGCTTAGGAGATGTTTTTGCTCACAAAGGCAAGTTCGACAAAGCCATCCAGATCTACGATCGAGCCTTACGCGTCTCTGAAGACGACAGAGTTGTCCAATTAGCTCGCAGCAAACTCCTGCTTCGTATGGGCCGAACCGAGGAGGCTGTCGCCGACCTTCGGGCACTCACGGATGCAGAAACGGAATTCGAAGAGGCGTGGGCTGCACTTTCCGAGGCATACACGTCAGACGGCGATAATGATGCTGCCCTTGAAGCCTCCAGCAAGGCGGCGAAACTCGCCCCTCGTAATGCAGAGTATCAACTCCTCCTTGGGCGGAAGTTCAGAGAGTCAGGTCAACTTGATCAGGCACTTAGCGTCTTATCGAAGGCCTCATCCCTTGCCCCCGTTGACGCTCGAATTTCTCGGGAACTTGGAGAAGTTCATAACGCTCGCAGGCAATATACGCAGGCTCTTGATGCATATCTGCATGCGATTACACTCGACCCAAAGGAAGCGGCAACCTACAAACAAGCAGGGTTGATCCTGAAAGTCCTGAAATCATACGGACAGGCAGCAGATATGTTTGAAAAATCTATTTCGATAAACCCCGTGGATCCAGAAACTCTCCATCAGCTTGCAGCTGTACGTGCGCTGCAATTGGTCCATGGCGGTATGGAAGAGCAGGCGGTGGCCCTATGATAAGCCGAGACACGATTATTCATCTCATCGAAACGGCGTTTCTCGCTGGTCGTGCTGACTACGCGAAGAACACTGCGAATGATTGGCTCGAAATATGGCCGGGCGATCTCGAAGTCCAGCTTCTGCTCGCCCGTGCGGAGATGGAGCATGGTCAGTTCCGTGAGGTCATTCAACGCTTGACTGCAATCCTTTCCACCGACCCAGAGTGCATCAAAGCTTATGAATTAATGGCCAGCTCTTTACGCACGATCGGCGAGGTCGTAAGCGCTCGTATTTTTGAGGCTTGCGCCAAGTCCTTTAGAGGCGAGGAGCTGAATTCACAGGAAGCCCCTTCTTGGGTTGTGCAGATTCAAATAGCCTTAAAATCTCTTAGGCGCGGAGATGAACAGACGGCAATTACCGCCGCGCAAGTGGCGCTTACAACCGACCCCGATCTGGCGCTGCCCACCCTTGTTGCCCTAAATGCATCACGAGCTGCAGGTAATCAATCGGCCGTATCTTCACTAGCAAGAACAGGTCATGAGCGTTGGCCAAACTGTGTCCAATTTATTCTGACCATGGCCAAGGACCTGCTCTTGGAAGAGAAAATCGACCAGGGTGTCGCCTACCTTCATCAAGCAGTCAGCCATGATACAAGCGGAAGGATCGCCTTGGATGTTCTGGGAAGCGATCATCCCTACCAAAATCTGTGGCCCGAAGAACAATCTGCGGATCTGAGCAGACCAATTCCCGCTGATGTTGCTGCAATTCTTGGCGACAACCGCCTCTCCAGTTCCGGCAGCGACGACAAGAATGCCGTCGAAAGCAGCCCCGACTTCGCACATGACCCTGGCAAAAGTGGATCCACAAAGGACACCCGTGATACTTCTTCACATAAGCCCGAACCAACCGGCGACCCTCTTCCTGAGCCAGAACCGTGGGAATCGTTTCGAGGACCTGATCCCGGGGATATCCGCGAGAGTGTCGAAAAGCCATTTTCCGAAGAGGGCCTGGTTGAGATAGAAGACGATTTTCGTCGCCTTGCTGGCCGTTTGAATTCCCGACAGCGAGCACGAGATGAGGATGGGCGTGCACCAGTTTATGTTGTGCTTTCAAGCCATACACGTTTACAGCAGAGTTACGGTGAAGAAGGCTACTTGAGAGTGAACGAAGCAGTTCTCTCACTGGTCGAAGCGATCCGCCGCCGTCCAGGATGGACAGCCTACCGTTTCTACCCCGATGACCCGAGCACTCTCGACGGATTCGATATCTCCCCTTGCGATCCAGGAAATGCATGGGAGATCAAGCTCCGTCTTGCGGATCTCGATCAATCTCTTGCCAAGCGAGGGGAGATGATCGGAGCCTTGCTGATCGTCGGCGGTCACGGGATCGTCCCTTTCCACCTATTGCCAAATCCCACAGATGATGATGACGAGGTAGTGCCGTCAGACAATCCATACGCTGCGACAGACGAGAATTATTTTGCCCCAGAATGGCCGGCGGGTCGAATTCCTTTTGATCAAGACCTCGACCAACTCGTAAAACAACTGGAACGTTCAACTCAAGATCACCGCCAACTGGTGCGCTCAATGGGTTTGGTGCAGCGATTAAATATCTGGCTTTTCCGCAGATTCACACGATTATTCGGCGGAAACAAGAGGGTTCTCGGATACACCGCAAGTATATGGCGGAAGGCATCGTTCTCGGTCTTCAAAACAATCGGCGATCCTCGAGCGATGATCACCTCACCACCGACAGAGGCGGACCGTCTGCCCGCTGTCGCCATGCGTCCTTCCCGCCTATCGTATTACAACCTTCATGGCTTGGAAGATGCGCCCGAATGGTACGGCCAACGTGATCCACTTCGCGATGAAAGCACCCTGGTCGAATTCCCAGTCGCACTTCGCCCTCAGGATGTCGTGAATAGCGGTCGAGCTCCCAAAGTCGTATTCACTGAGGCATGCTATGGGGCAAACTCCATAGCCAAGACCCAGGATACTGCGCTCAGCCTTAAGTTCCTTTCATCAGGCAGCCGGGCGGTTGTTGGCTCAACAAAGATTTCCTACGGTTCGATCACCCCTCCCCTGATTGCCGCCGATCTGCTCGGTCGAATATTCTGGATGAACCTCAATCAGAAATTACCTGTCGGTGAGGCTTTACGACGCGCTAAATTGAAGCTGGCAACCGAGATGCACCGCCGGCAGGGTTTCCTCGACGGCGAGGACCAGAAGACGTTGATTTCATTCGTTTTATATGGTGATCCACTTTTCACGCCGTCAGATATCGCCCACATACCTGGCGAGAAATCCGTCATCCGCAGGACGACCAGACCCAAATTGATGAAGACGGTTTGTGCCCTGGGTGGACCTGATATCTCGCCTGACGAATTGAAACCGCACACGCTCAATAAGGTCAAACTCATCGTTTCTCAATACCTTCCGGGCATGCAGGAAGCTGCCTGTAAGATCCATCCCCAGCACTTCAACTGCTCTGGCGAGGATCATACTTGCCCTACCATGCATATGGGTGCAAAATCGCAACCATCCGCTGGCCGTGGTTCGACAGTCATCACGCTCTCCAAGCGCATCCCCGAGGGCGATCGCAACCACCCTCACTTTGCCCGCATCACGCTTGACGCCTCCGGAAAAGTAACCAAGTTGGCGGTGTCTCGCTAAAACGTCACCTTTCCAGGGATATGGCACGCTTCTTGCATCAATATTGGCAGGAAGGAACAAAGTGCCATGTCCCTTGAACTCGTCAGACTCGGATTTCATTATTATCACGACCAGCACCATTACACCCAGGCGGATCTTGACTGCTGGCTGCCAATATTCCAATCCATTCATACATCCTGGCTCACGCTAAGTGGTTCTCGGTCGCAAGTCATCCCCGAATTCTTCCTGCGCGAGTTGATCGAGGCGGACATCGAGCCGATCATTCACCTCGAGGCATCAATCGGCGAACTCAACGTTCGTACCCTCAGACCACTCCTGGCAAATTACGCCGATTGCGGCGTCACGCACATCGTTCTCCATGACCGTCCAAACATGCGCGCTCAGTGGGATCCTTCGAGCTGGTCTCGCGGTGATCTGGTCGAGCGCTTCCTCGATCACCTGATCCCTCTTTTCGAGTTTCAGGCCGAGTATGGTCTTAAACCAATTTTTCCTCCCTTGGAGCCTGGTGGGGATTATTGGGATACTGCATTTCTACGCACGGCGCTGGGGTCTCTCCAACGCCGAGGGAAAGGTGATTTGCTAAAGAATCTCACGCTCGGCATCTACCAATGGGCCTATGAAAAACCGCTCGATTGGGGAGCTGGCGGCCCGGATGTCTGGTCCTCGGCACAGCCATACAACACTCCCGCCAACAACCAGGATCACCGGGGTTTTCGAATCACCGAGTGGTATTCTGCCATCAGCCGCGAAGTTATTGGAACTGAACTTCCTATGTTAGTGCTCGCAGGTGGAATTTCCCCTCAGCCCCAGACAGGAGATACAAGAACAGACCCAGATACTATCGCAATCACTGGAATTCTTGAGCACATCAGGGGTGGTGAACTCCCCAGCATGGCACTTAATCTCGCGCTAGATCCACATACAGTTGCTGAAAGGCTGCGAGATAGCTGGGAAGCCGTCAGTGAAAACCCAACACCCACTGCTCGGATAAAAGCTAAGGTTAAGAAACTATTTGCCGCTGAAGAACCGAGTACAACAAATTCTATCCACAAGAAAGTCATCTCTCACTACGTTCTTCTTCCGATGACAAATCAGCGCAACACAGCCCAGGATTGGGTTGACGTAGGACCCTTCGCCCTTGCTGTGAAACCAGTAGTCGGTTTCTCTGTGGGGGAAGCCAAATTCGCTGAACGCGTAACGATTATCGGCAGCGAGAAGGATATTCCTGCAGCTGTTGAAAGCCGGCTCCGCGGAGCTGGTTGTGATGTCAATCGCTTCCGAATGGCTGATGCGTCAGAGCTTCTCGTGATGGCAGCCGAACTAGCCTCAAAGAATCTCACTTCAGGAGTTGTCAATGTCTGATGCGAATCCACTCGAGCATTTGCAGCATATTTCCCAACCTGAGCCTTCACGGCAACTAGGGGAGGCCAAGGTCAAAGTCCTGGGCTTGGGCGGAGGAGGATCGAACGCCGTCAATCGCATGATTGAGTTAGGCGTGATGGGCGTCGAGTTCATCGCTGCCAACACAGACCAACAAGCGCTAACCTCCAGTCTTGCACCCACCCGCATTCAACTTGGGCCCCGGATCACTCGCGGTCTGGGAGCAGGTGGTGACCCGAAGATCGGTGCATCAGCCGCAATGGAAAGTAGCCGTGATATCGCGGCAGCCCTTGCCGGAGCTGATATGGTCTTTATTACTGCAGGCATGGGCGGAGGAACAGGTACTGGCGCAGCTCCAATCGCTGCCGAAATCGCACGTGAGGTCGGAGCGGTTGTTATCGCAGTTGTAACAATGCCCTTCAGCTTCGAGATGAGTAGGCGTTCAGATAATGCGCTCGAAGGCGTACGTCAAATACAACCGCACACAAATACACTGATCACCGTCCCAAATGATCGTGTACTGCAAGTTGTCCCCCGGGATCTAAGCCTGGAGATCGCCTTTCGCATTGCCGATGATGTTCTCCGCCAGGGAGTCCAGGGGATCGCTGAATTGATCACCCGTCCCGGCTTGATCAATGTAGATTTCGCTCATGTGCGCGAGATTATGACGCACGGGGGCGGCGCCTACATGGCCATAGGGTTGGGGAAAGGTGAGGAGAAGGCGCCCGCGGCGATTAAGCAGGCCCTTCACCACCCATTGCTAGAGATCGACGGCCTCGATAGTGCAACGGGCATTCTCGTACACTTCACAGGGGGCGAGGACCTTACCCTTTACGAAGTTGGGGAAGCTGTCAACGAGCTGCGAAACGTGACCACGCCTGATATCGACATCATCCTAGGCGCCACAACGGATCCAGCTATGACTGGTCGGGCGCAAGTCATTTTGATCTTCACCGGTGTGGGAGGTTGCCCGGTTGCTTCCTCACAGGGCTTTGAGGAAGTTGCGATCGCATCCTCTCCGGCGCGAACCGATCAGATGGAGAATCTCGACCTACCGACTTTTCTGAGAAGGCGCGCACATGTCAGCTCAAGGAGCTAAAGAATCGTGGATCAGGCGACGATAAAGAAACTCACCCGCGAAGTCGGGAAAAAGTTCCCCGAGATGAACCGAATTAAGCCATCGGTGCGGAAGCAATCCAGCACCAAGGGTAATGTTCAATTTTTGTTGACCTACAAAGGGAAGGCTGAACTGCCTGGGGGCCGAAAGCTCAGCCGCATTGTTCGCGTCGTCGCAGATGAGCGGGGACGGATCATAAAGATGAGTACATCAAAATAGCCATGGACAAATATCTGATAAACCTCAACTCGTACGTAAAGCTCGCTTTTTGGAGGGTCGCTGTTGGCGTCACTGGAGCAGCGGTCCGCAACCAACGACTCTTTCACCGCGCCTTATGGGTTGCTCCCATCGTTCTCGCCGCAGTACTCGCCTACATGTTTGGCAGGTTATTTGGGGCAGTTCTACTGTTGGGATTAGCAGCTTAACTCGCGCACTGTCGTTGCAGCCCCAAGTCGCCCAGAGTACAATCTGGGCGACTTTCTGTTACCCTTGAGGCACTATCGGTTTAACCATGCGAAGTCGTTTGCCAGTTGTGCTCTTTGTCCTGATGATGTTGGTCTGCTTCGCAGCAGGCGCTATTAGCGTATTCCTTCAAGGGGACGATAAACGAGATACGATCCCTCAATCGACACCTTTCGAATCGATCGAAATCGCGCCATCCGCACCAGTCCGAAGCACAGCGGTCTCCATCCTCGTGCTGGGAGTTGACGAGATCAAGCTCGAAAAGCCAAAGCTTCTTTCTGTCTGGTTTATTAGCTTCCACCCCCCTGAAAAATCGATCCATCTCCTTGGATTACCCACGGATCTCAATCTTCCAAACACCGAAATCCCTCTTAGCGAGGTTTTCTCTTTGTGGGAAGCCCCAGATTACGGGGCCGATTTTATAGCTGCAATGGATTTTTTCTCCCCTCATCCCATCTTTGGCATCGCCGTTCTAGATGAGGAGGGATACAGTGCTCTAATCGATTATCTGGGCGGTTTCTCCTTGGACGATCAGAACTATGATGGCGATCTAGCGATTGGCACACTTCGATTGCTTGAAGATCAACCCCTTGTCGCCCTCAAGCTTCAAGCACAAATCTTGCGCGCCCTGAGTCTAAAAGTACCGGATTTGGGCAAAACACCCGAGCTCACCCCGCTCACACTTCTCCTCCCAGAGAACGCATATACCTCACCCTCGCCGGCACAATTGGCGACACTCGCAAGCCCCCTGCTCCCGCTGCAAGCGGAATTAATTGAGGTCTCAATTTTGGAAACCACACCTTGATCCAAATCACAGAATGTTTCTGAAATCATGAGATATTATTTGAAATGACAACTCCGCTGTCCCATCAATATAATGGTAATGTGAGCAAAATTTCATTTTTGTTTCTCAATAAGAAGTTCTTGCATATCTGCTAGACTCCGGCTATTCTAAAGTGCGCTGTTATAAAATTTAGAAGAAAACGATTTTTACGAGCCGCAAGTCTTCTTCTTAAGAATTTAGGAGGTGAAATACTGATTGGAGCCCACGATCAAAATTTCCTGTAATTTCAAATATATTTTAGGAGGAAGTAATGAAGAGATCAGGATTAATTTGGACGATTGCCATCGTTGCGATTCTACTGACAGCTTGCGGTCCAGCAGCTGTTGGCGAAGTTACGATCGCAGTCGAGAACGCCTACTTACCATTCAACTACATCGACCCCGACACGGGAGAACCCACTGGTTGGGACTATGAAGTCTGGGATGAGATCTGCGAGCGCATCAATTGCACGCCGGTCTATACCGAGGCTTCGTGGGAAGGCTTGATCCAGGCTGTCTCCGACGGTCAGTTTGATGCCGCCGCCGATGGAATCACGATCACAGAAGATCGTGCCGAGATCGTCGACTTCTCGATAGGCTACATCAACCTGGACCAGCGCCTATTGGTGCGCATCGATGAGGATCGCATCGCGAGTATGGATGACATCGTCGCTGACGAGAGTCTGAAACTCGGCACCCAGACTGGGACAACGAACTATGAGACTGCCTCAACCTTCCTGCCTGTTGACCGCATCCTGGCTTTCGAGCAATTCCCCTTCGCCGTTCAGGCGCTAATCGCAGGTGACATCGACGCCGTCATCATCGATGAGGTTGCAGGACAAGGTTATCTGGGCGAGAACGTCGATGACCTCAAGCTCGTAGGTCCTTCACTCTCCAGTGACCAGCTCGGTTTCATATTCCCCAAGGGTAGTGATCTCGTCGAGCCTGTAAACGAGGCACTCAAGGAAATGATGGAAGATGGATTCCTAGCGGAGTTGAATACAAAGTACTTCGGAGCGGCCTTCACGATCACTTACGACGATCTTTAGGATCACCGCACGCCCGACAAGCCTCGATCGGTAAGTAACCGTTTTAGGCTCATTGACAACCGGTGTGCAGAGAGCAGTAACTGCATACCGGTTGTTGCATACTTGGGAGCAAAGCGTGGCGAAACACAACACCGATCCAATTTTCCAGCCGGATCAATCCTCCATAGACCCTAAGGAAAATCGTGAAGCTCGCATGCGAGATTTCCCCTGGTGGTTTGTGGCCCTTGTCCTAATTGCCCTCTTAGCTGGCTATACGATTTATTCAAACACAGATTATCGAGAGGCTTTCGATTTCATTAAAATTGGTCTTAGAGTCACCATCCAGACCTCTCTGATCTCCTATGCGATTGCACTTCTTCTCGGGCTGCTCGCTGGTCTCGGGAGGACTTCACGCAATATTTTTATTAGAAACGCTGCACGTCTTTACGTTGAACTCATTCGGGGCATACCAATGCTAGTCCTTATCTTCTTCATTGCCCTGGTTGGCGTCCCCCTCGCTGTGGAAGGCATCAATTCCTTTGGCCATTGGTTCGGAACGATTGGACTCATAGATATATCCCCTGATTTCTCCTTTATCAATAACCAAGCCTTTCCCATGAATGTCCGCGCCATCGTCGCGCTATCGGTCACGTACGGCGCATTCCTAGCTGAGATATTCCGCGCTGGAATACAATCCATAACCAGAGGCCAGACAGAGGCCGCGCGCTCGCTGGGTATGAGTTATGGACAATCAATGCGTTTCGTAATCCTCCCTCAAGCAGTAAGAAATGTCCTGCCTGCCTTGGGAAATGATTTCGTCGCCATGGTAAAAGATTCATCGCTGGTATCGGTGCTCGCTGTCCGCGACATCACGCAAGTCGCTCGCCTCTATTCTGGCAGTACCTTCCGGTACCGGGAGGCGTATATCACGCTGTCCGTTATGTACTTGACCATGACGGTTATTCTCTCCCTAGTTGTCCAGGCTATTGAAAGGCGGCTTCGTAAAAATGACTAACGCGCAGCACATCATTGTGGTCAAGGATCTCTATAAGTATTTCGATCAAGTACACGCCCTAAATGGCGTCAGCTTAAAGGTCGAACGTGGAAAGGTTATTGTGATCATCGGCCCCAGCGGATCGGGTAAGTCGACTTTGCTGCGCTGCGTTAATCACCTGGAAGTCCCAACGAAGGGAAAGGTGTGGATAGACGGCGAGCTGCTCACTAACAATCAGAAACATCTTAACGAGGTGCGCACCGAAATTGGCTTGGTATTCCAACTCTTCAATCTTTTTCCCCATCTCACAGCGATGGAAAACGTCACCCTTGCACAAAAGGTTGTGCGCAAACGCTCCAAGTCGGAAGCTGCGGAGATTGCCCTGAAGCAATTAGAAAGAGTAGGTATTCCGGAAAAGGCAGATGTATACCCTTCTCAGCTCTCCGGCGGTCAGCAGCAGCGGGTGGCGATCGCTCGCGCGCTGGCGATGGATCCCAAGATTATGCTCTTTGACGAACCAACGAGTGCGCTCGACCCGGAGATGATCAAAGAGGTACTTGACGTCATGCTCGATCTCGCCAAGGAAGGCATGACGATGCTGGTTGTCTCGCACGAGATGGGCTTCACCCGCGCCGCAGCCGATGAAATCGTCTTCATGGATGAGGGTCTAATCGTTGAACACACAACCCCCCATGACCTTTTCGCAAATCCGAAGGAAGAACGGACAAAACTCTTCCTCTCACAGATCTTGCAGCACTAACTACGGCATTCGGGAGAACGTTCAACGCATCTCTAGTTTAATACCTGGAGCTATTGTGCGAGTCCCGCACTTTCCAGAAAAGCACTATTGCATTTATCCATTTAACGCAGGAAGGCCGCCCGATGGCGACCTTTCATGAAGAGTGCGCTGGGCGGGAGTTGAACCCGCACGCCTTACGGCACATGGCCCTCAACCATGCCTGTCTGCCAATTCCAGCACCAGCGCGATTTTAGTTGGAACCGCGGTATTATAGCCCACACACCATGAATGTCAACTTTTTGTGCGGGCATAGGCGATACCATCTCGGAAGGTTGCACAAAACGACTTCAAGTTCTTAGCAATGGATCTTACCCCGCACCAGGGTGAGCAAGGAGGAAGTTGGGATGCGAATAGTCCTTGATGCAATGGGAAGCGACACACACCCTATCCCAGAAGTACGTGCCGCGCTCGAAGCTAATAAACTCTGGGGGGAACCGATCTTGCTCGTCGGGCCACGAGCCGAATTGGAGGTGGCATTCTCCGACATTGGCGGAGACCCAAACGCAGTGGAGATCATCCACGCGCCCGAAGTTCTGCAGATGACAGACAAACCCGCTCAAGCTGCCCGGGGGAAAGCGGAAACTTCGATGGCTGTCGGCATGGATCTCCTCAAAGAGGGAAAAGCCGATGCCTTCGTCACCGCAGGCAACACCGGCGGAGCGATGGCCACTGCCTTATTTCGTCTCGGTCGCATTCGCGGCATTAAACGCCCGGCCCTCGCGATCGCATTTCCCGTACAGGACGGATATTCCGTGATGCTCGACATCGGTGCGAATACAGATTGCCGACCGGAGTATTTAGTTCAATTCGCTCTGATGGGAGCTGTGTATGTCTCTCAAGCATTCAACAAGAAATCCCCGCGAATAGGGCTGCTCTCAAACGGGGAGGAACCAGGGAAAGGCAATATGCTAGTTAAGGAAACCTTCCCGCTCCTGGAGACCTCTGGTGTAAACTTCATCGGCAATGTCGAACCGAAAGAAATCTTCGCCGGAAAAGTGGATGTAGTTATCGCCGATGGTTTCGACGGGAATGTGTTTATTAAAACCAGCGAGGCAGTAAGCATATTCCTCATCGACATCATCCGCGACCAAATCCGGTCCAGTGCTATCTCCGCGATCGGAGGCCTGCTCGCTAAACCAGCGTTCACACATGTGCGCAAGCTTCTTGATCCATCGGAATATGGTGCAGGTCCACTTTTGGGTGTGAATGGCCTCGTCTTTGTCGGACATGGGCGATCAGATTCCAAGGCACTTGTAAGTGCTATCCGCGTCGCCCGTCAGGCAGTAGAAGGAGACGTATTAGAGGCTACGCAGTCAGCGATCAAAGAACGAATAGCTGCGAAATAGGAGAGCGGCTCATGACAAAGACCAACAACACTGTTGTGATCACTGGAATAGGTATGGTCACATGTCTGGGATCTGATAAAGAGATGGTTTGGAATTCCATGCTGCAAGGTCAATCTGGGATAAGGAGAATTACACAATTCGATGCCAGTGATCAACCCTGCCAAATCGCGGGGGAGATCCCCAACTTTGATCCCTCACAATACGTACCAACAAAAGAAGCTCGGCGGATGTCGAGGTGTTCTCAGATTGGTTTGGCTGCTGCGATCAGAGCCATCGATGACGCAGCCCTTCCCCAGGAGAGCGCGCACCCCGAACGTGTCGGTGTTTATTTTGGCACAGCCATTGGAGGATGGGAACGAGGAATCGAAGGAGTGTTTACGCTTCGAGAGAAGGGACTTTCCAAGGTCAACCCATTCATCCTACCAGCCACTCTTACGAATTCTCCCGCGTTCCATGTTGCCAAATATTTCGGGGCGCATGGACCAAACATCACGATCACAACCGCCTGTGCCACGGGAACACAAATTGTCGGTGAGGCGGCACAGGCGATCCGAAACGGATGGGCAGATGTCATAATCGCCGGGGCTACGGATGCGCACATTACGGACTACATCATTGGTGCGTTCGCCATTTTGCGTGCCCTCCCGACGAGTTTTAATGACAATCCGGAACTCGCCTCGCGACCTTTTGATGCAAAGCGAGAGGGATTTGTGTGTTCAGAGGGGTCTGCAAGTTTAATCCTCGAGTCACTTGATCACGCTAAGAAGCGTGGAGCAACAATCTACGCTGAGGTTGCTGGATATGCTTCAACAAGTGATGCTTATCATATTGCAGCGCCCGAACCTGATGGAATTGGAGCGGTGAGTGCGATGAATCTGGCAATTCAGGACGCAGGAGTTCGCCAAGAGGAGATTGACTACATCAACGCTCACGGAACCTCCACTCCAGCAAATGACGCTGCAGAAACCAAGGCTATAAAGAAGGTCTTCGGCGATCGTGCGTACCAGATCCCCATCTCATCGACGAAATCGATGATCGGACATGCAATGGGTGCCTCGGGAGCGATCGAAGCGATCGCGTGTGCATTGACACTACATAACGGCGCGATCCACCCTACGATCAATTACGAGAATCCGGATCCTGATTTGGATCTCGACTACGTACCTAACGAGTCCAGGCAGGTTCAGGTAAATACAGTCCTCTCCAACTCCTTCGGGCTTGGAGGGCAGAATGCCTGTCTCGTACTCAAACGCTGGGAGCATTAAATGCAGCTGTATCGCAACGAACCCCTCATTAAGAGGAATAATTTCTTGGGGCGAATGATGACATTTGGCGGATTGGGAGCATCCTTCGCCGCGGTGATCCTCGTCTTCCTCCAAGAAGAACTTCTCTTTCTCGCCTTTGGTTTAATGCTTGCGGGGGGTCTCTTTTCGCAACTCGGCACAGCCATGATGAATCGTTTCAGTCGCAGTCCCCGAATGGATCAAATTCTTGACGATTCGCTCAAGGGTCTGGGCGACAACTACGCCCTGTTTCACTATTACCTGGGGACAAATCACGCTCTTTTCACTCCTGCAGGTGCCTTCGCACTTATACCCAGAGACGAACAGGGCGAGGTTCGATACGAAACAGATCAATGGATTCACAAACTTGGTAAACGCAGATTCGGTCGGAGCCAAAAACCAATTAATAATCTTGAGCGAATAGCCATACGCGAATCAAAGGCCATGAAGAAAACGTTATCAAATAAGTTTCCCAGTCGATCCGAATTACCCGTAGACCCTCTCCTGGTTTTTATCGCCAGTGACACAACCGTCAACGCGGAAGGCTCGCCCACCCCGGCGGCTCATCGCAAGAAACTAAAGTCATATCTTAGGCAGCTAGACCGCCGGAAGTCATTTTCCACTGAAGAAATTCATCAACTGGCAAGTGCATTCAACATTGCCCTGCATGATACCGATTAGGCTCATTATCAGAGCAAGATTCGGGCAACACCCATTTCGTAATTAATCGCAAAGGCCGATAATTGTGTCGGCCCTTTCTCTATCCGATTTCAAGATCTTTGAGGGGACAGTTGAGACAGACCTTGCTTTAATAGCCATCCCAAAATTAAGTGGATTTCGAGCGCATCCATGGATGGGAGCGCTCCCATATTAAACCGTGAGGGGCTGCCCTTGTAGGACAGCCCCTTGATCTATCTGTGCTTTTTGTTTCTAGAAACAGCCTAGCTGCCTAGAAACTCATCCAGGGATTCTTTCGAGATCCGGTATGCTTTCCCGATCTTCTTTGCCGTAATATCTCCGGCTTCAATCGCAGCGACCACGTCTTCCTCAGCTACCTTCAAGTAAGCGGCAGCTTCAGAGGGAGTCATCACCGGCGGTGGTTCAGGAGCTCCGGCGGGCACATCGGCTGATCCACCAGATTTCTTCAGGCTATCCGTAATGGCGCTTCCGATGCCCATCCCGGCACCAATTCCAGCCGTGAGACCTGCGCCACCAGAAGGATTCTGTGCAGCATCTCTCATCGCATCTGCAGCTTGAAGCTGTGTGTAGGTTTCCATATCGAGCATACCCATTGCCCGCAATTCTTCGGCGGATCTATCAGAAGGCTTTAAGCTCTCAATGTAGAAGGAGAGCAGAGACAGACCTATGGCCTTGAACTCGTCTAAGGTCTTAGCTCTCACACCAGCACCAAGTTCCTCGACCAGGCCGATGAGCTCAGGAACACTCGTTTCTTGCGCCGTCTCACCGAGAAGATCTTGAAGCTTGGAAAGGAGCATTGCCCGCAGCCGCGCTTCGATATCCTTTGTTGTGAAGATTCCCGTTACACCTACTATTTGAGTTACAAACTGCTGAGGATCTCCAACCTTAAAACTGTACGTTCCAAATCCTTGAAGCAGAGCAACGCCGAGCCCCATGCCGGGATTGCGAACTAAAATTGGCTGGGGGGTTCCCCATTTCTCGTCCGCGAATTCACGAGTCGATACAAAGAACACCTCAGCCGTGAACGGTGAACGGTCATTGAATGCCTTGCCAATTAGGTTAATCAATAAGGGAATGTTCGCAGTCGCTATCGTATGCCGGCCCGGGCCGAAGGTATCTAGCGCCTTTCCGTCGCGGTAAAACACCGCCACTTGAGATTCCCGTACAATAACCTGACTGCCGAGGCGAAAATCCCCGGCAGCATCTTCCGGGAATCGATGAACGATCTCATCCTCCATCTCGCTTGGGTATTCGATAACATCAAATATTCGCGCCATCTTCTTTACTCCTCACTTCCGGTTGAGTCGACAGTAGTTAAGATTACTTCATCTCTACGATTAAAGGCACTGATGACCTCTTCGCTGAGGGTTACCAAGTGCCTGATGGCAGCGGGAAATCCATCCGTCCCAAGTGAAGCGCCGAGGTTGTCGATTGCATTAGAGATTTGGTCGATTCCCTCAAGCAGAGCAATGTCAAATTCATAGATCTGCTCCAGCTCTTTGCTGTTAATTTGGACAGCATCAAATAGTCCCGAATAACCGTAGGATGCGTTCCTAATCCGATTCACAAAAGCCCGCAGCTTGATGGCAGCTTCTTCCAAGTCATCTACTTGATCGAGTTGTTTTTCTTTAATTAACCGCCGTTGAATTTCTGATACTCGCTCCCATTGCTCTTCGAAACGCTGAGCCACGGTTAGTCGCAGCAACTTATCCGCTTCCCGGCGATTATCGCGCTCGACATAGCCAACGAAGCCAGCCAGGAAGTTCCGAACTTTTCCGATTAGACTATCGCCTGAAGTTATTTTATCAAGGGGATCGTTCATTATTCTCTCCTTATTCCCTGTATGTAGTACTATACACCAATCTGGATAAATTATATCTTTATGCCATTTTTATCACAAACAGCTGACTGACGAAACGCTGACAAAAGCCCCTCCCTAGGAAGCGAAGCAAGTATAATTTACACAGATTATCCTTGCATCGAATTGAAAGGAAGTAAATTCAATGGCTATGATTGACGAATTACTGCGAGTCGCAAAACCGCTCGGTGATTCTATTCGTATCGGCAAAGGTCCTGCTTTATCGGTACGTGACCCCAAGGTAGTTTCCGATAATATCGATAAAATCGTTCGAACTGCAGCCCTCGGTGATCCGCGCGAAAAAGCGCTTGCTCAGTGGCTCATCCGGGGCTGTGCGCTTGAGATGGGGGTAATCCCTGCCTCGATTCACGACTTTTACCTTGCACGCGGCCAAGGAAAGACGCCTGATGATTTCACCGTCCCGGCAATCAACCTGCGCGCCCTACCCTTTAACGCCGCGAGAACCGTTTTTAGGTCTGCTTTAGCGACTGATTCATGCGCTATGATTTTTGAGATCGCCCGCTCGGAGATGGGTTACACCGACCAGCGTCCCGCGGAGTATAGCGCCAACGTCCTTGCCGCTGCGATCGCCGAAGGTTATGAGGGCCCTGTTTTCATTCAAGGGGATCACTTTCAAGTAAGCGCTAGCAGGTATGCTAAAGACCCGGGCTCAGAAATTGAAGCAATTCTTGGACTTTCGCGGGATTCGATCACAGCTGGTTTCTTCAATATCGATATTGATACATCTACTCTCGTAGATCTGAGTAAAGAAACGATCCCGGAACAGCAAGAAGTCAACTATACCCGCTGTGTTGAACTCACAGCAGGTATTCGCAACCTGGAGCCGGAAGGCGTGACGATATCTCTAGGTGGTGAGATCGGCGAGGTCGGCGGGGTGAATAGCACAGAACCCGAGCTGCGAGCCTTCATGGAGGGATTCAATAGAGAGTTGGGAGCAAGACTTCCAACAGCCGCGGGTCTATCAAAAATCAGCATCCAGACCGGCACATCCCACGGTGGCGTCGTATTGCCTGATGGGTCCATCGCCGAAGTTAGTGTGGATTTCGGCACACTGCAGCACCTGTCAGCCGTCGCCAAGGAATATGGGATGGGCGGTACAGTTCAGCACGGGGCATCCACCCTGCCAGAGGAGGCGTTCAGCCGCTTTGCCGAGGCGAACGCGCTTGAGGTTCATCTTGCCACAGGTTTCCAAAATATCTTTTACGATGAACTCCCAGCAGATCTTCTCGAGGAGATCTTCGCCTATCTCCGTGCCAATCACAGTAACGAACGTAAGGAAGATCAAACCGCCGACCAGTTTTACTACAAGACGCGCAAGCGAGCCATTGGTCCTTTCAAGCAAGCGTTCTGGGACCTGCCCGATGACACGATCCAAATAATCGAGTCCAAATTGGAGAAGCAGTTCAAGCTTCTCTTTGAACGGCTGAATATCGGTGAGACGCGCGAGATGGTACAGAGATTTACCAAGGTAGTTCCGATTCAACCCAGCATCGAAGCTTACCTCGCCGATACTGGTGGAGTAGGAGACATTAGTGACCTGGATGACTAAAGTGATAAAGAGTTCCTAATGTCGCTCCCGGGCCAACAAATTCAACCGGGCAGGTATTCAGTTATACCCCGTAGCTTATCCTTCCTGTTGCGCGAGGGGCAAGTCCTTCTCCTACGGATGGCCGAGGACCGCGGTGGCTGGTCCAACCTTCTTAATGGAATTGGGGGTCATATCGAGCGAGGTGAAGACCCACGGAGCGCAGCTCTGCGCGAGATCAAAGAGGAAACGGGACTGATCCTATCCCCTTCCTCTCTATTTCTTTCCGGTGTAGTCGCCGTTGATGTTGGGAAATCGCCAGGGATCGGCTTGTACATCTTCGTCTGCGAAACCGAAGTTTCGGAGACCCATAGCTCCCGAGAAGGAATTCCTGAATGGATCAATCTGAATGACTTTGAGAAGCATAGAGTAGTAGATGATTTGCCTGCACTTTTGCCTCGAGCCATAAAGAGTTATCACAATAAACAACCCTTTAGCGCCGTGACAACATTCGATGAAAATGGGAGTCCAATGCTTCACTTCACTCCGTAAAAACCTCAGATAAACCTGAATTCCCAGTATTTGGCTTCCTTGGCCTGATGACGATGGTCATCAGTGAAGTCCTGCTTGCCCTTGATGTCAACCTGTTGGATCTACATAGTGCCTGAGCCACTCCGGATCTTCAGTTTACACTACGGGAAAATGCCCCTTCTTGGCATGCTAGGGTTCCCGCCCTTCGCTCTAGAACTGTTCTTGATGCATCATTTCCTGCGGAAAATCCTGGATGGTGACCGGTTGCTCGGCAAACCTGTAAATTTGTGAGCCATTCCCTCTAGAACGAAAAGGGGCGATCGAAAAGACCGCCCTACGTTCAATCGTGAACTCCCACACACAAGATCAAATTCCCGGCCATTCATAGAAGACAAGTAAGGTATTCCCGTACTGCCGCTTGTCAAACTCCACAAGGCTGTCTAGTTCCATTTCTTCGTATTCATCGGGATCAATCTGGGCTATGACCCATGCATCGGGATTCAACCAAGCTAGATTATCGTCTACCGCCCTGACTCCTTTGATCCACATCCCCTTGTATTGCGGTGGTGCGACGAAGACATAATCAAACGGGTCCATCAAAGGTTGATGCCGCAGAAATTGGAAAGCATCTCTCTGGTCGACAGCTGCCTCTTCCTGGAGCCCCGTGTGCTCGAGGTTTTCGCGAACTGTTTCAATCGCCTTTCTGTTCTCATCGATAAAAACTACTCGTTCTGCACCTCTACTTAGCGCCTCAATCCCAACACTTCCTGTGCCGGCGAATAAATCCAAGAATCTTGCTCCGCGAATCTCAGCCCCGATAATGTTGAAGAGTGACTCTTTCACCCGATCCCCGATAGGCCGACCGCCTCCACCTGGGACCATTTGCAGCTTACGCCCTTTCGCTTTCCCCGCGATCACCCTAATTCCAGCCATTATCTATCGTCCCAATACTCACTTCTAGAGCGGAATAACTGCCTACGATTGTGGCTATGCGCAGTCCACTGCTGTACGAGCGGCTTCCAAATTCATTCGTGGTGCATGTACCGGGACAACACAGCCAGTGCCAAGTACGACGCCACGGCCATGTAGAGACTGCAGTGCTTGCGTGGCTTCCTCCTGCACCTGGGTCGGGTCTCCGCGAACCATCGTCATCCTTCGTATGCCGCCGCAAACCGCGCCAGGAATCCGCAACGAGCCCTCTGCCAAGCCTGGGGATACCTCACGATCGTGCCAGTTCACTATTTGCACCGGGTACTTTTCAGCCAGGTCGAACATGATCGCTTCTCCATGCAGATGGAGCACATTCAGCCAATAATCTGAAGCTACTTCGAAGATCCGTTGATCAAAAGCCTCACCAAATTTTCGATAATTCTCAGAATCGAATAATCGATAGGAGCCATGCTGAATGGCATAGAAAATACCGTCTACCCCGCGGCCCTTCATAGCCTCAATGAATCTAATCGTAGATTGCGTGACGATCTCCAGTCCGGCGAGAAATTCTTCCGGTTCTTGGTGGAGATGTTCCATCATCACCTGCTGACCAGCAAGGTTTTTCGCTTGCGAAAGGGGGCTGAATATCGTTTGGACGATCGGCTGCGATTTTCCAAGCCTTTCTCTCAATAACTCGAGACACTTCAGCTGCTTGCCGAGGTGTCCCTGCTCCGGATCAAGAACTTGAAGCTTCTGCCAGTCCGAAGACTCCTTAATCGCGCGCCGCGTGTAGTCCCGGGTCCCTTCTGGATCCCCGTTCCACTCATCCTCAACACCCCAGTCCAGCAAGCAGAAAGAAGAAGCGGGGGTGACTTTAACAAAATCATAGTCATACTGCGCTTGATAAAGCGAAGTAGATCCCGCTAATCCCTCCGGTGTCTGATCGTCAACAGGAAAATGACGCCACAAAGCTAGTGGAGGACGGTCTGCTACATCTTTGGCTATCGCCGCTTCCAGTCTCTCGCGCTTAGACACCATTATTTGTATACTCCTTGTCTCATTTTGTTATTAATCAATACTATTTGCCCCCAGGCAAGAGTGTGAACTTAGATCTTCGGATTGGATCATCTTTAATGCTTTCAATCACTTCTTGAACACTTTTCTTGTGTTCACTTAAGTAGTTCTGGTATCTCTTCTGGTCGATCAGCAGTCATTACCCCTGCGGCTGCCAGTGCTTTAATTTTATCTTCCGCGGTGCCCTCGCCTCCCTCAACGATAGCACCTGCGTGACCCATTCTCTTTCCCGGCGGCGCAGTCTTTCCAGCGATAAAGGCGACAACTTGCTTGGTCATATTGTCCCTTATGTATTCGGCCGCTCGCTCCTCATCGGTTCCGCCAATTTCACCAATCAAAACGACCTTCTCGGTGAGAGGATCAGCTTCAAACAACTCCAAGGTATCGACAAACGATGTGCCGTTAATTGGATCCCCGCCGATACCAACACAAGTTGAGACCCCCATCTCATTCTGCTTGAGAGCAAGAAGAACCTCATACGTCAGAGTTCCAGATCTTGAGACGACACCAATATTCCCGGGACCTGTAATATCCCCGGGGATAATCCCGACTTTCGCCGCACCTGGCGTAAGAAGACCCGGGCAATTCGGTCCGACCAATCGGACGCCCATCTGATCGAGGTATCGCCTTACTTTCATCATATCCTGGACCGGGATTCCCTCTGTAATACAGACAATCAAAGATATCCCAGCATCGGCAGCCTCCAGAATAGCATCCGCTGAAAAGCGTGAGGGGACGAAAATCACACTAGCGTTGGCGCCGGTAGTTTCAACAGCTGATTTCACCGTGTCGAATACCGGAACCTTCCCTCCCAACACCCACTCCCCGCCTTTCAGGGGTGTAACTCCCGCGACGACATTTGTGCCATGCTCAATCATTCGAGCAGTGTGGAACAAGCCCTCTCTTCCGGTAATTCCCTGAACAAGCAGCTTTGTGTGCTCATCAACCAATATGCTCATGATCCCTCCCCCGCTCCTGCAGCTGCAATCGCTTTCTTGGCGGCGTCTGCGAGCGAGATCGCAGTTTCCATATCCGCATTTGCGAGAAGAAGGCGACCCTCCTCTGCATTTGTTCCAACTAAGCGCACGACCATTGGCAAATCTGAAGGCGTTTTCTTCAACGCTGACAGGATTCCCCGTGCTACCTCATCACCGCGTGTGATTCCGCCGAAAATGTTAAAGAGGATGGCCTTCACATTTGGGTCACGCAGGATGATTTGAATTGCAGCAGCGACTTTATCAGCGGATGCCCCACCCCCAATGTCCAGGAAATTGGCAGGCGAGCCCCCATATAAATTGATCACATCCATCGTTGCCATCGCCAAGCCGGCGCCGTTGACCATACATCCGATCTCTCCGTCCAGCTTCACATAGGAGAGTCCGTATTTACGCGCTTCTCGCTCATCCGGAGCTTCCTCGTCCCGATCGCGCATTTCGGCGAGTTCTGGGTGCCGGAATAGACCATTGTCATCGAGAACCATCTTCCCATCCACAGCAAGCAAACGCTCATCGGCAGTAATCACGAGAGGATTGATCTCCGCCATTGTCGCATCAGTCTGCATAAACGACTGGTAGAGGCCCTTCGTGATTGACATGAAATCGCGCCAATGCTCATGCGGCATCTCGGTACTGGCAGCGAGGTAGCGTGCCTGGTAATCCCGGAGTCCGAGCAACGGATCGATCCCCACGCGGACGATTTTTTCCGGATGTGTTTTCGCGACCTCCTCGATCTCTACTCCGCCCTCAGATGAGGCCATCATGACCGGACAACGCCTGGTGCGATCATTCGTAATTCCTAGATAGATCTCCGTCCTTATATCGACGGCTTCATCGATAAGCACTTTTCGCACCGGGAGATCCTTTATCTTCATTCCGAGGATCTGAGTAGCGATGTCTTCTGCTTCTTCCGGCGTGTCCGCTAGGCGAATACCGCCAGCTTTACCCCGTCCACCAACGAGCACTTGTGATTTGACAATGACCTTCCCGCCGAGTTCCTCGGCGATCGATTTCGCTTCCGCCGCGTTCATCGTCATTTGCCCGCTTGGGATTGGAATACCATGCTCGGCAAACAATAGCTTCGTTTGATATTCGTGTAGTTTCATCCGATCTTCATACTCCTAGTGTCTTCAATCTTCATTTCGCCTTCCGGCTAATTGTGCTCCTTTAAGGAAATTCAGGAGCAAATCCCATTACCCGGTGGTTGCTGCTGTCAATAACCCATACTTTCCCATCAGTTCCAAGCGCAATGCCGCTGATCAAGCTGAATTGATTTTCATCTTGCCCAAATACGCCTCCCCACCCGAGCAAGAACTCACCTTCGTATGTGAAACATAGCACCCGGAAACCTTCTGGGTCGGTCGTGCACACGATGTTTCCAGAGCCAGCATCAAGGTACGGCTTGTTATCAAGCGATTGCCCGTACCAGGCATTAACATTCCATTCATCAACAGCGTCGAAAGATTGAGGGGAAATTTCTGAGAAGACCTGTATACGCTGATTCCAAGTATCCGCGATGTAAACTCGTTCATCACTTCCAATGGAAATACCAACGGGCTCATCTAAAAATCCTGGGAGATATCCAGGGCCACCGAATTGAGTGACGAAATTCCCTTCGCTGTCGAAGACCTTCACCCGCTTATTGCCAGTGTCGACAACATACATTCTGCCCTGGCTGTCAACCGCTACATCGCGAGGCCCCCAGAAAGAGTAGGGTTCATCCCCCAACCCCTCCCGCCCAAGCGAACCCAAGAAGGCGCCCTCAGGCGAGAACCACTGAATTCGATGATTCCATGTGTCAGCAACATAAACATTCCCATTCGGACCGACGTCAATGCCCCACGGTTCGTTAAACTTCCCATCTTCTGCTGCAACTGTTTGGAAATCACCAAAGCCACCCCAAGTTGCCAAAACCTGTCCCTCGGGGCTAAATCTCTGGATGCGGTGGTTAAGTGTATCGGCAATATAAAGCGTTCCGTCAGGTCCTATCGCCATATCACGAGGATGGTACAACTCTCCAGGAGATATCCCCTCATCGCCGATTACCATCTCCGCTCCAAGTTCCATGATGAGGTAAGGATCCTCAAGTACCGGTGGGGTAAAAGATGCCGGGGTAACACCATAATCCCAAACCTGCGCGGCGATATCCTTGCGAATATACAGTCGCATTCGATCCGAAGGCGTCCATCGGGCCAGGTTCATGTCTCGCCCCACCCAAGTGCCGTAGTCCGTAAAATCACGATCGAGCCAGATCTTCCAAACCGCCGTTCTCAGGTTGGTGTCTGTGAAGAAAGGCTTGATATGCCCCCAGACTCGAGAGAGATATTCCATGGTACCCATTGGGGACAAGGGCTCGCTGTCAGGCATTTGATCACGGCTTCTCTCCGCATCTATCGCCGACCATTTCAAATTCCAATAATCTTGATTCGGCCACCACATGCGGATGTATTCGAAACTGTAGAATTGTTCTGCTAGAAGGGGTTCAACAAGGTGCCAGTTATTATCGCCGACAAGAACAACCGGGTAATTTAACAACTCTCTGGTTGGATTAGCTCCGTAGAAATACTGACCTGTATAGTCCCGCAGGTACCAATTCAAAGGCCAAGAAACATCATCGTCAAACGCAACTTGGATCCCCAGGCCATCCGTTGTCCGAATAGATAGATCCTCGATTTGATCCATGGCTGTTTTCACACCAGAAGCTGAATGAGCATACACGAGATATTCGGTTGCATCATCATAGTTAACAAATGCCGCCTGGAATCCAGTCCGGATTGTTAGAATGAAGAGCGCCCCCAGGAGAAGAACACCCGTGATGCTGGCAAAAATCTGGGGGGAGAACTCCTCGGATAGCTGGCGAATGGCAATTGCGGCCCCAATTGTGAATGCTATCGCCGTGATGAATCCGCTCGTTGCTCGAAGTTGATCTAGCTGACTCCCTTGGAAAGGTGGCGTCTCCCCTAATAGCCCCCCCATTGCTCTCAAAAAAGCAATCAGCATCAACAGGGTAAGCAGTATGATCAGCCAGCTGCGCTGTTTCTTGAAGCTCTGCCAATTGATCCTTTCCAAGAACTGGCCTATCCCCCACCCTCCAAACAGGATCATTGGTAAGGCAATATGCACGGTCAGCCAAGGCATCTTCTCGCCCGCAAAGGAATATCCTATAAGAGAGGTAATCGTCATAAACCCGAGGAAGCCAATAACCGGAAAGGATTCCCCAAACTTACTGCCGGGAGCTGGATCCTGATCGTCTGGTCGCAAGCGGATCCAATACACGAAAGCCATGATCGAGCAGATGGCAGGAAGATATTCATAGATAGGAATCTGAATAAAGAGATAGTAATACCAGGGCTGGCCTCCACGTTCGACGCCGTGCTGTTCAAGCCAATACCCCAGAGATCCCACGAGCCCTGAAGCGAGCCCGTCGTCGTTTGTAAAAAGTGTGGTGTAGAAGACAATGAAGATGCCGAAGAAAATTCCAGCTGCAACAAGCCACTTCCGCCAATCCCACAGCACGCCGATTGCTGCGCTGACAAGGAATAATATGGCCACCAGAATGATGGTCCGGCTAATAGGAGAAAAACCTGAATAGTTTAACGGGTCCCATCCCAGGAGATTTGCCGGCAACGCCGCCAATTGTGGAAGCGTCACCGTACCCACGATGACCAACAAATCGAGTTCAGGGAAATCAGTACACAACCGTTTACCGAACGCAAGGAGCAATGCGGCTGCCATCACGACCAAACCAATGATTATCAATATTAGACCAACCGCGACGATGGGAGAGGTTGATGCAGCTCCAATGCCCGTGGAGACGGCCCCTTCAATCGTTGGTTCCAGCGTGTCTGCAATATCCCCCGACGAAGCCCATCCACCGAACAAGGTACCCATTGCTAGAATTCCCCCCATCGAGGTGGTGATAAGACCGGCAACAAAGCCTATCTTATGAGAGCCTTGCTTCCACGCCATTCGGAGCATGCGCAAGGCAAAGAACCCACCGAGAAACACCAGGAGTTGGGCAGTGTAGATGAAGGAAGTTTCTTTCGTTGTGAAGTGAAGTGCAAGTGAGGCGGATAATAAGTAAAGCCATTTCGCTTCACGGTCTTCGAAGTATCTGAAAACCGCGTAATACATTAGCAAAGCCATGGGAACAACAAGCGCTTCATTGCGAACGTAGCGATCATAGTAGAGCATATATGGAGAAAAAACCATCATCGCCGTTGCAGCGAGCGTCCCCCAGCGTCCCAGCCACTTACGGAACAAGATGACTAAGCCAACCGCAATTACACCGAAGAGCGCTGCTGGTATTCTTGCCGAAGCGTCGGATGCACCGAAAAGAAAATAAGAGAGGGATATGACATGCATCTGAAAAGTGCCGTGCATAAGTGGATCATGCGAAAATCCACGCCCTTCCGCCAGATACCATGAAAATTGTGTATGCAGGCTCTCATCATGACTCATCACCCGCGAATCGAGATCATAAAATCGCGAAAACACGGCTACGCATAGCAGAAGAATGTACACCGCCACTTCAAGATCAATCCTCAATCTATGCTTGAGCTTCCGGTCCAGCCAGCTCTGATCTTCGTTTGATGAGATCGCTTCTGCTGTCATAGAATCTCCCTCGCTGGAAATCTACTTAAATCGATAGACATTAGATATTTAAGTCCGATACCTGATGGACATAGCTTTGCTTCAAGAATTGATGAGTCGCTGCAGCAAATTGACTTCTTCCCTCCTCAATTCCCTCCACTCTCCTGGCTGGAGCCTACCAATTTCCAGATCCCCAAATCGGATCCTAATTAATCTCTTCACTCTCAAGCCTAGCTTCTTCGCAGTTTCACGAATTTGCCGCTTGTGTCCTTCTGTAAGGATCACATGCACCCACGGTTCCTTAGAATTTTCAACCCATACATCTGCTGGGCGCGTTCGAAAGCTATCCTCCAACACAACACCCCGTCTCCAAGAATTTATTTGCGACAGGCTTGGTTTCTTGTTTAGAAGGACACGATATTCCTTCTCATGTTCATAGCGGGGATGAGTTAACCGATTTGTCAGTTCTCCATCATCGGTCATCAAGATCAATCCCTCGCTCTCGAGGTCAAGCCGGCCAACCGGGAATATGCGCTGATCCACCTGGACTAAATCGCCTACAGTTGCCCGTCCGCCCTGTGATCGAAGACTTGAAAGAACGCCGCGTGGCTTATTTAGTAAGATATAACGAAACCCTGATTTCAGCTGGATGATTTCGCCATCGACACGAATCTCCACTTCATCAGGGTTAACCTTCATTCCGAGAGCGGCCTTGCCGCCATTCACTGTCACGCGGCCATCCCGTATTAACTCATCAGACTTTCTACGGGAGGCCACGCCTGCTTGGGCCAGGATCTTCTGCAACCGAATTGCCTTACCCACTCGCATCATCCTCAGGATGAGCAAGTGGGGTTTCATTCGCCTCTAACTCGCCCAATTCAATTTCGAGATTAAGTGGAGGAAGTTCTGCGGTGGACGTTAATCCAAAATGGTTGAGAAAATCAGATGTTGTGGCATAGATAAACGGACGACCTGGGCCATCAGTCCGCCCGACCTCGTCGATTAGACCATGCCTCAGAAGCGTCCTCAAAACGCTGTCTGAGTTAACCCCTCGTACCGCGTCGATTTGTGGCCGAGTGACGGGTTCCTGGTAGGCGATGATCGCCAGGACTTCCAATGCAGCCCGACTCAGCCGGGTGGTCTCTTCCAGGTCAAGAAAGCGTTGAATATCATCGGATACTTCCGGAGCGGTGATAAACTGAACACTCCGGGACACACGCTGAAGGCGAAGTCCTCGATTGATGAATAACCTGTCGAGTTCTTCCAGCGATTTTTCGACCTCCCGCGCAGGAGAATTTAGCGCGTTGGCGATCTGAGAGATCGAGATCAACTCAGGCGATACAAAAAGCAGCGCCTCGATCCTCGCGGTAAGGTCGAGAGCAGAACCCTTCAGGTTCGCTTCTTCCTTCTGCGTGCTATAATCGGCCGCGATTTCCGCATCCGAGGATGAATGACTTGAATCACTCACAAAGACTTACCTATCGCACACTCGCAATTGCTTTTGTTCTGGCCAGCCTTTTTCTCTCTACTCTCGCTTGCCAGATAGATGTGGGAGGCCCTGAACCGCCTTTTCCACCACTCACTGCTGACGGCCCAGCCGCCAATGAAGTAACTAATTTGTGGCAAGCTGCATTGGAAAGTGCGCTTGACTCTGGCGAGGTTATGCTCATTCTCGATGAAAACCAACTTAATGCCTTTGTCGCCAATCGACTTGCCGTAGAAGATTCTCTCCTGCTAGAGCCACAGGTCTTTCTAAGAGACAGCGCCATCCAGGTCTACGGGTACGTAATCCAGGGAATTATCCGGGCAAACATCCACCTCTCCATATCGCCAATACTCGATCAAGAGGGTAGAATCACATTTGAACTTTCTTCAGCCTCCGTTGGTCCGATACCTGTTCCGGAAGCGGTCAAAAGCACGATTTCCGCCATTCTCACCGAGGCTTTCACCGGAACTCTAGGTTCTCTAGCTACCGGGATACGTGTTTCATCTCTCGTGATCAGCGATGGGCATCTTGCGATCGTTGGTGAACTCCGTTAGGCTGGCGGAGCACGATTATACCAGCCGCCTTTTTCAACGACAATGAGCCAAACACTGCGCAACCAATTCGTACTTCTCATCGCGTCGCTTGTCTTGATCCTGAGTTCTTGCGCTCGACCGCAGGCAACCGCAGGAATGATTCAAGTTCTAATAAATGTGGATGATTCTGTTGAAGCAATTGAAGTGCCTTCTGGCGCAAGTGTTCGGCAAGCACTTGACTCCGCTGGCGTGATCCTTGGTTCCCTGGATCGAGTCAATCTTCCAGGCTACACCGTCCTATCAGCTGGCGCTGAAATCGAAATTACACGAGTGCTCGAGAGTTTCGAGATAGAGGAAATAGTTATCCCTTTCGATCGCCAAACTGTCCGCAACGAATCCTTACCTGAGGGCGAGGTACGCCTCTTACAACCTGGCCAGAATGGATTACAGGAAATCACATTTAGGATATTAATAGAAGCTGACGTAGAAATTTCCAGGGCACCGGTCAAGAATGTCATTATTTACGAGCCAGTTCCTGAAATTATCATGATCGGCACTCAAAGCACACATTCTCCAGTGACGATTGTTGGCAGCCTGGTGTTTATCACAAGCGGGAATGCATGGGTCATCGAGGGCGGCAGTGGTAGCCGGCGACCGCTCGTTGTAACCGGCGATCTCGATGGGCGTATCCTCAAGATCTCCCCAGATGGTCAATGGCTGCTATTTACCCGCGAAACTCCCGACGAGGAATCGATAAACGGACTCTGGGTCGCTTCGATGAATGACTCTGAGTTTGAAATGATCGACTTAGGTGTCCGAAATATAATCCACTTCGCGGACTGGGTGCCTGAGGAACCATCTTTCACCATTGCCTATTCAACCGCCGAGTCTAGCCCTTCATCGCCCGGCTGGCAGGCCAATAATGATCTGATGACGATAACCTTCACGAGCGCCGGCCGTCCCCTTCGGCCTCGCTCGATTATTGAAGCCAACGCCGGAGGACAATACGGCTGGTGGGGAACGAACTATGTTTGGGGTTACGATAGTGACCACCTGGCATACGTTCGTGCAGACAGCTATGGTCTTGTAAACCTCGAGAAAAAGGAACTTGTCCCGCTGCAAGAAATCATCCCTTTTCAAACGCTTGGAGAGTGGGCTTGGGTTCCCGGACTCGTTTGGGGGCGAGACAACCAAACGATTTATTTTGTAGCGCACGATGAACCTCTAGGCTTAGAAAGCCCCCAAGCGTCCCCCGCTTTCAATATCGAAGCTCGCACAATGGGGAGCAATTTAAAACTTACGCTTGCGGATCGAACTGGTATGTTTGCATACCCAACTGTTTCTCATGTTCTCAGCTCACACACCGCTGAGATCTCCTACCGCGTAGCTTTCCTGCAGGCAATCACACCATTAGAGAGTCAGGAAAGCACCTACCGAGTAGCGGTTATGGATCGCGATGGAAGCAATCTACGCTACTTATTCCCGCTATCCGGCGATCCTGGATTGGAACCCTCTCTGCCCGGCCCTGTTTGGTCACCCGGCGGGGAGCGAATTGCCGTAATCTATCGCGGAGATCTTTGGATTGTCGATTTCGATACCGGAATTGGCCAACAGCTAACCGCTGATGGGCAAACCCAGACAATGGATTGGGCGCCCTAGGAATTCGGAACGATGAGCCGAGGCGAATGCCTTATCTAAACCAAACGAGGTGACCACTTTGAGAATCTTAATTACTGGAGGCGCGGGTTTCATCGGATCTCATCTTTGTGAGCGTCTATTAGAGGAAGGTCACGAAGTTGTTGTTGTCGACAATCTCATTACAGGGGATATCGCCAATATCTCCCATCTCGCCGGGCGAGATGATTTCTCCTTCATCAAACACGATGTATCCAACTTCATCTTCATTCCTGGAAAAGTCGACGCTGTAATGCACCTGGCTTCTCCTGCGAGTCCAAATCCCAACTCCCCTTATGGCTATCCGCAATTACCTATTCAGACTCTTAAGGTAGGATCCTTGGGAACGCATAATGCGCTGGGTGTCGCCCGGGTCCAAGATGCCGCGTTCCTGCTTGCTTCTACATCTGAGATATACGGAGATCCCCAGGAACACCCGCAGAAAGAGAGTTATTTTGGTTATGTAGATATCGTTGGCCCCCGGTCGGTGTACGACGAAGCAAAACGCTTTGCCGAATCAATCACGATGGCCTACCACCGATACCATGATCTCGACACTCACATCGCACGGATCTTTAACACCTTTGGGCCCAGGATGCGTTTAGATGATGGACGAGCTATTCCGAATTTCATTGTACAAGCGCTCAATGGAGAGCCTCTCACAATCTACGGCGAGGGTTCACAAACCCGCAGCTTCTGTTACATCGATGACCTGGTCGAAGGCCTTTATCTTCTGCTGCAATCGGAAGAGAATTTCCCTGTCAACCTGGGAAACCCGCTTGAGATGTCGATTCTCACCCTCGCTGAAGAAATCAACCGCATCGCCGGAAACAAAGCCGGCATTAAGAAAATTCCTGATGGCCGCGCTCCCGCCGATCCCCAGCAGCGTCAACCGGATATCACCCGCGCAAAGACAATCTTGAACTGGGAACCAAACGTCGATCTTGAAACGGGTCTTACTCTGACAATCGAGGATTTCGAGAAACGTCTATGAATAGGTTCCCGCCACGTACCCGGCGTGAAATTAATCGCTTCTTTAAATTCTCCGTCGTTGGTGGCATCGGCGCAATTGTTGATTTTGGATCCTTTAACTTGCTTGCGAATGTGCTCGGGGTTGCCAGTATTTCAGCCAGCATTATCTCATTCTCGGCGGCCGTTACCAGCAACTTCCTCTGGAACCGCTACTGGACTTATCCCGATTCAAGATCAAAGCCTGTCAGCCAACAAATAATCCAATTTGCAGTGGTTAACATCATCGGCCTCGTCATCCGCACCCCTATCTTTGCCTTCTCAGAAGCACCCCTTACGCTTTTTTCAGAGAATAAGCTCCCTCTTGCCCTATCGATCTTGCCGGAGAGCGTTGCTTCACTTGGATTTCTCAACGCGACTGTTCTTGGCCGTAATCTTGCCTTAGCCCTGGCCGTGATCGTCGTCCTTTTTTGGAATTTCTTTATTAACCGCATCTGGACATACTCCGACGCGGAATGACCCGTTCACGCTCACAGCATTGGAGGACATTTCCCGACGTGTATAATCAGTAGCGAAGATGGCTCCCTGTCCGTCTGATTTTGAGGGTCATCCACAATCGCACTTTCTTTTCGTTCTCCATCGAAGCTGGTATGGAATGTGCACAAACAAAACTGGAGCGGTTGATGCCGAGTGATTCAAAAATGAAACCTATACCAATTTACACGACCTCAGGGGACTGGTCGGCACTGCTTGTATTCCCCCACATATTCAGCTCTATTGGCGAGTGGATTGGATGGGTATCCCCTGACCGCAACGTATTCGATGTGGATGGTGTCTCCGTCGGTTGGCTATCGGATGAGCCGCGAGTTCTCAGAAGGCGCATACTTGAAGGAGACCTCCTTCGCAGGGAGGCCCCCCCTCACCCCGGCCGGATTCGACCACCGGCTACCGTTCCATTGCCGCCGATGATGGCCGAACTCCCCTTTGAAATCATCGATGTGCTCGAAGAAGAGCCAGAACGCCTTCACACAACGGATACCGGTGAATTCAAGGAAGATTTGGATTGAGAAATACTTTGAAAACTCCTCTTGGCTCAAAAACTGTTCAATCTTCACGGGTAACACTAAGCCAATTGATGCTGCCAGGCCAGGCTAACCTTCGCGGTGACGTGCATGGCGGCTGGATTATGAAACTCGTTGATGAAGCCGGTGCACTCTCCGCCATGCGGCATGCACAGTGCCGTGTCGTCACGATCGCCATCGATCAGATGGCATTTCATAAACCAATTAGAATCGGTGACCTGGTGATCCTTAATGCAGAGGTGACCTCTGTCGGTAACACATCCATGGAAACCAGGGTTCAGGTCCTTGCTGAAAATCCAATTAGTGGGGAGAGAACCTATACCAACACAGCCTACCTGGTTTACGTCGCCCTGGACAAACAGGGGCGTCCCATCCCGGTCCCTGGTCTCATTGCCGAATCCGATGTTGAAAAAAAGCGAATGTCTGAGGGTAAGAAGCGGCAGGAGTATCGGCTCTCTCAACGGAATCTCTCTGAGGAGCAGCCGCTTTGACAAGGAAGATTACCACCCTCACCGATCTTCTCACTCAAGCAGGGGCGAAACGATTCCTTGAGACTCCTCCGCCAGAAGATATGGGGTTGGCGGAGCACTTGCCCTTCCCCTTCATGGCAATTGTTGCTCAGCAAGAGATGAAATTAGCGTTGCTACTGGCGCTTATTAATCCCAACATTGGCGGTGTTCTACTTGTTGGTCCGCGAGGGACTGGTAAAACGACCGCGGTCAGGAGCCTATCGGACTTACTTCCTGAGGTCGCAAGGAGTCGCTGCTCCTATGGGTGCCTTGCAGAAGATGTCACTTCGGGCGGAATGGATGCGGTATGTGCGGATTGCGCTAAACATTTCGCCGAGGGTGATCCACTTACATATATGGATCGTGTGCGGTTAATTGAACTTCCTCTTAATGCTCGGCTCGACGATGTTGTGGGTGGAATCGACGAACGCGCTGCTGTACAAAAACGCCTGCGTCTAAACCGGGGCATTCTCGCTCGGGCGGATAATAACATCCTGTATGTCGACGAAGTAAATTTGTTGGAGGATGACCTTGTCAACGCCGTCCTCGACGCTTCTGCGCAAGGGACTTACACGCTCCACCGCGGAACACTCAGTGCCACTTATCGCGCTCGTTTTGTATTAATCGGGTCGATGAATCCGGAAGAAGGTCGCCTGCGCCCACAGATCCTCGATCGTTTCGGCTTGCGCCTGGTTGTACGTGGCCTGGATGCTCCCGAAGAGCGCTTAGAGGCTTATCGCCGATCCATAGCTCATCGCAGCAACCCCCGTCAAGTGATCGCTGATTACGAGGAGGCTTTAAGGCAGGTCTGCGATGAGCTGCAATCTGCGAGAGAATCTCTTCCAAAGGTTGAACTTACGAAAGAGGCGCAAGAGTTCGGACTTAATCTTATCGATGACTTGGGAATCCATTCGCTTCGCGCCGAGATTACACTCTTTGAGGCAGCTCGAGCTCACGCCGTTGCAGATGGGCGGGAAGAAGCTGGATTAGAGGATGTGCAGAAAATCGCCCAGATGGCACTGAGATTGCGCAGATCTGGCTTTATCGATGATTATCTTTCTTCTCAGATTGATGAGGAAAAAGAGATAAACAGTTTACTTACCAGGCACTCGAAAGCCGGTCCGTCGAAGGGGGATAAACCGAAGCGGTCCAAACCAAAATCGAAGAAACCGTAATTCCATAATCCATGGAATCAAATCGGGCCGGGAAAACCGGCCCGATTATGTAGATTAGCAAATGAACTGGACTTACTTCATCTTCTCATCAATGTACGCGACTGCTTCACCAACCGAGGTAATCTTCTGCGCATCTTCGTCGGAGATTTCACCGCCGAATTTCTCCTCAAAAGCCATGATCAACTCAACCAAATCCAAAGAGTCAGCCTCGAGATCCTCACGGAATTTCGCATCGGATACGACCTTCCCAACATCCACTCCCAAGAGCTCGACAATGATATTCCTGACATCCTCAATTGTATCCGCCATAGTCCGCCTCCTTTTGAGCCATTACGGTCCGTTTAATTGTAATCGAGGCATCAATGTAGTTGCAAGTTGACATGTGCCTCTTTCACTTGCTATGATGGCATTCTCACTGCATGGAACACCAGTCTATGAGTAAAGTTACGCCCACTTCAAGCAGAAAATCGGATCACATCCTCATCAACCTTAACGAGGAAGTTCAATCCAGTTTGAGAACTGGTCTTGAGCGTTATCATTTTGTCCACAATGCAATCCCTGAGATTGACCTTTCTGAGATCGATTTGCGGACTACTTTCATGGGCAAGCGCATAAACGCGCCCTTGTTAATCTCCTCAATGACCGGAGGGACTAAACAAGCCGATAAAATCAATGCTTCCCTGGCCGAGGCCGCACAGGAAAAAGGGGTAGCCATGGGGGCCGGTTCCCAACGCGCTGTGCTAGAAGAACCCGCACTTGCAGCAGGCATGAATATTCGGAAATACGCCCCCGACATCTTGCTCTTCGCGAATCTTGGAGCAGTTCAGTTAAATTACGGGTACGGCATCCAAGAATGTGAGCGAGCAGTCGAGATGCTTGAGGCCGACGCTCTCATTTTGCATCTAAACCCACTGCAGGAAGCCCTACAACCGGAGGGAGACACTCGTTTCGCAGGTCTTCTGGAAAAAATCAGCGAAATATGTCGAAAGCTATCAGTTCCCGTCATCGTCAAAGAGGTTGGATGGGGAATTTCAAAAGAGGCTGCAGTACGCTTGGTGAAAACAGGAGTCGCTGCAATCGATGTCGCCGGGGCTGGTGGTACTTCGTGGTCTCAGGTCGAAATGCATCGTGCAAAATCACCCGAGGGTGCTGCCATTGCAGCCGCATTTATCGACTGGGGAATTCCCACTGCTGATGCAATTATTGATGTTCGCAAAGCACTTCCAGATATTCCATTAATCGCTTCGGGTGGACTGAGAAGTGGAGTCGATATCGCAAAGTGCCTTGCGCTTGGTGCTGACCTCGGCGGCATGGCCGGACCGTTGCTCAAGGCAGCGACCAAATCTACCACGGCCGTCTCCGCCTATATCGAACAGATCGCCGCGCAAATCCGACTCAGCATGTTCGCTGCAGGAGCCCGTGAAATTCCGGCTCTTCGTTCCACCAGGCTTTGGAAGGAATCGAGCCCATGAATGCCAAGCCAAGCGCGTACATCGAGAAGATGCAAGACAAGATCGAAGTGCAACTTAAAGCCTCGCTCTCTGCCATGGAAGATGGTAGTACAGCTCTCCTCATTCGAATGGTACGCCATCATCTAGGTTGGATTAAACCTGAAGCAAGCCGCGGGAAACGCCTCCGTCCTTTGCTGTCGCTTCTATGCTGCGATGCCGCTGGTGGTCATTGGCAATCCGCCCTTCCTGCTGCCGGTGCAATCGAGTGGATTCATAACTTCTCCCTTATTCATGACGATATCGAAGATAGAAGTGAAACGCGCAGAGGGCGTGAAACGGTATGGAAACGCTGGGGTATCGCGCAAGCGACGAATACCGGAGACGCGCTATTCGCATTAGCTCACATTTTGACCTACGAACTAGAGGCGCAGGGGCACAATACTGCAACCATCCTTTCCATCCAGAAACAACTTGACGAGGCATGCCTGCATCTAACTATCGGTCAGCATCTCGATCTGAAATTCGAAGACACCGACGAGGTGACAGAGGATGAATACCTGCAGATGATCGAAGGGAAAACGGCCGCGCTAATTTCTGCGAGTTGCGAAATTGGCGCCCTCGCCGCCCAATGCGAACCTTCAAAACTCGCACTTTTTAAGAAATTCGGTCATGATTTGGGAATGTCATTCCAGATATATGATGATTTGTTGGGTATTTGGGGGACACCAGATGTCACCGGAAAACCCAGCGGTGACGACCTGCGCATCCGCAAAAAGACTTTACCGATCATCTTCGCGATCAATCATTCATCTGACTTCCAGGAATTATGGAATTCTGAAGAAATCGACGATAATCGGGTAACGAGAATGATAACCGCTCTCAATCGAGACGGAGCGCGAGAGTACGCGGATGAAGCGACCAGGCGCTGGACAGCCTCAGCGCTCGAGGCGCTCACCTTATGCGAGCCAACCGAACCTGCCGCATCGGAGCTGGCGAGCCTCACACAGAAGCTTCTGAGTCGAGTGAACTAAAACCTGCCGGGGTATGAAAAACCCCACGTTGGTCTTACAACCACACTAATTTTGCCCTGTGATCAATTGCGGCGCATGTCTCTCATGCTATAATCCGGACCAATAAATTATGCCAAGAACAACACGTCAGCTCGGCGAAAATGTCCAAAGCGAGGGCGATAGCCCAGACCGTTTACAGCCGGGCACAACACTCGAAGATCGATATCTTATCCTGGGCATGCTAGGCGCCGGTGGGATGAGTTCTGTGTATAAAGGGCGCGATCTTCATTTCCCCAATGTAACCAAGCTCGTGGCGATAAAAGAGATGGTGAACCTTATCGCCGATCATTCGATGCATGAAATGGTAGTGAAGAATTTCGAGCGTGAGGCCGATCTTCTCGCGACCCTCTCCCACCCTGCAGTTCCCGCGATATACGATAACTTCTCCCATAAGAAACGGTCCTACCTGGTGATGGAATTCATCGACGGTGATGATCTCGAAGGGATTCTTGCCGCAACCAACGAATTTCTGCCGGAGGAGCGAGTCATTGGTTGGGCGATTGAACTCTGCGACGTTCTTTCTTATTTGCACAATATTCAACCCGAGCCAATTATCTTCCGAGATATCAAGCCTTCGAACGTGATGATCGATCACCACAGCTATGTGCGTTTGATTGATTTTGGCATCGCCCGAAATTTTCAACCCGGTGAGAAGGGGACGATGATCGGTACTGAGGGATACTCACCACCAGAGCAATACCGCGGAGAGGCTTCTCCACCTGGTGATGTCTACGCCCTCGGAGCTACACTGCACCACCTGCTCACAAAACGAGATCCGCGGGTCGAGGCACCATTTTCTTTCGCAGAGAGACCGGCTCGGTCAATCAACCCCCTTATCTCTCCTGAAGTCGAGACTGTGATCTCCACCGCTCTGTCGTATGACCCTAAGGACCGCTACCCATCCGCCATGATCATGAAAGAAGCTTTGATCTCCGCCGCAAAGCGCACGGGGTTGCTAAGCCAACCCAGCATCGCTGCGGTGATCGCTCAAAGCGATAAAATTGAGGAGTTATGGTCCTTTTCATGCGAGGATGAGATTCGTGGCTCCCCAATAGTTTACGAAGGATTGGTGTATCTGGGTTGCTATGATAATAACCTTTACGCTTTAGATAAAAAGACGGGCGAATTCCAATGGAAGTATGCCACGGAGGGCGGTATCACTGGAAAGCCCGCAGCCGAGGATGGCGCCGTGTTCATTGGCTCCGAGGATGGTCGTCTCTACGCGCTGACCGCAAATCGGGGAGCCCTGGTCTGGACATACTACGCTGAAGGTCCAATCCGCTCCTCTCCCACCCTGTCCGAAGGGCATATTTTCATCGGCTCCGATGATAAACAGCTTCATGTGGTAAACCAGGCGAATGGGCGTCGTGCCTGGCGCGTGGAAGCGAACGATGCGATCTGGTCCACGCCGTTTGTTGAGAACGAACGTGTCTATTTCGGTTGTGAGAGCGGAGATTTCTACTGCTATAACTTTAAGGGGGAGCTTAAGTGGAGGAAAAAAGCAAAGAGAGGCATCACCTCTTCTGCCACCATCGTTGATGGAATTGCCTACTATGGATCCCGGGATTGGACCATGTATGCAATTGATGCTGAAAACGGCTGGCAGGTTTGGCGCTTTCGAATGCGAGGCGCAACGATCTCCTCCCCAAGCTTCTTCGATGGCATGCTTTACATCGGTTGCGGGGATAATCATATCTACTGCGTTGACGCAAAACATTCACGTGAGAAATGGCGCTACCAAACAGATCACCAGGTAACTGGCTCGCCAATTGCACATGATGGATCGATCTATTGCGGATCAGTCGATGGCTCTCTATACTGCCTAGATCACAAAACAGGCAGGCTTCGCTGGCGGTTTCATTCAGACGGTCCAATCACAGGCACGCCTTATATTTCCGAGAACGTTGTTTACATTGGCTCAACGGATCACAAGATATACGCTCTAATCGCCTAGGCAAGTTAACAGAAAGATCCACGAGATATGAATATATGACTATGTTGAAAACTTTCTTCTCCCGCCTTTTCAGATCATCTTCCCCTCAGACTGGAGCTCACTCCCGTTTGACCGTTGGAGAGCCTGATGGGAGTCGCGTCTATACTTCCGCCTCCAACGATCGAATCATCGTCGGCGCAAGCCAGTCAACTGGGCTCGAGCGAAGCCATAACGAGGATGCACAACTGGTTATCAAAGGGGATTCTGCAGGGGCTGAGCCGCTTCCTGAGTTCGGTTTTTTCATGGTTGCTGACGGGATGGGTGGACATAGAGCCGGAGAGGTCGCCAGCAACGTCTCTATCCGTTCCGTTGCTCATAAGTTGATGGAAGAGTCAGTCCTTCACCTACTCGATTTGGATAACTCTTCCGAGATGCTCCCGCTGCAGGAACTCCTTCACACTGCTTTGGAGGAAGCGAACTCCGCGGTTGTGGAGCAAGTTCCTGGCGGCGGAACGACAATGACCGCAGCATTGCTGCTCGGATCACAATTGACGATCGGGCATGTCGGCGACAGCCGCGCTTACATCATCAATGATAGTCAAATCAATATTCTTACGAGGGATCATTCGTTGGTCGAGCGTCTCAAGGAACTCGGTCAACTCACCGCCGAGGAAGCCGAATCACATCCCCAACGGAACGTCCTGTACCGTGCGATCGGTCAGGGGGCCAATCTTGAAATTGATGTTTTCACAACCGCCTCACCAAAGGGGGGACATCTACTTCTCTGCTCGGATGGTCTTTGGGGTGTAGTACCTGATCCCCAAATTATGCATGTCGTTAACGATGCGCCTCATCCACAAATTGCCTGCGAGCAACTTGTCCAAGCCGCGAACTTTGCAGGTGGTCCCGATAATATCTCGGTTGTTATCGTTCGATTTCCATCTGAATAGAGGAAATAGGTGTCAGTGGAGAAGGATTACTATACCCTCCTCAGAGTGCCAAGGAATGCGACAACGGAACAAATCCGACGCGCCTTTCGCGAAGCGGCCCACCGACTCCACCCAGATAAAAACGTCCAGCTTGGTGAGACGGAACTCTTCCTTGAAGTTAGCAAGGCATATGAAACCCTCATCGACGACGATCAACGCGCAGCCTATGATGAAGAATTAGCTGCAGCGGCTATTGCCTTCGCAGCGGCATCGCCATTCCACTGCACCATCCTCAACAGCCGGAACCACTTGCTTAAAATCAGTGAACCGCAAGTTCACTACATCCTTCTTGATGTCTTCCCGTCTGAAGATTTACCGGAGATCCGCCCCCCCATTAACCTGAGTATCGTGATTGACCGTTCAACGTCTATGCGCGGTAAGCGAATGGACCAGGTGAGAGCTGCAGTATTAGCGATCCTTCAAGATTTACATCTAGATGACACCGCTTCCATCACCGCTTTCAGCGATCGCGCTGAAGTTATTGTTTCGCCCGATCAGGCCAAAATCATTGCCACCGCCCGAGCTCGGTTAAGTCTCCTGCAGGCCGGCGGCGGCACAGAGATCGCCCAGGGATTGACAACTGGCCTGGATGAGATCCACCAAACATTCTCAAAAGAGGGTGTCAATCACCTGATCCTTCTCACCGATGGGAGAACCTATGGGGATGAAGATCTCTGTCTAGAGCTCGCGGATCAAGCCGCCGCGGCCGGTATTACCATCAACTGCGTTGGAATCGGCTCCGATTGGAGCGATCGCCTGCTGGATGAAATCGCAAGTCGAACCGGCGGGCATGTTACATTCCTAAACACCCCGCAGGCGGTATCTGACTTGCTGCATTCAATTTACGACAGCTTGAGCCAGATCGTTGCTAGTAAATTACAAATCGATGGGGCGTTAGGCCAGCAGGTCGATTTGCGTTCTGCTTATCGTCTCCTTCCTGAGCCAATGCCGCTCGGCGACAGCTTTCCAATGACACTCGGCCATCTCCCAAGGCAAGGTTCAATCCGCCTTCTGCTAGAACTTGTTATCCATCCGCTTTCGGGCGCTGAAGAGATCACGCTTGCCCACCTCCACCTCAGTGGGGATTTGCTCGGTGCAGATTCCGAGACGAAGACATTGCCCATAGATGTCAGCTTGCCCATCTCAAGCGAAACCGATCCTAAACCACCACCCAAGGAGATTTCATCCGCTTTGAATATGCTCGCTTTATACAAAATTCAAGAAAAAGCGCGCCATGAGGTTGAACTCGGTCAATCCGCACAAGCCGCAAGGAGATTGGAGAACCTCGCCACACAACTGCTCGCCGCAGGCGAACGCGATCTCGCAAAAGCAGCGCTCCATGAGGCTGTTCAGCTCTCCCGCTCACGGCGCTTCTCGACAGAAGGCGAAAAGACGCTAAAATACGGTACCCGAGCTTTATTATTACCTTCGCCTGCGAGTAAGTCATGATCGAATGCCCATCGTGTAATCATCGCGAATTCGTCGGCACACTGTTCTGTGGCGAGTGCGGCACTCGACTGGTCCACGCTTCCCCAATCCCGACGATGTCCATTGCGCCCGATAAAATCAGCAAGGAAGCAAACGCGACCAAGCCATCTCCTCCAGCAGGGCCCGACCTCTCATCCGGAGCATTGCTTGAGTTACGCGTTGTTTCCTCGGGTGACGTCATCTCCTTGCTCGGGCGGGACAATTTCACGCTTGGCCGTTCGATTGAAGGTCAGGCGGTTATCCCGGATGTCGACCTGGCAAAATATGACGCCTATGATCAGGGGATCTCCAGAATGCACGCCGAACTGAGAGTCGAGCAAGATGGGGTATTTGTGATGGATCTGGATAGTGCGAATGGGACAATCGTGAACGGCAAACGCATCAAAGGCGATTCGGGCTCGGTGATTCATCATGGTGATATTATTCAGCTGGGTCGATTAAGGCTGCAGATCATCTCGCAGCGGACAAAGGGGTCAAGGTAAGCAATGTCATATACAATTCTGCTCCATTTATCCGGTGAGGAAGCGGTTCTCGGTGAGATTGAAGATATCCCCGGACCGCAAGATACATTGGTCACAGTGAATAATCCCCGACGCAAGGATGACAAAGACTTGCCCTTCTTGCACGAGACCGTCACAAGTGTTGTGTGGCCAATACATCGAATCTTTTTCCTCGAGATCCTCCCCACAAAAGAAGACGAAGACCTCATCGGTTTCGTCCGGGAATAGAATGACCGAATCCTCACCACGCCGACGAAAGATACTTATTGTCGACGATGAGCCACGGATGATTCACTTCATCCGCTTGAATCTTGAACATGATGGCTTCGAAGCCTATGAAGCCTCTTCGGGGACTCAGTCACTAGACCAGATGCGCGATCTTTTGCCAGACCTGATCCTTTTAGATGTGATGATGCCGGACCTTGATGGCTTCGAAACGCTGCGGTTAATTCGAGAGATTTCCACAGTGCCTGTAATTATGCTCACCGCTAAGGGCGAGGAGGAAGATCGAATACGAGGGTTGGAACTTGGTGCCGATGATTACATAGCCAAACCTTTTAGCCCGCGTGAATTGGTAAGTCGTGTGCGAGCCGTTTTGCGCCGCACCGAAATGGCCGGACAACCTGTTCACGATATCATACAAGTAGATAACCGACTCAAGATCGACTTCGACCGGCGTGAGATCTGGGTAGACGACGAGCTGGTAAAACTCCGGCCAACTGAGTTTCGTCTTCTTTACCATCTTGTTAAGAATGCAGGGTGGGTTGTCCCCCATGAGCAGCTCCTAGCCAAAGTCTGGGGGTATGAATACCGCGACGAAACGCACTACCTCCGTCTGTATATCAATTATTTACGCCAAAAGCTTGAGCAGGAGCCATCGAATCCTAAATACATCATCACCGACCGTGGAGTAGGCTACCGATTTGTCGATTACAAGCGCGACCTGGATAATCATACGAACTCTTGATTCCCACCTTCTCGTGCTGCTTCGAAGTTAGCCTTGATGGTCTTGAACTAATCTTTATGCCCACCATCCATAAAATCGATGTGAGGATAAATTGAACGAGGGCTTCATTTGTGTGAGTATTATTTCGATCCTTGTCCAACGAGGTCAACTCGATTACTATCTTAATAATGAGTAGGACGTATTGAGAGGAAAGCCAATTGGCTCGTCAACGCATACTCCTTGTAGACGATCACGAAGTTGTCCGCGTAGGATTAAAAGCTCTGCTAGAGAAACATCCAAGCTTCGAGGTTGTCGCTGAGGCGGTTGGCCCTCGTGATGCAATTGAAAAAACGAAATCTTACAACCCGGATGTCGTCGTTATGGATATTCGCTTGAAAGGTGGCTCAGGGATCGAAGCCTGCCAGGAAATCACTGAAAACCACCCCAACACAAAAGTCATCATGCTCACATCCTACGCCGAGGATGAGATGCTCTTCTCGGCCATCCGTGCAGGGGCTGCTGGATATGTTCTAAAGCAGATTGGCGGGAACGATCTTGTTCGAGCGATCGAAGCAATTGGGCGAGGCGAAGCCTTACTCGACCCAGCCGTTACTCAGAGAGTGTTCCAGGAAGTCCGGAAAGCAGCGCGCGAGGAGGAAGCCTCGGCTTTTGCTGAACTCACACAGCAAGAGATGCACGTGGTGCAACTTGTTTCCGAAGGGAGAACAAACCGTCAAATCGCCGAGATGCTCTTCCTTGGAGAAGGAACGGTTCGTAATTACGTAAGCAGCATCCTTTCTAAACTCAATGTCCGCAACCGAGCGGAAGCGGCGGCCTATGCCGTTGAGCATAACTTGAAAGACTATCTTTAATCCAATTCCCTTCTCAATTTAATTATGAGGAATATCCTCCGTAATGGATGGGCGGCCAAACCTGAGGTCGCCCTTCTCCATGTGAAGAAAAGACCACTAGTTCCCTAAGCCAATGCGCTCCTGAGCGCCCTTGTTCGTTCTAAGGAGCAATCCTACATAATCAGCCCGATTAGGGAAAGAGTCCTGAAAAGCCAGAGCGACTTATCCGTTGGAGAGGGAATTTTGCGAGACGCGAATGCTTATGCCAAGCCTAAAACGGCTGCAGGCACCCATCAAACTTAGCTTCTGATTTTTTGCGTTTGGTGAATTTAATGGCTCGTTGCTTGATGGTGGTCCCACCCTTGAAAACTGTAATTATGTACCACCTCGTAGGTAAGCCCATCAATCCAATCAAGAACACTTTCTTCAAGCTGCGTGAGGATCGCCGTTCTTCCGGCAATCGCAGTTACTTTGTTCCCCGCATCGATGCAGATCTCTTCGAGCAGGGCACTTTCTTCAATCTCCAAATGATAGGCGATCTCATTCACTTTATATCTCATCTCATACCCACAGATCTGCCTAAAAGCTTCGGGGTCTTCAGCAGAGAGGAGTTTTGGCAAAGCGACGCCGAATTCAGCCATAGCATTGACGAGATCCTGACGTACATTTAACCCTTCTTTGCCCAAGCTGGTTTTAATAACTCGTATGACATCAAGAATCTCGCGCAACACGCTGAGAGACGATATGCCAGCAAGTATCAATTCTTCAAGTAACTTGAAAAAAGGTTTCGGTTCTCCACGCTCTATGCAATCCATGATGAGCGTCTCCGCCTCTAAGCGAACGTAAGTTCTTTCTGCGAAACCAATCAACTCATCTAGAGGGTCCTTCACACAGATCTCCTTCCGTCACCATGATCACTGCAAGGGCAAAGGTTATAAAGGTAATCCCACGTATAAATTCCAGCATGGTGACCATCTCCCCATACCAGCTGAACTGCATAGTTGCCTACTCGTTCAATTTCTTCGAGAATCGTCGTATTCCCGTCATGAAAGGTAAGTTCCAGCGTTTCTTCCTTCTCGGCACCATGGGCCTGATCATGACTCGCCCGGCAATCCGCACAAGGACACGCTGCACGAAGCGTGCCGAAGGGATACTCGCTCTTGTGACCGTCCTCCCATTCGATCCGCAATACCGCTTCATTACGGGAGGCTGAGACGCGTGTAGCTTTGCTTTTCACTTGTTCCATCCTTAAGCGGGCAAATACTAACTCATGAACAAGAACGGGGCAACTTGACTTTTAATCAATCGCTCGCAAATACGTGCTGACTGCCCATCCAGTATCTTCCAGGTTGTATGGGTTAACCAGTAGCCACCACTCGTAATCGTCCTTTACCACGGGTCCATCTCGCAATTCAAAAACTTCACTCTCAACTGCTAAGGACACAATTTTGGAATCCAACCCGGTATTTTCACGCAACCGGAGACCGTCCCCCCCCGTACCAAAAACTTCAACGAGCCTCCCCTGCCAGAGTGAGCCTTCCGCTTCAGGGGGAAGTGTAGGCGTAGGAGTATACGAAGGTTCGACAGTTTCCGTCAGCGGTGGGCTTGTTGCGGTAACTGTTGGCGCAGTTATATAAACGAATATAGGTGTCGCAGGAGATACCACCGTATTAGCTTGCCGGGTGAAATATCCAAGCATGACGATCACAATCAAAGCGAGGGCGCCCAACGAGGCACCGAGTCCGGCCCATAGCCAGTTTGACCTCGCAACTCCAGTGAATGAAGGTCTGTTTTTCATTAATGGAGTAAGAAGAAAGCTAAAGCGAGCATAAGGTAAAGCGCCACCAAGATTGCCCCTTCTAGCCAATTGGATTCACCGTCTTCAGCCACTAGTACAGCGATTATAACGCCTCCTATCAGCGCGATTAATTCAAACTTGTTATACACCAGGGTAAGCGGGTTCCCAAGCACCAGACTGAGAAACACCAAAAAAGGGACGACGAAAAGAGCAATTTGCAGGCTCGAGCCAATGGCGATTTCGACTACGAGACTGATCCGGTTCTTCGCGGCCACACTAACAGCTACCATATGCTCTGCGACGTTGCCTATTATCGGAACGATGATTACACACACCCATGAAGAACTCGGAAAGCCCGTAACTAGTAATTTCCACTTCCACATGCTTAACGAGTATCTCGCTTAACCAGACAACGCCAAGTGTAGATATAAGCAGGACCATAATCCCCGTGCGAATCGACCAGAGACGACGAGCGACCGATCCAACCGGTGAGTGCGTAAAAGGGCCATCTTCCAACCGGAAGCCATCGATTAATCCAAGTGCGTAAAGCACAATCGTCAGGCCAGCCACGCCGAGGCTGAGCATCTCCACATCGATATCATCTCCCATCCCCTGCCCGGATTGAGTGGACAGCGAGGGGATTGTCAGTTCTGTAACAGCCAGCAGGAGCAAGAGACCGTCGCTGCTTGCCTTATCGCGATTGAATTTTTGTCTCCCGTTTTTTTAATCCCCCCAAGAGCAAATTAGGCCGAGAACGAGGAGAAGATTACCAATAATCGATCCTGTAATCGAAGCTTTTACCAGCTCCAATAACCCTTCGCGGATTGCTACAATAGTGATGATTAATTCTGCTGCACTACCGAAGGTAGCGTTGAGCAAGCCACCCAGTCGCGGCCCCGCGTGGACAGCGATAGTCTCTGTGCTGAAGTAATGAGAACCCATACGGGTGAGGCATCGATCGCATCTAAAATTACCGCAACCGCAGCAAGTGGCAGCAATAAATTCAAAGGATTCTTAAGGATAGGCTTAATTTCTTGCAGCATCCACCTCATTATTTAATCGGATTCTATGGCAAAGAGTTTGGGGTCTACATCCTTTGGAACGAGGACTTTGAGTGCTCTTTTTTGAATGGTGAAATTAAGGGGCGCATCGAGTATCTTTGGTTCTCCATCATACTGTATGGGTAATTCATCATCCAATTCAAAGACCGCTTCGCTGGCTTGAAAATTGTATACCCCATCTGCATCCACGTGACGACCCATGAAAATCTGCGCTACCCGGAAAAGGACTTCGCGAAGTTTTCCACTCTCAATGAACCAGAAATCCAGCAAGCCGTCATCAACCTTGGCCCCCGGTGCTAAGTCCACCATGCCACCGGCATATGCAGGAATATTGGAAGCTACTGCAACCAGGTAGCGTCCTTCAAATTCAAACTCGTTTGTACGAACCTTTAGATCCATCCCTTTCCACCCGACTGTATTCCATAAAGCCAGTGTTGCGTAATGGACTGTGGGAAACACTTTCTCCCAACGTTCCCGAGGTTCGATGCTGTTGACGATGTTAGCATCTAGCCCGACTCCTGCCCAGAGGAGAAATGCCTGCCCGTTGCACTCTCCGACATCCACAAGACGGACATCTCCAGCGGCTAATCTCTCAGCCGCCTGCTCCAGTGCAAAGAAATGAATCCAACCCAGGCGCGGAAGACCGAGTTCCTGCGCCCATACATTTGCAGTTCCAGCTGGAAGAACACCCAGAGCTGTTTCCGATCCGGCCAGCGCGGACGCCGCCTGACCGACAGAACCATCACCGCCGACCACAAATACAGCATCGCAGTGCTGCGCCACTGCTTCCTTTGCGATATCGATTAGCCCTTTCTCTGGCTCCCCTTCTACAATTCGAGCATCCCATCCCGCAGCCGCGAGAACACGCAGAGCGCGCTCAAGAAGCGGACCGGCGGGAAATCTACCCGCAGCAGGGTTATACAGCAACCAAGCACATCGATTCGTCATAGGCTATCACGGTCCATTATAGCGCCGATTGGCGTTCCCTCCCTCATTGCCGCGAATACCTGTAAGGATTACAATCGACTGGTCGTGCCCTTTTGATTTAATGGGGGCGAGTGCCGGATACCGGATGTGTCAACACATCTGTCCATCCAATTCAAGCAGACGGGACAGAGGGAGAGGTCAGCATCATGACTGCGGACCTATTGGGTGAGCGATACGAGCTAATTGAAAAAATAGGGTCCGGCGGTATGGCAGATATATACCGCGCTCTAGACCATCAACTCCAGCGTGAGGTTGCCGTTAAAATCTTGCGCGATCCGCTTGCCAAAGATCAATCATTCCAAGAGAACCTGCTGCATGAAGCCCGCGCAGCTGCAAATCTCTCTCATCCCAACCTGGTCACTATTTTTGACTTCGGTCGTGACGCCGGAACGCTTTACATTGTGATGGAATATATCGCCGGGACCGATTTAAAAACGCTCATCCGCCGCAGGAAACGGCTCACCCCTTTCGAAGCTGTTGAATTAATGAAAAAGATTTCTGACGGTGTTGGCTACGCACATCGAGCAGGTCTCGTTCACTGTGATCTTAAGCCACAGAATATCTTGGTGACATCCGACAATAAGGTGAAGATTGCAGATTTCGGCGTCTCCCGTGCACTGGCAACGATCCAACCCGATGAACAATCAGATATTGTTTGGGGAAGCCCACAATATTTTTCTCCAGAACAAGCCTCAGGGGGAGCACCTTCTCCCGCCAGTGATGTTTATTCCCTCGGGGCAATCCTCTACGAAATGATTACCGGCCAACCACCCTTCGCAGCGGATAGCGCAGCCGATCTCGCCCGGCTTCATCTCACAGTCGAGCCAGTACCCCCGCGCTCGCTTGACTCCAGCATCCCCGAACCCCTGCAGCAGATTATCTTAAAAGTCCTCGCGAAGGAACCCTCCGCTCGCTATCGCACCGCAGATCAACTTGGGCAGATACTCAAAAATTACACCTTGAATGCGAAAACTGAAGAACGCTCACCCTCAGCGGTTGAATTGGACTTTGCGGAGCTCACACAAGTTCTGCCTGTATCAGATCAGAAAACAAATATCGCTTCGGAGATGGATTGGATCGCAGTGGCTCTCGGTTTATTGGCTTTTTTAACGATTGGGGGTTTGATCCCTCTCTGGCTTTGGGTATGTCTTCTTTACCCTTCCTGCCCAATTAATCCCGGGTAATCCGAAATACTGGTCGCACCCCATCGGCCGCGGTATAATTCGTACGAACGTTCTAAAAATTAGCCAAAATAACTCAAGCGATCTACTAGCTTTGTGAGGTAAATGTGAATTCACCACGTGGTAGAAACTCCATTGTTCTATTTATTTTGTTAATGACTATCGTCGCGGTTCTTTTCTACTCCCGCAGCGAGGCAACCCAACCTGAAAGACTGCCATTTAACGAGGTTGCATCCTTGATCCAATCCGGTTCAATTACCCGCATTGTGGTCGATGAAAACGAATTGGAATTGATCTATCGGGATGGTACCAATGCGTTCTCTCGCAAGGAACCTACAAAGACGACGGTTGAGCAATTAAAAGATCTGGGAGTCACTGAGTCGGATTTGGACCCCCCGTTTCTTTCGCTCGAGATCAAAGAACCAAGCGATCTGGGTACCATTATCAGCCTGATTACTTATATCCTTCCCGCTCTGCTTGTTGTGGGCTTAATATGGCTCATGATGCGCCAGGCGCAAGGTACAAACAACCAGGCACTCTCTTTTGGGAAGAGTCGCGCACGCATGTTTACAGGCGACCAGCCCACTGTTACCTTTGAAGACGTTGCCGGGATTGAAGAGGCGAAAGAGGATCTTGAGGAGATTGTCGAGTTTCTACAAGAACCCGAGAAATTTATATCGCTTGGCGCTCGCATTCCAAAAGGCGTACTTCTTATCGGTGCTCCGGGAACGGGAAAAACGCTGCTTGCGAAGGCGGTATCAGGGGAAGCTGGAGTACCCTTCTTCTCCATTTCGGGCTCCGAGTTCGTCGAAATGTTCGTCGGCGTCGGCGCCAGCCGGGTGCGCGATCTTTTCGATCAAGCAAAACGCCACGCCCCCTGCATCGTTTTTGTCGATGAGATTGATGCAGTAGGCCGCCAGCGCGGCGCCGGACTCGGCGGCAGTCACGATGAGCGGGAGCAAACACTCAACCAGATGCTCGTTGAGATGGATGGCTTCGAAACGGATACAAATGTGATCATCGTAGCCGCAACAAATAGACCCGATATCCTCGATCCTGCTCTCCTTCGTCCCGGCCGCTTTGACCGCCGAGTTATCCTCGATCAGCCGGATATGCGCGGGCGTGAAGCGATCCTGAAAGTCCACTCTAGAGGTAAGCCTCTCGAGGAGACCGTAGATCTCTCGATTATCGCAAAAGCAACCCCGGGGTTTGTCGGCGCAGATATTGAGAATCTCGTCAATGAAGCCGCAATCCTGGCTGCTCGTCGAGATAAAAAGACAATCGGGCAAGAAGAATTTGAAGAATCGATTGAGCGCGTTATCGCAGGTCCCGCGCGTAAGAGCCGGCTCATTAGTGAGGGCGAAAAATTAATTGTCGCTTACCATGAGGCGGGTCACGCCGTCATAAGCCACGTCATCCCCGAATCAGATCCCGTCCACAAAGTGAGCATCATAGCTCGGGGAATGATGGGCGGTTTTACGCTCGCACTCCCGGAAGAGGACCGGACGTTGATTTCCCGCAACAAGCTTCTTGCGGACATGGCCTATGCTCTCGGTGGTCGCGCGGCGGAGGAACTGGTCTTCAACGATATCACTTCTGGCGCATCGAGTGATCTCGAACGGGTAACGAAGATGGCACGCTCGATGGTCACCCGACTCGGGATGAGCGATGAGCTCGGACCGATGGTATATGGGCAAAAGGAAGAGTTGGTTTTCCTCGGTCGAGAGATTTCAGAACAGCGAGACTACTCGGAGAGTATCGCCGAGAAGATTGATGCCGAGGTTCGTGACTTGGTCAGAGATGCCTACGCTCGTGCTAAAAAGATCCTGACCGAATACCGATCTGCGCTAGATAACGTCGCCCAATATCTCGTTGAAGAGGAAACCATCGATCGAGAAACCTTCGAGGAGATCTTCGGCCAACCGGTCAAGGAGAAAAATAGCGGGACTCCTCTCCTCGCGGGCACGTGATTTTTCAAATCGATTCCATAACAAACGCCCGGGCGATGATCGCCCGGGCGTTTCGCATTCTGGTCTCCAACTAGAAACGTTTGTTTACTCTTCCGCCTCCTGCTTCTCGCGGTCTTGACGGACGAGTTCCCGCCGCAAAACTTTTCCGATGGTTGTCTTGGGCAATTCGTCCCGGAATTCCACGTGCGTGGGGACTTTAAAAGCAGCCATATGCTCCTTACACCATGCTTTAACTTCATCGACTGTCAGCGTTTCGCCCGGTTTGAGAACCACCCACGCTTTTACGGTTTCGCCACGATAAGCATCGGGGATGCCGGCGACACCGGCTTCAAGGACCTTGGGATTCTCGGCGATGACCTCCTCCACTTCCCTGGGCCAAACCTGGTAACCACTGGGTTTGATGAGCTCTTTCTTCCGATCCACTATAAAGAAGTAGCCATCCTCATCCATATAGGCGATATCACCGGTGTAGAGCCATCCGTCTCGTATTGCGTTCTTCGTCTCTGTGGGCATGTTCAAATAGCCCTTCATTACTAACGGACCCTTGATAACAAGTTCCCCAATCTCCCCTGTTTCAAGCACAGTAACTTCATCATCCAGAGAGATGATACGAGCGTCAACATCCGGTAAGGGGATGCCGATGGAGCCTTCTTTCCTCATGCCAAAAACCGGGTTGCAATGCGTTGCGGTTGGAGCTTCGGAAAGACCAAAGCCTTCCACGAGCCTCCCTCCCGTTAGCTCTTCAAATGTGGCCTGCGTCTCCCTCATCAGCGGGGCGGAACCAGAGATGCACGCCTTGATTGAGCTAATATCCACCTTGCCCGCCTTAACGTCGGGGTGATTATTGATCGCGTTGTACATCGCCGGAACACCGGGGTAAATCGTTGGGCGATACTTGGAAATCGATCCAAGGACATCTCCCATATCGCGCGGATTTGGCACCATCACCATGCTGGCGGCGGCAGCGATGCCGAAGCTCATGCCGGCGACCATGCCATAAACGTGGAACATCGGGATCGCCATCAAGACAATCTCGCCTCCTTCCTGGACGGAGGGCAGCCAAGCTTTGATCTGGAGCGTGTTGGCGACGAGGTTCCCATGAGTGGCGATAGCCGCCTTCGAGAGGCCGGTCGTACCGCCGCTGTACTGGTAGAGAGCGTCATCCTGCGGATGGATCTCCAACTGCGGCTTATCATCTGGAGTGAATTTCTTGAGCAGATCCTGCAGCCATATATCCCCTTCTCCCAATTCAACTCGATGCCCGTCTTTCTTCTCTTTGGTCAGCGTGAAGAGGAAACGAAGCATTCCGGGCAGATACTCTTTAATATTCGTGACGATCAACTTCTTGATGGGCGTATTCGGTTGAACCTCTTTGATCAAGGAATAGAAGTTGCTCATGACGAGCATAATCTCTGTTCCCGAATCCTTCATCTGATGTTCAATCTCCCGCCCAGTGTAGAGAGGGTTCGTTGCGACGACAATTCCGCCTGCTTTGAGTATCGCGTAGAATGCCATAACGAACTGCGGCGAGTTGGGCATGAAGATACCGACTGGTGTCCCTTTCTTTACGCCCATTGCAGCAAGTGCCCCGGCAAGGCTATCAATATAGCCCTCCATTTCGGCATAGGTAATAACTGAACCCTTAAATATCGCACAAGCCTGGTCAGGATACTTTGCAGCAGCATTCTCTAAGAAATGATAGAGCGGCACTTCTGGGTAATCAACGGACCTTGGTACATCTGATTCATAGTGTTTAAACCAGGGGCGCTCTTTCATATCTGCATTCTCCTTAATTAATGGTTGGGCGAAGTAATCACCCTTCCTTTATACAATGGAAAATCGGCTATGCAAAGCGAGAGTGATATAATTCACCATCCTGTAATTGCATAAAGCAGATCCATTATCTATGGCTATGCGCAATAATGGGCGGCGCACATCCACTCAATATCATTTTCTTTTCAGGAGCGATTGCATCAATGAACCCGCTAAACGTACCCGCCTTAGAAGTGAAGGCACACGTAGAACGAGACCTGGTGGCAAGGTTCCCCTCCACCAAAGCCGAAGCATAAGAGCGGCGAATGCTTCCTGATTTCCGAATCCGCCAGCGCGATTATCTTCTCTCCATCAGCCGAGCGATTACTGAAGAGCTGGATCTAGATCGCGTCCTGACTGAAATCGTGCGTTTCTCGGCTGAGATACTTGGCGGCAGCGCCGGCCTTATCGCCTTGCGTGATGCGGGTGGCGCCTGGCGGGTTGCCACGGCTTTCGGGATAAACCCGGATTTCGTTCAACATCTCGATCCGCTGATATCGGACATCCCAGACCACGGTGATCCTGCTCGTTTCGAAGTTCCAGAAATCAACCGACGCCTGCAGCGCATCACCCAGGCAGCCTCAATGGGCTTACTCACCGGGGTAGGTCTGCCGATGAACGTTAAAGGTGAGATCGTCGGGGTCATCTTCGTCTTCAGGTCCTATCGCGGCAAGTTCTCTGCCGATGATCGTAAACTCCTGAGCGCCTTTGCCTCTCAAGCGGCGATAGCTGTTCACAATGCGATGCTCTTCACTGAAATTGCTCAACAGCATCATCATCTGGATGCCATCCTAGAATCTGCCGCTGATGGCATTTTCATCCTCGACCCATCTTACTGTTTCACCCGCTTCAATCGGGCTTGTTCGAGTTTAATGGGTTATGAGGCTGATAGTGTCATCGGAAAACAACACAAAGAGGTTATCCGCTGGCTCAATCGAGAGCCAGGGACCTCCCTTGAAGATGCGGAAGCCGACGGTTGGCCCATAAGCCCACAAGCGACACTCTACGTGGAGGGTGACCTGCTTACGAAGGGCGGTGGTGCTGTAAGCGTAGGCATTACCTACGCGCCTGCCCTTGATGCTGCCGGGGAACTTCTAAGTATCGTCGCCACCGTGCGCGATATCACGAAATTTCGCGAGGCTGAGGAGTTAAAGAGCACGTTCATCTCCATCATCAGCCATGAGTTACGCACTCCGGTCGCGCTGATCAAGGGATATGTAGGCACACTCCGCCGGGAGGATGCACGCTGGGACTCTGAGGTTGTAGAAGATAGCTTAGCCGTAATCGAGGAGGAAGCCGACCATCTTACCGGTTTGATAGACGACTTACTGGACGCATCACGCCTACAGGCAGGCGCGCTTAAATTGAATCGGTCACAGATCGCCTTCGACCACCTCGCACAGCAGATGGCAGACCGCTTCAAGACACAATCGGACCACCATGATTTCGAGATAGATTTTCCTTCTGACTTCCCCATCGTTTCTGCCGATGAGACTCGCTTGATGCAAGTGATGGGAAACTTGCTTTCCAACGCAGTGAAATACTCTCCGGATGGAGGTAAAGTCACTATATCTGGAACAATCAAGCAGAACGCAATTATTATCTGCGTGCGAGACGAAGGCCCGGGGATCGCCGTTGAGGATGTGCCCAGAATTTTCAATTTATTTTATCGCTCGACTGAAACCAGCCGGAAGATCAAAGGAGCTGGCTTGGGCCTCTTCCTCGCCAAGGCTGTGATCGAAGCCCACGAAGGTCAAATCTGGGTGGATGACCGCGTAAAGAGTGGAGCACGCATCTGTTTCTCACTACCTATATCAAAGGATACCGAGGGAAAAGAATAATATGGTAACAAACGTCAATCAAATACATTGCCCTAACTGCAGAGCACCTATCCAGGCTCAGATCCAGCAACTGATCGACGTCGGCCAAGATCCAGGAGCGAAGGCTCGACTTCTTTCTGGATCGCTAAACCATGTCCAATGCAGCGTTTGTGGATTCAATGGCGCCGTGGCAGTGCCAATCGTTTATCATGATTCGCAGCATGAGCTTTTGCTGACCTATATCCCCATAGAAACAAGCATACCGAAGGACGAGCAGGAACGCATCATCGGTCAGATGATCAAACGCGTGTCCGACCAGCTTCCCCCTGATGAACGAAAAGGGTACCTCTTTCAACCGCAATCCATTCTGACAATGCAGGGTCTTGTCGAGCGGGTGTTGGAGGCAGAAGGCATTACAAAGGAAGAAATCGACGCTCAGCGAGCCACTATGCGCCTCTTTGAGGAAGTGCTCACCATTCCGGAAGACCAAATCGAAACCTTCGTTCAGGAACACGATGCCGAACTCGATGGGACTTTTTTCCAGATTGCCAGCCTCGCACTTCAATCGACAGGCGATAGGATGGCAGTGGAGGCGATGGGCGCTAGGCTGGAGAAAATCATCGAATTCAGCACTTTCGGGAAGAAACTTAAAGCACAGGAAGAATCTCTAAAAGAAGCAACGAAAAGCCTACAAGCACTAGCCGAGCAGGGATTGACACACGAGACACTTCTCGACCTTCTGGTGGAAGCACCAGATGAAAACCGTGTTGTGGCATTGGTTAATCTCACCCGCCCAGCGTTGGATTACAGTTTCTTCCAACTCGTCACCGAAAGGATTGATCAGGCGGAGAATGAAGAGAAAGAACATCTTACTTCTTTAAGGCAGCAAATCCTCGAAATTACAGAAGAGTTGGATAGGATCCAGGAGGCTCGAGCGGCACAGTCGGCTGCTCTCTTGAAGACTCTGCTCGATGCAGAAGACTTGGATCAGGCTTTAATACAGGCCCTCCCGATGATCGACGATCTCTTCCTGGGCATACTTCAAGCTCATCTAAAGGCTGCCGAAGAGCGTAAGGATGAGGAGCTCATTATGCGTCTTTCAGCGATCGAGCAGCGCATCCGATCTCTCGCTCAAGAATCGATGCCGGAGGGTCTCAAGCTCGCTCAACGCGTACTGGAAATCGAGGATGAAGAAGAAGCGATCGCGTTGCTTGAACAAAATAAAGAAACGATCGATACCGATCTACTGAATGCGCTGGTCTCGACCGTCCAACAGCTCGAAACCGCGCAGGAGAAGGACGCCGCAGCCAGGATCCAGAAGGTGTATAAACACGCGTTGAAGCTCTCTATGCAAGGGAAGATGAATCCATCTTAATGGGGTAATGTTATGGTACTGCTCCATATTGTGTGGGTAATCAAGCGGATTTAGCCTGCTCTGCTCTGCCTGGAGCTGAACCTCCGGGCTCAGTACTAATCCAACCTCCCGCAGGTTTCGAACTTGCGGGAGGTTTAGCGCAGGCCTATAAGCGCAGGCTGCGCATGCGACCGGAAGCAGAGCTTCCGCACACCACATCCAACCAACAACCCTTCACCAACGTGGGAAGAGCCACGATTTAGATACCTTGAGTGCTGCTAAGTGCTCCTAAGAGACGCTCCTTTGAAACGTGAAGACGAAGCGATCGTTGTCAGAGGGTGTGGGGGAGTGGCCCTTCGACAAGCTCAGGATGATAAGTCCCCCACAGTCCCCCTTTGGCGAACAATAGGGGGAAAGAAAAGAAAAAGCGAACCATCACCTCTCCAGTGGTCTACCTTTTCGTTCATGCGCGCAAACCCTCACTTCTCTCGGATCTGGCACACAAGCCCTTTGAGATAGCGGCCCTCGGGGAAGTAGACCTTTACGGGATGGTCGCTCGCCTGTGACAGCCAACGAACGATGACAGCGTCTACCCCGGCATCTAAAGCGGCATCGGCGACGATCTTCTGAAAAAGCTGGGGCGTAACGCCACCCGAGCAGGAGAAGGTAAGCAGATAACCGCCTGCTCGAAGCAGTTTAAACGCCAGTAGATTCACATCTTTATATCCCCGCGCCGCCCGGTCCACTTGAGCCGATGTTGCCGCAAACTTCGGCGGGTCCAAGATCACCGCGTCGAAACTTCTTCCCTGATCACGGAATTTCCGCAGCAATTGAAATACATCATCTTCATGAAATTGCACGTTATCCGCTGGGAGATTATTTAAGCGAATATTGTCTTCCGCCAACGCCACTGCGGTCTTGGATTGATCTACTGCGGTCACCCGCTCTGCCCCTGCGCCCAATGCAGCAACAGTAAAGCCGCCGCTGTAGCAAAAGCAGTCGAGCACTTCCCCACCCGTAATCCAATTCGCCGCTACTCCGCGGTTATCGCGCTGATCGAGGTAGAAGCCGGTCTTCTGCCCGTTGCGAACATCGACGAGATAACGCCGGTCACCTTCATGTATTTGGATTCGCTCGGGCGGTTCCTCCCCAACAAGCAGCCCCGAGCGCTGTTCTAGTCCTTCCAGTGCACGCACGTCGACATCAGAGCGCTCGTAAACACCCCGACACCCGCCAAGAGACGAAAGTGCTTCTGCGATTTCGTCCTTCCAACGCTCCACACCATAGGAAAGAAATTGGACCACGCGGTAATCTCCATAGCGATCAACGATCAAGCCGGGTATGCCGTCAGACTCGCCGTGTACCTCTCTATAAGCATTCGAGGATTTGGGAATCCCAACGTCATCTCGCGCGGCGACAGAACGAACTATCCGCTCTTGTATGAAATCTGCGTCGACTTCCTGCTCCTGATTCCAGGTCCAAACACGGATACGGATCTGTGATTTTGGAGAGTACGCCCCCCTGGCAAGCCATCGCCCATCTTCAGCGTGTACGTCGACAACATCACCAGGATCCGGATTTCCAGTTACGTTCTCGACAGCTCCAGAGAATATCCAAGGATGACGGCGCAAGATCGCCTTTTCACGACGGTGTTTCAAGGTAACTTTCTTCATAATCCAGTCAACATCCAGTTGGAGAGTTATGAGAGAGGTGTTTCCCGGCTGATAAGAATTGGATCAATTCCCGAGCCTGTGAACCTCACTCGATTAACGCTTTTAATTGGATCTCATCGATCACGGGTACATCTAGATCCTGAGCACGAGCAATCTTCGAACCCGGGGATTCTCCAGCGATGAGATAATCAGTCTGCTTACTGACACTTCCGGTGACCTTCCCTCCATGCAATTGAATCAGATCTATTACCTTTCTGCGAGTCAAGGATGACAATGTGCCCGTAAGGACGAAAGTAAGACCTTCCAGGACTCGTTTAGTTCCCTTGCCCCCGGTATCGGTCAACTCCGGCCATACTTCAGCTTGCTGCAATTTCTGGATGATCCTTTTGTTGGACGTTTGTGCAAACCAATCGGTGATCGTCTTGGCCACCTTCGGTCCGATCCCCTCTACTTCTTCGAGCTCATCCCCAATCGCCTCAGACAACCGATCAAGATTTCGAAATTGGTTGGCCAGCTCTCCGGCGGCTGCTTCGCCAACATTGCGAATACCCAGGGCAGTTAGCAGGCGCGGAAGAGGCTGTGAACGTGAGGCTTGAATTGACTCAATGAGGTTTTGCGCTCTTTTATCTGCGAAGCCCTCCAAACCCGAGATAGCTTCTTCCTTCAGGTAATAAAGGTCCGCCACATCGCTAACAAGATTCTCCTCAACCAGTATGTGCGCTATTTTTATCCCCAGTCCCTCGATATCCATCGCTCCGCGTGAGGCGAAGTGCTCGATATTTCGGATCAGTTGATCCGGACAAGCCGCATTTACGCAGTAGATAGCAACTTCACCTTCGATCCGCTCAAGAGATTCCCAGCAGGCCGGGCATTGTTCCGGAATTCGAAACGGGACTTCTTCCCCCGTCCGGGCGTCAATGACGGGTCCAATTACATAGGGGATGACATCCCCAGCGCGTTTAATCAGTACACGATCACCGATGCGAATGTCCTTCTCTTGGATGAAGTCAAAATTGTGTAACGTTGCATTCCGGACTGTCACCCCGCCAACTTCAACCGGTTCAAGAATGGCAAATGGTGTAATAACACCGGTCCTCCCAACGTTCAGGCCGATATCATTTAGGCGAGATGTAACTTCTTGAGCCAGGAATTTATACGCGATTGCTCCGCGCGGGTCTTTTCCAACGACTCCCAAGTCCCTCACGAGCTGAAGGTCGTTCAATTTCACAACCATGCCATCAGCTTCATAAGGAAGGTATTGGCGACGATTGATCCAGTCCTGGTATCTGGCGAGGGCCCCCTCAAGATCAGGCTCGAGCGTGATATCAAGTGGAATCGGAAAACCTAACGCCTTAAGGTAGTTAAGTGCTTCCCACTGCTCTTGAGGTACCGGACCATCGGAGTCCACGATGTCATAGCAGAGCAAGCGTATTGGACGGGAGGCGGTAAGATTCGGGTCGAGTTGACGAAGCGCCCCGGATGCTGTATTGCGCGGATTTACATATGTGCGCTCACCAGCGGCTTCAAGCTCACGGTTCAATTTTTGAAAATCCTCAATGTAAATAATCGCCTCGCCGCGCACCACAAGCCGCGCCGGCGGGTTCGGTCCGCTAGGTATGGCTGGGATATGGAGCGGCAGACTGCGAACCGTCTTCAGATTTGAGGTGATGTCCTCCCCGACCTCACCATCCCCGCGAGTCGCTCCGAGGGTGAACACCCCGTTATCATAATGCAGCACTACGGTGAGTCCATCCAATTTCGGTTCTACGGTGAATATGGCTTCGTGAACTCGCTCATCAAGTTTCGCGATCCGATCAAACCATGCCCGAAGTTCGTCATCGCTGTATGCGCTGCTCAGACTCAGGATCGGTACCGGGTGCGACACCCGAACAAAGCCCTCGGCTGCTTCCCCACCGACACGTTGCGTGGGCGAATCTGGAGTGATTAAGTTGGGGTTCGCTGCTTCAAGTGTTTGAAGCTCTATCATCAAACGATCATACTCATGATCGCTGACGAGAGGCGCGTTCAGCACATGATACTGATAATTGTGCTTCCGGATCTCAGCTCGGAGCGTGTTTATTCTTTCTTGGAATTTTTCTTCAGCCATGCTCTTCTAGATGTACTCACCTGGTGATATTGAGGGATATCTGAGAAACGGGATTTTTACGGGATCACTTCTGGCCACACCGGCAGAAACATCAGCCAATCTTCAGGCTCGCTGCGGATGTATCCTTCGAGGATGCCCGCGGCTCGTTGGGCAAGTGCGATTGTATCTTTTTTTATATTCCCAGTTATTTCCGGCTTGAGAATGGGGGGGGCAGTAACTCTATACCTACCATCCGCGACTTCCCGGACGACTCCGATGATCATATGCGCCCCGGAGCGGATGGCGAGCCGGGCATGACCGATAGGCAGTACGACTTTGCGGTTAAAGAAGGTTAATTTCGATCCCCCGACATCAGGGCGATCTACACCGGTAAGGACAAAACCATTATTTGAAAGGCGGTGGAACGCTTGGCGGAGAGATTCAAACGAGATCGGTGTTGCATCGATCCCAAAACGCTCCCGCAGGATTGTGTCAGATCTATGACTCCCCTCAGACCGGGCGAACGAGAGTACCTGAATAGGAAACCCTCTTTTAGCAAGAAGCAAGAGGAATAAATTGAAATTGCTGATGTGCCCGCCCGCGAACACGACACCATGACCGTTACTCTGGGCTTCGAGTGCACTATCGATTATGGTCTCGTCTATCTCGCAGAGCGTTTCAATATCATCTAAACCCGAAGCCATCATCCTGTACCAATCCACATAACCATGTGCTGCATTCTGCAAGACCTTGCCGACTCCACCATCGAGCTCAGGCGACGAGTAAGGGATCCCTTTCACAACCGCAAGATTGCTCCGTACCGCTTTATATAGCGCGCTATCTTCATTAGCAGCAAGCCTCGCCGCGATGAACTCAGCAAATCTGAACGCCTGCTTCCGAGTTAATACTCGACCTATAAATGCGCCAGCGAATGGTCCGATCTGGCTGTTGATGAATTCATTGAGGGTCATCTTTACTCAACTCCCAGAGGCTGATCATTATAACGAAACATCAGCGATTAATTCGTTCGGCATCTGTTTTGTTTTTTTCAACACCTTTAATTTTTTTACGCGCCTCACGAATCATATCTAAAACTTGGATTGAATCATGAACTGGGTGGAAATAGCTCTTCTTCCCAATTCCATAAATTGTACGCACGGTCACCCATCCGATTTTCAAACCCGCTGCTACAGCCTCGACGATAACCTCCACTTCAAATTCAAATCCCGATCGCTCCAGATCCCCGGTCTCCAGTAATTTGCGCGAATAGAGGCGGTATCCGCATTGGTTGTCATAGATCCTGATCCCGAGGACTTTTGAGAGCATCCAGGTACTAATTCTATTACCAAAGGAACGGATTAAAGGCATCTCCCCGAACTCACGGCGCCCAATGATTAAATCCCCTTCGCCCCGTTCAAAGGCTTCAACGAACTTGTGAGCTTCCTGTGCATCATGCTGCCCATCCGCATCCAAGGTGAGTACTGCGTCGTAGCCTCTTTCCAATGCCCACGCGAATCCCGTAGAGAGCGCCGCACCTTTGCCCAAATTATTTGGATGGACCACAACTGCTGCTCCCACTTCCCGGGCAACGGCTGCTGTGTCATCGCTAGATCCATCGTCTATTACAAGAACGGGCAGGGAATCACGAAACGCTTCGATGATCGGCCTAATTCGAATTGCTTCATTCCAAGCTGGGATCAGTACGAGTATTTTTGAATTACTCATCTGTTGAACCTTTAAGCACGCTTATCATAAACTCTCCGGAATCCTTGCTAGGTAGAAACCAAGGCAGTCTGTCCAGACCCTCTCGGTAGATGACAGCGAAAAATCATTCACACGTCAGGCACACATCGTCATTTAATTCTAGTCTAGCCATGCCAGAGGTCAAGCGGTCAGATCTAACAGAAATGTGATGTCTGGTAGGGGAAACCCTGGTAATTTGTTGGCAGACAATTCAAGTCCGATTTATCTATTTGCATGTTAAAAATGATTTGCTACACTAATACTACATCCTGGCTTCGGAGGTAAAAATAACATGGGTAAAACTGTTGGCTATATTGCAGCTGCCATCCTCATTTTATTCGGTGTTCTTATGGTTATAGGCGCCACCGATGAAACCGGATCGCAAATCTGGATTCTAATCGGCGGTTTCCTAATCGCACTTGGCCTCGGGATGATCTGGCTCATTGGGCGGCAGGCAAAATCGGAATCGACCGAATTGATCCAGAAGATTGAGCTCTCTGGCGATGTTAATCTCGAAACGTTATCCTGTGAGAGTTGCGGAGGTGCATTGTCTCCGGACAATATCAAGATGGTTGCGGGTGCACCTGTAATCACTTGTCCATATTGCAACTCTACCTACCAGCTTTCTGAAGAACCGAAATGGTGACTGAAGCAAAATATTATTGGCATCGTGGAAAATGGAGCAACTTATGACATCTTTACTTTTCCCATCACCATTTGAGAATATTGCGGCGAAAAACTCAAAACCTATTGCAAACCGCAGGCAGATCTGGAAGATCTTTTGGATTACAGTAATCCTTACCTCACTACTCATATTTGTCTCTGCGCCTGTTTTCGGACAATCCTACTCGTACACACTTAACCAGGAGATCGCTGAGGTGTACTGGGAGTCGGATGGAAGCGCCCGAATCCTATACATGCTCGTCTTCACTAATGACGCCTCCGGTCCTCCGATCGAATACGTCGACATCGGGACGCCGAATAACAATTACAACCTTAATTACATGTCAGCGACGATTGACAACAAACCTATCTCTCATATCGCTGACTCCGAATACATTTCCACCGGCATCGAGCTGGGTTTGGACAGCAACGCTATTCAACCAGGCCAGCGGGGCACAGTAGTTGTCGATCTGGGCCCGATAAGCGGGCTCCTTTATAAAGATTCCCAGTCTGACGATTACGCAAGTGTGCGCTTTACACCTAATTCCTTTGAAGAAGGCACTATCCGTGGAAGCACAGACTTTACGGTAATATTCCATCTTCCACCTGGAGTTCAACCAGACGAACCCCGCTGGCATTCATCGCCAGGCGGTTGGCCTAGCCAACCCGACGCTTATTTAGACGATGAGGGGCGTGTTGTTTACCAATGGAACCACCCCTCCGCGAACGCCACCACAGAATACGAGTTTGGCGCATCCTTCCCGCTCGAATACGTCCCGGCCGATAGTATCGCCTCTTCATCCTTTAATTTCGATTTAAGTGCGCTGCCGACGATCTGTTGTTTCGGCGGTTTCTTTTTACTGATCCTTGGGATAATCATCCTCTCAGTTTACGCTGGTAATAAACGAAAGCTAGATTACTTACCCCCGAAGATTTCGATTGAAGGACACGGCATCAAACGCGGTTTAACCGCGGTCGAAGCAGCCGTACTTTCCGAAACGCCGCTCGACCGGGTACTCACGATGATCCTCTTCTCTGTGGTGAAAAAAGGCGCGGCCAAGGTCGTGAAGGAGGACCCGCTCACGCTCGAACGCCTTGATACTAAAGCGAAACTCCGGGATTGCGAACTTGAATTTCTCGAAGCCCTGATCGATAAATCCAAAAAGAAGAGACGGTCTAACCTGCAGACTATTACCATTAATCTTGTAAAATCCGTCCAGAAGAAGATGAAGGGCTTCAGCCTGAAGGAGACCCTCGCCTATTACAAGTCGATCACCAAGAAAGCCTGGCAGCAGGTTGAATTAGCTAAGACCCCGGAGATCAAATCTGAACGCTTCGCCGAAGATATCGAGTGGACGCTGCTCGATGACAAATTCGATGATAAAACCAGGCAAGTATTCAGAACCGGCCCAGTATATATGCCGATGTGGTGGGGATCGTACCGACCGAGCTCAACTTCCAGCATTCCATCAAGCACCAAAACAGCCGTACCAATACCCAGTGGTAAAGGTATCTCACTGCCGACGCTCCCCGGCTCTGAGTTTGCAGCCTCCGTCGTGAACAGCGTTCAAGATACTGCCGCAGGTCTGGTCGGCAACCTTACCGGCTTTACTCAGGGGGTGACCAAGACGACCAATCCCCCCCCTCCTCCTCGCTCAATTAGCTCCGGATCATCCAGGAGCGGTGGTGGATGTGCTTGTGCCTGCGCTTGTGCGGGATGTGCTTGTGCGTGCGCGGGAGGCGGTCGGTGAGATTGCGCCTACCCTTTCCTGGCGATCGGAGCGCCAAACGCTTCGAGCCAGGTTTGTACGCCTATGCGCAAGAATCTGAGCATGGGCGCGCCCAGATCCACCTGCGAATCGATCAGGATGGAACGGGGCTGCTTCTGATTAATGCCAACCGGGCACTTCACCTGAACCCCACAGCAGCCAGGATGACTTGGCTGGTACTCGAAGACCTGCCCGATTCACACGCTATCCGCAAGATCCGCAAATCCTTTAAAGTCTCATCGGCTCAAGCCCGGATAGATTTCAACGCGTTACGAGCGCAAATTAACGAGTTAATCCAACCTAACGGATCTTGCCCTATCCATGATTTGGCGATCGACATCCTGCCGCCTTTCGCGGCGAAACCCACCGCTCCCTACCGGATGGACCTGGCGCTCACTTATCGCTGCAACGACAATTGCGCTCACTGCTACAACGCCAGATCTCGCGACTATCCCGAACTGGGGACGGATGAATGGAAAAACATCATTGACATCCTGTGGGATTTGAGAATCCCGCATATTTGCTTCACGGGAGGTGAAGCAACACTTCGAACCGATCTACCGGAGTTGATCGCCCATGCGCAATCGAAGGGGCAGATCACTGGACTTCTCAGCAATGGTCGACGCCTTGCTGATCGCAATTTTTTAAACAGCCTGCTTTCTGCGGGTCTGGATCACATACAAATCACGCTAGAATCCCACCATGAAGAAGTCCACGACCGAATGGTCGCAACCAGCGGTGCTTTCCGGCAAACTGTCGAAGGTATTCGAAATTGCGTCGAAGCGGGTGTCTACTTGATGACCAACACGACTCTACTCGCCGAGAATGGCCCCGGAATCGGAGATACGGTTGACTTCCTTGCAGATCTTGGACTCAAAACTATTGGCCTCAATGCTCTGATCTACTCCGGGAAAGGTGCAACCGTGGGAACAGGTATGCTGGAAGTCGATCTTGAGCCGCTCCTCAAGCAAGTACGTGAGAAAACAGATCGATACGGACAACGATTGATTTGGTACACCCCAACCCAATATTGCCACTTCGATCCGGTGCAGATGGAGTTGGGCGTGAAGGCTTGTACAGCGGCGTTGTATAACATGTGTGTTGAACCAAACGGAGATGTGATCCCATGTCAATCTTTTTATGAACCGTTGGGGCATATTCTTCGTGATTCATGGGATAGTATCTGGAATCATGAACGCGCGATTTGGCTCCGTGACCGGAAATATATTCCCGCCGCCTGCGAGAGTTGCGCCGTGCTTGGTGAGTGCGGTGGTGGATGCCCCCTAACCCTGATGAATCGCGCCGATCACGAGCCCATCTCTTATCAGAACCTCGTGCCACACAGTATCTAGCCACAAGGAAGACATTATGGACTCGATAATTTCTCGCTTCTTCACACCAAAAGAACTGCCCCCTGCCCCGGATCCTGGGATTTATCAGTATATGTTCCCAAAGGATGTGGAAGCCCCGAATAGGCTGCATCTGCGCGTGGAAAGCGATGGAACTGGTGTACTTTTGGTCAATGCGACGATAGTGCTTCACTTGAACCAAACTGCAGCTGAGCACGTTGCTTTGTGGATCCAGGGCAAGGGTGAGGAAGATGCCGCAAAAATCATGGCCGCGAGATACAAGTTGAGCGGAAAGAATGCCCTACGGGACCAACGCGAACTGCGGGAAGAGATCCTTACCTTGGCGACCCAGCCGGATCTTGACCCTGTAATGTTCCTGGGTATGAATCGTGTTGAACCTTACAGCATCGTTCCTTCAGCTCCCTACCGTCTGGATTGCGCGCTCACCTACAAACTGGACGAACAGGGCACTTTAGATCCGCTCGCGAGAGAGCGTGTAGATCGAGAGCTTTCCAAGTCCGAGTGGATGAAGATTCTCACTGCAGCATGGGCAGCGAACATTCCTCATGTAATCTTCACCGGTGGTGAACCAACACTGCGGGAAGATCTGCCCGATCTTGTCCAGTCCGCAGAGACTCTTGGCATGGTCACCGGGATTATCACAAATGGAAAACGACTTTCTGACCCTGTTTACCTCGATCGTCTCGATAAATCTGGATTGGACCATATTCTGCTTACCTTCGCTTTCGATGATCCAACTGCAAGGCAGGGCTTGGAACGGGCACTTGAGACCGACATTTTCGTTGCCGTCCATCTGACGCTGGATACTACTGCATCTTTCCAGACGATTGATACCCTGGAAGAACTCTCGCGGATGGGGGTGAAAGCAGTCTCTCTTGCCGCAATTGAGAAAACGGATCCAAACATTAGCGCGTTAGAACACGCCCGGGAGAAGGCTGCAGGCCTTGGTTTGGACCTCATTTGGGATCTACCTGCACCCTATTCAGAAACAAACCCTATTGCCGTTGAGATTGAGAATGAACCTCAAGGTGCCGGACGTGCATGGCTGTACGTAGAACCGGATGGTGATGTTTTACCGACCCAGGGCGTGAACCAGATCCTTGGAAACATCGTGCGTGATCCCTGGGATCAGATCTGGGATCAGGCTGTGTCAAATTATCCTGCCGTCTTATGATGGCTGCTCGATAGCTCTTCTGAATTGACGATGAGCTAATCGATACTTTACCTTTTTTTTGACCCTCATGCAGCAAGAAACCTTAGACCACTTGCACTCGCGCTACCTCGTTCAGGCAACCTGGACTAATTCGATCCGGGAGCAGCTTTTTGATTCCCTTCAGATTTATGGAGAACACAAGCTTCTTGAGGTTGGCTCTGGCACGGGTGTGATCAGTGCAGATATTACCCGGCGGTTTCAGACAAAGACCGTTGGGATTGACATTGACCATTCTGCTGCAGCCTTTGCCAATAACATCGATCCTGAATCCGCGTATCTGGCGGGAGATGGCAGCAATTTACCTTTCCGGCCCGCAACATTCGATATGGCACTCTGTCATTTTCTCCTGCTCTGGGTTGAAGATCCGGGAAAGATCCTCGCGGAGATGGCAAGGGTCACAAAGCCGGGCGGTTGGATCCTGGCTTTAGCAGAGCCTGATTATGGCGGTCGGATAGATTTCCCACGTGAGCTTGAAACTGTCGGTCGAGGGCAAACCCAAGCATTAATCGACCAGGGTGCCAACCCATATCTGGGCCGGACACTGTCTGCGCTTTTCCACTCAGCGCAGCTGACCGAGATCCGCACCGGCTTGTTGGGCGGAGAATGGCAGGGAAGCCCGGATGAGGATCTACTTGAGTCAGAATGGGAGACACTGGCTCGAGATCTGAGCCACCTCCTCCACGCGGATGAGATCGAACAATTTAAACATATCGACAGCAACGCCTGGAAAATGGGGACGAGAGTCTTGTTTGTGCCGACCTTTTACGCCGTGGGCCGCGTTCCGCTTATTTAAATACCCACTTATCCATAGTCTGAGGTTCCCTCGGATTTCTAACTTCGCTCGATATGACATATACCCAATTATGGTCATTCTGAGGAGCCCTTCGATAGGCTCTGGATGAACTCCACGGCGAAGATTCTCGTTCCCGTCAAGAAGCACACATCTTTTCGAAGAACGAGATGCTTCGCTCCGCTGGCAATGACATTAAGGGGCAGGCAATCGGTGCACATGGACAGTGCTCGTTGTCCTCAAGAGCAACATCACAGGGATTACTCGCGGAGTTTATCCTGAGTTATATCGAAGGGTTCGAAATGACAACTGGGGGGAAGTCGTGGTCCATCGATGTCATTTCGAACCCCAGCAAGGGGTGCCTGTCCTGAGCCTGACGAAGGGAGAAATCCCTGATGCGTTTCAAGAAAATGCGTGGAGCTCTCGAAAAGAGGAGGCTTGATCCACAAACAAAGGGGCTGCCCCGAAAAGGCAGCCCCTCCCTAGTTACGCTATCGAATATCTAGAACAAACCGGTAATTTTGCCTGTTTCCAGATCGATATCGATATTCATGAACGCGGCATGCGTGGCCAGGCCGGGCATTGTACTCATCTTTCCCAGAATCGGGTAAATGAATCCCGCACCAACGCTCGCCCTCACCTCTCGGACTGGCACCGTGAAGCCGGTTGGCACACCTTTCAACAACGGGTCATGACTCAGGCTGAGATGCGTTTTCGCCATGCACATCGGCAGATCCCCGAAACCCGCTTTCTCGTAGGTCGCAATCTGCTCTTCAGCCAATGGTTCATAGGTTACCCCATCCGCGCCGTAGAACTCAGTGCAGATATATTCGATCTTTTTCTTGATCGGCCAATCCAGCGGGTAGAGGAATTTGAAGTCGCTTGGCTGCTCGCAGGCATCGACGACTGCCTGGGCAAATTCCACAGAGCCCGCGCCGCCATCAGCCCAATGGGTGCTCTTGACCGCCGCAAACGCACCTTCTTCCTCGGAGTATTTACGCACCATCTCCATTTCGGCGTCGGTGTCATCCTTGAAGCCGTTGACACAGACGACAACCGGGATACCGAAGCGAATGGCGTTCTTGATATGGAAGCCGAGATTCGGCAGGCCGGCTTCCAGCAGTTCAAGGTTCTCCGAGGTATAAGCCCCGTCCAGAGGTGCACCTGGGGACACTTTGGGGCCGCCGCCATGCATTTTCAATGCGCGTACAGTAGCAACCAGCACAACCGCATTGGGGATCAAGCCCGAGTAGCGGCACTTGATATCGAAGAACTTCTCCATACCAATATCGGCGCCGAAGCCGCTCTCGGTGACGACGTAATCCGCAACCTTGAGCGCGACCTGATCGGCGATGATGGAGGAATTACCATGGGCGATGTTTGCGAAAGGTCCCGCGTGCACTAATGCCGGCTGACCCTCGATGGTTTGCATGAGGGTAGGCATGAGCGCGTCTTTTAACAAGACCGTAACGGCGCCGGCGACGCCAAGATCATCAAGCGTGACTGGATCGCCCTTCTTGTTCAAGCCGACGACTGCCCTACCGACTCGCTCGCGCAAGTCGCGCAAGCTCGTTGCCAGGGCGAGTATGGCCATTAATTCTGAGGCGACCGAGATATCGTAGCCAGTCGCACGAGGGAAAATCGGGCTGGGCGAGCCATCCCGCATTTTATCGTCATTAAACCCTACTTTGATATCGCGTAGGGTCCGATCGCATATGTCGACGACGCGATTCCAGGTGATCGTATCGGCATCGATATCGAGACGAGTCACGCCTCTGCGCTCGAGCGCTTCATCCGACTGCCGGCTCTCATGATAGAGGCGAGTATCCAGCGCTGCTGCGACCAGGTTATGCGCGACGGTGATCGCATGGATGTCACCGGTGAGATGGAGGTTAAAATCCTCCATGGGGATAATCTGGCTGTATCCCCCTCCCGCCGCCCCACCCTTGATATTAAAGGTTGGCCCCATACTTGGTTGACGGATGCAGCACATCACATTCTTCCCGAGATGTGTGCCCATCGCTTGCGTTAACCCAAGCGTCGTTGTGGTTTTTCCTTCACCAAGCGGTGTCGGAGTTATGGCGGTGACGTCGATATATTTTCCTTGAGGACGATCAGCAAGCTTCTTAAGCACGTCCAGATGGACTTTTGCTTTATATTGGCCATAAAGATCTAGGTCGTCCATCTCCAACCCGATCTTTTCCGCGATCTCGAGGATTGGACGAAGGTCCGCCTCCTGTGCGATCTCGATGTCCGTAGGGACTGGGCGTTTTGGTTTCAGGACCATTGAATCAACCTCCTAATTAGGTAGATGCTTGTGGACTTTCTAGCAGACGGACTTGATACTAAGTGTGCTTTGCATTGCTGTTTAAGGCAAGCGACATAATTCACAATCCCGACTGCCAACTATAACTATTACTTATTCTTGAGGTCACCCGGCTTTTGGTTCTGGATAAGCTGGTTTAACTTACATTAAAGATTTCCTTATCAACATACTAAAAAACACCGCTAATGCCTATAAAAAGCCTAATATCCATTGGGTACGAACGTCCCTTATATTGCGCGATATTTACCATTATGTAACTTACTATGTGTTCCGCTCTACCTTGCTTGACTTTCATCCACTTGGCGTCGGTATTCTGTCACTTTGGTATTTGTGAGAAAAATCACATACTATATTAAGAGGTATATAAGTAATACCTGTTTGGGTTTGCTAGGCATCGCATACCAAACAATTAATTATGGGGAGTTGACATGATTCCATGTTACTCAACCGATTCCCGGCGACCTCGTATCCTCCGTAGCTGGCACCTCCCGCACGGATACATACGATGTTTTTCGTTCAGAGGATGGAGTATGTGCTAATGGAAACGAAAATGATCGACACCTCCACAGAATTCATTCAGCAATTCGTCGAGACCGTGCCGGAAGGCGAGCGCATTCGTTTGTGCCTCCAGTGTGGAGCATGCAGCGGTGCATGCCCGTTTGGCTTCGTGATGAAATACCCACCCCACGGGATGATCGCCGCCCTGCGCGCGGGGATGCTCGAGGACTTATTAGACAGCGACACCACCTGGATGTGCATCTCCTGTTACGCCTGCACTCAGATTTGCCCGGCCAAGATCCCGGTCACCGAAGGGTTGACCACACGGGTGAAAGAAGAGCTGCTATTAGCGGGTAACGTCCCCACTGAACTGCAGGATGCCCTCGAGAAAGCCCAGCGTTATTTCAATCCACTCGGCGAATCACCCCGCAAACGAGCGGCATGGGCCTCCAAACTCGAGCCCGAAATCACTGTCATGGCAAAGGCCAAACAACCTGTTGATGTACTATGGTTCGTCGGTGATTACGCCTCCTACCACCCGGCTGCCCAATCGGCTACGTTGGCCCTCACCAAAATACTCAACACTCTAGGCGTGGACTTTGGCATCCTCGGTCCGGAGGAGGTCAGCGACGGTGACTCGCTGCGCCTTGCAGGTGAGAGCGGGTTATTCGAAATGATGGCCGAAAAGAACGCCAGCGCCTTCGAGAAGTACGAATTCAACGAAATCATCACCAGCGACCCTCATGCCTATAACGCGCTCAAGAACGAATATCCCAGACTGGATATCTCGTATCCTGTCCGCCATTTCACACAATTCTTCTTTGAGCGGCTAGAACAAATCCAACCCCTCTTACAAAAGAACATCGATGCCAATGTCGTGTTTCATGACCCCTGCTACTTAGGTCGGGCCAACGACATCTACGAAGAGCCGCGCCAGCTCCTGCAGAGTATCCCTGGAGTGGAACTCGTGGAGATGTCCCACACCCGGGAAAACAGCTTGTGCTGCGGCGGAGGCGGCGGAGGCATGTGGCTGGACGGTTTTCGCTGGGAGAAAGCCGGGGCTCGCATTTCTGAATGGCGTGTGCGAGAAGCAGTATCCGCGTTCGGTAAAGCGGAGACCGCTGACGAGGGAGGAAAGGCACGTATTCTGGCCGTCGCTTGCCCCTACGAAGTTCCTCGATTCGAGGACGCTATCAAGAACATCCCTGAGGCTGATGGGATCATCGTGAAAGATATCGCCGAACTTTTAGCGGAGGCTATGGAAGTCTAGGAGAAAGACGATGAATATAGTGGTCGTAGTAAAACTTGTGCCCGACCTCGTCGAAGAAATTGAAATCGATGGGGATGGCAAGACCGTGGACACGACATTCATGCGCCTGATCATAAACGAACCCGACGACCACGCCATGGAACAGGCCATCATCTTAAAAGAACGCGAAGGGGGAGAAGTCACCATCCTAGGACCAAGTATGGATGATATTGACGGTGTGCTCTTTACCGCTGCGGCAAAAGGAGCAGACCGGCAGATTAAATTAATGGGCGATTTTAATGTCGAGGTCAACAACCATGCCCTTGCCCGTGCCTGCGCCTCTGCGGTGAGCGGATTGCAGCCCGAGTTAGTCTTGACCGGCGTTCAAGCCCACAACGACATCGATGGAGCCCTCGGTCCGCTTCTGGCTGAGTATCTGGACATGCCCTATGTCGGGTATGTGTCCGGCGTTCAGGTGGAAGGGAACTCCTGCACCGTGCGCAAGGAGTATCCGGGCGGATTGATTGGTGAACTACAAGTCAACTTGCCCGCAGTTCTTGGCATCCAAGCCGCCGAAACACCGCCTCGCTATGTTGCGGTGAGTAAAGTGCGTCAAGCGATGAAAACAGTGACACTCGAGGATCAAGCCAGCCCAGACCTCGATCCCATCGGTGGCCCCAGCGTGGGGCGTATGTTCCAGCCGGAGAGTGGTGAACGTTCCGAGATGATCAGCGGGGACAGCAACGAAATCGCGGATCGGCTTGTGGAAATTCTGCGCGAAGCGGATGCGCTATGATCCATATGAACATTATTGAGGGAGGTCATGATGACCAGTGACATTTATGTCCTCATCGAGCATTTGCAGGGCAAAGTGAGTGATATGTCCTATATGATGCTGGCTGCAGGTCGTCCTTTGTCAGAAGCTTCGGGTGGAAAACTAGTGGCGATGCTGCTCGGTCATGATACTCAGAGTGTGGCCACAGATCTGGCCGCGGATCGTGTTCTGTATGTGGACCATCCTGCTTTAGCTGATTTCAACCCCAGTGCCTACACGAAGGTCGTCGCTGAGCTGATTAAAGCAGGAACCCCGCGAGCCGTACTCCTGGGCGAGACTTCGATGGGCGCGGACGTGGCTGGCACCCTTTCTGCCCGCCTGGATCTGCCAATTGTGAGTTTGTGCCGCAACGCATACGCAGAAGGCGGTACCCTTAAATTCGTCAGCCAGATATATGGCGGGAAGGTGCTCGCCGAAGGTGACCTGCCAGGACCAACGGCTTTAATAACCATGGTTCCCGGAGAATTCAAGGCCGAGGCAGGCCATAGCGCAACAGTTCCCGAGATCGTACCAACCTCCCCTCCCGACCTGGAAGGCTTGAAGATTACACACAAGCAATATATCGAACCCGAAGTCAGCGATATAGACATAACGAATGAACCCATCTTGATCGCCGTCGGTCGTGGAATTCAGCAAGAAGCAAACCTAGAGCTAGTTGAAGAACTGGCGAGCGCAATGGGCGGCACGACATGCGCCTCCCGTCCCGTTGTGGACCAAGGCTGGATGACCATTGGCCGCCTGGTTGGCAAATCGGGCAAGACCGTCAAACCGAAGGTTTACTTTGCCATCGGCATCAGCGGAGCGCCAGAGCACTCTGAAGGCATCGGTGATACAGAGCTCTTCATCGCCATAAATACCGATGAACAAGCACCGATATTCGACATTGCAAAGTACGGAGCAGCAGCGGACCTGTTCGATCTGATCCCGGCTCTTACGGAGAAAATCAAGGAAGCGAAAGGTGGCTGAGTACTGCCATGATTGAACGTATAAATTTTTGGGGCATTCCGGAATTCTGGCACTACGTCGCGTACACCTTACCGTTACTCGCTGGAGTGGTATTGCTTGCCCGAATGTTTTTGCGCATGAGGAGATGGTGGAAAGTAGGTCGTCCGGAGAAACGATGGAATCGACTGCCCCTGCGCTTCTGGATGCTGATAAAGCAAGGCATCATACAAGTCAAGATTTTACGCCAAAAATATCCTGGCCTGATACATATTGCCATCGCCTGGAGTTTCTTCGTCTTTTTCCTCGGCACCGCACTGGCTACTATCGACGCCGACATCTTCAAATTCCTCCGCGGCAATGTCTACCTGGTGTTCAAATTCACTCTGGACGTCTTCACGTTTGTGGCGCTTATCGGGATAGCCCTGGCAGCATACCGACGCTTCCTGCAGAAGCCAGACCGCTTGACTCTGACCTCTAAATTCGGAACCATGCTCGTGGTCTTGTTTCTGATCGTTCTCTCCGGTTTGCTTACCGAATCCCTCCGCCTGGCGGCCATTGCCCAGCAACCCGCTCTCCAGCCCGGCTGGGAACCAAGTCTTGCATGGTGGACTCCAATAGGTTGGATCACAGCTCAGCTTTGGCTTGGCTTGGGTTTGTCGATCCCTACTATTAATGGTATTCACCTGGGAATCTGGGTTTTCCACATGGGCATCATCAGCGCCTTGCTGGTCGTGTTCCCAACCACAACCCTTGTTCATGTCTTAACCTCGCCCTTGAACATCTTCTTCTCGAAACTTGATCGACCCATGGGGGCGCTGTCGCCCTCAGTGAATTTCGAAGAAGGACTGGCCGGAGTCGCCACGCTGAACGACTTCACGTGGAAACAGTTAATGGACGGCGACGCGTGTACAGAATGCGGTCGCTGCCAGGACGTCTGCCCAGCGTATGCAAGCGGACAACCGCTTTCTCCCAAGGAGGTAGTCCAAGCCATCTCACACGCTCTTGCCGCCGTGGGAAGCAACGGCCAGGAAGGACTTCCGTTTACCGGTAAGGCTGTAGAAGCCGTTACGCTTTGGACCTGCACAACCTGCGGTGCCTGCGTCGCTGAGTGCCCGGTCTTGATCGAGCACATTGAAGCGATCGTTGACATGCGCTGCCACCTTGTCGACGAAGCACAGATTGATGCGCAACTACAGAGCGCCCTTGACAATCTTGGACGTTATGGCAACTCTTTTGGCCAATCCGAGAGGATGCGCGCGAAGTGGACACAGTCTCTGGATTCCAAGGTGAAAGACGCGCGCAAAGAGACCGTCGACTACTTGTGGTTCGTCGGCGATTACGCCTCGTATCACGCCAGCTTATCCGAGATCACACAAAAAACGGCCGAGGTCTTCCAGCAAGCTGGATTGGATTTCGGGATCCTGTATGAAGGCGAACGCAACTCCGGCAACGATGTGCGCCGCGTAGGTGAAGAGGGATTGTTTGAGATGCTGTCGGAGGAGAACGTAGCTGCACTCGAGCGGTGCGATTTCAAGGCCCTCGTGACAACCGATCCCCACACCTACAACACGCTGAAGAATGAATACCCTCCTGAAATCAACGGCGGGCGCCCGATCCTGCACTACAGCGAGCTGTTGGATCAGCTGATCGCATCGGGGCAGCTCAAGTTGACTAAGAAGCTGGGGCACAAGGTTACCTACCACGACCCCTGTTACCTCGGGCGTTACAACGCCATCTACGACCCGCCCCGACGCGTGATTGAGGCTGCGGGATGCGAGATCATTGAGATGCCGCGCAATCGGGAAAATGGCTTCTGCTGCGGCGCAGGGGGCGGTCGAATCTGGATGGAGGAAATCGAGATCGAGGAACGCCCCAGCGAAGCGCGCATCCAAGAGGCCTTGGAATTGGATGGAGTCCACGTCTTTACGGTCACTTGTCCGAAAGACATCACCATGTACAGCGATGCGGTCAAGACCACCGGACACGAGGATGTACTACTGGTCAAAGACCTGATCGAATTGGTACACGAAGCGTTGTAGGAGATAAGGGATACTTCAATGACATCCGACGAACTAGTGCTCAACGCTCTGCGGTCGATGGAGTTCACGCAGAACCTGGAGCATCAGCAATTGAAAAAACTCACCTCGATCGCAACATACGTGACCTTCTCGGAAGGAGCGACAATCTTCCGCGAGGACGACGGCAGTGAGCTAGTTTACCTTATTCTGGAGGGCGAGGTATCGCTTCTAACCCAGGTACCTGGGCACGGACAAGTGACGATTCTGACTCTCGGCCCCGGTCAACTCCTGGGCTGGTCATCATTGTTTCCACCTCAAAAGAAGACCGCCGGAGCACAGACCAACTCTCCCACAAAAACCATTGCGATCAACGCCAGTCAACTGCATGAGTTATGCACGACCGATCATGATATTGGATACGAGGTTATGTCGCGAGTAGCCCAGGTCATTTCTAATCGCTTGAGTGCATCCCGGAATCTACTACTGGATATGTTTGAGCTATCTAAGGAGAAGAGGCAGGGGAGTAAATAAGGCGCAAGAATGACGCAAAGGATCGATCGTGTCTTACAAGGCCACGGCCAACGATGAGTAAGTGTTTTCCCAAGCTCAGTCTCTCTGGTCTTAAAGGCATGAGGGTTCCTATTACAACCACCTTGATTCTGAACTTTATGCTGATTATTGTCTTGATCAGCACCGTATTCATCGTGGTTGGGATCTTGCTCATCAACGATCGTATTGTCTCAGAAGAACATAATAATATTCGTCAGGATCTTAATACTGCAAGAGAGATTTACTCTGGGGATTTACAGCATATCAACGATGTCGTTCATCTGACAGCCGATCGATTCTCCTTCATAGACGCTCTGCTATCGGACGATATCAGCCAGATTGCAGCTGAACTGGAGCAAGTTAGAAAACACGAAGGCCTTGATCTCCTGGTAATTACCGATGCCGCTGGTTATCTCCTTGTTTGCGGCAGCAATCCGGATATCCGAGGATATGACATGAGCAACGACGATCTTATCGAAGTCGTTCTCATCCGAAAAGAGCCTTATGCCGCAACGTCCATCATACCCGTGGAAGTATTACAAAGATGGGCCGATGCGCGAGCCGACCAGGCCTGCCTAACACTCATCGACACACCGCTGGCACGGAAAATGATTGAAACGGAACTCCATGACGGAATGATGCTAAAAGCAGCGGCACCGGTGCTTGATTACGAAGGTGATCTAATTGGTATTTTGCTCGGAGGAGTCCTCATCAACAGGAATTACGAGATTGTCGATACGTTAAAGGAGACTGTGTACGAAAACCTGACCTATGAGGGCAAAGACATTGGCACGGCGGCGATCATCCAGAGCGACGTGCGAATTTCAACCAACATCCTCAACGAAGACGGGTCGAGAGCAATCGGGACACGAGTATCAGAGGAAATCTACAACCGGGTTGTCATTGATGGTGAGCCGTGGATCGGTCGAGATTACATCATAAACGACTGGTACATCGCTGCTTACGAGCCGATTCGAGACATCTACAACAAGGTCATTGGTATTTTATATGTCGGAGTGCAAGAGCAGAAATATGTCGATATTCAAAGACAAACTATCCTGGCCTTTCTTATTATCACGCTCCTGGGAACGCTGGCGTCCATGATGCTATCCTTCCTGCTCTCGAAGCGGATTTCCGGACCAATCGAGAAGCTGGCCATCGCTTCTCGAGCCATTGCGGGCGGGAATTTGGAAGCGAAAGTAGATGTCATCTCGAACGACGAACTCGGAGATCTAGCCAAGACTTTTAACACCATGGCTTCCTCGTTGCAACAGCGCGATGAGCAATTAAAGGAATTCACTCAGAACAAGATCATGGAATCCGAACGATTGGCTTTGATCGGTCAACTAGCAGCAAACGTAGCCCACGAACTGAACAACCCCCTGCAGGGGATTGTCACGTACTCGCACCTACTCCTGGAAAAAATGCCCAACGATGGCTCGGAGACGGATTCTTCGTCCATACAAAGGATCGTGACCCAGGCCAACCGCTGCCGGGACATCATTAAGGGTTTACTGGATTTTTCAAGACAACGGAAACCCGACACAACCGTATGCAATATAAACGCGGTGATCCAAGAATGCGTCGCCTTCGTCGAGAATCAAGCCACCTTCCAAAACATCGGGTTTGTCGAACGATTCGAGGCGGACTTGCCGATGGTTGTGGTCGATCCTTCACAGATGCAGCAAGTTTTCTTGAACTTGATCATCAACGCCGCAGAGGCTATGGAAGAGGGCGGAAAACTGACTCTCGTTACCCGCTTGAACTCAACCGAGAATTCCATCGAAATTAGCATCGCCGACACGGGGCACGGTATTCCCGAGGAGTACTTCGATAAACTCTTCGACCCCTTCTTCACTACCAAGGAAGTGGGCCATGGCACGGGTTTGGGACTAGCCATCAGTTACGGGATCACCAAAGAACACGGCGGCGAGATCTCCGTTGAGAGCAAGGTCGGTGAGGGATCCACATTCCTCATACGACTACCTTTAGGAAAAGGGGAATCTGGCCTTGATGAATGAAGCGAAGGCGAAAGTGCTCATCATTGACGACGAAGAAGTCGTCCTCGATTCCTGCACTCAAATTTTAGAAGGTGAGCCCTATCACGCGGCCACCGCAATGGATGGAACCTTCGGGTTGGAGTTAGTGCGGGAATTTCATCCGGACGTCGTGTTCGTCGATTTGAAGATGCCGGGTATATCCGGATTCGATGTACTTGAGAAGATCTTCGAATTCGATCCGACCATCGTGACCGTGGTAATCACCGGCTACGCCACGGTGGATTCCGCCGTTGAAGCGATCAAAAAGGGCGCCTACGACTTTCTACCCAAACCATTCACCCCCGACGAGTTCCGGGTTATTACTCAACGGGGTCTCGAGAGAAGACGATTGGTTCTCGAAACCACGGCACTACGCCATGAGCGCGAAATGCTACGGGAACACTTCGCGGCCATCGTTTCTCACGAGCTAAAAGCCCCCCTTGGCGCCGTCCAGCAAAACCTATTCGCCTTGGAACATGAATTGACCGATCAACTCGAAGAGAGCCAGGTCGAGCGACTGGATCGTATGAAGGCCTCCATCGATAATCTATTGAAACTCATCCACACCTGGTTGCGGGTAATTTCCACAGATATGCAGGCTCTCCAGGAAAACTTCCAACCCACGGCGATCACCGACGTAATTACGAAAGCTGTTGAGAGTATTGAACCCCACGCAACTCGCAAGGACATTGATATCAGCACGTCATTCGAAGAAGGCTTGAGCCTCATCCTAGGCGATGATGTCACCCTTGGTGAAGCGATTATAAATATCGTCAACAATGCCATCAAGTATTCACGCATGGGATCGAAGATCCGAATTAAAACCGTGACCGAAGAGGAAGAGATCATCATTACGGTGACGGACAGAGGCGTGGGCATCGCCGAGGAGGACCTTCCTTTTATCTTCGGAGATTTTTACGTTGCGAAATCCGCCCCAGAATCGGAAAGGGGTAGCGGGTTGGGACTTGCCATTACGCGCCGCATCATCGAAGCCCATGGGGGTTCCATTTCCGTTGAAAGTGCGCTCGAGAAGGGAAGCATGTTCATGATCCGCTTACCCATCAAAGGCACCGAGGTTTTTGCCGAACCCGCAGAGGACGCGGGTATCTTGGCCAAATCAATGTAAGGAGAGGACCAGTGACAGAACCGAAGAAATTCCTCATCATCGACGACGACCCGGATTTCGTGGAGGGGATCATGTCCATCCTCGTAAACGCCGGGTATGAAGTCGAGGCGAAGTACAACCCTAAGGAAGGTTATCAAGCGCTGGAGACAGGGAAGTACGACTTGCTGCTCTTGGACATCATGATGGGACGAGGCGCGGAGGGCGTTATGATTGCCCGGAAGATGCGCAAAGATCCCAAACTGCGGGACATGCCTGTACTAATCATCACCGGTATTCGGGAGCAGATCGCCTACCTCTTCCCGGGACATGCGGTGTCCCCCCACTTCGTCGAGGTCGACGAACTGGTGGAGAAACCGATCGAGCCAAGCTTGTTGTTGGAACGCGTGGCCGCTTTGCTGCAAATGGCAGAAGCCCGCAAAGAGGAAGGCGAGTAGTTCAACGATGCCCGGGGGAACTCTTTCATCAACGTGTGTACCATTGAGCAACACGAAAGTGGTCCCCTGCAACTCATTAAGGCTGTCATCCTACTTGGCAGGAGGTAAACAATATGACCAAACCTTCATTTCGTGAAGAAGTCGCAAATCTACTACACGCCGCGAAGGGCAGCCCGCTCAGCGCATGCATCCAGTGTGGGACATGCTCCGGCACCTGTCCCGCAGTGGAGTTCATGGACCATACACCACGACGAATGATCGGTATGATATTGGCCGATTATAAGGACGAAGTGCTCGCCAGCAATACTTTTTGGTATTGCGCCTCGTGCTTCCACTGTACGGTGCGTTGTCCGAGCGAGATCGACATCGCCGAAACTATGTACGCTCTTAAGCGCTACTCTATTTGGAAGCACGAATACCAGGAAGGGTTGCTTGGTCCCAACTTCTCGGAAACCTTCGTGAAAACTATCTTCCGCAGCGGGCGATCCTACGAACCGGTCATGGCGACCACCTACCTGTTTAGCGCGAACGTAAAAGAGCTGATCCAGGAAGCCTCTATGGCCACAAATTTGATGCTCAAAGGACGTTTGCCTGTATTGCCTCCAAAGATAAAAAGACTGGAGAACTTTAAGCGTATGATCAACAGAGTGATTCCTCTGGGAGGGCTCTCATGAGACAGTATGCTTATTTCCCCGGTTGTTCGTTGGAGAAAATCGGTCTCAGTTACAACATTTCTACACAGGAGACTGCCAAGAAATTGGGGATTGAACTCAAGGAGCTGGAAGATTGGAACTGCTGCGGTGCAACAGCATACGCTCACGTAGACGAGCTCCTCGCTTACACGCTTTGCGCTCGGAATATTGCCATAGCAGAAAGAGAGAACCTAGATCTCGTCGCTCCTTGCAGCGCGTGCTATAAGAACACGTTCTTCACCAATCAATACTTGAAAAAAGATCCGGATATGGCGGATCACATCAACTATGCACTCGAAGAAGACGACCTGCACTTTTCGGGCAGCATCTCCATAAGAAACTTACTCGAAGTCTTCACCGAGGATGTAGGGTTGGAAGAGATTAGCGATAGTGTCTCGCAACCCCTAAAGGATCTGCGAGTTGCGCCCTACTATGGATGCCAGATCTTGCGGCCGAAGAAGGACGGTGAGGAAATCGAACAGCCCGATTTTTTTGAGAACTTGCTCTCCGCTGTAGGTGCAGAACCAGTCGACTTCGCGTTAAAGACACGCTGCTGCGGCGGTTCCCTGCTCATCTCAAGTCGCGAGGCTGCACTGAGCATGATCCATAACCTGCTCAAGAACGCTGAAGATAGCGGAGCAGCAGTGATCGCCACCGCATGTCCACTCTGTCAGCTCAATCTGGAGTGTTATCAGAACCAGGTCAACCAGGAGTACGGGACGAACTTCTCCATCCCCGTAGTTTACTTCACCCAACTCTTGGGTTTGGCATTCGGAATCCCCAACAAACGTTTAGGAATCGGGTCAGAATTGATCGCGGCAACGCCACTTGCGTCGTTTGCTAAGAAATGAGGAGAGAGCGATCCCATGAACTTCATTACACTTACACGTAAGTCTCGACGAAAGGACGGACATCTATGAGCGAAAAAGTAGGAGTCTACATCTGTCATTGTGGCTCGAATATCGCCGGAGTCGTCGACGTAGAAGAGGTCGCCAAGTGGGCTGGAGAGGACCTCAATAACGTCACCGTCTCCCGAGAGTACAAATTCATGTGCTCTTCGCTCGGTCAGGAATTGATCGAGGACGATATCAAGAATGAGGGGCTCACCCGCGTAGTAGTGGGCGCTTGTTCGCCACATCTTCATGAGAAGACATTCCGGAGGGCGTGTTCGAATGCCGGGATGAACCCATATCTGTGCCAGATGGCCAGCCTGCGTGAGCAGGTCTCATGGGTCGTGGAAGACAAAGAAGTGGCGACCCAGAAGGCCAAGGCCATGATCGCTGGAGCCGTCGAGCGGGTTCAGTATCATGAAGAACTCGAACCAACCGAAGTCCCTGTCAATCCGCACACGTTGGTGGTTGGCGGGGGCATCGCCGGCATCCAGGCGTCTTTGGAATTGGCTGACGCCGGGCATCCTGTCTACCTGGTTGAGAGGGAACCTTCGATCGGTGGCCACATGGCCCAATTTGACAAGACGTTCCCAACACTCGACTGCGCAGCCTGTATCCTCACGCCCAAGATGTCGGACGTCGGCGCCCACCCGAATATCACTTTGCTGTCCTATAGTGAAGTGGAAGAGGTCACAGGCTTCGTCGGAAACTTCCACGCACGCATTAAGAAGAAAGCCAAGTACGTGGACGAAGAACTGTGCACGGGCTGTGGGATCTGCATCGAGAAATGTCCCAAAAAGATCATCGACCACGTTTTTGAAGTGGGCATGGGCTATCGCAAGTCCATCGATCGCCCCTTCCCGCAAGCCGTCCCCAACTACCCCGTAATCGACACCGCCTCCTGCACGTACTTCGATACCGGCAAGTGCAAAGCGTGCGAGATCTTCTGTCCAACAGAGGCGATCGATTTCGAACAACAGGACACATATCTAGACGTGGATGTTGGCAACATCATCCTGGCGACCGGCTATGATCTGTTCGACGTCAATAGGATGCCCCAGTACGGCTACGGGCGCCTGGAAAACGTGTTCACCAGCCTTGAGTTTGAGCGCTTGTGCAATGCCTCCGGTCCAACGGATGGCAAGATCGTCCTGCGCGATGGCGTGACCGAACCCGAATCAGTGGTCATCGTCCACTGCGTCGGCAGCCGCGACGAGCACCATAACTCGTATTGCTCCAGCGTCTGCTGCATGAGCGCCCTCAAATTTGGACACCTCGTTATCGAGAAGACGGACGCCAAGGTCTACTCCTGCTACATCGACATGCGCACCAACCAGAAGGGATACGAGGAGTTTTACAATCGGCTGCTCGAAGAAGGCATGCAATTCGTGCGCGGAAAAGTAGCCGAAATCACGGACGCTGCCCGTATCCCCGAGGAAGAAAACAAGCTCATCGTGCAGGTCGAGGATACCCTGCTTGGCATACAGCGCCGCATCCCGGTAGACATGGTAATCCTGATGTCTGCCCTGGAACCGAGGAGCGACGCTGGAGAAGTTGGTTTGCAATTCGGTATCTCCTGCAGCATGGAAGGTTGGTTTACCGAGCGGCATCCCAAGCTCGACCCGGTGGCCACGATGACCGATGGCATCTTCATCGCCGGAGCCGCGCAAGGTCCGAAGGACATCCCCGCTACCGTCGCTCAAGGAGCGGCAGCATCGGCACGCGTGCAAGGTATGATCACCACGGGCGTGGTCGAAATCGAGCCGGTCGTGGCGACCATCACGGAAGACATGTGCTCTGGTTGCCGGATCTGCAACACGCTCTGCCCGTTCAACGCGATCGAGTACTTAGAGGATAAAGAAGTAAGTTACATCAACACTGCTCTCTGCAAGGGCTGCGGTACATGTGTGGCTGCTTGCCCGGCCTCGGCCATCACGGGAGCACACTACAATAACGAGCAGATCTTCGCCGAATTGCGAGGCCTGCTTTTCGACGTGACCAGCGGGAACGGGGCGAAGGCCCCGAAAGAAGCACCCGAGCCAGTCTCTGTTTAGTGGAGGAAGCTACCTATGACTGAAGAAAGATTCGAACCTAAGATCGTGGCCTTCTTATGCAATTGGTGCTCCTACCGCGCCGCAGATCTGGCCGGGACGGCCCGCATCAAATACGAACCCAACGTGCGTATGATCCGCGTTATGTGCAGTGGTCGAGTGGACCCCGCCTTCGTGTTGAAGGCGTTAGCTCTGGGCGCTGACGGGGTCATGATCGCCGGTTGTCATCCCGGCGAGTGCCACTATCTTGAGCAGAACTATAAGACCATGCGACGTTTTTCAATGCTGAAGCACACCTTGAGCAGCATCGGCGTGGAGGATGAGCGCGTGCGCCTTCAGTGGGCCTCCGCCGCAGAGGGAGTACAGTTAGCGGAAGCTATCAACAAAATGGTCAATCAAGTTCGTGAGCTGGGCCCTTTGAACTGGTCGAGCCACTGGTCCGAAAATGGCGAGGTGGAAACAGCGATCGAACGCCTAGCCGAAGAACATGCCGATGCCATGGAGGTGCCCGCATGACCGCGAAAAAAGCAGCAAAGAAAGCCGAAAAAGGCAAACTGGCACTCTACTGGGCCGCCTCCTGCGGTGGTTGCGAGATCGCAGTTCTGGGAATCAACGAAAAGATCCTTGACGTCGCCAACGCCTTCGACATCGTTCTCTGGCCAGTAGCTGTCGACGCTAAGATACACAGCATCGAAAAAATGAAGGACAAGAGCATTGATCTATGTCTCTTCAACGGCGCGATCCGAACCAGCGAACAAGAGTACATGGCCCGTTTGATGCGACAGAAATCGAAAGCCCTCGTCGCCTTCGGCTCTTGCGCCCATGAGGGCTGCATCCCGGGCTTAGCGAACGCAACGACAAAGGAAGCGATCTTCCAGACTGCGTATCACGATACACCAACCACTGTGAATCCCGACGGCATCCGCCCACAGACAGAGACGGAAGTGGACGAGGGCACACTTTACCTGCCTTTCTTCTACGAAACCGTCAAAACCCTTGGACAAACTGTTAACGTTGATTACTATCTGCCGGGTTGTCCGCCTGAACCGGAGCGGATTTGGGATGCCATTGTCGCCATCCTGGAAAACAAGCTCCCTGCCCCGGGCAGCGTCATCGGCGCCGAAACAACAGTTTGCGATGATTGCCCGCGCACTCGGGACGAGAAAAAGATCACGGAGTTCAAACGCACCTGGGAGATTATCCCCGATACCGAAACATGTCTGCTCGAACAGGGTCTCGTCTGCTGTGGGATCGCAACCCGCGCTGGATGCGGCGCCCTATGTCCGACTGTTGGCTCTCCCTGCATCGGCTGTTATGGTCCGAATGAAGGGGTTGAGGATTTCGGTGCTCGGATGATGACAGCCCTGGCTTCCGTGATCGACTCAGATGATCCAGAGGAGATCGACCGCATAATACGCGAGGGGATCCCTGATCCTATAGGTACGTTCTACCGTTTCAGCTTGGCAAACAGCGAACTGCGTAGAATTGCATTGCCTGCCAATGGAGGTTCTGATGCTAAGTTGGAGACGGCCGAACCGGCCTAATGAGGAGAATTGGATATGAAACGAATTTCAATTGATCCGATCACCCGGCTCGAAGGCCACGGTAAGATCGATATCTTCCTAACGGAAGAGGGCGAGGTAGCAAACGCATACTTACAGGTTCCCGAACTGCGCGGCTTCGAGCAATTCTGCGTCGACCGCCCCGCGGAGGATATGCCCAACATCACCAATCGTATTTGTGGTGTTTGCCCTGAAGCCCACCATATGGCTTCTACGAAGGCGCTGGATGCGCTTTTCCACGTCGATCCCCCGCCCACGGCGAAGAAGCTGCGGGAGATGTTCTACAGCATCTTCTACGCCACAGATCACACCACCCACTTCTACGCCCTTGGTGGACCTGATTTCGTAATGGGTCCTGACGCCCCGGTCGCCGAACGCAACATCCTGGGCGTGATAAAGAAAGTGGGCATGGATATCGCTGGTAAAGTGCTTAAAATGCGCCACGATGGCCACCACCTGATCAAGATGATTGGTGGCCGCCCCGTACATCCAAACTGGGGCCTTCCCGGCGGGGTAAGCCGGGGCATCAACGAAGAACAGCGGGAGGAGATTGAAACGCTCGGGAACGACGCGATTGAGTTCGCCAAGTTCTCCCTCCAGCTTTTCAATGATGTCGTCCTAGGAAACACAGATTATGTATCGCTGATCACCGGTGGGGTCTTCACCCATGAGACCTACAACATGGGTACGGTGGATGAGAACAACCACGTGAATTTCTACGATGGGATGATCCGGGTAACCGGACCTGATGGTACAGAGCACGCGAAGTACGACGCCAAGGACTATCAAGAATACGTCGCCGAGCACGTCGAGCCCTGGTCCTACCTCAAATTCCCGTATCTAAAGAAGATCGGTTGGAAAGGGTTTGAAGATGGGATGGAATCGGGTGTATATAAAGCCACCCCCCTCTCCCGCCTGAATGCTGCCGATGGGATGGCAACGCCGCTTGCGCAAGCTGAATATGAGCGCATGTTCGATACGCTAGGCGGTAAGCCGGTAAATCACACCCTCGCTACTCACTGGGCCCGTCTCGTCGAGCTGCTCTACGCTGCAGAACGATGGGTGGAACTGGCAACAGACTCTGAAATTACCGGAGAAGAATTCCGCGTCCTGCCAACAGAGATTCCCGATGAAGGCGTTGGCTGCGTCGAAGCCCCGCGCGGTACGCTCACACACCACTACTGGACCGATGAGCGCGGGATCCTGACCAAAGTCAACCTGATCGTCGGCACAACGAACAATAACGCGGCGATCAACATGTCGGTTAAGAAAGCCGCACAGGGGTTAATCACGAAAGACGTTGAGATCAAGGAAGGTCTGCTAAACACGATCGAAATGGCTTTCCGTGCCTACGACCCTTGCATGGCCTGCGCGACGCATTCGCTGCCAGGTCAGATGCCGCTGGAAGTAACGCTCCGTGCACCAGATGGTGAAGTTATCAAGCGTCTGGCTCAGAATTTGGACTGAAGATTCAGCGGTCACCATTCGTATCGAACGAGTATACTAATGGCTGGCCGCTGATTGCGTTAAGAAGAGCGATGAAAACACTTATCTTAGGTCTTGGAAATCCAATCTTGAGGGACGACAGTGTCGGCTTGCGGGTAGCGCAAGAAGTAGAACGTCTCCTTCCAACGAGCCCTGATGTAGAAGTGGGGCTGGACTATTGGGGCGGGCTGCGCTTGATGGAGCGCATGATCGGTTTCGACCGGGCCATCGTCATCGACGCGATTTGCACCGGCGCTCCTCCGGGGACAATCCACCTGCTCAACCCAGCCGATATTCCCACGCAACGCAGCGCCTCCGTACATGATGTGAACCTCTCCACCGCGCTCGAACTCGGCAACCAGGCCGGAGCGCACCTGCCTCCTACAAAAGATATACTTCTCATCGGCGTCGAGGCGGCAGATGTCCAGACCTTTGATGAATCACTTACCCCTGAGGTTGAGGATGCATTGCCAGCGGCTGTCGAAGCCGTGATGACCGCTCTTGGAGAATGAAACAGACTTCGAATTGTCTTTATTGATGGCAATTTAATTAATTATTCTTTCCAAGCCATTGATTAATTCGCCACTCGAGAAAACAACGAAGACGCTTCCCCATTTTCTGTGGATGGATCTACTCGCTTGCAGGAGTAAATTGAACCTGGACTTTTCGGGTGCGAGGACCATCGAACTCGCATAAAAAGATGCCCTGCCAGGTCCCCAGCGCGATCTGACCACCTTCGATAGGGACGGTTACGCTGGAGCCCATCAGGCTCGCCATGAAGTGGCTGGCGCTGTTCCCTTCAAGGTGGGCATAATAAGATTGGCGGGTTGGGACAAGGCGCTGTAAATCCGCAATCATATCTTGCTTGACAGATGGATCCGCATCCTCGTTGATCGTCACCCCGGCGGTTGTGTGGGGGATGAAGACAAAGGCAAGACCCTCCCCTCGATCTCCTTGCTGGAGCAAGTTCTGCACCTGGTTTGTAATCTCGATAAACTCAACCGATTGATGTGTGCGGACGTTAAATGTTTCCATCTCTTCCCTGCCCTCCAAGCGATCTTTGGCTGCAATACCATATTTTAATCTCTACTCTATGCCCTAAAAAGGACAAGAGCAAACAGTTCGGGAGATATGACTCATCTGTCCTTACGTCGTGTGCCCCTTCCGTCGCACACGCAGAAAGGCTATAATGTCGCGCAGTGTATGCCCCCGTAGCTCAATGGATAGAGTACCTGACTTCGAATCAGTTGGTTGCGCGTTCGAGTCGCGCCGGGGGCGCCTATATCTGTGGCGGTGCCAAGCACCGCCACGCCTATTTATGGGGGGTTTGGTCACCCACAGGAACTAAGATGATCCTTATCCGGTGCAGTTCCGGTGCAGAACCCTCACCACACCATTGAAACTATGGACAGTTTGGACAAACCTGCTTGCTTGAGCGGATTCCCTGATTGCTACAGCCTCCTTGTGTACTCGAATTTAGTAAAACATAAACTATATTCCATAAGATGATGATGCTAAATCCTATCCAGGTGCGGGAAATTTTCCACTTGGTCTTTCTGAGGGCGCTGGTCCGATCGATGCCTCTGTCCACTTTAGCCCTGAAGGGAGGTGTGAACCTGCGCTTCTTCTTCGGGAGCACACGCTACTCAGAAGGCCTGCGCAGTTTTACTTGACTTAATTCGTATAAAGCACTAATTTTATTAGTAGTTTATACGACTTATTTCAAGTGAGATTGATATATGAAGCTCGATACATTCTTCGCTCGGCATCCAGTTTTTCGTGTAAAAGAATTAACTGAGTATTTAAGCACTCATGGCTCAATAAATCCTTCAACAAGAAAGGCATTGCTGGCTCATCATCAGGAGACGGGGCGTATCCTGCGTATACGTCGCGGGTTGTATGCGACAGTCCCACTTGGGATCCCTGTGGAAAGTTTCTCGGTCGATCCGTATCTGTTGGCTGGAAAGATAACCGATGATGCAATCCTTGGATACCATACGTCCCTGGAGGCTCATGGAAGAGCGTATACGATATACGAACAATTCACCTATCTGACAAAGAGAAGCCTGGGCAGATCATTTCAATTCCAGGGAACGACTTATCAGGGAGTCTCTCACCCGAAAGCTTTGAGGTGTGCCAGCCAGGAAGAACTCTATGTGGAAGTTCAAGACCGCTCCGGCCTGGATATAAAGGTGACGAATCTTGAACGTTCCATGGTGGACGTGCTCGACCGACCGAAGCTATCTGGAAGCTGGGAGGAGATCTGGCGATCTCTGGAGAGCATTGAATTCCTCGACCTCGACAAAGTCGTAGAATATGTGACCGCGCTGGAGAATGCGACGACGGCTGCAAAAGTGGGTTTTTACCTTGAGCAGCACCGAGACTCGCTTATGGTCAGCGGCGAATACCTCGATCGAATAAAAACCCTTCGACCGAAAAGCCCGCACTACATGGACCGTGGTTACCAGGATGATGGACAGCTTCTCGCAGATTGGAATCTCATCGTCCCTACCGATGTCCTTCAAAAGACCTGGGAGGAGATAAGGTGAGACCTTCGAAAGAGAGGCTGCTCGCCTTATCTGCCTCATCAGGTTTTAGAGGTAACATCTTAGAAAAAGCCGTCCGTTTACTTAGCCTCCTGAACGCGATCCGAAGCCATCCCTTTCTAAAAGACCGGCTAGCCTTAAAAGGCGGCACAGCTTTAAACCTGTTTCTGCTCAACCTGCCACGGCTTTCGGTCGATATTGATCTCAATTACATCGGAGCTTCAAGCAAAGAGGCAATGCTATCGGAGCGCCCTCAGGTTGAGAAAGCATTGAAGCTGTCTTGAGTCGAGAGGGATTGAGGATCCAAAGGAAACCAACAGAATACGCCGGCGGGAAATGGCTGCTGCGATATCAAAGCGTGTATGGTGGGAATGAGAACCTCGAACTCGATCTCAATTACATGTTCCGGATTCCACTTTGGCCGATCACCGTGCAAAATTCGAAGAAACTCGGCGTTCATCAAGCAGAGCAGATCCTTGTTGTAGATACCTACGAACTTCTAGCGGGCAAACTCGCTGCCCTTTTTTCTCGCCGTGCGAGTCGAGATCTCTTTGATGTTCACCACCTGCTGACCGACCGCTCCTGGGAAAGAGATCGTGTGCGGCTTGGGTTCGTCCTCTTCGGTGCCATGAACCCCAAGGATTGGCGGACTATCTCTCTAGAGGATATTAACTTCGACACTCAAGAAATTGAGCATTCCTTATTGCCTGTTCTCAGAACGAAATCACTCGAAGGCATTGAGGATAAAGAGGGCTGGGGTTCCAAAATGGTGGAGGAATGCAGGGAAGCCTTAAAAATCGTATTGCCTTTCACTGGCTCAGAGCATGAGTTTCTCGATCGCTTGCTTGATCACGGGGAATTTCACTCAGAACTACTCACGTCAGACAGTGTGACTCAAGAGAAGATTCAGTTGCACCCGCTTCTCCAGTGGAAAGTCATTAATGTCCGTAATTCTCCAAACAATGGATAAGCGTTGGGGACAATCTATCCTCTAACGTGGATAACGTCGCAATCTCTTAAATTGCTTATCAACACCTGTCATATTTCGCCTAAATCGGACCATGTCTACGCTAGAACCGAAGCGATCGTCGCTCCGACTATCAGACATATTCCGTTTCAACGCCCATAGCAACCCATCACGAGGTATTTGAAGGCATCCCCCAAGCCATTCAGCTTCTTCTTCATCATCCCTTCGATCCTCACGCATTGGAAATGGAAAACCAGGAGCAGCTTTTATGCGCACTGGCGAATGTTCGAGAATCACATGGGAGAGCTCATGCATAAAATTAGATTCATGTCTTGATGCTGAATGTCTTGAGTTTGAGATAATAAAAGTGTGCCCATCAGTCGTAATAGTAACTGCTGACCAACTAAACGGATCATCATCGACCAAGCGCTTTATATATTTGTCATCAAGGTCGGGTATATCCTCAGGATGATCAATGGTGATGCCCAAATGATCTGCAAGACTCTCGGAAAGTAACCGGTCGTGAGAAGTCAATCCAAGTTGATTTCTCAATTCAACCGACTTCTCTTCACAACGCTTCTTAAATCCCCGTTTCAACCTTCCCCCCTTCACCTGGCGGCTTTATCTTCCTGAGAACGTCGACAAACCACCAATAGTTATCATGGCTCACGGATTCGGTGGAGAACGCACTTTCCGGCTTCCTGCATTTGCAGAACACTTTACTCGTGAAGGTATGGCGTATTTAGTCTTCGATTATCGGAATTTTGGAGGCAGTGAAGGCGAACCTCGAAACTTTATAAATCCTTCCAGACATCTGGAAGACTGGCAGTCTGCCATAGACTATGCCCGTTCTCTTGAATCGGTAAATAGCAAACGTTTGGCTCTCTGGGGAACATCTTTAAGCGGCGGACATGTAATAATGACCGCTGCGAAAATACCCGGAATCTCAGCCATTGTCGCTCAAGTACCCTATGTGGACGGCCGCTCATCTTCACGGAGTTTTGGCTATAAACTCCAAGCGATATTTCACGGACTGTGGGATTTACTCCTCGCAACCCTGTTCAATCGAAGACACTATGTACCAATCGTAGGTGATCCCAATACCTTCGCAATGCTCAATACACCGGATGCCTTGGAAGGGGCTAAGAAGCTTCTTCCTCCTGGGATGAAGGCAGGCCGGACATGTCCTGCCGGTATTGCTCTTACAGGGGCTTTTTACCAACCTATAAAATTCGCGGCTGAGGTGAAGTGTCCTGCCCTTATTATCTATGCGGAACAAGACACATTGATTACTCCCGATACTGTTAAGCAGACAGCTCAAATTATGCGCAACGCAACCTTGATCTGACTACCCATCAAGCATTTCGACATTTATGAAGGTGGGGCATTTGACAAGGCGGTTAGTCTTGAGGCTGAGTTTCTTAAAAAGCATCTTGCGCCCAACAACGGGTTGCAGCCGTTGCAAAGCGGAATGCCCGGTTGATATTCCCGGAATCCCTGAAAATATCCGCAGCAACGAGTGCGTCCGCTGCCTGTAATGTCTGGAAACTTGCGCGGTGCCTGATGCGGTGACCCTCCGCTTGGGATGACGCGGCCTACTAAACTAATTTTGTGAGCCCAAGCAGCGAATTATCCTCCTGAGTAAGGTATATGGGATATGCGAAAATAATTTCCGCATTAAGCTGCGCGCCGCAGAAATCGTACTCCCAAGGAAATTTGGGGCACTGGTAATGGTATCGATTATGATTTCCACACAGCCAATATCCGGGGATTCCCTTCGTACCCTTATCTCAAAAGAACTTTCCGGTACAATTGCTTATCTGAAACAAAAGGTGATAATGAAATGATACTTATTTACAATTCTCACCAAGAATTAAAGGGGAGTGAACATGACTGAAAACTGGAGCCGACCATTCAGATACTGGGTCCTCACTGTGCTGGTCGTGTCCATCGCGATACTAACCTGGTTCTTCCGCGACATGATCAGACCCTTGGTGATTGGTGCACTCATAGCCTATGTACTGAACCCGGTTGTTGACTTCCTGGCGGGCCGAACCCGGTTATCGCGCCCGGCAACGGCAACGATTGTGTTCCTCTTTGGGCTTATCGTGGTTGGGATCTTGCTCGCAATCGCATTGCCGACATTGGTGTCTGAAATCCAAATATTGACCGCCGATTTTCAAGAAATCATTGCTCAAGCACAGGATATTGTTTCCCAACCGGTCGTCATCTTTGACCATGCATTGGACTTGGAACAATTATTACCAGACTTCACCGAGATGTTTTCAACGAGCATTGTATCGTTCAGTGAAAATATCTTTCACTTCATAGAAGCCGCCACAAAGAATTTCCTTTGGATACTCATCATCCTCGCGGTCACATATTACCTTCTTCGAGATTGGGTTCATTTACGTAAGCGGTTGTCGGAATTTGTGCCCGCACAATACTTGCCCGACGCTCGTCGTCTCTATTCGGAAATCAAGCAAGTATGGCGGGGATATCTTCTGGGTAACCTTGTATTGATGTTAATAGTCGGTGTGGTATTTACGATTGCCTGGGTCATTATCGGGGTTCCCGGCGCGCTCGTATTAGGAATCATTGCCGGTCTGCTCACGATCATACCGGATCTAGGACCTGCAATCGCTGCCGGGCTAGCAGTCGCAGTCGCGTTATTTGAAGGCTCCACATACCTGCAATTATCCAACGTCTGGTTTGCCCTATTGGTGGCCGCTGTTTACATGGGTTTGATCAATATTAAGAACATCTGGCTGCGCCCCAGGGTTTTCGGTCGCAGTGTTCATATGCACGAGGGGATCGTATTCGTTGCCATCATGGTTGCTGTTTTGGTACAGGGAATCCTGGGGGCACTAATAATCATCCCTCTACTGGCATCCATCACCATCGTCGGCAAGTACACATATCGCCGGATCCAGAACCTGCCGCCATGGCCAGATGTTGACCTTGCCAATGAGCAAGACAGCTGATCGCCGGGAGAAAATCAGCGCATCAACCTCTGAGCAAACTGCGGGGGGTAATGTCTGAAGTACTGGCCGGGCGATGAGTCAATATTCCAGAAAGTGTGGATGACAGCATAGCAGGGATCTTTTCCAGATATCAGCCAATACCCAAGCGATAATCAGTGATGTGTAATCAATTATTAAAAGCGTATTTTCTCACCGTGTGAAATCGGAATAATTATCGAAACAAACTGGACAACCTTAGATTAGGAGATTGGATTATTCATGGACTGGATGCTTGAACCTCAACTTTGGGTCGCCTTTATCACACTCGTTGCCCTGGAGCTCGTGCTCGGCGTCGACAATGTCATTTTCATCTCAATCCTGGCGGGGAAATTACCAACCTCAATACAGCAAAGAGCACGTGTCATCGGTTTGAGTCTGGCAGTTGCCTCGCGCTTGCTCCTCCTTCTTTCGCTTTCATGGATCATTCGACTCACAGAGCCGATATTTAGTGTGCTCAATTTCAATGTATCGGGGCGAGACATCATCCTCATCATTGGCGGTCTTTTCCTGATTGGCAAAGCCACGCATGAGATTCACGATAAACTTGAGGGGGAAGAAGGGCACGCGTCATCCCGCGCAAAGCCAACCTTTTCCAGCTTCTTGGTGCAGGTATTCCTGCTGGACATGATTTTCTCGATAGACTCCGTTATCACTGCGGTCGGAATGGTTGACCGCATCGAGATTATGACAGCCGCAGTAGTGATCGCAGCCGCGGTGATGATATTCTCTTCAGGTGCGCTCAGTATTTTCGTGGAACGCCATCCGACGATCAAAATGCTGGCGCTTGCGTTCCTTCTGCTCATTGGCTTCACGTTAATCGTCGAAGGATTACACCAACATATCCCCAAGGGATACATCTATTTCGCCATGGCATTCTCTTTGTTTGTGGAATTTCTCAATTTAAGATTGAGGAAAACTGTTGCACCTGTCAAACTGCGCGAATCTTACATGAGCGAGGAGTAGGAAGGCACTTCTATTTAATGATCCCCCTTACAACTTAAACGTGGGGGGATTCGAAGCTCAAATTCGTGTTCCTGAATTACTCAGGGTACGCGACAAAAGGTTCACACGACATGGCCTCAGCAGGCGCACATTCCGATGGACATGCAGCGCTGCATGCACTCTATGCTGCCACCCTCGAAAAGTTGATTGTCCCCTTTGAATCGCAGTTCGTTTCCACCCGTTTCTGTGAGACACATCTCCTCACCGCCGGTCTGGACAAACCCGAATCCATTATCGTACTGCATGGCGCTGCCAGCAATGCTGCCGCATGTTGGCCCCTGATCAATGGTCTTGCCAAAACATACCGCGTTTATGCAATCGACATTCCCAGGCATCTGGGTAAAACAGCGCCGTTTCGTCTATCGCCAAGGAAAGATGACTATGCCTTGTGGCTGATTGACATTCTCGACAGCTTTGCTTTGAGCCAGACTCACTTCATTGGATTTTCGTTTGGCGGTTGGGTAACCCTGAAATTGGCAACCGTTGCCAACGAACGCATCGGAAAGGCGGTCCTCTTATGCCCTGTTGGCGTTGTTAATTTTCGTCTTGCGTACTGGCTAAGAGCCCCATGGTTGCTTCTCAGGGCTTTGTTATCTCCTTCCAACAAGTCCATGAACGGGCTTGCCCGCTTAGTCGCAGGACCCACCGCGCCGCAGCCGATTGTAGATGAGATTGCAGATGCAGGTCGTGTTTTCATCCAAAACTTTTCTATGCCGGCAACACCGGTTCGTCCTTCTTGTCAAGACTTGCAGCAATGCCAATCTCCGACACTGGTTCTCTTGGGACAAAACGATTCTTTCTGTGAACCAGACGCTGTTCTCTCCCGATTGAGCGCAAACCTGCCTGACGTCCTGGTAGAAATCATCCCTGATGCAGGTCATGCCCTCATGTATGAGCATACCGAGATGGTCAATGCCCGCATCCTGGAGTTCCTGAGCCCTGGAATTTGAAATCAGATTTTCCCCCCGCATCTGCATCCCACAATGAAACAACGCTGTTGAGTGATGAAGTGAGCGGTTCGCCTTAATCCACATCGGAATCCGGGCGGTCTGTAAGTCATTCAGGCCATCGTTGTTTAATTCCTGCCATGTAAAAAACCTGATTAATCACACTCCGCAAGATCAAGATGACCACCAGCGCCGCCACCAGCGCCACCGCTAAGGGGACGAGCGTGAGAACAGCCTCCTGGGGCCACATCAGTATGACGCCCAGTAGCAGCAAGAACACTTTTCCCTGCTTGCGTATCAATGCCTGTCGCAAGGGTTGGGCCAAAGATTCTGGCATGGGGGCTATATACCGGCCTGCCAGCACGCCGAATGCTGACGCCACCAGCACAAACCCGATTCCCGTGGCGTGAACTGTGGTTAAGGGTACGTGTGCTTGCCAACCCAATAAGAGCCAGGATCCAGCCATTAGCAGAAATATCCAATCTCTGTTCAGAGGTGCTGGCCACGCTTCCTTAGTGGGCCATAAACCCATGCTAAAGCTATACGAGGCCACTATTAACCCCGTCATTATTGCCATCGTGACCCCTGAGGTGCCAATTATAACGCCCACCAGGTATGCCAGGTAAATTAAACCTATATAGAAAAGATTACGAGCCTTACCAGTCGGTAAACGGGAGACAAGCCGTACCCCGATAAATCCCAGAACCAACCCTAAAGCTGCGCCCGAGAACAGGCTACCCAAAAACGGTCCAAGTGGGTGAAGTACAATGTCTACCTCAACCAATAGCAAGGCCAAGGTCAACTGGCCTAAAGCTCCCAGCTCGGACCTTCCAGTGTCACGCTCTCGTAACTGCCACATCAGGCTGGCTGCCAATACACCAATAAGCAGCGCGCCAGCCAACAGCATTTTGCCCCCAATGCTGAGGGCAAGCCCGATCAAGATAACCGTCAACAACCAGGCCAATAAACTTCGCCGGTTAAAAGTTGGCCGAACGCTTGCCAAGTTAATTGACACCTTCCACAGAAAAGGGGGCAATATCAGCGCTGAAAGGATCGGCCAAGCTAGCTTAATAGAATGCGTTGGTGTGAACAGGGAAATGGCCACACCTCCAACGATCACCCAGGGCACATAATACCGGAATTTGCCTTGAATGCTCAGAAGCCCCATCAGCAAGAGCAACATGATTAATGCGTGTTCCAACTCTAAGGGGTTTCCCGGCACCTGGTTGGAAAAATCACGAGTGGAATTTACTAAGCCTTCAACAAGCATAACAATTCACCTCTCTAGTTCCCTAGCCTGGAAGGCCACATTCTACTTCATCGTTTGGGGAATATCGCGGCGAATGTGGATGTCTACGATGCGTTATCGGCCCATTTCTTTCACAAGGAATACAAAGCCGGATTTGCCAATTTATTTGCCAGGTTCGGGATTTTTCCCCAGGTTCGTCAACACAAATCCAGCTTAGGTATTATATATCCCAAACTGTTGGAAATCGACTCCTAGCAGTTCTCTGACCTCCAAGGGTCATAGTATTACCCGGAAGATTCCACTCGCCGGTTATCAAAGGTTCAACGGTCAGGATAACGATGGGCATACTCTTACCCTCTGGCAGACTGCCAAGATGCTTCTCGATCACGTTGTAAGGATTCTCTGCTTCCGTTTGTGGAATTTTCATTTCGTTGGGTATATGAACATTAATAAGTGTGAAGGATTTATCCTGTTACATTGCTGCTAATTGTTCTGGTGCGTAAAATTGTGTAGCTATCAACCGGCTCAGATGCGATCGTATCGCCCTTAGTGGAGCAAAGATCATCTTCAACAGAAATTGGATTTCTGTTATTCAACGATGCTTGATAACGGCCCGGGAAGGGAGTGATCCTTTGGGAGGCATTTTCGATCAAGATGACCATCGCCCGGGTGCTTGGTTCTGAAGCCGGTCAGAGCATAGTAGGTGATGATCTATTGGCTGGATTCAAGCTCCGTCAGATGTGAATATCAAGCCCATATTTCGATGGAAGGCAAGCGCTCCAGCCAGACTTAGCCCGCCCGCAGCATGTGCCCCAATCGTTCGGCGGTAACCCCGGTAACCCCTTTGGCGTTGTTGAGCAGCCGCGAGAATTCTTCTAGCATCTTGGGTTGGCCTGCGTAGTCCTGCACCGCGCGCCGACGCTGGGTGGCCTCTGCGGTAGCCAACTCGTGAAAGCATCCAGGATGGGGGAGCTAAATGCACTCGGCCCAGGCATATTCACTGTACAGCGGCGGTCAGCAGTCCTAATTCGCTACCGTTCCCAAGCAGGCTCAGCAGCATAAGCTTGCTCCACAATTGGTAAATCGTCACTACATCGCCGCCGGAGGGTAGACCTTCAAGGCGGGGCAGGAGATCTCTATGGACGGGCCCATGACCTTCGACGGATCGATGCAAGGTTTTAAAAAGCTATACAGACAGACAACGCAAGAGAACGCTCAGGAGATGGCCGTCCTAGTTCAGGGTGTCGCCCATCTAAGCGTCTTTTCTGGGCGCGGTCCTCAGGGTAAGGTCATGATTACAGATAGCGGAGCCACACGTAGATGCTGGCAAGAACCAGGGAAAAGAACGTGGTGATGACCCCATAACGCATGAAATGTAGGAAGCTGATGGGATGGCCGCTGCGCTCCGCGATGCTGACCACCACCACGTTTGCCGAGGCGCCCACCAGCGTCAAATTCCCCCCCAGGCAGGCTCCCAATGCCAGCGACCACCACAGAGGGTCGATGGGCATGGCCTGGCCCAGGCTCTTCACCACCGGGACCATGGTCGCTGTGTAGGGGATGTTGTCCACAATCCCCGAGACGATGGCTGACATCCAGATGAGCAACATGGAAGTCAGGGAAAGGTCCCCGCCTGTCAGCCGCAGCGCCGCTTGGGCTACGGCCTCAATGATGCCCACATGCACCACCGCTTCCACGGTGATGAACAGACCAACGAAGAAGAAGAGCGTCGTCCATTCAATCTCTCGCAGGACGTGATGAGGGTCGCTACGTCCCCACAACATCAAAATCGTAGCCCCAGCCAGAGCGATCGTTGCCGGCTCCAGATTCAACGCCCCGTGCAAAACAAATCCCAAGGCGACTGCAGCCATGACAATCAGGGCCTTGCGGAGCATGAGACCATCAGTGATCAGGTCCGTAGTCTCAAGGGCTTCCAGGTGGTCACGAGCGGCATTTACGTCGCTTCGCAAATCGTTCCTGAACAGCCACCTGGACAACCCGATGAAGGCAATCAGGATCACCAGGCTGATGGGCGCTAGATGAGACGCGAAGGTGAGGAAGTCGATGCCCGCGGCGCTGCCGATGATGATGTTAGGTGGATCGCCGATTAGCGTCGCAGCACCACCGATGTTTGAGGCCAGGATTTCAGCAATGAGGAAAGGTATCGGGCTGATGCGCATGTTGGCGGCAATGAACAGGGTCACCGGGGCAATCAGCACCACGATGGTCACGTTATCTAGCAGCGCCGAAGTGCCCGCCGTCACCAGGGAGAGGACGATCAAGATACGGAAGGGATCCCCCTTCCCCAACTTTACGGCCTGGACAGCTATCCACTGGAAGAGGCCCGTTTCACTTAACACATTGGCTATGGCCATCATACCGGCCAAGAGGAAGATGACGTTCCAGTCCACTGCGTGGAAAGCCTGTTCCTGGGGAATCACGCCCAGGACAATCATGGCCAAGCCACCCAAGAGGGCTGCTATTGTCCGGTGCACTCGCTCGGTGACGATGATGCCATAGGTGAGCAGGAAGACGCCTCCGGCCAGCCAAACAGCATTCATAATGCCGTCTCCCCATGGGCTTCGTCGTTACCTTCATCCACGCACGCCGCCACCAGCTCCAACAGGTTGATGTATCCCACAACATGATAGCGATTGTCCACAAGTGGCAAACCCGAGGTACGGTGGTCATGCATACGCTTGAAGGCATCCTTCACAGTCTCGCCAACCTTTACCCAGACAGGTTCCTGCATGGCGTCCTCGGCAGTACGCGTGCTGACCTTTCTGGCGAACTCCATCACATGCTCCAGATCGGTGGCCTCGCTGAGGAACTCCTCCGGCAAGATGTGGAAGAAGAGATCGTCGGCTAAAGCTCTCAATCCAAGCAAACCCACCAGCCGACCATCTTCGTTTACCACACAGGCCACGTGTACGTTGGGAGAGGCAAGCATAGCTTGCGCAACCTTGTCCAATGGAGTGTCGGCACGCACGATAGTTGGTTCCAGATTCAGGATGGCGTCGACCTCTTGCACGGGTGTATCCCGTCGGATCATCCACCCTGGCCGTATTACCGGTGGTAATATTTTTGGGGGTGGCGCAACCGGTGCTTTAACCAACCCCTTTGCCTCAACAACGGGCAACACCAATAACAGCCCGGTCCCTGGTTGGTCAAAACCACCCACCACCTGCTCGGCCTCGGCCACCGCTTGGGCTAGGAGTTCATCGCCCTCGACTGCTGACAGCAGCGTTCGCCGTTTCAGCTCTTCAGTCTCGAAGATGCGGCCCAGCGCACCCAGGCCCATTTTGGTCAACCAGGAGGTCGTCTGGTATCCACCGGCGCCCTCAAGGATGGTTGGTCCTGGTAAACCTATGGTTTGCCAAGCTTGGAGCAACTCGGGCAACAACTTAAGGTCGTTGAGGATGACGATCAATAGATGGGTCATGTCTTCCATTCCTCCCACGGCGCATCCGCGTTTCTGGTCGCTGTTATGTCGGGCGACCGATAACCCGATTATTATACTTGAATTGAAGATTTTTCATTAAAGATTCACCCTTAAAGTAGGGCGTCATAGCCCGATTTCGCAACCTTGAACATTGTCTTGGATCTACTCAATAACCAGTCCATGTTGAATTTGAGAGTTAGCCTTCGGCATTTTGAGTGGGGATATCATTGACTATCAACAATGCGTTCATTAGAATTAGCAGTGGTATTAGGACTAAACTTTCGACTACCATGGCAGGCAACGAGTTGTCTTATTGCATTTCAGTGAAGTTAACGGACCGCACTATTCCATGATGCAGTACTCAAGACTATCGTTTTCAGGTTGGGAATGCTGGGTTTGCAAATCATCTGGTTGCAGGATAGAGAATGCATTTCAATGTGATAGACTGATCGCAGTCTGCAAATGTATTTGAGGTTTTGCCTTTTTTACTATTCATTTATCTCTGAAATCCATTCGGGAAAGGTAACCGATGTCTACAAGAAAAAGCCGGGGTGAGTACGAAGACGAATTCACCAAAGCCATCATCACATTCGAGAAAGAGCAGTTAGGCCGGGGGCCAGATGTTGCGCGCACTTACTTTCTGGGAGATATGATCCTCATCCGCCTGGGTGGCGTCCTGACACACGCCGAATCAACTCTGGCGAAAGACCGCGAAGGACAGGCGCTGATCAAAGAGGTGCGCCGGCAGTTGCATGAAATTTCGCGGCCCCTTCTTGAAACGATCGTAAAGGAAATCCTGGGATGCGAGGTGATAAGCCTGCATACCGATATGAGCGTAAAAACAGGTGAGAGGATTATTGTATTGGTTGTTGCTGGAAACCTGGAAGAATTGTTTGATTAATACCTCGGTATCAGCGTAGCGATCCATTACGCTATCGATCTAATCAATCCGATGAGAACTCATCGCAAATATCTGGCGAAGTGACATTGATCTCAGAGAATATTGTCATTGCACGAACACAGAATGGGAATGATAATTAGGTACATATAAATTAACATCGTTGCCGTGGCAGGTTAGGCAAAGAGCGGTCTTTCTAATAAAAGAAAGCTGGTTGCAAAATAAGCCGACGTCGACTCTCGAACTGTGGGAGAGACGTCGGTTTTTTTCGACTATCAACGGCTTGGACCAGAGTGCCGCAGGCGCAACAATGTCAATGAACATGGGAAAAATAATGCAGGAAAGTAATCACAAGACTGATGGCCAATTTCTCGCTTTGGCTAACGACCTTCTGAACATCTGGATCCAAGCACATGGGGGCGAGAAAGCTACCGCCAGCGTACTGGAAGGACATGAGAACCTGGTGGCTATCGAAATCCACAATGCCTTCACACCCGCCGAAATTAGGCTGGAGGAAATTTCTAGAACCCGAAAGCTGATCGAAGAGTATGCGGAGCGATTGATCGAGTCCATCAAGCCGGAATTGGTCGCCTGTGTCGAAACAGTCCTCGGACGTCGTGTGACCGGGTATTGGTTGGCCCCTGACGTGGGAGATGGAAAGCTGTTATTCTTATTCAGATTTGATGATTCTAATTTATGATGACGGTAACAAAATCAGCCCTCCACTGCATAGATAGCCTGTGGCATGTTATTTTGTGGGGCATAAGAATTATGTCATCGAAACCGGGGAATCCTCCGCTTGTCTTATGGGTATCTGCCGCGCAGAGGCGATTCGATCGGGGGATATTAATCATTGATCAAAGATAGAGAAGTTATATAAGGATAACATGTTTGATCTTGTCGAAATAGAATTCCTAATCCTGGGTGCACTGCTGATTGTCTCCTTCGTAGCCATTGTTGTACGCCGCTTTCGTGTGCCCTCAACTGTGGTATTAGTTCTCGTCGGTATCGCACTCTCCTTCCGCTCAAGTCAACCCATTGAACTGACATCCGATATCATCCTCTTTTTCTTCCTGCCTCCGCTCTTGTTTGAAGCCGCTATTCACCTCGACCTCCGACAACTTCAACGAGATACGCCAACAATAGCGTTGTTGGCAACTGTTGGTGTACTCCTCTCAACAATTGTGGTTGGCGGAATTGTGTCTATTGGGACTGGGCTGCCATTGGGAGTTGCCTTGATTTTCGGTTCCTTGATCGCGGCGACGGATCCCGTCTCCGTTGTTGCCATCTTTAGAAAATTGGGGGCGCCGAAACGATTGGAGGTTTTGCTCGAGGGAGAAAGCCTATTTAACGACGGCACTGCCATTGTACTCTTCGGTTTGGCACTTGAAGCACAATTAATCGGGGAATTCAACTTCGTTGACGGAATCTTAGGTTTCATTCTCGTCAGTGGCGGGGGCATCATCGTCGGACTAGGGTTAGGTTGGGTGGCATCCCGTATGATTGCCTTGGTTGATGATCACCTTATCGGAACAACCCTGACAACTGTCCTTGCTTTCGGCGCGTATCTGATCGCCGAGCAGCTTCACCTCAGTGGAGTGTTGGCCGTCGTGGCAGCAGGACTACTCATGGGCAGTATCGGTGAGAAAGGGATGTCACCCACTACGAGAATCGCCGTTTTTAACTTTTGGGAGTACATCACCTTTCTGGTAAATTCTGCTATTTTTCTCCTGATCGGTCTCCAAATCGAGGTTAGCGCTCTGTGGGAAAGCAGGGTTATGGGATTATGGGCCATCTTTGCGGTTCTTGCCGCCAGGGCAATTGGCATCTATGGGCTCACATCTTTCCGACGAAGTATTCCCACGAAGTGGCGTCATGTGTTGTTCTGGGGGGGATTACGCGGCGCGATTGCACTTGCGCTGACATTAAGTCTCCCTGCTGTAATGGGAGACCATCGCAACACGTTGACCTTGATGACGTTCAGTGTCGTCTTGTTTACCCTTCTACTCCAGGGGATATCGATGGAGAGCTTGCTGCGCAGGCTCGGATTGATCACCCACAGCGAAGCGCAAATCGAATATGAACAAAGGCATGCTAGGGCGCTTGCGGCTCGAAGTGGATATGAACACGTGGAACGGCTGCATCGGATAGGACTGGTTTCTAATCACACATGGGAGAAAATTCGCCCGCTCATCCTGGAGCGCGTGAAGGCCCTGACTTCCACTGTACAGGAGGCGCTTCAAGCCGCGCCAGAGCTTGAGGCGGGAGAAATAAACACGGCTCGACGTGAATCGCTCCGAGCTCAACGAAATACACTGTCGACACTCCGCTCGGATGGCGTGATCAGTCAGGAAACCTATGAACAGCTAGTAGCAGAAGTTGATGTTGCTCTGGATACAGCTGTAGATCAATGGAGCCGTCATATTTTTGAAGATCAGGCCGAAGGTGATATTTGCCAATTGATGATGGTCGTCATACAAGACCGTGATCTTGAGAATGTATCTAATGCCCTCTCGACCCGGAACATCCCGACGACACGCATCCAGAGCAGGGGAGGGTTTCTCCGGCAGAGGAATCATTTGCTGCTTGTTGGTCTTCCGGAGGGGAAACTCAATCAAGCCATGACCGCTCTGAACAGCGCGGGGCGGAGCAAGGTTGAATATGTCACATCGCCGAAGGGTATGCCTGGGGTCATATTCGGCGAACCCCTCCCAATAGAGGTAAAAGGGGCCACGGTTTTTGTATTCGATATCGATAGATGCGAGGTATTCTAGCAATGAAACTCATGATGGCGATCCTAAGAAAGAAAGATTGTGAGCCCGTAATTCAGGCACTAGTTGAGGGCGAGTTTCGGGTAACACGAGTCGCCTCGACTGGCGGGTTCTTGCGGCAGGGCAATGTAACGCTGCTCATCGGCACCGATGAAGAAAACGTCGAGAGTGCGCTGGAGACCATCCGTACAAATGTGGCCGACGCAGATAGCCCGGAGCAAACTCGCGCTACAGTCTTTGTGTTGGATGTGGCCCAGTTCGAGCAACTCTGATCTCATCGCCCTTCTCGGTGGTATCCCGAATTTCCCCCCACTGCAGGTGGTGAATTGGAGACGTGATGTATTGCCATTCTCCCGGACATATCGTGCGCGAGGGGTTTGAACTTTGCGGTGATAAATACCAGATGATTTAAGACAAGTACAAATAGCACCCTCCTACGCCTTGCGCAAGGCTGTCCGGTGCAGTTACAATTCTAGTTCCCGAACAACATACTCATGGATACCTTGTTCAACCGAGCGGGAAAGGAATATGGACCAGTACAAACAAATGCTTGATAAGGTAAGCCGAACATTTGCCTTATCTATAAGATTCCTTCCCAGAATCCTTAGTGATTCCGTGGGGCTCGCCTACTTGCTCTTTCGTGTTTCCGATTGCCTGGAAGACCATACCGAATTAGACGTCGGTCGGAAAGTGAAACTGCTGGAGCTGTGGGCTCAAATATTAGCAGGGGATACGCGCCCCGAGGAGCTAGTTGAGAGAATCACCGATCTCGATAGCGCTGACCCCGAGGTGTATGTCGCGCAACATGCAGATGAATTAATCAAATACTTGCGAATGATGCCTCCCGAACTCCAAGAATTCATGACCCAACGGTGTGCCCAGTCTGCAATGGGAATGGCGCGGTGGCAGCAGCAAGGTCCCTTCATTGAAACCGTAGAAGAGATGGATGATTACATGCACCAGGTAGCCGGGAAAGTTGGCTATCTACTGACCGATATTTTCGCATGGTATTCCTCCCCGATCCGGCAGCATAAGGATGAATTGTTGCCCCTGGCCCGAGAATTTGGTCTGGGGCTGCAAACCGTCAACATCATCCTCGGCTTACGCAAGGACTATGAGCGTGGTTGGGTATTTGTACCCCGCTCTTATCTGGATCAAGTCGGGATAACACGCGACCAGTTCTTCTCTCCTCACTACGAGGATAAAGCCTTCCGAGTGGTAAATATGCTCGCGTTAAAAGCCGAAGGACATCTGCACCACAGCCTGGCGTACATAGCTGCGTTCCCTCGGCATCTACAGCGGATCCGCCTGGCCTGCATGTGGCCGCTTTTCTTTGCAGTAAAAACGCTTACCGTTTGTCGTACCAATATCGAAGTCATACGCGATGAGGTCAAGATTACCCGCCAGGACGTTCAAGAGATTATGCGGCAAACTACGTTAATGGGCTGGTCTAATCGATGGGTATATCGGTACTACGACGAGCTCAACCTTCATCAGATTTAATAAACTCACAGCCTGGGGCCAGATCGGTTAATTACTTAATGGGTTAATAAGAAACGGCGAGTAAATAGAACGTCAGTCAGAATGGGAGACCGGCTTACTACTCCCCATTTAGCCCTCTTCACAAGCCCCTTGACTCGAAACCCTACGGATAACGATCAAATCTTAGAATATTTCCCATTGAATATGGGAATGAGGAGATGCATTGATGAAAATCGTCACCGACAGCGGAACAGATCTGAGTTTGTCTACAGAAGAACAATCATCCTTGAATATCCACGTCGTTCCTCTAACAGTTACGCTGGATGAAAAATCGTATAAAGAGGGGGTGGATATCCAACCAGAGGATTTCTACTCATTGCTCGAGGATTCAGGAAATCTCCCCTCAACATCTCAACCCTCCGCGGGAGAATTTGCAGAGATTTACAAGAAAATTGCAGTAGAGGACGCGGATATCCTTTCGATCCACATCTCTTCAGGCTTAAGCGGAACGTTTAACGCCGCCAAGGCGGGCGCAGAACTCGTTCCCGAAGCAAACATCACTGTTGTCGATACAAAGACGTTATCCGCTGCTGCAGGATGGCAGGTTGAAGCAGCAGCCAGAGCGTTTAAAGCAGGTTGGTTGAAGGATAAGGTTTTTGCCTTGATGGAGCGTATCGGAGCAGCCAGTGAAAGTTTATACACACTTAAAGAGCTTAAATACTTGATTCATGGTGGGCGTATCAGTCATATGAAAGGGTTAATTGCCACAGCGCTGAACATCAAGCCGCTAATCGGTGTGGAAAAAGTGGATGGAACCTATGTGCAACACGGGCAGGTGCGGACGTTCAAAAACGCGGTTAAGGGATTGGTTGATCTGATTGCCAAGCAGCATAAGCCCGGCAGCGCTTTGAGAACTCAAGTGCTCCACTCTTTAAATCCCGAGGGGGCTGCCATGTTGCGCGAGCTTGTAGATCTAAAATTCGATTGCTCCTGGCTGCCGATTGGACCCATGTCGCTTGTGCTGGGTGCCCATACCGGTCCTTCCATGGTCGGAGTTGCCTACGGATCCCTGGCAGAATTTGAAGATATTCCGTAACTATTGAGGTGCGTCCTTCTTAACGACCGCGGGGAGCAAAGGATCTCAGCTTTGAATAAATGATCCCTGCAGCTGGACGATTATCTTCACCGCGCATCTCATCCGAATGACAATGCCTCGAGGGACCTGAGTAGTTATTACAGCAGGGAATTTCGTTGGCGAAACCAGGTTTCACGCTTGGGCTTCCTCTGAACACAACAAATGCGAATCTCACCCCTAACCTACGGATCCCGCGGAGATGTTGAGCCATTCATAGCGCTCGGAGTAGGTTTCATGCGTGCTGGCCACAGCGTACGGCTGGCTGCCCCCGTGGTCTTCGAGCAGCTCGTCTCCTCTCACGGCATAGACTTCATTGGTTTACCTGGTGACCCTGATAGCCTTGTCAAGGACCTGGTGGATAAGGCGGGCAAGAATTATATTCGTATGATCCGGGCAGTATCAAAATTCGTTGTGCCCATTGCGGTAGGCGTCCTCGACCAAATTAATATTGCATGTGAAAACACAGATATCATCATCCATTCTTTTCTCCTGACGAATGCTGGCCACGAGATAGCTCGAGCGAAGGGAGTACCCGATTTCTCCGCTCAATTTTTCCCGGTTTTTACCACTACTGCCGAGTTCCCCGGGTTCGTCTTCCCCGATCTTCCTCTAGGAAACTTTTACCGTCGGCTTTCACACGAGTTCATCACGCAAACTTTCTGGCAAGGTAGCCGGGTTCTCTATCGATGGCTTCGAAGAAGCCATCCTCACCTGCCCCCGTTTTCCAACTGGCCTTTTTCTGTGAGAAATGATCGCCGAACGCCTATCCTATACGCGTTCAGTCCATCTGTGCTTCCACAGCCAGCCGACTGGGGCGAGGATGTTCACGTTACAGGTTATTGGTCCACAGACCATCCGCATTGGCACCCTCCCCAGAAGCTGCTGGATTTTCTGGATACAGGCTCCACACCTATCGCGATCGCCTTCGGAAGCACATCAACCCACAACCCGGAGAAATTGGCGAGTACGATGCTTGAGGCCTTAGCCATGAGTGGGCAGCGCGCGGTAATCGTGGGGGCAGAAGACCACTTCAGTGATCTACCGAACACCTTTATTCAGCTTGACACCGCTCCATATCGTTGGCTGTTCACCAAGATGTCAGCGGTTGTTCATCATGGTGGAGCGGGCACAACGGGTATGGGTTTAAGGGCCGGTGTGCCAAATATCGTCACCCCGTTTACAAGTGATCAACCATTCTGGGGACACCGCGTGCACTCTCTTGGCGCTGGCCCCAAACCTCTTCCAGCAAAGAAGCTTACCGCGCCGGCGCTAGCCGAATTAATTATCTGTGCTGTAGATGATCAGAAGATGCGAGCTCGAGCCAGGGGGATAGGCGAGCAAATACGCACGGAGGATGGGGTATCACGAGCCATCGATATTGTCACAAGTTATGTTGGGGGTTGACCTGGAATTTCTGACACCGACACGATTTATTTTGTAGATAGAAGCCATTTGTCATCCGCCCAACTCGAAAGCCGCTTGTAAGGCAAAAATAGAGTAAAATCCCGTATACTGTAGCCAGAAACGACAAAGGCAAAATCACCGAAAGGTGATGACGCAAAGCTACAGGGTCTAAGGCTCATCTGAGCTATGACAGCCAGTTACCGAAATTCGACCACGAAGAAATCGTGGAACCGAATTTGAACCACACCATCCCGTGGGACTCTGGCTTTGCGCAACCCCCCACGGGTTTTATATTGGGAACCCGCGGACAAAGTAAGGAGCAGCAAAGTTGGCTCAAGTAATGATCGTCGACGACCAAATCAATACCGCAAATATGCTCTCCATGGCGGTCACCATGCTCGGGCATGAGCCGCTGGAACTGTATCGAGGCGAAGATGCTCTCGAGATGCTGCGTGCTTCACAGCCGGATTTCATTCTGCTCGATTTCATGATGCCGGGAATGAATGGTCTGCGAACCCTCGAGGAAATGCGAACCATTCCTAATGGCAAGCATGTACCCATTTTTCTACTAACCGCGGCGCAAGACCACTACCTCGAGGAGAAAGCAAAAGAAGCGGGAGCGACCGGTTTCTTGCCGAAACCTCTGAACCTTGAGCTCCTAGAATCTATTCTGCATAAGAACGGAAAGAATGGATCAGCGAAATAATTAACTAGCCCATCCATGAGATCAAAGAGTCTACCGATATGATAGGCTCTTTTTTTTGTACCCGAAACTATTCTATTCGGTTCATTCGGTAGCGCGTCGTTTATCTCGTGAACTGCGGGTCAGAATGCCGTTAGGGCATCGCTAAATAGGTTCCCTGTTGATGGGCCCAAGAGTGCAATTACGACGATAACGAGCACTGCAACCAGGATAATTAGCATACCGTATTCCAGTAAGCCCTGTCCACTTTGTGAGTTTTCGAGATCCCACATACTTGCATCCTTTCTCGTTCCTCCATCCAGGAGATATCCAATGGAGGTTTTTAGCCTTCTTATCATGCACAAAGGTTAGCAAGAATCCCAAGCTCCCAGCATTACACATACCTTACAATCTATGTCCATACAACTAAACATTATGGCTATACGTAATTCCTTGGTGTGAATCCGTTGAGCAAGTATTCAGCACTGGGGACTTAACCAGCTGCATTCAATGTGATTTCAGCTAACCCACGCAGAGCTCCGCGGTAAATAAACGATCCGTTTGACGGCAATAATGTAGCTTATGGAGTTGGAGTTTCTGTTGGTGTTGGAGTTGCAGTTGGCGTTAGTGTGCTTGTAACGGTTGACGTTGACGTTGGCGTCTCGGTCTCTGTTGGGGGGGGACCATCGGTCGGAGAGGGTGTAAGAGAAGGTGTATGCGAGGGGGTTGGCGTGAAATCGAATGTCGCCGTAGCCGTGACTGTTCCAAGTGTCGGCGTAGCTGTCAAAGTCGGTGTTGGGGCTGTCGCCGTCGCACAAAGAATGGCGACCTGCGTCGCCGTTGGCTCTGCCCCACCCGGGATCACATACGCGAAGGCTTGTTCGAAGTAGTATGAGGACAGGCAATAGTCCTCCTCTGCCAGCTCAGAAGCGTATTCTTTGGCAGATAGGCCATATTTCGTGCACCCTCCCCAGATGTTCGCCTGGCAGACCTGGCCGAAGTATTCACTGGCCAGACTCCAATCCAAGCCGAAGTAACTATTTGCGTAAATGAAGAAAGCCGCGGACTGCCTCCAGCTCGCTGCTTGCGAGTCGAGGGGGCCAAATCGCTCGGCAAGTGTGAGATCGAAAATCCCCTGCTCCAACCTGGTTGAGAAGAGATGGTCCATTCCTCGATTGCGCAGCGAGGATGCCAATAAGCGATTCGCCTCTTCCAAGCGATAGCCAGGGTCTTCGCCCCTCAGCCGGATCAGGATATCAATGGTTGTCGTCCAGTCCTCGCGGTTGAAAGCATCCTGTGCGCTCGAAAACATCCCCTCAAAGGAACTGAAGTCCGGGGTTGGAGTCGGCGTTAACGACGCGATTGGGCTTGCGGTGGGCGTGGGCTGGTCTAACTCCGAGAGCGCTTGACCAAGGAACTCCACCGCGCCGGGGAAATAAGGGTCAAGAGTCAGGACGTACTCGAAGCGCTGAATAGCGAGCTCATAGTTCCCTGCAAGCAGATCTTCAATGCCCAGGTCCATCTGCTGCTGGGCAGCCGAAGCCATGGTCTCGGCTTGTGTTATTTCGCGCGCGGACAAGCCGTTCCTGTATCCAGCTGCGGTCGCGATCGCAAGTACTACGACGATCAAGCCAGGGATTCCGAGATACCACAGCCGAGATATTGGACGCTTGCGAGCTGCAGATACCGTTTTAACCGGCTGTGTTTCATCAACATCCGGGCGCCCCCGGTCTACTGAATGCTTTTTAGTCAGATCGTTCTGATCGGAGAGATTCATACCACCTACTGTTATGGAGCGTAGCCACCATCTGGCAGCTCAGGGAGTGTTGGGCCAATCGCGCTCGTCTCGACAAAGATTTCGTCACGTAAGATCCGGATTTGATCCGGAACAAAACGCAGCACCTGAGCGCCATCGGGTCGGGTATAGAACCCGACCATATTCGGGGGACCAATGGAACCTGATTGGATATTCTCCTTGGGAACCTTCAACGCCAACCAGGCCAGGGAGACAATTTGCTCAAGGTTGAGATTCGTCCGGATCCCCGCTGCGAGCTCTTGATAGAGAGCTGGCGACCGCGCGACCAGACCGGGAAGTACATCGAAGCCTACGACCCTATCCATTGCAGCAAGAATCACTTGCTGCTGGCGCTCTGCGCGGCCAAAGTCTCCACCGGCATTTTTGCGCACCCTCGCATAAGCAAGGGCTTCAGCACCATCCAAATGGTAGGGTTTTGCCTCTAACCAGCTGGAGATACCACCTATAGGCGCAATCTTAACCCGCTCCTTCACCAATACATCGATGCCGCCGATCTCATCGATAAGGCGCTCAAATGTGTGGAAATCGATAACCGCATAGTATGTTACCGGAACACCCAGAAGGTTTTCAACGGTCTTCTGTGCCAGCGCGGGGCCGCCCCCAGGGAGGTTATACGCCTCACCAAGCATATAGGCTGTGTTGATGCGGTTATACGTGAAACCAGGGATTTCCACCCATAGATCACGGGGGATCGACAGCATCCCTGCCTGCAGCGTGACCGGGTCGATCGTGATTAACATCATCGTGTCGCTTCTTGGGGCGTCATCAGACGCAATCCAATCGCGATAATCCAACCCCATCACCAAGACGGTCACCCGGGATTTCCCGTCCCATGGTTGGGGCGTCGCTTCAAGCCTCACCGCAGTTGGCGTCGCTCCTGGAGATGCAGGTCCATCCCCACCATCTCCAGAAGTATTCTGGAATGGGTTCAAGCCCACTCCCGTGTAAGAAGCTGTCAGATCGCGAACTATAGAAAAGGAAACAAACCCTGCAATCACTAGAGTGACCACAAAGGCTGCTGCTAAAAGGCCTATAGCCCAATTCGCAATCCTTGAAGATTCCTTCATCATGCTATTTCATCCTGAATAGAAGACCCATAAACATACAACCATTTAATTTCCGGTGCAAGATCGCTTCCAATTCAATACGCGCTTATCTCAGTCGCCGTCGATAGACGGGAGTTTCGGAGTATGAGCGTACTCTCAGATTAAGCGGGCTATTGTATCAGATTACAGGGCCCGAATCGCGAACTTCTGGAGGAAATTCCGGGGCGAATTTTTTAAAGTTGTCAATGAAGCGCGACGCCAATTGACGGTACTTCTCTTGATATTCTTCCTTGCTCGGCCAAGAAGAAGATGGATCGAGGACATCTGCAGGGACTCCCTCGCAGGTGACGGGAACCTCAAAACCAAATATTGGATCTTTCTTGTATTCCACATCAAGCAATGCACCGGAGAGCGCGGCGTTCAAAAGAGCGCGAGTGTAGCCGATACTGATCCTCTCGCCAACGCCGTAAGGACCTCCCACCCAACCCGTATTAAGCAGCCAGGTATTGACACCATGTCGCTCGATCTTCCCCCTCAGCAAATCAGCGTAGCGAGAGGGATGATGGACCATGAAAGGCGCGCCGAAACAGGTGCTGAATGTGATTTCCGGAGCATCTCCTACTCCGACCTCAGTTCCACCAACTTTCGCTGTGTACCCCGATACAAATTGATACAAAGCCTGGTTGGGTGAAAGTTTAGCAATCGGCGGCATTACGCCGGAGGCATCACATGTTAACAGGACGATATTCTTCGGGTGCTCTGCCGTTTTCTCTGGAACAGCATTCTCGATATACGCCAGGGGATAGGAGGCGCGAGTGTTTTCGGTATGCTCATTGTCATCGAGATCGATCATCCGCGTTACCGGATCGTACACGACATTTTCAAGGATCGTACCAAACCGTTGAGTGGCCGCGTAGATCTCCGGTTCTTCGCTTGAGGAAAGACGGATCACCTTCGCGTAACAACCGCCCTCAAAGTTGAAGATTCCCTCATCGCTCCATCCGTGTTCATCATCACCGATTAGGCTGCGAGTCGTGTCAGCCGAGAGAGTAGTCTTCCCTGTTCCCGAGAGGCCGAAAAATAGCGCTACATCCCCCTCAGGACTCACATTCGCAGAACAGTGCATCGGCATAACACCCTGAAGTGGAAGTAGATAATTTAAAACCGTGAAGATCGACTTCTTGATCTCCCCGCCGTAAGCGGAAGAGCCGATGATGGCGAGGTTTTTCTCGTAATTCAGGCCGATAAAGGTCTCCGAATTGGTCCCATCAATAGATTCGATCGCTTTAAAGGACGGAACAGCGACGAGCGTGAAGGATGGGACGTGCTGTCGGTATTCCTCGGCGCTTTGCGGTAGAAGGAACATATTCCGGGCGAAAAGACTGTGCCAGGCATATTCAGTGATGATGCGGATGGGGATGCGATAGTCTGGATCTGCGCCTACATAACAATCCTGGACGAAAATGTCACGCCCTTGTACGTACCCCAACATCCTGTTGTAGAGGTCACTGAATTTTTTCCCATCATAGGGGCGGTTATATTCCCCCCACCAGATATCTTCCTCTGTCGAAGGCTCACGAACGATGAATTTATCGTTCGCCGCCCTGGCAGTGTGTTTTCCCGAGGAAACTGCAATCGCACCCTGGTGAGTGATGTGACCCTCACCTCGGAAGGTGATCTCCTCATAAAGTGACTCGGTGGATAGGTTCCAAAAGACGATATTGAGGTCCGTTAATCCGTGATTTTCCAAGCCGTAGTCACACTTTAAGGCCTCAGCCTCTGCTTGAGCGGGAGTTTTGATATTCAGTAGGTTGTTTGTCATCACCAATCCCTAGTAAGTTTGCGATTGCCAATGTAGATATCATCGGAAGATTCAGGGTCTAACGCCCACTTCAAGCGCTCGATCCCATCCTTAATGTCCTTGACCGAACCTGCATAACTCAGTCGCAGGTAGCCCTCCATTCCAAACGCAGAGCCTGGAACCGTGCAAACCAGCGCTTTCTCGAGCAGGAAATTAGAAAGCTCCGTCGATGTCATCTGGAAGGATCGGAAATCAGGTAAGCAATAGAAAGTCCCATCGGGCTTCGTGACTTGAACCCCGTTGAGACCGATCAGCTCGTTCATCATCACATCGCGGTTATTTTGTATCGTCAAGCGGAGGCTCTCCACTACGCTTTGATCACCCAAAAGCGCTCCTTCTGCAGCAGCTTGAGAGACAACCGGCGGATTTGAAGTCATCTGCGCCTGTAGGTTCGCCATCACCTTGACGAGCTCTCGCGGTCCAACAACCCAGCCAAGGCGAAAACCCGTCATGCCATACATCTTGGATACTCCATTGACAACAATCAGATGGCTGGATTCGATGTCCTCTGTAGTGTAGTTATAAGCCGGAACAGCTATCTTGTCATCGAAAATGAGTTTTTGGTAAATATCATCACAGATAAGATAAACCCCTTTCTTCTCACAGTACTTTACTATCTCGGCGATGAAATCCTCCGAGTAGAGAACTCCCGAAGGGTTGTTAGGGCTGTTCAGAATTATCGCCCGCGTACGGGAACTGGCCGCCTTTTCGATATCCCGCATGTTTGGGTGGAAGCTTCCATCCTCAGGTGCAACCACGACTGGCACTCCTGAGACCATTTTAATCATCTCTGGGTAACTCACCCAGTACGGCGCCAGGAGAAGTACCTCTTCCTGCGGGCTGACGATTGTGAAAAGGATGTTGTAGAGAGACTGCTTGGCTCCCGTCGAGACGATGATGTTCTCAAGTCCAGCAAGCCTGTTGTAATTTTGCTCTGTATATTGGATGATCGCCTTCTTCAGAGAAGGCATCCCATCCGTCGGTGTATATTTAATATCTCCGGCATTCAAACGAGCCGCGGCGCTGAGTATCGCGCTGATCGGTGTCTTGTTCTTCGGCTCCCCAATCCCAAGGTGAATGACCGGTTCCCCTTGGGCTCGCAGGATCCTCGCTTTCTCATTCAGCCGCAAAGTCGGTGATTCTTGGATGGTTTTACCCAGCTGACTGACAGGCATGGAGGTCTCCTGTTTTGTTCGTTAATCTCAACAAAACCCTTTGATATTTCTCGACATTGGACTGCAGGGCATATTATAGCCTCGCTTGACCCTTATGTGACCTGCTTCACGCATCCTTTCTCAACAATCTTTCAATCGCCAGAGTCATACCTCCTCGCCAATTTTAAGGAGTTCACTGAGCACCAAAGGCACTCCCTTTTCGGGATCCTCCTGCAAGCTCAGTGCCCCTTCCGGGCACTTGCTGACGCACACGCCACACCCCATACACAAACCCCGATCAATAGCAACACAAGCATCGACCATACTCATCGCCTCGAAAGGACAGTGCTCAGTGCATAATTCGCAAGCGACACAAAGGTCGACCTCCACTTCGCTGACGTAGCCCGAGGAGACCAGCATGGGAGTCCCGCTCCGGAATGATTGCATAGCGCCGCAACAACATGAGCAACAATTGCAAATCGCATAAAATCGTCCCAGCATCGCATCCTTGAAAAATGCGTGATGAACATGACCGCGCTCGTGCTCGGCTTCGAGTATGCTTTCTGCTTCATCACACGTAATCCAGCGTGAGCGATCCGGGTGATGATCAAGCACAAATGATGCGAAAGGCTCACCCACAATCATGCAAACATCCAACGGTAAACATGGCTCCAAACGGGCAGATCGACAAGGACAGTCCAGGATGACGATATGATCAGGGTCGGTCATGATAATATCGCGCGCCTTGGGGTACGGAATCACATGTTCAAGATTCGGTAAACTAATATCTTCCTGGACCTGGACAAGCTGGCGAGCGGAAGTGGTCGTGATCACCTTTCCATGATATGTATCTGCGAAGGCCTGCCCTCGAGAACCAGGTTCGTCCCTTGCCGGGCTTATTTTGGATAAGCCGATCAGGTCAAGTGCTCGGCTGATAGGATGCTCCCCGAGTCCGATGCCAAGGTAGAGGTACGGCCATCGAGCATACACATAGCCATGCAGCCGGTCGAATAAATTCGCCCCTTTGACTTCTCGCCATGCTATTAAAAAATCCCTCGTCGAGCGTCTCATGATGGCCTTGCTCCCTTCATCATCCATGTTTCCATGTTCAACAGCCCTCGTCGACTTTCTACCTGGCTCTTGTTCTCAACACGCATGCATCAACCATGAATCCGGGTACTCACAAGAGTGTCGTGTGACGCAGATTCGGGGGGGGGGCGGATCTCACGCCCCTTCGTGGAACGCCATCCCCACCACAAGGAATTGTATCCCCAGCTTTGCAGGCAGTAAAATCCCATTCTCTCAAGGAGTTAAGGAGAACGAATGCGGGATGATGTCCCCTGCCCCACCTCACAGCAGGAATGTGCAGATCTACTAGCACCTAGGAGACATTGCACTATTCGTTTGAAGGATTACAATTGCCATAACTTTTTGGGACAATATTCATGCACAGTTGCCCTCACTGCAACAAAGAGATTCAAGATGAGGCCATCTTCTGCCGCTTTTGCCGTCGTGACATCGATCCCCCTCTTTGGCTTACGAGCTTGCAAAAGTGCCGGTTCTGCGCGGAATGGGTCGAGCGCGGCATCGACCGCTGCCCACTCTGCGGCAGAGAACTTTCAACAGAGCAGCCGTTCAGCGTAGACATCGAAGGGAGTGAACACTCCGAAAGCCTCTTGGGGCGCTTGAAACCAAGCATGGAGAAAAAACCCGATAGCGCAGAAGAGGCATCTTCCAAGGACGAAGATGTTAGCGAGGCGATTTTTTCGAAATCCCCTCTTAAAAAAGTACAATCCCCCCACATACCTACCGAGAGCGAGGAGGGATTAGCCGTTCTCCATGATCGCCGCATCGACTCGGATAGGGATTTCGATCCACTCGCGGATCTCCTGCCTAGTCCTGATAATGAAATTACTGAAGGTGACCAAGAGCAACGATCTTTTTCAAGACCAACTATCATCCGCTGGGCCCTCATAGGTTCTGGCATTATAGCTGTCGCGGTAATATTGATCATCGTTTTTAGAAGCCTTGATTTATCTTCGCTTTTCACTAAGCGAGAGGGAACGCCAACCTCAGCAGATGCCTCGTCCATCACCCCAACGGTTGCCGGGGCTATCGCTACAGAGAAATTAGAGGCTAGTCCTTCCCCAGAACCCACGCTAACTCCCGAACCTGTGGATTTGGGTTGCTTCAGATGGGATGAGATATCACTTGATTCAGAGGGTGAAACACTATGCGTTTATGGTGTAATTAAACGGTGGTTCCAAGCGGGCGAAATCCCCTATGTTGTGATCTTTAGCGAGGAAATGGGCACTTTTGAGATCGTTGACTACACCCGAACTTACCCTGAATTCAAATCCGGAACTTGCGTCATGGTAGAAGGCGAAATCGAGATCATGCGCAATGTTCGCCCCTTCATCGACGCCAACGGCACATTGGGCGTTTGTGCGCCTGGTCTTGAACCAACGGAAACGGAATAGCTCGCTCCCCTTCCAATCTCACTTCAATTTTCAAACCAAGAACAACATCGCCACACCACTGATGGCAACTACCGTTCCGACTACTGCTCGCCATCCAATGCGCTCCTTGAAGATGATCTTCCCTATGGGGAGTAGAAAAATCGGCGGCAGGCTCATCAGTGTGCTGGCAATGCCTACGGATGTGTGTTGAATGGCAACCAGGGAAAGCCAGACGCCCAGAAATGGTCCAACCAGGGCCCCCATGAAGAGGAAGGTGCGCGCTCGGCCTGCTTTCCATACGCTGTCAAGGGTCACTCTGGCTTGATTCATTACCAAAGCAAAAAACCACATGATCACCGCCGCGCTGGATATCCTGATCAAGTTTCCGGTCAGTGGGGATATTCCTGCATTAAGCCCAACTTTTGAGGTGACCAGCCCTAGCGCTTGCCCTACCGCCCCACCGAGTCCGAAAAGCAACCCCTTGAGATAATGACGATTTTGCCCATCCATCGCGCTGGGTTTCCCCCGATCAAGGATAACCGTCGAGACTCCGAAAACCGTTACCCCTATCCCCAGGACTTGCAGCATTGTTAACCGTTCGGCAAGAAATATCCACGAGAAGATCATGCTAATGACGGGAGCCAGACTCATGAGGAGCATGGAGAGCCGGGGGCCAATCCACACAAACGCCTGGAAAAGGAAAGCGTCACCGAGAACCAACCCAATGACCCCTGATAGCACAAACCAAAACCACGCCTCCGGCGGCACATCAATTGGAAATAGCACTCCGTTTATGGCCAGATGAGTGACTGCGAGGAAGGACGTTGCCAGCAATAGCCGGACTCGGTTAACTGCTACGGAGCCCAACTCCCGACTGGCGAACGTGAAAAATGCGGAAGTGGCAGCCCAGAGGATCGATGTTCCCAACGCCGCCAGCCCACCAATTGTATCTGGCAAGAGACTACACCGTCATGTTTTCAATTGCGACAATTGCTGGAATTGTTCAAGGTTTGTCGAAGACAGGAATAAGTGGACCTTTCACCCATCTTCATCTTCATTGTTTTCTCCAAGAAATTCCTTGAAGATTTCCAGGCGGCGGTTCATATCCGCATCATTACGCATTCGATCTACAAAGCGTCTCACCATGTGTTCTTCAGGATCACCCTGCGAACGCTGGGACTGGGCAAGTTCATCCAGAAACCCCGTACCTTTCATGACGAAGTAAACCACCGCCAGTGTGATAACGATAAATGGCAACATCTTCTATACCTCCACTGCTTGTAAAGAAGCTCGCTCATTATCAGGGGAGCCTCACATCTCAATTTCATTTAAGGATTGTACAACGCGGGATGGCTGGTAAGGGTATCGTTGCAGGTCGTCCCGGGAAGCGATGCCAGTAAGCACTAGAATCGTCTCCAGGCCACTTTCAACCCCGGCGATAATATCCGTCTCCATCCGATCCCCAATCATAACAGTATCTTCAGTATGTGCACCAAGGAAGTTCAAAGCCGCCCGCATCATAAAGGGATTAGGCTTCCCAATGAACATGGGGCTTACACCGGTCGCCTTCTCGATTAGTGCCGCTAGCGCTCCTGTCGCTGGCACTATTCCGTTCTCTGAAGGTCCTGTCGGATCGGGATTTGTGGCGATGAAGCGGGCCCCCGCGGCGACCAATTGTACAGCTCGTGTAATCGAAACCATGTTATAGCTCAGCGTCTCACCGAGGACGACATAATCTGGTGCGATGTCTGTAGTGACGTACCCAATTGAATAGATTGCGTCTGTGAGACCGCTCTCGCCGATCACAAATGCTTTACCCTGCGGGTGCTGGGAATCGAGAAACCGGGCAGTCGCCATCGCCGATGTAAAGATCCGCTCGCTGTTGATGTCCAACCCCAGCATTTGCAGGCGGTGAGAAAGATCCGGTGGTGTATATATCGAGTTATTGGTTAGGACGAGGTATCCGAGCCCCTTCTCATGTAAAGATTGAATGAACTCGCTCGCTCCTGGAATCAGCTTCCGTCCACTCACGAGCACCCCGTCCATGTCAATGAGATAATTCTTTATCACCCGCTCTGCCATAATAATTCCTGTGCCTGTTTTCAAGTGCGAAGTGCTGCTCGATATATCCATTGCAACGTTCTATTGTAAACCGTGCTTCAATTTTTGATGAGCCTTCCAGAAGACTCAATAAAATTCATCATCGCTGAAGAAGCGCATAAAGTTTTACATGTTGCGCGCTGAATCCTATGCGGTTTTAGGCAGCAGCGTCCCGTAAAGATCGAGAATTTGATCCGTGATATGAGCCCAATCATATCCCTTTGCATAGGCCGCGGCCTGTCTTCCCAGGCGCGCTTGCAGAACGTCATCCTGTAATAAACGAGCCAGTCTGTCCGCAAGCGAATCAACATCCCCGGCAGGGACATGGAACCCTGTCTCGCCATCGCGGATCAGAAAGGCCAAGCCTCCGGTTTCCGAGGCGACAACAGGCGTCCCGCAAGCCATGGCTTCTAACGCAACCAGGCCAAATGACTCATAGTGAGATGGGACGACGACGATCTCTGCTGCGGAATAAAAATATTGCAAAGTATCCTGGGCGCACTTCCCTAAGAAAGAAACGACTTCACCTAAACCCAGAGATGCACTAATTTCCTGCAACCTGATCATCTCGGCATTGGTATCCTCCACGCTTAATTTTCCGTCCCCACCGATTACCAAGAGGGCCAAGGGGATATTCTGAAAAACACCTTTCTCAATGAGCTGCGCAATCGCCCGTAGCAAGGTATCGATACCTTTCAGAGATTCAATCCGACCGACAAACAGGATGATCCTCTTCTCCTGAGGGATCCCTGCGAACTCTTTCGCTTCATCTTTCGCAATGGGGTAGAAATGACTCGTATCCACACCGGGTGGGATAACTACGACCTTCTCGGTTCCAATTTGGTAGAGCCATTGAATTTGAGCAACCTCGGCTTGTGTGGCAGCGACGACACGATCTACTTCTCGCAGAAGGCGTTTTTCTGCATCAACCCGGATCGTGGATTCCGCCTCATGCTCGCTGCGGGCTACTCGATTTTTCATTACCGCTAGGGTGTGAAACATCTGGACAACGGGCACCGACCAGATGTCGCGCAGATCCAACGCGGCGAGGCCAGAGAGCCAGTAATGCGAATGAATGAGATCATAGGTCAGGCCTTTCACCCGCGAAAATTGATTGATCCCCTCCATAAAAATGGGGATATACTCGACCAATTCTGTTTTCGCCATGGGAACTTCCGGGCCTGCACGAATGTGAACGATGCGGTTGCCATAACCCAAGTCATGGAGAACATGGGGAACGTGCTCATCCTGGGAACGCGTAAAAACATCCACGCCCACCCCTCTACGGCCTAATTCCCGGGCCAGATCGCGGACGTACACATTCATGCCTCCGGTATCCTTCCCACCCAGAGTCGCAAGAGGACATGTGTGATATGAAAGCATGGCGACGCGCATAGGATCATTATCCAACAAGCTGATCTTCTTGCCAAGCATTCGCCGCGACTGGTATAATCTCGCCGCATTGGCGCCCAGGTTATTCCTGAGTCTTACAATCCCAAACCACAGCAAGCCAGCGTAGCTCAGTCGGCAGAGCGGTCGCTTCGTAAGCGACAGGTCCCGGGTTCGAATCCCGGCGCTGGCTCTCTTGATTCCAATCCCCATCCCCGTAGATCAGCGCAAATTAATTCTTATCCCTATGTGCGAATCCGCCGAACGATAGAACCGCAATTGGACACCCGAACGAGTGGGTGAATATCGTGTGTTTTTTCGGCGATCCTGCATATGGCGAGTTTCAATCAGATGACGCTTCGCGTATAATGGTCCTATGGAAACAAAGTTCAATCCGATTGTTATCGGCATCGCCGGTGGGACTGGATCCGGCAAGACGACGGTCGCTAACGTTATTCTCAATCGCGTCGGGACGGAACATATCGCTTTCATCCCCCATGATGCTTACTATAAAGATCTAAATGAACTCTCTCGAGCGCAGCGTGATGTGATTAACTTCGATCACCCCGATTCATTGGAATCAGACCTCCTGGTTGAACAGGTTCAAGCTCTGCAACGACGGGAGCCAGTCGAGATACCAATCTATGATTTTACGGCTCACTCGCGAACCGCGGAAACCACACATATCGACCCCCAAACGGTGATCCTGGTAGAAGGGATACTAATCTTTGCCGAATCGAAGCTGCGCGACCTATTCAACGTAAAGATCTTCGTCGACACGCCGCCCGACATCCGCTTTATCCGCCGCCTTAAGCGAGACATTGAGGAACGCGGCCGCTCGGTCGAATCTGTCATACTCCAATACCAGACAACCGTCCGTCCCATGCACCTCGAATTCGTTGAGCCTTCGAAACGCCATGCCGATGTTATCCTCCCCGAAGGAGGATTGAACACGGTAGCAATGGACATGGTCGTCGCAAGGATCGAAGCCCTCTTGTCATCCAACTAAATCTGCCTACAAAGGAGAACCTGTGACCGCAAACACATACACATCCCCGCCAGCGATGGACATTGATCCCCAAAAAGCCTATACGGCGACAATTCAGACCAGCGACGGTGATATCGTCCTTCAACTCTTCGCCGATAAGACGCCAAACACGGTTAATAACTTCGTGTTCCTCGCACGAGAAGGCTTCTACGATGGTGTAATATTCCACAGAGTTATTGAGAACTTCATGGTTCAAGGCGGCGACCCAACGGGGACAGGGAGCGGTGGACCAGGTTATTCGTTTGAGGATGAATTCCATCCCGAGTTGAGACATGACGAGCCCGGCGTGCTCTCGATGGCTAACGCCGGACCTAACACGAACGGCTCTCAATTCTTCATCACCCATATTGAGACACCCTGGCTGGATGGTAAGCACTCTGTCTTCGGTCGCGTGACCGGAGGCCTGGATGTCCTGATGGCAATCCCTGTGCGCGATCCAGCTCAATCCCAGGCGCCCGCTGTGGCTATTAAGACTATTCTGATTGAAGAGAAGTGAAGCAATCTGGATGGCTATCGGGGTGGAAGCTTCACGCCGTTCGCATCTTAGCACTTGTCGTCGCAGTAGCAATCACAATCTTCATATTTTCCATACGTGGCAAGATTGAACAACTTGCCGGATATGGATATCCAAGCATCTTCCTGCTTTCGCTGCTCGCGAATGCCACCATCATCATTCCCGCACCCGCGATCGCATTGTCTTTTGCATTTGGTGCTGTGTTCAACCCATTGTGGGTTGCGCTTGCAGCTGGCCTGGGCGCTGCAATCGGTGAAATCACAGGATACCTCGTCGGCTTCAGCGGACAGGGGGTCGTTGATGATGTTCAGATTTATAACAAGCTTGAGAAGTGGACAGCCAAGCGTGGCGCCCTATTAATCCTGATCCTGGCTTTCATCCCGAATCCATTCTTCGATCTCGCTGGCATTGCAGCTGGGGCACTCCGAATGCCATTCGGTTCTTTTTTTCTCTGGACCTGGCTTGGAAAGACCATCAAGATGCTGTTTTTCGCATTGGCTGGCGCAGCGTCGATCGACTGGATCATGAACTTGTTCCCATCAACTTTTTAGTAGGATTAGAGCCTTCTCAGAACAGGTGTCCAACTGCTGAGCGCTAAACTCGGATTGGATTCTCCACACTGTCTGCTACGTCAACACATCAACCTTCAAGGTCACCCGCTCCAGCTCCTTGTGGTTCAAATCCACGCCCAACCCGGGCTTATCCGGCACATCCATCGTGCTGTCAGCATTTAGGGTAAATCGCGGTTTAGCGATATCTGGGTCGTAATAGCGATCCGAAGCCGAGATGTCGCCTGGGAGCGTAAATCCAGGAAGTGAGGCAAGCGCAAGATTCGCTGCCCGGCCAATTCCCGTCTCCAACATGCCTCCACACCAAACAGGAACCCCTTCCCCAACACAGTGATCATGAATTGCAATCGCCTCAGTCAGCCCACCAACACGACCGGATTTGATATTGATCACCCGGCATGCTTTGATGGCGAGTGCCTGCGCCGCATGGCGTTGATTGCGGATGGACTCATCCAGGCACAGGGGGGTATTGATTTGCGCTTGCAGCTCAGCATGATCGATCAGATCGTCCTCTGCCAAAGGTTGTTCTATCATGGACAAACCCAGGGGATCAAGATCCTCAAAAAGCTGCGCATCGCTCAGCCCATATGCCGCGTTTGCGTCAACTTGGAGATCGATGTCAGGGTAGATATCCCGGACGGATCTTACAACCTCCAGGTCTGCACCGGGTTTAATCTTGATCTTGATTCGTCCATACCCACTTTGCAGATAGTCTCCCACTTTCTCGATCATCACCTGAGGCTTGTCCTGGATGCCCACCGACACACCTACCGGCACTCTATGCTTCTCCCCTCCAAGAAGCGCTCTAAGGCATTTCCCCTCAAGCTTGCCAAGTAGGTCCCACAAAGCCATTTCAAGCCCTGCACGAGCAAGCGGATGTCCTTTATAAGCTTGTAAATACTGCTTTAGCTCACGTGGGTGCGAAATCGGTCTGTTGAGGATGGCCGGGATGAAATAATCCCGCAGGATGTGCCAGGCAGTCTCCACTGTCTCATACGAGAACCCGGGCTCACGGCTTGCTACGCATTCACCCCATCCTTCTATTCCGTCTGAATGCACTCTCACGAGCAGACAGTCTCGGTCGAGTTCTTCCCCAAAGGAGGTAATGAAAGGACTCTTTAATCTCATGCTGATATGATGTAACTCGATGCGTTCGATTTGCATTATCCTAGCTTCCCTTCTTCATGAGTGAGTACATAGTACGATCGAGGCTGCACCTCATCCTTGATATACAAGAAATCAGTAACGAGGTAGCCCGCGGCAAACAAGGATGTGAATACTTCCCGGGTATGCTCCCGCCAGCGCTGTGCGAGGCCTAAATCGAATCGCTTCAGTGCGTGATAATCAGGCGGGATCTCAGCCAGTACAACCACCCCTTGGGGAGCGTGGATCACCTCAGACGGGTACAGATGGCCTTCATCACCCAAGGAGGCGGGGTTCGCTCTCTCGGCACCGGCATCGAGATAGTGTGCCATGTTGAGCGGCTTTCGCGTTTTTTCAAAACGAGATGAAACGCGGGAGGAAGAAACCCACCAATCCACCTGAAATCGATCAGATTCGACGCCTACGTTCAATGAGTCGCGCATATCTCCATAGGCACTTTGGAGGTACGAATTACATACTGCACCAAGCCGTCGAATATTCAGATGCGCATTCAGAGAGAGCAGCGGATCGTATGTCCATGTAACGAGGCGAATTCCCTGCTTGACAATCTCTTCCCGTTGAGTTTGCTTCAACGCGAAACCGATGCCACAATCTCGGTACGCAGGGTGCACGCCCACCTGGTGCGACCAATGTTTCAAACGCGTCATTGCCATACGGTCCGGGTTCTCAGAATCAGTACCTAAAAATCCTAATAGATACCCAGCCAATTTGCCTTGATCAAACGCCCCCAGCACAACTCCACCGTTATGGCTGATCGCCATTGAGAGATGAGCAGGGATGATGTCGGTCTCACTCCCCGCCCATATGATGCGCTGCAAATCTTCCGCTTCCACCATTTCGTCATATAAGATTAATGAGCGTATCTTAATCCCGGCTTTCATCTCTGATTCACCTCTCTGAAAACTGCCGTCTCAGCAGTTCCCATCCCCAATTCGTCTCACGAAGGTGATCTAGGCGATCCTCCAATCGTGCCGGCGCAAGCCCAAATAACCGCGGCAAGGTGTCCAAATCGGTCGTCCTGTTCACGGCAAGATAATCCAGCCAATTTGTCGAGATCGGAGAATAGTGTAAAGCCCTCTCCATCAACCAGGCGCCTCCACGCAAATACGGCGGGCGTGTTGGAACAATGATGCGCATGATGCTTGCTGCGCGCATCACCATAGAAATGACCTGTCGAAGGGTAAAGTACTCAGGACCACCGAGTTCAAACGTGCCCCCCTTGGTCTCTTCCTCGTCCAAACTCCAGCCGATGCAAGTGGCCAGGTCTTCAACCCATAAAGGTTGCAGAACTGTAGATCCATCGCCCGGAATGGGGAAAAACAATAATGACCCGGCCATGAGCATCGCCAATGAGGTTGTAAAGCAGTCATCGGCCCCAAAAAGAACCGCCGAGCGTAAGATCGTGTAGGCCAAACTCGAATTGCGAATATAGTTTTCTGCAATCGCCTTTGACCGAATTTGAGGATACGCCGAGGCGGGATCTGCGCCTAATGTACTCTGATAGATGAAACGTTCAACTCCGGCATCTTCTGCGGCTTCAACAAGCACTCTCGTCCATTCAGCGTCAACCACATCGGGATCATCAAGAGCGCGATCTAGTCCTGTCCCAGCAAGATGGATCACGGCAGAGACGTCCACCATAGCTGCCCGGACTCCCCGTTCATCGTCCAGTGATGATAGCGCAACATCCACGCTTACTCCTGGAGGCAGTATGGGAGATTCCATAGATGGTTCGAGAAGCGTACGAATCGAATAGCCAAATGTCGACAGGTTTCTCAGGACTGCTCTGCCGACGTAAGTTGTTCCTCCAGTCACTAAGAGCATGGGTTTCCTTAAAGCTCACTTAATGTGAGATCTCTTTTAAGACGTTGCCTGGCCAATCCTAGAATGGATGCGTGGTCCAAGTAGATTCTAGCATAGGGTCACTTATTTTGAGCGTACCCAAACACATCTAGAAGTGTTATTTACACGAGGGCAGAAAAATTTGACTTCGACTGGAGGGTAACGTGTCACACAGACGTGTGGTAATCACGGGATTGGGATGTATCAGCCCACTTGGTAATGATATCCAGAGTACCTGGGAAGCAACGCTGGCCGGCGATTCGGGTGTAGGGCTCATCACCCACTTCGATACTACAGGTTTCCGTACCAAGATCGCAGCCGAGGTTAAAGGATTTGATCCGGTCCAATCAATTGGCAAACGCCTAGCTCGGCGGACGGACCGCTTTACGCAATTCGCATTAGAGGCAGCCGCGCAGGCGATAGAGGATTCTGGGTTGCCCATTGATGATGGAAACCGAGACCGGATCGGCGTGATCATCGGCAGCGGCATTGGCGGTGTCGGCACGCTCATCAATGAAAGTTGGAAGTACCTTGATTCAGGACCCAAGCGGGTGAGCCCTCATTTGATCCCTATGATGCTCCCCGACTCCGCACCCGGGTACATCGCCATTGCCCACGGGTTGCGAGGTCCGAATATGACCGTCGTTACCGCCTGTGCTTCCAGCGCGAATGCGATTGGGGAAGCAGTAGAGATGATTCGCAGAGGCGCAGCCGATGCTATTCTGGCAGGTGGGGCAGAGGCGGCAATCGTCCCTGTTGCGGTCGCCGGATTCAATTCGATGAACGCAGTCTCCACTCGCAACAATGCCCCGATGGAGGCATGCCGGCCATTCGACCTTGAACGGGATGGATTCGTCATGGGTGAGGGTGCCGCCTGCCTGGTTCTCGAGTCTTATGAAATGGCCCATGCGCGCGGTGCGAAAATCCTTGCAGAGGTGATAGGCTACAGCGCCACGAGCGATGCATTCCACATAACTGCCCCGGCCGAGAACGGCGCTGGCGCACATGTCTGTATGCGGAACGCGCTCGCTAATGCAGGCTTAGCACCTGAACAGATTGATTACATCAATGCCCATGGGACAAGCACCAAACTCAACGATGTCGGAGAGACTCGGGCGATAAAATCAACGTTCGGGGAGCACGCGTATCATCTCGCGGTCTCATCTACAAAATCAATGACGGGCCATCTGCTCGGTGCAGCTGGAGCGATGGAATCCATATTCTGTTTAAAGGCTTTGCAGGATGATGTAATCCCCCCCACGATCAACTACCAAAACCCCGATCCTGAATGCGATCTGGATTACGTCCCAAATGAGGCACGCCAGCAGGAATTAACGTATGTGATGACGAACTCATTCGGGTTCGGCGGGCATAACGCTTGTTTAATATTTGGGAAGGTATAGAAAGGTATTGATGCCTTATGGCCACAAGGTTTGCGCACGTCACCGGTTGGGGAATGGCAGCGCCAGATCGAGTTCTTACCAACGACGATCTTGCCCGGCTGGTCGACACAAGTGATGACTGGATTCTCTCTCGGACGGGGATCAGCGAACGTCGTATCGTAGAGCAAGGGGAGAGTACGGCGACGCTTGCTAAAGATGCCGCGCTTCGAGCACTAGAGATAACCGACATTAACGCCAAGGACATCGACCTCATCATTGTCGCCACCTCCTCACCTGAGTACATATTCCCTTCGACTGCGTGCATTGTTCAGGATCAAATAGGAGCTATCAAAGCTGGCGCATTCGATCTTTCCGCGGCATGTACAGGATTCATCTATGCCGTTAATATGGCTGCTCAGGCGATTCGGAGCGGTTCAATCGAGAATGCCCTTGTGATAGGAGCCGAAACGCTCTCCCGGTTCACCAATTGGGAGGACAGGAACACCTGCATACTTTTTGGTGATGGTGCGGGCGCCTTCGTCCTGCAAGCCAGCGATCGACCTGGTGGTGTTCTCACGTGCGTTATGCGTTCTGATGGATCAGGAGAAAGCCTGCTCTCTATACCCGCCGGGGGAAGTAAACTTCCTGCCACTCATGAAACCGTCGACAAAAAACAGCATACGATCCAAATGAATGGCCGTGAGGTTTTCCGCTTCGCTACGCGCGTAATGGCGTCAGCCACGCGCGAAGCGGTCTCGCTTGCAGAGTGGGATTTAGATGATGTAACCTGGGTGATCCCTCATCAAGCGAACATGCGCATCATCGAAGCCGCAGCTCGCGGATTGAGAATGCCCCTGGAGAAATTCGTAATTAACCTAAGTCGTTATGGAAATACTTCAACCGCATCCATTCCAATTGCCGCTTGCGAAGCGCTGCAAAGTGGAAGGATTCAAGATGGGGATCACCTCGTTCTGGTTGGATTCGGCGCCGGTCTCACGTGGGGCGCTCTGACACTCGATTGGGTCATCCCTGACCGCAAGATCACGCGTGCTGCACGTAGGCGACGTGCCATCATCGTGCTCCTGGCAAGGATCAGATCATTCGTACGCCGCGTTACTCGCAGGATTGAGGGGTTGATATGGGGAACTTCTTCGAGAGATCACCGGTAAACGAAGCGGCAACCAGCGAAAAAGAAACGACCTGAAGAAGCTGAACGCTCTTCGGGCCGTTTTTCATTATCCTAAAACGCTGAAATGCTTTGCTATATTGATGGTCGGCTGCGTGAATCACTCAGCTCCAGCGGTCTCCAAGAAAGTGTCAATCATGTCCTTCATGAAGGGTTCGGGGACTGCGCCAACTTGCTGATGCACGAGATTTCCACTGGCAAAAAGAAGCATAGTCGGAATCCCCTGCACACCATATTCCATCGCCCACTTCGGGTTTTCATCGGTGTTTACTTTAGCTACGATGAGCTTACCAGCATAGTCCTTCGCAATTGCCTCAAGGATTGGTCCAACCATCTTGCATGGACCACACCAAGGCGCCCAGAAGTCTACGACAACAGGGAGATCAGACTGCAGAACAGTCTTCTCAAAAGCATCATCCGTTACATTTATCGGTTCTTCAATCATATTGTGCTCCTCATGAGTATTCTGCCGGGGTATTATAACCATCAATTCCCCAATTTAGCTTAGATTCAAATTGGCAAAAATAGTTACATCCTATTGAGAGAAAAGCCGAAGACTCGATTTGATGGGTGTTATAATTCATTTTACATCATTCGAAAGCTCAAAAACGTATGCCAACCTACGAATGCCCTATTTGTTCAGAAAAAAAGCTCGTCGAAATCGGACAGTCCTCATACCGATGCCAGCATTGCCGCGCGAGCATTATCGATGGTGAGCTTGTTTGCTCCGCTTGCGGAAAGCATAATTTGCTCGGAGCCGTTAAATGTGAAAGTTGCCAAGAACCACTCACAATTTTCAGTAGAGTCGTCTCCCGACACACCCCCTCAAGCCGCATATGGCGCCTGGATCAGGCTCGCCACCAGGCCAATTCGTTGAAAGCTACCGAGGCACAGGCGTCGGAAGCTCGCATGGAGGACTTTCTCGAAATCGATCGTAAGCGCAAAACTGGCGAGCGTGAAGCAGCAATTATGCAACAGGAAGCCGATCGCCTACTTTTCCGCCATGTCAAGATTGGTTTAGGCATTTTCTTAGCAGTCGTCGCCATCGCAAGTTTACTCATCATCCTACTCTGATCTCCATGCTCTCACCTCCTACCTACACAATCCAACTCCCCGTTTTCGAAGGTCCACTCGACCTGCTCCTCAGTCTGATCGAACACGCTGAGTTGGATATCACCAAAGTCTCACTTGCAGAAGTCACCGAGCAGTATCTGGCCTACATCAGGCAGATCCAGGATCGTCAATTAGAAGACCTTGCCTCCTTCTTGGTCATGGCAGCACGTTTGATCCAAATAAAATCCGAAGTATTACTCCCGCGGCCGCCATTACGTGAACCTGGTGAGGAAGACCCCGGTGATGCACTGGCGCGGCAGCTTGTGGCCTATAAAAAATATAAGCAGGTTGCGATCCTTCTCTCCGAACGTGAAGAAGCGGGATTACGCTCCTACATCAGGCTGGCCCCGCCCCCCATCATCGACCCGAAGATCGACATGCAAGAATTCCATCTTGATGACCTGTATCAGGCGATGGTTGAAGTACTGAAGAATGTCCACACAATACCAACGCTCGAAGAAAACATCTCAACGCCGCGTGTGCGCGTGAGAGACAAGATACTAAGCATCGTCCATTCTCTCAAAGAAGTAAGTCAACTTTCATTTCGTAGGTTGATAAAAAACGCGCGCTCACGTTTAGAGATCGTGGTATCTCTACTCGCGGTGCTGGAGTTATTAAAGCAGGACCAGGTCGAAGTGCGTCAAGATGAGATGTTTGGCGATATTGAGCTGGTCCGAGGCAGCGGTTGGCAGGTGGATCAAATTGAGGAATTCGAGCTCGAGTTTGACGAGTAGAAAGCAGCAATCGTGAGGGCGATCGCTGCGCCGATGGCATCAATACCAACATCGATGATGCTCGAGTTGCGATCCTGGACAAAGGATTGGTGGAACTCATCACTTAAGGCGAATAGGATTGCCATAATCATCGCCAGAACCCAACGGAACCCCGATGAAAGTCGCGGCGGAAGTGCGATGAAATAGGCCAATCCCAGGAGGGCATACCCACTTGCATGCCCGGCCTTTTTAATTAACAAGTCCCATTCACCAAAAGATGGAACCCGGCTTGCCGGGAGCGAGGAGAAGAAGAAGATCGCTCCCATGATCACGATGGAGGGCACCCAGCGTATAAGAAGTGGCTGTTCTCGTTTTCTCATGTGCGCCATTCTACCACCTCATTCAAACCAGGCGCAGGGACAATCCAAGTATTCAAACTGCTAAAAGAAACCTGGCTGGGAAGCTACGCAGGTCACCTCCGTCGAGGTAAACCATCGCTACCAGATGGGTAAAATCGAACACCAGGTTACTTTATAATTCACCGTTCTGGCAAGCAGTATCGTTGTAAGCATGCAAGACGACGAAACATAAAACCAGACTCCTGTCCTGGATCTGACCCACGAGAGAAAGGTCCCAATATGCCCAATCGGCTCACAGATGAGACTTCCCCCTACCTCCTTCAACACGCAGAGAATCCAGTGGATTGGTACCCCTGGGGCTCTGAAGCGTTTCAAGCGGCTCAGGAAGAGGATAAGCCTATCTTCCTCAGCATTGGATATGCGGCTTGTCACTGGTGTCATGTCATGGCGCATGAATCTTTCGAGGACGCTAATACTGCTGCACTAATGAACGAATACTTCATCAATGTTAAAGTCGACCGGGAAGAGCGCCCCGACGTGGATTCGATTTATATGGATGCGGTGGTAACTTTAACCGGTCAGGGCGGATGGCCGATGTCGGTATTCCTGACTCCTGAGGGTAAGCCTTTCTATGGAGGCACGTACTTCCCTCCGGAGCGTCGTTATAATATCCCCTCCTTCCGTGAAATCTTGGAACACATTCATAAGGAGTGGCAAGGCAACCGCGAGCGGCTCGTCTCATTAGGCGAGAATCTGACGGAGCGTATCTCCACCAAGATAGACCTTCCCGAAAGTGCGGATGAATTGAACTTCCAGATCCTCGATCGCGCCGCGGAGAACTTGTTTCGCTCCTTCGATTGGGAACACGGCGGCTGGGGCGGGGCTCCCAAATTCCCGCAGTCAAGCGCAATTGAAAATCTCCTGAGACGGCATAACCGTTACCAGGATAAACTGGCCCTCGAGATGGCAGAACTCACTCTCGAACGAATGGCACGAGGTGGAATCTACGATCAAGCCGGAGGTGGGTTCCATCGCTATTCCGTAGATGCGCTCTGGCTCACACCCCACTTCGAGAAGATGCTCTATGATAATGCGCTGCTTGCCCAGGTGTATCTGCACGCCTGGCAGGAGACAAACAATCCATTGTTCTGGAATATCGTTGAGGGCATACTCAGTTTTCTTTTGCGTGAAATGCGTCACTCCGACGGGGGTTTTTACGCCTCTCTCGACGCAGATTCAGAAGGTGAAGAAGGCAAGTTCTATCTCTGGACGCCCGCAGAAATCCGGAACGTTATTCAAGATCCTGACCGTGCGGAGATGACCCTGGATATCTTCGGCGTGACAGAAGAGGGAAATTACGAGGGCGTGAATATCCTTAATCTTCCTGAAAAATTGGAAGCCGTCGCCGAGCGCATCGGTTTGCCCGAGGGAGAGCTACTCGAGCAGCTTTCGAAGATCAAGCAAACACTTCTTGAAGCGCGGAGCAGCCGGGTGAGGCCGGCAACGGATGATAAGATCCTGACCTCCTGGAATGGTCTCACACTGACAGCGCTTGCCGAAGCAGCCCGCGTTTCGGGTCGTGCCGAGTATCTCTTCGCTGCTCAACAACTTGCCGATTTCCTCCTGACGAGACTTTACGTGGATGGGAAGCTCATGCGCAGCTGGAGGGAGGGAAAGGCACAGCATTCTGCGTATCTGGAGGACCACGCAGCCCTTGGAGAGGGGCTGCTTGCCCTCTATCAGGTAGATTTCAACAATCGCTGGTTCAGGGCTTCAGTCAAGTGCGCGGAGGAAATAATGGCTCACTTCAGCGATCCTGAAGGTGGTTTTTTTGATACGCGTGACGACCATGAGCAATTGATCTCCAGGCCGAAATCCATACAGGACACGCCCATTCCGAGCGGGAATAGCATGGCTGTTTTGCTGCTTTTGAAACTCGCAGCGTTGAATGGCGATGACCCCTACGCTGAGACTGCCATCACCGCGCTTCGCGCTGTGGTGACCTCTGCGGAGCGCATACCATCCTCCTTCGCAGCCTGGCTAAATGCGTTAGATTTTGCCCTCGGTCCCCAACTTCAACTTGCCCTGATTGGAGACCGCACCGACGATAAGTTCCAGATTCTCCTGGGTGTGAGCGATCAGCCCTTCTTGCCGCGCCTGGTGCGCGCAGGAGGAGAGCAGCACGAGGAGGGAGCACCTGTACTGCTTTCCAACCGTGAGCCTCTCGACGATAGCCCGACTGCTTTTCTCTGCCAGGGGTTCACCTGTAAACTCCCAACGACCGACCCCGAACAATTGAAGAAACTCATTGCTGAATCAGGAGCACCCAGAGGTTGACGTTGGCATTCCCACTATAAAATTCGGGCGCACACATGGGTGCGCCCCTACACCCCCCTAATGAGGGCTGACTCTTTGAGACATCGCCATTCATGATTCAATCGTAGGGGCCGACTCTTTGAAATAGCGCACTCCATGATTCAATCGTAGGGGCCGACCCGTGTGTCGGCCCGCTGTCTGCCCATCTCCAGCGCACACACATCTGCGCCCCTACACCCCCCCACAATAAGGGCCGACTCTTTGAAATAGCGCACTCCATGATTCAATCGTAGGGGCCGACTCTTTGAAATAGCGCGCTTCATGATTCAATCGTAGGGGCCGACCCGTGTGTCGGCCCGCCACCCCCACGCAGGTTTTTTTCCGAGGGAGGTTTTACTCGCACAATCAAAGCGCAGGCTGCGCCTGCGACCGGAAGCAGAGCTTCCTGACTCCACAAAATCCAACAACCCATCACCTAGGTGTGTTTACATTCGGGCGTATATATATGTTCGCCCCGCATCTTCATTGTGAGTAGGACAGAAATCCGGCCCGCCGAGTCGCCAAGAGATCCTCGGCCAAGGCATTGTTATCTGGAGTGCGGAAGCTCTGCTTGCGGCACTTGGCAGAATAATGAGATCCTGGATGACTCCTCGCCTTCACACCCACACCAAGCATGAAAACAGGGGCTACCCTTATAGAGCAGCCCCCGTCCCTTTTCTGCGTACCGGAGATTACTCTACGGTTACGCTTTTGGCGAGGTTGCGTGGTTGATCAACGTCTGCACCACGCAACACCCCTGTGTGATAAGCAAGTAATTGAAGCGGGATGATCGTAGTCACCGGACTTAGCAGCCAGGGCGTCTCGGGCACCCAGAGCATGTGATCCGCAATTTCCTGCAGCAATTGATCTCCATCGGTCGCAACAGCTATGACGTTGCCTCCCCGCGCTTTCGTCTGTTCAATCTGGCTGAGCATCTTTTCATACCAGGGGTCTTTTGGCGCGATCGCAATGACCGGCATTTCCTCATCGATCAAGGCAATCGGTCCATGTTTCATCTCCCCTGCCGGATAGGCTTCGGCGTGGATATATGAAATCTCCTTGATCTTTAATGCCCCTTCGTAGGCAATGGGCATATTGATGCCGCGGCCGAGATAGAGACAATGTTCCGATTCCTTAAGTTCCCACGCTACCTTTTCAACATCCTCTGCGCGATCCAGGCATTGCCCGACGAGATCAGGGATGCGTCGTAGATCTCGCACGAGCTCCATTTTGCGCGTCTCGTTAAGCGTACCGCGCATATCTCCTAACAGAATTGCCAGCATGTATAGATCGATCAGTGGTGCAGTGAAGGCCTTGGTCGAGGCAACACCGATCTCCGGACCGGTCTGCATGCTTATATAACCGTCGGCTACGCGCATAACTTGCGAGCCAATCACGTTCACAATGCTCCACAGCGTCGCCCCTCGATCTCGCGCCTCTTTCATCGCCGCCAGTGTATCAGCCGTCTCTCCTGATTGGCTGATGGCAAGTACCACTGTATTCTCATCCACCAGTGGATCCTGATAGCGAAATTCTGATGCTATCTCCACCTGCACAGGGATGCGGGCGATGCGCTCGATAAGATGCCGGCCAACCATCCCGGCATGCGCCGCAGTGCCGCATGCTGTTATGATGATTTTGTCAATTCGCTGAACTAACTCAGGCGTGAGATTGAGTTGATGTAGATTGATTTGACCAACCTCAAAATCGACCCTGCCAGCAATCGTATCGGTGGTGGAGCGGACCTGTTCGAAGATCTCCTTCAACATGAAGTGTTTGTACTCACCCTTCTCTGCTGAGACAGGATCCCAAGGGACATTCTGGATCTCAAGGTCAACCTCATCACCTGCTAACGTCATGGTTTTATAACCACTTGCGGTCACGACCGCCATCTGCTCTGCCTCAAGGAAAGCCATCTGGCGTGTGTGCTCGAGAATCGCCGGGATATCAGAGGCGATGAACATTTCACCTTCGCCTACTCCCAGGACGACCCCCCCAGCATTTCCAACTCGCGCAGCGACGATCTTATCCGGCTCATCTAGAGAGAGCAGAACGATCCCATGCGCTCCGTCTAGATTCGAGATCGCTCTCCTCGCAGCCTCGGTCAGATCATGCCCCATCGCTATGTATCGTTCAACCAGCAAGACGATGATTTCCGTATCGGTATCGGAACTGAACGATGCCCCTTCAGCGGTCAATTCGTCGCGCAGAGTAAGGAAGTTCTCGACGATGCCGTTATGGACAATAACAACCCGTCCTGACTCACCGACATGAGGATGGGCATTCCGTGCACTGGGTTCACCATGAGTGGCCCAGCGTGTATGCCCAATACCGATACGACCATTAATCGGGTCTTTGAGCAGCAGTTCACCAAGGCGTTTCAGTTTCCCTGCATCACGCCGGATCTTTATCTCACTATCTTCAATAACGGCTATACCCGCCGAGTCATAGCCTCGATACTCTAATCGTTTCAGCCCGTCATAGATGATCGGAGTCGCATCACGCGGGCCAACATAGCCTACGATGCCGCACATAAAAAGCCTCCAGATTGTTAGTTCTCAACCGATTCCCACTCCCATCAGCGTTGCCTGACCCGTTACCGGGCCAGTATTAACTGCCGGGTTGTTTCTTCGTAAGGAAAGGTGTGGGCGTGTGGTACACCCAGAGGGCATCCGCTGATCTTTCGATTTTCCCGGTCAGGAGGTTGGGAGCCTCCCGATCTTTCGGTTAACCCTGCCCTGCGGCAGGGAACCCTCTACCTCGTCTCCCCGAATAATCGGGGCCTCGCGCTACCCTTTCCACCCGTTGTTTTTTCTGCCATTCACCTCTCAATCTAAAAACACGCTTCTCCCTTGATTATACCCAGACCTTTTCAGTTTTGGAACAGGTCGTTTTGTAAGATCGTTTTCTTGATGTTTATTTCCTTATAGTGTGCCCCCCTGGTCGATTTGAAAGAAAACACAGCGAGAATATTGGCTATACGAACTCTATCGTGTGGGTCGTCGCCTTCGATAAGTCGCTGTAAACGCCACGATGATCCTCCGGCAGCAATTCTGCGAGGACATACATCGCTTCATCCGTCATGAGACGCAGATGGTCAATCTCAAATCGCTCATCCCCCGGTATAAACCTGAAAGCTCGTCCCAACTTCACAGAAACGCCTGTTCGAAGCCAGCGTAATGGGTTCAACGTAGGGAAGCCTTTCGAGCCTGTAACAGCAGCGGGGATGATCGGCGCTCCACTCTTCAACCCGAGGTAGGCGACGCCCTCTTTACCTTTCTGGAGTGATGGACTGCGTGTACCCTCAGGCGCCACAAGGATACATTCCCCCGCCTTCAAAACTCCAAGCGCTTGACGTATCGCCTGCCTGTCGAACTCCTGCCTACGAACCGGGATGACCTGCCACTGTTTTGCGAAGGATCCGAAGACAGGGTAACGATATACTTCGATTTTCGCCATTGGAACCACGCTTCTAGGCAGCACGCCAAGGACCACGGCTGGATCGATTAAAGCGATGTGGTTGATCATCACGATCACCGGACCATCAATGGGGAAGTTCGCTAAACCTTCTGTACCTTCGTACTTTGCTAATAAGCGAAAGCCGATATGTTTAATCATCCAGCGTAGAGTCCGCCTGGTGTTCTCCAGTGCTTGATGATCGTATTTCTCACTGTGTGAAATTTGAGGGTTACTTTGCACTGAGATCATCCTCAAGATCCTCTCGCGTACAGACCGTGATATGCCCTGGGAAGAAGGTCTGCGATTGCATGCATTATGCTTTCCTGGTTAGCGTTACATCTTCTGCAAGGTCGAGCACCCTCTCAAATACGTCTTGGATGGATAGCTTCGTCGAGTCGAGTACTACAGCATCATCGGCTGGCCGCAGCGGCGCTAATGAACGAGTCGAATCGAGCCTATCGCGTTCGCGCATCCCCTCGAGGATCACATTCTGCTCCACCGAATAACCACGCTGCAGGCATTCTTCATAACGACGGTTTGCCCTGGCTTCCACGGAAGCGTCCAAATAGATCTTTAATTCTGCATCAGGCAGGACGACTGTTCCAATATCTCTGCCGACCATCACAACCGCGCCCCGTAATCCTATCTCCCGTTGACGCCTGGTCATCGCTTCGCGAACACCCTGATACATTGACACCTGTGATACGTTCTCATCCACCGCTGGACTGCGGATCTCCCATGTTACATCCTCACCATTCATGAGTACATCATACTGGCGGCCGTCGTCTATGCTCGGTGGTTGAACGTCAAGATCCAGTTCATATGCAATCGCGGATACCGCAGCTTCATCCTCCACAGGTGTGTTGGATTTCAAGGCTGCCATCGTGACCGCCCGATACATTACACCGGTATCAAAGTAGAGATAACCCAGCGCAGAAGCGAGGTTCTGAGCTAGAGTCGATTTTCCGGAGGCGGCTGGTCCATCTACCGCGATCATCCTTGCTTTCAAGATTCAGATCTCCTTAACCAAACGCGAATGTTATCCCAGTGACATAACTACCATTATTAATACTGTGGAAGGTGCGCACTCGGCCCCCCACCTTCCTTACTCAATATCCGTGAGACCCACCTCGCCGAGAGTGGCGATATCCATGCGCACCCACAGGATCCATCGCTCGAGCTCCGTTGGTGCCGAGCGCAGCACAAACCACCGCAATAAATCGGGCGGCAAATTACCATCCCAAACTCGCCTCTCCTTCAAGGCCATACTCTGACCCATATAGTCAGTAAGTAAATTAGTCGCCGAATCTAACTCCAGAGCGAGTATCGCCGGGGAGGGATCTACCTCGAGGTTGAAAACACCCCCCGCCCGGTTGTATCCACGCAGCGTCCACGCTAGTGCGGGGTTGACCTCAGATTGCACCTCTACAGCGATCTCATCAGGCCGGCCCGCATAGGCGAGGGAGGCATTATCAAGTGTATCCGTGAGCAGCCGCATGCCATTCGTGGTTACCTCAGGATGCCAGAGCTCCCTGGCGCCCGTTGTATTGGCTGTGAAATTCAGGCGCCATGCTGCAGAGACCGTGATCGCTGCCAGTACAATCGCAGCTGTGATTCCGAGCGCATCGGCCACAACTTCCCAAGACCAGCCCAAGCCAAAGAATAAAAGCAGGCTAGCCGCCATGATGATCAATGCGCTAAAAACAAGCAGGATTAGCCCCGGGTCGGTTGGCGAATACTCCAGGATATATCCATTTGCGTAGCCAACGAGCGATATCCATGCAGAGGCTGTCAGCACCATGAGTACACTGGTGAGCCCCACCGATTCAAGCCCGACGCCTCGCCGCCCAATTCGTTCAATCAAAACTGAGATGGTGTAAGACACCAGAATTGATAAGGGGAGGACGGTCAGGATCAGATCCGCCGCTCCCCGCCCAGGATAAACCAGGCTGCTGAACAGGCTGCCCAATACCCATAGACTGGCTGCCTGTCCGATAGAATCTTTGCGTCGCCAAGCGAGAAATGCCCCAACGAGCCCAATCACCACAAACAAAGGCTCATAACTCACGAGCATAAGGACATAGGAAATTGCTGAATGCAGACCCGGTTGTGTCCACCCACGCAGCCATTCTGAAAGGGATTCACCTATCCCGGCAAGCCCATTCCAATAGAGACCAATGCCTGAGGCGACAAGTAACATTACCGCGAGCGAGACCCAAAGGCCAGTTCTTACGGCAATCATATTGCCGAATTCTTCAAATGGTTTTTGCTGCCGGGATGCGAGAAGGAGCGACAGACCGGCTGCAACCAGCAACCCGAACAAACCTTGTACGGTCGTTGAACCCGAAGCAAGGGCGAAGCCAAGCACACCGGCCGCGAGCAGGAGTCGAATCCGTTTATCGGATGACGATTCCAACGACCAGGTGAGGAACACAAACACCGCCAGACTAGCGGCTGCTAGAGCTGAGCCGCCGGCAGTTCTGGCGATCGTCCATCCAGATGTGGTGATGGCCAGCACCAGAACAGCTATCAGCGAACGGGCTGAGCCAATTCGAGTTCGCAAGATCAACGGGCTCAAAACCAGCACGATGCCGGCAAGCGCTGAGATAATTCGCGCTGTCGCATCAGTTGGACTAAAAAACTGGAAGATCATGGTGGTGAAAACATAGTAGCTCGCACTTCCCGGTGCCGCTGCGCCCTCGTTATCCCAGAAGGGTGAAGCGTCCGAGGTTGTCGATGCCGCTGTTAGCGCTTGAACAGCTTCAGCATCGGTGAGTGGATTTCGACCTAAGTCTGCAAGCCGCATCCAGGCGATCAACGCGATCAAGATTGCGAGTATTACCGTATCTAGCCGGATGTTCCGATAATTTTTCAAGAGGAGTCACCTGCTCTGCTAGCGTAGATTTTAACCCTGTCGTTTTCGTAAATCAGTTCCATGAATGCATCAAATTTACCATCAAAGACAGGGGAGTATGTTAATCGCTCAAGTTCTCCTATGTAGACATACTTCACATTATAGGCCTTCAGGATCTCTTGAGTTTGGTCCCAATCCGGTGACTTATACAATGTCCTGACATCTTCTTCCCGCGTTCCGTGATATTGATATCCGCCGCGCCACTGGCTTTCATGGCCAGGCCAGCCGATAACGGTTGGGAATCCCGTATGCACAGACACCCTCGCAAAATACGAATAACTGCCGCCAACGGCTTCCACGACAACCCCGTCATCCAGATTATCACTCATCCATTGGATCGCGTCACGGTCCGCTTCGGTCGCGTAGGCAGGGTGCAAAGCTCCATTTAACGTTCGGCCATAGTCCGGGTTAAAGCCCTTTGTTTTCGTCCATACCGAAAGAGCAGGATAGATGAGACCGGCGAGCAATGGGAGAACCGTGAGTATCTGCACGGGGATCATCTTCGCACTCCGTTTGGACCAGATCACATCCATCACATATGCTGCGGCGAGACCCCAGAAGATCCAGGCTGCAAAGTAGAATTTAAATATCGTATTCATGCGCAGCCCGAATTGATCTTTGAGATAGAAAAACTCTGGACCAAGTATCAGGAGCGCCCCAACAGTGATCATCATAAGGATGAAATGACCTGGTTTTGTATCGTCCACAGAGTTTTTCCACACACGGGCGATAAGCACGACGGCGGCAGCGATCATCGCGCCTAAGCTGATCGCGGTCCACGACTGCGTTAATCGGAGGGTGATTGTCGCCCGGGCGACATCACGGAGACTGTCCATCCCCAAAGTGCTGAGGATCGTCCCCATCTCAAGGACGTTTGCGCCCACGAGGTAGATCATCGCCGCGAAAACCCACGATAGGATCAAGAGCGTGAGAGGAAGTCCCAAGCTTATGCCGAAAAGCCACTTCCCCTCCGATCGGTCGAAGCTCTGCTTCACTTGCATGATAAGCCAGACACTCAACGGGATGAATAACACCGCGAACATGATGAAGAAATGGAGGAAACGAGTGGGATGCGTTAAGTGCGGCAGGATGCCGCCTGCCTGTGAGGAAAACGACGCCCACCAGGGAAGATAAAACAATACGGCAGCTACGACGAATGCGAGACTCGTCGTGAGCACCGACTTAACCCCATCTTTGAGCGGGAGCGTTCTACTTCTCCAGATCATCACGCATAAGAGCAAAACAAAATAGATCGGGAAATCCCACGTATTTAAAAAAGCCAGCGCCCCGAAGAGCCATGCGCCGATCCAGAATTCGAGCTTACTGAGAGCAGAGGGCAGCACCCCCCCCGCGACCGCCCCGACAAGAAGCGCACCTCCAATGATGAGCCCGCTGCTCATGATACCCTTGAGAATTGAAATGAAAGCCGCGGAGATCCCAAGCCCTGCCGCTCCGGCTTTCATTCCCAAGACGACCACGACGATCGCCAACAGAATACCCAGCGTAGTCACTAGATTCTTGCGCAGACTGCGAGTCCATTTCAGCTCACCCAGACGAAGAGGTGTCTTGTGTCTCTGGAGGTAAACCTGGAAAGCGAAGGCGATCACCATGAGGACGAAAGGCATCGCCAAAAGGTGGGGGTGATTGTCTGCAAGCAGGAAGGAGAAGAATGGGAATTCGTCGATCGTTTGTAATCCGAGTGGGATGCCGTTGAGGTCAAGCTCCCTGATCACGCGTGATGATCGCCACCACCACAAGTGTCGATCCGGCATCCAACTCGGATCGAGATAGGGTGGCATTTCCAAGTCGGCAAGTCCAATCCAAGTCCAGAACGGCGATGCCCATAAACCTTCGGCATTCGTCCTCCAGAAAATGTATCTTGAATGAAGGACCTCGAGGATGCCTCCTAAATTTCCGCTGATCAGGACAAATAGCGGCGCGAGAAGTGGTGAAAAACGTTTAACCCGGCCTTTCGTACGCTGGGCGAGGAAGTTAAATGCGAGGGAGTATGTGCCCAAGGCGACCAGTGCAAACCAGAGACTATTCCCAAGGTTGAAGGCGACCCCGGACACAACCCCCGTGAGCCGGGTTAGAAAAGCCAGAAGTATATAGCCGAAGTAATAATAGGAGATTGCATAACCCGAGAGCCATGGGTCACGAGGCGGGAAACTGTCTGAGTGCAGAATCGCGTTTAAGAACGCGAGCTCCATCGGTTTCTCAGTATGTGTGATTTCGGGGTTGTTCGCCCGCACAAACGCCCACCCCAAGAAAGCGAGAAGGAAGAGGATCTCCATGATAAGAACTGTGGACCGGTGTTCTTTGAGCCAATCGAGCACCTCGCGTATGGTGTCGCGTCCAACCCATGCGCTCAGCGCCAAGAGCGCAAGCACAGCCAACACCGCTCCACCAAGGCTCGGCTGGAATATTCGCAGCGTGGCTCCCATCCAGTAGATATATCCGCCCAAGATAAGTCCTAATGCCCTGGCAAAACCATAACCGCGGTCTTTGAGCCGCCCGAAGATCCGCCATGCGATTGGCAGCGCTAGAGCGCCCAATAGCGTACTTATCAACCACCATACGAAGACGTCTTGGATCACTTTACAACCTCATAGATCACAGTACTTCCCACTTCGAAGACGGCCCGGAGACTTCCCTCAGATTCCATTGCCGGGAACTTATCCAGCGCATATGTCGGGCAGCGCAGGCTCGAAGCTACCTCCTCTGGGTGTTCCGGCTCGCAATCGTCAGGTGAAATCGGGAATGATGTCGGCATCCCCAACGGCCAACCGCGCAAATCACAGGAGATGCTCATCCCACCCGCATCCGGCCAGCACGGATAGACTTCAGCATAATAAACGCGTTCCAATCCACCGACGACGATATACTTAACGTTATATTCTGCGAGGAATTCGTTCGCTTCCGCGATCGTTCGCGTGAGATAGAAATTTGTTATCTGGAATAGTCTTTCGTCCTGCTCCGTGTTTTCCGCGGCTACGCGCTGCTGTGTTTGATGCCAGCGCCATCCCAGGACACCCGGGAGTCCGGTGTAGATTGAATATCGTGAACCCCAGCGATACTCGGGAATATTCGCTTCAACGATTACCGGTGAACCCTCGACATTTTCCTGCAGCCAACGGATCGCCTGATAATCCTCTCCCAACGCGATCTTCTCACCTAACTCGAAACGGGTGGCGTAATCCATGTAGAGCATGCCGTCGAGCGTCCGCGGCGCGGTTACGGTCATGCGATCCCGGACTTTCGATATCGACGCCGTTAGGGGATATAGCGCGGCAGAGAACAAAAGCAAAACCGTTGCCACCAACCAGGCCCACCTCCATACGCGATCCCATCGCGGGAGAGAGGCGTAGGTCCATGCAAGAGCTGCGGCTGCAGCCAGGCTGAAAAGCTCCCACACCTGGAGGTAGAATTTGAAGACCGTGTTCATGCGACCGAGGTCCCCCTTGAGCACCACGACTTCTACCACAAACGTAAGAACCAGCCCGGTTCCAACGAAGAATAGCACGATCCGCTTGCCTATCGAAAGATCTGGCCGCAGCAGGAGTATCAGTGCCCAAATTCCGAGAGGGATGACGATCAGCGCGATTTGATATCCAATTCCAGTCATCCAGGCGGCAACCGCAACAATGAGAAAAGCCACTGAGCCAATCCACAGCGCAATCGGCCGCAGCCGGTTCAGCTCGGAGATCGGGGTCTGAGCCATCCACTCACGAGTTTCCCATGCCATCCAGGCTGCAATCAGGAAGAGGAAGACTCCATGCACTGTCAGATAATCGATGAGAGGTGTTAAAGACCCCTTCCACATCTCCGCGGACATGTACCCCTGCCCGTACCAATAGTGGTAAGGCTGATAGAGAAATTGTGAAAAGGCTATCAGCAGGATGGCATATAGCGCTGCTTCTGCAATTTGTGGCAGATCAAATACTCGATCGCGGCGCCATACAGCGAAGATGACTGCGAGTACGCCTAAGACCCAATACACAGGAAAATCCCAGGTGTTAATGGGCCGCAGCGCGCCTAGCACTAAACCGCCAACAACCAATGCCAGCCCGATGTCGATTTTCCCTCTACGGCGGCGTTGGGTGACGGAAAGGATCCACGAAAGACCCCAGGCAAGGCTGATGATTGTAAGTGAACGGCTGATCATGTGAGCATGCAGATCGGCATACAAGAAAGTGAAGAAGGGGAATTCTGTGATGGGTCCTGGTTCACCCTCGCCAGGGGTTATCATTCGACTCGGGTTCCAATACCATTGGTCCATCGGATAGGGAAGCGGAGACTTGTACGTCAGGTAATTTGCAAATCCCTTTACTGCTTGACCCGCTCCAACGAAGTATCTCCCCTCTTCAACCCCTGCCGGGGTGCCAATCTGTTTAAACCCATCATAGAACATCCTGGCTGTGCCTAGATTTCCAAAAACAACAAGCAAGAGGGCGGCGATGAGACCCGCTAATTTGGGATTGGCCCTAATACGAAGAGATATATTTTGAGATACCGAACGTACGAGATGGTAGCCCATGCTGTACGCGCACAATGCCAGGATAGAGAAGAGCGTTGGGATGATGAGATTGTAGGCGGTGGCCGGGACGATGCCCAGCAATTTCACCGGCATTCCAACGATCACAAAACCATAGTAGTAGTAGTTGATATACCCGCCGGCGAACCAGGGGTCATAAGGAGGGAAAGTTGAACTTTTAATTACTGCGTTTAGATAGGAGAAGTCCATCGGCTTCTCCCCACCCTTTGCCGGATGCCATAGATCAGGGTTCCCGAATCGGATCCCGAGATCCAGGAGGAAAAAACTCAGCGCAAATACCTCTACCCAGAGAATGTCCCGCCATTGCGTCCGGAAGAATGTAGAAAGTTCCTCGCGGTCGCGCAATGCCAGGGCAAAGGAAACACCCGCGAGCAGCAGCAGAACAACGACGAGCGTCAAGCGGCTGACTGCGACTCCTAGACTCCCGAAGATCCAAGCTCCCCATGCGAACAGCAATAGCCCGATCAGTCGCGAGAGCGCGTAACCGCCATCATGAAAACTTCGAAAGACGACTCGCGTTATGGGATACACCAGGATGCCCAGAACCCCCAAAGCCATCCACCAGATAATCGCGCTCAGCAATCCCGAGCGGTTAACGATGCTCTCCGTGTTGAAGATCTCTGACCAGGTCCCTTCCTCCTGCTGCCTCTCCCATCGATCCGTTGAGAGCAGTAAGTCCTTCCCAGTATCACCAGCATCTACCGGTAGCACATGGGCGACGCCGCTCACGTCGACCTGGGAAAGAAGATCAAAGACCTGTTCTGCGTTGAAATCCACATCCCTCTTGAAGATCAATACTTTCGGGTGGTCGTAGACAGTGAAAGCTTCTTCCGCGAACTGATCGTTGATTTTCAGCGGTCCAATTGACGGGGAGCTTTCAAAAACGGCAACGAGTGAATACCCTAAGCGTCCGCTATACAAACCCACCTCTGCGGTCGCACCGCATGTGGGAACATCCATTCCGTCAGGGCAGCCGAATAGTTCGTGGTAAAAGAAGGAGGTAAGCGGGTAGCGGATCGGAACGCGGGGGATCGTTCCATACTGGCGATTGGAGGAGATCGTAAGATAGTCCCCCTGCTCCAAAAATTCCACGATTCTCTCTAACTTATCGGGGATTCCAGTTTCATCATCATCCTGGTTATCATGCCAATAAAGTTCGAGATTGTGCACATCATATCTACCGCCAAGCCCCCGGCCATCAACTCCCCACGGCAAACCATCATCCCAAGTTGTTTCATGCACCAAAAGAGATGGGCGCATTTGCAAGGAGGACTCACCACTATTTTCGATGATCAGGAACAGACGCGTGTCAGGATCGAAGTCAAAGGATCGATCGAGCTGGATTTCAACCCGGGCTTCTTCGCCGGTGGGTATATTTCCCCGAAATTCCCCGCGCCCGTAGATAACTCCGGCGTTAGGCTCATCTGCAAGTGTTACAGAAAGGCCCAGAACGCCTCCCTGGCCATCGCTCGTTGATACATAGGGTAGAAGAACACTGCCTACGACTCCCGCAGCATCTGTGGAGATCTCCGTTGTATAGGTATCCCCGGAATTTAAATCAAATGGGATGGGAACGGGGATTGTTTCATAAAACGTCTCCCCTTCTGCTTCTACAACCAGATTAACGACGGCTGGAATATTTCTGTAAATCCATCGCGAGGCGGATACGCGGGTGAGCGGCTCCGAGTAGATCGAGTGGAAGGCAAAGGCCCACAAAGCTGTCCCCAAGACAGCGACCGATCCAACGAACAGCACACCTGCTCGGGCTGCCTTTTGCCATTGGGTGTTGAGTCGCGGAACATTCTCCCATGCATGCCAGAGCACCCAGGCTGCCAGCAAAGCCAGTGTCGGATAGATAGGCAGTTGATAGCGCATCGCCTTCGTGAAATTGATCGACTGCCAGATGAACATGCCAGTCGTCCAAACCACCGGGATCAAATACCGCTCCCACCTTCCTCGAATCATCTCAACAAAAGCCCACCCCAAACCGACCCAGCTCAGTATCCCGAGCGGTATGCCTAAACCCCACAGGATCATGTTCTTCAACGAGAAGAAAACCGGCGCGCGGTTTGCCCATTGAAGCGCATAGGGAGCATCAGTATTCCCCGCTTGCTGGCTTCTGACCTCAGCCATATTCGCCAACCACTTCGGGTTGAACTTCACGTCAAGGAATCCCGGTCCTTCAAAAGCATAGGGCTGGAAAATACGGAAGACCAGAAGTGACAGGAACGCGGCACCGAGCAAGAATGCGAGCGTACGGGAGAAAACGGCGGATTTTTTATCTGCGGGAGCGGAGAGGATGTTCGTGAGTCCAGCAAGCGCTACAGCAACCGCCAGAGGGGCTGCGCTGATCTTTGATGCCACTGCCAGTCCCAGCATGACTCCGAAGAGCAGATAATCACTGAGCTTCCCCTCACCGATAACTCGAACCGAGAAATACAGCCCAGCGAGGATGAAGACATTGGCGAGCGGGTCGACGACGAAGAAATGCGCATGTTGAATTAGCAAAACCGAAAGGGCTGTAAACAGCGCTGCTAGAATCCCCACCCGCCGATTGAAGAGTCGCTGCCCAATCAGATATATTAACAGGATCGATACGAGATCTGAGATCGCTGAAACAGCCCTCCCAAGAAGATGCACCTCGTCATAACCTGACATCCCGGTCCATTCAGCCAGATAGCGGACGAGGAAGATCGGGAATGTACCATAGACGAAGAATCCATGCCCAACATTATGCGGGTTGAGAGGGGATGTCTCGGTGTTGAAGTATTCCCCGATCGACTGTGGAGGTTGGATCGAGGTCTCAACCATCGTGAGAAAGCGTTCATCCGGGTGAAGATGGGTATTTGAATCCCAATTCAAGCCGGTGAAGCGCAGGTACGCTGCCAGACCGAGAACGGCGACCAAGAGGATCCCAACCACAAGATCTGAAAGGACTCTGGGGGTTACTTTTTCAGGTGCCTCATGCTGGTGATCTTTAGGTGCTTCCACTTCAGCCATAATCACTCGGATTCCCGGGTCGCCTCAGGATAAGCTTCAGGGACGGAAGGGACTGACAAAATAATAAAATTCTTCCCTTCTATAAGGTTTGGATATTCTGAGACCTGTGCAAAGGGGTGCAGCTCTTTGAGTTTTTGTAAGGATTCTTCATCATCCGGATGGAGCAGGAAGAGCTGCGGTCGGGATTCGAAAATGGTATCCGCGAAGTCCTCCTCAGAGATGGCGTAATCCCTTGTGGGTTGACCTGCGTTTATCCCTACAAGTCGTGTATCAACCCAATGTGGGTATGCAACGACATGCGCGGTTTCATAATAACCAATCGATTCAGCAAAATTCCGGATCACAGCGCCTGCCTCAGATGTATTCCATGCAGAGCGACGATAAAGATCTTGATATTCATTGAAAACGAGGTGGTAATTCAATCGACCGGCGATGACCAGGAGCAATCCCGTGAACACAAGGTTGATGCCGACCGTCCGGCGTCCTTTCCAATGGGTTTCAATCCAATCCGGAATTGCGGCAAATGCCAAACCGGCAAGTATGAAAACAGGCACAATCGCCCCCGCGGCCCGATTTGTAGCTGGGTTCTCAGTCGGAAACGCAAGCGATAGCGTAGAGGGAAGTTGAAGGATGGGGATCGAGACGAGAATGAATAGGTCGATCCAGCGCTTGTGGCGCACAATCCGGGTCAGGGCAATCACTACTCCCAGAGAAAACAGAGCGCCAGTGACCCAATCTAATGCCGGACGGTGCGGGATGGAGTTCACCCATACCTCGCCATTATCCCAGGTGAACATCTTCAGGCTGTTCCAAACGTTTGAAATGAATATTGATATTGCAGAGCCAGGCAACTCCCGCTCGGCGCTTCCATAACGGGTGGCCATTCTGTAAATCACCTCATCCGGGAGATCTACCGCAATTCGCACTAAGGGCATGAGCACAATCAGAGCGACGAGGCCTGTAACTACAAGCAGCGTAATCAATTTCCGGCGCTGCTCTCGCGAATCTTTATACAGGAGATACAGGCCAATACCCACCGCGATGGCGATGGGGATAACTCGTGCCGGGCTGTACCCATGAAGCCCCATGCCGACGATCAACCCGCAAAGCAGGAAATCATTTCGCTCACGAGTGCGGATTCCCCTGGCCAGGTAATAAAAAGCCGGAGCGACGAATAATGGGTAAAGCGGAAACCGGAGCCCCACTCGGCTGATTACATTCGGCCAGTAAGCGATTCCAGCCAGGACCATGGCCGCGAGACCGACTCGCTTTCCCCCAACTTCTTTGCCGAGGAGATAGATGAAGGGTAAGGCAAGAATCCCTGCCAGGGCTGTGCCGATTTTCAACGTAAGATAGGAGATCCCCGTGCCTAACCATTTGTGCGTTGCCGCAGCCATGTAAAACTGCAGAGCCTCACGCCCGGTGTTCCTCGGAAAAAAGATCGAGTACTTTCCATTGAGCACATCGACGACATCCAGCAGCTTCTCAGCGTGATCGCTGACCATCTCCGGCGGGACCGTATCGAGGAGATAGAACCGAAAGTAAACCGATAAGCCGAAGCCCGCCAGAACCAGAAGATCCCACCCAGAGATCGACAACTGCAGATTTGGGTCATCTAACCAACTCTTAAACCTTCTCAACCAACCTACCACAGGGAATTCACCCTCCCAGAAGGCCAGTAAAATAGTGATGACAGAGGCGGTCCAGAAGGTCACGGTTGGAAAATCAAAGAGGTTATTTCCAGACGTGATGAATGTCAGCAAGGAAAGAATAAGTGCGGCAAATAATAATGCTGGACGATAGGTGACAAGATTGGCTTTCTCGCTTGAGATAGGAGGTGGTGTGTAGATGAAATCGTTTGACCAAGCGCCCCAAGAGATTACAACAGCTGCCAGTATGTACAACGCAATGCTGATCCAGATCGAATCTGCCCGGCGTTCCAGGCCAAATTGCGCTGCAAGCGCCAGCAGAAGAGCGACAGGCAATCGAAATTGGGACGTCTCAAAACGGAAGGGTGACAAGACTGCCTCCGGTTGAGGCCCCTCGTCCAACGCTTCCATTGGCGGGTCGGCGGCGACGATCTCTACAGGTCCTTCCGGAATGGGGATCGGACGCCCACGGGCCAGCGATTTCAGCCAATCCAGGACGCTTGGCTCCTTTGCGTCTTGCGAATTGGATTCAGGAATTGTGTTAGGTTCAGGCTCAGGTGAGGTCATCGTCTGCGCACCAGATAAAAGCTATAGGTTCCATCCTCTGTCGGCGACGTATCATAGTATCGTCGCACAAGCCGATCCGTCAAACCTAGATTCCAACGGTAAGGGGCGAGAATCCACTTGCCGAATAGCTTGTGTGGGAGCAAGCAGGGTCCACCGAAGTAATGGCCCCATTCCAGAACATGCAGGGAGGACGGGGGGAAGTAGCGAAATGTCCTCTCGATCGTGAAGCCGGCTGCCGATAATCGCCGGTCCCACCCCTCCTCATATTCGAGATTAATCGTTCGTGACATTCGCATAAACCAATTTGAATATGACTTCCCCAGTGCCGAAAGGCCTGCCTTAGTGAGAGCCTGCGGGAGGCTCAGCTGCGTACGGTAGCCAGGGTTGGGCACCGTGAACACAAACGGTGCGCCAGGTTTTAACACCCGACCTACATCTTGCAGAACTGCATCCAGATGCGGTATGTGCTCGAGCACAGAATTGCTGAAGGCCGAGGCGATTGAATGATCGGGGAGCGGCATGCATGCCCCATCTGCTTGCAGAAGTAGATCATACACATGGCGTGATTGGGCTTCGCGCATGATCGGCAGATCGGGGTCGACGCCGATTTCAATCGTGCGGTTGAACGCAATCGTGGTGAAATGTCCATCACCACAGCCCACATCGAGGGTCGGTGATGGAAGATCCAAGTCTACGAAGTAGCCGGCTTCAATCGAACGCAGAAGTGCCCGGAAATACGGTAGATCACGCAGATGAAGCCAGAAGTAATCTTTCGTCATGTAGTGGCTGAGATTCACACTCTCGAAATTAACTTTGCAAAGATGGTCTCATACTTGTCTGACACGACTTCGCTTGAGTATTGTGCCATAATGCTGACACGGTCGCTTGTGTAATCCGCAGGGTTTCTAAGGACCTTGAGGAGAGCAGCAGCAAGCTCGTTCGCATCTCCTGGAGGGAATGTTAATCCCATTCCTGTTGACTGGGTAGGCTGCCGGACCCCTGGGAGGTCGCTGGCCACAACCGGGGTTCCCGAGAGCATCGATTCCACTTGAACCATCCCAAAACTCTCCGTGCTGTTCAAGCTGGGGAGTACCGTAACATCGCACAAATTATAGAAAGCCGCAAACTCACTCAGCTGGAGAATTCCCAGGAAAGCCCAATGGTCACCAAGCGCCTCGAGCTGCTGGAGAAGACGGAGACGGTAGGCCTCCTCGCCCATTACGTTTTCATATTGACCGACATAAAGAACGCGAGCGTTCGGCAATTCTTTGAGAACGATCGGCATCGCCTGGGCAAGCACCTCGGCGCCTTTCTCCGTCGCCAGGCGTGCGGCCATGCCAATTATTGGATCCCCAGGGTTAATCTTGAAGCGCTTCTGCATAGATTGAACGACAGCGGGGTCCGGTTCAGGCATTTCAATTGGAGGTGGAATTACTTCGACCTTCTCTAACCTTGTGCTCAAGAGCGGCGATTCTTCCGCATAATCTCCCGAGTTTACAATAATCGCATTCGCATTTTTCGTCGAAGTTGAATTCGCCAAATTCGAGATTTGGTTAGCAAACGCGTTCAACGGCGAGGGCGGCAGCAGGAGGTCGCAGTGGTAGGTCAGCACCACAGGCACTCCGAAGGCACGCCCGAGCAGCGAAAGAGGTGCTGCCTCGAGCTGTGGGACGTGCAAGTGGAGGAGGTCATGCTCGCGGATCAAACGCGCAGCCTGGTAGAGAAAAGTTGGCATGATCGGACCCTTGCTGACCTTAAAAGCTACCGGCACCCGCCTCACCACTACCCCATCCATTGTTTCAACCGGTAGAAGAGAGCGTTCGTATTGTGAAGTTAAAACCGTCACCTGGTGCCCACAAGAAACAAGCGTACGCGCCAGGCGCTCTGTGTAAACCGTCAAACCGGAAAAATGAGGGCGATAGTAATAGAGTGTGTTTAGTATGCGCATCTAACCCGCTTGTTGATTGGAGCCAGTTGAGAGCCACCTACGGATATCCTGGTACAACCCTGAGATCGTCTCTCCTTCATTAAGCAAAGCTATGAGGCCGAAGAGGGACCCTAATGAAAATACCATTCCATGAATGGTGAGTGAAACAGCCAGTGCTTCCGCTTTCGGAATGTAAAACGCGGAGAGCGCCAATACTCCTGCCGCCTCAAACACGCCAAAATAACCCGGCGATGACGGGATGGCCCCACCGAGCAAAGTAATCGTTAGCATGAAGAATGCCCAAGTCCATTCCGCCTCGGGGATGAGGGCCTTCATCACCAACCAATACTCGACCCCGGCGAGAGCCCAGGTGAGCACCATCCAACCAAGACTCGTGAAAAGCAAGCGAGGATCTTGTAGCGCCTTTAAGCCTTGCCGGATGCGTTCCCAAGCGGGCATCAAACGCTTTCCACCTCCGGGAAGCCGCTTGACAACGCTTTCTATCCATTCCGGCTTGCGAACAAGAATCCATAGAACAGCGATGATTAAAATCAGGATTACAGCGATGGTTGACCCTGTGCGTGGTACGTTTGGAATACCGGCAACAAGAGGCAGCAGTGCGAAAAGCAACCCCAGGGCAAGAGCGAGATCAAACAACCGCTCAATAAGGATTGAAGAAAGGACCGATAATATCGATCCTCCCGGACGTCGACCCAGTAAAACAGCGCGTCCTACCTCTCCCAGGCGCCAGGGAAGAACGTTGTTTAAAAGATAGCCTTCATTCAACGCGGCCAGTACTCGCCCGAATCCATATCTGTTATTCAGGATTGTTCGCCATGCTGCCGCGCGCGCTAGCATAGACGCCAGATAGACTACGACCGCCAGAAGCAAGAACCTGACGTCCATCCGCTTTAACGCGGAAAGAAGGGGTTCCCATCCAGCCCAGCGCAGGACCAGGTACAACGCCGCAGCGCTGATAAGAATTCCCACCAGGAGGATTAGAAATTTACGCGTGTTTCGTGACATGGCTACCAGGCGGGGATTATACCCCGTAGATGATTCCGGCACCGTAACACGGAGGCGCCAATCGTGTTTGGCCCGCCTCTCCCATCTTTAAAGGATCCTCGAAATAAATCATTCGCAGGATCTCATCAAGGTGTAAATACGATCTCTATTAAGTCGTCTGTGCTTCGAGCTTGCGCGTCTTTTCGCAGCCATGCCAAGAACTCAACATTCCCTTTCGGGCCTTGCAAAGGAGAACGGATGAGTCCCTGAGGCGCGAGTGAGTGTTCTGCCGCAAAATCCAGGACTCGACGTGACACCTCGCGATGTACAGTGGGATCGCGAACAACACCCCCCCTTCCCACTCGAGAAGGTCCTGCCTCGAACTGTGGTTTTATTAAAGCGATCACATGCCCTTCCGGCTTCAACCATCCAGCGATTACCGGGAGCAGCTTCCGGAGTGAGATAAAGGAGGTATCCATCGTCACAAGATGTACACGCTCAGGAAGGGATTCCAAGTAGCGAGCATTCGTCTCTTCAATCACCACAACACGAGCATCATTTCGTAATTTCCAGTGGAGCAGACCCTTACCCACATCGACTGCATACACACGAGCAGCTCCATTCTGCAGGAGACAATCCGTAAACCCTCCGGTTGAAGCACCGACATCGGCGCATATGCGCTCATCCACCGTTACCGGAAATGTCTCCACCGCCGCCAGCAACTTCTCACCTCCACGTGAGACGAACCGCGGTCCGGAAGCAACCTCGATCAACATCCCCGGCTCTGCTTTTTGAGATGCTTTGTGGATCAACTGCCCTTCCACTCGAACGAGCCCGGCCATGATCAGTTTTTGCGCCACGGAACGGCTTTCGGCGAGCCCTTGGTCAACCAGAAGGAGATCGATGCGCTTTTTACTGGCCATAATCCCGATTGTACTTCAATCCGGACGTTCAACCCATTGTCAGGATGGGCATGTGCTGATCTGGAAGATTGCTCTCTTGCCCCGCCTAATAGTTCCTGCTATCATGCGGCCCATGATCAAAAATCTACTAAAGGCCATGCGCCCCAAGCAATGGGTCAAGAATGGCATCATCTTTACGGCAGTTGTTTTCGATCAGCAACTATTACACATCTCTCCCTACTTGAGGACCCTTGGAGGGTTCTTCGTGTTCTGTTTGGGAGCAAGTGCGGTCTATCTCATCAATGACATCGCTGACCTCGAACAAGATCGGCAACACCCTCTGAAACGAAATCGTCCGCTCGCCTCAGGAAAACTCCCAAAGAACGTCGCATCCGCTGCTGCGGTCATCTTCTCGATCGTCGCCCTCGGACTCGGGTTCTGGCTCGAAATCAAGTTCGGTCTCATCATCCTTACGTATATGGTTTTGAACTTGTTATATTCGTTCTACCTCAAACACATCCCCATCATCGACGTACTCGTCATCGCCGCCGGCTTTGTCCTTCGTGTGGGAGCAGGCGTTGTGCTCATCACCGTTCAGCGTTTTTCCCCATGGATGTATGTATGCGTGACACTTATCTCTCTTTTCATGGCCTTAGGGAAGAGGCGCGCCGAGATGGTTCTTTTAGCAAACGATGCGAATTCTCACCGGCGCGTGCTGGATGGCTATACTCTCTCGTTCATCGATCACCTGCTTTCGATAGTCTCCAGCACAACGATCCTGGCATACTCTCTTTATACTTTCTCCGCAGAGAATCTCCCTGATAATGATTTGATGATGCTGACGATCCCCTTTGTTATCTATGGAATTTTTCGTTATCTATACCTTGTTCATGTTAAAGCCGAAGGCGGAGCTCCGGAAGAACTCCTTCTTTCTGATAAACCACTCATGGCCACGGTTGCACTCTGGGGTTTAACAGTCGTTGCCATCTTGTACTTCTCCATATGACCCTAACCAGCGCTTCTGGTAAAGCCATACTCTTCGGTGAACATGCGGTCGTTTACGACCAGCCTGCAATTGCCGTCCCTCTTTCACAGATGCGGGCGACGGTTCAAGTGGAAAATCTCGATCAAGGAACAAATGGCGTTCTCATCGACGCGCCGGATATCAGCCGGTCCTTTTGGTTGCACGAAGCAGATGGCGATGATGACCCATTGGCATCAGCTGTGCGCCTCACACTTGATGAACTCGGCCTGGAAGCACCCTTACAAGCCCATTTGACCATCCACTCACAACTTCCAATTGCCTCTGGTCTAGGATCAAGCGCGGCCATCTCGGTCGCCATCATCCGCGCTTTGAGTAATTACATCGGGAAAGCGATGAAAGTTGAAACGATCTCCAAGATCGCTTTCGCTGTCGAGTGCATCCATCACGGCACACCCTCAGGGATCGACAACACCGTGATCGCTTATGAAAAAACGGTCTACTTCGTTCGAGAAAACAAACCGGAGTTTATACCCCTGATCAATCCGCTCAATCTGATTATTGGGGACACCGGCGTATCGATAAAAACCGCTATACCGGTGGGTCTGCTGCGCGAGCGCTGGGAAAAAGACCCGGGGACATACGGGGCATGGTTCAAAGAGATCGGTGAGATCGTGAAAGAAGCGCGTACAAAACTGCAGGCAGGCTCTATCGAGTCTTTAGGCGCGCTGATGAATCGAAACCATTTGCTGCTGGAAGATATGGGCCTTAGCTCACGGGAGCTTCAACTTCTCGTTAGTGCAGCCCGCGAAGCAGGTGCACTAGGCGCTAAACTTTCCGGTGCAGGGATGGGCGGTGTTATGATCGCGCTGGTTATGCCAGATTTCGCTCAAATGGTTGAAGGCGCTCTAAGAAAAGCTGGAGCAAAACAGGTTTTCACAATAGAGGTGGACAGATGATTTTCCTCAAACTCGGCGGCTCACTGATTACAGAGAAATCGCAGACTGAAACCGCTCGCCTGGAGGTGATCGATAGATTGGCCAGTGAGATCCAGGATGTTTATAGGGAAGACCCAGAATTATCGATCTTGATAGGACATGGTTCGGGGTCTTTCGGTCACCACGCTGCAGCGAAATTCGGCACCCATCTTGGTGCATCGACAATTGAAGACTGGAAGGGGGTCGTCGCCGTCTGGAAAGCAGCCAATAAGCTGCACCGGATCGTTATAGACTCACTACTTGCGGCTGGTCTGCCGGTTATCTCTTATCCTCCTTCTGCTTCCGCTCACGCGCTTGACGGCGAGTTGACTAACATCGCCATCGGACCTATTCAACAAGCACTATCAAAAGGGTTGATTCCCGTCACCCATGGTGACGTAGTGTTCGATGAAACCAGAGGGGCGATGATCGCCTCGACTGAAGCCATTTTCTCCTGTCTAATCGAGAAAATAAAACCTAATCGTATCTTGCTTGCAGGCCTAGCTCCAGGTGTATACGATCGATCTGAGAAGATGCTTTCCTCGATTTCTCAGGCCGAACTTGATGGACTCTCTTTCACAAACCGTGAGCAAAGAGATGTCACCGGCGGCATGAAAACGAAAGTCAAATATGCGTTGGCATTCTCTAAATTACTGCCGGACACTGAAGTTCGCATCTTCTCGGGCGAGGTCCCCGGTCAACTACGGGAGGTGCTCCTCGGCTCAACCAATGGGACGCTGCTCAAGCATTAACGCCAAAACACTTCATCAGATCAAACGATAGATAAGATACAGGTGGGAAAACGCGTCCACTTCAGGGAAGGACGTAACTTGATATCAATCCCCGATTGCTCTAGACTTCACATTAGTCTTCTAGTCCCAAATCGCTGGAAAGGCGTTATGGTATATAAATTTAGGAGGGGACGCAGACACAATTTCACTCAATATTTGATTCAGATTCTCAAATGAATGCTCAATTATTAGGAGGAAAAGAATGAGTGATCGAAAAAAGGTCACATTGCGAACATTGTTTAATAAAGTCGAAGAGGGCGTGCCGATCACAATGCTGACCTGCTACGATTACCCGACCGCCCATTTCCAGGAATTGGCAGGGATCGACATGATCCTAGTCGGCGATAGCCTGGGCATGACAATGCTGGGCTATGATTCAACGCTTCCAGTTACCATGAATGACATGCTGCGACATACGCAGGCGGTCAGGCGCGGCTCACCGAATGCCTGGTTGATCGGCGATATGCCTTATATGAGCTATCAACCGAGTGTGGAGACAGCCATCCGCAGTGCCGGTAGATTTATGGCAGAAGCTAGTTGCGATGCTATTAAACTTGAGGGAGGAGCTGAGATCGTCCCTCAGATTAAGGGCATCCTGGCAGCGGGAATCCCCGTGATGGGACATCTTGGCTTGACACCGCAGAGCGTGAGTGCGTTAGGCGGTTTCCGGGTCCAAGGTAAAGGCGCTACACAAGCGAAGAAGATTATGGACGACGCCAAAGCTCTTGAAGAAGCTGGCGTCTTTGCCATCCTATTTGAGATGATCCCGGATCGACTCAGCACATTGATCACCGAGCGCATGGAGTCCTGTTTCAATATCAGCCTGGGATCGGGTCCCGACGCTCACGGGCAGCTGCTTATTTACCATGATATGTTCGGGCTCTACCCGAAATTCAAGCCGCGGATGGCGAAGGTTTACGCTGATGCAGGGAAAACCATCCTCGATGGCTTGAAAGAATATGTTGAAGAAGTTAAAAGTAAAACATTCCCCCAGCCTGAAAATTGGTTTGGGATCTCCGACGAAGAGTATGATGAGTTAAAGAAACAAATCAAGGGCTGATCTACCGATTATACGCTTAGGAAAGGATAATATTCTATGAGTAAGGATATTCGCGCTCTCCTCCAGATACCCACATCCCGCCTGGATTCCATAAACCAGATCCTCGCAGATCCCGATATGAAGATCATCAATGATTTCTTAGCTGTGGTTGCTAAATACGGCACCCCTGAGGAAATCAACGAGAAAGCCAAAGCCGCGCTGCAAATGTCTATCCTCCGCGACAAGGTTGGAAAAACCCAGCCCGATTATTTGAAAGATCTGGATTGGCTTCAAGAACAGCACGAAAAAGGCGCTTTCATCAGCATCGACGAATATCGCAAGAAAGTTCTTGGCGAGCGAGCCGATAAGATGTCGTTCAATGATGATTTCGCCGTCACCCTCGAGATCAGCGCCTGTCAGTATTTCCCCTGGGTGATTGGGGCTGCGAAACGGGCAATAGAGGAGGGCATATTGATGCCCGGTCGGTTCATCCGGGTGCGGAAGATGAAGGAGCAGGAAGAAGATGGTGATCTCCCAGCTTTCGCAGCGGCCATGCAAATCATCGGTGCCAGCTACGTGGAGACTCTCGACACAAAGGGCACCGACGGGTCCAACGTCCATCTAGGCGGCCCGGAAACCATCACCGGGTATTTCGGTGGTGTGGGCCAGCCGAATGAGTATGCACTGAAGTGGTTGGACGAGTACCTCTACTACTACACCAATTATGGCGTCCAGCAGGTCTTGAATGTTAATCCCGGGACGGTTTTACTCGGGTACCTTCTCCATCGATTGGGGGTTGATATTGAGTTCAAGATCTCGGTGTTCATGGGAAATGACAATCCCTACGCGGCGTTATGGACGCTTATCGGTGCCAAGCTCTTCAGCCGCGAGGATGGAACATCTCCGTTAATCGGCTTCAATTGGAGCAATTCCATCAACAATGAGACGATGGAGATAACAGCCCAATTCAGGAAGAATCTGGGATTTGAGGATGTGGTTCGATACGAACACCACATCGTTGAGACCTATAAAAGCATCGTCCGTCAGCCTTACAACAGGCGCGATGAATTGATCGAGATCGCCGCTCATGTAGCCAATATATCCGCCAAGCACGAAGGAGGCGATCCTGAGATCGATGGCGAACGGGATTACCCGAGCGACATCTTGGATTACTTCAGGGACAAAGATGAGATCATCGAAACGGGCGATTGGGACAACCTGACCTTGAATTTCAACGACAAGCTTGACTCGTTAAACAAAACGGCATGGGCTTTGACAGAGAATGGACTCTCCTTCATCGCCGCAAAACATCTCCACCATAAATAGCGATCCTTCAGAACGGTCTTGTGGAGAAGTTAGACCGCAAACACCACCTTTGGGTTAGAAAGAAACGATCCAACAGTAAGAAATTATGGATCCAACGGATAGCCCGGTAACGAATAAAGATATCTGGGGAAGCACTGTAGTCTTCGCCATCATCGGCATTCTGCTGCTGCTTCCCCTGCTCTTTCTTTACCCAGATGCGGATTTCTTGCGATCGCCGCTTGCAGTGATCGCAGCCTCTGGAATATTTTGGGGTTTATTGAGTGTAATCGCCTTCAGGGCTTTCTGGAATCTGTACTACCAGCACTTCTACCCCAGATGGGTTCGTCCCCTCGCTCCGCTTAACATCATCCTTTACGCCTTTTTGGGGTTGGTCATGTGGTTCCTGGCAAACAGATTCAATTCACTCCCCGTATTGATGTTCATTCTTATTGGAGGGATAGAAGGTCTCCTGGAGCACATAATTGGGGTATATGGTTTGCGAGTCCTCGAAAAAGTACCTGTGTTCAATGCGCTCAATCCAGCCCCAGTGTTAATTTTTTCATTCTTCGAATACATCGTGTATTGGTCGATTGTAGCCTGGCTAGCAATTGCATTTACCAGCCTCGCTCCCCAGGTGTTTTAACATCACGAGACAGCAAATCAACGACGATATTCCCCCTTGTTATTCGTTTTGGTCCAGTCATTCCTCAGAGTGCGGGAAGGCGTACGTGATGTTTGGGACTTCAAGCGTCGAGGTCGGTGACGGCTTTGGCGGCGAAAAGGGAATCGATGGAGCCCTTTATATTGAGCATCTATAACATTAAATCTCCCGGAGAACTATCTCCTGGAGATTATTTCATCCACCTTCATGTATAGAAACCCGACTTACGGCATCGTGATCATTGTGCCGGCGCAGCCAAGATGGGCACATCAGAGACGTCACCTGTGAGCGTTACCGCCCCGCTCCAAACCCAGCCATCCTTACCTTCATCAATCCGCCGGATATACCACCAGGTCCCATTCGTTCCGTTCTCATTCTGACCCTCAACGAACGCCTGCTGCCCATCTAAGAAGAAATCGATACTGTCGTAACTCTCATCCGGTCCAGAGCGGACATATGCATTGTAATTCGCCATTACCACCGGCTGACTATAAGTAGGAGTGACTGTCACAGTTGGGGTCGGGCTCTCCAGGGGTGGTATCGGTGAGGGCGTGACAGGTGTGGGAGGTGGAGTCTGAAAAGTCGCCTGCTTTGTCAGTTCGGCATTTGCATACGCAGTAGCGACCACAGATTCGCTGGACCGCGTAGAGGGCACATCCGTCGTAGCACCACACGCACCCACCAATAAAACGAGAGCGATCAGCAGCGATCCGAAATTCAATCTTCTCAACTTCACGGTTAGATTCACTTGATTACCCATTCGGAGTATCTGGCATAAGAGTTGCATTATATTAACCCGGATGAGTATACCGCAGACCAGATATTACGAACCATATCATCGAAATCCATGCAAACATCAGTTATTCCGATTGGTACATCTTTCCTCTCTACGTCTTCACCCACATCGTGCTATGATGCTCATATATGGCGAGTATTTCAAATATAACCGCCGCTGCAAGCTCACGCCAAGAAGAGGTTGAAGTGCCTCCAAAAGATACGGTTGTGCAGCCAGCAGCGGAACAAGATGCCGAATATTTGGCCGCATTGGAACGCTTAGAGCGTGCGCAGGAACGCATGCTCTCGGCAGCGATCGCATTCTGCGATGGGTTGATTAGCGCAGGTCAATTGCGCGCGGTTCGAGAACTCCTGCGGGAACAAGAGCGTAAAATCGACGCCATGGGGGGGATTCAAGCTTCCCCCTTCATCGGTGAGGTTGACGAAGATTCAGCTCCTTCACTAGAAGAGACAAAGAGTCCGGCCCCAGAGATTGAAGAGAGCGTTGCTGAGGTAATCGCAGAAGAACCTTCGATCGAAGATATCGCCGACCCAGAACTCCGTCGTCGCTTAGAAGCTCTTAATGGCAAGATCGCTCGCCTTGAACAGGATTTCCAACAAGGGCGCATTAACGCATCTCAATATCGTGCGATTTACCGCCACTATATGGGGCAGCGCGAAGTCGCTCTGCGCATGCGCCAGACCTATCCCGACAGCAACCGCTGGCAGATGGTCCTGGAGGAAGGTAAGACACGCTTCTTATTACAATTGAATGAGGCTGCCTGCTATAGCGTTGGCCTGTATGACATTCAATCCAAGGAACGCATCTTCATTGACGGCAATATGCCTGAATCCGCTGAGGATGCTATGGCGCTTCTAGGGACTTTCAGTTCAAGCGAGGACGAATCCCCGGATGGAAGGCTTTTCGCAACGACATCCGACAGCGGCGAAACATTACTTCTCATCCCGGGTAGTTTCACGGTCAGCCTTGCTGTCTTCTCGCAAGATCCGCCCTCGTGGCAGGTGCGAGCGCTTCGTGAAGTACACCGCAATTTCGAGGCTGCCAATCGGCCTGCACTCCTCCGCGGTGAAACAAAGAACCTGATCTTCCCCGATCTCAGCCGATTTATTAAGAGCTGATTGACCCTCACTTCTTCGATGAAATCAATGCTAGCAAGGGCCCGCGGACACTCCGCGGCATTCCGGGGAGACCCGAATAATTAAGAACCCGGGACGAACATACTTCCCGGGTTCTCCTTGCAGCCTTAGCTTTCTATCGTTAAAGAAACACTCCCTGTTCTTCGAGTGCCTGTCTTTGGACCCGGACCAATTGCCCAATCGAGACATTGGCTAGAAGAAGCATCTGCTTCAGAGTGTCCATCGTGAAGGGTTTACGCTCGGCTGTACCTTGAATTTCGATGAGTTCCCCTTGTTCGTTCATGACGATATTGATGTCCGCTTCGGCAGCCGAATCCTCGGCATAATCAAGATCTACAATTGGAGTGCCATCCAGCAGCCCGACGCTAATAGCCGCGATCGGTGATCTATATATATCTCCGACAGGATCACCCTCAATCATCAGACTGTTTAACGCTATGGCTAGAGCGACATATCCTCCTGTGACCGCCGCAGTACGGGTACCACCATCAGCCTGCAGGACATCACAATCAACGATGCAGGTGATTGGGGGAAATTTTTCCAAATTGAACCCTGCACGCAGGCTTCGCCCGATCAAACGCCGGATCTCCTGGCTGCGGGCTCTGGGCTTGCCTACCTCGCGAGCGGTTCGCTGCTGCGTAGCACGCGGGAGCATGGCGTATTCGGCGGTGATCCACCCTCCCTGCGCCTCACGCGCGTTCATCCATTTAGGGACTCCGTTCTCTATCGTCACATTGCAAAGAACACGCGTATCCCCTAACTCGAGAAGCACTGATCCCTCGGGGTACTCGATATAACCCGGCGTGATCGAGATTGATCTCAATTCGTTTACTGCACGTCCCGCATGTCGAGAGATCATTGTCATCTATGCTTCTCCTAGAATACCCCTGACCACATTGAACGTCGATCCTTGCTGAGATGAATATTCTTTACTCCAACTCGAGATAACGCTCCACTCTGCCTTCAATAACATCCATGCTGCTCTTCCAGAATGCCGGGCTGTGCAGGTCAATGTCGAATCGCGCAGCGAGATCCACGGCGTTCCCCATACCTGTATTGCGGAGGAGACTTTCGTAATCTGGGATGAAATCCTCACCCCGCTCCTTATAAATCGCAAATAAACCCAATCCGAAAAGCTGTCCAAAGGCATATGGGAAGTTATAGAATGATCGCGAGGGGTTGTAATAATGCGGCTTCCATGCCCACATGTACGGATGCCGGTATTCCTCATCCAACCCGTCGGCGTACGTTTCCGCCTGGCAGCTAAGCATAATCTCACAGAAATCATCTGCAGAGAGTTCGGCGCCTGAGCGCTTTTCAAAGACCTCGGACTCAAAAAGGTAGCGGGAGTAGATATCGACGATTACACCCGCGGCTCCAATGAGGGAAGTCTCCAGGATTGAGAGCTTTTCATCCATGCTTTGGGCTTGCTCTAATGCCGACTCGCTGATAAGCGTTTCATTGAAGATCGATGCAGTTTCTGCCAGGGTGAATGGGGTAATGCGCTGTAGTTCCGTTAGATCCCTCTGACACTCATTGTGGAATGCATGTCCGAGTTCGTGCGCTAGCGTAGATAGTTGATCCAATGAGCCGTCATAATTAGCCAGGATGCGGGATTCTTCAACAAGGGGGATTCCCATGCAGAAGGCACCTCCTCGTTTTCCTTTTCGAGGTTCAGCATCGATCCAACGCTGGATAAAAGCCTTCTGAGTGAATTCTGCCATACGTGAGCTAAAGCTGCCGAAGTTGTCAACAATGGAGATCCTTGCTTCCTCGAAGGTAAAGCGCCGCTCGGATCCCCCAACTGGGGCAGACAGGTCCCACCAGGCAAGCGCATCTTTTCCCATTCTTTTTGCTTTAGCTTTATAGTAACGGCGGAAGGTTGGGAAGGATTCCTTCATAACGCCAAGCATCGCCTGTAAAGTCTCTCGGTCGATCCTTGTTTGATCCAACACCTCATGGAGAGCATCCTCCCTCCCGCGTCGTTGATTGAGCGTGAACACCGTGCCTTTTACCCCATTCATACAAGCTGCAAGCGGTTCACGCATACTCTCCCAAGCTTTGATTTCTGCCTCGAAGGCTCTTCGACGTGTTTGTTCATCAGGATCGTACTTACGGATGTTCTGCAGTGCGGCAATGGGAACATCTTCGACAACGCCTTCGTGCTCAAACAACACACTGATCTGTGAAGTAACTGTCCCCTGCAGCTTCTGCCAGGCGTTCGCTCCGCTCAATGAAAGCTCCGAAGCCAGTGCTTCTTCATCATCGGACATGAGGTATTTGCTTTGTTCTACCGATTCCTGGAGGAAGAAATCGTGGTCCTTCACAACCGGGTTGATGGCGATAAGTGCACCAAGATCTGTCCCCTGTTTGACCACTTCCCCAAACCAACTTCTGAAGAGAACTTTTTGGCGGTTTATTTGGACAGTAATCCTTTCAAGTTCTGATTCTTTACGTTTCGCCAGGGTGTTGAAAGAATCAGTTGTAATATATCCGTATAAAAACGCTTCTATAGTTCCAGCCAAAGCGAGAATATCATTCGTCATCTGAAGATATTCTGAGACAAGCATTGCAGTTCGCTCATTCGATGCTGGAATCTCCCCTGTCCGGGATATATTTTCCTTATCAAGGAATTGGTCAAGCTGCTTGATTCGCGCACGTAGATCTATAACGGCATCATCTAACTCTTTTGATTCGAGATCCGGGTAGATATTGCTCAAGTCCCAGTGCGGCAATGTTCCAAGGTCTTTCTCAGCTGACATATACTTCTCCTTATGTATGTTTGACGACTACAACCAAGGACAGATTGAGATGGAATCACTACAGTTGATATAACCGATAATACCATCGGCACGTGAATGGACAATCCATGCCTGCCTAAGGCCTGAAATATTGACTATACGCAATTCGCAGGAAGGAAGATGGATAGACTTCCCGCATACTTCTTTTGTTTAACGCGGTCGGTCTTAATCCGAATACTTGAAGGAGACCTTGATCTTCGCTCGATACGTGACGACTTTACCATTTTCAATTTGCATATCGAGATGGGTAACTTCCGCGATCCGCAGATCTCGCAAGGATGCGCCTGCTCTCTCCACTGCCGCTGCTGCAGCCTTCTCCCAGGATTGTTCGCTCGTCCCTACGAGCTCAATAACTTTATAAACACTGTCGGTCATGGCATTCTCCTTTCTAATCCGGTCGGTCTAGAATATCTGAGTTCGAACGGCAATTCACTTTGACAATAGTATTCTAACATCCAGGGACGATTCATCAAATTCGCGTTTGCCCCCTTCACCAACACAGCGGGATGCGCTTGAATAGTTTATATTCTCAAAGCAATAATCCAAACCCGGAGGAAGCGGATCTCAAGGGTAGGATTTTCCCGTTAAACGTTACCTGCCGGTTGTTTTGGCTTCAATCCAATGCTGGATAGTCTGGCGATGCTCGGGGTAGTGCCAGTATGTATTCGCCGCCACCATCTCCCAGAGCGGTGACCCCGAACGCCACTCAAGAGAATCCGCTCGCATTAGCAAGTCTTCCGGGATAGCTTTCACTACTTGCACAACTTCTTTTGCGAAATGGTTGAAGTTATCCAGCACTTCCGCCAGGTCTCGCCTTCGATTCTCTTCGAAGGTTTGCTCATTCCAGCGGTCGAGATCATCCCATGTCATCCCTGGGGGAAGCTGCCGCGGCTCATCCCCTGTTTCTACAACACCCAGCCACTCGACCATCCGTTTTTCCCAGATGACGATGTGGGCAATATAATCTTTTATAGACCAGCCATCCTCCTCCAGTGGGATCGACATCTCGTCTTTAGAGAGATTCCCCAAAATATTTCTGAGCAGCTCACGCTCATCTCGGATTTTTTGGATCAGGTCTTGTTTATCCTCAGGTGCATCCATCCTTAATCCTCGCTAATTCTCATATGGAGGGCGGCATGATATCTGCAAGCCAGTTAGCCTTTTCGCAATAAACTTGAAAGGCATCCTCGAATTCAGCGTATTCCAGTGTCAATTACGACATCTAAACGCGTAACTTCATAGGGCTGGATTTCAACCTTCGCCGGGAATCCTTTTGCAAAATCAATCCCCGAATGGTTGATATCTACCATATACGTTCCCGCGGGCAATGCGATTTCATAATCCCCGGTGGCGTCAATCGAGGCACGTTCAATTTCCTTGCGCCCGTTTTCATCGAAGATCACGATCTGTCGGGCTGCGTACAACTCGGGATTCGGCGTGGGTTCCGGCTCACCCACTTGAAAAGCCGGTTGACTGGGCCCGATTGAAACATGCCCCTTCAATATTCCTTCAGGAGCTGGCGCGACCTGGCAGGCGAAAAGCATGGTGAGAAGCAAGAGGGAAATGGTCCGTTTTAACATTTAACCGCCTCTCTCCTCAAGTACCCGATACATCGGAAATAAATGCGGGTGATCATCTTCACTGGGGCTGAGCATATAATCTGCCAAGCAGCCTTGTCAGAGCCATGCCTGGCAGCGGCATGCGTTCCTGCTCACATCCCGCCATCCATGACCCCACAGTCATCATCACCGAATTCAATCTCGATTGTAGAATGGGAGATGGCGAGGTCACGGACAAGCTCGAGAACGTCCTTGCGAATACAAACAACTTGCTCTTTCGAGACGTCCTCATCCACAACGATATGTGACGTCAGGACATGGTGTTCACCATCCAGCGACCAAACATGGGTGTGGTGAGTCGAACAGACATACTCGATCTCGTTTAATCTCTCATCGATGGCTGCAACGTCTACATTCTCCGGGACGGCCTGGAGGAACACCGCGAGCGTTCGTTTCAAGTTCTTCAAGACGTTGAAGAGGATATAGATCGTTATGAGAATGGAGAGAAGCGGATCGAGAATATAGAGGTCGGTGAAGAGCAGGACGATGCTTACGACGAGTACTGCAACCCACCCTAGAACATCCTCGATCAGATGCCAGGCGATGGCGCGGGCGTTGAGCGATTTTTCTTCCCTGAGCCGAAGCGCCGCAAGCCCATTTACAACTACTCCGAGCAGCGCGAAAAGAATCATTCCCTGCGCGTTGGCAGGCTCGGGATTGAAAAGGCGTGGAATCGCCTCGATCATAATGAACATTGAGCCGATGATTAAAACGACCGTACTGATGATCGCACCTAAAAGCGAAAAGCGTCGATAACCATAAGAGAATTGCTGATCTTTATCGCGCTGCGCAACGCGATCTAAATACCATGCCAGCCCAAGAGAGAGACTGTCTCCGAGATCATGAACTGCATCGGAAAGTATCGCAACACTGTTCGTCATTAACCCGCCAACGACCTCAAGCAATGTAAAGACAAGATTAAGGAAGAAAGCAGTTCGCAAATTCGCTTCAGTGCCTCTGTGGTGAACGTGATTATGAGTCATGATCCAAATTTTACCTTAGAGATGCAAGAATACCAGTCGACACGAGCGAGGTGGTGATCCTTCGAAGTGCACCAAGGAGTGTAACTTTTTGCCCTGGAAGCCTGCCAGCATATAAACCTGGTGACTATGCGCAGTTTTATATGTGTGAGAAACGAAATTATAGGACGGCACGTTTTTCTAATCTGCCAGAATTACTCACGAATCTTGCTGGGCCAGGTACTCTTGATATTGTTTCCATCCAGGGCACCAGGTAGTGTGCCAGCGCCAGATCTTGCTAACCAAAGAATTGGGACTGTTCTCAGACTTCTTTCTCAGCGGGCACTCGGCGCACTTCGGCATTTCCTTACCATTCTCCGTCATTCGGTTTTCTCCTTCGTCGTCCATTGAATAGATATTTTCCTTCCACAACAAGCCATTGCACTTTATTTCATGCCCTGGAATCAGTCAAATAGGTCCACGCACCTAAGTCCCCGATAACGGGATATATTAGTGAAGTATTGGGCAGCTCATTGCCATGAACATATCCATCGATGATAATCATGCTGCCCTCACGATACAGTGGGCTCCCCGGGTTTCGTGCCTGTGTGGTATGGAATGCGAGCCAATTAAATTGCAGTATCGATATCCAAAGAAGGTGAATGATGTTCACAACACTGCCGCAAGACATCAAAGATTTTATGCAATGGGATTGGGAGCAGATCGAGCCTTACACTGATAACCTAATCCAACGGGAATTATCTGCAGAAACCATCGACGGCTGGCTCACCGATTGGTCTCAATTGGCAAGCTTAATACTCGAGTCATTCTATCGTCTACAGATACGCACAACGACCCATACCAACGATGAAGGCGGCCAGGCTCTCTTTATATCCTATTCAGAAAACATCATGCCAAAGGCGCGTGGCTTCGAACAGAAGATGAAGGAAAACCTTCTGGCAAGTGGCCTGGAACCAGATGACTTTGCAATTCCACTGCGAAAGATGCGCATGGCCTCCGAAATTTACCGCGACGAAAATTTACCCCTGCAAACCGAGATCGAACGGTTGAACACCGAATATGACAGGATTCTCGGGGCGTGGACCGTCGAATGGGAAGGTGAAGAATTAACACTGACGCCAATGCGTGCCAAGCTAATGGAGCCAGACCGCAGCATACGAGAACGGGCCTGGCGTTTGCTGAGCACTCGTGTCGAACGAGATCGCGAGGATATCGACGTGCTTTGGGTCCAGCTGATGGATCTGCGTTTGCAAATTGCCCACAATGCCGGCTTTAACGATTACCGCTCGTTCCGATGGAAGGATCTCAGCCGGTTCGACTACACGCCTGACGACTGCAAATCGTTCCATGCGGCAATTGAGGAAGTTGTTGTCCCAGCCGCATCCAGGATGAGCGAGAGGCGTAAAGCCCGTCTCGGCGTCGAGAAGTTGCGGGTGTGGGATGATTTCTGGCGGGGCTACCGCCCGGACGTGCAAGGTCGACCGCCCCTGAAGCCTTTTAATTCCACACATGAATTGAACGAAACTATCGAGCGCATTTTCTCGCGGGTAGATCCTGCCTTTGGCAGGTATTATCACATCATGCGCGATGAAGGCCTTCTCGATCTCGACAGCCGCAAGCATAAATCTGGCGGAGCGTACATGGAGGAATTTCCAGCGAGTAAACGCCCATACATTTTTTCAAATGTCGTTGGTACGCATAATGATGTGATTACGCAATTGCATGAAGGCGGGCATGCTTTCCATTATTTCGAGGCCGCGCATTGGCCATATCACTACCAATCTATGCTCGAACACATGCCCATGGAATTCGTCGAAGTCGGATCAATGGCCTTGGAATTGCTGGCTGCCCCGTATCTCACCATCGATCAAGGCGGGTTTTACACAGAAGAAGAGGCAGCACGGGCACTGATCGAGCATCTAGAGGGAATTCTGAGTTTCTGGCCTTATATGGCGGTGGTGGATGCGTTCCAACATTGGGTATATGAGAATCCTGAGGCGGCTCGCGACACCAATCTATGCGACGAGACTTGGGTTATGCTCCATAGCCGCTATTTTCCACATCTCGATTGGTCTGGCATCGAGAATACGCTGCGTATATTCTGGCGGCAACAAGGCCACATTCTCCAAAGTCCTTTCTATTATGTCGAATACGGGCTGGCACAGTCGGCCGCGGTGCAAGTTTGGGCTAACGCACTGCAAGATCAGGCGGGGGCAGTTCGGGCATATCGCCAGGCGCTGTCGTTGGGGAACACCGCGTCGCTACAAGATCTATACAAGGCTGCCGGAGCCAAATTTGCCTTTGATGCAGATACTTTGAAGCAAGCGGTAGAGTTAATCGAGCAAACGCTTGCCGAGCTGGATGGACTTAACTAAATCCAATACTCCTGCTCTTGCGGGGCTGCCGTCTGACAATCCTAAACCCCAGAACCCCTCGCCAAAACGAAGGGTACATTCAGGATTATTTACTCTCGCGCAAGGATCTTCGTCTTTCTTTTCCTGGAAGGCCTAGATTTCCAGCTGATCTGATCTGCCAGAGAGAATCATCACCGCTCATAAAACAATAAACCGCTGCGGTTTGGTCGTATAGGACGACGACCTTAACGATCCCCCTCACTTTTGGCGAATGACCTCCATGTCATTACGACTGGCAGCATGCCCATAATGAAGAGGGTCGTATTCAACGCTGCGTTGAAGGCGACTTTGAAATAGAGCGTGATGCTGGTATCCACGACATACCATAATAGCAACCCGACAAGAATGGCATCTCGCGCCCAGCGCTCCCGCCGGTAAAATGGGAAGCGGGCGATGAAAACCATGAACACGCCCCAGCCAGCCACGGTCGCACCTAAAACGCCATAAATCCAGCGCACGAAGAGGGTGCTTGCGTGCGGAATTGGAACATCCGCCCAGAATACCGGATTGATGCGGTCGTTCATCAAATCAAAGAGTGGGGTCGCGTTCAAGAACGCCATCGCAAGTCCGAACAAGACGATAATCCAACTCACCACAAGCAGCCACCGCTGCCAAAAATTGAATTTATGCATTTCAAAATCCCCTTTCATCCAGACTGGAGAGTGAAGGACAGTACGTTTCCTCGTTACAAGGGAAGGATTGATCCTGTCTAACCATCAAAACGGTAACCTCAAGTTTGAAACGACCTTCGTCTATGAAGATTCCAGGAAATCAAGAAAAGAATCCCGGGAATGATCAGAGGGACCAGCATGGTAAAGACTCCAAACCGAGGGAGCTCCCCATCCAATATAAACATCGCCAGGTAGAAGCCAATTACACTCAGCGTTGTGATGCCACCGCCTAAGCCCTCCCAGCGGAAGGCCAATGCCATACCAAATAATACCCCGACCGGAATGAAAGCAGCCAGGACAAGATCCCGGGGGCGCCAACCTTCTCCGCCGTGCGGGAATAGGATTTCCATGATGATTATCATGACGAAGATAACAAAGCAAATGATGCTCCAGATGCGAGCCATGCGTCGTATGAGCGAGGGCAATCTGCTCGGTTTCTCATTTACACCTTCCATGGTTCCCTCCTTGCTAAACACCCTAAGCACTTTCCTGAGCAGTCTTTCTCTTGGTGAAACGCAAACCTGACCAGGTTTTATCGATAGCGCTTATCTTGAAATCCACCAGGCCTGAGGCAAGGCCAATCTTCCGTACGATATTCTGGGTGAGGTCGCTTTCCACGCCAGAGGATTTTTTCGGCCAGATGATCCATAACCCGGCTGATTCACCAAAATCCACCATCTCTCCCAAGCCGTTTTCGAGTTCCGCTCGAGATCGAACAAACCAGAGTGTTAGATCGCCAATGGATTGAAGCCCCGATCTTAAGACCGCTCCCTGCGGCAGTTCACCCAGGATCCCCTTGATTCCCGGAGGGGCATTAACCAGAGCTACAACTGCGCTTTCTTTTATCCCAAGCTTTTTCGGTAATGGGGTCCCAGAGTACCCGGCCATGACCGAAGTAGGTACAACCGGGTCGGAGGGAGGAGAATCGATCGCCTTTCGGAGCGGATCCTCTAGCTGGTCCCAATTCGTGTAAACAGCATCCGGCAGCAATGTCTTAATGCCATCAACTTTTTCTAACGCTCCTCCAACAAAGACCATGGGCACATATCTGGTCGCTTTGTGTATGCGAATTCCCAAAGCGAAATCTCTTCCTTGAGATGACAGACGATCAAGATCAACCACGAATGCGGTAGGTGGATCCTTCCGCATTTGACGCAAACCATCATTGTCAAGAAGAGAGTATTCTACCTTGTATCCCATCTTCTCTAACAACGCGACTTTCGCTGCGGCCTCGGACTCCTTCCAATGAATCAGTCTTACCCACTTCATACTCTGCTCCCGATTAGAGCCTCAGCGCAGGTTTCTCCCAGGGCTTTAAACCAGTATGGATAATCAACAATGATGGGGGATCTGGATTGGTTTTTCCTGTCACTCGATTATCCGCTGGAGGCACTTCCCGACACAAATCTCACCGGGAAATATTCGCCCTATTTACAAGAATACATCATTAACAGTTTACAAATAAGGAATGGTGTTGGGGGAATCGTGGATAGTTCCACACGGATAGTTCCAGTACGAAGGCCGTCTTATTCCATTGCCCGAAGCATATCTTCTGGCATCTGCACAGCCACAACTTCGCCCTGGGCGCAAACTTTCCCTTCCGCCGAAAGTGTCGTCTCAACGATGACTTTACGTCCCTTGATCTCCATCACCTTTCCCCGAATTTCGAGGGGGACCCCAAGAGGCGTCGGTCGAAGATAGTTGACGTGCAGCGAGGCCGTCACGAAACGCAGCGGGGGATCTGTGTCCATCTCACGGCTTTCCGCTCGGTAAGCCGCGGCAGAAGCACTCCCGGTTGAATGACAGTCGATCAGCGAAGCGATCAAACCGCCGTACACAAATCCCGGGATGGCGATATGGTTCGGCCGTGGGGTGTATCGGGCCACAGTTTCATCTCCCTCCCAATAACTCTTGATTTGCAGCCCATCTTCATTCAGACGACCGCATCCGTAGCAATAACTTAGGTCGTCGGGATAGTTATCCTGAAATGCTTCCTCGGCCATGAATTGAAACCTCCTGTTTGGATCTCTTTATGATTTTTTTTAGATTCTACTTGGATTTTGAAGTAAGGGTCACCTGAATCGATCGTCCGAAGTCTTCTCCTTGACCTCCTCCTTGGCTTTCGCTAGCCAGCCTATCCGCGCTTCTGGTCTATAGTCAAATTCGGGCACGTACGGTTTTATATCGAGAATCGGCGTGCCGTCCAGAATATCCAGATCTCCAAAATGGAGAACGCGGCCGTCTATTCGATTCAGTTGGACGATTGAAAGACCTATAGGATTAGGTCGAATGGGTGCTCGAGTCGCAAATAAACCACGCGGGGACGAATCGAGGAAAGGGGTAACGGTGAGCGCTTGCTCTCGAATTGCATGCATATGGTAGAGCAAAATAATGTGAGAAAAACCATCCAGGTCTTTTAAACCTTCCACATACTCTGGAAATATCTCGACCCTGCCCGGAGCACTGGCTTTACTGGTGGGTTGGATGGGCATTGCCTCCAAATCCTTAAAGGGACTGCGAACGAACCCAATTGCGTGGTACGTGATATCTCGTGGTGGGTTCTGTGCATATTCGTTGTTCATTCAATTCCCCTTTGTCGCCTTAAAGAAGCGTGAAAAGCTAACCCGAGCGACACTTCATTCTTGTTGCATCTCACCATCCAATACTAAACCACGAGTCTGGGTTTGTGCTTTATGGCTACACGCAGATCCCTGGGCAATGGAGAGCTACTTCCCCTTTGCTTCGTTCAATCGAGGTATTCCCTATCAACAGCATCATCGATGAGCGACATCGCAAACTCCCACAGGGGGAGTGAACCATCCTTCACAACTTCATTGCGGCTGCTCACCTGGTCTTTCCTGATGCCATGTTCACGCCAAGATCGCCCCTCGGTATGGTAGTTATGGAGCAAGGGCATGAGTCTATCGATCGTAGCTGCAAATTTCGCTTCCGACGTAGTTCGCTCCTCGAACTCAACCCACAGCTCGTGCACCTCGATCCTCTGATCTTCTGGCAGTAGGCCAAAGAGACGGTCAGCGGCTGCAGCTTCGCGGTTGGATTGATCTATAACTCCAGCTTCGTCATAGCAATAGGTGTCACCCGCGTCGATCTCGATGATGTCGTGGATCAGAAGCATCTTAAGAGTTCGAAGTAAATCTACTGGCTGCTCCGCGTATTCTACAAGTAGCAGACCCATCAAGGCGATATGCCAACTGTGCTCAGCGGAGTTCTCCTGCCGGGTTCCGTCGATCAAGTACGACTGTCGGATGATCGATTTTAGTTTGTCAATCTCGAGAATAAACCGAATCTGCTGATCAATGCGCTCTTTGTCCATTTTCACTCATCCTGCTTGAGTTATTTTGCACCATTCGGTCGGCACTTGAGTGCCAACATCCGAATTATTCCACCATAGCCCACATCAATACACAGTTTCGATCCACTCGTTACGAGTAGATCAACTGGAACCGTTCGCAAACTACGGGCATATCATCTGCGGGTTCTCTGCCAATGGCTTTACACTCACCGGCAAAGAACTCACAATGGACCTCTCGCCAATACAGTAGGCTGCGATCCCCCTCGCCCTCCTCAAAGGCATGCTTCTCGCCAACTTTGTTGAACGAAATGACTTCAACATCCGTCGTTTCAATGATGCACATGGGCACGCCCAGGCCGTTCAGGATGATGCTGATATCGCCGATCTCCGGATATGGTTCGCTTTCAGCTTCATAAGCCCAGGCCAGGGAAGCCGTCGCAACCTTCACCCCCCGCTTAACCAGATCCCCTAAGTCGTCAGCCATTTCAGGCGTGTTGCCGAACGCCCAGGCTTCATACTTCAAATCCTGTGTTGACAGCTCAGGTTCAAGAGAATCAAGATAGGCTCGCCAGTAATCCCTTACCGCTGGGACTTCACCCATCGTTCTTCCCCTTCCTTCTACACGCCAGCCCTACCGAACGTCAACCGGTAGAGAAGGTAATCGGCCGTGTTTCCCAAGAGATTACCCACGCGGATCATGCGCAGAACGATATGGATAGCTGCGGCCTTCTCCTCTCCATACACATCAATAAATTCTTGAGCAACTTTAAGATCAGGCTGCGCCTCACTCTCAGCCCAGTAACGCGCATAGACCATTGCCGGTATTTCTTCTTCGGGAGCATTTGTGGGTATCTGGCCAGCCAGCAGCTCGGCAAGTTCGATGTCAGCAATTCCCACCTTAACCGCTCCCCTCGCGTGGAACGTCCTACAATGCCGGCACTCATTTACACCCGTAACTACAAGCATCAGCCGTTCACGGAATACTGGTGAGACCAGCTCCTTCATCGCCCCCCGGATAATTGACCGACGCTTGATGATGTAGCGCAAATCTTGCCAGACTTCACCCGGACCTTGGTAGGTCCGCTTTTGAAATTTGTTCCTCAATTTCCATTTACCTCGTGAAAAAGATCTCTCAATCATTTTTGCCGACGATAAGTGTTAATAATTGCCCTTTCCTAGATCCAACCCCGTATGACTGTACCCATGCTTCCTACCAGATGCCTGGCAAAAGACGGTAACGTGTTTGTTGTGCGAAGTCTGAGTACCCCGGAAGCTCTTCCATCAGCATTTTATCCTCGATCTTCGTGCGGATGATCAGAAATACCAGCGCTACTCCCGCGGGTATAAGCGCCCACAATGAGTTGAGCATTAAGGGGATTCCCAGGGAACTGAACACCCCTCCCGCGTATGCTGGGTGCCGGACAATGCGATATGGGCCACTGGTTACAACACGATGATCGCGGTCTTCCTGAATTCGCACGACCGCGGAGAAAAACGCATTGGTGGCCATAGCCCAGGTGCCAAGAGCGTAGCCAACCACAACAAAAAAAAGCGCAACAGCTTGGGCTAGATTCGACAGATCCGGTGACCAGCCTAAGCGATCATCGAGACCAGCGATCATCCAGATTGCCAACGGCCCAATCAAACCAACGATGACAACCATTAAGCGATCCCCCACGGCGGTATCCTCCGCTTGCATGGAGCGGCCGCGCTCAACGAGTGTATCCGGATTCAAACGGTAGACGATGAGCCTGCTAATGAGCGTGAAGGCGATATGGATTCCGACGTAGACCCAGGCCATCGTCCAATCCAGACGCCCGGCAGCGATGAATAAGACGAATGGTAAAAAAACAACGTAAACCAGGAATCTTACAATCATCCTCCAGCCAATTTTACTGATTGCTTCCGATTGTTTATCCATATGATTTCTCCAGGTCGCTAGACAGGCCCCCTATCTCATGTCGATGATCGTTGGATGCCGTCTCGGAAAGACATGATAAGTTAACCTGATGGCCGGTCTATCCGCTTTCTCGCTCAAGATCTGACGTACATTGCGGACAGCGGATTGCATTGATCGGTATATCCAGGGAGCAGAATGGACACGTCTTGGATGTAGGTTCCGATATAGCTGCTTCCTCAGCTCTTTGGAATTTATTTACGCTTCGGATGAGAAGAAAAACAGCAAATGCGACGATCAAGAAAGCGATGATTGTGTTGATGAATAGCCCATAATTGAGGGTAACGGCTCCTGCTAAGTGCGCTTCCGCTATCGTGGGATAGGGACCGGCAACATCGCCCTGGCGTAGCAGGATGAATAGGTTTGAGAAGTCGACCTTCCCGAGGAGGACACCAATTGGGGGCATGATGACGTCATCGACCAGAGATCTAACAACAGACCCGAAGGAGGCACCAATAATAACGCCCACTGCCATATCGAGAACATTTCCGCGCAGCGCAAACTCTTTAAACTCTTTTATCATCTTTTGCTCCCTCTAATCATTTACTGCGCCCGACCTTGCGCCATCTGAATGTACTCCTCGAGGTCCATTTCCTCCAGTGAGGTTACCATCAGATCAGCCTCCAGCATCGGCAAGTGACGAGTCACATCATTGGGCACAGCCACACAAAAAATGCCGGCTTCCTTAACAGCCCCTACACCGTGTAATGAATCCTCAAAACCAATCGCTTGATCGGGTTGGATCCCCATGTCACGGAGTACAGCCAGGTACAAATCTGGATATGGCTTGGTGTGAGTTACGTCATCGGCGCAGCGGATGCTCTCGAAATGGATGTGCAATCCCAATCTCTTTAAATGCCCAATAACCCACTTCCTATCAGAGCTTGAAGCGACACCAAGACGCAAGCCTCGCACTTTCGCCGCTGTGATGAGGTTAACGACGCCAGGCATGACTTCTTCTGACTTTAACATTTCTAATTCACGCTGTGAACGGCGGGCACGAATCGACTCTCGATCAATTGGCTCACCGATGTGTTTTTCGATCATTTCGTACGCCGCTGGAGGATCCATTGAAGTCCCCAACAGACTCGCCCATTCGACGAGAGAAACAGTGATGCCATATTCAGCGAAAATCTCCTCCCACGAACGAAGCATTGTCGTCTCGGTATTGAGGATTAACCCATCGAAATCAAAAATCAGTGCCTTAATGGTCATCTGTTATCTCTTATATAAGATCGTGACAGAAGAGGTGCCCGTGATCTCCAGCAATATCATTATCGCACACCAATTTCCAAGGATAAAAAGCGCTGGGGATAAAATTCGATTCCACTCGGAAAGATCCATCCACCCATTAATCACTATTCGAACAAACCATCCACGCTAAGATATCTTTGCCCGGTGTCCGCAAAAATTGCCACTATCACTTGCTTTGAATTCTCCGGGCGCTCGGCAATAGTCAACGCAGCACTTGCCGTTGCTCCCGATGAAATCCCCACAAGGAGCCCTTCCTCGGTAGCGATTCTGCGGCACATGGCAAATGCATCATCTTCACTCACCAAGAAGATTTCATCAATAATCTCACGTTCCAACGTTTCGGGAACAAAACCCGGCGCTGTCCCCATCATGCGATGCGGCTTGAAAATCCCCTGGGAAATATAGGGGGATTCTTCGGGCTCTACCGCCACTAATTGAATGTCAGGGTTCTCCTCTTTCAAGTATCGCCCTGCTCCACAAATCGTCCCGCCTGTCCCGAGACCGGCAATTAGAATTCCTACCTGTTCATCGGTATCCGCCCAAATTTCAGGACCCGTCGTTTGGTAATGGGCTTCGGGATTAGAAGGATTGACATGCTGCCCGACGTAAAAATATTCAGGATGACCGGCGACGATCTCTTTGAGTTTATTTCGTGCCCCTTCTGTACCTTCAGAAGCAGGAGTTAAGATCAGCTCTGCCCCAAATGCTTTTAGAATCTTCCTGCGTTCCAGGCTCTGGATCTCCGACATCACCAGGATGGCCTGGTATCCTTTGAGGGCCGCAAGGAACGCCACTGCCATACCTGTATTGCCACTCGTCGCTTCTATTAACGTGCTCCCCTGTTCTAATCGACCATCAGCCTCAGCATCCTCAATAATCTGCAAAACAACACGGTCCTTTAAGCTAAGAGGATTCATGAACTCACATTTTGCATAAATACGGCTGTCCTTTGCGAGACGTCCGAGCCTGAGCAGCGGAGTACCCCCAATCAATTCCATGACATTGGCATAAACCTTCATAACTCATCCTTTACGTTTACCGGGATTATGGTCAACCACTAATAAAAGTTATGGGCGTCCCACTTCCGATCATCTCTTTATGCGCGCACTCGACTTTTTCATCCAGCACTCTTCCCTTGTTTTAGTAGAATTTCGAATAGACTCCATTGTCGCCTGGTTCTTACCGTATTTGTAGCATAGCACGCCGCGGGAGTTGTCTCCAAGCATCTCGACAGAACAGTTTGTGCAAATCCAAATTGGTAAATCAAGGTGGATGAGAACACCTTGAACGAAGTGGCCCCTTGGGGCATTGGGTGATGCAGAAATTACTTGAGGGTACTTAGCGGTGAAAGTCGCTCATAACCAAGAAACGGTTGCGAGATATTCGCAACCGTTTCCTTTGAAATTAAGCGCTTTCACCCGATCCCTAATCCTGCTCCCTTATCCACCCGAACGCCACCCCAAAGGACAGTACAGCCAGCATAGCGGACAGCAAACCGAGAAGCCGCCTACCCTTGTTAATCGCTGCCCCGCTGAGGAGGGAAAGGGCAACCCCTAGACCACCGTCTACCTTGCGAATCACTCGATCCGCTTTCTGTACCGTGCATCCCCTCTCCACCAGCGACCATTTCAAGATTGGACCGCCATCTATACCAGGTATGGGAAGCAAGGAGACCGTACTGAGAAATGCATTCGTCACCGCTGATACGTCGGCGATCTCGCGAGTTAATGAATCCTTGGGTGAGAGACGCTGAACTGCAATCGAACTTAGGAGAAGCGTGAAGCTGAAAAGGGGTCCGCCCATTGCTCTTAGAATATGCTGCCGCGGCGTGACCGAGGCGTCATTAATATCGTGATAAACACACAATGGCATACCCCAGGTTATTCGAATAGCATCCATCTGCTTACCGACCCAGTTCGCAGCCGCTGCATGAGCCAAATTGTGACCCCACTCAGACCCAAGAACCACTGGCATTGTTAACGTCGCCAAGTGCATCCTTTCCCCCAAGCTTCGATCAGGACGAGTATTTCCAGCGATCCGCACCATTATTCCCCACACAATGCACAGCGTGAGTGGAAACCATGTAACCCCCTTAATCATCAAGGGTGTACCAAAAACTCGTCCGACGGAGACAGCCTCATCGTCCGAGTGAAGCACAGGAGGTTTTCGCATAGGTTGATTGTACAGAGTTAAATGAAAAACACGATCTTACCGCTACCTTGCGATTAGAACATGAAATTGAGTAGAGCGAAGCTGGAGAAAGAATAAAGACAGCCCCAAAGGAAATGGGAACTATAGCATCCGAATAATTATCGAATTTTTTGCTCCCTTTCTGTGGCCACACTAGAAGAACAAGAAATACCTGGGGACACGCTCCATATATTGTCTATACGAAGCGCCATACTGGATAAGACATGATCGCTCCTCTGCGATAACGCGAATATGGCTCATGAACGCAGCAATGACGATTAGGAATACCGCCACCCAAGATCCAATTGCCAAGCTGATCCCCAAATATGACAAAAGAATAGAAACTTGTTGAGGATTCCTTGAGGCCCGGTAGAGACCTTTGGATACGGGTTGATCGAGCGGTGTATCTTTGTAATTCAAGAGCGAAAGTACAAATCCCGATAATCCGAGTAAATAGATAGCACATCCAAGAATGAACACAATATTCCCGATATTCATGGGCGTTAGTATCACTAAAACAAACCATGAAAATATAAAGAGTTTTCCAGCTGCGGAAAGGATCTTTTGTTTCTTGCCCCAAGCGGATCGGTCGTAAAGCCTGGCGACAACGCCCTTCGGAAAACTAAGCAGCAAGATGCCGAATACGATATAAAAAAGGGCCAAAAGGACCCAGCCATTGAGCATACCTGGATTTATTTCTGGAGTGAGTTCCATAATCGATCCCTTTCACCAAGGCTGGGATATTAATGTTCGCGGGATTTCTATAATCATCTTCGCGCAAACCCTTCATATGACCAAATCTGATTTCATGATTGCCCACTCAAGCACCGTCATATGGTTTAGAATCAAGCTCAGAAATACTTCATAAACCCGAGCGTGAGAAGCGGATGAGAAAGTACCAAGTGATTGTTATTGGGGGAGGCCCTGCCGGACTGATGGCAGCCGGGCAAGCTGCTGCATCAGGGGCGGAAACACTTCTTCTTGAGAAGATGAGCCACCCGGGGCGTAAGCTGCTCATCACCGGAAAAGGACGCTGCAACCTGACCAATGTTGCTCCGCTCGAAGAATTCATCGAACATTTCAGTCCAGATGGTCGGTTTCTGCGCTCTGCCTTTACGCGTTTCTTCACCGACGAATTGATCGAATTCTTAGAAAAATTAGGGGTCGAAACAGTATTAGAGCGCGGAGAGCGCATTTATCCAGTGAGCAATGATGCACAGGATGTGGTCGATGCCTTGACGTATTGGCTCCATAAGAATGGCGCAAGTATACACACCCATGCAAAGGTGGAAAGACTGTTGGTTGAGAACGAACGCGTTATGGGCGTACAAGTCGCCAATCCGCCCGGGTCTGTCCAGGAGCCTAAGGCCAAAGGTCAGCCCGCATCGATCGAATACCGTGCAAAAAGCGTGATTATCGCCACAGGAGGCGCTTCCTATCCCGGCACGGGATCGACAGGGGATGGCTATCGCCTGGCTGAGGGCGTTGGGCATACCATCATCCCCATTCGACCCGCCCTGGTACCTCTCGAAACCTCTGGAAAAATAGCCCCCCGACTGCAGGGACTTAGTTTGCGCAACGTAAATGCGCGCCTAATGGTTGACGGTAAGAAACAAGCAGAAGCTTTCGGCGAGTTGTTGTTCACCCACTTTGGACTGTCCGGACCGATCATCCTTTCCCTTAGCCGGAAAGTCGTCGACGCTTTACGGGCTAAACATGAAGTCGTAATCTCCATCGACCTCAAACCGGCACTGGATGATGCCAAACTCGACGCCCGCCTGATGAGAGATTATGATAAACATGGAAAGCGACAATACCGAACCTTGCTTCAAGAGTTGCTGCCGCGGAAGTTGATCCCTGTTTGCATCGATTTAACCGGCATCCCCGCAGATAAACGAGCGCATCAGATCACATCCGACGAGCGCAAACGCTTGCGAACCTGGCTTAAAGATTTTCGTTTTGAAATAACCGGACACCGGTCATTTGCCCAAGCGATCGTCACCGCAGGCGGCATAAGTACGCGCGAGGTCAACCCCCGATCCATGGCATCGCTCATCATAGATGGATTGTATTTCGCTGGGGAAGTGCTTGACCTTGATGCCGATACCGGAGGTTACAACCTGCAGGCTGCTTTTTCTACCGGGTGGCTTGCCGGTCTTTCGGCAGCAAATACGTAACTAAAATCCCTTAACATCGCTCACAAACCTAAAGGCACATTACCATTTGTAGCCCATCGTAATCTCTACTTATGATCATGAGGGCTTGGTTCGATCCTCTCCGCGCCTTTCATCCGACCTACCAGTTTATCCGGCTTATGGATTAATATAGGTAAACACTGCGAGCAAATTAATACTTCCTCGCCCTGAAATTTCATCAGCAGCAGTGGAACATCTGACTCACTTCGGTCACAACTTAAACATACAGCAAGGCTCTTTGGGGCATTCATATGAATCCTCTTTCTTTATGTCAAAGGTTTGGAGTATTTTAGATCAACCTGCCTGAAAATCTGATAAATGGGGCCTGCCCCTTGCGCAACTCAAAAAGAAAATGGCGTAAACCGGTCGTGAGCAATAAACACCTGGGTGGCCCGCAATTTGTTTCTCCATCATGAATAAAAAACAGCGAATACCTCGATAACTAAAGGACACCAACTTCATCTCCCACTTGCTCAAGGATGTCCAACGCTCTCTCAATCTCCTCCGGCTCATGGCCGGCTGTTACAGTCGTTCGCAAGCGCGCCAACCCCGCTGGTACCGCTGGTGAGATGACGGGAAGAACGAATAAATCTCGTTTATGAGATTGGCGCGTCATTTCAAATGCTTTCTCGTCTGTTCCGCACAATAATGGCACGATCGCAGTCTCGCTTTTCATCGTATCAAAACCCCGCTCTTTAAGACCCTTGATGAAAAGTCCTGTGTTTTCACTCAATTTCTTAACCCGCCATGGCTCGTCAAGGATGACACGAAAAGCCTCCATAGCGGCCGCAGCCTGCGCCGGAGGCAGCGCCGCGGAGAAGATGTAAGCCCGTGATTGATGCCGCAGGTATTTGATTAAATCGGCGCTTCCGGCGATGTACCCGCCAACGCTGGGGATAGTCTTGCTCAACGTCCCCATCTTAATGTCAATCGCTCCCTCCATGTGGAAGTGCTCCTCAATTCCCCGTCCGGTCTCCCCCAGCACTCCAATCGAATGCGCCTCATCTATCATCAACCAGGCATCATGTTTTTTGCATAGCTCCACTACTTTTGGCAAGTCGATGATATCTCCATCCATGCTGAAAACCGCGTCGCAAATTACCAGCTTGGCGGCTTGAGATGGCGCATTTTCTAACTGTGCTTCTAAATCTTCCATGTCATTATGACGAAAACGAAACAATTTCGCTCCGGACAGCAAACACCCATCAACGATACTGGCATGGTTCAATTTGTCGCTGAAGACACAGTCGTGCCTGCCTACCAACGATGAGATTGCCGTCAGGTTAGTGGCATAACCGGATGAGAAAGTGATGGCGTCATCTACCCCCTTGAATTCGGCGATGGTCTCTTCCATCTCACTATGAAGCTTCAATGTGCCCGCCAAGCTCCTGACACCATGGGTTCCAGTGCCAAAGTCATCAATCGCTTTTCGAGCCGCCACATTGATCCTAGGATGCCCAATAAGTCCAAGATAGCTGTACGAAGAGTACAGACTCATCTCTCGCCCATCTACTAAGACCGTCGCCCCACCGTGCAATTCAGTAATGGGTATGTTGTAATAATAGAAATCCGATCGCTGAACAGCATTGACGCGCTCGCACATGGCTTGAATTCGCCCTTCTATTGCATCCGTGTCTCGTTTGAAAACCATATTTTTCTCACCTATCTACAAGAATATTGCCCACGCCTAATGAAGCGTTCGTGCAAGGATCTGCGAAAGACCTTGACAGAGTTTACCCTACTTCTTCATTATCAAGAGCCTGACATCAACAATGTCGCTCGTCAGGTGGGATCTTTTCCGTAATCAGCACTTGACCACCTCTCTGGCCTCATCCGGACCAGAAGCTCTTTGTCCCCCGATGTTTTATCCACATACGCATCGCCTCTTTCATGACCAAGATAGCGACGGGCAATAGGTGTCAAATCTCGTTCGTGATCGGCATCCTCAATGGAGGTTATTGGACCTTCAACACTGACATACTTATACGGATGGGATTCCTCTTGCACACAGAGAGTGAATCTCCGCTCTTGCTCCAGAAGCTCTACTTTCTTGGCGTCCTTGTTCGTGATGAATGCAATCTCGCCGCCAGGTTCATACGAATACCATACTGGCAGCAACACCGGACCCCGACCTGGCGCAGATATTCCCAGAATTCCGACGTGTAGGGCTGCGAGGAAGGTTTCTCTTTCCGGATTATTCATCGTAAATGTCATAATATCCTTTCTCCGATACGTTTTTGTTATCTGCGGGGCGTGAAGGTCAGCTTATACGTAGGTTTCCCCCTTCTCATCAAAAATCAAACTGCAACAAGTCAAGGCTCCTTCAGCTTTCTGTAACTCGGAAACATCAACTGCTCTTACCTTGATCCCCTCGCTCTCCAATCGGAGGCGTGTCAACGGAAAACTCGCTGGATATACCAATTCATCACCAACGAGCAATGCATTGGCCGCGTAAGGTTCGCCTGGATCAACGTCAATGAATTCCATTGCGCCAAACGAGTTCGCCTCAACCCAAAACCTATTGATTAGCAAAGTCCCTTCACCGGCAAGAGTAACCGCCGACTTTAAGTGCAAACAGGCTTCCACTTTAACTACTTCAACCTCATATCCGTAAGGAGCAACGATCTCCATCAATTGTTTAATTCCAGCGATATTCGAGCGAATTGAGTCACCAACAAACAGGGTCTTGCCAACTTGCAGGACATCTCCACCATCCAGGGTGCCGGGATCGGTTATTTGATCTATCGTCCGGTATTCCTTTAAGACTTCCGCAATGCTTTGTGTTTCATCTCTACGCAGGAATACACCTGGTCGGGTGATAACGGCTGTGTCATCCAAGACTATGGCTGTATCTTCAACAAATACTGAATCGGGGAGATTGGGCTCGTCGGATAATCTTCTAACTGTGCAACCTAAATCCCTCAATATATTCTCATATTGAGCGTGCTGATATCGTGCAAGGTTAACATCAATTTCCTGCCGGGAAAGATGAGTCAGCTCACACTGTCCAATACTGTTGCTCACTTCCCGCGTAATCGCAATTCGCAAAGTTCAATCCTCCTCATCTCTTGGTGCCCACACTATGAGGTTCATAGCCCCCTTGCTCCGAGATCTGTCCCCATTCCCTACGGGTAGATGGCAGCCGCTGCGGTTGTCTGCTGCCCAAAAAGCAGCAATGTGACCCTGGCTTGCTGGCCCGGGATCCGTGTTGGGACAGGATAAAACTCCCTAGGTAATCTCGGTCTTTGGCTATTTCCTTTGGGTTGCGGATTAATCCAACTCCCGACTGCCGATTACCTCGCTCCGGCGTTCCATTAGAATGGTATTTCGCCACTTTCCATCAAGTTCACCGATTCTTTCCCGGAAACCAACCTCACGGAAGCCGCAGGATTTATGCAGGCGGATGCTCGCTTCATTCTCGGGGAACATGCTGCTTTCCAATGTCCAAATGCCTGCGTTTTCTGATGCCTCAATAAGTGCGTTCAGCAATACCTCTCCTATCCCTTCCCCTCGACAGGAGGCGGAGACATAGATGCTCACTTCTGCCACGCCAACATAGACACATCGCGTTGAGAGTGAGCTCAGCGCTGCCCAGCCAATGATCTGGTTTCCTCTCTTGGCGATTATCCGGCAGTCATGAAAATGCGACGAATCCCATTCTTCAAAACTGGGAGGATTCTTTTCAAAGGTAGCATCTCCCGTTGCAATTCCTTCAAAATATATTGATCGCACAACATCCCAGTCGTTTTTTGTAAGGAACTCAATCTTGATTTCCATATCTAATTCTCGATCTTAAGGCCAACGCATTGCAATTTCAGGCTTGGGGAAGTGCAGGGATGGATACGGCTAACAGCTGCCGGGCGCTAACCCACTTCTTTCACTCGCTCAACAAACTCGCTAACCTGCAACGAAGCGATGCTTTCGCCTATCAAATCCAAGGGAAGATCACCTAACTCTTTGAAGCGAACACACGATTTTCCCACATCATATCTCTTCTTTGTGGCTTTATACGCTGCTTCAAACTCCCGGCTCGTCTCTTCGTTAATATAGATCGCGGTCAGATAGACCGCCATGTGATTCTTCTGCGCCGCAAGTGCCGCGTACATGAGCGGCTTCTTATTGTACGTGTCTGGATAGGTTGCCAGAGGCACTTGATAGGTGATCATCCCCCAATTCATCACCTCCTCGTATCCCTTGGGTAGATTCTTCAGAATCACTTGCCGCACTGCTTCGATGATTTCGCGACGCCCCTCAGGCAGCTCGGCAAGGTACTCATCCACTGTTGAAGCATTTGAGCGCATCAGTTCCCACTCCTTTACTGGACCAATGATATAGGCTCGCTCTCTTATCGAACAGCGTAACCATCTTTGGTTTTTTCTTGACAGCGCTGTCGGCGACGGACGCCAACCCAGCAATGCGTTTCTATGTATGGGTGCGCGGCTTATTGGCGGAACGGCGAACGAAATTATTAATTCCAATCGTTAACGAAAGGATCATATACCAGTGACTGCTCGCTGGATAAAAGCCAGGACGGCCGCAATTAAGAACAAGATTACCGCCGAAATTGTCCACCCCCTACCTGCCTGGGCCGCGACGCCAATCATGCCTCCAGCCCCCGCAAAGTATAGGACCACGTAACTTATGACCATCCATTGTGTCTGACGGAAATCGTACTTCAGAATATAGTCCACCAGGAATAACACGATTAACCAAACAAGCATTAAGCCGATCTGAACGTAATAGAGGATTGGACGATTGAATTCAGGAGCCCGTAGAAGCACGTAACCTAACGGGAATACCATGAGCAGAATGGGGATCCCGACCCAATGCCCCGGCTTCAATTTGAAAATCATGCGGGATGTAAATGTGATGATGCTAGATATAAAAATTACATGGGCAACGATTGCACCAAGAAAATCCATCTTTTCATGCATCAATAGAACTCCGTCATTGGTAAGCTGCCTCTGCTGCTGTATGCGCGGCTACCTACAGCGAGAGATTGGCGTATCCTAACTTCGAGCTTTTTCTTTGCCCTCTCAGTAAGGCCAGCTGTTTTCCCTTAGCCTCTTAGAAAATTGTTCGCAGTGCGGTTTTAAGGCAGCATTTGGCTGAAAAACAGAGAGATAATTGTATTGAGAACGATTGCCGAATAATAGAATATGCCTATACTTTTGGCTCTTATTTCATTATTTTCTTCGATGACAACAAAATCAAGCCAACTGCGTTTCCATTTGTCAGTTTTAGCTCGGTAGAGTAGATGAACAAGGAAACTTAAGAAGAAAAAGATGCCAAAGAAAATTAGAGTTTTGATTCCTCCAAACAGGTAATCGTAACCCACCATGAAGCCCACCAGGATGAAAACTTTCAAGCCCTTAAACCACTTTGGCTGTAAGGAATGTGACTTTATGAAATTCAAATCAACCTTGACCTCTTCTAGCAACTTATTCATTGCACCATTTCCTCATTTTCATAACGGGATAGAACGCGTGGCTCGTGCTGAATCTGGAGTGCAAGCCCTCCGCACCCACTTCCCGACAGAGGCTGATCGCGCCAATATCCTTTATGACAATATAAGCCGAAGGAGTTCTGCGGGCAAGAGGTTTCGAGATTTGAAGTCCCTAGTACCACCAAGCGCTACTCGCGATCGCTCACCACCTTGTAAGGAAGCATCCCCGCAGGGGGCGAATTTGTTGTCAGCATTGATCCAGTCGCGCTCAGTCGATTTTGATCGCCAATGAAATATGTTGTACAGTAATATCAGGTAATCACTCCCGTCATCACTACACTAATTAAACCCAATTCACAAACAAAGAATAAAGAGGGCATCGATGGCTAATTCCCATGAGGGTCAGCTCGAAAGATTACGCCAATCTATGGCGACCCTCGAATCTCAACGTTCTGAAATTGGGAACGACGCGATCGAGCCGGCACTCAATGCGCTGAGAGCTCAAATTGCGGTTCTGGAGGCCAGCTATTTGGCCGAAGCAGGTGACACAGAAGAAAGACGCATCGTCACCATCCTCTTTACCGACATCGTCGGTTCCACCTCAATCGCCGAAAAAATGGACCCCGAAGATTGGCGAACCAAAATTTCTGTCGTTCATGAAATGGCAGGGAAGATTGTCGACCGGAATGATGGTCGCGTCCTGCAATATCTTGGCGATGGATTACTGGCAATATTCGGCACCGAGACCTCGAGCGAGCGTGATCCTGAGAGAGGGATCAACGCTGCTCTAGAAATCATCTCCAACCTCCCTGCTCTTGATATCGAACCGCCCCTTCAAATGCGCGCCGGGGTTCATACGGGCCTGGTCGTCATGGGTGAGCTGGGATCATATGCAAAGCGAGAGTTCACGGCTTCCGGAGATGCGATGAACCTCGCTTCACGCCTAGAATCATCTGCACCCGCGGATGGTGTGCTGATCTCACACGATACCTACCGTTACGTTCGCGGGCTTTTCGATATGACTCTGCAGGCACCCTTTAAGGTCCGAGGAAGGCAGGATCCACTCCAGACTTATTTGGTCCATCAAGCCAAGACACACCCATATCGCATGGTCACACGCGGTGTGGGTGGCGTTAAAGCCCGCACGATCGGACGCAAAGCAGAAATCAATACGTTATTCAGCGTATGCCAGGAAGCAGTCCAGACAAAGGGCACCGCATGGAACCAAATCAGGGGTGTGCCGGGTGTGGGGAAAACCCGCCTACTGCAGGATCTTGCAGAATCCCTAGAATTGCTGCCAACGGAGTTCCAGTGGCTAAAGACCCAGGCGATCGAGGGTGATGCCAAGCGACCGTACTCTCTTGTCCGGCGCATGTGGTTCGAACGGTTCCAGATTGCCGAGGATTCTCCAATTGATGAAGCCGAGGAAAGATGGATAAAGGGAATTCAGGATCTCCTTGGTACCGACGCGGAGGAAGAAGCCCACATATTAGGTCTGCTCGCTGGCCTACCTTTTGAGAAGAGTCGTTTCACACGCGCACTGCGTCACGATCCTGTCCAGATGAGAGGGCGTGCCTTTGTCATAAGCCGCTTACTACTGAAACAAGTTCGCCGAAAAGAACCGATCGTCCTGCTCATCGAAGATCTTCAATGGGCAGACCAAGCGTCATGGGAATACATCACTCATGTGATCATGAGTGAGCAAACAGATGAGGATCGGGGTCAGGCATTGCTTGTTCTCGCCACTACTCGACCAGAATGGAAGCCGCCAGCAGAACTGCTTTCGCATCCAGCTTTTCGCTTATTGGACCTCCCCGCTCTTAGCGATGCAGATTGTCGCACCCTTATCGAAGAGCTTCTTCAGCGAGCCGAAAAACTTCCTGACCATGTGCTGAAAATGATCGTCGAGCGCTCGCAGGGTGTGCCCTATTTTGCCGAAGAGATTATCAACTGGCTCATCGATAAAGGTGTTCTTGATCTTCATGTAGAACCCTGGGAATTTAAACCTTCTCTGCTTGATGAAATACCGCTTCCAGGCACATTGCAGCATCTATTAACAACCAGGTTGAGTTCATTGACCGAGATCCAACGTAAAGCGCTTGAGCATGCTTCAATCTTTGGGCGTAATTTCTGGGAAGGCGGACTCTCTAGCCTTGGCACAAACCCCAGCAGCGAATTGCTTGTAGGCCTTGAGCGACGCGGTTTCATCGAAACACAGCCGGTCTCATCGTTCGCAGGCAAACGTGAGTGGCGGTTTCATCACAACCTAATGCGCGATGTCGCTTACGAGAATATTCTCAAGAAAAAACGTCCCAGCCTACATAAAGAGGCTGCAGCATGGCTCGAATCCCAAGCTCAGCTGGCAGATAGACTGGAAGAATTTGCTGGCGTGCTTGGTGATCATTGCGAACGCGCTGGCGAGCTGAGTGAGGCGGCGGATTGGTATCTGCGTGCAGGGGAACGAGCTTGGTCACAAGGTGCAGTCCTCGAATCAAAGGAGTTTTACGACCACACAGTTGATTTACTGCCTCCGAACGACCGGGAACGATTATGGCGGGTCTTGTTGAACCGCGACGAGGTGTTTGGCTTACTCGGTGAGGTTGAAAAGCGTAGGGCAGATGAGGAATTACTCCTTAAGCTGGCCATTGAATTTGATGACCCGGGTCGACTTGCCGAAGCTTACTATCGGCGTGGCGTATTTTTGCAGAGCTCCGGGGACAATCGCTTGGCACTGATAGCCTTCGAGGAAGCGCTTGAGAGAGCTCGACAGGCTGGCAATTTTGATCTTGAAATGACGATGCTCGCATGGTGCGTGCATTGCCAATCCCGCCTTGGGGAGCTCCCTGCAGCTGCCCAACGAGCGGAAAAAGCGTTAGCGGGTCTTGATGAAATTGAAAATGAATCCACACGCGCTCGCATCATGACTAACAGCGCAACCTTCTTCACAGAATCAGGGGATATTTCGAAAGCTGCCCAACTCTATAAAGGGCAAATTGAAATCAACCAGCGATTGGGCGATAAAGTGGGCGAGGCTATCGGATTGGCAAATATCGGCTACATATACCTGACGTTGGGTTTGTTTGAAAACGCCCGATCCGTATTAGAAAATTCGATGAAGCTTCACCAAGCCATGGGTGCGCGACGTCCCTCTGCATATAACTTTCTCAACCTCGGATTGGTCCTTTGCCGAATCGGCGAATATAAAGATGCGAAACATTGGATTGAGCGTGCTCAATACGAACTAGATGCACTGGGTGACACGTTTGCCATTGGGGTTAGCTACACCTATCTAGGACTGTGTCTGGAGCGGGCGATGAAAACGGAGGAAGCTTGTAGCTCATTCCAAACAGCGCGCGACATCTTGAGTGAAAACGGTTTGCTGATTTTTATGCAAGATGCCATTGCCGGGTTAGTGAGATGTAAGATCGAGATGGGGTCAAGTAAGGAAGCTCTTGGACATGCCAATGGACTCTGGGAGCATCTGCAAAAGCAAGGATCAAAAGGCCTGGAGTTTCCAATCCTGGCTTATTTAACCTGCGTCAACGCATGTGAAGCAACTGGTGACAACGAAAAATCGAAGATTGCTCTGGAAGATGGGTGGAAGGAGCTGAAGAAGCGCGCAGATAAGATCAGTGATCAATCGTGGCGAAAGGCTTTTTTAGAGAATGTACCGGAGCATCGCGCCTTGTTGGAGATATGGGACCGGAAGGCTTAGCTCTAAGCCTTATTCAGGAAGGAGTCGAAAGATGGCTAGTAAACCGACCGTCAGAAATAGGATTGTAGATTTTGATACGGAAGGAGTGACTTTCATTTTTCCCCCCGGATTAGATGATCTTTTTGTCCTCAGAAAACCACCATTTAAACCTCCGCCAGACAAGAAATTTGTTGCGAAACGCACCGTGATCAATGTGAAACTTTTACGTGTTCAAAATGGGGAAGCAGAACCTGCCACTACATTTGATCCCCCTATCCAAATTGAGATTCACTATAAAAAAGAGGATGATATAGATGGAAAAGAGTGTGCATTTTGGAGCACAGGTACTAAGCGCTGGGAAAAATTCACGTCAAAAGTCCACGGCTTTGATCCCGTAAAATATGACTCAAAAATACACAAGAATAGGAAAGATGATTTTGTAGGTTTTGGTGTTGCGACGATCTCTGATTGGCCCGACCCCGTCATTGGTTGGGGGCCGTAAATATCTCGGCCAGGCAAACAGCTTGCAGAATTAGATCGTAGAGTACCCATGGTTGGTAATCTAACATCTACCCAGAAATCCTCTGGGAGGTTAGGACTCGGAAAACATAAAATACAGCAGGCTCTCAACACGCCTTCTTTCATCGCGGCAGGACACCGTAAGGGGTCTCTACGTACCCGCGATCGTTTTGCGCAGATCCCGTGTTTTGTGAGGGGAAGCGAGATGTTTAGCGGTGAACTATCAGAGTTGGTATGTTGCCCCGACGACCCCTTCAACAAATTCGTCGGGCATCTTCTGCGCGAATCGACTTATCGCCCGGATACCCGTGCAATGGCTCGGGATTACCAAACGCGCGCCTAAACTTTGAATAAAATCAATAGTCTTATCGATTTCGTCATCACTTGCCCGGGCTAGATGGAATCCTCCGATGACTGCGTAGATCAAATCTGTCTTGAAAAAGTCCTTTGCATGTGTCACGGTGTTCACAATGCCCGAGTGTGCACAACCGGATAGAACAATCAATCCTTTCCCTTCGACATTAATCACTATGGCCTGGTCATCCTCGAGGTCATCAAGGAAAAATTCAGAGCCACTCCGATAACGCATTTTCTTTGATCTTCCAGATTCTTCGAAACTATTCCTGGGAACGTAGCCTGTGGTCCAACAACCATCTTCAAGTTTGTACGGATCCTCTGAGAGGACTATCTTTGCACCTGCAGCCTGCCATTCCTGTGCGGGGGGTGGTAAAAACGGCCCGACCATAGTTCCATCATCTTTTTCCCAACAGCGTTCACGAAAGGCTGCGGGATGGGCAACGATTGGAATCCTGGAGCTTTCTATCCATTCCTCAACATCCCTGGCTTTGACTGATGCCCCCCACTCTTTATATTCGGGCAGCAAATCCATTTCGACTAATAAACTCGTCATTGCCGCGTAATGATCCAGGTGGCCGTGACTAAGCGCGATTTTCGCGATTGAAGAACTAACTATCTTCATGCGGCGCATATTCTCTATCAAAGCAATTTTAGAAACGCCCGCGTCCCATAGAATTTTCCGCTCTAAGTCTTCAAGTTGGATCAGGACAGAAAAACCATGCTCTGCTAACAGTGGCTCATCGGTAAAATACTTAACCTGGTCAGACGACTCGACGACAAGATCAGCCTTGTTGTCGACTAAGAATGTTATGGATACATGATCTACAGAGCCAACATTTTTGGAAGTGTGCATCACTCACCTCTCTTGAATTAGATACTACCAGACATATACTTTTTTGCTTTCGCCGCCTAACAACACCGATCTGCGCCTCTCGCGTAGCATCCCCGAAAAGATGCATAGTATAGCGGAGATGGATTTGAGGGACTAAGTCCCTCGTTACATGTGGGGAAAGCACCGGGATTAATAAAAACTATTTGAGTAGGACAGTTTGGGAGAAGGAGAGTCAGGTCGAGAGCGTGTAGGCGCGCAGGCCAGCTGGACATCTGGGGCTGGTAAAAGACGATGCTGGCGCAGCGTTCTTGCTGGTTTCACTTTCCTCTGATTACATCACCGGCGAGGTAACAAGAAACGATGGCGGCATTTTGCGGGCATTGGATCAATAAAGGGTCACCAATTTTTTCATATTTGGGAATATTCAAACCCCGATCACTTCTTGCGCGCGTTTATGCTTGCGATTGCGGCTAACCGTGTTCAGTATCCGCTTACGGATACGCAGGTTCTCGGGTGTGACCTCCAGCAGCTCATCGTCGTGGATGTATTCGATGGCCTCATCCAGGCTCATCTGACGCGGTGGTTTCAGGCGCTCGCTAATCTCCTTGTAGGAAGAGCGGTGATTGGTCACATGACGCTTCTTGCAAACATTGACGGTGAGATCTCCCGGCCGTTGATGTTCACCGATCACCATACCATTATAGACTTCGACACCGGTTCCCACGAAGAGGATGCCGCGTTCTTCGGCGTTGCGCAATCCATATGTAGTTGTAACACCCGGTTCCCAAGCCACGAGCGATCCCTGACCGCTGCTGGTTACTTCTCCAGATATGGGCAGGTAATCATGGAATACGCTGTGCATGAAACCTGCGCCGCGGGTTGCTGTCAGGAGATAATGACGAAAACCGAGGAGACCCCTCGTCGGTATCAGGTAGCGCAGACGCACGCTATCGCCGTGATCATCCTCTAGGTCGAGCATCTGCCCCCTTCGCTTTGCCAGCATTTCGATCACCACGCCGATTGATTCGGGCGTTGTTTCGATGTAGAGCTCTTCAAAAGGTTCAAGCGCTTTGCCGTTTTCACTGCGCAGGATCACCTCTGGGCGGGATATCTGAAACTCGTAGCCCTCGCGCCGCATGGTTTCGATCAAGATCGCCAGATGCAGTTCGCCTCGTCCTGAGACGATGAACTGATCGGCGCTTTCACTATCCTCCACACGCAAGGCCACATTCGTTCGCAGCTCGTCGTAGAGCCGTTGGCGTAATTTGCGTGATGTGCCCCAGCGGCCTTCGCGTCCGGCGAAGGGCGAGTTATTGACGCCGAAGGTCATGCGCACAGTCGGTTCTTCGATTTGAATTCTGGGCAGCGCTTTGGGATGATCGACGTCGGCAAGAGTCTCACCGATGGCGATATCCTCCAGCCCGGCGATAACGACGATGTCACCGGCAGCGACACGCTCCACTTCGATGCGTTCTAGGCCCTGGTGGAGGTACAGGTAGCGAGCATTGGTGGGGATCTCCTCGCCGTCCGCCGTCAGACGCAGGATCGGCATCCCAGCATAAACCTGGCCGGACCAAACTCGCCCTGCGGCGGTCACGCCGCGAAATGAATCGTAGCCCAGAGTGGTAACCAGCATCTGGAAAGGCGCCTCAACATCGGCCGAGGGGGCCGGGATATGGCGCAGGATCGCCTCAAATAATGGCTGTAGATCTGGCCCAAGTTCAGGTGTGAGCCCTGCTTGCCCACCGACAGCGTTAGTATAGATGACGGGGAAATCGGCCTGCGCGTCGCTGGCGCCCAATTGGATGAAGAGATCAAACGTCTGATTGAGCGCTCGAATAGGATCGGCTCCCCGCCGATCGACCTTATTGATTACGACGACGACGCGGTGCTTCAACTCGAGTGTTTTCTTCAAAACAAAGCGAGTCTGCGGCATTGGTCCTTCTGCAGCGTCGACAAGGAGAAGCACCCCATCGACCATATTCATTACCCGCTCAACCTCAGCGCCAAAATCGGCATGTCCGGGAGTGTCGACAATATTGATTTTAACGGGAAGACCCGCCGTTGAATCGTAGAGCTTGATGGCGGTATTCTTCGCCATTATGGTGATGCCGCGCTCCCGTTCGAGCTCGTTATTATCCATCACTCGTTCCGCCACTTCTTGGTTTTCACGGAATGTCTTTGCCTGCCTCAACATACCATCGACCAGCGTGGTTTTTCCATGATCCACATGGGCGATAATGGCGATGTTGCGGAGATCATTGCGGGTTGCCTGCATTGCCGTAAATCCTCACCTTTGGTCTTTCAATGCACAGAAAAACCCCGGCTGCGATGAGCCGGGGTCGGTTCGTTGCAAGTCATGATCATATCAGAGAAAAGGCGGTTTGTGAAGGACATCCAAACCCGCCCGTACCCTAATCTGTTATCTTAAATCACCTGGAAGATGCCGCTTGGCATCGCCTCGCTCCAACAGGTTAAGTAGTTTCCGCGGTCCCCAGCGCGGACATGCCTAGCGGAGATTCACCGCCCGTAAACCTCCCGCTCGATTTCCGTCGTTTTGCTAGGCTGCACCTGCACCAAGTAAACTTGAAATGAGCTGATATAAACCAAGAATTGCTAGTGTAATAGATGAGACAAGAATCAAGGCACGCCTACCGCGTTGCCCCAGAAAACTTGTTGTTCCAAAAAGTATAATGGTGCCTGCAAGAACGGTGACCATGGTTGCGTAAAAGGCTATGACGAGAACGATTGCATTCACAGAACTCTCGTGCCCCGCTCTCAAGACAGCAGGTCCTAATATCAAGCTCCAACCGAGATAAGGATTTGGATTAAGGATGTTGACTGCAGCTGCTTGGAGGAGTGTTTGCGGCACTGATCCATCCTCACTTTGAGTTGAACTTGCTTGCTGCCTCCATTGTTTATAGCTCAGCCATGCAAGATAGATAAGGAGAACACCCCCGGCTGCCTGGAGGAGTTTGCTCATTGTCTCTGGGACGCGGTTTAGTACGAGCAAGACGAGCAATGCGATCGGCCCATCACTGAGAATCGGAGCGAAGGATGCGGGCAGCGTTCGTTTCCAACCCCTCTGTGCGACGCTGTTGAGAAGGAACGCCTGAAGAGGACCTGGTTGAATTGCTGCGGCGAAAGCGAAACCGCTTCCGATGATGAAATATTCGAGCATTCCTTGGATCTTTCTATCTATGATTGGAAGCGGGCGGCCTAATGGCTTCGATCTGGGCGGCCCCGTTATCAATATACAATGAAAAAAAAGCCCATTCTCTGATGAGCGAGCTAAATATGGAATTCGCCCTATGCGCGGGAGTGTGTGCTGAGCCCTTCGACTAATCCTTCGACTTCGCTCTGACCTGACCCCCAAAAACTGATCCAGTTGTAATGTTAGGATCAGGGATAGGAGAAAGGTCAAATGCCACGAAAACGAACCACCCCCAAACATATTATCAGCAAACTCCGTGAAGCAGAAGTCTTGCTCAGCCAGGAACACACTGTTGCTCATGTCTCTAAGCAGCTAGGCGTGACCGAGCAAACCTACTATCGTTGGCGCAAGGAATACGGTGGAATGCGAACGTCGCAAGTTCGCAAGCTTAAAGACCTCGAAAGAGAGAATGCCCGACTGAAGAAGCTGGTTGCAGATCTTTGCCTGAACAATGCCATCCTGAAGGAAGCCATCTCGGGAAACTGATCAGCCCGGCAAGGAGACGCAGGGCTGTTGAGCGAGTGCAGCAAACCCTGGGTGTCTCTGAACGCCGGGCTTGCCGAGTATTGGCCCAACCTCGATCTACACAGCGATATACATGTCACCGAGGTGAAGATGATGCTGTGCTCACCGAACACATCATAGAACTAGCGAGCCAGTACGGCCGCTATGGGTACCGCAGGATCACAGCAATGCTCAGAAACGATGGATGGAGAGTGAACCACAAACGAGTAGAGCGAATATGGCGCAAAGAAGGGCTGAAAGTACCTGCAAAACAGCCCAAACGCTCCAGGTTATGGCTAAACGATGGATCATGTGTAAGGCTGCGGCCGCAGTACCCGAACCCTGTATGGAGCTATGACTTTGTTCAGGAGAGAACGCACAACGGCCGGGCATTCCGGATCCTTAACATTATTGATGAATACACCCGGGAGAGGCTGGCCTCTTACGTGGCCCGAAATATCAGGCAGGGGGATGTGCAGGAGTGTCTCACGGAGTTGTTTTGCCAGAGAGGAGTACCGGCTCATCTTCGTTCCGACAACGGGCCGGAGTTCACGGCAAAAATGCTTCGAGAATGGTTGAGCAAACTCAGTATAGGAACGTTGTTTATTGAGCCAGGCAGCCCCTGGGAAAATGGGTATGTTGAATCATTCGATGGGAGGATGCGAGACGAACTGCTTGATCGGGAGATCTTCTACACGCTGAAGGAAGCAAGGCACTTGATTGAGAGGTGGAGGGGGGGAATACAATCACATCAGACCGCACAGTTCACTTGGCTACAAACCGCCAGCTCCAGCAGCGTGGATCGTTGTGCAGGAGCAGTTTCAGGCGGCGAGTCTAACATAAGAAGTGGACCAAATAGTGGGGGCAGGTCAAGCGACATCAAAGGGTTTCACCGGGATCAACGACTCCTATGAACCGCCGAACAACCCCGCGATTGTTTTGGAGCTCGTAGTCGCTCCTTCTTGTTCGCGTTGTCATTCGATGCCCCAGTGTGTATCCAACGCGGAAAGTACATTTCAACTATTAATATTTCTATCGGTGCCGAATGTATAATGATGATGGTAATTGGATTTCAACAGGTACCGAGCGTGATCCCTGTGGGGATTTCATCCACGCAATAATTATTGGAAAGGTCACACAATGCTGATACTTCTTCCCTCTGTAGTCTTTATAACGCTTTTCTTGATTCTACTTGGCTCAGATAAGTCCAAAACTAACAGAAGAGATTGGCGCTGGTCATTTCTTGGGGCCATGGTCCTATGGGGGGCACTTGTCGTTTTGGTGACCGAGATCCTCAGTATTTCAGGCCAGATTCACAAGATCGGATTGGCGATCTCGTGGTCCACTGTGCTGGGGGGAAGCCTTGTATATGGGATCGCCTCGGGAAGCTTTAGTAGGGCGCGTGCCCAAGTATCGTACCTATTGGAAAATTTCGCAGGCAAACCTTCGGTTGGACTTACCGGATTGTTTCTCCTTGTGACGCTTCTCCTGGTAGTCGCGTGGGTATCACCTGTCAACAACAACGATTCGCTTCTTTATCATATGAGCCGTGTTGCTCATTGGGCTCAGAATGGAAGCCTCGATCATTATCCCACTGTCTATGAGCACCAATTAATTAAGCCTCCCTGGTCCGAGATGGCCATGCTCAACCTGCAAGCACTCTGGGGAAATGACCAACCTGTTAAACTCGTGCAGTGGTGGAGCATGATTACCTGCCTAATTGGCGTCTCTGCAATTGCCCGCATGCTAGGCGCAGGTAGAAGAGGCCAATTGCTTGCTGCTGCAATTGCATTCTCGGTTCCCATGGGGGTACTCCAATCGACCAGCACACAAAATGACTATGCGGCAGCGTTATGGTTTGTCACTACCTTGTATTTTGTCGTATTACAAGAGAAACGAAAATTGAGCCTGTTTGAAATCGTGCTTTTTAGTCTGTCTGTCGGGATTGGATTACTCACGAAGGGAACCTACATTGTGCTCGTTCTCCCTCTCTTGATCTGGTTCTCATACCGGTTTTTTCGGCGGGTGGGCATTTTACGCAGTGTGGGGTTTGGATTAGCTGCAATATCCTTGATCGTCTTGGTTAACTTAGGGTTCTGGCAAAGAAATATTCAAACCTACGGAGGACCTTATGGCCATTGGTCATTTATTCAAAACAATTTTTCACTAAATTTATTACAAGGGCTTGATAATGGAGGAAAAGAAGAGGAGTTGGGAATCAACCCAGAATCAGTTAACGAAGTGGAGGGAGGCCTTGATGAGCCAGGACGAAAACCCAATCGAATAAAAACCATGTCAGCGTCC
>Ga0255055_10000002_pt1 | contig 213763 bp, 185 predicted proteins | sample JV7_2_27_MG_FD_188633 | JGI IMG/M metagenome (GOLD analysis project Ga0255055, IMG submission 188633) | Seawater microbial communities from Jervis Inlet, British Columbia, Canada - JV7_2_27 | ecosystem: Environmental > Aquatic > Marine > Inlet | place: Canada: British Columbia | collected... | reverse complement strand
TCCCGGGCCACCTTCTCGGCGATCAGGCGCTTGTGGTGCTCGAGTTCCTTCACCCTCGCCTCGCTGGCGAGCGCCGCCTTGCCCTGGGGCAGCAGGAAGTTGCGCGCGTAGCCGGGCTTCACGCTCACGACCTCTCCGGCATGACCGAGCTTCGGAACGTCCTCCCGAAGAACCAGCTTCACCAGGCCCATCGACCCTCCCTTCAGCTGACGTGTTGCGAGGCGTACGGCATCAGGGCCAGCTGCCGCGCCCGCTTGATGGCGGTGGTGACCTCGCGCTGATGCTTCGCGCAGTTGCCCGAGATGCGCTGGGGAATCACCTTCCCGGTCTCGGTGATGAAGTATCGCAGCCCCCTGGGGTCCCTGTAGCCGATGGTGAGCTTCTGGTCGGAGCAGAAGCGGCAGACCTTCTTGCGAAACAACCCACCCTTCTTCTTCAGGGCCTTGCGGGCCTTCTTGCGGGCCCTGGCGCGGAGGCGCGCCTTGGGCGACATGGGCCCGCGCTCGCGCCGCTCTCCTCTCTCGTACCGATCTCCGCGCTCGGGCCCCGGGGGCCGTTCACCGCCGAATCCCGAACTCATCGCTCCTCTCCGTTCTCCACCGGGAGATCCTCGCTTTCCGGCTCGTCCTCGGGTTCGCTCTCGGCGTCCTCATTCCCGTTGAGCTCGTCCTCGGGTTCGCTCTCGGCGTCCTCATTCCCGTTGAGCTCGTCCTCGGGTTCGCTCTCGGCGTCCTCATTCCCGTTGAGCTCTTCCTTGGGCTCTGCCTCCGCGAGGGACTCGGCGGCCAGCTTGGCAGCCTCCCGGCGGGCCTTATCTTCCTCGGCCTCCCGCTCCGCGCGCTCCCTGGCGCGGTCGGCCCGGATCCGCTCTTCCTCGGCGGCCAGCTGTTTTCGGTGCTCCACGTCCTCGACCCTGTCTGCGACCTGGACCGTCAGGAAGCGCAGCACCGACTCCTCCAGGCGCAATGTGCGCTCGAAGGGCGCCACCGCCCCACCTCGGTCCAGATACTGGGTCGTGACGTAGCGACCCTTCTGGAATCTCCGGATCTCGTAGGCGAGCTTGCGCTTGCCCTGGTCGTCGTGGAGCAGCCTGATCGCGCCCTCGCGGTCCAGGATCCCGTCGATCCGGGCGAGCAGCTCCTGACATCCCTCCTCAGAGATCTCGGGCTGAACGATGAAAGTCGTCTCGTATTCCCGCAATGCGTCTCCCCATGAACGGACGCTCGCTGCGTCCGAGCCCCCGTCTGCTGCAGGTCTCCCGCGGGAGGAGCCCGCCGTCCAAGGACTGAGGTGAACCTCATGGCCGCGAGCCGGCCCTGTCGAAGCGACAGGGTTAGCAGAACCCCTCAGCCCAGCCAACGCCCCCGCTACTCCCCCGCAGCAGCAGGGCGTGGACGCGGAGATCGTCGGTGAGCTCCGGGTGGAAGGTGGCGGCGAGCAGCTTCCCCTGGCGGACGAGGACGGGCGATCCGTCGACACGGGCGAGCACCTCGACCTCACCTCCCAGATCTCGAAGCAGGGGCGCCCGGATGAAGACGCAGCGGAGGCCCTCCAGGCCCGGGGCGGCGCCCGGATCCACCTCGGCGGCGAAGGAGTCCACCTGGGTGCCGTAGCCGTTCCGAACCGACGCCACGTCCAGCAGACCCAGGGGTGGGACCGGGTGCCGATCCACCTGACGGCCCAGAAGGATCGCTCCGGCACAAGTCCCGAGGAGCGGGAGGCCGCCCCGTGCGGCCTCCCGAAGCGGCTCGCAGAGCCCCAGCCGATCGAGACCCTTGGCGATGGTGGTGCTCTCCCCACCCGGAAGAATCAGCGCGTCCAGGCTCCAGAGCTCCTTCTCCCGGAGCACCGGAACCGCCTCGCAGCCCAACCGCTCGACGGCACGGCGGTGGGCCTGGACGTCTCCCTGGATTGCCAGAATTCCGACCCGGGTCCTAGCCTGCATTTCTCACCAGCCGCGATTGGCCAGCCGTTCGCTCTCCTCGAGTGTCTCCATCTCGATCCCCTCCATCGCACTGCCGAGACCGCGGGAGGCGTTCAGTACTTCCTCGGGCTCCTGCCAGTGGGTGGTGGCGTGGACGATCGCCTTCGCCCGGGCTGCGGGATCCGCGCTCTTGAAGATCCCCGACCCCACGAAGACCGACTCGGCACCGAGACTCATGCAGAGGACGGCATCGGCCGGTGTCGCGATGCCGCCGGCGGCGAAGTTCGGGACCGGGAGCTTCCCCTCCGCGGCGACCCGGCGCACCAGCCCGGTGGGTGCCTGAAGCTCCTTGGCCCGGGTCACCAGCTCCTCGGGACGGAGTGCGCCGAGGGCGCGGAGGCCACCGCAGACCTGACGCAGATGGCGCACCGCCTCGACGATGTTGCCGCTGCCGGCCTCGCCCTTGGTGCGGATCATGGCCGCCCCCTCGGCGATCCGGCGCAGCGCCTCGCCCAGATCCCTCGCACCGCAGACGAAGGGAGAGCGGAATTCGTGCTTGTCCACGTGGAACGCCTCGTCCGCCGGCGTCAGCACTTCACTCTCGTCGATGAAGTCCACGCCCAGAGCCTCGAGGACCCGCGCCTCGGCGAAGTGACCGATGCGGACCTTCGCCATCACCGGAATCGAGACCGTCCGCTGGATCCCTTCGATCACCTCGATCGAACACATCCGTGCGACGCCGCCTTCCTTGCGAATGTCGGCCGGGACGCGCTCCAGGGCCATCACCGCCACGGCCCCCGCCTCCTCGGCAATCTTCGCCTGGTCCGGGCTGGTGACGTCCATGATCACCCCACCCTTCAGCATCTCGGCCAGGCCGACCTTGATCTCGAAGGAGTCGGCGCCCTTGCGCTCGCGTCCCCCTCCGTTGCCGCTGCTCTGCTCCGTCATCGATGTGTCTCCTTCAATGCGTTTCGCGATCACATGTGAACCGAGGCGACGCGCGCCGACGGGGTGCCCGCCGCCGCCCGCTGCCGAACCAGCCGGGCCAGTATCGCCACGCCGCGCCGGATCGCGGCCTCGTCGGCCAGGGCGATGGTGAGGCGAAGCCCGCGCGAGGGTCGTCCGTCGTGGTGAAACTGATAGCCCGGGGCGAAGAGTACCCCGGCGCGCATGGCGTCGGCGTGGAGATCCAGGGAATCGAGGGGCTCCGGGAGCTCCAGCCAGATCTGATACCCGCCCTCGGGGGTGGTCCAGCTCACCCCATCGGGCATCTCGTCGGCGAGGGTCTCGAGCATGGCGTCCCGGCGGCTGCGGAGCTGCTTGCGCAGCGCGACCAGGTGCCGGTCGTAGGCTCCGCTGCGCACGAAGTCCGCGAGCGCCGCCTGGAGAGGCAGGGTTCCGCCGAGATCCGTGGCGTGCTTGACGACGAGGAGCGCGTCCACGGCACGCCCTCGAGCCATCAACGCCCCGGCCCGAACGCCGGGAAACAGCGACTTGGAGAAGGAGATGAGCTGCACGACCAGCCCGGTCTCATCGAGAGCGGCCAGTGGCGGAATCGGATGCCCGGCAAAGCGCAGATCCATCTCGTAGGCGTCCTCGATCACCGGCTTCCCGTGCCGCGCCGCGATGGCGAGCAGGTCCCTGCGGTGCGCCACCGATGTCGAAATACCCATGGGATTGTGGAAGGTCGGGATGGTGTAGAAGACCTTCACCTCCGGCCGCGAGAGCTGCCGGTCGAGGGAATCCAGGTCCGGTCCCGTCCGGCCCATGGGCACCGGAGCCGCCTTGAGCCCGAGGCCGATCATCGTGGCCAGGGCGTTGTGGTAGGTGGGGGCCTCGATCGCCACCGTGTCTCCGCTGTCGGCAAAGAGCCGCATGGCCAGCGAGATTCCCTGGCTCGCCCCGCTGGAGAGCACCAGCGAGTCGGGCCCCGCGATCACTCCGAAGCTGCGGAGACGCTCGGCCAGGACCTCTCTCAGGCCGGCGAAGCCCTGAGGCCCGCCGTAGGCCAGAAGCGACGCGCCGACGTCGGCGAAGGCCCGGTTGAGCGCCCGCCGGAAGGCCTCCACCGGGAACATCGAGGGATCCGGCACCAAGGAGTGGAGGGGAATGGTGTCGCTGGGTACACCGAATTGGGGACGGGAGCGCTCGTAGTCGAGAAGCCGCTCGGTCGTCGGTGAGAACTGGGGCTCGATGGGGCCGGGGGGACCGGAGCCGCGCGGGCGCAGGCCGCGCACGAAGGTCCCCCGGCCCACTCGGCTCTCGACCACCCCGTCGGCCGCCAGCGCCTCGTAGGCGAGGGCCACCGTGTCCCGATTCACGCCGAGCTCACGAGCCAGGTCCCGAATCGGTGGGAGCCGGTCGCCCTGCGCGAGGGCTCCCGATTCCACCCGCTCGCGGATCTGTCCCGCGATCTGCCGATAGACCGGAACCGCGCTCCGAGCACCCGGCCCGTCGCCCCTTTCGATCCGCAGCTCCATGGTGCGCGAGGATATCGCTGGGTCAATCACCAGTCAATCGCAGATTGTCGGGACAAATATGGAAATATTGCCCGAAAATAATCCAGACAATTACCGGACAATCGATGGCTGCCGAGGGCGAAGAGAGGTGACTCGCTCAGGCCACCCGCTGCGCTTCCCGCGTCGCGCACTCAGTCAGGTGGGGAGGCGTTGTACCGGTCCATGGCAGCCACGATGCCCTCGGTCACGAAGGCTTCCACGGCTGCGGACGCCCGATCCAGGGCTTCGGTCAGGGTCTCGTTCTCGGAGCTCGAGAACCCCTGAAGCACGTGGGCGACGGTGTCCAGGAGGTCGGGCGGACGCCCGATCCCGAAGCGAAGGCGCGGCAGCTCGCGGGTGCCGACGCGCGCGATCACGTCGCGAAGCCCGAGATGGCCCCCGTCCCCGCCCTGGGCGCGCAGTCGCAGGCGGCCCAGCGGCAGATCGACGTCGTCATGGACGATCAGCAGATCGCTGGAAACGTCGTCTACGGGCAGGAAACCAAGCGCTGCCGCCACCGCCCCGCCGGAGCAGTTCATGAAGGTCTGCGGCTCGAACAGACCCACGTCGATGCCCTGCACGCGACGCCGTCCGAAGCGGCCGTCGAATCTCGCCTGTTCCAGCGGGATACCCAGCCGCGAGGCGAAGCCCTCCACCACTCGGAAACCCACGTTGTGTCGGGTCCCGCGATAGCGGCGCCCGGGGTTCCCGAGGCCGACGATCAGCTTCACGGCGGGCGCGGCGCTACCGGCCGCCCTCCTCGCCCTCAGCCGACTCCGCCGGCGCTGCCGCGGCGTCCTCCTCGCCCTCGGCAACGGCCTCCTCGCCCTCTTCGACCTCCTCGGCCACCGGCTCTTCCACGACGACCGGCGCGACGACCGACGCGACCGCCAGATTGACGTCCGATTGCACAGAGACCCCCTCGGGCAACTCGAGGTCCCGAACGTGGATGGAGTCGCCGACGTCGAGCGCGCTCACGTCCACGTCGATGCTCTCGGGAATCGCGCGAGGGAGACACTCGAGCTCGATCTCGCGCAGGGGATGATCGAGGATGCCGCCGAGTTCGACACCCGGTGCCCTTCCAGTGAGGCGGATGGGAACGGAGACCTCGACCTTCTGGTCGAGGTCGACCAGATAGAAGTCGGTGTGGAGGGGACGGCCGCGCACGGGATCGCGCTGGAGCTCTTTCACCAGCACGGTTTTCGCCGTGCCGTCCACGCTCAGCTCGATCAGGGTATTCATGCCCGCATCGCTCTTCTGAAGCAGCTGCACCAGGGCCTTCGGATCGACGGAGATCGCCCTTGACTCGGTTCCCCTGCCGTACACCACCGCCGGGATGCGTCCAGCCGCTCGCAGCTTTCTCGCCGCGCCCTTCCCGGTCGCATCGCGCACCTCCGCAACGAGGGCATTCACTGCCACGGTCTTCTCTCCTAGATGAACAGAGAGCTGATGCTCTCCTCGTTGTTGATGCGGCGAATGGCCTCGGCCAGCAGTCTGGAAACCGACACCACCTGGAGCTTCTTGCAATCCCGGGCATCCTGGCGCAGGGGAATCGAGTCGGTGACGATCATCTCCTCGATGGGTGACTCCTCGAGCCGCTTGACGGCCGGCCCCGAGAGTACCGGATGGGTCGCCAGTGCGTACACGCTTCGCGCGCGCGCCTCGATCAAGGCTCGCGCGGCCTCTGCGAGAGTCCCGGCGGTGTCCACCATGTCGTCCACCATGACGCAGACCCGATCCTCCACGTCGCCGACGATGTTCATCACCTCGGCGATGTTCATCTTCTCGCGCCGCTTGTCGATGATGGCCAGCGAGGCATCCAGGCGCTTGGCGTAGGCCCTCGCCCGTTCCACGCCCCCGGCGTCCGGTGAAATGACCGTCAAGTCGTTCCCGATGTGTTCGCGGATCGCCTTCAGCAGCACCGGCGTGGCGTACAGGTTGTCGACTGGCAGATTGAAGAAGCCTTGGATCTGCCCGGCGTGGAGCTCGATGCAGAGGACCCGATCGGTCCCCGCGGCCGAGATCAGATCCGCGACCAGCTTCGCGGTGATGGGGGCACGGGCCTGCACCTTGCGATCCTGACGGCCGTAGCCGTAGTAGGGGATCACGGCGGTGATGCGGCGTGCCGAGGAGCGGCGCAGGGCATCCACCATGATCAGGAGCTCCATCAGGTGGGTGTTGGCCGGAGCGCAGGTCGACTGCAGGACGAAGCAATCCATGCCCCGCACGTTCTCCTGGATCTCGACGCAGCACTCCCCGTCGCTGAAAGTGCCGACCTCCGCCTTGCCGACTGTGATGCCGAGATGAGTGGCAACGTCCTCGGCAAGGGCGGTGTTGGAGTTTCCTGAGAAGAGCCTCAACTGCCCCATAGCGTGATCCCGATTTTGACCTCATTCCCGAGATGGCTGGGGCGGCAGGACTCGAACCTGCAAATGGCGGCTCCAAAGGCCGCTGCCTTACCATTTGGCGACGCCCCAAAAACCGTCGCTTTCAGGCCGGGCCTCTGCCGGCCTCCGCGTGCCTCAGCGAGATCCTCTCGTATTCGCGACCCAGGTCCGGACCGGAGGGGCGAGGCTCAACCGGTCTCGGGCCTCACTGGCGGCGATTGTATCGCGGAAGACTCCGAAAACCGTCGGGCCGCTCCCCGACATGCCGACCGCAATGGCGCCGTTGGCCTCGATCGCCTCCCGGAGCTCACTGATGCGGGGACAGAGTCGGACAGCCGCCGCCTCGAGGTCGTTTTTCAGAAGCTCCACCAGCGCCTGACCGCTGCTTTCCCGAAGCGCCGAAATCCCGTGCATCGTAGAGCCTGCCCGGAGGGGCGTCAACGAAGCCCGGGAGGCCCGGTAGGCCGCATAGACGTCGGAAGTCGCCAGCGGATCTCCGGAGTACGCGAGGAGCAGCGGAAACGCCGGGATGCCGGGAATCGGCTCGATTTCCTCGCCGATCCCCGTCACCAGAGCCGGCGTCGGATCCAAGAAGAAGGGGACGTCGGCGCCGAGGCAGAGGGCCAGCTCGCGGAACCGCTTTGGGGAGATCGCATCGGGGTAGATCCGGGCCAGCCCCCGGAGGACTGCAGCGGCATCGCTGGAACCGCCTCCCAGACCGGCGGCCACCGGTATCCGCTTCTCCAACACCAGCCGCAGACCCGCCTCGATGCCCGACTCTTCGAGGAATGCGACCGCCGCCCGGACAGCCAGGTTGGCCCCGTCCTCGGGCACCCCGGGGAGATCGCTCTCGACCTGGAAATCCAACGAGCCGGTGTCGAGGAGCTCGAGCTCGACCCGGTCGGCGAGATCGATGGGAACGAACAGGCTCTCCAGGAGGTGGTATCCGTCCTCCCGGCACCCCAGGATGCGTAGGCCGAGGTTGACCTTGGCCGGAGCCGAGAGCCTCACCTGCCTATTTCGTCGCCTCCAGATAACGCATGCGGAGCTCGGTGAGGAGATTCTTGATCAGAGAGGACTCCTCGTCGCTCAGGTTCCCTTGGGTCTTGTCCTGCAGCATCTCCACCGTATCGATGGTCTGCCTGGCCACGGGAAGATTCGGCTCCACCGGCTCCCCGGTTTCGGGATCCGAAACCATGCCCATGTGATACAGGGCCGAGGTCCCCAGGGAGATCACGAAGGCGCTGAAGTCGACCTGGGGCAGCGACCGCTCCGAGGGTCGTTCGGGAGCCGCCTGCTTCTCCGGGCTGGCCTCCGCTTCCTTGCCGCGCTTGTCGACGATCGTGAAGCCCGGACCCTTCTCCTCTCGTTCATCTCCCATCTACGTCTTCTCCCCCTGGGCAGCCGCATCGACCTGCGCCATCTCGCGGTAGGCCATCGCCACGCGCTGGATCGCCGTGACCGCGGAGCCGGCGGCCACGATCCCCAAGCATAGCGGCAGGTAGCCCGTGAGAGCGCCGGCCACCAGGAACAGTACGCGCTCGCCCCGCTCCATGATGCCGCCGTTGAAGCCCGAGACGATCGACTCGGCCCGGGCCTTCGTGTAGGAGACCATGACCGTGGTGATGGAGGCGAGGCCCGCCAGAAGCGCGAGGGCGAGTTCGCCGTCCTTGGCGTAGTGCATCAGGATTCCCAGCAGAATCGCCATGTCGACGATCCGGTCGAGAGTCGAGTCCAGAAACGCACCGAAGGAGCTGGTGGTGCCGCGGTGGCGCGCTACCGCCCCGTCCGCCAGGTCAAAGAATCCCCCCACCAGGAGCAGGGCGCCGCCGAGGGGGAGCGCCCCCCGGGCGAAGCTCACGGCACTGCAGAGTGAGATCAGGACGCCGAGCACCGAGAGCAGATTGGGATTCAGGGGGTGACGGAAGAGAAAGGGGCACACCCTCTGGACCGCGGCATCCAGATGCTCCCCCAATCTGGCCTTGATCACCGCACTCTCCTATCGAACAAACCGAGTGAATCCGGTTAGTTACTCGTCTGCGGGGGCGGCTCTTCGGACTCGGGGGAAGGCTCCTCCTCCTCACCCTGGGGCTGGGCTTTGTGGGACACGTCGGGGAGGTCGGCGAGCTCCTTCTCCAGCTCCTCCGGGTCGATCCATCCGCGCCGGCGCAGCAGCCTGCGGTCGAGCTTCAGCTTGCGGTTGTCATCGTAGGCCATCCCGACTCCCTCAAGTTTTGCGAGCCGCGACCGTAGCAAATTGACACCGGCTCCGAGGTTCGGGTAGCCTGCCGCGGAGCCGTCGATCGACGTCTCGGATCTGTCTTCGAGTACCGGGGGGTAGCCGTGCGTACGCTCCTGCAAGCGGTTTCCGTTGTCTCGCTCACACTTGCGATGGCCTGTGCCAGCGGCATGCCAGATGCCGAGGAGTTCGGCCAAGTGCCGTCCGCCGAGGATCTGTACGCCGAGGGCCTCGCCAAGCTGGAGGAGGGAGGCATTCACTTCTGGTTCATCGACACGCGGGACCGCCAGGGTGCCATCGACACCTTCCAGGACATCATCGACAACTACCCCTACAGCGACTACGCGACCCTTGCAGAGCTTCGCATCGCGGACGCCTATTTCGACCAGAAACTCTGGGAAGAGGCGCTCTCCTACTATCGCGACTTCTCCGAGCTGCATCCGGACAACGAGAAGGTCCCCTATGCGATCCTCCGCAGCGCGCTTGCCCACTACCATCAGTCCCGGCCGGCCAACCGCGATCAGACCGCGACGCGACAATCGCTCACACAGCTCGAGCGTCTGCGCAACAACTATCCCCTCGCGCCCGAGAGCGACGAAGCCGAGGCGCTCTGGCGCGCGCTTCGCACCCGGCTCGGAACCAGCGTCATGCAGATCGGCAGATTCTACATGGAGCGATCCGAGTACCGGAGCGCGGCAGATCGCTTCCGCTCCGTGCTGAACGAGTACCCCGGCCTCGGGCTGGACGCGGAGGCGCTCTTCAATCTCGCGCTCTGCTACCGGGAGATGAACCTGGACAACGAGGCCTCCCGGATCTTCCAGGTGATCCTGGACAACTACCAGGGGAGCGAGGTGGCCGCGGCTGCTCAGGATTTCGTTCCTTCCTCGAACTGAATCCCCCCGATGTAGGGCCGCTGCCCGGTGCAGGAATCCAGCGCGTACCGAGGGGTGAGCCATGCAGCACCACGGTCGAATGACCCGAGAAGAACGGGAATCGTATCTCGTCGGTCGTCAGTTCTTCCAGGCCGGTGACGAGCGGGGTGCCCTCGAGACCTTCACTCTCCTGCTCGAGACCTGCCCCCGGTTCGCGGATGTCCACTACATGGTGGGACTCGTCCACGAGCGACGGGGCGACCTGGAGGCCGCCAGCACCAGCCTCGAGCGCGCCGTCGAAATCAATCCGAGCTACGCCGAGGCGGTGGTCGCTCTGGCGAGCGTCTACGAACAGCGCGGCCTCTTCGAACGCAGTCGGGAAATCGCGGAGGAGCTGAGTCCCCTGGTCGGGCCGACCGCGGGCAAGTTGGACGCCACCACCCGCGGCAAGCTCGCGAACCTGCACGCAGGGCTGGGAGATGCCTACCGCGAGGTCGGCGATCGCCGCGAAGCCATCGAAGCCTATCGGAAGGCCCTGGATCGCTGCCCCGGCTTTCACGACATCCGCCACAAGCTCGGAATCGCGCTGCGCGAGGCCGGCCTCCCCAGTCAAGCCATCGGGGAGTTCAGGCGAATACTGCGGGCCAACTCGGGTTACCTCGAGTCCGCCGTACAGCTCGGTTTGACCTACTACACCCTCGGTCGGATCCGGCAGGCCGTGGCGGAGTGGGAGTCGGTCCTCGAGCGAGATCCTTCACGCGACGACGCGCAAATGTACATGCGCATGGTGCAGGCGGGGGAAGCAGCCGCAGAGCTCTAAGCGGGGACGTTGTTGAACGTTCAACTTCTCGGCCTCGCCCGAGAAGTTGAACGTTCAACAACGTCCCCGCTGATGCCTCACCACTTCTCCGGCGGCGTTTCGGCCGCAGGCGCCCATCACGCCGCCGCCCGGGTGGGTCCCCGCCCCACAGAGATAGAGACCCCGAATCGGGGTCCGATAGCGCGCGCAGCCGGGCAGCGGACGCATGAAGCCGAGACGGTCCAGGGTCATGGCACCGTGGAAGATGTTGCCGCGGCGGAGCGCGAAGATGCGCTCCAGATCCGGCGGGCTCAGCACCTCGCGGTGCAGGACGCTCTCAGCGAAGCCCGGTGCCACCTCGTCCACCAGGGCGAAGACCCGATCGGCCAGGCGATCCCTCTCCGCGTCCCAGCTCGAACCCGCGGGCCGGTAAGGGACGTGCTGGACGAAGAGCGAGGCCACGTGCTTGCCCTCCGGCGCGAGGGAGCGATCGAGCACGGAGGGGAGGGTGAGCTCGACCATGGGCCGCTGGGGAAGCTCACCCCGGCACGCGGCCTGGAAGGAGCGCTCCAGGTCGTCGAGACTCGAAGCACCGACGTGGATGGTGCCGACGTGCTCCGGCCCCGCCGCGCTTCCCGAGCGGCCGGCGAACCCGGGCAGGCGGTCCAGGGCCAGGTTGATCTTCGCGACGGGGCTGCGGAAATCGAGAGCCTGGATCCCCTGCAGCAGATCTGTCGGAAGCTCGTCGGGCGCGATCAGATCGACGAAGGTGCGATGGGGATCCGCACTGGAGAGCACCGCCCGCGCCTCGAGGGTCGCGCCGTCCTCGAGCGTCACGCCGCGCGCGCGGCCTCCATCGACGATCACCGAATCGACCGACACCCCGGTTCGAATCTCGGCTCCCGCCTCGCGGGCCGCGTCGGCCAGAAGCTCGGAGAGCCTTCCCATACCCCCCTCGACATAGGCCCACACGCCCCGATGGCCATTCGTCTCGCCCATCACGTGGTGGAAGAGCACGTAGCCCGTCCCCGGCGTAGAGGGCGAGGCCCAGGCGCCGATGATCGCATCGGTGGCGAGTGTGGCGCGGAGCGGCTCGCTCTCGAACCAGCTCTCGAGGGCAGAGCGCGCCGGCCCGAGCAACAGGGCGAGAACTCGAGGAAGATCGCGCCGCAGCGAGATGCCCCCCCGAAGCAGGCGGAGCAGTGGCGGAACGTCTCGGAAATGGAGACGAGCCGGATCCGGGGGCGGCACGTCGAGGATGGGATCGATCACCGCGGCGGCGCGATCGAGCATGCCCTCGTACTCGCCGAAGCGATCCGCGTCGCGGGGCGAGAAGCGGCGGATCTCGGCACGGCAGGCCTCGCGATCCGACCCCAGCAGGAGACCGCGTCCATCGGGGAGCGGTGTGAAGGAGGAGGGGTCCCGCGCCAGCAGTCGGAGCCCTCGTCGGGCGAGACCGAGCTCCCGCACGATCACGGGTCGCAGGAGTCCCGTCACGTAGGCGGCGCGCGAGACCCGGAAACCGGGCCAGAGAGGCTCGGTCACACACGCCCCACCCACCAGCTCGCGGCGCTCGACGAGCACCGTCTTGAGGCCCGCCCTGGCGAGATAGGCGGCGGCGGTGAGTCCGTTGTGCCCACCTCCAATCACGACGGCATCCAGCATGGCGCGGAGTGTATCCGGTAGAATGGCGCCGGGAGAAACCCGGTGGAAGCGATCTCAGCCGTCGACGTGGCCGCACTGGCGATCCTGGCCGTGGCAATGCTGCGCGGTCTCTTCATCGGCTTGATCCGCGAGGTCTTCTCCTTGGCCGGCCTCGCCGCCGCCTGCGTAGCCGTGCGGTTCGGAACCGGCCCGGCCGCGGAGTGGCTGCTCCAGAACCTGCCCGTGGAGATCGGCCCCCTGGTGGCGCGCATCGCCGCCGGGGTGGTGATCGCCGTCGCCGTCATCGTGATGGTGGCGATGGCGGGACGCGCGGTGCGCAAGGGCGCCCGCTGGGCGGGGCTGGGCTTCGCCGATCGACTGGCAGGGGGAGGGCTGGGAGCCGCCGAGGGGACCCTGGTCATCGTGGTCCTGATGCTGCTCGCGGTCGCCGTGGTGGGCCGAGATCACCCGGCTCTGACCGATTCGCGGACTCTCGCCGCCTTCGAGAGCGCCGAGCGCCTGACCCAGCAGACCAGGCCGACACTTCCCCGAGTGCCGTCGCCACCTCCCGCGCCCGAGAGCTGAGCCCGGCCGCCTCTCACCTCCCCCGTGCGCTGCGCCTCCAGTACACCCACATGAGCGGCGGCAGCAGAAGAGCCAGCTCGGCGCCGAGGCCGCAATTCCCCTTCGAGGGCGCCTCGGTTCTCTTCCACGACGTGAAGCAATTCGGGTCCGCCCCGTTCGGGTCCCCGTTGACCACCCCAAGGACCGACTCGCCCCCGTCGAAGTCCGTCCCCGTCGCTCCGTCGTTGTTGATCCCGTCCTGACAATGTGGCTCCTCAGTGGGCCAGCTCGGGTCACGGCAACCGGGATCGCCCGATCCGTCGGCGCGGAAATCCACCAAGTAGTCGCGCACGGCCTCGTCCTCGTTATCGACGCCGTCGTCGCAGGGATACGTCCCGGTGTCGTCCTTCTCTGAGGGGTCCAGGGATTCGGCGCACCCTGGATCCGCGAGATCGATGACTCCATCGCCGTCGTTGTCCACTCCGTCGCCGCACTCAGTAATCCGCTGGGCCAGAAACACTCCGCTGCAAGAGCTACACTGCAGCCCATAGGTGCCTAAGAAGGCGACGTCGCCCGCGTCGTTCAGCGCGGGAGCCGCGAAACCCTGGAAGGGCAGCTCACCTGTTCCGGGCGCGACCGCTCCGGGAAGCACGAGCGGGCTCACCTGACCGTCCGAGTACAAGAAGAGGCCTTGGTTCACCGCCCCGCCGACGACGGTCGAGTGGAATGCGACTTCGCCGTGGTTGTTCAGAGAGACTCCTGCGAAGCTAGAGAAGGTTCCGGCCCCCGTTCCCGGGGCCGGCTGCCCGGCGAGCACCAGGGCCGAGTCGCTTCCGCCGGAATCCAGGAAGATCCCCTCGGAGACGCTCCCGCCACTGACATCGGCCTCGAACGCTACGTCGCCCGAATCATTGAAGGAGGCGGCGCCAAAACCCGAGTAGCTTCCGCCGGCCGTATCGGGCGCAGTTTCGCCCTGGAGTGCCACAGCGAAATTGGTGCCGCCCGAGTCTACGAAGAGCCCCTGACCGGAACCATCGCCGTATTCCGCCAGGAACAACGCATCGCCCGCGTTGTTGAGCGATAGCTCACCGAAGAAGTCATCACCGGGGAATGCATTGTAGGTGAGTCCGCCCGTGCCGGGGGCAACGTCACCGGCGCGCATCACCGGGGTATCGGTCGTCCCCGAGTGCACGAAGATGCCCTTGCCCGTGCCATTTTCCGCGGCGAACAGGACGTCGCCACGATCGTTGATCGACGGCGCACTCGCGGAAACGGACGTGAAACCGCCCACGGGGAGGGCGATTGCAGAATCCATTCCGCCCGAGTCCAGAAAGACGCCAGTAATTGGCGACCTAAATCTGAGTAATCTCGCCGCGGGAATTGGGGGGGGGCGAGCCCGGGGGCAGGCGGGGATCCAGCGGTCCAGGGGAGTCAGTTCCTCGCGGATCGCGTACTTCGCGGGCTCCACAATACGGTGAAAGCCGAGTCTTCTCGCGAGGTTCGGCCGGCCGCGCCTCAGATGGCGCGGCCGATTTCGTCGCCGGCGGCGTTGTCGGGTGATCTATCACCGCCGCCAGGCCGGGCGGTTCGAGGACCACGCGCCAGACGGGAGCCAGAGCCAGCCCAGAATTCTCACCTTGTCGAACACTTAGGCCGAGACCTGCCGCCGGACTCGACCGCTCGCAGTTGACAAAAGTTGACATGGAGCTAGAATCGTGCGGTGCCCCGCTGCCTCGACCTGGCGAAACTCGACCACGCCCTCGCCCAGCGCGGGCTCTCGCAGACGACGCTGGCCAAGCAGATCGGCGTCACCCGCGCGGCCGTTTCCAAGTGGTTCCGGGGTGAGTCCTTCCCACGGCCCGACAAGCTGCTCAAGATCGCTCTGGCTGTGGGCCTGCCCTACGAGGAGCTGGTCTCGGAGACCGTAGCCAACGAGCCTCTTGTGACCTTCCGCAAGAAGGGGGCTCGCAAGACAACCGAGGCGCACGTCGCTCGCGCCAAGGGCATGGGGAGGTTGCTGGGGCGGCTCGTGCCCCATCTGCCCGGAGAGCCGCTGACCGATCCCCCGGCATTGCGGGACCCGAGCCTCGACTACGAGTACATCCAGCGCGTGGCGCGCGACGTGCGTGAGAGGATCGGCGTTGCCCAGACGGGCCCCCTCGAGTTTGGCGACTTGATCGAACACTTCGAGAGGTTCTCCGTCGTGCTGATTCCAGTCTTCTGGGGTCACCGGGAGGCACACGAGAATGCGCTCCACATCCACCTCCCGGAATCCGGGACGACGTGGATCTACCTGAACCTCGACAGCAAGACACACGACTTCAAGTTCTGGATGGCGCATGAACTGGGCCACGTCATCAGCCCCAGCCTGGGCGGGGACCAAGCGGAGGACTTTGCTGATTCCTTCGCAGCGACGCTGGTGTTTCCTGAGGAGTGCGCGGCCACCGAGTACGAGGCGCTGTCGCGGAAGGTCAATCCAGGCTCCATCATCAACCACCTCAAGTCGGTGGCCGCGCGGTTCATGATCTCGCCCATTACCGTCTTCGAGCAGGTACGCCTGTATGCGCGAGAGAGGCACCGGACCGCGCTCCGCCTGGACGTGAGGGCGATCTTCCCGGTGGCTACGAACTTCAACAAGCGGTTCTACTCCATCCGCGAGACGCTCTTCGACGGCGAGGAGCCCACCGCATCGAGCTACATCAAGAAGTCCGAGGAAATCTTCGGCACCCCGTTCTTCACTGCTCTGTCGAGATACCTTCGCGACGCAGAGGCAGGTGCGGGCTACGTGCAGGCCATCCTGAATACCTCCCTCGTGGATGCAAAGGCGATCACCGCAGAGCTGGGTTGATGGCACAGCGAAAGATCCTGCTGCAAACGGGGACGTTCCTTGCGTTCTTGCGTTTTGACACCGCCAAAACGCAAGAACGCAAGGAACGTCCCCGCTCGGTGATGCGCGACCTGGTGAGAAACGAGGGCTACGGATCCACCCATCTCCCGTGGTCCCGGATCAGGTCGACCAGGCGGTCGGGAGCCTCGTCCTGCCCGACGTTGCGAAGCACGCACTCCCAACCCACGTAGAGGTTCACCTTGCCGGGGCCGGAGCCCACGTAGCCGAAGTCCGCGTCGGCCATCTCCCCGGGGCCGTTCACGACGCAGCCCATCACGGCGATCTTCACGCCCGGGAGGTGCCCGGTGCGCTCCTTGACCCGTGCCGTGGCTTCCTCGAGATCGAAGAGGGTGCGCCCGCAGGAGGGGCAGGAGATGAATTCCGTCCAGGAGGTGCGAAGGCGCGCGCCCTGGAGGATGCGGTAGGCCAGCGAGACGGTGCGGTCGGGAGCGCCGAAGCCTCCCAGCGAAACCAGGTCGCCGATCCCGTCGCAAAGGAGTGCACCCAGATCCGCGGCTGCGCGCAGCAGGGCCGCCTCCGGATCCAGCGAAGCATCGGCGCGGTGGTGAAGCACGATCGGAACGCGCCCCGCCGATCGCGCCCCAAGCCGAGCCACCAGCAGCCGCGCCCCGTGAACCGGAAGGCCGGATTCCACGGAGACGAGCCTTCCGTCGCAGCCGCTGGCGATGGCTCCATCCAGGGCCTCCAGCAGGGGCCCGCCCTCGAGGTGGAAGCTCCACTCCACCGGGCAGGCAACTCGGCCGATCTCGCGAAGCTGGTCGGCGGCCAGCGGCGCCTCGATCCGCACGACCACACGTGCGGCGGCGCCAGCGACCGCCGGGGCCAGGGCTGCGGGCACGCGAATCGCCAGCGGGACATCGACACTCGCAGCGTCGAGGAGATCGGCGAAGGCGATCGCCCGCGCCGCCGCGGCGGCGTCGGCGGCGTCCACCAGCAGTCCCTCGCACTCGAGATCGCCGAGCCGCCCCAGACCCTCCGCGATCTCCCCGGCGGAGGCCTGCACGTCGTCGGCGACGGGGCCCAGATCCACCTCGACGCGAACCGGGCTCTCGCCTCCCACCGATGCGACGGCGAGGGTCGCTCGCCGCTGGTACCGGTAGGGATCGACTGCGAAGGCTCCACCCGGGTCCGGGACGGAGAAGGCGCGGGTGCTGCGCTCGTCGTAGCGGCGCGCGAGGCGGCGCGCGACGGGAATCTCCTGCACCGGATCCTCGGTGAGAGAAACGCGGATCGTGTCGCCGATTCCGTCCTCGAGCAGCGCGCCGATGCCGATGGCGCTCTTCACCCGGCCGGCCTCGCCGTCGCCGGCCTCGGTGACGCCGACGTGCATGGGATAGCTGACCTCGCCCGGGGCGCGCTGCTCGAGCCGCGCGGCGAGCAGCCGATAGGCGTGGATGGTGACCTGGGGATTGCTCGCCTTCATGCTGAAGACCACGTCGAAGAAGCCCTCGTCCTCGCAGACCGCCAGGAACTCGAGGGCACTCTCGACCATTCCGAGCGGCGTGTCGCCGTAGCGGTTCATGACGCGGTCCGAGAGGGAGCCGTGATTGGCTCCGATGCGCATCGCCCTTCCGAGCTCCTTGCATCGCCTGACCAGGGGGCGGAAGCGCTCCGCCACCCGCTCGAGCTCCTCCCGGTACTGCTCCTCGCTGTACTCGCGGATCTCGAAGCGCTTCTTGTCGGCGTAGTTCCCCGGGTTGATGCGGACCTTCTCGACGTGCTCGGCGGCGATCATCGCGGCGTTCGGCGTGAAGTGGATGTCGGCCACCAGTGGGACCTTGACACCGAACTCGTCGAGCCGGCTCCGAATCGCACCGAGCTTCTCTGCGTCGCGCACCGAGGGGGTAGCGATGCGAACGATCTCGCAGCCCGCCCTTGCCAATGCCTCGACCTGGGCGGCGGTGGCCTTCGCGTCGCAGGTGTCGGTGGTGGTCATCGACTGGATGCGGATCGGATTCTCCCCGCCGATCCCCACCTCCCCCACGCGCACCTCGCGGGTGCGCCGCCTCGCCGGCGCGAAGGCGCTCCCAACGAAGCGAAGCGTCACGGAGCTCCCGCTTCTACCAGGGAGAAAAGCTTCTCGAACGCGTCGTCGATCCTTCCGGGATCGTTTCCGCCGGCCTGGGCGAAGTCGGCCCGCCCGCCGCCCTTGCCGCCCACCACGGCGGCCACTTCCCGAACCAGATCCCCGGCCTTGAACCTGCCCTTCAGATCGGGTGTCACGCCGAGAGCCAGGGAGACCTTTCCGTCGGACTCCGATGCCACCAGCACCACGCCGCTCTTCAGCTTGTCGCGGAGGTCGTCGACCATGGCGCGGAGGTCCTTCCCCGTAACGCCCTCGGCTCGCGTGGCCAGCACCTTGGTTCCGTTCACGTCCCTCGCCTGGGAGACCAGGTCCATCGCCGCCGCACCGCGCTGGCCCTTGCGCAGCGCCGCGATCTCTCGGTCGACCGCTCTGCGTTCCTCCAGGAGCTTCTCGACGCGCCGGACGGTCTCCTCCGCCGGCACCTTGAGCATCTCTCCGATCCGACGGAGGGTGCGTTCCTGCTCGCGAAGGTGCTGGAGCGCCCCCATGCCGGTGAGCGCCTCGATCCGCCGCACCCCTGCGGCGATGCCCGTCTCGGAGACGATCTTGAGCAGACCGATGTCGCCGGTCGCGCGGGCGTGGGTGCCGCCGCAGAGCTCCGTCGAGAGGTCTCCGAAGGAGACGACGCGCACCCGCTCTCCGTACTTCTCCTCGAAGATTGCGACGGCACCGGCAGCCATCGCCTCCTGGTAGGAGCGCTCGCTGACATCGGCCGCCGCGTTCGATTCGATCCACTGGTTCACCAGCGTCTCGATGCGCTCGATCTGCTCCTCCGAGAGCGGTGTGTCGTGGGTGAAGTCGAAGCGCAGACGGTCCGGCGCCACCAGGGAGCCCTTCTGCATGGCCTGGGTGCCGATCACCCGGCGCAGCGCCGCGTGCAGCAGATGCGTGCCGGAGTGATTGCGCACGGTCGCCGAGCGGGCCTCGGCGTCGACCGAGAGCTTCGCCCTCTCTCCGACGCGAACCGCGCCCGAGGTCACCTTTCCCAGATGCACGATGAGCTCTCCCACCGGCTTCTGGGTATCCAGGACCTCGACCTGTCCCCCCGCCGTGGAGATCGTGCCGCGGTCTCCCACCTGCCCGCCGCTCTCGGCGTAGAAGGGCGTTTCCGCGACCATCACCTCGACCTCGCTTCCCTTCTCCGCACTCTCCACGCGGAGCCCGCCGATCAGCAGCGCGCGGATCTCCGAGCTCGCCTCGAGGGTCTCGTAGCCGCAGAATCTCGTGACCACCTCTGCTGCAATGCGCCCGTGCGCCTCTGCGATGGAGCCATCGCCACTTCCCTTCCACGCCTCGCGTGAACGCGCGCGCTGCTCGGCCATGGCTGCCTCGAAGCCCTGGTCGTCGGTCCTGAGATCGTGACTCCTCAGGATGTCCTGGGTGAGATCCACCGGAAACCCGTAGGTGTCGAAGAGCTTGAAGACGACGGCACCGGGAAGCACCGAGCCACCCCGCTCCACAACCTCGCGAATCTCATCCTCCAGCAGCGCAAGCCCCTTCGAGAGCGTCTCGAGAAAGCGCTCCTCCTCGCGCCGGATCCGATCGGTGATGTAGGCGCGGCGCTCCGCCAGCTCCGGAAAGGCTCCGCCCATCTCGTCGATCACCGCATCGGCCACCGAGTGCAGGAAGGGCCGGTCCACGCCGAGCAGTACTCCGTGACGCGCCGCCCGGCGCAGGATCCGACGCAGCACGTAGCCGCGTCCCTCGTTCGCCGGCAGCACGCCATCGCCGATCAGGAAGCCCCCGGCGCGGGCGTGGTCCGCGACCACCCGGAGTGACACGTCCTTCTCCGGATCCTCCCCGAGGCAGACCCCCGAGAGTTCCTGAGCACGGGCGAGGATGGCCGCGAAGAGGTCGATCTCGTAGACGCTCGGAACCCCCTGCAGGATGCAGGAGACCCTTTCGAGACCCGCCCCCGTGTCGACCGAGGGCTTGGGAAGCGGCGCCATCTCGCCGGAGGAGTCACGGCTGAACTGCATGAAGACCAGGTTCCAGAACTCGAGCCAGCGTCCGCACTCACAGGAGGGATCGCAGACGGCACTCGTGCACTTCCCGGTGGGCCCACGGTCCAGGTGGATCTCGGAGCAGGGGCCGCAGGGCCCGATGTCACCCATGGCCCAGAAGTTCTCATCCTCGTCGAGGCGAAAGACCTTGTCCGCGGGGAGGCCGATCTCCTTCTCCCAGATCCGGGCGGCCTCGTCGTCCTCGCGGAAGACGCTCACGGCGAGCCGCTCCTGCTCCAGACCAAAGATCTCGGTCACGAGCTCCCATGCGAATTGGATCGCCTCGACCTTGAAGTAATCGCCGAAGGAGAAGTTCCCGAGCATCTCGAAGAAGGTGTGGTGTCGCTGGCTCCGGCCGACCTCCTCGAGGTCGTTGTGCTTCCCGGAGACGCGCATGCACTTCTGGGAGGTGGCGGCCCGCTTGTATTCACGACTCTCCTCGCCGAGGAACAGCCGCTTGAAGGGAACCATCCCCGCGTTCACGAAGAGCAGCGTCGCGTCGCCCTCGGGGACGAGGGAGGCGCTGGGCAGGCGCCGGTGCGCCTTCGCCTCAAAGAAGCTCAGGAAGGCTTCGCGAATCTCCTTCGCCGAGTGCGGAACGGCCGCCATCGAGAGGACTCCAGGTACAGGTAAGTACCCGAAGATACAGGAAGATTCTGCCGCGGAAAGGTCCCGGGCTCGCGACCAGATGCCGGGGCTAGAAGCGCTCGATGAAATCCGCTTCCGCAGCGCCGGAATTCTCGGCACTGTCCTCGGCGGACTTCTCCTCCTCCTCCTTGCCCTCGAATTCGTCCCACGTGCCGTCGGAGGTGGAGGCGATGCCGCGGAAGCGGAGCGCGAAGTCGTCCGGGTTGGAGACGTGCTTGAGCGCCTCCTCGTAGGTCACCAGCTCGTGCTTCACCAGGTGCATCAGGCTCTGATCGAAGGTCTGCATGCCGTAGGTGGTGAAACCCTTGGCGATGGCGTCGGGCAGCTCCTTGGTGCGCTCCTTGTCGGTAATGCACTCGCGGATTCGGGCCGTGGAGACCATCACCTCGAGGGCGGGGACCCGCCCCTTGCCGTCGGCCCGGGGCACGAGACGCTGGGAGAGCACCGCCTTCAGGATCGATCCCAGCTGGAGACGGATCTGCTTCTGCTGGTAGGGCGGGAACACGGAGATGATCCGGTTGATGGTCTCGGTCGCATCGAGGGTGTGGAGCGTGCTCATCACCAGGTGCCCGGTCTCGGCGGCGGTGATGGCGGTCTCGATGGTCTCGAAGTCGCGCATCTCGCCCACGAGAATCACATCGGGATCCTGCCGGAGGGCCGCGCGCAGGGCGTTGGCGAAGCTCTGGGTGTCGACGCCAATCTCGCGCTGGTTCACCAGGGAACGGCGGTCGCGGATCAGGAACTCGATCGGATCCTCGATCGTCATGATGTGACAGGTCCGGTTCGAGTTGATGTGATCGATCATCGCCGCGAGGGTGGTCGACTTGCCGGAGCCGGTGGTTCCGGTGACGAGGACGAGCCCGCGGTTCTCCATGGAGATTCTCTCGATCACCTTGGGCAGGAAGAGTTGAGCGATCGACTTGACTCCGAAGGGGATGACACGGAAGACAATGCCCATGGTGCCGCGCTGCTGAAAGATGTTCACGCGGAAGCGACCGAGCCCGGGGATGCCGTAAGCCAGGTCGCACTCACGGGCCTCCTCAAAGCGCGCCTTCTGCACCGGATTCATCAGGGAGAAGGCTGTCTTCTGCATGTATTCGGGCACCAGGCGCTCACCGTTCTTGAGCGGAACCAAGGCGCCGTCCAGGCGAAACATGGCAGGAAGACCGCTCTTGAGGTGAATGTCCGAGGCCCCGCCCTTGAGGGCGATCTTCAGGATCTCGTTCAGCTCCATCACTCGGGTCCTCTTGGTGGTCTCGACCTGTTGCGTCCGCAGTCGTTTCGACCGTTTGAACGGTCTTCTTGAGAAGACCCTGGCCAGGGGCGAGCCTCCCCAAGGGGTAGGTTCATCCTCAGGTTCCCCTTTGCTAACGCCGATTGGGCACGAGGGGGGGGGAATGCCCATGAGCCCGCGACTTGGGCTGGCCGGACTCCTGTCCTCGCTGCTGATCGGCTGTGTTCCGCTGCCCGTCCAGGTGGCGGGACCGGTGGAGGATCTCGCTCTCGACCCGACCGGTCGCCGGGTCGCCTTCAGCGTCCGGACCCGGGACCGAATCGACGTCTGGGTCTCGGACTCCCGAGCCGCTCTAGAGGCGCAGCCGGAAAGGCTACAAATCTAGCTCGGGGCCTCCGCGGCGCTCTCCTCCCCCTGCACGGGCACCTGCCGCTTGAGCCCCTTCGCCGAGTACACCGCGTCGGCGATGCGCTCCCTGATGCCCGGATTCTCGATCAGGAAGCGCCGGGCGTTCTCGCGGCCCTGGCCGATGCGATCGCCCTCGTACGAGTACCAGGAGCCGCTCTTCTCCACGACGTCGCAGGTCACGCCGAGATCGATGAGATCCCCCTCCCGGGAGATCCCCTGGTTGTAGAGAATGTCGAACTCCGCCTGCCGGAACGGGGGGGCCACCTTGTTCTTCACCACCTTGACGCGGGTGCGGTTGCCCACCACCTCGTCGCCATCCTTGATGGCGGCGATGCGACGCACGTCGAGCCGCATGGAAGCGTAGAACTTGAGGGCGTTGCCGCCGCTGGTCGTCTCCGGGTTGCCGAACATGACGCCGATCTTCATGCGGATCTGGTTGATGAACATCACCGTCGTGTTCGACTTGGACACCGTACCCGTGAGCTTGCGAAGCGCCTGGCTCATGAGCCGCGCCTGCAGACCCACGTGGATGTCGCCCATCTCTCCCTCGATCTCGGCCCGGGGCACCAGCGCCGCCACCGAGTCGATCACCACCACGTCGACGGCACCGGAGCGGAGCAACACGTCGGTGATCTCCAGGGCCTGCTCCCCCGTGTCGGGCTGGGAGACCAGCAACTCCTCCACCTTCACACCGAGTCTGCGAGCGTAGTTGACGTCCAGGGCGTGCTCGGCATCGATGAAGGCCGCCACGCCACCGGTCTTCTGGACTTCTGCCACGCCGTGCAGCGTGAGGGTGGTCTTGCCGCTGGCCTCGGGGCCGAAGATCTCCACCACGCGTCCCCGCGGATAGCCGCCGATGCCGAGAGCCAGATCCAGGCTCACCGAGCCGCTCGAGAAGACACCGATTTCCCGGTTGATGGCATCCTCGTTCATGGTGAGGATGGCGCCCTTCCCGAACTGCTTCTCGATGGTCGAGACCGCCATCTGGATGGCCTTCTTCTTCCCATCCCCGCGGTCCGCGCTTCGTTGGTTGATCGCCATGAGTTCTCCTTGGAATGATTGAATTCAGGGTGAGTTCATCCGTGCGGGGACCCGTTACGGGAGTCCGCCTTCGCTCGTCCTTGGCTCGCTGCCTGCGCCCTCACCAGGGCTGCGTCCTCGCAGTGCGATTCGCTCCAGGGGTGCATAGACGGCGCCGGTGCGACGCAGATCGCTCTGGAAGAGCACGATCTCGCCGACAGGAAACGCCGGGCAATCGATTGCGGCCTCTCCGCTGACGGACGGAAAGCGCCGATTGCGAACGCGTCCCAGGGTGAGATGCGCCCGAAAGCGACGCCGCTCCGCTGGAAGGCCCGCCGCCGCGACACCGTGCTCGACCCGCTCCGCCAGGGAGGTGAGGGTCGCCTCCGGCTCGACGGCGAGCGCGATCACGCGGGGATTCCGCGGGGAGGGAAAGACCAGCGCGCCGTCGAGGTGGATCGCGAAAGGAGCTAGCGGCGCAACCTGTTCGGTCACGCGCTGAGCGATCTCACCGATGGCCTCGCGGGCGACATTGCCGAGAAAGCGCAGGGTCAGGTGATAGCCTTCGGGGCGCACCCAGCGAACGCCCTCCCCTCTGTCCGATCCGCGCAGGCGGCCCGCCAGCTGCGCAGCCGCCTCGCGGGCCTCTTCCGACAGCGCCACGGCGAAGAAGGTACGCACGCGCTCGTTCATCGCGACCTCCGGAGGTAGCGGAGCGCTACCCGCTCCTCGCCGAGAAGGGCTCGCCGGACCCAATCGAGGGCGACCTGAGCCGTCGCCATGCGGTGACGGGAGCGATCCAGGGGAAACTCGAACTCCTGGGCGGCCGTCTCTCCACCGTCGGAAAAGCCCACCCACACCAAGCCCACGGGCTTCTCGTCGCTGCCACCGCCGGGCCCCGCGATGCCGGTGGTGGAGACGGCCAGATCTGCGCCGAACCGCTCGCGGGCTCCCTCCGCCATGGCGAGCACCACGGGCTCGGAGACCGCACCATGCTCCCGCAGGATCTGTTCCGGGACGCCCAGGAGCGCGACCTTCGCCCGGTCCGAATAGGTGACCGCGCCGCCGAGAAAGTAATCGGAGGCGCCGGGCACCGCGGTGATGCGCTCGCCGAGAAGACCCCCCGTACAGGACTCGGCCACGGCGAGGGTCTTGCCCCGCTCGCGCAGCAGCCCGCCCACCACCTCCTCCATGGTCTCGGCGTCGCTGCCGTAGACCAGGGGACCGAGCCGCTCCCGAATCGCATCACAGATCCGCGCCAGCTTCGTCTCGGCCTCGGAGGCCGTGTCACCCCGGACGACGGGGCGGAGATAGTTGTCGGGAAACGCCGTCCGGAAGCCGAGGCTCACGCCGTCCTCCCGGGCGATGTCGGCGAGCTCCTCGTCGAGATTCGATTCGCCGATGCCGAAGGTGCGCAGCAGGGCGGCCCGGACCACCGGGCGACCCTCGGCGCCCGCCAGGCGCTTGGAGATCCGCGGGAGGACCTGCTCGTCCATCATCCGCTGGAGCTCGCGGGGCACGCCGGGCATGCAGAAGAGCAGGGTCCCGGATTCCTCGAGCAGGCAACCGGGCGCCGTTCCGATCGGATTCGGAAGCACCTCGGCGCCCTCCGGGAAGCTCGCCTGCTTTGCGTTGTTCGGGGCCATCTCCCTGCCGAAGCGGGCGAAGAAGGCCTTGATCTCCTCGAGGGAGGCTCGATCCACCTGGAGCCTGCGCCCGAAGGTTCTGGCGAGCGCCTCGATGGTGAGGTCGTCGCGTGTCGGCCCGAGACCCCCGGAGACGAGGGTGATGTCGCTTCGCGCCGCAGCGCGACGCAATGCGTCTTCCATGTCCACCGGATCGTCGCGAACCGAGGCGTGGAAACGGGTCTCGATGTCGAGGCTCAAGAGCCGGTCGGAGAGGAAGGCCTTGTTGGAGTCGACGATCTCGCCGCGCAGAAGCTCGTCGCCGATGGTGAGAATCTCGGCCCTCACGACAGCACCGCCACCGCCGCCCCCAGCACTATTGCTGCGAGAATGCCCGCGACGAGGTCATCCATCATCACGCCCACTCCGCCCGCGAAGCGCCGTTCCGCCCATCGGACCGGCCCCGGCTTCCAGATATCGAAGCACCGGAACAGGACGAATCCGGTCACAAGAGCGGCGGGAGATCGCGAAGATCCCAGAACCAGCAGCGGCGCGAATGTCAAGAGCTGTCCCGCCACCTCGTCGATCACGATGCGTCCGTCGTCCTCGCGCCCGAATACCCGCTCTGCCGTATCCGCAGCCCAGATTCCCAGGAAGAACAGGGCCACCAGGGTGAGGCTGAATTGCCAGAGCCCCACTGGCGAAAATAACACGAAAATTCCCACTGCGAGAGCCGAGCCCCAGGTTCCTGGAGCAACGGGCAGGTAGCCGGTGCCGCCGCCGCTGGCCAAGGCCAGCGCCAGGAACCGCACAAAGCGCTGTACACGCGCCGATTCCCTTTTGTTTTCGGTGTGTTGAGGCGTTGCGATGGCGATTCTGCTCGGGGCCGCGAAGGATGGGAGCCGCCTCGGCGGGGGGAGCCGGACGGCTGGGGAAACAGTACTCCCGTTGGCATTCCCGTGCGAGGGAAATCCCCCGGAATTGCGATGAAATCCCATCGGGCCGGGGTCAAGAGAGGGGGGAGACCGGACGATCAGGGGCGGGACGGTACACCCCTCGGAGCACCGGATGGACCTGGCCGACCTCTTCGAACCCGAAGCAGCGGAGGATGGACGCTCCGCGTCCGATCTCGCCACGCTCCTCGTGGATCTGGGGCGGGTAGTGAAGGGCCGTACGTTCTACGGGCCAGCTGACCCGAAGCTGGCCGCGCTCTTCCAACGCGGGCTTCGGGCCTGGCAGGGCGACCTGAATCGCCATGGCGCGCTCGAGCTGGAGGTGGGTCCGGCGGGCTTCTGGTCACCCCGTTCCCGCTCTGCGATCGCGCGCAGCGAACTCGGGGGCCTCGCCGCCGAGTTCTCCGCCCGGGGCGTGCGTCGCGTTCGCTTCGAGAAGGACATCGATGCCGAGGCTCTCGCCGCTTTCGTCGAGCTTCTCGCCAGCGATCGCGCCGTCGTCGAGGAGAGTGGGGGATTCGAGCGCGCGCTCTACGCCCGGGTGCCCGCCGGGATCGTGGTGAATGGAGCGCCCCCGAAGCTCGAGGCGGAGGAACCGGAGCCGGCGGAGAAGTTCCCCGTCGAGGGAGACCCCGAGGAGGAAACCTTCGAGCTCCTGGAGGAGGACGAGAGTCGGCCGTTGGCAGGGGATCCCGAGCCTTCCGGCACCCCCGACGAAGTGTCCGATCATCAGCACCCTGCCGGGCATCGCGAGACTCCGACGGCCCCGCAGCGCTCGCGAACCGAGGAGCTCGACGAGGCGCCGCTCGAGCGCGCGATCCCCGATACCCGGAGCGCCGAGCTGGTCGACCTGCTGCGCGAGATGGACGACTGCGACGATCGCTTCAAGTACGGGGACCTCGTCCCTCGGGTGGTGATGATCGCCGAACGGCTCTCCGGGGAAGGACGCCTCGACGAGAGCTACCGGGTGATTCTCGAGCTGGCGCGTCACGCTGGTGACGATTCCAAGCGACCGGCGAGCCAGGCGGCGCTCGCTGCCGAGTATCTCTCCAGTCTCGTCACCGACATCCGGCTCGAGGACCTGATCGATCGGGCCTCCGCGCCAGGCGCCGAGGCGAGCGTCCGGGCGACCCAGGTCTTGCTCCAGCTGGGAGAAGAGGTGGTTCCGGCGCTTTTCGAGGCGGCGGTGCGGGCACCTGATCCGGATCGGCGCGGGCAGATGAACGGAATCCTGATCGCCATGGGCGAGAAGAACCTGCCCACGCTGCTCGACGCCATGGACGGCTGCGAGCCCGAGCGCGTGCGAAGTGCGATCCGAATTGCGGGCGAGAGCCAGAATCCCGGCGCGGTGCCCCGGCTGGCGGAAATCCTGGCCTGCGACAACGCGGTGCTCCGCGAGGAAGCCGGCAAGGCGTTGGTGCGGATCGGAGACCCGAGCGCCCTCGAGGTGCTGATCTCTGCGCTCGACAGCAGCATCGCCGGCGTTCCCGCGCTCGCCGCCTACTGTCTCGCTGCCTCGGCGAGCGAGCGCGCGGTGGATCCCCTCTTGCACGCGATGCACGAGGCAATCCGATCGCGTCGGACCGAGCTCGCCCGCGAAGCGATCCGCGCCCTGGGTCGCCTGGCCCACCCCGAGGCGACCGGGGATCTGGCAGAGCTCTTGCTGAGCAAGAGCATCCTCAAGCGCAGACGCCTGCGTGAACTCAAGGTCGCCGCGGCGAGCGCCCTCGGTCGGATCCCGGGCGACGACGCGGTAGGGGCACTGGCTCAGGCCGCCCGGAGTCGTGACCGCCAGCTGCGCCGGGCGGCCCAGACCGCTCTCGACCGACGCGCGCAGGCCCTCACCAGCGGCTGACCGAGCCGTGAAGCCCACTGCGAGCTTCACGAATCATCCGGGCTAGCATCCCACCAAGTGGCGTGCACACTGGGTATCGATCACGGCAGCAAGCGCATCGGCCTCGCGATTTCGGATCCCGGCGGGACGATCGCGCTGCCGGCTGGAACGCTGGAGAGTCGAGGGCTCGAGCGTGATCTCGCCGCCATCCGGGAAGTCGTCGAGGCGCGCCAGGTGGAACGGATCGTGGTGGGACTCCCCCTGCACATGGACGGGCGCCCCGGCCGCCAGGCCGAGGCAGCGCGAGAGTTCGCGGAGCGCCTCGCCGAGGAGTTCGGCCTCCCCGTCGATACCATTGACGAGCGCTGGACGACGCGGGAAGCGGAACGCGCGCTCCGGGCAACGGGTCGCAGAGGAAGAGAGAAGCGCGCGCGGATCGACTCCGTAGCGGCCGCGTTGCTCCTGCGCACGTACCTGGAGCGCGAGGGCAAGAGGTGAGCGCACGCCGACTCCTGCTCGCTGCTGCGCTCCTGCTCGCTGCTGCGGCGGTCGGTACGGGCATCTTCCTGCTTCACTGCCTCTCGCCCGTCGCCGGGAGCGAGCGATGGGCCCAGTTTCAGGTGCGACCCGGGGTGAGCCTCGCCGCGGTCGCGCGGGATCTCGAGCGGGAGCACCTCGTCCGGCGCGGCTGGGCCTTCGAAGCTGTGGCGCGCTGGCGGGGGTTGGCGGGGGAGCTCCGGGCCGGCGAGTACGATCTCTCACCCCATCTCACCCCGCGTGAGATCCTCGAGCGGATCGCCAAGGGCCAGGTCCGAACCCACCGGATCGTGATTCCAGAGGGGCTGAAGGCGGCCGCGATAGCGCGGCGGCTCGAGGACAGTCACCTGGCGGACGCGCGGGAGTTCCTCGCCGCCGTCCGATCTCGGGAGCTGGTGAACGAGTTCGACGTCGAGGGCGAATCCCTGGAGGGCTACCTGTTCCCGGAGACCTACCACCTGGCGCGGGGGCTCCCGGCGAGCGAGATCGCCCGCGCCATGGTGGCCCAGTTCCACGCCATCTGGCCGGAGATCGCGCCGAGGAGCGAGGCTCTCGGCTTCTCCATGCTGGAGACCGTCACCCTGGCCTCGATCGTCGAGAAGGAGACCGGGGCAGCCGAGGAACGCTCGCTGATCGCCGCCGTCTTGCACAACCGATTGCGGCGCGGAATGCGGCTGGAGACGGATCCGGCCGTCATCTACGGCATCCCCGACTTCGACGGAAATCTCCGGCGCTCTCATCTCGAGGACACCCGCAACACGTACAACACCTACCAGATCCCCGGTCTGCCACCGGGTCCGATCGCGAATCCCGGGGCCGCCTCCCTGCGCGCCGCCGTGGAGCCCGCCGACTCGAGCCATCTCTACTTCGTCTCGCGGAACGACGGAACCCACCAGTTCTCGACCAGCCACGCGGAGCACGCGGCCGCGGTGGAGCGCTTCCAGAAGAGGAGAGGGAGGCCGCCGCAGCGGCATTGAGCCCGCAGCGCCGTCGGCGCTCAGGCGATCGCGACCTCTCTTAGCAGGTCGAGGTTGTCGAGGGCGCGGCCAGCACCATGGACCACGGCGGAGAAGGGATCCTCGCTGCGCAGGATCGGGAGCTTCGTCTCCTGGCGCAGCACCTGGTCGAAATCCTTGAGCAGCGATCCGCCGCCCACGAGCATGATTCCGCGGTCGACGATGTCGGCGGCGAGCTCGGGCGGAGTCCGCTCGAGAGTGAGGTGAACGGTTTCCACGATCTGCCCGATGGGCTCGATCAGGGCCTCGCGGATCTCGTCGCTCGTCGTCACCACGACCTTCGGGATACCGGCAACCAGGTCGCGTCCCTTGATCTCCATGGTGGCCGTCTTGCTGGTGGGCGAGGCGGCGGCGATGGAGATCTTCACCTCCTCGGCGGAGCGCTCACCGATGAGCATGTTGTACTTGCGCCTCACGTAGGTGATGACCGCCTCGTCCATGGCATCGCCACCGCAGCGGATCGATCGAGAGGTCACGATGCCCGAGAGCGAGATCACGGCGACGTCCGTGGTGCCGCCGCCGACGTCCACGACCATGTTGCCCGTGGGCGCGGTGACGTCGAGGCCCGCCCCGATGGCTGCGGCCATGGGTTCCTCGATCAGGAAGACCTCGCGGGCACCCGCCGAGAGGGCGGACTCGCGGACCGCGCGTTTCTCCACGCTGGTGATGCAGGGCGGCACGCAGATCACGATGCGTGGGCGAACCAGTTTGCGCCGGTTGTGAGCGCGCTGGATGAAGTAGCGAAGCATTGCCTCGGTGATCTCGAAGTCGGCGATCACTCCATCCTTGATGGGGCGAATCGCCCGGATGCCAGCCGGAGTCCGGCCGAGCATCTCCTTCGCCTCGTGACCCACAGCGAGAACCCTCTCATCGCGCCCGTTCGACTCCTTGACAACGGCCACCACGCTTGGCTCGGAGCAGATCAGCCCCTTGCCGCGCACGTAGACCAGCGTGTTGGCCGTCCCGAGATCGATGGCCAGGTCACTCGAGAAGATTCCTGCGATCGAATCGAAGATCATGGCGCCGTCTCTCACGTGAAGAACGCGGGCGCACGAAGCGCCTTCCCCTCACGTATCGGCGGCGAGGTGCAGAAGTTGAGCGAGATCACATCGAGGGAGGGGGGATTTGCCGTCGGAGGTGGTGAGCGGGATCACGGCTCACGGTCGCGTCGAGGACCCTCTTCCACCAGGGCCTGGAGGGAATCGATTTGCTCGCGGACCACCCCGACCTGATCGCCGACCTCGGAGAGATGCTGGTCGTAGACCCGCAATTCGGCCTGCGCGCGGCCGAGGGCGGTCCGGGTCGCCTCCAGGGACGCCGCCAGCTCACGCGTCTCCCGCACCTGGAAGAACCAGCCCAGGGCAGAGACGACCAGGGCCACCGCCAGGACCCAGAACAGCGCCCTTCCGCCCCGTCGCCCGGGCGTGGTGCGCCGCCCGGCGTCGGGGGAAGGTTCGGGTTCTTCGGGAACTGCAGCGAGTCGGGGGTGCTGGTCGGACATGCCTAGGACTGTATCACGAGTTTCGAGAGGCTGGTCTTGCGAAGGTTGGTCTTCTGAATGGTGCGGACCAGCTCCGCCACCTTCTCCGTGTCCGTCTCGAAGGGATTGTTGCAGATCACGCGCACGTTCAGCAGGTTGCCCAGGCGAATGTTCGACCAGTCGAGGTCGTACTGGATGCCGTTCTGCCGTGCCAGCTTGATGAATTCGCCGCGCATGCGAGCACGCGTGTCCGCCGGGGGCTCGGTCTTGGCCTTGATGATCTCCTCGTCGTTCAAGACCCGATCCACCGCGCCCTTCCGCTCCAGGAGGTAGTAGAGACCCCGGTTTACGCGGATGTCGTGATACTGCAGGTCGAGCATGAAGACCCGCGGATCGCTCCAGCGCGAGCCCCTCTTCTCGATGAAGGATTCGATCATCTTCCTCTTGATGAGCCAGTCGACCTTCTTCGAGAGCTTGTCCGGCTCGGTGTCGAGGCAGTCGAGCACATACTGCCACATGTCGACGGCTTCGCGGAGTTCGTCGCTCACCGGGTACTGCTCGACGTACTTCTGCGCCATCTCGCAGTACTCCCGCTGGATTTCGATGGGTGAGTACTCGCGGCCATTGTCGAGGCGCAGCCTTCGCTTGCAGGTCGTGTCGTAGGAGATGTCCTTGATCGCCTTGACCGGGTTTCGGAGCGTGAAGTCCTTGTTGATGTAGTTGTCCTCGATCATCTGGAGGACGACCGTGCACGAACCGATCTTGACGAAGTTCGTGTATTCGGACATGTTCGAATCGCCCACGATGACGTGGAGCCGTCGGTACTTCTCCCGGTCGGCGTGCGGTTCGTCTCGGGTGTTGATGATGGAGCGATCATTCGTCGTGGTACCCGAGATCTTCTGGTAGATGTGCTGGGCCCGCTGGCTGATGCAGTAGTGGACCCCGTCCTGGGTCTGGAAGACCTTTCCCGCTCCGGTGTAGATCTGGCGAGTCACCAGGAACGGGATCAGCTGCTCGGCCAGGTAGTAGAAATCGACGTCGCGATCCACGAGGTAGTTCTCGTGGCACCCGTAGCTGTTGCCGACGAAGTCCGTGTTGTTCTTGAAGATCGAGAGCTTCCCGGCGATCCTCTCCTCGCGGATCTTCTCCTCGGCGTAGCCCTGGAGGTCCTCGAGGATTCGCTCACCGGCCTTGTCGAACACGATGAGCTGCCGGGGTGACGAGCACTCCGGCGTGGCGTACTCGGGGTGGCAACCGGTGTCCTGGTAGAAGCGCGCCCCGTTCTCGAGGAACACGTTCAGGAAGTGCTCGGTCGTGATCAGCTTCTCGAAGAGGAAGCGAATCGCCTTCTCGACCGGAAGCGTCTTCCGCCCCTCGGGCGTGAAGATGATGCCGTACTCGGTCTCGACTCCGTAGATTCGCTTCTGCAAGACAGTCTCGATCGCTTGCGGGAGGGGATCTAGGCTCCCAGTAGACCCCTTACGTCATCGGCAGAAAGACGCCTGAACTTTCGACGCCCCCGCTCGCTCTCCAGGAGACAGGCCTCGAGGCTCTCCGGCTCCAGCTCCGGGCTGCCGTTCTCGGCCCTCTGGAGGGCATCCCGGCCCAGCCGCAGCGCGTCCCCGGGGGGTAAGCCGGTGCGGAAGTTGGATTCCATGTGGCCCTGTATGGCGTCGTCACTCCCGCCGATCACACAGAAGCCGGTCTGGTCCTGGATGGTTCCGTCGAAGCCCACCTGGTAGAGCGCATTCGTCTCGTGGCCGGCGAACTGGGGATCCCCCACCTCCGCCACCACGATCTCCACCTCGAAGGGTTTGATCGAGCGATTGAACTCCTCCCCGATGGCCTGCGAGTAGAGGTTGGCCAGGGCCTTGCCCCGTACGTCGTCGCGGCTGAAGCGGTAGCCCTCCACGTCGGCCCACTGGATCCCCATCTTCCGCAGGCGATCGAACTCGCTGAACTTGCCCACACCAGCGAACGCGATGCGGTCGTAGATCTCGCCGATCTTCGACAGCTTGAACGGGTTCTCGGCGAGCAGGAGGATTCCACCGTCGTACTCGAGGGTGACAAGGGACTTGCCGCGAGCGATGCCCTTACGGGCAAACTCGGCCTTGTCCTGGGTCATTTGTTCCGGATTGACGTAATACGGGAACGCCATGACTACTCCACTGGACGCCGGCGGCCGTCGATGATGGACTGATGGACCCCCGCGACCTGCGGATCGGAGATCTCCTCGATTCCCTTGGAGGTACAGGTCTTCACCCGGGGGTAGATCCCGCGCACGGCGTCCACGCCACCGGTGCCGCGGTCCTCGTCCGCGGCATCGGCGAGTGCCTCCAATACCATGGCCAGGGCCTCCTCGCGGTTCGCGCCCGGCTTGAAGCTCTTCTTGAGGGACTCGCGGGCGAAGAGCGAGCCGGAACCCACGCTATCGTACTCCTTCTCCTCGTATCGCCCCCCGGTCACCTCGTATCTCCAAAGCCGACCGACCTGTCGCCTGCGGTCGTAGCCGGCGAAGATCGGAACCACCACCAGACCCTGCATGGCCGCGGGCAGATTCTGCTTGATGAGATGGGCCAGCGTGTTGGCCTTGCCCTCGAGTTCGAGGGGCTCTCCCTCGATCTTCTCGTGGTGCTCGAACTGGATGCCCAGGAGGCGCGCCATCTCCATGGCCGGCCCCGCCGCACCGGCGATGGCCATCAGCGAATAGTCGTCGGTGGCGAAGACCTTCTCGATTTCGCGCGACGCCACGCGGTATTCCATGGTGGCGAGCCGATCGCCTGCCACCATCGCGCCCTCCGCGAAGCGCAGACCAATCACCGTCGTGCCGTGCGCTACGGCCGGAACTTCCCCCACCGCCGCGGCGAAGAGCCGGTCCCCCTTGGGCGAGAGATGCGGGTATTCACTCTCCAGCAGCTCCATGAAGCTGGAGCCGTTGTAGCCATCCCGGAACCGCACGAGACATCCCCTCCATCTTGCGGGCTCCGGCGGCTCTCACTCGCCCCCGCGCTGAACGTAATTCTTGACGAACTCTTCCGCGTTCTCTTCCAGGACCTCGTCGATCTCGTCGACCAGCGCGTCCATTTCTTCCTTGAGCTTCTCGCCCTTCTTGGCGAGCTTCTGCGGCCCCCCTCCGGACTCCGCCGGATCGGCGCCACCACCGCCCTTGGGCTTCTGCTTCTGCGGCGATTCCGCAGCCATGGCGAAGGAGAGAAGCCCGGCGTCGAGAGGGTTCGCCAGAGTCGCCTTCTTTCGCATCATTTCTTCTTCTCCAGGTCCGGAATCTCAGGTCCGAAGGTTCTTGACGAGGTCGGCAGCAGTCTGCGACTGCTCGAACAACTCTTCGACATGGGCTCTCGACCCCTTGAGAGGTTCAGCCATCATGATCCGCTTGATCGGATCTTCGCCGATCCCGAATGAGATCGAATCCCAGTTGACACCGAACACTTCTCCTCCGTATCGCTTCAAGCAATGGCCGCGGAAGTAGGCCCGCGTATCCTCCGGTGGCTCCGTGATCGCCGTCGTGATCTCCGCATCGGTCACGACCCGCTCCACTTTTCCCTGCCTCTCTAGAAGATAGTACAAACCCTTGTCCCGGCGCAGGTCGTGGTATTGGAGATCCAGCATCTGGACCCGGGGTGACTCCCAGTCGATCCCCTTGCGATCCATGAAGTTCTCGATCATCACCTTCTTGATGACCCAGTCGATCTCGCCGCAGAGCTCGTCCGGATCGCGCTCGAGGGCGTCGAGCACGAATGCCCACTTGTCCAGTATATCCCCGGTCCAGCTCTCGCTTTCCCGGTTCTCCACGTACTCCCGCGCCATCTCGAGGAACGACCGCTGCACCTGCACTGCCGTCATGCGCTTGCCGTTTTGGAGCTCGATCTCCTTGGTGCAGGTGGGATCGTGGGACACCTCCTTGATGGCCCGGACGGGATCCTGAAGGGTCAGATCCTTGTCGATGGCGCCATCCTCGATCATGGAGAGCACGATCGCCGTCGCGCCGTTGCGCAGGTAGATCGTGTATTCGCTCATGTTCGCGTCGCCGACGATCACGTGTAGGCGGCGATACTTCTCACGATCGGCGTGGGGCTCGTCCCGCGTGTTGATGATCGGCCGCTTGACCATCGTGTCCAGCGCGATCTCCGTCTCGAAGAAATCCGCCCGCTGGGAGATCTGGAAGTCACACGGCTGCGCGCGATTCTCCGTGCCGACCTTTCCCGCACCGCTGTAGACCTGACGCGATACGAAGAAGGACATCAGGTGCTCCGCGATCTGCTTGAAGGAGGTGCGGCGGTCCATCAGATAATTCTCGTGGCAGCCGTAGCTGTTGCCCTTCCGATCGCTGTTGTTCTTGTAGATCAGCAACTGCGCGCCGCCGGGCAACAAGGTGTTGGCCTCGCGGCGAGAGACCTCCAGGATTCTCTCGCCTGCCTTCTCGTGCACGACGAGGTCGTAGGGATTGGTCACTTCGGGACAGGAATACTCGGGGTGAGCGTGATCGACGTAATACCGCGCGCCGTTCTCGAGGGTCTTGTTACGGGCGATGTTCTCCTGCTGGTTGGGAGTGTACTTCTCCCCGTCGACCTGGAATCCCCTCGCGTCTGCGAGGGGATTCTCCTGATCGTAGTCCCAGAGGATCTTGCTCGCTTGCTCCTCGCGGTAGGCGTTGACGAGCAGGACGCAGCTCGAAATGGGGTCGAAATCCCGGTCGTTCTTGACGGTGATCCCGTACTCGACCTCCGTCCCCATCACCTTCGGAATCGCCATCCATCCTCCGCGGGTCGCCGGGCATGTCGCATTCCCGGACGCAGAGCTACCCGCTGCCTCCCATCGCTCCAACGGTACCGGTCTAGAGATATTGACCAGAATCGACGTTCTCGATCGTTCGCTCCTTGCGGCTGATCCCCGTGATGAGGGTCCTGACATTGATGATGCGCTCGCCCTTCCGACCGGAGATGCGCGCCCAGTCGTCGGCGTTCGTCGTATTCGGAAGGTCCTCGTTCTCCTTGAACTCGTCATTCACCGCGTCGCGCAGGTCCTGCAACCTGATGCCGCGCTCCTCGTGATCGATGAATCGCTTCACGGCCTTCTTCTTGCCGCGGGCAACGATGTTCTCGATCATCGCTCCGCTGGCGAAGTCCTTGAAGTAGAAGATCTCGCGCTCGCCCTTGGCGTAGGTGACCTCGAGGAACTTGTTGTCCTCGCTCGTCGAGTACATCTTCTCGACCGTGTCGGCGATCATCCCGTCGACGATCTTCGCGGGATCACTGCCGTACTTCTCCTCTGTCTCTAGGTGAAACGGCAGATCACTCGTCAGGTACTTGGTGAAGATCTCGGTAGCGGCATCGCGATCCGGCCGGTTCACCTTGACCTTGAGGTCGAGGCGTCCGGGACGCAGCACCGCCGGATCGATGAGATCCTGACGATTGCTGGCACCGATCACGATCACGTTCTTCAGCGACTCGACGCCGTCGATCTCGGACAAGAACTGGGCGACGACCGTGGCCTCCATGTCCGAGGAGATGCCAGATCCCCGCATTCGGAAGAGCGAGTCCATCTCGTCGAAGAAGATGACGACCGGAACATCCTCGTTCGCCTTCTCACGCGCCCGCTTGAAGACCTCGCGGATCTTGTGCTCCGTTTCGCCGACGTACTTGTTGAGCAGCTCCGGACCCTTCACGTTGAGGAAGTAGGCCGGAGTCTCGTTACCAGTGCGCTCCCCGATGCTCTTGGCCAGGCTGTTCGCCACGGCCTTCGCGATCAGGGTCTTTCCGCAGCCCGGAGGGCCGTAGAGCAGAATGCCCTTTGGCGGCGAGAGTTGGTGCTCTTTGAAGACGGCCGGGTAGTTGTAGGGAAGCTCGATCGCGTCCCGCAGGATCTCGACCTGTTCGTCGAGACCTCCGATCCGGTCGTAGGTGACGTCCGGTACCTCTTCCAGGGCCACCTCCTCCACCGAGGACCTCGGCATCTTCTCGAAGGCGTACTGGGCGCGGGGGTCGATCAGAACGTTGTCGCCGACCTTGAGCCGCTCCTCTCGCAGGGGCGATGCGAGGGTCACCACCCGCTCGTCATCGGTGTGACCGAGGACGACGGCGCGCCCGTCGCCCAGCATGTCGACGATCGAGGCGATCTCGCCGCGGGAGGTGAAGCCCGATGGCTCGACCACGTTGAAGGCCTCGTTCAGAACCACGAGCTGGCCTTCCTGAAGGTGGGAAGTGTCGAGGCTCGGGTGGACGTTCACCCGCATGCGCTTGCCGTCGATGATGATCTCCGCGGTTCCGTCCTTGTTGGATCGCTGGAACAAACCGTAGCTGTTGGGGGGGGCGCAGAGCTTGTCGACCTCTTCCTTCAGGAGCTCGATCTGCTGCTTGGCCTCCTGGAGGATACCCACCAGCTTCTCGTTCTGGCGCTCCGCGTCGGTGAGCTGATCGCGCGTCAGGTGATAGCGTCGCCTGAGCGCCTCGTACTCCGCGAGCACCCGGTCGAGCCGGCGCCGGAACTCCGCCGAATCTCCGCCAAAGAATCGCATCGCTTCTCGCAAATCGTCGATTTCCTCTTGAATCGATCGTCTCATGACCCGCTCACGCTCCGAGTCGGGTTCATCGCCTTCGTGCGGCCCGGTGGACGAGATGCGACGCATCACATCCCGTACGAAACCTCTCCTGCCGGACTCCGAATCGAACTCGCTCATGAGGCCCTCTCCCGGTTCGCGCCCCCACCTTCACTGTGGGACCAATCGATTCCTTTGCAAGGGCTATGCCGCGACTGCACGACGAGATCCGGGGAAACACCGCACCCCCACCTCAGCTGCTGAAGCCGCTCCGCGTCTCGCGACTCGACCGCGGTTCGAACTTCCGGGGGGGGAGAGGGTCCGGATCCAGGCTCGAGTCTCCAAGCAACCTCCCACACGTGGCCCGAGGAGTCTCTCGCTTCCGATTTTCGGTACCCAGGACGCGCCAGGCAAGAGCCGAAAGGCCGCTTCGAGCTGAACTGGAGAGAACGCCGAACCCCCCGTTTTTTCAATCTTTTTCGACACTTCGAGTCTATCAGACGACCCTCCCCTGTCAACCGCCCCGAACACGCAAATCCGCGCGCAAGCTGACGTTTCCACGGGGATCCGACGCACGGTCTGCGCTGCCGGGCGAAGACCCCCCACGACCGGAGAAGGGGCTCTCCGTCGCCCCGGGGGCCAGTGCAGAGGGCCGTATGGAATCAATGCGTTAGTAGGATTTTCTGCGTGTAGGGTGCCGCTTCGCGATGCAATCCTACCGGTGAGTTGCCGCCATTTTGACGCATTCGTCGACGGTTCACCGCCTCGACGACAGAAATCGGCGCCCCGCCGAACTTTGCGGCACCCCGGCCACAGGGAGAATCCACGCTCATTTCTCTGACGAGCGGCGCAGGGCCGCACGCCCCCCGGGAGATCGGGGAGATGGACGCCGGCAGGGTCGGGGAATCGGAAGTCGCTCAGGGAGCGTCCGGGAGCGTCAGAACGCGGTCGTCTTCCGAGGGCTCGAAGCGGAACAAGGAATCATCAGGAGCGAGGTTTCGCTGCACGCTGTCGAACGCGACGTCCGTTCGGTTGCCGAAGAGGTCCAGCACCGCCGTCGCGAGAATGGCGCCGCTGGCCCTCTCGACACGCAGCTCCAGCCGCTCGTAGCTGGCGCTCTTCTTCGGCTGGAGATCCAGGGAGACCTCGTCCCCCTCGCAGGATTTCGCGCTGACGGAGAAGGACTCGAGGATCCGACCCTCGCCCAGAAGAAACTGGATCGCGGTGCCCGATAGAAAGCCCGCGTCGACGGAGAGCACCTGTACCTCCTTCAGCGCCGGATCGTAGATCCAAAGCGTCTCGCCGTCGCTCACCACGAGACTCGGCTCCGGGCTTTGGTAGACCCAGCGCATCCGTCCCGGCTTCGCAAAGACCACGTGACCCCGGTGGGGAGTCTCCTCACCGGGCACGGATCCCAGCGCCACGTTCCGGCTCGACTGGGAGAAGTCCGCGTGGAGGTCGCGGACTCCCTCGTAGTACCCCTGTATCCGAAGAGCCACCTCTTCTGCGCAGCCGGGCGGCTGCTCCGCCTCACCCCCCGCCGACGCGGTTTCGGCTCCCCCCAGCAGCAGGAGGACGGCTCCGACCACACCAACGCCGGAGATGGCGCGGCGTCTCCGGGATGTACGACGTTCAGACATCTTCGGCACCGATGGGGCTCACGTAGACTTCGCGGGGCCTGGTTCCCTCCTGGGGGCCGACGACTCCCTCTGCTTCCATCTGCTCGATCATCCGCGCCGCTCGGTTGTAGCCGACCTTCAGCCGACGCTGAAGATAGGAAATCGATGCGTTGCGCGACTCGGCCACGATCTCGAGGGCCCGATCGTAATGCTCGTCCGTGTCCTCCGCACGGGACTCCGTCGCCGCGCTCTCTTCCTCGAGACGCACCAGATCCTCGTCGAAATTCGGCGCCCCCTGAGCGCGCAGGAATTCCGCCAGACCGGCGACCTCGCGCTCGGAAACGAACGAACCGTGAAGACGCTGAAGCTTCGAGGTACCGGGCGGCAGGAACAGCATGTCGCCCTGGCCGAGGAGGTGCTCCGCACCGCTCTGGTCGAGAATGGTTCGCGAGTCGACCCGGGACGAGACCTGGAACGAGATGCGCGCCGGGAAGTTCGCCTTGATGATGCCCGTCAGCACGTCGACGCTCGGACGCTGGGTCGCCAGGACGAGGTGGATGCCCGCGGCCCGCGCCATCTGAGCCAGCCGCTGAAGCGACTCCTCCACGTCTCGCGCAGAGACCACCATCAGATCCGCCAGCTCGTCGATCACCACCAGGATATAGGAGAGGCGTCGGTAGCCGATCTCGCAGCCCTCTTCCTCGCCGGGCCGGGGTCGAAGGCGGAAGCTCGTGTTTCCCGCTGCGATCTCTTCGTCGACGCGTTGGTTGAACTGGGCGATGTTGCGGACCCCGAGCGCCGCCATCAGCTGGTAACGCTCTTCCATCTTGATGACGACGCCCTTGAGGGCAGCGGCCGCCCGTTTCGGATTGGTCACTACGTCGGCGATCAGGTGCGGAATGCCCTCATAGATCGAAAGCTCGAGGAGCTTTGGATCCACGAGCAGGAGCTTCACCTCGTCGGGTGTCGCGCGAACGAGTATCGAGCAGAGCAACGAGTTCAGGAACACGCTCTTGCCCGTTCCCGTGGCGCCCGCGACAAGGAGGTGGGGCATCGCCGTCAGATCCGCCTCCACGGGGTTGCCGAAGATGTCCTTGCCAAGCGGCAGGGTGAGCTTCGATGCGCTCGCGCGAAAGGACCTGGCTTCGATCAGATCGCGGATGTAGACCACGTCGCGTTCCGGGTTGGGGACCTCGATGCCGACGACGGGCTTGCCGGGGATCGGCGCGATGATGCGAATCGAAAGCGCGCGAAGTGCCAGCGCGAGATCATCCGAGAGACTGGTGATCCGGTTCACCTTGACGCCGGGCGCCGGCTCGAACTCGTACATCGTGATGACCGGCCCCGGGTGAACGGTCACCACGCGCCCCTTCACACCGAAATCCTGAAGCTTCTTCTCGAGGATCCGAGAGTTCATGATCAGACTGTCCCGGTCCCAGCCACGCGCACTGGCGGGCGGCTCCCGGAAGATCTTGGTATCCGGTCGCTGGTAGGGACCGACGGCGGTGACCTCGGAGAAGGCAAAGGACTCCTGCATCGGCTCGACCGGATGCGTCCCATCGCGATGATCGACGATGTGCGGCGCTCCTCCCTTTCGCTTGCCGCGGAGCCGGGGGGCGCCCGCGCTGCGACGCTGCAGCTGGATCTCCTCCGGCTCCCGCGCTTCGTCCTCGGCGGAGTCGCGGATCGCCGCGACCCGGGCGCGACGGACCCGCTGCTCCCGCCAGACGGAGAAGAGCTGGGCGGTGCGCGCACCCGCGTCCACCAGGCCCACCAGGATTCCCCGGAGGATCCGGCCCAGCAGCGCGCTGCCCTGGGCCGTCGCGCGGCCCGCTGCCGCCACACCGCGCACCAGGGCCGCCAGAGCCCTGCCCGGCGCCACCCCCACCGTTCCGAGAGCGCCGACCAGTAGCAGCAGGACATTCAGGACCAGCGCTCCCGGGCCGCTCAGCAGGTCCCGCTCAGCCTCGGCGAGGAACACACCGAGCCCGCCGCCCGCCGAAAAGTCGAAGCGAGTCGGCGAAAGAGACTGGAGCAGTGGCGGCAACGTCGCCAGGGCCATCAGGAGCAGCGCGATGCCGATCCAGAAGCGCGAGGCCAGTGAGGGCATCCGGCGCCCCATCAAGAAGCGGCCGCCGAGGACGAGGGATCCCACCACCGGCACCACCGAAGCGAGGCCCATGGCGCGCACCAGCACGGAGGCGATGCTCGCACCCACGACACCGGCTCCGTTGTCGACCGGCACGTGACGGAACGCCGGATCCTCCGGTGAATAGGTGAACAATGCCAGGGCGGCGAGCAGACCGAGTACGATCAGCGCGAGACCACAGATCTCGAACCCCACGTCGACGAGCGCAAACGTCCTTGCTTCGCCGCGATGCCCTTTGGCAGATCGCTTGGCCATGTTGCGGCGTCCCTCACCCCCGGGACGGGCTGCGAGCCGAAGGTACCGGCGCGGGTCCCGGCGCGTCAATGCCGCAGATCGCGGCGGGATCAGGCTAGCCTGCAGCCTTCACGTGGGGCTTCGGCCCCCTCCGGGAAGACGATGGCGTTCACCCCCCACTCCGGGAGCCTCTCCCGACTCCTGAGATGGGCAACGAGGCGGCTCTCCGCCTTCTCCACATCGCGTGCACCCGTGAACCGGTGTCAACGAACGGCGTTCTGCTCGTCGAAGCACTCAGATCCCGGGTTGACGAATGTCGAGGATGGCGGGATGATGGCGGTCCCACCCCTTCAATCTCGACTCAAAGTCGACGGAGAGCCTCAACAATGGCTGCAGGCGTGAACAAGGTCATTCTGATTGGAAACCTCGGACGTGATCCCGAGCTGCGCTACACGCAGAGCGGCCAGGCGGTCGCGAACTTCACACTCGCGACCACGGAGACCTGGAACAAGAAGGAGGGGGGGGGACGCGAGGAGCGAACCGAGTGGCATCGCATCGTGGCGTGGGGACGAACAGCGGAGCTCTGCGCCCAGTATCTCTCGAAGGGGCGCACGGTCTACATCGAGGGGCGGCTCCAGACTCGGGAGTGGGAGAACCGCGAGGGCCAGAAGCAGAAGACCACCGAGATCGTGGCCCTGACGGTCCAGTTCCTGGGCAGTCCCCGTGGCGCTGGCCAGGGCGGGGGTGCCGCAAGCGACGGCGGTTCTGATACGAGCGCGCGGGAATCCGACAACGACGGCCCGCCCCAGGGAGACGACATCCCGTTTTAGGCAAGCCCGGCGAGCCGGAGGCGAGCCGGGCGCGCAGTGAGCCGCAGGCGAACGAAGTTCACAAGGCAGGCGGCGAGCCGGAGGCGAGCCGGGCGCGCAGTGAGCCGCAGGCGAACGAAGTTCACAAGGCAGGCGGCGAGCCGGAGGCGAAGACCGGTAAGGTGGGCAGCGCCGGTCAGTCCCGGTGGCGATCGACGCGAAGCTCCTGGACGATCCCGTCGATCCGGAGGCGGGCGTTCGCATCCAGGTTCTCGAACTCGACGCCCATTCCGGGAGGCCCGTCGGCTCCGGCCTCTCTGATCCACGCGACCCGACCGTTCACCTTGATGGGATCATCGACCCCCGGCAACCGGAACTGCAGCTGGACCTGCTCATCCAGATCCAAGGGTGTCTCACTCTCGATGAACAAGCCGCCCTCATTGATGTTCTCGGTGAACTCCGAGAACATCGCGTCGACCGTCGCGTAATCGATGCGCACCGTCACGGCTGCCCGCGGGGACAGCCGTCGCTCCACCGTCGTCTGGACCTCCGAGGGCTCTCTACTCCACATCGGATCCCTTATCGACCGGATGAGAGAGGGACATTAGTGTGCCGAGAGCTCGCCTGGGAAGCGCTCGACGCCGGCCAGCGAGTCTCGCGGAGTCCTTCGTCCTGGCGAAGGCTCACGTAACCGCGCTCCGCAACGATCACGTGGTCCAGGACGGGGACGCCCAGGATCTCGCCGACCTGGACCAGGCGTTCGGTCACCTCCCGATCCTCGCGGCTCGGCGTCGGATCCCCGCTGGGGTGGTTGTGCACGAGGATCACGGCCGCCGCCGCCTCGCGGAGAGCTGGACGGAACACCTCGCGCGGGTGTACGAGGCTCGCAGTCAGGGTTCCCTGAGAAGCCATGACCTCACGCAGCACGCGGTGGCGTCCGTCCAGCAGCAAGACCAGAAAGCGCTCGTGCGGGGTGTCGCGGAGACGAGCGTGGAAATGCCTGTACACGTCGGCCGGCCCGCGGATCGCGTCTCCGGTCCGCAGTCGACGGGTCGCGAGCCGGCGACCGAGCTCGAGGGCCGCGAGCAGAGAAGCACTCTTGGCGGGGCCGACCCCCGCGGTCTGTCTGAGCTCCGCCGGTGCGGTTCGCGCGAGCCCCGCGACGCCGTCGTGTCGCGCCAACAGATCCGTGGCCAGGCCGAGGGCGGCCCGTCCCGGGCCTCCCGTACGCAGGAGAAGCGCGAGCAGCTCCGCGTCACTCAGGGCGGCAGGGCCCAGTGCATCGAGGCGTTCGCGGGGGCCGTCGGTCACCGACGGGCTGGACGAAGAGCGGCTCGGCATGGTGGCCTCCGCCGGGACCGCTGGGGAAAGAGTCGCTACTCAGTCGCGCCTGCGCAAGACCCTTCCGCCGTCTCGGCGTGGGCCAGAATCTCGTTGAAGCGAGTCGCACCGATCTCGGGCGCCAACAGGCTGCGGAGCGTCTCGTCGAAGTGCCCACCGCGCTCGAACTCGTTCACGAAGGTTCGCAGCAGTGCCAGATAGCCGCGTGCCTCAGCAGGCTGACTCATCGCCGCTGCGAGCTCGATGGAGTTGGCGGGATTGAAGGTCGAGCCGTCGATCATCGCGATGCGACGGCGGGGAGATACCTCGCCGAGGCGCTTCATCGCCGCCCGCAGGTAGGGATCCGTGAAAGCGCCCTTGGGTGCCAGCGCCCGCGAGAGGGCGGCCGGATCCAGGCTTCGGCGCAGGCTCGCGTCAAAGGCGGCTGCACAGCCGCCGACATCTGCGGCCGTGATCCCGGCCAGGGTCTGCCGGGCGCGCTTCACCAACTCGACGCCTCCATCGGCGGGAATCATGTCGACCGCGTAGACGTAGAGATCGCGCAGTTCCTCACGAGACTGCCGAGCGCGAAGCTGGATGTCACTGCGACCGGGGGGCGTCTTCACCTGCACCAGGAGATCCTCTCCCAGCTGGAGCGACTCGACTGCGTCGATGAGGGGGCTGCGGATCCCGTCGAGACTGTCGCCGAGTTCGGGTCCCCGGGCCGTCTCGGCCAGGATGACGCTGAAGTCCTGGCCCCGGTTCTGGATACGGACCGCCAGCGGCTCTTTGGTAAGGAAGGCCAAGGAGGCGCGCCCGGCGAAGTAGGTGTGGGACACCGCCACCAGGCTGTTCGGAAGGGGATCGAGCTCGATCAGGACCTTGTCCTGCTTCGACGCCACCCGAACGCTGACCTCCTTCTGCCGATAGCCCTCGGCGAAGGCGCGAATGGTGACGGCATCCCGCGGTCCGGCGTCGGCCCGGCTCGGCAGGATCACCCTGGCCGGGGACTCGGCCTGCTCGTAGCGCTTCTGAAAGTTGGCGCGAACATAGAAGAGATCGATGGTCGCGCCGCTCGGGGTCGTCTCGATATCGATGCTGCGCTCGCCGTAGTTGTGCCCGGGGCGCAGGAACGCGAACACCTTGGAAGGACGCCAGCTCGCCGGGCGGTCCGGCTTCAGGACGACCGTCTCGGCCGCCGCCGCCGTGGACCACCCCGCGGCCGCAAGCAGCAGCAGCGAGACGGCGATGGCGAATAGGCGATGCAGGGCGCGCACGACTTCCCTTCCGAACAGGGCAGAGCGGAAAACGAGGTTAGCCGACCTGCGCGGCTCCGCTCAGCGGGTCGAGACGGCGCTGGTGCGCTCGATTCGATTGGCGAGCCTTGCCGCCCTGGGATCCCTGGCGGAGCGAAGCGTGCTGGCCAGCAGCGGGGCCGATCCGGACCGGGTCGCGAAATCCCGGATGCGCGCGACGATCCGCGCGCGCACGGGAGCCGGAAGCGCTTCGACCTCGACCACGAAGGCCGGAGCATCCCGCATGCCCAGGCCCACCATCCAGCTGTCCCAGTGCTCGCAGGGGTCACCGGGGCCCGCCGCGGACCGCGATGGACCGCCGGCGCGGAGGCAGTCCAGCATCGGCGAGACGACCTCGGCCGGGCTGGGCTCTGCCGAGGCACCCATCAGACGGGTTGGCCGCACGGGTCGCGCGGGAAGCTCTGGCGGCGTCTCCGCCGCGATCTCGACCTGCGGGCGGGACTCGGAGCGTTTCCAGTCCGGGAACTCCGACGACACGCCCACTCCGCGCACGATCCCCAGCACTCCCAACGCGACGGCGACGGCGGCCACCGGTGTCGACCAGGGGGTCCCTGCGATGCGGGCGATCCGGGCCTGGCATCGCGCCACCAGGCCCGGACGCCCCTCGCCCGCCCGCAGCCGTGCGATGACATGGTCCGCCAGATCCAACGGCGGATCAGGCGCGGGCAACCGGCGTAACAGGTCCACCGTGTGGCGGAGCTCGCGGTACTCCCGACGGCAATCGGGACACTCGTCGAGATGCTCCTCGATCCGGACCCGCTCGCTCGCCTCGAGATCCGCCTCGAGATAGGCGCTCAACCGCTCGCACAACTCATCGTGGTTCATCGCTACGGCTCTCCCCGGCCGTTCAGATCTCCCAGCTGGCGGCGCAGGGCCCGCCGGGCCCGGTGGATCCGAGATTTCACCGTACCCTCCGCCACCCCCAGAATGCTCGAAATCTCCGCGTAAGGAAGCCCCTCGATATCGTGCAGGACCAGAGGAGCCCTGAGCGCGTCGGTGAGCTCCAGGATCTCCACCTCGAGCTGCGCGCGGAGCTCCTGTCCGAAGAGGGACTCCTCCGGGCCCCGCGGCGCATGCTGGAGATCGTCTCCGGATGCCTGCCGCCGCATCAGGCTCTCGAGACGTGCCCGACGCCGCCCGAGGCTGCGTCGGCGGTTCAGTACGGCGTTGACCGTGACGCGGTAGACGAAGGTGGAGAAGCGGGCCTCCCTCCGGAAGCGATGGCCGCTGCGGTGGAGGTTCAGGAAGACCTCCTGGGCGACGTCCTCGGCCTCTTCGCGGCTGCCCAACATGCGCAGCGCCAGCCCGAAGACCCGCCGCTCGTGGCGGCGGACGAGACTTCCGAAGGCGACCTCGTCACCAGCGCGCCAGCGCTCGACCAGTTCGCCGTCGGGATCGACCCCGCCGACGGCGGCCTCGACTCGACTCCTCAGGATGGAACCTCGCTCCAGGATCTGTTGAGCCACCAACGCCACATCGGAGTTTGAACCCGCGGGTCCGCCGCGGGTTCCAGATGCCCGGCAATCCCCTGTGAGACGCAGCCGGCGACTCAACTATTCGTTTTCACTCACCTCTTCCCCTGATCGCCGCCACGGGCCACTCTTCCCACCGCTCTTGCTCACCAGGCGGATCGCCTCGACGGTCATGCCGCGATCGACGGCCTTGCACATGTCGTAGATGGTGAGACCCGCTGCGGCCACCGCGACCAGGGCCTCCATCTCCACGCCCGTTCGCGCATGGGCCCGCACCCTCGCCTCGATCCGCACCCGCTGGGCGGAAAGGTCCGGATGCAGCTCCACGTCGACCGAATCCACCGGGACGGGGTGGGCCAGAGGAATCCACTCATCGGTGCGCTTGCAGGCCTGGATTCCGGCCAGACGGGCCGTGGCGAGGACATCGCCCTTGGGGATCGCGCCGTCGGCGATCTGCTGCAGGGTCTCGGTGGCCATTCGCACCTCGCCCCGGGCCACGCAGACGCGCTCGGTGACCTGCTTCTCGCTCACGTCCACCATGCGGGCCCGCCCGCGGTCGTCCAGATGGGTGAGCCCATCCTTGGCCATGGCTTCTTACTCCTCATTCGCTGATTCCGGAAGCGCCTCGAGCCATTCGAGGATGTCCAGGTACACCCGTTCACGCTCGGGCTCGTTGAAGATCTCGTGGCGCAGCTTCGGGTAGATGCGCAGATCGCTCCCGGCGACCGCCACCCCGTCGAAGAAGGCGCGGCTTCCGTCCGCGGGGCAAATCGGATCCTCCCCGCCGTGAAGCATCAGGAGGGGTACGGCCACCTCTGCCGCTCTTGCGGCCGTCCTGGGAACGGCGCCGACCAGCTCCGCGGCCAGGGAAGCGGTCATCCTGCGAAACACCAGCGGATCTTCGAGGTAGTCTTTGATGACCTCGGGATCCCTCGAGAGCCCATTCGGATCGAGCCCGCTCCCGAGCGAGAAGCGGGGAAGCAGGTGGCGGAGAAGGCGAGCTGCCGCCACCCGAAGCCGGGGGATTCCCCGTCCCAGGGCGAGACCGGCACCGGATGTGACGGCGCTCTCGATCGCCGGGCGGCGGTCGACCAGATAGGCCGCGGCGACGAGTCCCCCCGTGCTGTGGCCGACGAGAGTGATCGGGATCTGGGAATGCTCCCGGCGCACGATCTCGAGGAAGCCATCGAGATCGTCCAGGTACTCCCGGAAATCCTGCACGTGGCAGCGCCTTCCCCGGGAGCGGCCGTGACCGCGGTGATCGTAGGCATGGACGGCGCACCCCCGCGCCGCAAACCAGGAGCCGAAGCCTTCATACCGACCGCTGTGTTCCGCGTAGCCGTGAACGACGAGAAGGACGCGCCGCGGATCCGCCGGCAGCCAAGCGCGGCGGAACAGCCCCAGCCCATCGAATCCCGGGAAGTGTGACTCGGTTCGACGCAGCAGTGCCTCGGTCACAGCGCGTGACCCTAACCATCGGCAGCCCGTAGCGTCAATGAGCGGGCAAGCGGGGACGTTGTTGAACGTTCAACTTCAGAGCTGTAGCCCTCAAGAAAGTTGAACGTTCAACAACGTCCCCGCTTGCCCACTTGCTACGAGCGGAGCTCCCGACGAACGCGTGCGCGAGTGGCCTGAACGCGGCTCAGGTACGAGACGCCGCGAATCTCGGAACCCCAGAAATAGGCGGAGATGCCGTTTCCCTCGCCCAGGCGCCGAATGTTGCCGGCGAGGATCAGACATCCCGCCTCGATGTTGGTCTCGATAGTCGAGAGGTTCCCGGCGATGCCCATCGGACGCATCATGTTGGGCATCACCTGCATCAGACCGAGCGCTCCCTTCGGGCTCCGGGCCCAGGGGCGCGCGTTGCTCTCCACCAGGAGAACCGCCGTCACCAGCTCCGGGTCGAGGGCGTACTTTCCGCTGTACCGGATCACCGCGGCTGCGATCCGCTGCAGCTCCGGCTCCGAGAGGCTGGGGTTCACGCCGGAGAGGAGGAGCGCCACCGCAGGCGCACCCAGCGCCGCCGGCGCCTCGACGCTGTCCGCGGGAGCCTCGGAGGTGCGCTCGGGGCCGTCGATCACCAGCGCGGCAGCCACCAGGGCCAGCAGCCAGACACGTCCCTTGCTCACGGTCTCGCTCACACGAGTCTCCTTCCCGCGAGTTCCACCCACGAAATCTCCCCGCCCGGCTGGTGCCGGGTCCCTCGACCGAGCGCTCGGACGGCTTCGATGGGGTGGGGGGTCGCGTTCGCGCAGGTGTAGGGATCGTATCGGATCGACGTGATGGCTGCCAAAGCTATGATTGCTCCCGATTTCCCCGGGGGACCCCAGGGGGCCTATTTGGGTGAGTGCACAACCCCACAGGTGAGTGCCAATGGGCCCGGATCAGTGACGTTTGCTCGCAGCAGTATGGCGGCTGTGTTTCGTTTGACCCCCAGTTCGCGATTCTGATACGATCGCTCTGCCTGTTTGGGATGGGGCCCGGTCCGTGACGGACATGCAAGGGACCGGGCGCCAAACAAGCTGCCGAGTGGCATCGACACAGTTGGGTGCCCGGTCACTGAGGCCCCCCGAAGAACTCAAGGAAGCGCGCGACTTCATGGACCCCCCCCACGGAATCGCATCCGCGTTCGATCGGCGCTCTGCGCTCCCCCTGATTCGGGGGTTGGCCCGTCTTCACGACTCCATGGTCCTCGTGGATGACGAGGGGCTCGTCGTGTGGATGAGTGAAGGACTCGCCTCGATCTGTGGGGATTCCGAGCGGTTCCGGGGTCACCACTGGACCGAGATGCTGGTCGTCCAGTCAGAGGGCGAACGACTCGCCGGGATGCTCGGCCGGGTCGGCCACCTGGCGAACGAGTCCGTCGCTCTCCGCGGCCCGAGCGGAGGGTCGGTTCCCGTCAAGCTCTCCGCGGCCCGCCTCGGCGATGCGGAAGCGTCCTGGGCAACCGTCACGATCACGCGTCCCGACACCCACTCGCAGATCGCCGGTCTGCAGTTTCCCCACTCCCTGGAGTGCCTGAAGGCGATCCTGGAAAGCTCACCCGATGGTGTCGTCGTCATCGGCCGCAACCGTCAGATCGCCTATGTCAATCCAGCCTTGGAGCAGTTGCTGGGCCGCCCACGAGCGGAGCTCGTCGGCGAGCCCGTGGACAGTTACGTGCTTCCTTGCGAGGGCCTGAACCGGATTGCAGGGGCGTTGCGCCCCGAGAGTCCCGTTCGGGATCAGGATGTCCAGCTGCACCACCGCGACGGAACAGTGATCTGTGTCTCGGTCTCGGCGAGTATGCTGCGGTTGGGCGATGGGACCGACATGGGCGCGGTGGCCTACCTCCGCGACGTCACGGAGCGGCGACGAACCGAGGAGGACCTGGCGCGCTCCAACGCCCAGCTCGAGCACTACGTCGACGCGGTATCTCACGACCTGCGCTCGCCTCTCGTCTCCCTGCTGGGCTTCTCGCGCTTGCTGCGGGAGGATTACGGGGCCCGGATCGACGAGAAGGGCCGGCACTTCCTCGATCGGATCGAGCAGGCCGGCCGCACCATGGAGTCCTTGATTCACGACCTCCTGGAGCTTTCGAGGATCGGGCGCGCCGAGGCGGAGAAGGCCCTGATCGATCCTCGAAGCGTGCTCGACCGCCTGCGCGCGGAGTTCAAGCCCCGACTCGATCAGGACGGAGCCGACCTCGAGCTTCCCGAGCATCCGCCCTTGCTGATGTGCGACCGCACGCGGCTCTACCAGCTCTTCTCGAATCTGGTCGGCAACGCACTCGACCACATGGGAAGCGTCGAACAACCCACCATCCGCGTGGAGGTGAGAACGCTCGCGGACGCCCACCAGATCACCGTGAGCGACAACGGCAAGGGCATCGATCCCGCCAACCACGCCCGCATCTTCGAGATCTTCCAGAGCCTCGGTCCCCGCAAGGACGGTCGGCGGGGCACGGGAATCGGGCTTGCGATCGTGAAGAAGATCGCCGAGACACACGGCGGGCGCGTCTGGGTCGAAAGCGATCTCGGCAAGGGAACCCACTTCCACCTGACCCTCCCCTGCAGCTAATCCCCGGTTGCCCTCACCCGGCCGGTTGCGTAGCTTCGCGCCCCGCGCGGAGGCACCATGTATCCGATCCTCTGGGAGCCCTTCGGCTTCCCGATCAGCACCTTCGGCGTGATGCTGGCGGTGGGATTCCTGGTGGCAGCGTGGAACACATCGGTTCGGCTGCGCGAGTGCGGCCTCGACCCGGAAGTCTCCTCCACGCTCTTGCTCTACGCCATCGGCGGCGGGATCCTCGGCGCGAAGGTCTACTTCGCCGTCGACGAGAGCCTGCGCACGGGGATCCCCCTTACCAATTTGCTGTTCTCCCGCGCCGGCATCACGTGGTACGGAGGACTGATCGGCGGAACGCTCGCGGTCGGCGCGGGCTGTCTGATCCACGGGCTCCCGATCCGCATCGTCGCGAGCTGCGTCTCGGTGGCGGCCCTGCTCGGCCAGGCCTGCGGCCGGATCGGCTGCTTCCTGGTGGGCGACGACTACGGGAAGGCCACCGATCTGGCCTGGGGCATCGCCTTCCCCAAGGGCACGCCTCCCACCCTGGATCCAGTCCACCCGACCCAGCTCTACGAGATCGCGTGGCTGCTGCTGGGGGCCGCGATTCTCTGGCGGAGACGGAGACGCAGCCACTTCCTCTTCGGGGAATACCTCGCCTGGAACGGATGCGGGCGCTTCTTCATCGAGCTCGTTCGGGTGAATCCGAAGGTAGCGCTGGGCCTGACCGAGCCGCAGTGGATCGCCCTCGGACTCATCGTGTTCGGAATCGCCGGATGGGTGTACACTCGAAACAGGCCCGAGCCGGTGGTCGCCTGAGGCGCCCGACGCCCCCGTCCCGGATGCTTTCGGAGAAGCCGTGAAGAAGGGTATGGCATGAGACCGAACCGCCGAGGCGCCGACACGCGCAACAAAGTCCTCGATGTCGCCGAGCAGGCCTTCGCGCGAAGCGGCTTCGCCGGGGCCCACCTGCAGCACATCGCGGAGCAGGTCGGCGTCCAGAAGACCGCTCTCTACTACTACTTCCCGAGCAAGGCGGCGCTCTACGAGGCGGTTCTCGTGCGCATGCTCGAAGCCTTCGATCATGCCGTTTCCAAGGCGATCGACGTGCCCGAATCACCGGCGAACCGGCTCGAACGGCTCATCGATGCGCTGAACGACCTGCTCTCCGAGCAGCGAAACTACTCGCAGATACTGATCCGCATTTTCGTCGATCGGGTGGAGATCGACGGGGCGACGCTGCGACCGCTGATCGAGCGGGTCGTGGGAAGGCTGCTCGCCTTCTATCGCGAGGGTGTCGACGCGAACGCATTCGTCAAGCTCTCCTCGCGGAACCTCTTCCAGAGCTTGCTCGGAGCCTGCGTGTTCCACTACGCCACTGGCGAGTTCGGCGCCCAGGTGCTGGGTGTCGACGACATCTTCACGCAGAGCGCCGTCAGCTGGCGGCGGGACGAGGTGCGGCAGCTGCTATTGCGGGGTGTCCTGCGGAGTTAGCCCGGGCTATTCGGGGGCGGGCTCCCCAGAGCGGGCGTGCGAGCAATGGCAGCGAACCCGTTCGGACAGCTCCGCTGCTGCCCGCCGGAGGGCCTCGCCGGTCTCCTTGTCGACGAGCTGTCCCACCCGCGAAACCGCTGCGAAGGCGAGGTCCGCGAAGCGCTCCTCGTCCCGGGGGGGTGCGGCGTCCACCCACTTCGAGAGGCTGTCGAGAGCCTCTTCGTAACGCCCTTCCAGGTAGGCCTGCATGCCTTTCGCATAGGAGAGCCACCTCGAGAGCTCCTCGCGCGAGCCGGCGCGATCCATCGCCTCCACGAGGGCGCGGCGCGCTTCGCCGAAGAACCCGCTCTCGAGATAGGAGCGCGCCGCTCGGGCGAACGCGATTCCAGGAGAGCCATGAATCTGCTCGAGCAGTGCGTCGAGTCCATCGGGCAACACCTCATCGACGAGGTCGCGGTTCTCGATCAGATAACGGGTCACGAAGCCGTTGCCCGAGTGGGCCTCGAGGAGCATTCGAAACAGAGCCGCAGTCTGGAGAAGAAGGGTCTCGGCCTCCTGGAGGGACTCGTCCAGCCGCGCCCGAACGCCATCGAGAATCCGCTCGAACTCGTGAAAGAGCGGACCCACCTCCGGTCCCGATGCGGAGCGCAGAGCGCGGACCTTGGGACCGTATATGTCGCGTTGATAGAGGCTCTCGCGGAACTTCATCACCTCGTGGAAGAGCGAGCCGACCGCGAGATCGAAGAGGGCCTCCGGACGGACCCTCACCTCGCCCCCTCCGCCGCCCTCTCTGAAGAGGGCGTGACAGCGCTCCTTCAAGCGGAAGAGCACGCTTCCCTCGCTGTCGCCGACGAAGGCCTGCACCTGCTCGAAGCGGAGATCGCCCGACCAGTATCGCGCCGTCACGTCGCGGAACATCCGGTGGACGAGCAGGAAATCCCGCACGATGTAGACGAGATCCGACTCGATCGAGCGCATGTGCGCATCATACACGTGCGGGCGAAAGGACTACAGCGTGCTAGCGCTTCGATTTCACCGGGAAGTCCCAAACTGCCCCGTCCGGGCTCCAGCGATCGACCGACGCGGGCGTGTGGCCCCACCGAAACGCGCTGGCACGCCTCCTGGAAGCCGCGATCCTGCGGCGCCGCTGGCTGCCCGGGCGGTCGTCCCGCGCCGTTCCCCCGCCGTTTCACTCGATCGAGGACGAGGGCGTCTCGAGGACCCCAGCTCGCGCTGACAGCGGGTGAGGGAGAGCTCAGCCCTTCTGGAACCGCGATGTCTCCGGAGACAGGACGAGATCCGCCGCCTTGTCGGGGTGGATCTGCTTGGCGCGCTCGAGGAGACCTTCTTCCTTCTCCGCGTTGTTCGGATCGGGAACGCAGCAATCCACCGGGCACACCTCCGCGCACTGTTCGGTGTCGTGGAAGCCCACGCACTCGGTACAGAGGGAGGGATCGATGACGAAGGTTTCTTCGCCCTCGGTGATCGCTTCGTTCGGGCACTCCGGCTCGCAGACACCGCAGTTGATGCACTCTTCGGTGATCATCGTCGCCATGACTTACCCTCCTCCGGTCTGGGGGGCGGCAGTCTAATGGACGACCCAAGGTGGGTCAACGCTGCTTGGCACACTTGAAGATCCGCCCCCGAGGCTCGCGCGAACCCCGGGGGGTTCGGTTGACCCCCGGCATCCGTCCCCTACCCTCGGGTCGCAATTCTGCCGCCCGTGGAGGTCTCCGAGATGAACCAGCCGGTCGAACGCGAGAGCATGGAGGTCGACGTCCTTTTCGTCGGTGCGGGTCCGGCGACGCTCGCATCGGCTCTGCACCTGATGAGCCAGGTGGAGGCCTACAACGAACGCGCCACCTCCGAGGGCGGCTCGCCGATCGAGCCGCCGACGGTGCTGATCATCGAGAAGAGCGAGGCGATCGGCGAGCACATCCTCTCGGGTGCGGTGATGAACCCGAAGGGCATCGCCGAGCTGATACCGGATTTCGTGGATCAGGGCTTCCCCACCGAGCACGTCTGCACCGACGCCATGACCTACATCTTCACGCGAAATCGGGCGGTGAAGAGTCCGATGAATCTCCCGAACTTTCGAAAGCGCGGCTATCACGTGGTCTCGCTGAACAACGTGGTGAAATGGCTCGCCGAGAGGTGCGAGGCCGCGGGCATCGAGATCTACCCGGGCTTCGCCGGCGCCGAGATCCTCACCGAAGGAAACCGCGTCATCGGGGTGCGCATGGGCGACATGGGCATCGACAAGGACGGCCAGCCCAAGAGCAACTTCGAGCCGGGTATGGACATCCTCGCCAAGGTCACCGTGCTCGGCGAGGGCGTGCGCGGGAGTCTCGCCAAGCAGCTCATCCAGAAGTTCGACCTGGAGGGCGAACGGCCCCAGGTCTTCGAGACCGGCGTCAAGGAGATCTGGCGGCTCAAGCCCGAGAAGCACCAGCCCGGGCGGGTGATCCACGGAATGGTGCTCGAGGAGCTGAAGGATTCCTTCGGTGGAATGTGGCTCTACGACATGAAGGACCATCTGATCTCTTACGGGATGGTGAAGGCGCTCGAAGCCGAGAGTCCGTTCCACGATCCACACCTGGCCGCGCAGAAGTTCAAGAACCATCCCTTCATGCGCGACCTGCTGGACGGTGCAGAGCTGATCCGCTACGGGGCGAAGACGATCCCGATCGGCGGTCTCTATGCCCAGCCGAAGCTCTACGTGGACGGCGCGATGTTGATCGGTGACGCCGCCGGCTTCTGCAACGCGGTGAAGCTCGCCGGAATCCACCTGGCCATCAAGTCGGGGATGCTGGCGGCGGAGACGATCGTCGATGCCATCGCCAAGGACGACTTCACGTCCAACACACTCGGCGGCTACGCCGAGCGCTACAAGCAGAGTTGGGCCTACCAGGAGCATTACAAAGACCGCAACTTCCACGGATCGTGGACCAAGGGCTTCGCCTTCTTCATGCTGAACGAGCCCTTCCGCATGTATCTGACCAACGGGCGTGGGCTCGTCGACGCACTCAAGTTCGAGGCGGGACACGAGGCAACAAAGAAGCTCTCGGAGCTCCCGGCAGACAAGCGGGTCAAGGAGGAGTTCACGTTCGACCGCGTTCTCACCTTCGACAAGGAGACCCTGGTCCAGTACAGCGGAACGCGGCACGAGTCCGATCAGCCCCCTCACCTCGTGGTGTCCGACACGGACCTCTGTCGGGACGTCTGCACCGAGGAGTACGGAAACCCCTGTGAATCCTTCTGCCCGGCGGCCGTCTACGAGATGGTCGCCGACGAGGAGAATCCGGGGAAGAAGAGGCTCTTCATCCACCACGAGAACTGCGTCCACTGCAAGACCTGCGACATCGCCGATCCATACCAGGTCATCAACTGGACGCCACCGCAAGGCGGCGAGGGCCCAGACTACACTCAGATGTGATCATCGGGCGCGTCAAGCCGCGCGCGCAGCGAGCCGCAAGCACCAAAGGTGTGCGCAGCGAGCCGGAGGCGAGCGGAGTCGATAGGCTGGCCGAGCGGAGTTCATTCAGTAGAGATCAGCGGCGGCGAGGGCGTAGCGGAGGTGGTCCATGTCCCGCTCACTCGCCGCGAGCAGCAGGGCCCGTGCCGGCTCGTCGATTCGCGAGGGGAACCGCTCTCCCCTCTCGCTCTCCATCAGCACGCCGGCCTCGGACGAGATGAGCAGACCAACGCGGCCTCGAATGCTGATGCCGTCCGACGAATTCGGCAGGCGCAGACCCGCCCGCACCCCGGGGATCAGCGGCGCAACCGAGATCGCGCCACCGCTTCCGAACGCCACCTCGAAGCCCCGCTCTCGGAGGCGATCCTGAACCGCCGGGGGAGCCTCGTGGGAAACGAGCACCCGCGTGCCGACTGCCTCCGCACGCAGCGGCCGGGGCTCTCCCCGCGGCCGGGTCATGCGCGCCCCGCCGAAGCGAACACCGTCGAACAGGAGTCCCTCCCTGGGCAAGGCGACCAGAGCGGCGTCGAAGCGCCCCTCGACGCAGAGCCCCACCATGACGCTGTAGGGACCGGCGCACTCCAGATAGGAGCGGAGGGTACTGTCGATCGGGTCCACGACCACGAAGGTCTTCTCCCCCGACGGGAACTCCCTGACGCTCGGCGTGTCCTCCTCGGCATGCAACCCCACGCTGGGGAAGCTCTCCAGGAGAGGCACGAGGATCGCCTCCTGCGCAGCGGAATCCGCGTCGGTGAGGGCGGCCTTCACCGCGGTGGCTTCGCGCTGCTTGGGCCGATTCAGCACCCGCCCCTCGAAGGCGCGGGCGATCACCGCCGCCCGCCGCACCGAGGGCGTCAACAAATCGACGAATTGCTTGGGGAAAATCTCCGAACTCACCCACGGGGAACGATACCGGCCGGAGGGCGCTTCGGGAAGCCCCTCCCGCCCGTCGCCGAAACGCTCAGGGTCGTCGTCTGGAGTGGAAACCCACTGATGCCGCCGGATTCCGTGATCGCCATCACCAAGCCTGACCGGGAGCCGGGACGAAGACTCGGACGAGCGCGGACACCGGTCAAGAAACGGCGCCGAACGTCCGATTTCTCCATGGATCCTTGCGGGTTTCTCCCCAAGCTGGGATCGTCGGATCAGCAGGGTGACGTCATGAAACTTCGACCTCTCACGATCGCCGCGTGCCTCCTGCTCCTTTCGAGTCCATCCCTGGCCGGCCCGCCGGCCGCGATTCCCGAGGACGACAGCCAGCAGCGCGCCCTGCGCTCATTCAACAGCTTCGCCTCGGGCTGGATGGAGAAGATGGAGCGGGCCGAGACGCAGAACCGGGCAAGGCCCCAAATCCGCCCCTACGGCTCGCAGACCCTCATCACCTACAAGGGCTACGGGGGCGATTTCAAGATCGAAGTCAAGCAGACCGGCTACGCGCGAGCGCCCTTCGTCGGCATCCTTCGCTACTCGGAACAGCTCTACACGTGCAGCGACACACGTGCCACGCGCTGTCGGATCGCCTCGACCACACCGGTGACCGAGATCTTCCGCTTTCAGGACGGCCGCTGGGTGTACTAGGCAAGCGCCGCGCAGCGGCGCGCGCAGCGAGCCGAAGGCGAGCGAAGATCGAGAAGGTGGGCGCGCTCAGTCAGTGCAGGCTGGCCCCGGGCCACCAGAGATAGAGAAAGCCCGGCTTGCTGAGGGGGGCGAGGGTGCCCCAAGGAGGTGCGGTCGAGGCTGGGGCGGCGGTCATCGAGTAGAGGTTCTCGCGCCACTCTTGGGGGCGGCCGTACGCCACGACCCGCGAGGTCTCGAGCCCGGCCTTCGACTCGGCCAACTCCACCGCGCCGGGGAGATCTCCGATGGCGTCGATCAGCCCGTTCGCCTCGGCCTGGGCCGCGCTGAAGACGCGTCCATCGGCGAGATCGCGGATCTCTTCGGGGGAGAGCCCCGGCCGCCCCGCCACCACCACCTCGAGAAAGCGGGCGTACAGACTGTCGAGAACGCTGCTGAGCTGGGCCCTCTCGTGCTCGGTCATCCGCCGCAGGGGCGAACCCGCGTCCTTGTAGGCGCCGGACGTCAGTGTCTGGTTCTCGATCCCGATCTTCTCCATCAGACCCGAGAAGTTGACCCCCGCAAAGATCACACCGATCGAGCCGGTGACGGTCGTCGGAAGAGCGCGAATCGTATCCGCGGACATGGCCACGTAGTAGCCGCCGGAAGCAGCGACGCCCATGAACTGAGCGATCACGGGGATCTCGTGCTCCTCCTTGAATCGGCGGATCTCGCTGTACACGATCTCGCTGGCAGCCGCCTCCCCTCCAGAGCTGTGGATGCGCAGGATGATCGCCCGGATGTCGTCGGCCCGTTCCGCCCGGTCGAGCTGCTCCCGCACCCGTGAGACCGTGCTCTCGCGTTCGCCCAGGCCGAGGACTCGCGGCTCGGCGATCTCCGAGATCCAGCCATCGATGTCGATCAGCAAGATCTTCGGCCCCTTGGTGCCGTAGACGACGTTCTCGACCAGCTCGGCCCTGCGGTCGGCTCCCACGTGGATGTGGATGCACCCGACCAGGAGCAGGGTAGCCAGCAGGGCGCATCCGGTGATCAGTCGTTCCATGGCCTCACCGTGCGGATCAGCTACAGCCGCTGGATTCGCCGCAATTCGGACACCTGTAGCAGGCGCCATTTCGGACCGTGAGCGAGCCGCACTCGCAGCAGGTCGGCGCATCGGTCTGGTTCACGAAGGCCCGATCACTGAGGGCATCGCCACGCGCTCCAGACCCGCCCGCCACCGCAGCGAGACCGGTCGCCTCGGCTTCGGTCTCCTGCTCGTCTTCCACCCGGGCCTCACCCCTGAGGAAGCGGTTCCCGAGATACCGGAAGACGTAGTCGGTGACCGACTTGGCCATCGGGATCTCTTTGCTGTTGGTGAAACCCGCCGGCTCGAAGCGGGTATGGCTGAACTTGTCCACCAGGGTCTTGAGGGGCACCCCGTACTGGAGGGCGAGGGAGGTCATCGTGGCGATGGTGTCCATCAGGCCGGAAATGGTGCTGCCTTCCTTGGCCATCCGAAGGAAGATCTCTCCCGGCGCCCCCTCCTCGTAGAGGCCGACGGTGAGGTAACCCTCGTGGCCCGAGATCGAGAACTTGTGGGTAACCGCGTCGCGCTCGTCGGGGAGCTTGCGCCGGATCGGACGTCGGTCTTCGAGAGAGACGACCTTGTCCTTCCCGGCGTTGAGCGGCTGGGTGCGCTTGCTCCCGTCCCGGTAGACGGCCAGGGACTTGAGCCCGAGCTTCCAGCCCTCCACGTAGGCGGCTCTCACATCCTCGACACTGGCCTCGCCGGGCAGGTTCACCGTCTTGCTGATCGCACCCGAGAGGGTGGGCTGGACGGCTCCCATCATGCGGATGTGGCCCATCCAGCGAATGGATCGGCTTCCGTTCGTGGGCCGGAAGGCGCAATCGAAGACCGCCAGGTGCTCCTCCTTCAGAACCGGCGCGCCCTCGATGGTCCCGTTCTCGTCGATGTGGCCGACGATCTCGGAGATCTGCTCTTCTCGGTAGCCGAGCTTTCGAAGCGCCATCGGGACGGTGTTGTTCACGATCTTGAGCACTCCGCCCCCGACGAGCTTCTTGTACTTGACCAGCGCGATGTCCGGCTCGACACCGGTGGTGTCGCAGTCCATCATGAAGGCGATGGTTCCGGTGGGCGCGAGCACGGTCACCTGGGCGTTCTTGTAGCCGTGCTTCCTCCCGAGTCGGAGCGCATCCACCCAGACCTGGCGCGATGCCTCCCAGAGGTCCGGCTGCACCCCAGCCGGTGGAATCGATTCCGATGCTTCCTTGTGCATGCCGATCACTTCGAGGAAGGGATTCCGATTCGCGCGGAAGCGCGGAAAGGGTCCCATGGCCCCGGCGATCTCGGCGCTGGCGCGGTAGGCCTCACCGCTCATGAGCGAGGTGATCGCCGCCGCCACGTGGCGCCCCTCGGCACTGTCGTAGGGGAGGCCCTGTGCCATCAGCAGGGCGCCCAGGTTCGCGTAGCCGAGACCGAGGGAACGGAAGAGGTGGCTGTTCTTCGCAATCGCGGGCGTCGGGTAGTCGGTGTGATCGACCAGGATCTCCTGGGCGAGAATGGTGAGAGCAACGGCCCTCTTGAAGGAGGCGACGTCGAAGCTTCCGTCCTCCCCCAGGAACTGCATCAGGTTCAGGCTGGCCAGGTTGCAGGCGGTGTCGTCCAGGAACATGTACTCGGAGCAGGGGTTGCTCGCGTTGATCCGCCCCGACCTCTTGACCGGGTTCCACTTGTTGATGGTGCTGTCGTACTGCACTCCCGGATCGCCGCACAGGTGGGCACACTCGGCGATTTCCTTTAGCAACTCTTTTGCCTGGCAGACATCCAGCACCTCACCGGTGGTGACTGAGCGGGTGCTCCAGGGCAGGTCGTTCAGGGCCGCCTGCATGAAGTCGTCCGTCACGCGCACGGAGTGGTTCGCGTTCTGGAAGAAGACCGAATCGTAGGCGCCACCCGGCACGTTGAATCCACCGTCGTAGCCGGACTCGATCAGCGCCCAGGCCTTCTTCTCCTCGTCCGTCTTGCAGCGGATGAACTCCCGGATGTCCGGGTGATCTACGTTCAGAATCACCATCTTCGCGGCGCGGCGGGTCTTGCCGCCCGACTTCACCACACCGGCGAAAGAGTCGAAGCCCTTCATGAAGGAGACCGGCCCCGAGGCGGTACCGCCACCCGCCAGTGTCTCTCGGGAGGAGCGGATCCTCGACAGGTTCGAGCCGGTGCCGGAGCCACCCTTGAAGAGCATCGCCTCGGTCTTGGCGAGGTCCATGATCGATTCCATGGTGTCATCGACCGAGTTGATGAAGCACGCGCTGGCCTGCTGGGGCGCGTCTCTCACCCCGATGTTGAACCAGACGGGGCTGTTGAAGGCCATCCGCTGGTTCACGATCAGGTGAGTGAGCTCGGCCTGGAACGCGTCGCCATCGGCGGGCGTGCGGAAATAGTCGGACTCGACACCCCACTCGTAAATGCGACCGACCACCCGCCCGATCAGCTGCTTGACGCTCGATTCGCGCTCGGCTGTGTTCAAGTGTCCGCGGAAGTACTTGGACACCACCACGTTGGCGGCCAGCTGAGACCAACCCGCCGGGATCTCGCAGTCCGCCTGCTCGAAGATGGCCTCGCCGTTCTCGCCGCTGATGATCGCGGTGCGGCGCTCCCATTCCACGGCCTCGAGGGGATCGATCCCCTCGGTGCTGAAGTGCCGAGGAACCGTCACGCCTTTGGGGGCCTTTGCCTTCCTCCGGGAGGAGACCACCGCGTTGAGCGACGGCTGGGCTCCCGGCGTCGAAACGAAGCTTGCGCCTCTGGCCTCCATCGCGTCACTGGTGCGGCCACCGCTGGCTTCCACGTGCTTCCCCCTCAGGTGTCAGGAGTTGTCTCGAGCGATGTCACTCAGGAGCTGCTTCGCGCATCAGCACGAATTCCAGAGATGAGAGAGGCCCCGGGGCGTCCCCGAGGCCCCCGAGCCAGGGCAGGTCCTCCTTCCCGCCGCAAGCTCGCTTCCCCCCGGCAACCGCCTGTTTACGAACCCCCCCAGGCCACCGAAGGGAGTTTCATCCCCGTGACCCTCTGATACCTTCGAGCCGAGCGTCCGTCAACAACAAAAACCACAAAATATTGAGTGTAAGGGCGCACTATACCACAACTGCTCGTGTTTTAATGATTTCTCGAGACATGAATCCCATCCGACCTTGCGCCCGGCCGGGCGCCGCGTCTTCGACAGATCGCTAACTAGCTGGATTCACATGGATGACGCTTTGCGCTAGCGCAGCGCGTCGAGATGAGTCGCGGCGATCTCAGGTCGCCGCGCTCGGCCGCTTGCCGCGCGCGGGTACACGGGAGACCGGAGCTCAGCTACCCGCCAAGCGATTCCACAGGAAGATCTCCGCGGGGCCGCCGCTCGCGGGGATTCGCTTGACCGCAAGGGCCACGCGATTGTCCGCGTCGAGGCCTTCCCAGTAGCGATCGCCCAGCGCCTCAGGGTCGCCTTCGAGGGGTAGCCACAGCGGCTCTCCTCGGAAGCTGGGAAGCGGATCGCCGTCTCCCTGATAGGTGGTGAGCGAGAGACCGAGACCGGGAGGGGGCGGGGCAGGGCGGAAGGTGGTGCGATCCGTGCGATCCGGGTCGGCGGGATTCGCCTTGAGGAGGCTGAGGGCGAACGCCGGCTCCTCTTCCCGCAGATCGATCAGGCCACTGATGCGCGGGGTGTAGTTCGGGGCGTCGGGCTCCCTCTCCCTGGTCGCGAGGGCCGACTCGAAGCTTCCGCCCGAGGCGATCTCGTCGTGGATGGTCCGGCTCTGGTCGCCGTTGCTCACGATGTGAACGCCGGGAAGCTCGAGCATGGCCTCGTAGATGACGAGCGAGGGATTGCGGAGCGCCGCCGGGTCGTGGGGCGCCGTGCGCAGGGTGGGCCCCTCGGCCTCGAAGATCCGGTTTCGGCTGTTGGGGCTGCGCCCCATGATCCAGTAGACCTGGAGCCAGGCGGCCGCGTCGGAGGAGCGCCCGAGAACGAGACCGCGACCCGGGTAGGAGTTCTGCTCGATGTGTCGGGCGAAGTTGCGGCCGGCCTCGGCCTGTAGGTCCATCTCGGTTCTCTCCAAACCACGCGCGGGCTCGGCCCGCGCTGCGCCGCCTGTCACTCCGGCAGGCCGGTGATCCGCAAGCCCATTCCTTCGGGAGCCTTGTAGCGGATGTTCAGACCGATCAGCAGGGCGCTGATCTCCTCGACGATGCGCGCGTTTTCGAGGGGGCCCGCGTCCACGGCCCGAAGCCCGGGAATCAGGCCGCAGAGCTCCATCACCGGCTGCCGTGCCTTCTTGCTGCCCGAGACCAGTACGTCGCAATCGACGGGCTCCGCCAGGTGCTGGAGGCGGTGGGCGGAGACATTCTGGAACGCCGAGACCACCTCGATCCCCGTCGGGACCAGCGCCGCCACCATCTCGGCGCAGGATCCCTGCCAGACGCCCACGGTGCGCGTGGCCCCGCCTCCGATGGCCGTGGCCAGGGGAACCCCCATCGACACCACGATCTGTCCCGGCGACAGAGCCGAACGGATCGACTTCAGCGTGCCGGCCATGTGCTCGAAGGGCACCGAGAGGATCACGATCGGCGCCCTGGGCGTGGCGAGGGAGTTCTCGAAGCCGCTCACCACGGCGTCGGGGACGGTCTTGCGAATCTGCTCGGCTGCGACGACGGCGCGCTCTTCCACGCGCGATCCGATGACGACGGGGCGCCCGGCCTTGGCGAAGCGCAGGGCGAGACCGAGACCCTGGTCTCCGGTTCCACCCAGGATCGCGATGGCGTCGGGATCGGGACTGGCCATGGAGGGCGGAGGCTAGCGCAGCCCTCCGTTGGCGCCCGCCGGCCGCGTTAGCCTGCATTTCTCACCAGCTCGCTACTGCGGCCGGTGAGAAACGCACGCTAGAAGCGGTCGTCCCTCAGAACCCCGATCCAGTCCAGGTCCCGGTACTCGCCGTCCACGTCCATTCCGTAGCCGATCACCCAGCCGCGCGCGACCTCGAAGCCCACGTAGTCGAGATCCAGCGCCTCGGTGCGGCGCGCTCGCTTGTCGACCAGGACCGCGGTCTTGATCGAGCGGGGCTCGGCCATGGAGACCAGATCGAGGACGGCACGCAGTGTGCTTCCCTCGTCTGCGATGTCGTCGACCACCAGCACGTCGCGGTCCTCCAGGCGCTCGGCGTCGAAGGCATCCACCTGGACGGGGCCGAGCGCCGTCCCGTCCGTTCGCCGCGCGCGCACGGTGAGCCGCTCGGGCTGGAGCCCCCGGGGCTCGACCTCGGCAATCAGCGCATCCGCGAAGCGGTGCGCCCCCTCGGCGATGCAGAGAACGATCAGCGACGAGTCGGCGTAGTCGCGGTAGATTCGCGCCGAGAGTTCGCGGACGCGCGCCTCGATCTCAGCCTCGGTGAACAGCGGTTCGATCCTCATCGCCGCTCTTCACCTCAGTCCCGCAGGGAGAAGGCGACGATGAAGTCTCCGAGCCGGGTGCCGCCCCTCCCGTGACCACCGGCGGCGATCACGATGTACTGCTTGCCGCCGGGGCGGACCCGGTAGCTCATCGGCGTCGCCTGCCCACCGGCGGGAAGCCGGCCCTTCCAGAGCTCCTCACCGGTCTCGATGTCGAAGGCACGCAGGTAGTCGTCCATGGCGGCACCGATGAAGACGAGACCGCTCGCCGTGACCAGCGGACCGCCGAGGTTGGGGGTGCCAAGCTTGATGGGAAGAGGAATCGGCGCGATGTCGCGAATCGTGCCCAGCCGCACCTGCCAGCGGATCTCGCCGCTGTCGAGATCCACGGCGGCGAGGGTGCCCCAGGGCGGGGGATTGCAGGGAACGCCGAGGGGAGAGAGCACCGTCTCGCGGCGCATGGCGTAGGGCGTTCCTGCCTGAGGCGAGATCTCGACACCGGGGTTTTCCCTCCGCTCCTGCTCGTAGCTCTCCCCGGGCAGCAGCGTGACGGACCACGGGAAGTCCGAGACGTTGGCAATCAGGATTTTTCGCTTCGGATCCACCGCCACACTCCCCCAGTTGGAGCCCCCGGCGTTGCCCGGATACATCAGGCTTCCCTGGAGAGTCGGTGGGGTATAGATGCCGTCGTGGCGCAGTGCCTCGAGCTTCTTGCGGCAGCTGCCGCGATCGAAGGGGGTGATCCCCCAGGCGTCCTCGGGAGACAGGCTGTGGGGAACCAGCGGCGGGGGCTTCACCGGGAGGGGCTGGGTGGGCGAGAGGATCTCTCCGGGAGCACCATCCTGCGGCACCGGCCGCTCCTCCACTTCGAACAGCGGCTCGCCGGTCTCCCGGTGGAGGATGAAGAGAAGTCCCATCTTCGTCGCTTGGATGACGGCGGGGATCGACTTGCCGTCCCGCACCAGGGTGGTGAGCGTCGGCTGCGAGGAGACGTCGTAGTCCCAGAGGTCGTGGTGCACGGTCTGGAAGCTCCAGACCACCTCGCCGCTCGAGGCGCGAAGCGCCACCACCGAGCTTCCGTAGTGATCGATGTCGTTGCGGCGGCCGCCCCAGTAGTCGGGCGAGGGGTTTCCGGTGGGCACGAAGACGAGGCCGCGCGCTTCGTCGACGGAGATCGGCGCCCAGACGTTGGGCGTGCCGAGCATGTAGCCGGTCTCCTCGGAGCGCCCGGCGCCGCTGGCGCCGCCGGGCGGCGAGAGATCCCAGGCCCAGCCAAGCGCGCCGCTTCGCGCATCGAAGGCGCGCACCACCCCACTTGGTGCGTTCACCCGCTGGTTGTCGCCCACCGCCGATCCCACCACGACGAGATTCCCGGCGACCGCGGGGGGTGAGGTGACCTGGTACTCGCCCTTCCAGAGCTTGTCTCCGACGCCGGGGTTTAGATCGATCTCCCCGCCTTCGCCGAAGTCCGCGCAGCGCGCACCCGTCGCGGCGTCGAGGGCGAAGAGGCGCGCGTCGTTGGTGGCGGTGAAGATGCGGCGCCTGCAGGCATCTCCGACTTTGCGATCCGGGTCGAGCCAGGTCGCCACACCGCGGCAGACGAACTGGTTCGCGTAGTTGGCGGTGAGATCGATACCGGGATCGAAGCTCCATCGCTTCGCCCCGGTCTCGGGATCGAGTGCGATGACCCGGTTGAAGGGCGTGCAGGCGAAGAGACTGCCGTCCACCATGAGCGGAGTGAGTTCGAAGGCGCTGGTGACGCTGAACTCCCCCTTTCCGTCGGAGACGTCCCCGGTCCGATAGGTCCAGGCGATCTCCAGCTGCGAGAGATTCTCCGCGTTGATGTCTCCTATCGGTGTATAGCGGGATCCCCCGGGATCGCCTCCGTAGGACGGCCATTCGGCGATGGCGCCGGTCTCTCCGGGCGGCGCCGCTTCCGCAAAGAACCCAGGTGCGATCGCCACGAGGAGCGCTGCTGCGACGAGGCGCGAGCGCAGAAGGGTCGCGACGATTCGGGTCGGGCTCCGATGACTGCGACGGTGCGCGGGGTTTCTGGTCAAGCGGCATCCTCCTTCCCGGGCGGACACAGCAGATGCTAGCCTGCGTTTCTCGACAGGCACTTGCCAAAGGGCCGTGGTGTCGAGAGGCTGCGACGAACCGATGACCCCTGCCACGCGCGAACCGGTACCTGCGATCCCCGCTGCCACCATCCTGCTTCTCCGGGACGGAAGCCCGGATCTCGAAGTCTTCATGGTAGAGCGCCATCACCAGGTCGATTTCGCCAGGGGCGCCCTGGTCTTCCCTGGGGGCAAGGTCGATCGGGCCGACCTGGAGCCCGGCCTCCGGGAGAGATCCGATGGAGCCCCGGACTCCGACGAAGAACTCGCCCTTTCGGTGGCGGCCATTCGCGAGACCTTCGAGGAGAGCGGGATCCTGCTGGCCCGGCCCCGGCCGCTCGGCGACCTCGTCACCGGTGAGCGCCTGCGGGAGATCGAGAGTCGGCACCGCGAACCCCTGAACCACGGGCAGACCACCCTGCGCGAGATCATCGACGCCGAGGACCTCACACTCGCCTGCGACCTCCTGATCCCCTTCGCTCACTGGATCACCCCCGAGGTCGCGCCCAAGCGCTTCGACACCCGCTTCTTTCTGGTCGCCGCGCCGCCGGATCAAGTGGCCCTCCACGACGGAAGGGAGTCGGTGGATTCGACGTGGACCACGCCCTCCACCGCCCTGGCCAACGCCGACGCCGGCCGCTGCACCATCGTCTTCCCCACCCGTCTCAACCTGATGAAGCTGGCGAGGAGCCACGGGGTGGAGGAAGCCCTGGCGACGGCGCGAGCGTCGACCATCGTGACGGTGATGCCTCGAATCGAACACACGGAGGCGGGCGCGGTGCTGCGGGTTCCCGCAGAAGCCGACTACGACGTGGTCGACGCCCCGCTGGACGCCCAGGTGACGGCCTTCCGCGGAAGTCGCTGACTCGGCGCGGCTCAGCCCCGCAGCAGGTCGCGGAGAGGACGCATGCCGACCCGCTTCACACCCGCGTCCTCGAGGGCCCGGGCCCCCTCCGCGCCGCCGTAGAAGCCGCGCTCGAAGTCGCGCTGGTGGGCGGATTCCGGCGTAATGCTGGAGAGCTCCTCGCCGCCGCGGGCGGGATGACAGATCAGGTAGGTGATACCCTTTCGCAGTCGCTCGATCCGCCTCCGGTTGTGCTCGAGGCCCTCTCCCTCGGCGAAGTCGAGAGAGTCGGTGTCGAAGCCGTCGAGAATCGGGAAGCCTTCGGCCTCGAGTGATCCGACCAGCCAATTCAGGATCTCCGTCGCCCCCTGAAGACCCCTCGCTGCCAGCGCCTGCGGATCGGGGTGGACGGCGAAGACGGGAAGTCGAAACTCCGCGGCCAGCTTCCTGTAGGTCTCCAGGAAAGGCGGGAAGAAGACCGTACCCATGTGGCTGTCGAGGTGGGTCACGTCGATCCCCGCCTCGAGGGCCATTTCGACCTGGGCGCGAAGCTCGACCTCCACCTCCTCGGGCTTCGCCCGCTGTACGGTCTCGATGGAAGTGCGGGGCAGGAAGCCCTGGTCGTCCAGCAGCGAGGGGACCGCAGAGCGCCCGGCGACCGGGCCCCAGCGGTAGTGGGGCCACTCGGCGTTCAGCGTGAGATGGACGCCCAGGTCGAGCTCGGGGCTCGCCTTCGCGAACTCCACGGCCTCCTGAAACCACGGGCACGGCACCATGATGCTGCCGCAGGTCGCGGGGCCTTCGCGCAGCGCCTGGAAGGCTCCGAGGTTCGCCGCGTGACACATCCCGATGTCGTCTGTGTGAACGATCGCGACCCGATCGGTGGCTTCGAACCCCAGACGTTCGGCGAGCGTGCCAGACATGAGACCAGTCTAGCGTCGACTCGGGCCGTGTCGCGTTGCGCCCTCGGAGGCCGGACCGCTACCAGGTGACGGCGAGCGTCCCGGTGCGGCCGAACCGGTCACTCGCTCTCTTCTTCCTCCTCCGCAGCCTCGGGCGGCGGCGCCACGTCGCCGGTCGCCTGATCGATGGTCTCCCCGAGCTCCGCTTCAGCCTGCTCGGTGGAGCCGGGCTGGTCGCAGGCCGCGACCCCGCCCAGGGCGACTCCGATTAGCGTCGCCAGTAAGATTCGCGCGAATTTGCCGGCCATGGGACCCCTCCTACGTATCTACGTATCGCTCTCAGGTGGGCCGACGGCACCGGCGGCGCGACCTCCGCGTCCCCTGGCGCTACCCTACGCAGCTCTCGACCCCCTCGAGCAGTCTCTCTCCCCGGAATTCGAGAAGAGTCTAATGGCTTCGATTCCCGATGTCTCCTCCACCTCCTTCGACCACGCGCGGGCGCTCCATCGCCCCGGCCGGGAAGCCCGGTGAGCTTCATCCTCGTCACCAACGATGACGGTGTCGACTCCCCTGCCCTGCCTGCGCTGATTCGGGCGCTCGCGGAGCTCTCGCCGGTGCACGCGGTCGTCCCGAGCCGCGAGCGCAGCTGGATCGGAAAGGCGATCAGCCGCTGGGAGGACATCCGGGTCGAGCGCGTGGAACGGGACGGCTTGGAGATCCACTCCGTGGACGGCTTCCCCGCCGACTGCACCCAACTGGGCGTCCACTCGCTCTTCGAAGAGAGGCCGGACATGGTGGTCTCGGGCATCAACGTGGGCTTCAACCACGGCCTCGCCTTCTTCCTCTCCAGCGGCACGGTGGGCGCCGCCTGCGAGGGCTGGATCGCGGGTCTGCCGGCCATCGCCTTCTCCACCGGGGTGAGGCGCGGTCACAATGCCTGGGCACCGAAGGCCTGGTCCGAGGACTCGGGCCCGCTCTGGGAGCGGACGTCGGCCATCGCCGCGGACATCGTTGCCGAGGTGCGCAGCATCGGCTTCCCCGAGGACGCGGACCTGCTCAACGTGAACATCCCCGAGGGCGCGGACGTGAATACGCCGCGGGTGGTGACGACACTCGCCAAGGCGGGATACGACAACCTGTTCCGGCGCCAGAGCGAGGGGCTCTACGTCCACGACTTCTCCGGCGGGTTCAGCCGCGTCCGCGAACTCACCGGCACGGATCTCGAGACGGACAGAAAGGGCTTCGTGTCCATCACTCCGGTGCGGCTGGCCCATTCGGTAGCTCTCCCGGACTCGACGCGACGCGCCCTGGAGCGCTCCTGAGCCGGCCGTCGTAGCCGATCGCTGCCCACCCGACCCCTTCATCCGCGACACGAAGGGCGCCATCGCACGGTTTTACGCGTTGTTTACGGCGAGCCCGGCGAATCTGGACAATCCTTTGGCAAATCGCCGTGTGCCCTGGGAAACCATTCTCCGCCCTGCAAGGTCTGTACAGGAGCGGGCGGAAGAACGAGGAGGTCGCCGTGTCTCTGACCCGGTTCCGAGTGATTGCCCTTCTGGCGGTACCTCTCCTGGTCGGTCCTGCCCAGGGCTCTTCCCGGGGCTACGCATCCGTCAAAGCGGAGGCGGAGCGGCTTTACGCGGAGAAGTCCTACGCGCGGGCCCGTGCACTCTACGCGGAGATCCACCCGCCCACGGCTCCTGAGGAACGCTGGGTGGCCTTCAGGCTCGCGGATACCCGCTGGCGGATGGATCCCGAGGGCGGGAGTGAGGAGGCGCAAGTGGAGCTCTCGGCCCTGCTCGAGTCGGCCCCGCACCCGCTGTGGATGGAGATCCAGGAATCGCTCGGCGACTCCTGGTGGGCTCCTCAGGAAGGCCGACGGTGGCATCAGGCCTGGCTCCACTATGCGAAGGCGCTGGGCGGATGGGCGAAATCCCGGGATCTGGAGCGGGCCCGGAAACGCTACCTGGGGTTGGTGGACCGGCTCGCCCGGCCTTCGCCGCGCGGCTGGAGGGCGAACGACCTTCCCCTCGAGGTGCTCGACAATGCCCTCTCGCTGGCGAGAAGTGACCGCGAGCGGGCGCGCTTCCACTATCTCGTCGCCACCGCCCTGCGGAACCAGGGGGACTGGGCTGCCCAGCATCGGATCCCCGCTGCCTTCGAGGCGGCGCTCCGGGATGGCCGAAACACCCCCTGGTACGACGGTGCGCTCCATCAATACGCCGAGTGGCTCGCCCGTCACGGGCGACCGGTGATCGACGAGCACGGGGGCGAGAGCTACCGGCCCGACTTTCGCGAGGCCCTACGGCTCTACCGCCGCCTCGTCGCCGAGTTCGGCGAGGGCGAGACGCGTTACCGGAGAAGTGCGCAGCGGGCGATCGAGGAGATCACCTCCCCGGAGCTGCAGGTCATGGTGTCGAACGTGTTTCTGCCCGGATCGGAAATCGACTTCGAGGTGATCGCCCGAAATCTCGAGGAGGTGGATCTCGCGCTTCACCCGGTCCACCTGGACGATGCCCTGGACCTCCGGCGAAGGGACGAGTGGAGCGATTGGATCGAAGCCGTTCGCCTCGGGAGGAGCAGGCCGCTTCGCTCGTGGTCAAGGAAACTGGACGTAGAGGACGATCACGCGCCGCGCAGGGAGCGGATTCGCCTCGAGGAACCCCTCGAGACCGGCGCCTACCTGGTGCTGGCGAAGTCGGGCCGCGCGAGTGCGCGCGCCCTGCTGCTGGTCTCCGACGCGGCCCTGATCGTCAAGGCCTCGGGAGAGAAGCTCGCGGCGTTTCTCTGCGACGCCAACTCGGGCGAGCCCCTCGAGGGCGGAGCGGTGGTGTTCTGGACCTGGCGAGGCTCCGGCGACGAGCGCATCGCTCTTCGCACCGAGGCTACGACCGGGGTGGACGGAATCGCACTGGCGAGTCGCGCGGACCCCGACCAGAGCGTCGCCACCCTGGTGGTGGCGCGAAGCGGCGAGCGACAGGCCGTGGCGCAGATCCACGCGCCGGGCCGCGCTCCGCGAAGGGAAGACTGGCGGATCTACGCTTTCACGGATCGACCGGCCTACCGCCCCGGCGAGACGGTCCAGTGGAAGGCGTTGGCGCGCATCAGCAAGGACGGGCGCTACACCACACCCGGGGGAGAACGGCTCGGCTACCGGATCGAGGGCCCGCGCGGCAGCCGCGTGAACGAGGGCACCCTGCTCCTCAACGATTTCGGAAGCGGATTCGGCGAGCTCGCGCTCGACGAGAGCATGGTGCTCGGGCCCTACAGGGTGATCTTCACCGACGAGAAGCGAGATCGAACCGTCGGCTCGGCAACGCTCTTCCGCCTGGAGGAGTACAAGCTGCCCGAGTACCGCGTCGAGGTCGCGGCAGTGGGCGGGGAGAGGGGCTCGCATCGAAGCGGAGAGCCGGTCGAGGTGGAGATCCGCGCCAATTACTATTTTGGCGGACCGGTCGCGGGCGCACGGGTCGAGGCGATCGTCGCGCAGCGAAGCTACCACCCGGGCTGGCCGACACCCCTCCCCTACGCGTGGATGGCGCCGAGCCGGCCGCGCTCACCCGCGTGGCCGGAGAGCCGAACCATCGGGCGGCACCAACTGGTGACGGACGCCGAGGGCATCGCCCGGCTTCGGATCGACACCACCCGCTTCGCGCGGGCCGATTCGGAGTTCACCGTCGACGCGCGGGTGGTCGACGCCTCCCGGCGCGAGGTGATCGGGCGGGGCTCGCTTCGGGTGACCCGCAGGCCCTGGTTCGTCTTCCTCCGCCCAGAGCGCCGCGTCCACCGCATCGGAGACGTCGTCCAGATCAGCGTTCGCGCCCAGGACGCGGGCGAGGAGCCGGTGGCGATCGAGGGACGGGTGACGATCACCCGTGAGCGATGGCGGGAGATCTGGATCGATCCCGCCGGTCGCGAGGTGAGCGGCGAGAAGCTGGCGAAGCTCCGCGCAGAGCCCGTCCGCTTTCCGCCTCCGCACCGCCGGGGCGAGCCGCCCTGGCGACTCCGCTTCCGGGGCTACCAGCCGGAGCCCGTGCTGACGAGGGAGACCCGAACGGGCGAGGATGGCGCTGCGGAGCTGCGCTTCGAAGTGAAGCAGGAGGGCTACTACCGGATCTCCTGGGTGAGCGAGCCGGAGGACGCGGTCCCGGTTCGCGCGGAGGCCTTCGTGTTCGCGGCTTCGGAGCGGACGCGCGATCTCCGCTATCACGGAGCCGGCGTCGAGATCCTCGTCGACCCGAGCGCGGTGGAGGTGGGGCGCCCCCTCCCGGTGCTTCTCCACGCGACCTCGCCGGATCGCTTCGTGCTCTTCAGCGTGGAGGGAGAGGAGCTCTACGATCTGCGCCTCGTCCGTCTCGAGGGACACGACCGGCTGATCCAGATCGAGGTGGAGGATCGCTTCGTTCCCAACGTGTTCCTCGCCGCGATGAGCGTGGGAGAGCTCCGTGTGGAAGCGGACCGGGAGGAGCTCTCCATCCCGCCGACCCGCCAGATCCTCGACGTCCGCGTGGCGGCGGATCGGGACGAGTACCGCCCGGGGGAGAAGGGGCTCTTCACGATCACGAGCCGCGACGCAGAAGGGCGACCCGTCCCCGCGGAGATCGCCCTCGCCGTCTCCGACGAGTCGGTCTTCGCCATCCAGGGCGAGCTGGCGGAGGATCCGCGGGCCTTCTTTCACGGGCGCAAGCGCCCAGGGCGGGTCCAGACCGGGACGAGCCTGGATCGCATGGCTTTCGCGACGTGGCAGGAGGACGAGCCACTTCCCGCACCACCCGGTTCCCCGGAGATTCGCAGGTATATCGACAGCGACCGTCTGACCAAGGAGCGGATGCCCGCGCGTGAGGCGCCCGCCACTTCGCAGGCACTCGGATACGCCGTGGCCGAGGCCGACGCATCCTCCGCGGGCGGCGCGGAGCCGGCCGCCGTGCAGGTCCGCCACGACTTTCGCGCGACGGCGCTCTGGATTCCCGATCTCCTGACCGACGATCGGGGTGAGGCGAAGATCGAGGTGCCCTTCCCCGATTCTCTCACCGGATGGCGCGCCACGGCGCGGGCCGCCGACCGCGGCACCCGGGTGGGAATCGCGCGGGCGGCGGTTCGAACCCGGAAGCCGCTCCTGGTTCGCCTCGAGACCCCGCGCTTCCTGGTGGCGGGAGACGTGGCCACCGTCTCCGCCTCGATCCACAACCACACCGACGAGAAGCTGGCCGTGATCCCCGTGCTGGTCGCCTCCGGGCTCTCCACCGAGGGGGGCGCCGACACCCTCTTGATCCCGGCTCACGGCGAAGGCCGCGTGGAGTGGACCGCCACTGCGCGAGAGGCCGGCGAAGCCAGCCTCGAAGTGAGCGTGCGCGGAAAGACCCTCTCCGACGCCATGCGCCGGAGTCTCCCCGTCTACGAACACGGCATCGAGAAGCTCGAGACCGCGGCCGGCAAGCTGCGCGGAGCCGAGCTTCGCGCTCACGTGACGCTCCCGAAACGCCGGCGTTCCACGAGGCTCGAGATCCTGGTGGCGCCGAGCCTGGCGGTGGCCATGCTCGACGCCCTTCCCTACCTGATCGAGTATCCCTACGGCTGCACCGAGCAGACCATGAGCCGCTTTCTCCCGGCGGCCGTCACGGCGAGGACGCTGGCGGAGCTGGGGCTTCGCAGGGAGGACGTGGTGGGCCGGGTCTTCGGCGGCATCGAGCCGGAGCACGCGGCCAAGACCCACCCCCGCGGCTCCCGGGATCTGGACGAGCTGGACGCCGTCGTCCGCAGCGGGCTCGCCCGCCTGGCCGACTTCCAGCACGGCGACGGCGGCTTCGGCTGGTGGAAGCCGGGGGCGAGCGATCCCTTCATGACGGCCTACGTGGCCTGGGGGCTGGTCCTGGCGCAGGAGGCGGACATCGCGGTGGACGGGAAGATCCTGGAGAGGGCGCTCCGCTACCTCGAGCGCACCCTCGTCGAGGAAGAGGACGAACTCGACACACAGGCGTGGATGCTCCACGCCCTCGCCGCGCACCACGCCGCCACCCCGGCCCACCGCCTCTCCGAGTTCGAGCAAGTCGCCTTCGAGAATCTCCTCGAGCGTCGAGAGGAGCTGAACGTCTACTCCCGAGCGCTCCTCACACTGGCGGCTCACGCCTTCGGGCGAAGGACGGAAGCCGAGATCCTGGTCCGCAATCTCGAGAACGGCGTCGAGACCGAGGGCGCACCGATCACGCGCGCGCACTGGGGCGAGGCCGGAATCCGAGGGCGCTGGTCCGAAGGGGGTGTGGAGGCCACCGCCTTCGCGCTCCGGGCGCTCCTCGCCGTGGCCCCCGAGCATCCCCTGGTCGAGCCCGCGGCCGCCTGGCTGATCGAGAACCGGCGCGGCGCCCAGTGGAAGAGCACCCGCGACACCGCCATCGTGCTGCTGGCACTGAACGACTACCTGCGCGAGAGCGGCGAGCTCGAGGCGGACCTCGACTTCGCGGTCTTTGTCAACGACCGGCGCCTCGCCGAGCGCTCGCTGACACCGGCCGACGTGCTTCGCGCGCCGAGTCGCATCCAGGTCGACCCGAGCTGGCTCCGCGACGGCGAGAACGAGATCCGCATCGCCAGGACCCGGGGCGAGAGCCCCCTCTACTTCGCCGCTGAGGCGCGCTTCTTCAGTCTGGAGGAGCCGATTGCGCCGGCGGGCAAGCGCATCGCCGTCGCGCGGGAGTACTCGAGGCTCGACCCGCAGCCGACGCTGCTCGCCGGGCCCGTCTACGATCGCGAACCGGTGAGAGACGGAGATCGGGTGGGGAGCGGAGTGCGCATCGAGACCACCCTCACCATCGAGGCGAGGAACCACTTCGAGTACATGATGTTCGAGGACCTCAAGCCGGCCGGCTTCGAGGCCGTCGCCCTAAAGAGCGGCGAGCTGCTGCGCGCGCGACGCGTCGACGGAAAGGGCGAGCGGCCGGTCTACGCCGAGCTTCGCGACCGCAAGCTCGCGCTCTTCATCGACCGCCTTCCCGAGGGAACCTGGGAGATCCGCTACGAGCTTCGCGCCCAGACACCGGGCGCCTTCCACGCGCTGCCGCTAATCGGCCAGGCCATGTACGTCCCCGAGATCCGCGCCAACGGAGCCGAGGTGCGTTTGAGGATTCACGAGAACGCCGGGCCTTCGAAGGAGTCCGCCGAGTAAATTGAGAAGGTCCCTTTGTGTCGTGGCAAAAGAGCGATACCGCAGACGACTCGCGGAGCTAGCGATCGGACAAAGCGTTGCGAGGGTTTGACTGAGAAAGCCGCAAGTGGAATCTTGTTGACGATAGCGCTCGTCGCGCGTTCGCAGCATTGCGCAAGGCCGGCCTGCCAGAGGAGTCCGTGCAATGAATTCGAGAGCCCTCACCCTGATGATCGCGACGATCGGGATCGTCGCACTGGCATGCTCGTCGTCCCCGGACGGATCCGACGACGCTACCGACGAGGTGCCCATCACGAGCTGCGCGGAGCCCCGGTCCGAGGCCTGCACGATGGAGTACATCCCGGTCTGCGGTCACCTCTACAATGGCGAGCGCAAGACCTACCCCAACGCCTGCAGCGCCTGCTCGAATCCCGACGTCTCGGGTCGCCGACCCGAACCCTGCGAGGATCCCGAGGCGCCGGGAATTGAGCCGGAAACCGGGCGGTGATAGCCTCCTGGTAGAGGTGATCGATCCGCGAGAGCCGCGGCGCACCGCGGACGGGAGCCAGCCATGACCAGCCTCGACAACCCCGGGGTCTCCGGGTCCGTCTCGGCTTCCGCCGATTCGGGGCCGCTGCCGGGTTCGCTCGGAGCCCGGCGGCTGACCATGGAGCCGCCGCCCCTCTATCCGAGCGCCATGGTGAACGTGACGAATCACTGCAACCTCCAGTGCAAGCACTGCTTCATCTTCCGGGAAGGCAATCCGAACCAGCCGGAAGGCGAGATGAAGCCCGAGCGGGTCCTCTCCGAGCTGCGACGTCTCCGGGACCGGCACAGAATACGCTTCATGATGTGGATGGGCGGAGAGCCGATGCTCCGCTGGCGCACCGTCGAGAAGGGCATCTCTCTCTTTCCACGCAATCACATCACCACCAATGGGACGGTCCCGCTCAAGGACTTTGGACCCGACATCACCTACGTCATCTCGCTCGACGGCCCCCGCGAGGTGAACGATGCAGTGCGCGGAGCGGGCGTCTTCGACCGGGTCATGAAGACCATCGCCGCCATCCCGGAGGGCTTTCGCTCCAAGGTGGTGGTCCAGTGCGTGGCGCACCGCGAGAACCAGGATCATCTGGAGGAGCTGGCGCGCGAGCTGCACCCGACCCAGGCCCCCGGCCTGACGTTCAGCTTCTACGTGCCCCGCGCCGGAGAGGTCTCACCCAGAGCCTGGGAGAGCATCGAAGAGCGAGAACCGGTCATCGACCTCGTCTTCGACCTGAAGCGCCGCTATCCGGGATTCATCTGGAACTCGACCCGCAGCCTCGAGCTGATGCGGCCGGCCACCGCCAAGCTCGTCACCGACCACTGCCCCATGATGCAGATCATGCTGCCGCTCTACATCGAGGGCGATCACTTCACCACCCCCTTCTGCTGTTACGGCAACGATGTCGACTGCGATCGATGCGGCGCCTGGGGGGTGTTCGCCAGCGCCGCCAAGATGTCCGGCCCCTGGGATTCGCCGGAGCCCTGAGCCCCGGACGCCGCGCTTCTGACGAGGCCGCGTCGCGAGCCGCCGAGCGAGCTGCGCAGGCGGCTCCCTCGGCGTCCTCGCTACGAGCTTCATGAATAATCCGGGCTGATCTTCCGCTATGGTCGAAGCCGCGAAGGGAGGGACGGCGATGTACGGCTTTGGCGGAGCAGAAGGGCGAACCTGGGAGTCTCCCGAGTGCGTGGCGATGGGAAGGCTTCCATCTCGCAGCCCGCTGGTCCCGTTTCCCGATGCCGAGGCGGCACTGGCGAACGACCGCGAGCACTCTCCCTGGTTCCTGTCACTGAACGGCGACTGGAAGTTCACGCTGTGTCCGAGGCCGGAGGCGAGCCCCGAGGATTTCTTCCGACGCGATTTCGACGACGGGGGCTGGTCCGAGATTCCAGTTCCCAGCAACTGGACCCTCGAGGGCCATGACCGACCGCATTACACGAACGTCCAGATGCCGTTTCCCGACCCGCCCCCGACGGTTCCGAGCGAGAATCCCACCGGACTCTACCGTCGGCGCTTTCACATTCCCGAGAGCTGGGAGGGGCGCCGGGTGGTGCTCCACCTCGGCGGCGCCGAGAGCGCGCTCTACGTCTACGTGAACGGGCATCCGGTGGGCATGAGCAAGGACTCGCGGCTCGCCGCCGAGTTCGATGTGACGCCGTTCGTCGAGCCGGGAGAGAATCTCCTCGCGGCCATGGTGATCCGCTGGTCCGACGGGACCTTCCTCGAGGATCAGGACCACTGGTTCATGGCCGGCATCTACCGCGACGTCTACCTCTACTCCACGGCGCCGACCTACATCGCGGACGTCTTCGCCGTCGGCGATCTCGACGAGGAGTACCGGGGCGGGCTGCTCAAGGTCGAGGCGAAGGTCGGCTTCTCGGACGCCGGAAGCGAGGGATGGCGGATCCGCGTGCGTCTCCTCGATGCCCGCGGGCGCGACGTCTTCCGCGAACCGCTCGAGGAAACGGTGCCCATCGGAGGCAATCCCTACCTCTTCCGCGGCCGGCGGGCCGAGTTCCTTCGGGAGATTCGCGCTCCCCGCCAGTGGTCGTCGGAAATCCCCTACCTCTACCGGGTCGTGGTCTCGCTAATCAATGCCGAGGGTGAGTGCCGCGAGACGGTGAGCTGCAGGATCGGCTTCCGCAAGGTCGAGATCCGCGGACGCGAGCTGCTCATCAACGGCCGCCCGGTGCTGATCAAGGGAGTGAACCGACACGAGCACGACGACACCACGGGAAAGACTCTCACGCGGGAATCGATGCTCGCCGACATCCGCCTGATGAAGCAGTTCAACTTCAACGCGGTGCGCACCTCCCACTATCCCAACGACCCGCTCTGGTACGAGCTCTGCGACGAGTACGGTCTCTACGTGGTGGACGAGGCCAACATCGAGAGCCACGCACACCTGGCCAACCTCTGTCACGAGCCCCGCTTCGCGGCCGCCTTCCTCGACCGCGGCATGCGCATGGTGCAACGGGACAAGAACCACCCCTGCATCATCCTCTGGTCGCTCGGCAACGAGAGCGGCTGCGGCGCCAATCTCGAGGCGCTGGGCGGCTGGATTCGCGGCTACGACGCGTCGCGCCCCCTGCACTACGAGGGCGCGCTGGAGTCGGACTGGCACCGGGATCACCCGACCACCGACGTGATCTGTCCCATGTACCCGGAGATCGAGGAGATCGTCCGCTGGGCGAAGTCCGGCCGCGGCGACCGGCCGCTGATCATGTGCGAGTACTCCCACGCGATGGGGAACAGCAACGGCAGCCTGTCGGACTATTGGGAGGCGATCGAATCGCACCACGGCCTGCAGGGCGGCTTCATCTGGGACTGGGTCGATCAGGGACTGCGCAAGGTGGACGAGAGAGGGCGGGAGCACTGGGCCTACGGCGGAGACTTCGGTGACCATCCCAACGACGGGGCCTTCTGCATCAACGGCATGGTGTGGCCCGACCGCACGCCGCACCCCGCCATGTTCGAGTTCAAGAAGCTCGCCCAGCCGCTGAAGATCGAGGCGCGGAACCTCCGAGAGGGCAGGATCCGCGTCACCAACCGACAGGACTTCCAGGATCTCGGCTGGCTGCGCGGGAGCTTCGAGCTCTCTGTGGAAGGCGCCCTGGTGCAGAAGGGACGGCTTCCCAGGCTCACGACACCGCCCGGTGAACACGAGGACCTGACCTTGCCGCTGCGCAAGCCCGATCTCCAGCCGGGCCAGGAGTGCTTTCTCACCCTGCGCTTCCACACCGCGCGCGACACCAGCTGGTCACCGCGGGGGCTGGAGCTCGCCTGGGAGCAGCTGGCAATGCCCTACCGGGCGCCGAAGCGCCGCGCGCTCCGACTCGAGGGCAGGCTCGAAGTCATGGAGAACGAGGCTCGTGCAGAGATCTCCGGCGAGGCGGTGCACCTCGAGGTGGACAAGGAAGCGGGCGAGATCATCTCCCTGCACTTCGGGGTCCGGGAGCTTCTGATCTCCGGGCCGCGCCTCAACGTCTGGCGCGCACCCACCGACAACGACGGCATCAAGGCCTGGAGCCACCAGCTGGGAAGACCCCTGGGGCGATGGCTGGAGGCGGGCCTGCAGGATCTGCGACTGGAGACCGTGAGCACCCGTGTGAGTCGGTCCCGGGACGGATCGGCGAGCGTCGTGATCCGGCATCGGGCCGAGAGCAGCCTCGAGCACCGGCACGCATACCGGGTGCTGCCCTGGGGCGAGATCGAGGCCGAGAACAGCGTCCGGGTCCCCGCGAAGCTGGCCGACCTGCCCCGGGTGGGTGTGACACTCACCCTGGAGCCAGGTCTCGATCGGCTGACCTGGTTCGGGCGCGGCCCCCACGAGAACTACCCGGATCGAAAGGCCAGCGCAGCGGTGGCGCGCTACGACGCCACGGTGGCGGAGATGTACGTCCCCTACATCGTTCCCCAGGAGCACGGCGGCCGCTGCGACCTGCGCTGGCTGCGCCTGGCAGACGCCGGGGGAGCGGGGATCTGCATCGCCGCCGTCGGGCCTCTCCAGTTCTCCGCCAGCCACTTCACCGGCGACGACCTCTTCCGAGCCCATCACACCAACGAGCTGGAGCCCCGGCCGGAGGTGATCTTGAATCTCGACGGCGTGCACCGCGGACTCGGAACCGGGAGCTGCGGCCCGGACACGCTCCCCCGCTACAGGATCCGTGCGGGAGTGCATCGCTTCGCCTACCGGCTCGCCGCTGCGCGATAGAGGTCCCATTGACGAAGATCGCCACCTGGAACGTCAACTCGCTCAAGGTCAGGCTGGGCCACGTCCTCGACTGGCTGGCCGCCGAGAGGCCCGACGTGCTCGCGCTCCAGGAGACCAAGACCGTCGACGAGAACTTCCCCGCCCGGGAAATCGAGGCGGCCGGCTACCGGGCCGCCTTCTCGGGACAGAAGACCTACAACGGGGTCGCGATCCTGAGCCTCGCGGAGGGCGAGGAGATCGCAACCGACCTGCCGGAACTCGACGACCCCCAGCGCCGGATCCTCGCCTCCACGATCGAGGGAATCCGCGTGCTCAACGTCTACGTGCCCAACGGGAAGGAGGTGGGCTCGGACAAGTACGCCTACAAGCTCGACTGGCTGGAGAAGCTCAGGGGCTTTGTCGCGGCCGAGCTTTCCCGCCACACTCGCCTCGTCGTGCTCGGCGACTTCAACATCGCCCCGGAGGACCGGGATGTCCACGATCCCGAGGAGTGGCGCGGCAAGATCCTCTGCAGCGATCCCGAGCGGGCCGCCCTCGGCAAGCTCCTCGACGTGGGTCTCAGCGACCTCTTCCGGCTCTTCGAGCAGGAGGAGCGGCTCTTCAGCTGGTGGGACTACCGAATGCTTGGCTTTCGCCGCAATCACGGCCTCCGCATCGATCTCATCCTCGGCTCGAGATCTCTCGCAGAGGCCTGCACTTCCTGCCGCATCGACAAGGAGCCCCGAAGGCGCGAACGCCCTTCCGACCACACGCCCGTCGTCGCCGAGTTCAACTTCTAGTTGGGATCCTTCGGCTATGGTCCCCGCTTCGGGGCGACGCCCACCACGTCCATCCATGAGGGAGGATCCAGATGGCCGAGGAATTCGAGATCACAGAGGAGATGCGGAAGCGGATCGGCAAGGAAAGCCCGCCCTGGACCTACGAACTCACCACCACCAGCGTGCGCGCCTTCGCGCGCGGCGTCGGCTACACCGATCCGGTCTACTTCGACGTCGAAGCCGCCAGGGCGGCAGGCTACCGAAACCTCCCCGCTCCACCCACCTATCTCGGGACGCCGGTATTCATCCCCGGAGAGTCCAGCGACACGTTCAGCGGTCCGATCCACGGCGCTCCCAGGGTGGAACACGGCCTCAAGGGTCTCCTGGACGGCGGCACCGAGACCGAGTACTTCGGCGATCTCTGTGCCGGCGACACCCTGACGGTGGTCTCCAAGCTCGCGGGACTCGATGTCCGCCAGAGCCGATCGCTGGGCAAGATGCTGATCAGCACCATGGAGACCACCTACACGAATCAAGACGGAAAGGTCGTCGCGATCCAGCGCGGCCAGGCGATCTTCTATTAGGAGCAGAAATGACACTCACCTGGGACCGCATCCGGGAAGACGACGCACTCCCCGAGCTGCGCAAGAAGCCGGGACTCACCCAGCTGGTGAAGTACGCCGCGGGAGGCGGCGACTTCAATCCCCTGCACCACGATTACGCCTTCCCCCAGGCCAAGGCGCTGGGGTCGATCATCGTCCACGGCCGCTTCAAGTACGCCTCCCTGGGCGAGCTGGTCTCGAACTGGCTCGGTCACGCGGGCAGGATCCGCAAGCTCTCCTGCCAGTATCGCGGCATGGACTTCCCGGACAAGGAAATCGTCCTCGGCGGCACGGTGAAGCGGAAGTGGGAAGAGGGCGGCGAGAAGCTCGCCGAGCTCGAACTCCGGGTGATCAACGAGGGGGGCAAGGACACGACGCCGGGAGCGGCCATCGTGGTCCTCGATGGCTGAGGGCGCGGCCTTCCCCTCGACCTCGCTCGCCTCTGGCGCTGCTGCTTGACCCCTCGGCGCGCCCTCGCTATCTAGGCCGGTCTGCGGAGACACGCTCCGCGAGCTCCGAGGGCAACCCATGTCCAAGATATGCGATCTCACCGGCAAGGGCGTGGTGGCCGGAAACAACATCGCGCACTCGAACACCAAGACGAAGCGGCGTTTCCAGCCCAACCTGCAGAACGTGACCCTGCTGAGCGAGGCCCTCGGTCGCAAGGTCTCGCTGCGGATCGCGGTCAGCACTCTTCGCACGGTCCAGAGGCTCGGAGGATTGGACGCTTTCCTGCTCGGTACGGACGACGCAAAGCTGCCGCCTCGGGCGCTGCGGATCAAGCGCAGCGTCCAGCGAACCCACGCCACCAAGTAGGCCAAGCAGGGCTCGCATCACAGCGCTTCGCGGCGGTGGACGCCGCAGCGCTGCCCCGGACCGTCGCTGGCCTACTTCTTCCGGATGGAATGGCCGTAGCGTTTGCGGAAGCGCTCCACGCGGCCCTCGGAGTCGACCTCGCGCTCCTGACCCGTCCAGAACGGGTGGCTCTCCGCGGAGATCTCGAGGCGCACGACGGGTAACTCCTCGCCGTCGACCTCCTTGGTCTTGTCGGAGGTGATGGTGGAGCGGCTGACCCACTCGTTCCCCGTCGCCGTGTCGACGAAGAGAACCTTGTGGTAGTCGGGATGAATGTCCTTCTTCATCGCCCCGGGCGCTTCCTACCAGCTGGACTTCCGCATGCCGGGAAGCTCACCGGAGAGCGTCATCTCGCGAAGCGCGATTCGCGAGAGCCCGAATTTCTGGTACACGCCCCTGGCGCGTCCCGTCAGCCGGCAGCGGCGAGTGAGGCGGGTCGGACAGGAGTTTCTCGGCAACCGCGCGAACTCGGCCTGGATCTCGAACTTCTCTTCCGGGGGTATCCTGGCGTCCTTGAGCTTCTCGCGAAGCTCGGCACGCTTCTCCGCGTGCTTCGCGATCAGCTTCGCGCGTCGCTTGTCGCGAAGGACCTGGGAAGTCTTGGCCATGGTTGCGGAACTCCGAAGCTGGCGAGAAGCGGAGGTTAGGGACGCGACCCCCCGGGCGCAAGCGCACCCCCGCGGGGCGAACTGGACACCGCAGGGGGCGGCTCCACCCGATCGCCGCCTCACGGCATCGGACTATGATAGCCGCCGACAGCACGAGGAGTGGGCAAGCGATGACTTTCGTCTCTTTTCCGGAGACCTTCGAGTGGGGTGCCGCCACGGCCGCGTACCAGATCGAAGGTGCCGCCCGTGAGGACGGCAAGGGACTCTCCATCTGGGATGTCAACTGCCAGCAGCCGGGACGGGTCGTCGGCGGAGACACCGGAGACGTCGCCTGCGATCACTACCACCGCTACCGGGAAGACGTGGCACTGATGGCCGATCTCGGACTTCAGACCTATCGCTTCTCGGTCTCCTGGCCCCGGGTCCTGCCGTTCGGATCCGGCCAGGTGAACGAGAAGGGAGTCGACTTCTACTCGCGGCTCGTCGATGAGCTGCTGGCGGCGGGCATCGCGCCCTGCGTCACCCTGTATCACTGGGACCTCCCCCAGTCCCTCCAGGATCTGGGCGGCTGGGCCAACCGCGAGACGGCATACCGCTTCGCCGAGTACGGCGCCCTCCTCTACGAGCGTCTGGGCGACCGCGCCTCCCGCTGGATCACCCACAACGAGGCGCGCATCACCGCGGATCTGGGTCACCGGATCGGACTGCTGGCACCGGGGATCCGCGACCTCGGCATCACGGCGCGCGTCATCCACCACCTGCTGCTCTCCCACGGGCTCGCGGTGCAGGCCTTCCGCGCCGCGAGCGAGAGGGGCGAGATCGGCATCACCCACGCCAACACCAGCTTCGAGCCCGACGACGACGCGCCCGAGACCGCGGCGGCCACGGAGCTCGCACGCGATTTCGACACGCGCCTCTACCACGATCCCATCTACGGACGCGGCTATCCCGAAACCGTGCAGCGCCACTTCGAGGAGAACGGCGCGCCCCTCCCGGTGCAGGATGGAGATCTGGAGGTGATCGCCGCAGAGACCGACTTCCTCGGTGTGAATCTCTACTCGCGCAACCGCGTAGTAGCCGACGAGAAGCGGGGAGTGGGCTACCGCTACGCGGCGCCCACCCTCCCGCTGACGGACATGGGCTACGAGGCGGCGCCCCACGCGCTGGGCGATTTCGTCCGCTTCGTCACCCAGGAGTACGGCCGGCCGAGGATCTACATCACCGAGAACGGCGTCTGCGACAACACCGCGCCCGTCGGCGGCGTGGTCGACGATCAGCCCCGGGTGGAGCTTCTGCGCGGCTTCCTCGCGGGTCTCGCCCAGGCCATCGGCGACGGTGCCGACGTGGGCGGCTACTACGTGTGGTCGCTCCTCGACAACTTCGAGTGGACCCTCGGCTACAGCCGCCGGTTCGGCGTGGTGTGGACCGACTACGAGACGCAGGAGCGGATTCCCAAGGCGAGCGCGCGCTTCTACTCCGACGTGATCCGCCGAAACGGACTGGAGGTCTGAGGAGGTTGTCAGAAGAAGTCATGCAGTCGATCGACGAGAGCGTTTGGATCGCGGCGAGCGCGGAGCTGTACGGAAAGATCACCGTGGCCGCCGACTCGTCCATCTGGCCCCACTGCGTGATTCGCGCGGAGTGCCTCGAGGTGCGCATCGGCGAAATGAGCAATCTCCAGGACTTCGTGATGATTCACGTGGGTTACGACGATCCCACCCTGATCGGCGACTTCTGCTCGATCACCCACCACGCGACGGTCCACGGTGCGACCATCGAGGATCAGTGTCTGATCGGGATCGGCGCGGTGGTGATGGACGGCGCCGTGATCGGGAGGGGTTCGATCGTGGCTCCCGGGGCCGTGGTGCGCGAGGGCACGATCATCCCACCCGGCTCCGTCGTGGCCGGCGTTCCCGGCAAGGTGATCCGGGAGCGGGACAGCAGCCGAGACAACCGGGTGAACGCCCTGGTCTACCACCGCAACGCCCAGGCTTATCGCCGCGGCGACCACCGCGCCTGGGAAGGCCCCGAGTTCCAGGCCTGGGTGAAAGAGAAGACCCACGAGATCGAGCGCTGAAGCGGAGCCGGCACCTCCTCGGGACCCACGCACCCGCGCTCGCCTCCATCAACCGGGTCGCTCGAGACCGCGGAACAGCAGATCGACCCCGGAATCGATGGCGGCGCGACAGGCGTCCGCCGAGAGCAGTCCGTTCGCCCAGGCGATTCTCGCGCCGCTGGTGATGTGCGTGATGGTCCGCGCCGCGACCAGAGGGTCGACTTCGTGACCCAGCTCGCCCCGGGTCCGGGCCGCCTGGAGGATCTCGGTAACCAGGCCGATGGTCCGATCCTGAAGGGCCAGCACCCGCCGTGACGCTCGGTGCTCGGGGTGGGTGGTGGCCCGCAGTGCGATGGTGGTGAGATCCGGATCCCCGACCATCAGCTCGTGCTCCATGTCGAGGAACTTCCGAACCCGCTCTCGCGCCGTGAGCGACTGAATTCCCGAGGCTCGGAAGCGGATCCACGCCCTCTCCTGGAGCTCCGCGAGCTCTTCCACCAGGAGCTCCTCCTTGGAGCGGATGTGCCGGTAGATCGAGCTGGCACCCATCCCCGCACGCGCGGCGATCGCCCGCAGGGTGGTCGCGTCGAAGCCCCGCTCGCGGAACAGGGCCCGGGCCGCCTCGCGGATCCGCAGGCGGCTCCTGCGCCCGCGCAGCAAGCGGCCATCGTCGGGCCGGAGTGTTCCGGGCGGCATCCCGGAAGAGCTGGAAGGCATCAAGGCGAACAGGGTCGCATAGACCCGGTCTTCCCGCAGCGCTCGCCTAGCCCTCGTCGTCCGCCAGCTGCTCCATCACCTGAGTAAGCCGGCTCTGGAGGACCAGCAGGCGGCGGCGCAGGTGCAGGGCGACCTCCACGCCGGCCGGATTCACGCCCAGCTCCTCGACCAGGAGCGCCGCTACCCGAAGCTCCTCGGCCTCGTAGGGCTCGAGCTCGTCCCGCTCGAAGAGCCCCTCGCTGCGCAGCTGCGGGAGGAGATCCGGATCGTCGACTCCGAGGAAGCGAAGCACTTCTTCGACGCGGGTCGTGCGACTCATTTGAAGAGCTCCTCGCGAAGGTCGGGCGGATCGAACGCGGCCAGCTCGTCGACCCCCTTCTGGGCCTCGTCACTGAGGTCGCGGGGCACGCGGATCTGGACGGTGACGAACAGGTCACCCGACGGTCCGCCGCCGGGATCGGTAATCCCCTTCCCGCGCAGCCGCAGCTTGCGTCCGCTGTCGGTACCGGGCGGAACCGTGACCGTCGCCCTCCCTTCCAGCGTGGGGATCTCGATCTTCGCGCCCCGGATCGCCTCGCGGACGCTGATGGGCGCCTCCACGTGGAGGGCGCGGCCTTCCCGGCGAAAGACCGGGTGGGGCCGAACCCGGATGGTGGCCCAGAGATCGCCGGGGGGACCGCCGCCGCGGCCCGGTGCGCCCTTCTGGGGCAGACGGATCCGCCCTCCGTCACTGACCCCCGGCGGAATCCGCACGGTGACGGTCTCGGTGATCGGGGCGCCGGAGGGATTCGGCCTCGCGATGGTGAGCCGCTTCTCTCCGCCCCGGGCGGCCTCGAGGAAGTCGAGATCCATGGAGGCGTGGATGTCCTCGCCGCGGAGCGCTCGGCCCCGCCCCCTTCCCCGACCGCCGAAGCTCCGCCCGAGAAGATCCTCGAGGTTTCCGAAGTCGAAGCTCTGACCGCCGAAGCCGGGGAAGCCCTCTGCCCGACCGCCGGTGCCAAAGCGGGCGCCGAAGGCCTCCCGCGCCCTCCGGGCCGCATCCGAATCGAAGCCTCCTTCCAGGGAGACTCCCCCGAACTCGTCGTAGTTGCGACGCTTCTCCTGGTCGGAGAGCACGGCGTTGGCCTCGGAGATGCGCTTGAAGCGCTCCTCGGCGGCCGCGTCGCCGGGATTCACATCCGGGTGGTACTGGCGAGCGAGCTTTCGGTAGGCCTTCTTGATGGCCTTGGCGTCGGCGTCTCGAGGCACACCCAGGACCTCGTAGAGGTTCCCCTTCTTGCCGCTCGCCATGGTCAGAGCTTCTCCACTGACGCTCTCTACCCGCCACCTGCGCTCGGGCGGCGCATCGTCCAGATCCCCACCCCGAGGGCCCGGATTTCCTCGATCACGCCGAAGCCGGCCCGCTCGTAGAAGCGGATGTTGTCGGCTGCGTCGGTCTCCAGATAAGCAGGCATGCGGTCCGCATCAACCAGCCGGAGCCAGGCCGAGAGCAGGTCGGTGCCGATACCCCGACCCCACAGCGCGGGTTCCACTCCGAGAGTACCGAGATACCAGTGCCGATCCACGGGATGGTGCTCCCGGAGAAGCTCGTAGACCCTCGCCCAGCGATGGGCCACCCGGAGCCCCTGGCCGAGCGCGCAGCGGAGCCGTACCGCGATGCTCGCCGGGGGAAGGGGGTAGGCGCCCGGCGGAGTCGAGCTCAAAACCCCGACCAGCCGCCCCTCGGCGAGCGCGGAGAGCAGCAGACCGTGGCTTTCGGCCTGCGGCAAGTGGGCTCTCATCCCGTGGAGGTTGGCCCGGAGACGCCCCCGGGGCGACCTCCGGATGACGGCACGGTTCAGGGGGCTGTCCCGAAAGGCCCGGGCCAGGAGGGCTTGCGCCGCGGGAAGATCGCCGTGGCGGAAGGACTCGACGCTTTGCTCGCCTCGAAGCAGAACTCCTCCGCCTGGGCGCTTGAACCAGGACCCAAGACCCAAGATGGGCGATGCCGCGGCGGGTGACCCCGCGCCTGGCCTAGATCCCGAGGTTGCGGCGAATCCGCGCCTCGGCAGGATCCAGGTCGGGAACGAAATCGGTGCCGGTGACGCGCTCGTAGGCCTCTATGTAGCGGCGCGCCGCCTCGCAGCGGACCTCGTCGGAAAGCGGGATGGGCTCGCCATCGCCCAGATAGCCCTGATCTGCCAGCCAGCGGCGCACGTACTCCTTGTCCAGGGCCTGGGGGTCGCGCTCCTGGCTCATGGCCTGCTCGTAGGTGTCCCGGTACCAGTAGCGAGAGGAGTCGGGCGTGTGGATCTCGTCGGCGACGACCACCTCACCGTCGGCGGTGATCCCCATCTCGTACTTGGTATCGACCAGGATCAGCCCACGGCTCTCGGCCCACGCCTGGCCGGCAGCGAACAGACTGGCGCCCAGCTTCGCGATGGCGTCGAAGCGCTCCTCGCTCATGATTCCCCGTTCGAGGATCTGGGCCCGGGAGGTGAGCTCGTCGTGGCCACCCTTGGGCGCCTTGCTGGTCGGCGTGAGAAGCGGCTCGGGCAGCTTCTCGTGCTTGCGGAGCCCCTTCGGGAGCTTGTGACCGCAGTACTCCTCCGCACCCCGGCTGTAGGCGTACCAGATCGAGGTGGAGGTGACACCGGTGAGGTAGCCCCGGTAGACGAACTCGACGGGCAGGATCTCGCACTCCCGCACCACGGACACGTTGGGATCGGGGACGGAGAGCAGGTGGTTGGGTACCACCTCCTTCGTCCTCTCGAACCAGAAGGCCGCGAGCTGGTTGAGGACCTGACCCTTCAGCGGGATGGTGCCGACGACGACGTCGAAGCAGCTCACCCGGTCGGTCACCACGATGGTGCGCCGGCCCTCGCCGACGTAGTTGTCCCGGACCTTGCCCTCCACACGCCGTCCCAGCTCCGAGAAATCCGTGCGGATCAGAGTCCGCTCGCACAAGTCGCGCAAAAGGGCAATGTCGGTTCCCACTTCGGTTCTTCCTCCTTCGAGTGATTTGCATCATTTCTATAACCCGGGGCTGGGGGAAGGAGCAAGGCTTGGAACGCACCCCCCCCCCGGGGGTTCATTCAAGACAGTTCGCTCTTCTGGCCCCGCCTCTGAAGCTCAGTCGGAAGGCGGAATCGACTCGCCGCGGACCAGATCGTCCAGCGTCTGTCGCGCTCGCACCAGGTGGGCCTTCCCACCGCTCACGAGCACCTCGGCGGCGTGCGGCTTCGAGTTGTAGTTCGAGCTCATGGTAAAGCCGTAGGCGCCGGCGCACTCGATCACCAGGAATTCGCCCACCCTCGCTTCGGGAAGAAGCTGGGTGCGCACGTAGCCGCCCGCCTCCTGGGTGAAGATGTCGCCGGACTCGCACAAGGGTCCGCCCACGACCACCTCCATCTCGCCACGAACGCCTTCGCCGGAGGGAACGATCGACATGGGATGGTAGGCACCGTAGAGCACGGGACGGGCCAGGTTGTTGAACCCGGCATCGACCATGTAGAAGGTGTTCTTCCCCACCGTCTTGACCGCGCGGATCTCCGTCACCAGGTATCCGGACTCGGCAACGAGGTAGCGACCGGGCTCGATCTCGAGCCGCACCGCGTGGCCGAAGTCCGCTTCGAGACGCTTGCGGCTGGCATCCCAGGTGCGGATGTAGCCCTCCAGGTCGATTTCCGGATCCTCGGGGTGATAGGGAACCGAAAGGCCGCCGCCGGCGCTGATCATCGTCACGGCTGGACCGACGCTGCGGGCGAACCTCTCGATCGCATCCGAGACCTGCACGAGATGCTCGAGATCTGCTCCCGAACCGATATGAGCGTGAATGCCGGAGATGCGCAGAGAGTGACGCTCGGCCCGACGCACGCACTCCGCCAGATCCTCGTGCCAGATCCCGTGCTTCGAGTGCTCGCCACCGGTGTTCGTCTTCAGGCTGTGACCGTGGCCGAATCCCGGGTTGAGACGAAGCGTGATGTCCCGCCCTGGCGCCTGCTCGCCGTACTGGTCGATCATGTCCGGCGAGCCGCAGTTCACGTGGATTCCGTGCTCGAGAACCGCGGCGAGGGAATCGCGATCGAAGATGTCGGCGGTGTAGACGAGGGGCGGCGGATCCCCGCCCGGAAGAAAGCCCGCCACCATGGCCCGATGCACCTCACCCGCACTCACCGCGTCGACGAGTACCCCCTGGCGGCGGCAGAGATCCAGGATGGCCAGATTGGAGTTCGCCTTCACCGCATAGCGAATCACGTCGAAGGCCCGGAGGTCGGCGATCTTCTCGACGATCCGGTCCTTGTCGTAGACGTAGGTAGGGGTCCCGAAGTCCCGCACCAGATCGGCCACGGGTAGGTTCGCAATCTCGCTTCGCAACAGGTTGAAGACCGGGGGGTTAGCCATCGGCCGCAAGTGTAACCGCTCCGCGCCGCCCCACCACACGCCGCGTGCTCCTGGCGCGGCCTGCGTCAGCGAAGTGCCTCGCCGTCGGGGATCCGTACGGGCGTGCCGCCTTCATTCACCAGATCGACCACTCCCGAGATCGAGACGCCCTTGCCGAAGCGAAAATCCCCGCGCACGGTCAGACGCCGGCACTGCACCAGAGAGGGAGCGCCATCGGGGAGGCGCTCGACGAAATCGTCGATGCGCTTGTAGAAGGCGGGATCGAGATCGATGACGAGATCCTCGGCGGTTCCTTCCTCTGCGGGGAGGATGCGATGGTCGTCGGAGAGAACGTAGGCATCGGACCAGATGCGCAACAGGTCGTTGGTGGTCTTCACCGGCGCGAAGCGATGCGCGGGGACGCGGATCGCGCGGGCGCCGGGGAAGATGGAGATCGCCGCGCCCATCGCCGTCTCGAGCTGGATCACGCCCGGCGAGGAGGGATCGGTGGGATCAACGGCCTTGTCGTTCCGGATCATCGGAAGCCCCAGCACCGAGTCGCGCTCGGCCAGAGCGTTCTGCAGGGACTCGAGGTTCACCCAGAGATTGTTGGTGTTGAAGTAGCGATAGAGATGGATGTCCTCGAAGCTCTCTCGCTCCTCCTCTGGGCACTGGGCAATCTCGCGCAGGGTGAGCCCCCCCTCCTTGGTTCTCGCCAGGTGCCCGCCCTTGCGGTCGGCCTCGGTCCGGTCCTTCACCTCCATGGCGAACGGCGCCTCCTCCGAGGCAAACCAGCCCAGGATGTCGAGATCGAGAACCGCGCCCAGGTTGTCGGAGTTCGAAACGAACGCGTAGCGGTAGCCGCGTTCCAGGAGCTTTTCGAGCATCCCCGAGGTGACCAGGGCCGTGTAGATGTCGCCGTGGCCGGGCGGGCACCACTCGAGCTCCGGTGCCGACGGCCATTCGATCGGTGAGAGGTCGTCGGCGCGGATGCGCGGCACCTTGTGCTGCAGGAAATCGCCGCCGAGCCCGGCTCCGAGGTCCCCGTAGCGGGAGAGAACCGCCAACGAATCCTCGCGAGTCCGAAAGCTGTTCATCAGCAGCAGGGGAATCCGACAGCCGAACCGCTCGCGCATATGGAGGACCTGACGACAGATCAGGTCGAGGAAGGTGAGGCCGTCTTTCGCGGTCAGGAGCGACTTCGCCTGGGTCATTCCCATCGAAGTGCCGAGGCCGCCGTTCAGCTTGATCACCACCGCACGCTCGAGGGCGGCCTCCCCTGCCTCCCCCGTTTCGGTGAGCTCTTCCGTGCTCGGAACGCCGTCGACGGGATCGATCTCATCCCGGGAGAGGGTGCCTTGATGACCCGAGACCAGCTGCTCGTAGTAGTAGCGGAAGGTCCGGATCGCGACCTCGGGAAGGCCCTCGGAGCGCATCTTCCGCTGATACGGCCCGAAGCCCGGGCTACCCATCGAGAAACGCCGTGAGCACGTCGATCATCGGTTCCACGTCCGCCGTTCCCGCCATCTCGCGGCAGGAGTGCATCGAAAGCATCGGGTTGCCGACATCCACGGTGCGGAGCCCGACGCGCGCGGCGGTGATCGGACCGATCGTCGATCCGCAGACCAGATCGCTCCTCATCACGAAGTGCTGGGGCTCGACACCGACGCGGTCGCAGAGCGCAGCGAAGAGCCCGGCGGTCGCGGCGTCGCTTGCGTAGGCCTGGCCGGAGTTCACCTTGATCACGGGTCCCTTCCCGATCACCGGGCGATGGCCGGGCTCGTGGCGATCGCCGTAGTTCGGGTGGACGGCGTGAGCCATGTCCGCCGAGATCAGCGTCGAGTGTGCGATGGCCCGCACCAGGCCCTGGGGCTCTCCGCCCCCGAAGCCGCTCACCGCCCGCTCGAGAGCCGCGGCGAGAAAGGTTCCCCCCGCACCCTGGGCGCTTCTGCTTCCCACCTCCTCGTGATCGTAGAGGACGATCATGCGGGTGAAGGGCGGCAAGGGCTCGGAGGCAGCGGCCAGGAGCGCCGACACTCCGGCGTGGCAGGAGGCCAGATTGTCGAGCCGCGAGGCCTGGATGAACTCGCCGCGGCTCCCCGCTACGCAGGCGCGCTGCGTGTCGTACGCCATCAGGTCGTAGGCGCGAATGTCCGCGGCATCGATCTCGGCGAAGCCACTCGCGCGCAGCTCTCCCGTCAGAAGCTCCGGGAGCGGTGGCGCATCCTCGAGTCCCATCAGCGGAGCCAGGTGCTGCTGCGCATTCAGCTTGAGCCCCTCCTGGCTGATCTCGCGTTGGAGATGGATCCCCAGATTCGGGATGCGGAGCAACGGCCGCTCGAAGTCGACGAGAAGCGTCTGCAACCCACCATCGGCGGCGAAGCTCACTCTGCCGGCGAGGGAGAGATCTCGATCCAGCCAGGTGTGCAGCAGCAGTGCGCCATAGGGCTCGACGGCGAGCTGGCGGTAGCCGTGGGCCTGGAGATCGGCCCTCGGCTTGATGCGCAGATTGGGCGAGTCCGTGTGAGCCCCGATGATGCGGAATCCGGCCTCGGCGGGGGTGACCTCGCCGACCTGGAGCGCCGCCAGGGAGCCCTCGCTGCGCACCACGTAGAGGCGATCGCCGGGGGCGAGTTCCCAGACGTCGGTCTCCGAGGCGGCCCGGAAGCCGGCCGCTTCGAGTCGGTGGACGCTCTCTGCGACTGCGTGATAGGGACTCGGCGAGCGGTCGATGAACTCCAGCAGATCGGTGGCCGAATCGGACATCGCCGGGCGATGATACGAAAAGGCCGCGGGTTGGGGGAGGGAGCGGCTCAGCCAACTCCGGGCGTCCCGCCGGAACCGCTGCCCGCGGATGCGCGCAGCATGCCGCCTGCCAGGGCGATCATCGAGGCGATGTCGGTCAGATTGGCGGGGACCACGAAGGTGTTTCCGGTCTTGGCCAGCTGTCCGAACTGCTCCAGGTACTGCTCGGCGATGCGAAGCTGCATGGCCGCGTCGCCGCCCTCCGCGCGAAGCGACTCCGCGACCGCCCGCAGCCCCTCGGCGGTGGCCCGGGCCACGGCGAGAATCGCCTCGGCCTCGCCTTCGGCCTCGTTGATCTGTCTCAGCTTTGCGGCCTCGCTCTCCCTGATCACCCTTTGCTTCTCGCCGTCGGCAACGTTGATCTTCGCGTCGCGCTCGCCCTCGGAGGTGAGGACCACGGCGCGCTTCTCACGCTCGGCCCGCATCTGCTTCTCCATCGCCCTGAGCACGTCCTCCGGAGGATTGATGTTGCGGATCTCATAGCGCAACACCTTCACCCCCCACGGATTGGAGGCCTTGTCGAGCTCGGTCACCACCGAGGCGTTGATGTTGGCGCGCTCGACGAAGGTGCGGTCCAGATCGATCTTGCCCACCTCGCTCCGAAGCGTGGTCTGAGCCAGCTGCGAGATCCCGAAGAGGTAGTCCCCGATTCCGTAGGAAGCCCGGCGCGCGTCCAACACCTGCAGGTAGAGGACCGCATCCACCCCCACCTGGACGTTGTCCCGAGTGATGCAGACCTGCTCGGGAACGTCCTGGGCCTGCTCCTTCAGGGTGTGCTTGTACGCCACGCGCTCGATGAAGGGAATCAGGATGTGAAAGCCCGCCTGGAGCGTACGGCTGTACTTGCCGAGATTCTCGACCACGAAGGCGCTCTGCTGCGGAACCACGACGGCGGTCTTGGCGATCACGAAGATGATCACGCCCACGATGACCAGTGCAGCGATCAGGGTTTCCATCGAATCTCCTCCGTGAAAATCGCAGTGGGATCGGCTCAGGTTTCTCTCTCTACGTGGAGGAGCAATCCCTCCACGCGCTTCACACGGGCGCGCGCCCCTGCATCGAGGGGAGTATCCCCTTGATTTCGGACCGTCCAGAACGAGCCGCGAAGCTGGGCGCGGCCGGTCCCGCCGGGCGGAATCGATTCTTCGGTGACCGCCACCTCGTCGATCAGGTTCTCCTCCAGCTTGTCCTGGCGCTCCATCACCCGACGCCACACCCGGCGTCGGAAGGCGACGAAGAAGAACACGGACAGGGCGCCGAACTGGATCCACTGCATCCAGATCGGCCCTTCGAGGCCGGCCATTCCGAGGAGCCCCATGACCAGGGCAGCGACCCCTAGGAGAACCAGGTAGAACTGGGTTGTCACCGCCATCTCGGACGCGAGCAACACCGCCCCGAGTACGATCCATCCCCACCACGGCATATCGGCCCCTCTCCAGGCTGGCGACAGCATTGTGCACCAAGAGACCCATACATGTCGCCCGGGAAAATCCAGGCGACGTCGGAGACTCCCTACCCACCAAGGTGACCCCTGGGGGGAGACGGATAGGGGCATCCCCGTTCGGATCAGAACGCGGGAATCTTGATCGGCCAGTTGGAGGCGATGGTGCCGCCGTCGACCTCCAGGATCTTGCCCGTCACCCAGCTCGCCGCGGGCGAGGCGAGATAGAGCGCCGCCTGGGCGACGTCTTCGGTGGTGCCGAGGCGCCCCATGGGCGTGAGTGCTTCCATCCGCTCCTTGAGGTCGCCCGAGGCCACGAAGGGCGAGAGGGCGTCGGTGAGGGTCGCCCCCACCGCAAGGGCGTTCACGCGAACGTGGGGCGCGAACTCGTGAGCCATCATCCTCGTCATGTGGGAGAGCGCCGCCTTTGCGGTTCCGTAGGCGGTGAAGCCCGACTCGACCATGTACGAGAGCCCCGACGAGATGTTCAGGATGGCGCCGTCTTTCCGCTTCAGCATGTGGGGGATGACCTGCCGGCTGAGGTGGAGCGCGGAGGTGACATTGAAGTGGAACGCCGCCTCGAAGGCCTCGTCGCTCAGCTGCAGGACCGGTGTCGGTGGGGTGCCGCCGGCGTTGTTCACCAGGAGATCGACGCCGCCGAACTCTCTCACGGTCTCGGCGACCAGCTCATCGAGCTGAGTCCCGACCGTGACGTCACAGGGGACCGCCAGGGCGCGCCTTCCCATCGCTCGGATCTTCCCGGCGACCTCCTCGATGGTCTCGACTCTCCGCGCAGCGACCACCAGGTGGGCGCCCGCCTCGGCGAACCCCAGGGCGATACCGCGGCCAATCCCTCTGCCACCGCCGGTGACGATGGCAACCTTGTCGGTGAGCTTGAACTGATCGAGGATCATCGGGGCACTCCTTCGCCTGGACCGGACGCCCAGCATACCGCCCCATGGATCCAACGGGTGGGGTATGATGGCGATCTCGCTCCCGTGACCGACGAGGAAAGCCGTGATGACGACGAAAGCACCGGACCAGGACCCCTACTTCATCGACTTTCCGCAGCGCATCCGATCCATCCAGAGGGAGATGGAGAAGGAGGAGCTCGACGTCTACCTGGGGTCGAGGCTCAGAACCCTCTCCTGGACACTGGATGCCTTCTGTCCCTGGCGAAGCTTTCTGGTGATTCCACGGGAGGGGCTCCCCACCGCCTTCACCTTCGCGATCGATGCCGCCCGCGTGGCCGACGACTCCTGGCTCGATCCGGAGCGCGTTCGGGGCTTCGCGCCCCTGGCGGGAATGGACCAGATCGAGCAGATCTCGCGATTCATCCGAGAGCTTCCCGGAGGCGGCAGGGGAAGGGTGGGCATCGAGGACGGGATGTCCAACTACCTCCCGGAAGGCAACCTGACTCATTACGAGTACCAGCGCTTCTCCGCGATGCTCCCGGACGCGGAGCTGGTAAACGCGCACACCCTGGTCGACAGGCTCGCCCTGGTCAAGGACGAGGGCACCGTCAACCGGTTCCGGGAAGCGTCGAGGCAGGTGGACGTCGGCCACCAGGCCGTCCTCGAGGCGATCCAAAACGGCGGCTACCGGGGGATGACGGAGACGGAGATCGGCGGACTCGCAGCGCACGCCATGCGAAAGGCGGGAAGCGAGTGGGAGTGGTCCTTCACCGGGGGCAACGAGATCGCGAGCGGCTACCGAACCGGCTTCGCCCTCGGCGCCTGTACGCCCGCCTCCCGTCGGGAGATCCGCCCCGGCGAGCCGCTGATGGTGGACATCCACTCCATGTTCAAGCTGGGACTGGGAGATCACTCCCACAACTACCTGATCGCCCCCGTTACGGATCGGCAGCGCTGGCACGCCAACAACTTCCTCGACATCACCAGGCTCACCCTCGACTCCTACCGCGCGGGGATCACGCCCGGCGGCCTCGCCAAGGACATGCTGGGCTTCGCCGAGGAGAGGGGCTTCGCCTCCCATATGCTGCCGGGCTTCGAGCACGGCATCGGGATGATGGGTGACGAGTGGCGCATCGGTCTCAATGACGGTCCCGTCCCCTACTGGACCAATCCGGATCACGTCTACCAGGAGAACGAGGTGCTGATCTGCGCTCTCCAGTACGCGTGTCCCGAGGAGAACATCGGCTTCCGCTACGAGAACCCGATCGTGCTCGGCAAGGACGGCTGCGAGGAGCTCTCGAAGTTCCCCCTCGCCGTCGACGAAATCGATTAGAAGCGAGAGCGAATCGCCGCCGCCGTCCCCGGGACACGCGGCGGCATGATTGCACGACTTTCAGGGAGGTGCATCGTGAGAGCCCCGGTCCAGGCGATTTTCCTGCTGGCCCTGCTCATCCTGCTCGCACCGGTCTCCGGCGCGAGCGGCGAAGACGCGATCGACTGGGACCGCTACTCCGAGGAGGGGACGGTCACGGTGCTCACCACCGACGAGGATGGCTCCACCCGCGAGACGAAGGTCTGGCTGGTCGTCGTCGAGGGGCAGGGATACATCCGGACCGGAAACACCCGCTGGGGCGGCAACATCGAGCGGAATCCGGAGATCGTCCTTCGCATCGGTGAGACCGAGCTGCCGCTTCGGGTCGAGTTCGCGACCGACGAGAGCGAACGCGACGCGGTGAAGACGGCGCTTCGGGCCAAGTACGGCTTCTCGGACTGGATCTTCAGCCCGTTTCGCGGGAGCAATCCCAAGATCATGCGCCTGATCCCGCGAGAAGCACAGTAGGGCAAGAACAGCCGGTCCTCCCATGACGGCGCTACGCAAAGCGCTGTACGCCTCGGCGAGTCTCGGGATCGGCTCGCTCGACTACGTCGTCGCCGTCTTCCTTCTCAAGTACTACACGGACTACACCGGCCTCGACGCCGTGTGGGCGGGTGTCGCGCTGCTCATCGGTAAGGCCTTCGATGCGGTGAGCGACCCGATCATGGGTTACGTCTCGGATCGGACCCGGAGCCGGTGGGGCCGTCGCCGTCCCTGGTTCCTCCTCGGCTCACTGCCACTCGCGATCAGCATGATCGGAATGTTCTCGGCGCGCCCCGAGTGGTCGCAGACGCAGCTCTTCGCGTGGCTGGTGATCACCAACATTCTCTACTGGGTGGGGTGCACCATGGTCGAAGTCCCCCACGCGGCCTACGGCAGCGAGATGACCTCGACCCACAGAGAGCGCATCTCCGTGATGGGATGGCGCCAGGGCTTCGCGACGCTGGGTCTGCTCCTCGGCGGAATCCTGATGTTCACCGTGCTGGAGCATGCGGTGGACGCCGCCACGGCCGACGCGACGGCGAGGGGCCTCCGCGGAGAAGTCGTCGAGGAGATCGCACGGGTCGCCCGGGGAGAGGCGCACGGGCAGATCTCCGCATTTCTGGCTGTGTATGTCGTGGTCGTCACGGTGATCGCATTCCTCGGCACCCGCGAGCGGAGCGGCGCCCACGCGCCGCCGCGCGACACCTTGTTTGGCGACTTCGGAGACACGCTTCGCAGCCGCCCCTTCCGCATCTACACCCTGGCCTTCATCGTCGGACAGGTTGCCGACGGGCTGACCGCGACGCTGGCGCTCTACACCATCGAAGAGTGGTGGGGCCTGGGCGATCCCCACCCGAAGTTCCTTCTGCTCGGATACATGGCGATGGCGGTTCTCTCGATTCCCGTGTGGATGCGGGTTGCCGTGCACTTCGAGAAGGGACACATGCTCGCCGTGGGTACCTTGATGGGCTCGATCGCCCTGCTCGCCATGCTCTTCGTCCCGCAGATCGGCCTCTGGTGGGCCTATGCGAGCTTCTACTTCGCCGGCGTGGGCCTGGGCGTGCGCACCGTGATGGCGATGGCCATCGTCCCGGACATCGTCGACGACGACGAGGTGCGGACCCGGACGCGAAAGGATGGCGCCTATTTCGGGATGCTGAGCCTGCTCCGCAAGCTCTCGCGGTCGCTCGCCATCGGGCTCTCGGGCATCGGGCTCGGCTTCTTTGGCTACGTGAGCGGCGCAGTCCAGCAGGATGCGGAGGCACAGCGCGGCATCATCGTCATGTTCTGTGCCGTCCCCATCGTCTTCAGCACCGGCGCCGCCATCCTCTTCCTGCTGTTCCCGATCACCCGGGCCCGGCACGAGGAGACACTGGCCGAGCTCGAGCGCCATCGCGAGCGAAGGAAACGCGAACCAACCTCTCTGGCTTGACCGTGCAGGCTCCGCCCGGACAGAGCTTGGGCGGGCGGACTGGAATGCTTCGTCAGGCGGCGAGGGTCTCGGGCACCTGCCGGATGGAATCGATCACCCGCCACGCGCCGGCGAAGTCCTGAGACGCCGTGAACTCGTTTCGCACCACGATGCAGTCGAGGCCGGCCTCGAGCGCCGATCGAAGTCCCTGCGCGGAGTCCTCGATGGCGACTGCCTGATCCGGCCGGGCGCCAAAGCGCTCGAGCGCGGCGAGGTAGGGATCGGGAAGGGGCTTGGGGCGCCGGTAGTCTTCGACCGCCAGGACGAACTGGAAGAATCCGAGAAGGCTCCTCTTCTCGTGAATCAGCCGGAGGTCCGCTCGCCGGGCCGAGGTCACGACCGCCATCTCGAAGGATGTCGCCAGGGTCGCAAGAACATCGGCCACCCCTTCGACCTCGATCGTCTGGGTCCGGAGGTGTTCCCGGTAGACCGAATCACGAATCCCGCGGTAGTGGGAGATCTTCTCGTCGGACACTCCCTTGGCGCTGCCCAGATCCCAGCACGATTGACCACGCGCCATGTACTCGAGGTAGGTATCGCGCGAGAGCTCGATGTCGATTCGACGCATCACGTCGCGCGTGGCCGTGAAGAACCACCTCTCGGTATCCACAAGGACGCCGTCGTGATCCCACAGGATGTAGCGCCGCGGCATCGCTTCCCGCCACCGTACGGCTGACTGCCGACTGCTCACCTGCTGGCCCCCAGCGGCGCGGCGTCGGCTCCCGCGGGCAGAATCTACCACGATTGCCGGGAACCGTGGACGGGCTTCCCCTGCCCCCGCCGGAGCAGGGGAGCTGACAGCGCTCTGCTTGGCCTATCCTCTAGGCTAACTGCACACCCAATCGGGAGGTTTCCATGACCTTGGCACGGGAACGGCTTCGCGCGGCTCTGGGTCGACCCGGTCTCGTGGTCGCACCCTTCGTATACAACGGGTTACAGGCAATGATCGCTCGGAAGTCCGGCTTTGGAGCTGTGTACATGACCGGCTTCGGCACGGCGGCCGCCCACGGAATGCCCGATCTCGGGCTTCTCACCATGACGGAGATGGTGGCCAATGCGCGGTGGATCTGCCGGGCCGTCGACGTTCCCGTGATCTGTGACGCGGACACGGGCTACGGGAGCCCGCTCAACGTGATCCGCACCGTCGAGGAATTCGAGGACGCGGGAGCAGCGGCATTCCACATCGAGGACCAGGTGTGGCCGAAGCGGTGCGGATTCTTCGAGGGCAAGGAGGTGATACCGCGCGACGAGATGGTCCAGAAGGTGCACGCAGCCTGCGATGGGCGAAGCGATTCGAACCTCGTGATCATCGCCCGGACCGACGCGCTGCAGGCCGAGGGCTGGAGTGGCGCAGAGGAGAGAGTGCGAAGCTACTTCGAAGCGGGCGCGGATCTGATCTTCGTCGACGGGATTCGGACCATCACCGACCTCGATGAGTACTGTCACCGTCTCTCGGACCTTCCGCGACTCTACAACGGCCAGTTGTGCTCGACCCACGAAATCGAGAGCCGAGGATTCAAGATCATGATTCACACCGGCACTCTCGCGGCCGCCTATCGCGCGCTTCGCGATGCGATGAGTGAGCTCCGGGACCAGGGTCGAATCAGAGCCGCAGAGGACCCGAGCCTCTTCGCGGAGCTGCTGGATCTGCTCGAGGTTCCCGAAGCGCTGGAGCGCGGCAGTCGCTACACCGGCTAGGGAATAGAAGCGCGACCCTACTCGCTCAAGGCCCGCGCCGGCACCAGGAGACGCTGGCAGCTGCTGCAGGTATGCACCTTTTTGGCGCGCTTGATCTCGCTGGCCCGAAGCGTGGGGACCACGATTCGACATTCGGGACAGATTTCGCCTTCGAAGATGCCGACGGCCGGGCGACGCTGCCGCGCAACGCGCTCGTAGTGAGCGAGGAGGTCAGCGTCGAGGCGCTGGCAAACCTTCTGCCGTCGCTCCAGCAGCGTCTCGCGCTCCGCCGCCAGTCGTCGCTCGCGCTCCGAGATCTCATCGAGCTCGGTGGGTGTTCGCTCCTCGGCGCGCTGCAGCGCAAGCTCCCCCGCCGCCACCTCCCCTCGAACCTGGTCGATGGCCTCCATCAGCTCGAGGGCCCGAGTCTCGAACTCCGAGCTCGCCCTGCCGGCATTCTCGAGCTCGTGCTTCAGGGCCTCGTAGGCCTGAGGCGAGGTGACCTGCGCGCTCTGGGCATTGAGGCGCTGAAGGAGCGCCTCCTGTTCGCGCATTCTCGCCTCGAGGCGCCGCTCCTCCACCTCCTCTTCTTCGAGCAGCTGCTTCGCCTGCGAGAGGGTCTCCCGGGCCGCGACGAGTTCGCGCTCGATGGTCTCGCGCTCTTCGGGAATACGGGCCAGGCCGCCTTCGACGGCCGCGATCTCCTCGTCGATTTCCCGGATGCGGACGAGTTGACGCATGTTCTGCAGCAAAGGGGGGCTCCCGATCGACCCTTCATTCTACCGCCATTCTGGGCCGAGTGAGACGCCAGAATCGTCCCGCACGCGGATTTTTCCCGCCGCGCCGCAGGCCCCTGAGAGCGCGGCAGGCCATTGGCGAGCAAGCAGCGCGGGCAGATGGCATGGCGCGGGCCGACCACCCCGTGGTAGCCTCCGCCAATATGCTCGAGCGCCTGAGCGAGAGTCGGCGGTGCCCTGTCACCCAGCCGAGCGCTGATTTCCTCGTGCATTGTTAGCCCGGTGCACCGTTCCTCCTCGGCATTGAGACGCGTCCCGGTCTTCGGCATTGCGGATCGGTGTGAGCGTTATTCGGAGGCCGAGGCCGCGTACGCCGTCATCCTCGACGCGGATCGGCGAGCGGCCGTCGTCCACGGGCGGCACGGGCTCTTTCTCCCCGGCGGAGCCGTCGAAGCCGATGAGTCGCCCGCCGAAGCCCTTCTCCGGGAGTCCCTGGAAGGATGCGGTCGACCTCTCGAAATCATCCGACCGGTCGGCCGCGCCATCCAGTACTGTCACGGAGAGGAAGGCCCTCTTCGCGCGTCCCACCGATTCTACGAAGCCCGATTCCAGCGCCCCGCCTCTCAGCCGGCGAAGTACGACCTGGCGTGGGTGCACATCGACGAGGCGTGTCGCTGGTTTCGACACGAGAGCCACGTCTGGGCAGTCCGCACCCTTCTCGGCGAGAGCGAGCCCTGACCGGGTCGGCAATCGGAGGCCATTCTTTGACTGATCACGGCGGGCGAGCCATCATGATCTCCACCCGCTCGATCGAGGTGCCCATGGCGGACCGGAGCCTGAAGGACCGACAGCACGCGCTCGAGGATGCCTTCTACCGCGAGGACACCGAGACCTACCGCGACCAGCTCAAGCTCGGCCGGGAAGAGAAGAGCGCCCTCGCGGGCCTGGCCGCCGCGTCCGACATCAGCGACGAGGCGGTCCTGCGCAGGCTTGCCGGACTGGGCATCCGTGCCGACACGCTGGCAGCCCTCACTCTGATCCCGCTGATCAAGGTGGCCTGGGCCGACGGGAGGATGGACGCCAAGGAGCGGGAGGCCATCCTCTGCGGCGCCGAGTCGACCGGCATCCCCAGGGAGAGCCCGAGCCACAGTCTGCTCAGGATCTGGATCGAGGACCAGCCGGCGCCGGACCTGGTGGACGCCTGGACCGATTTCATCGGCGCGCTCTGCCGCGAGTTCAGCGACGAGCAGACCGACCACCTCCGATGCAACATCCTGGGCCGCGCCCGCGAGGTGGCCGAAGCCGCGGGGGGCTTCCTCGGCCTGGGCCCCAAGGTCTCGAAGGAGGAGGAAGCGGTGCTCGAGAGCCTCGCCCGCGCCTTCCGGCGCTGAGGCCCGGAGCGCGGCCTCTGCACCTCAGTAGTGTGCCGACTCCTGGCTGACGTCCACCTTGCCCTTGAAGGCCCAGTACACCCAGGCGGTGTATCCGAGCACCAGAGGCATGCCGAGTAGCGCGATCACGAGCATGACCTTGAGCGTCAGCTCGCCTGACGTGGCGTTGGCGAGGGTGAGGCTCAGCTCGGGGGCGCCCAGGGCGGGCACCAGCCTGGGAAACAGCCCGGCGCCGACCAGGCCCCAGATCGCGGCGATCGAAAGGCTCGAGCAAAGGAACGCACGACCGGCCTCGCCCCTTCGGTGCAGGACGATCGCACCCGCGATGAACGCCAACACCAACACGGGGATTGCCCACAAGACCGCGACCTGGCGATAGTTCTCGAGCAGATGCGCCTGCGTGGCGACGGTGACGATCGACGCGACCGCGAACAGCGCGAGATAGAGATATCCAGTGGCTCCGGCCCAACCCCTGGCGCGCTCCTCGAGCTCCCCGCTTCCCTTGATCACCACGTACAGCGCGCCGTGAAAGGCGAGCATGGCGAGGCCGAGGACACCGATCATCAGGGCGTAGGGATTGAGGAGCGCCCAGAAGCTGCCGGTGTAGTTGCCCGCCGGGTCCAGGGGAATGCCGCGCAGAATGTTGCCGAGCGCAACGCCGAAGAGCAGGATCGCGACGGTGCTCGACACCGAGAAGACCACGTCCCAGGCGCCGCGCCAGCCGGGCGACTCCACCTGGCTGCGGAACTCGAATGAGATGGCGCGCGCCATCAGCGCCAGCAGGACGAGCATGAGCGCCAGGTAGAAGCCGCTGAAGACCGAGGCGTACACCGCGGGGAAGGCCCCGAAGAGCGCACCGCCCGCGGTGAGCAGCCAGACCTCGTTGCCGTCCCACACCGGCCCCACCGCGTTCAGCATCGCCCTTCGCTCGTCGTCTCCCTTGGCGCCCAGGTGCCAGAAGCCGACTCCCAGGTCGAAGCCGTCGAGGATGGCGTAACCGACGAACAGCACGCCCAGCAGGAAGAACCAGATCACCTGAAGCGCACTCATCCCGCCACCTCCGCACCGGTGCCTTCCGCCCCGAAAGGCGGCTGCCCGCCGACCGGCTCCGGCCCCTTTCTCACCGCCTTGCGAATCAGGAACAGCCAGAGGGCGAACATCAACGCGTAGACGATCGCGAACATGATGAGCGAGGCGAGAATCTCCCCCGCGGAGACCGAAGGCGAGGCGACCTTGGCGGTTCGCATCGCTTCCACTCCGTACACGACCCAGGGCTGTCGCCCTACCTCGGCTGCCACCCATCCCAGCTCATTGGCGACGAAGGGCAGCGGAATGGACAGGTACAAGATCGTGAGGAACCAGCGGCTGCTGAAGAGCGTCCCGCGCCAGAGCAGGAATACGCCCAACATGGTGATGCCGGCGAAGTAGAAACCCAGCAGCGTCATCAGGTGGAAGGGATAGAAGACCAGCGGCAGCGGAGGCCAGTCCTCCTCGGGAAACTCGTTCAACCCCTGGATCACGGTGTCGGGATTGAAATCGAGGAAAATCGACATGAAGTTGGGAATGCCGATCGGAAAGTGAACCTTCCTCTCCTCACGATCGATGATCCCGAAGATCATCAGGGTCGGGTTCTTCTCGGTCTCGAACAGGCCTTCGAAGGCCGCCATCTTGATCGGCTGTGTCTTCCACACCTGGTGCCCGTGGTAGTGCCCGAGCTGTATCTGAACGACCGAAGACACCAGTGCAAACACCAGAGCCACCTTGAGGGACTGGCGGGCAAACCCCTCGAACCTGCCCTTGCACAGGTACCAGGCGCTGATCCCCATCACGAAGAAGGAGCCCGTGACGATCGCCGCGTCGATGGTATGCAGGAAGCGCGGCAGGGTGGACGGATTGAAGACCGCGGCCCAGACGTCGGTCAGGACGGCTTGGCCGGTGACGGGATCGATCTCGAACCCGGCGGGTGTCTGCATCCACGAATTCACGACGATGATCATGAAGCCCGAGAGGGTCGCACCCGCTGCCACCAGCAGCGAAGCGAGCCAGAGCACGCGCTCGGAGAGCCTCCCCCATCCGAAGAGGAACACGCCCACGAAGGTCGACTCCAGGAAGAACGCCACGATTCCTTCGGCCGCCAGGGGCCCGCCGGCGATGGGACCGATGAAGCGGGCGAACTCCGCCCAGTTGGTGCCGGACTGGAACTCCATGGTGATTCCCGTGGCCACACCCACCACGAACGAGATGGCGAAGAGCTTGGCCCAGAACCTCGCCTGTACCGCGTAAGCCGGGTCTCCGGTCCGCCGGTACCGGTTCATGAAATAGAAGATGATCCACGCCACCCCGATGGTGAGCGGTGGGAAGATGAAGTGGAATCCTATGGTCAGGGCAAACTGGATTCTTGCGAGCAGAACCGGATCCATCCGAAGTCTCCGAGAGCGGCGGAAGGCAGGAGGTTAGGAATCCATTCCGAAAACGCCATTCGGCGCCGGAGCGGGGACCGGAGCGCGCCCGAGCCTGCTCCGATCGCCCCGTCCTCGGCCTCTCAGGGCGTGCCGGGAGGGCGGGCCCTTCGGCGGGTAGGTGATCCGCACCGCGAGTGCGCAGTGCCAGGCCTGGAGTGCAGAGGGCCTGCGGGCGATCCGCATGGGGGTGAACGTGTCCGGACACCAGATCAGGCAGCCGTCGTTCGTGGCGAAGGTGTCCAAGGCGCTGCAGGGGTACCTCTTCAGCAAGCCCGTGTGCCCTGGCCTGCATTCGGAACTTGTCCGTTGACTGGCATCGCCTGATCGCGCGACAATCCCTCGAACGGCACCAGGCCATCGGGAGGGCGAAATGCAGACCGACTCTCGGGCTCGAGAGAGCGAAGGCCTGCTCCACGACTTCGACAAGACTGCCCAGCTCGTCCGGCGCTTCGTCGCCGATCGATACGGCGAGGACGGCGCAGACGCACTCTATCGCGGCGCCAGGAGGCAGTACGAAGCCATCATCCCGCGGATTCCACGAATCGGGGGTGTCCAAGCGAGGATGCTGAACAGCTTTCTTCGCTTCACCGCCCAGGAGGTCGCCGTCTACAAGGCTGTGAAGGAGCGCGGAGGAACGGCGCCGGTGGCTTGGGAGATCTGCCACGAGGCAATCCGTCTACGGATGAGTGAGTTCCCGAAATGGAAGAGCTGGCTATTCAGGCACTTTCTGTACTCGCGAATCATGAGGCGGATCGTGGGGCGACGCGAAAAGAGGAAGGACCAGCTGCAATTCGGCGACTTCGAGATCCGCTACCTCGCAGGCGACGGGAGTGACTTCGATATCGGCGTCGACTATGTCCGATGCGGGAACCTGGAGCTGGTAAGAGAGCTGGGGGCGGAGGAGTTCGCGCCTTATGTATGCATGTCGGACATCGCGCTGAGCGACGCTCTTGGCTGGGGCCTCATCAGAACCCAGACCCTGGCGGATGGCTGTAGCCACTGCGACTTCCGCTTCAAGCGGGACGCAGAAACCCGGATCAGCTCCAAGACCCCCGAAGTACAGGAGACCATCAAGAGAATCGAACGGCGGTCCCTCTCGGCCTGAGCCTGGTAGACGGCGACGCCGAGATGCCAAGCAGCGCCATTTCGATTGCCTCGGCTTTGTCACCTGGTGCTTGTGGAAGGCGCTGGGGGGTTCGGCGCACGTCGCTCACCGGGTCGATCTATCCCGCGAGCCCCGGCAGTCCGGCCGGCGGCGCGTGGCGTCCCCAAGCCAGTCGGCTGACACAGGAAAGCCTGCAACGGCTCCGGCGCCAGTCACGATGAACGACGCCGGGTAGCGGACAAGCGATCCCGGCGTGGCTCTTGAACGCTTTGAGCAGCGTGCCAGACAGCAACAACCCACACGGTCTTACCGCGAATTCGGTAGAAGAACCGATACGGACGTACGACTACCTCACGGTGTGGAAGATCAGGGAACTCTGGAAGCTTACGGCCTGACTCAGGGAACTGTTCAAGACGACGAAGTACTCGCGCTGCGCGCTGATGAAACCGGCGGGCAGCGCGGAGATCGTCGCGGGAGATGTGCGCGAGCGCATCCGGGAACTCGGCCCGGGCGGATGGAGTGAAACGAACGCGCACGGGCTAGTCTTGCTCGAGCAGTCTGCCGCCCTCTCGGAGAACGGCGTCCAGCGAAAAGCCCTTTCCCGCTTGGATCTCCCGATCACCGCGGGCAAGCGCCTTGAGGATTTGCCGCTCTTCCTCGGACTCCTCATAGGCATCGACGCTCAGCATCACCGCGCTAGCCCGACCGCGCTGAGTGATGACCACCGGTTCGCGGGAATTGCGGACCCTCTTGAGGACGGCTGCGGCGTCTTGCCGGAGATCAGAGATCGGGACGATTTCCGGAACCTTTGCCATCGATGGGCCCTCCAGACGTACGGTTAATGGTACGTCCAAAAAGCACGAATGGCCACCGGAGGCAATGCAGTCTGGAGCGCGCGGCTGTCATTTTCACCGGTATGGTCCCACCTTCGCGCGCTCCTTCTCAGGAGCACGATCCCACTCGGGTCGTGTTTTCGTCGGGTAGACCCGAGCGGTTGCCCACCCGTGCCCGATCGGAAACCGAACGATGCCGCGTCCACGAGCACGAGGACGGCCGCATCGAGGTCCGCCACGCGGGGCAGCTTCTCCCCTGCCGCGTCTTCTTCGACAAGGACCCGCATGTCTCGCAGGGTGCCATCATCGCCAACAAGCGCCTCGGCGCGGTGCTGGCCCAGATCCAGGTGGATCAGCAGGAACGCGACCGCCAGCGCATGGCCAGCCCCAAGCTCACCCTGCGGCAGAAGGAACGGATCCGCGCCGCGCAAGTACGCGCCGATGCACCGGTTCCGAGTCGAGCCGCGAGGTGACCGACGTCCGTCCTCCAGGGGATTGACCCCTGTCGGACCGAAGGAAAGAGACAACCGGACTTGGAGGAACGCAGGACATTTCTAACTGGCGTTGACATGGGAAGACCCGCTCATCGTACCTTATCCCCCGGGGCCGTTGCGGCTGTAGCCGTCCAGCGCTCCAGGTCCCGGATGCGATCGAGCTCAGGAGCGCTCGGGGCTCGGCCAGCCGACGACCAGGGCGCGCTCCGGAACGAACGGGTCGTCAGCGAGCGTTTCGATCGGTGGCAGCGAGGCCACGATCCGGTCGAGGCGATCGAGGTCCGCGGACTCCGGGCCGTAGAAGAGCAGGACCAGTCCGTCGGGCCCCTCGTCCCGGGCGACGAAGGCTCGCATCAGAAGCGGCTCCTCGCGGGGCAGGCCGGGAATTGCGACGGTCAGCGCGGCGCCAACCGCGATGTCGTCGCGGCTTTCGATGCGAACGCCCCGGCGCGAGAGGTCGCGGCCGAAGACGACGCTCATCTCGTCGACAAGCGTGATCTCCCTGCCCGCGAGGCCGGCGCGAGGGTCGATGCGGCGATCCTTGGCGACCTCTTCCTGCTGGAGGGCATCTTCCAAGCCGGGGGCAGCTTCCAGGTGGGGCACATCTTCCGACGGGACGGCATCTGCTAACGCGACGGCCGGACGCGCTTCCTGCCCTTCGGTGGCCGGGCGTGGCGCGGGGCCCGCCACCGCGACCCGCGCGTCCTGGAAGCAGGTCACGCGCGCTCCGATCGCGCGCCCCGTCTCGAGCCGTTCGAGCGAGGGTGCCGGAGAACCGGAGGCACGGTCGAAATCGATGGCGAGCTTCCACAGCGCACTCTCGGGCTCCCTGGCGATGCGTTCCACGCGCACAACGTGGCCCAGAATGAGATTCTCGCTCGCGGCGTCTCCCAGCGCGACCGGCAGCTCCAGCACCAGGGGAACGTTACGCTCCGTGGGCTCGGGCGAGAGCAGAAGGCATCCGCCGGGGCTGATCTCCGCCAGCGTGGTGGCCAGCTGGCGGCCGCCCACCCGGCAACTGACGCTCGCTCCGGCCGGCAGTCGCCGAGCCCGCCGGCGCTCGTCGTCTCGGAAGAGGACGCGCAGCAACAGGAGCCGAAGCAACTCCGGCTCGACCGTCGTGTGGACCAGGTAGTCCACCCCGCTGTGTCGCAGTCGTTCGCGGAACGGAAGAAAGTCCTGGTTGTGGAAGGTGATCCACACAGGGCGCTCATGTCGAGGGATGGACCGAAACACGTTCTCCGAGGCCAGTGCGCGGAGAGCCGTCGTGATCAGGAGTCCGTGCTTGCTGGCGATCCACGGCCTTACCACGCGGGCGCGCCGCCACACGAACTCGACGTCGAGGCAGTCCAGCACTTCGCGCGCCGACTCGAGTTCGCCGTCATCGAGAATGAGGACGGAGGGAGCCTGCATTATCCACCTTGGACTCCAGGGACGGAGGATTCCCGCCCCGATCTGCTTCGGTCGGCGGGGCCACGCCCTTGAGGGGGGACGCTGCTGCCTTGTTGCCTTTCTGCGAGACGCGGCGGCGTTGCCCCCTGCCACGTCCGAAAAGGCAACGAGGCACCAGCGTCCCGGTTCAGGTTGCTGCTCCGCCCCGCGTGATGCTGCAGCCGGCACAGAGTTCGCCGACTCCGGGCGTCTCTATCCGTCTCCGACGTCGGACTCGGACGTCGGCGATTTGCGTAACTATGCGCAAATGTTGGCGCCCCGGGGAGGGATCGAACCCCCGACCCGCTGCTTAGAAGGGCCCCCGGATGATGAGAAATGACGCGTACTTACAGCTCCTGCCTTGCAGGCGGGTGCAAGAGCCTGCACTGAGCTGCACCGAGGACGGCCCCACGGCCCTATACGGCCCCTACGCGGGGACGTGTTAGAGCGTCAAGCGTAGTCCCGTCGCGTTCTGGCTCGCTCTCAACGGCGAGATGTCAGGCAAACACAAGCCCAGGGTTCCACGGCAGGCTGCCTTCCGTGTTCTTGAGCCAAGCTCGACCGCCCCTCGCACCAGCCCAGCCTGCCCGGCAAACGCGCAGGGTTAGTGGTGGGCCCTCCAGGGTTCGAACCTGGGACCAGGGCAAGAAGCACAAGTACTTTCAGGTACTTACAGGCCCGATTTGGCGCGAGCGACAAGTGAGCGACAAACGGCTGGGAAGCCCGGGTCTCGGGTGAAAGCCTGAATCGCAGCCAGGTTCTCGCGATCCTCGGGCGCCACTTGATCCAGGGCGTCGAGGATCAATACCACCTGGCCCCGCTCGAGCCGCTCGTAGTCGTCGGGCTTGGGGTATGCGGTGAAGGCGTTCCAGGTGCTCGGCCTCGCGCAGGAGGTCTTCCTGGAGGTCCCGGCGGCGCTCGGTGGCGAGCCGTACTGGGATGTACATCTCGCGCAACGGAATTGGCACCGCCGCTGGCAGAGCGCGCAGGCTGTCAGATAGCTCGGTCCGCTTCGCGCAAAGCGGCTCCCGGTGCAGGGCGTCGGGGACCTTGCGGATTTGGACCATCGGCATGCGGATCGCATGGACCCATTCGAATCGCATGTCCAGCATGCGAACCGCATGATTCCGGCCGCGGTTCCGGCGGAGGGCCGCTGGCGGCAACCTGGCGACGGGGAATCATTCCTCGGACTCCTCGTCTTTCTGGGACTTCCGCTGCTTGGATGCGGTTTCGATTCCCGCCGCCGCGGATTCAATGGGACAGGGCGGACAGCATGCGCCCGCGGACTTAGATAGGCGCAACCCGGGGGAGGGCGAGCAGCTTCGACAGGGGGCACACTAACCTCGAGGCACCATGCGCGCTGGGTCGGCGGTAGAAAGTACCGGGAGCCGAAGGCGCTCCAATGCGGGGGGGTGCCAGCCGAGCTCCTGGCGAGAATCTTCAAAGAGTCCCCCATTTACGAAACGGCGGATGGAAGCGATTACTGCGGCGAGAAAACTCTTGATCCGGCCCCCAGTGCGGCGCATGCTGCTCTGAGAGCTTGACCCGAGACTCATTTCACAGTTCACGGATGCCTGCATTTCGTTACGCGAGCCTGTCTCGGTTGAGGATTTCGGCCGACCTTACGGGTCGGCGTGTCGGATGATCTCCACGGACAACGCCCACTCCGTCCTGGCGCAGGGATGGGGCGGTCGAAGGCAGCTCCCGTAGTAGGAGGAGAGGTTTCGAACTCCCGCCCCCTTTCGCGGAGGTCGCGTGCGCAGCGAGCTGAACTGATCCCGGCTGTCAGACGGGCTGCACCGTCGGAGGTCCGAATTCTATGGGTGTCAAAGGAGCAGGAGATGGAGAAAGGTGCCTTGGGCAGGGTCTACCAGGATGGGGAGAAGCTGATTCGCCAGGGAGAGACGGGGGATTGCATGTACGTCATCCAGGAAGGGGAGGTCGAAATCCTGGTGGAGAAGGACGGCCGGGAGGTGCGGCTCGGGGTCCGAGGTACAGGCGAGATCATAGGGGAGATGGCCATCTTCGAACGCGAGGTCCGGTCTGCCACGGCGCGCGCTCGGGGGCCGGTTCGAGCGCTCACCGTCGACAAGAGGACCTTTCTGCGGCGGGTTCAGGAGGATCCCTCCCTGGCCTTCCGCCTTGTGCAGATGATGTCCCGCCGTATCCGCGAGTTGGCCGACGAGCTTGCGCTTCTACGACGGTAAGGGGCCAGTTTGGCTCAGGATCCGGCCCCTACAGGTGGTGCCGTCCCGTAATCGCGTAGGCGATTCCCCCGACCAAGAGCCCGACCACCGCACCGGTGGTCAAGTTGACCCACATTCACCCGAACCCACAGCCGGGCATCGCCAGCGAGACGAGGGTGAGGGGGAGCAGGGCCACGAACCCGAAGAGGGGACCCCGGAGGCACCAGGGACGAGGCCACCGGGTGACGCCGACCAGGAAACCGATCATGCAGCGTGCCGTGTAGAAGCCCCAGACGGCGATGCCCCCCTGGATGTACAGCACGTTGAACTTCTCCGCGATGGGCCCGTGGATCAGCCAAGGCAGCCATCCCAGGACGAGGCCCAGGGCGGTGCAAACGAGGGGATAGGAGAGTCTGCGTCGTACGGCTTCCAACCGGGTTTCTAGCTCTTGCTTCATCGGCTCGCTTGGCTCCGAGGCGAGGGTTTGCGTCGAGCGTAGCCGGTCATCAGGGCCGCAAGCACACTGATCCCACACAGAAGCCCGAACAGGTCACCGACCCTTCCGTAGACGGAGAGCTCGCTGTTGGGTCGAATCGTCCCGACAATCACGTCTCGCTCGAAGGGCTCGGTGCGCACTTGCACTCGACCCCAGGGGTCGACGATGGCCGAGGGACCCGATGTAGAGGTGCGCACCAGGTAACGCCTCTGCTCCACGGCCCGAGCGGAGGCGATATGGAACTGGTGCATCGCGAACTGGAGGTCGGGGACCCAACTGTCGTTCGATGGATTCACCAGATAGGCGGCACCCTGCGCAACACGGCGCCCGACGATTTCGGGAAACATCACCTCATTGCACACGGCGATCCCCGCGGGCCCAGCTCGTGTCGGGAGGGGAGGCGCCGGCTCGCCGGCTGAGAACTGGCGAATGGGTCCGAAGCGTCTCCTCAGCAGATCCACCTTCCGGAAGGGAAAGAACTCGGCAAACGGAAGCAGGTACTCCTTATCGTACCGAGCGAGGACCACCCCCTCCCCGGAGATGAGGTAGATGCTGTTGAAATAGTTGGGCTCCCCCGGTCCCACGGCGCGGGGAGCCCCAGCGATGAGCTCCGCACCGTTGGCTGAGAGCACCTTCCCGATCGCCCACCGGTAGCCGGGCTCCCGCTCGAGGAAGAAGGTCATGGCCGACTCGGGCCAGAAGACCATCCCGGGATCTCGCGCGGCGAGCGTCTCGCGGGTCAGGCGCAGGTAGGTGTCCAGGTTGCGGCCGTACAGGTCCGATCTCCAGCGCGAGGTGGAACCCAGGTTCGCCTGGACGATGGCGGTTCGTACCGCGCTGGATGCCGTCTCCTGCGCAGGAGCGGCGCGTAGAGCCGCGTAGCCGAATGCCAGGGCCCCCGCCACCACCAGGAGGGCGAGGCCGAGCCCTGCGGTTGCCCGTCGTGGCTGGGGTCGCTGCTGCCAGAGCTCGGTTGAGAAGTCCGCGACGGCCGCGTTGACGGCGATCAGCAGAAACGACACCCCGTAGATCCCGGTGACGGAGGCAATCTGCATGACGGGGTCGAAGCCGACCTGGGAATATCCGAGGAGCCCCCAGGGATTCCCGATGAAGAACGACGTTCCTGTGAAGAGGCGACCCCGGGCCAGCTCCGCGGCCGCCCAGGCGGCCGCCGCGAGCAGCGGTAACGAAGCCCCGACGCGGCTCGACAGCGCACGGTACGCAGCAGTGAACGCCACGTGGTACGGGACAAACATCAGGATCGCGGTCCCGAGGAGGAAAGCCACGCCGACCACTTTCGACTGGAGGAAGTACGTGGAGACCGCAGCGGGCCCCCAGCGCCAGAGCATCGACCAGAAGAGGAGCGTCCAAACGCAGGCCAGGAGCAACGCGCGACCGAGGCTCGAGAACCGGACCGCCACGAGGAAGGGAGCCACGCCGACCCAGGCAAGGAACTTCCAGCCCGTCGGCGGAAACGCCAACCCGCAGAGGATCGCCGAGGCCGCCGTGGAAACAATGGGGACGACGAGCCGGATCCAGGCTCCAGAGGGACTCGAGCGCGCCTCCACTGCCAACCCTACTGGCCGGTCACGTTCACCTCGTCCCGCTCCTCGAACGTCGTGACGCTAAACTCGCCGACGGTGACGGAGAATGCGCCGGTGAGACAGGCTTCTACCGTGCCGAAATCGATACCCGTCTCTGCCACCGTGTAATGGGTCCCGAGATCGATGATTCCATCTCCGTTCCGATCCGTGAGATGGCCTCCCTCATGAGCGGGCGCCGCGCCGCCGGCAGGGCAAGGCTGGCCGGGTTCGCTCGCCCTGAAGCGGAGCGATCCCACGTCGATCATCTGCGGCGGCAGGCCATCGACCGGGCTGGTGTCGAGGTTGAGGAGCGACGATCCGTAGATCGTCACCGGGACCACGCCACCCTGGGTCGGGTTGATGGATTGCTCCGAGACGTCGATCCGCACCCGGGGTGTGCAGTTCGCCGCGCAGTCACTGTCCTCGGTCCCGTTCGCATACCCGTCGTCGCACCATTCGGCGTCCTGCTCAATGCCGTCATCACAGGTAAAATCGTCGCAGGCGTCCCCGATCCCGTCGCCGTCGCCGTCTGCCTGGTCGGGATTGGCGATCTGGGGGCAGTTGTCTGCGACATCCGGGATCCCGTCCTGATCCGCGTCGGGCTCCAATGCGACGGTGGTCACGGGACTGCAGGTTTCACCGGCTGCACAATCGTCCTCCGAGGCGCAGAAGTTCCCCACCTGCCAGCTCGGATCGATGCACCTGCGGACCAGGCCGACCACGGTCGCATTATCCTCGACAGGGTTCTCGGCGGAGTTCGGATCGAACGGAAGCCCCAACGTGACGCCCGCCGCATCGGAGCAGCGCTGGCTCACGATTCCGAGAATCCCGTCGTCGTTCGCGTCTATGCCTCCCTCGTCGTTCTCGTCCATCAGATACTTGCAGAAGGTCGTCCCGCATGTGTAGGGGCTGCGCACGTCGCACGCCGAGAACTGGCAGGTGATCGCGGAGGTCCCACAGGGGCTCGCAACCGGGTCGTCGCCTGCCGTCACTTTGAGGAGATGCATCCCGAAGTCGAGGCAATCCGAGTCGCCGTTAAGGTCGCAGCTCCCCAGGGGAAGACTCCCCTCGGAGGTGCGGAAGGCCCCGAGACAGGTCTCGGGCAGCCCGGATCCCTCGTCCGCTGGCACGGGCTCCCCGAGGACGAACTCCTCGGCGAGCTGCACCGGCACCGCTCGCGCCGCCGCGCTGGTCGGATCGAGGGCATGCGCATTCAGGTCAACCGTATAGAGCCTGCGCTCGCCGGACTGCGGAGAGATGAACACGGCGGTGGACCCGCAGACTCCGATGCTGTCGGCAGGCGCGGGAAGTCCGCTCGGAAGGAACACGTCTTCCAGCGAGGCGCCTGGGGGATCGCCGATGCCGTGGCAGGCCACCGTGGAGGGGGGGCCTCCGGTGTCGGAGACCCGCGCACAGAGAAATCGGTCCGAGACTGCGACGTCCACTCCAGGACGCCCGAGATCCTCCAAGACCGGCAGACACGGACCGCCCTCACAGTCCGCATCGGTGGCGCAAGACGGGCCACCCGCAAACTCGTCGCCGCCGCAGCTATAGCGGAGAAGACGGATCGAATCCTCGGACACGAACCCCGCGGCACCGTCCTCGACCACGACGCTGCGAGCTGCGACGCCCGTCTGGATCAGCGCCGGCGGGTCCGCCCGGGTGTCCAGCACTCCCAGGGTTGGCCCACCCGAGAGCGTGAGCCCGAGGGGCCCGTGGAGGAAGACGTTCGATTCGGCCCTGCCCAAGCTCGGACCCAGGTTGGTGGCAGAGCTGGTGAAGGCTACGAAGTTTCCATCGGCCGAAATCACCGGCTCTCCGGAGTCATCATTGCCGCCCGCGCCTTGCGACGCGCTGACCCGCTTGATGAAGCCGGTGTTGAGGTCCTTCACGAAGATATCGTCGCGCCCGTTTGCGTCGTTTGGAACCAGATCGTCCGAGCTGCTCTGGAACACCACGAAACGACCACCGGCCGAGAGGGTCGGATTCCCCGAGGGTCCACTCGTGCAAGCCGCCGGCGACGCGCACTCCGCTCCCGTGGACGAGACGCTCACCCTACGGGTGATACCGCTGGACCGATCGCGGACGAAGACATCCGTCTCACCGTTGGTGTCGTCCCCCACCAGGTTGCTGGCATCGCTCTCGTATGCCGCGCGGTCACAGGCGCCAGCGCAGGACGGAGCGAAGGAGTCGGCGTCGGTCTGAAGCCCGTTCGAGTCCACGCTGAAAATATCCGTGACGCCGGAGGAGAGATCGTGGCTGAACACGTCCTGCCAGCCGTTGAGGTCGTCGAGCACCAGATCGTCAGCCGCGCTCTCGAACGCCACGCAGCTCCCGTCCGGAGAAATGTCCGGGTTGAGGCTCGCACCGTTCGCCGGCTCTGCCCCAGCTACGCTCGCGAGGGTGGTGGTCGGCGGTTCGGTTTCGCTCCCGCGATCGTGCACGTAGACGTTCTCGCCTCCGGGATCTACGCCTAGAGCCAGGTTCGTGGCCAGCGACTGGAACACGATCAATCGCCCGTCGTCGGAGATGGCGGGATTGCTGGAGGCCGCGTTCGCCTCCTCTCCGGTGGTCGTCGAGACGCTGATACGCGCCGTCTTACATGTGGTGAGATCGCGGACGAAGATGTCGGTCACCCCGTTGTCGTCGTCCTTGACGAGGTTGTCCGCGTCGCTTTCGAAGGCGACGACGCCGCCGTTCTCAGAGATCACCCCGTTCCCGGAGGCAGCATTGGCCTGGATGATCTTCGGATTCTCGCAGCCCTGACGCTTCCCCTTCGGGTCATTCGCCACGCTGACCCGAGTGGTCATGCCAGGTTCGATGCTGTCACGGACAAAGACGTCGTCAACCCGGTTCTTGTCGCGATCCACGAGGTCCTTCCCGGCGCTGGTAAAGACCACGAACCGCGAATCCCCCGAGATGTCGGTCACCTGGGCGGCTCCGTCGCTGGGGATGCCGTCCGAGTCTACGTTGGCGAGGATCGTTTCCTGAGGAAGGTTGCCCCCCTGAGAAATTCGGAAGAAGACCCGCCCGTTCGAGACGACGACGGCCTGGCCGTTCACGAGCAGCTCGGGCTCGACGGCGAGCTGGTTCTCCTCGTCCGGCGGGAACAGAGGCTCGGCCTCGGTCTCGCCCAGACGGTAGGCGCGGAGATTCGACTCGAAGACCACGTCGTTCTGGTTGGCGTCCAATTCGCCCTCGAGCGGCTCTCCCTCCAAGAACGCGAACACATCGTCCTCAACGGCCGCTCCCGGAAGGCTGAAGGGCGGCACACTGATCCGGGTGAGTGCACGTCCGTCGGCCGGCAGCCCATCCGAACCGAGCTGGCCTATGGGAAACACCTCACCGGTCGCGCGCTTGCGCGCGACCAGCGCGGTGTCCGCGAGGTCGGAGTCGAAGTTCACTCCCTTCCCGAAGACCGATTCGTCGACCTCAGTGACCAGTGCGCGATCCGTGGCCTCGCCCCCGACCAGGAAGTTGAGGCTTACGACCCCCTCGATCGTGGCCTGTCCCAAGGCCCCGCCGGAGCCTGCACCATCCAGGCTGATCAGATGGGCCACGTCGTACACGGGAGGCCCGCAGAATCCGCCCCCCTCGAGGCAGGTGCTCTGGTCGGTGCAGACCGCCCCCGCGTTCGTTCCGCCCACGCAGGTGGCCGGGGCGCAGATGCCTCCTCCTTCCGCACACTGGTCCCCGCTGGTGCAGGGCTTTCCGTTGTTTGCACCTCCCTGACACTGTGTGAAGGTGGAACTGAAGCGGAAGAGCCTGTGCACGCCGGCCGGGGCGTCCACGCTGCCGAACACCTTCCCCAGCGCTTCGGCCGACAGCTCGAAGATCGGTGGCAGCGGCCGGCCGTTCAAAGCTCTCGATTCGCCGCCCGTTCTGCTCAGGTCAGGCGGCTCGGAGCCATCCTCGTCGAAGGCACCGGACAGCATCTCGCCGGACACCAGCAGCGGGTACGGCTCAGCACCCACGCGCACGAGTGCTGCGGAGTAGTTGAACGGAACGTGGATATTTCCCAGGAGATCGGTGGTGAAGCGAAACTCGACGGGTCCCTCGGCCTGGCAGATCGAGTCCGGATCCTCCGGGTCCGCTGTGCAGACGTCCTCGAACCGGTTCTCCACCGGTAGCGCCGTAAAGGTCGGGAAGGAGGGATCGAGGCGGTCCAGGTCGGTGCGGCAGGTAGAATCGATCTCGTAGAGCTCATCCACACAGGCGACAAGGCGATCCGTTGAATCGGCGCAGCGCGTCGTCGCGAGGCCGCAGGGCAAGGGATCGGTTGCCAGAGTCACCACCAGCTTCGCGGGCCCTGTCAAGGTGTTCTCGTCAGGAGGGCCCGGCACCGACGCGGTTGGGAAATCGAAGCCGAGGCGCCGTTCGATGACTCCGCTCCCCAGGTCCACCTCTCGAATGCGCAGCGGTGCCTCCGCCGGCTCCAAGCAGGTGACGGTGCCCCCGTTCGGAAGCGGGCTCCCCAGGTCTGAACAGGTGTTCGCATCGATGCCGGAGCAACTGCTTCTGAGCACAACCAGGTTGTGCTTGGCGCCCACAGTCGTAGGCGTGAAAATGATCGAGAGGTCGTAGCTGGAGGCATCGAGCGCAAAGTCCGGCGAGGCCGAGCGGCTCGCATGGTCGCAAAGCGCCGATCTCACCAGGAGCTCGACGCTGCGTCCCGGCGCCGCGAAGGGTCGCGTGGTGCTGCCGAGTGCTGCCCGGTAACGGTCGGTGACCTGCGGAATCACGTCGCACAGAGCCTGGACATTAGCGGGGGCGTAGACGAGCAAGCCCGCTAGCAACACTCCGAGTCTCGCAATATCCCGCTTACGTATAGACGAGAAGCTATGAATGTTAGCGAACATCTTTCTGCCTCCGCGCAGATCAAAGTGAAACCCTAAGCAGGAGCGCTTCCGGTAGGCCCTTACCGCGGGAGCGATGGCCGTCAGATCAGCTAGCGGGACCCTTTATCTATGCACCCGTGTTGATGCTTTGTAGACCATCGGGGTGGAATTAGTCAACGAAATTCTCCTTTGCGCTCATCCGATTAGATCAGTGCATTCTTTTCAAACATGCCAAGAGCACAAGCCGAAACACACAGACACAGCAAGGTTCGTGTTGTGGCGATCATCGCTCCCTCCACTTTATTGCTGCGGTCGATCCGTCCGGCCCTGAACGTGGCGCGTCCCTGAGGGATCTGAGACCCAGGTATGTCCGCTGCAGTAGACACGTTTCAGCTTCGTCAAGAAATGACGCGATCTACCTGCGAGATTCGCGGGCCAGCGTATTGAAAGGAGTCCCGGAGGTTAAGCCCTCAGAGGGATCATTTTTCCGAAAAAGAGGAGCCATCTGCTTCCGGCCCATTCGGGCTAGGAGAGAGCAGGCGAATGAGGCCAGAAAGGACTAGTCGATGGGGGCTAGAAAGGACTATGGGCCGAAAAGGCCCGCGCATGGCCGGCGCAAACTGCGTAGCCAATGGTGGGGAAAGCTTGAAGTGTAACGCAGCAGGTGAGAAAACCACACAAGACTCTCCTCGCTAGTTTGCTCGATGCAAGACAGGTGCCGGTCCGTGCAATTCCCAGGCCTCAACGAAACCGGGCAGTTACGGGGCAGACAGCCGAAGGCCGAGAGGACTTGGAGGAAGAAGGGGTTCCGCAAGGATTCGGGCCGGTAGATCCGCCGGAAGCTCGCCCGGACCGGGGGTGAGAGGGTCGCGGTACCCGTCTCCGCCACACACCACTCCGCGTAGTGACCTGCCGTCAACGTGGGTTTGGCGTGGCCGAGCTGGCGGCTCACACACCCGAGTTGGACCCTGCAGGTGAGAAGCACTGCGGACTGCTCGGAGCCAAGGCGCTCTTGCCCCTGGCGTTGGCCTGCGCCGCGCCAGGCGCCTCAGGCGGCGCGGCGGCGGCGTGCCCACAGGACCAGACCGCACAGCGACGCGAGTGCGCTCGCCGCGGGCCAGGGCCCGCCAGGCTCGGGTACGACGGCCCTCACCGCGCCGGCGGGCATGTTGATCAGAAACGTAGCGTTTACGCCTGGGTCGTTCTCCGCTTGGAGGGCGGGTAGGCCTCCGCCATCATCGTTCTTGCTATCTACGGAATCTCCATCGTCCCCCTTGCGAGTGCTCAGCCCTCCGGTCGGCGTGTCGAAGATCACGTGTTTGTCGTCGGCGGCCTCCATCGGGTTGCTTCGCGCGGCCTTCCAGTGCCACATATCGAGCGTCTCGCCGGAAAAGTGGGTGCGATGCCGTCCGCCAGAGCCGCCCGCCTCGCCCACATGGCAATAGACGCCACACCCTGCTGTCCAGTCGCTGGCGTTGATGTTGAACATGATGGCGATGCGGTCTTCGTTGCCCGACTGGCTCCAGCTCGTCCCGTCGAAGGTCCACTGATCCTTGGACAAGCTCTCGGTACCGGTGAAGTCCTCCCACACTGCCAGGATGTAGACGTTCTTGGCGTCGTAGGCCGCCTTCAGGCTCACCGGAGCCACGGCCCCGATGGGGCTCGAGACGAGAGCGGCGCCCGTAAAGTCCACGGCACTCGTGGGCACCGAGGCCACTGGCTGGGCCGCCAGATCCGCCGCCGAAGACTCGTTACCCAATGTGTAGCCGGAAGAATCCTGCGGAGCCATGCTGGTCGGATTGCCGCCGGCATTGTCGAAGATGGCCACGGAGAAGTCGTAGAGATTGGCGGGATTGCTGAGATCGAGCTGGACGTCTTGAAACGGAGTGTTCGTGGCCTGCGCACGATACAGAATGACCGTCCAGACACCAGAGCCGTAACTGCCATCCGCCGCGATCTCAGCACGACTGTCCCAAGCGGCGCTCAGCACGTGTCCGGGCACCGTATCGCCGGCAAGCCAGCCCGCCGTCGGGCTGAAGGGCACAGCTCTCTTGGATCCCGCGGGCAGGTTGTAGAGAAACGTGGCGTTGGCTCCGGGGTCGTTCTCCGCGACGAACTTCGGCCCGATCCCGTTCTTGTTCGAAGAGTCCACGGAGCTTCCATCGTCCCCCTTGCGAGTGCCCAGCCCCCCGGTCGGCGTGTCGAAGATCACGTGTTTGTCGTCGGCGAAGCCCATCGGATTGGAACGGTGCGCCTTCCAGTGCCACATATCGAGCGTCTCGCCGGAAAAGTGGGTGCGATGCCGTCCGCCAGAGCCGCCCGCCTCGCCCACATGGCAATAGACGCCACACCCTGCTGTCCAGTCGCTGGCGTTGATGTTGAACATGATGGCGATGCGGTCTTCGTTGCCCGACTGGCTCCAGCTCGTCCCGTCGAAGGTCCACTGATCCTTGGACAAGCTCTCGGTACCGGTGAAGTCCTCCCACACTGCCAGGATGTAGACGTTCTTGGCGTCGTAGGCCGCCTTCAGGCTCACCGGAGCCACGGCCCCGATGGGGCTCGAGACGAGAGCGGCGCCCGTAAAGTCCACGGCACTCGTGGGCACCGAGGCCACTGGCTGGGCCGCCAGATCCGCCGCCGAAGACTCGTTACCCAATGTGTAGCCGGAAGAATCCTGCGGAGCCATGCTGGTCGGATTGCCGCCGGCATTGTCGAAGATGGCCACGGAGAAGTCGTAGAGATTGGCGGGATTGCTGAGATCGAGCTGGACGTCGCCCGTAGGCGAGGCCGTCGTCTGGCTTCTGGTCAAGATGACCGTCCAGACGCCCGCGGCGTAGGAACCCTCCGTCTTGATCTCTCCCCGACTACCGTGGGGTGGTGACAGGAGATGGCCGGGGACCGTGTCCCCCGGTGAAAATGCCTGGACAGCCCCAGCCAAACTAAACATGGCAAGAGAACAGGCAGAAACACACAGACGCAGCGAGGTTCGTGTTGTGGCGATCATCGCTTTCTCCGTTCTTTTTCTGGCGTCGATCCGTCCGGCCCTGGACGTGGCGCGGCCCTGAGGGATCTGAGACCCAGGAATGTCCGCTGCAGTAGACACGTTTCAGCTTCCTCAAGAAATGACGCGATCTACCTGCGAGATTCACGGGCCAGCGTATTGGAAGGAGTCCCGGAAGCTAAGCCCCCAGAAGGATCATTTTTCCGAAACAGAGGAGCCATCTGCTTCCGGCCCCTTCGGGCCAGGAGAGAGCAGGCGAATGAGGCCAGAAAGGACTATGGGCCGAAAAGGCCCGCGCATGGCCGCATCTTGCGGAACGAGATGCGGGGGCACACGAGGCGAAACGAGAGACGCAGGTGCGGTGGAGAGAAGTGCTACGAGGACGGGGCGTCCGGTGAAGCAACCACGCCCTCTCGGAGGGCGAACGCAACCGCCTGGACCCTGTTCTTCAGATGCAGCTTCTCGAGAATGTTCCGGAGATGGTTCTTGACGGTGTTCTCGCTGATGTAGAGGGCGTCTGCAATTTCCTTGTTGGTGGTTCCCGCCGTGAGGTGCTCGAGGACCTCCCGTTCCCTGGGAGTCAGCGTCTCGTAGAGGCCCTTCGTTGACGGGACCTGCTGCCCTCCCTTGGCGTATTCGCTCAGGATCTTGGCCGCAGTGGCCTTGGAGATCGGAGCCTCACCTCGGAAGACGCCGCGGAGCATCTCGAACAACTCCTGGGGATCAATCTTCTTGAGCAGATAGCCCTGGGCGCCGGCCTTGATGGCCTCGAACAGGGTCTGATCCTCCTCCGAGACGGTCAGGACGACGATCTTGGCGTAGGGAAGGATCTCCTTGATCCGCCGGGTGGCCTCGAGGCCATCGCAGTCGGGCATTCGGATGTCCATGAGGATCAGGTCCGGCATCAGCTCCTTGGACAATTCCACGGCCTCATGGCCATCCTTGGCCTCTCCCACCACCTCGAAGTCGTTCTGCTGACGCAGGACACTCGCAACTCCGGCGCGAAACAGGGCGTGGTCATCCACCAGCAGGACTTTCATGACCTCCATACCGCACCCTCCTCTCTTCCCGCAGCGAGCCACACGATCACTCGCGTTCCCGTGCCGGATTCGGACTGCACACTGAATGCCCCGCCGACCGATTCGGCCCTCTCTCGCATGCTCTCGATCCCGAACGCAGCCGGGCCAGATCGCGACGCCTTCTCTGGAGCGAAGCCCTGGCCGTCGTCTTGGACCGTGACCTTCACCTGTGTCCCCTCGGTCTCGAAGGTCAGCCAGGCGTGTCGGGCTCGAGCGTGTTTCCTCACGTTTGTGAGCGCCTCCTGGACGATCCGGATCAGCTGGATCTCTGCCGGAGGTGAGAGCTGCGTCGCCCCCTCGTCGGCAACCTTCAGCTTCACGGCGATCCCGGTCTGCTCGCTGAACTCGTGAAGATACTCGGCGAAGGAGGGAATCAGCCCCAGACCTCTCGAGACCATCATCTTCAGGCCGAAGATCGCCTGTTGTACCTCCTCGTAGGCTCCAGCGAGGACCCCCTTCATCAGGAGGATGTCCTCCCGAAGGGGGGCCAAGGATGGGTTCGCCTCCAGCTCTCCCATCTTGATGTGGAGGTAGCCGAGCTCCTGCGCCAGGCCGTCGTGCATCTCCCGGGCGATCCGCTGCCTCTCCTCCATCACGGTCACCGTCTTGAGCCGGGCGTAGAGGGTGGCATTCTCGATTGCCACGCCGATCTGATTGCCCAGGGCCTCGAGCAGCTCCACGTCTTCCGACGTCAGCCGGCTCGGATCCAAGGAGAAGATCCCCATCACTCCGACCACCGTGCCCCTCGACTTGAGCGGCACGCCGGCGTAGGACTGGAATCGCTTTTGCCTTATCTTCTCTCGCAGGAATCGCGGGTCCTCGGCCAGGTCATGGACGACGATGGCCTCGCCCCTCTCGGCGATCCGGCCCGGGTGTCCTTCGCCGAGCTTGAAGCGCGTGATCTCCCGAAAGGCTTCCGGGAACTGTCCCTGGAAAGACCGAAGCACCAGCGCATCGCCCCCCTCCTCCCACAGGAAGACCTCCCCCGACTCGGCCTTCGTCACTTCCAGAACCCTGGTCAGAGCGGAGCCGAGAACCTCCTCGAGGTTCAGCGAGTCATTGATCACGGCGCCCACCGTATTCAGCGTGACCAGCTCCTGGTTGCGGCGGAGGATTTCCTGCTCCTTTTGGCGGACAACGCGAAAGATGGAGTGAGAGAACGCGTAGGCCCCTGTGGTGATCACCCCCATCACGAGCATGTAGGCCGCGAGGTGAATGCGCCAGTCGACACGGAAGGTGACGGTGAAGATCCCAATCAGACCGAGACCGATCAGGATGCCCAGAGCGATCACCGGGAGCCACACCCCGAGCCATCTCAACCTGGCGAAGTCAGACCCCAATGACCTCCTGAGTGGTCGGTCGGTCACCTTCGTGTTCTCCCTTGATCGAAGCGGCCCTCGGCAAACTCGGCTGAGCAGGCCTTGGCAGCCCACCGAGGGACACACTCGTGGACTTGCTCTTCTATCGCGCATTCAGCCTAGCACGCTGCTTTGCGACACATACATCCTCTCGTATCTGCGCATCAGCTGCGCAACGGAGTGCGGACTCCGTACCATCGCCAAGACCGCATTGTCGACACCAGTTCCCCGGGGGGTCCGCGTACGCAGCGATAGACCGCGGACCTCGTCCTCTTGGTCCGAATCTCGCCGGGCCTATTAGGGATGAACCCGGCCGCCGCTCGTTGCTAAGATGAGAGTCCACTGAAGCGCTTTACCTGGAGGGCGCCGAGACCGATGTTCCCCCTCCTTCGCTACCTCTCTCTGACCAGCTTCACTGCGTTGGGGCTCGTGGCTGCGGTCGTCATCGTGATGAACCGGAACATGGCGGTCGATCAGCTGATCGAGGGCGGGGAAGTCGCCCACATCGCGTTGACCCAGGCCTTCGCCAACTCGATGTGGCCGCGCTTTTCCGGTTACCTCACCAGGGTCGAGCGGCTCGACGGCGATGCGCTGCGGGCACGGCCCGAGACGGCCGAGATCCGCGAAGCCATCAGGACGCTCACCCACGGTCTCCCGGTCCTCAAGGTCAAGATCTACAATCCCGATGGGCTCACCGTCTACTCTTCGACGGAAGCTCAGATCGGCGAGGACAAGCGCAGCAATCCCGGCTTCTTGAGTGCGGCGCGCGACGACAAGCCGGCGAGCAAGCTATCCCGACGCGGCAAGTTCAGCAGCTTCTCGGGCGAGGTGTATGATCGCGACATCGTCGAGACCTACGCCCCGATTCACGCCCTCCTCCCAGGCGGCGAAGGCGAGGTCGAAGCGGTCTTCGAGTTCTACTCCGACGTGACCCCCTTGATGGTCCAGATCGACCAGGTGCAGAAGAAGCTATTGCTGAGCCTCTCAGCGCTCTTCGGCACCCTTTACGGTGCCCTGTTCCTCATCGTCAGGCGAGCAGATCGGATCCTGAAGCGGCAGTACAGCGAAATCCTCGCCAATCAACAGGCCCTCCGCCGGGAAAAGCTGCAGGCGGAGGCAGCTGAAAGGGCCAAGAGCGAGTTCCTCGCGAACATGAGCCACGAGATCCGCACCCCGATGACGGCGATCCTGGGCTATGCGGAGCGCCTGTTGGAGCAGGGCCGCACGGACGACGCTCCTCTCGGCGAGATCGAGGCGCTCGAGACGATTCACCGGAACGGCGAGCACCTGCTCGAGATCATCAATGGAGTCCTGGACCTCTCCAAGATCGAGTCGGGTCGACTCGAGCCCCAGCTCAGCCCGTTCTCGCCAACCGCGCTGGTGGAGGAGGTGGTGACACTCATGCGCCCGCGCGCCGATGAGAAGGGGCTGACGCTCGAGTTCGAAGTGGACGGATCGGTGCCAGCCGCAGTAGAGAGCGATCCCACCCGAATCCGCCAGGTCCTGATCAATCTGATCGGCAACGCGCTGAAGTTCACCGAAGCCGGAATCGTTCGAGTCACCGTGGGTCATCACGGCCAGTCCGCCAACCCGATGCTCCAGCTCACCGTCAGCGATACCGGGATCGGAATGGCCTCCGCTCAGACCGGCGAGATGTTCGAAGCGTTCACGCAGGCCGACGCCGCGGCGACGCGGAAGTTCGGAGGGACCGGCCTGGGCCTCGCAATCTGCGACCGACTCACCTCCCTAATGGAGGGGACCATCGAAGTCGAGAGCCAACCGGGGCAGGGCAGCGTGTTCCGAGTGAACCTGCCGGTCGGAGTAGTCGACGGCGCGGAGCTCGTTCCGGGAAACCGAAAACTCTCGGCACCGGACGAGTGGCGTCGCAGCCGGGCAGCGGAACGCCCGAGTCTTCCGCCCGGCGGCCGTATCCTCGTCGCGGAGGACGGTCTAGACAACCAGCGGCTGATTGTCGAGACGCTTGAGGACGCGGGGGCGGAGGTCGAGATCGCCGAGAACGGGGCAATCGCGATGAAATTGGCCCTCGAGGAGCAGGAGCGCGGTCACGCCTTCGACGTGATCCTGCTGGATATGCAGATGCCCGTCCTCGACGGCCGCGAGGCCGTGAGGAGGCTGCGCTCGATGGGCTATGACCGGCCGATCGTCGCTCTGACCGCACACGCAATGTCCGGGGACCGTCAGAAGTGCCTCGATGCCGGCTGCGACGAATACGCATCCAAGCCGATCGACCGTCGCCGGCTGGTCCAGCTGATCGCGCGTTTCCTGGAGGCATGATCCAGCGGCGTCGCCTCCTGAGGCACACCAGGGGTCCAAGGCGGCCGTGGCCGAGGCGGTGGTTTCCTTGCCTCAGTCGAGCGCCTTCTCACCGCCGCCATCGGACGCCGTCGTCTTCACGAGCCGATAGATGCAAATCCGCCGATTCAGATAGTCGTTCACGAAGATCGTGTTGGTGGTAGCGGTGCTGCATCTCAGGACATTCCGCACTCCGCCCGCTGCAATTGCGACGCCCCAAGATCATGACCTCCTACACAGACGCCACAGGTCGCCATCCGGTTCGCCTTCATTCGCTCCTGGCGGGCCCTCACCCGCGCGGCGGCAAGATCGATGACCACCGGGTCCCCGTTGCCGAAGTAGATCTCGTCAGGCGTCTGACCATTGAATGCCGCATGGGGCATGGTATGTGCGCCCTCACGTAGAACGCGATGAGGCGCCGTAGCGTTGTCGTATTGTCGAGATTGTGCAGATACAACCATGCGTGCCTCAAGGATCGCCAGAAAGCCTCGATCATCGAGTTGGAGAAGCTCACTTCGACCTGCGCCAGGATACGCCTCAATCCCTCGCGGTCGAGCAGAGCGTCGACGTTCCCGTTCACATTCTCCGTGCCCGAGTCAGTCATCACGGTGGTCTCGACCGGGCGGGTGCTCAGGTGACGGCCGGCCTCCAAGAGGATCCGACATGTCCCGCCCGCACCCAGCCGCTCCTCCAAGGTCCAGGACAGGATCCGTCTTGAGAAGTTGTCGATCACCGCGTGAAGGTAGGCCCTGGTGCCATCCAGCAACCTGATGACGGTGACGTCAATGTGCCACAGCTCGTTCGGGGCGTTGGCACGGATGCCCACCTTGGGCTTCGCTGGATAGACACGGCCGCGCGGCCTTCGCCACCCGCCCTCTCGCACAAGCCGAGACCACGTCGACGGCGACGCGATAACTCTTCCGATACGTTGCGCGTACAATGCGAGTCCTCGGAGCGACAAGTGGCGATGGTCATCGCTCTCCACCATCTCCTTCACGGATCGCACCTCGGCGGCTGTCAGTCGTGTCGGCTTGCTTCGCGGATAGCTGGATCGGTCATCAAGCTCGCAGCGAATCTCGGCGCGGCGCCGGCCGTGGTAGCGAGACGGCGACAACCGCGCGATCCGCAGCGCCACACTCAGCGGGACCGCCCTACTCGCTCGATCGATCGCCCGAAGCAGTGCTCGTTTGCCATTGCCTTCGGGAAGCCTCTCGTGGCCCGCCCGGTGCTCCGATAGGCGAAGCATTGCAACCAGCAGGCCGACGATCGCGCCGAGCACTGCCGCTCGATGACGCAGTGCCTGCAGCTCGGCCAGAAGCTCGGTCTTTTCAGCCGACAGGCTGTCACACGTAACGACATCGGGAATGCCCCGGTGAAGCCAGCTTCGAATCGTGGACCGGGGGATCTTCAGCTCGGGGAACAGGTCTGGATCGCCGGTCTCGCAGATCATCTCTCGAATGCGGTGGTCGTAGCAGCGTCGAGTGCGGAGGGTCGTCATTACCCCCGTATCGGCAGACCCGGCGATCGGCGCGTATCATAGAAAAGCTCAATGAATCCAGGGGCGTCGCAGCTGCAACGCCTCCGCGGTGAGTAGACCGGGGGAATTGCACCCCCGGCCCCTCTCAGAACGGTGCGTGAACCTCTCGACTCACACCGCTCCCGTCAAGCAAACGCCCCGACCATCCCTCTCGAGATCGCGAACGATTTTGTTGTACTCAACAGCTTCCTCCTGTCTCCAGTTGAACTGCAAATACAAACGCTTGACCCGACCCCTTTGCTCCAGCCGAATTACCAGCCTTCATCGCTCTTACGAGTCGGTCCGCCCCAGTGCTCGGCATCGGTACTCTCGCCACGTGGTTTCTGCCACTTGTGCTTCTCCCTTCGCATCCGAGAACTGGTTCCCGCAGTTCCGCACGAGAGCCCAGATCAGGTTCACGCCCCCTGCACGCCGGTCGCCGCCTATCCAGTACCCAGGTATCCGATAGGCTCCTCCCAGGAGTTGAGAACGCCCCTGGTTTTGACGACAATTCTCAGGTTTACCACGAGTCAGCAGGAGTTCACTTTCGTTCGCCTCCCTGACCCATACCTGCTTGGGGTATCGCCCCAACGCTTTGACTCCAACGCTCACCACCACGGCTTTTGACCGCAGCAGCTTGGAGTGGTTTGAAGCCCGCTCCTGGAAGCCGACTCCGAAGGGCCTGCCTTCATCTCTCGTACAGCTTATGCACAGAGTCTTGTCAGACGATTCTCCTCCTTTCTTTCGGTCCTCCGTGCGCCTGCGGCGCACTTCAGAATGTCCTGAAACGCAGCAGCGAAACGAACGGGCGTTCAGTTACCGGATGGGGGCGTCGTGCCGAAGCCCCCATCCGCGCTCCTCCTAGCCCGGTTCGGAGAGCCGAGCCAGATCTCCCTCGAGTCCAAGGTTTCCAAGGATCTTGGTCGCACTTTGCCGGTACCCGTCGGCGTCGATTCCATCGAGCTCACGAATCGGGCTCCCCTCAGCGCCGAGGCGCCGGGCGACCTCCGCATGGGCCCGGCCGAGCTCCGGCTGTGCCCCGAGACTCTGACCGCTCTCGATACTCTTGCGCCACCATTCGAGCGCTTTGCCAGGTTTGCCCACGAGCCAATGCAACACACCTGCGAGACGGTAGATTTCGGTTCTTCTGGACGCGCATTTGGAGGCGACCCCAAGGGCCGCCCGGCCACTCTCTCGGGCTCGCTTGCGCGCGCTCCTCCACTGCACGCGGCTCTCACCCCCGGCGGCCGCTTCGAGCTCTGCCACGTCCAGCAGGAAGCGCGAGCGCAGATAGTTGCTCAGCTGGTAGGGAGGAACGCGTCCCCTTCCCGCCCTTGCGACGATTGCCGCACACCTACTCAGCGTCTCCTCGGCTCCTGGGCGGTCATCCAGCAGCACCTGCGCCTTGGCTTTTCCGCCCAACGCGATAACGTGGAGCAGGTCCTCAGGATTCTCCTCGTAGTACGCATCCGCTGCGACCACCGCCTCTTCGAGTCGGCCCTGCTCCAGCGCCAAGAACATGACGAGCGCGTAGTGGGTCGATTTCGCCAGCTCGTACTCGTATTGATCCCGAATCTCGGCGATCTTCTCCATGCGCTCGCGAGCTACACCGAATTCCCCTGTGGATATCTTCATGTCCGCATGGGTACCGAGGTATGTAACGACGTCCCAGAGCTGGCCGTACTGGAGGCTCTCCTGAACCAGTGCCTCCTCGATCTCGTGCTCCTCACTCCAGTCGCCCTCGAACATGTGGTGCAAGAAGTTGACTGTCCGATACATGAACCATGCGGGTATGTCGTCGTCCCGCACGAGCGAACGCGCCAGGTTCAGGAACCGGCGACTGATCGCGAATGAGACGCCGCCGTATGAGAAGATCTGGCTCGATCCGGCGAACACGCGCCCCGAAGTGGGAACCGTCTTCGGGTCGATCCGCTGCAGCCTTGCAACCATCCCGAGGCTGTCGAAGACGAACCGCGTTGGATCTGCGGTAATCTGGCACTGGCCGCGCGCGAACATGAGGTCGATGGCCTCGGACTGGACCGGAGTCGCAGGGGGCGCCCTGCGGATCTTTTCCGGAATGTACAAGCGCACGAGCACCGAAGTCAGATCCCGAACCAGTCCCAGAATCCGTGCTCGCTCGCTGCGCGGGACCCGCTCTCCCAGGCATTCGAGTGCCTCGTCGAACTCCTGTTCCGCCTCGATGAGCTGACCTCGATGGAAGAGGGCCAGGGCGATATTCTTGCGAAGCAGCGCCTTCTTGCCGGGGTCCCCTCCTTCTCCGTGCAACTGGAAGTAGAGCTTCGACGCTTCCCTGAAGAAGTGAAGGGCCTGGCTCGACGCCGCTACGCTCGCCGCTTTGTCGCCCGCTCGAAAGAGATATTCCTCTGCACGCTCCGCGTCCTTGCCCATGCTGAAGTGGAGCGCCAGCATGCCGTCAAAGCCGGCCACGTCCTCCGACAGTCGGGCCTCGATCGCGCGCGCCACCTGCAGGTGGAGCTCTTCTCGCCGCGAGTAAAGAATCGCGTCGTAGGTGACCTCCTGGATCAAGGGATGCTTGAAGGCGTATTCGATGCCGTGGAGCCGATCCCGGGGGATCAAGAACTCGGCCTCCATGAGATCGGCGAGGTCCTGATCGAGCTCCACTCCATCGCCTCGGAGCTCCGCCAGCACGTCGTGGTGAAAGCTGGCGCCGATGACCGACGCGGCCCGGAGAAGCCCTCTCTTCCGAAGATCGAGGCGATCAACCCGCGCCATGATCAATTCCTGTACCGTGCCGGGAATGACTACGGAGCGGATCTTGTCGGTCGCCTGGAAGCTCCCGTCCCGATACTCCACGGCCCCTTCATCGACCAGGGATCGCACGACCTCCTCCAGGTAGAAGGGATTCCCGTGCGCCTTCTCCTCGATCAGCGTCTGAGTCGCGCGCGGGATCTCGCCCTGCTTGAACAGGTTGTTCACGAGATGCCGGGTTGCACGTGCGTCCAGCGGATCCAGGCGGATCTCCGTGTACCGCTCCGAATGACGAAGGCGAGCGAAATCCTGAATGCGTTGCGAGGTCGCCTGGAAGCCCGGCCGGGAAGCGATCAGAAAGAAGATTGGATGATCCACGACCAGCTGCAGCAAACCCTCGAGGAGCTCGATGGACGACTGATCGGCCCAGTGCAGATCGTCGAGCATGACCACCAGCGGCCGCTTCTTGCTACTCTCGGAAAGCAGCTGCAGCACGCTCCCCCGGATCCGCTTCTCTTTCGCCTCGCCGTGAATTCTTGCCAGCCGTTCCTCCTGATCCGCGGTAAGCCGCGCACCCTGGACACTGGCGATAAAGGGAAAGACCTCTTCCGCTTCGTCCGGCAATACGCTCGAGACCAGAGCTTCCAGCTTCAACCGTGCCTGGTCGCCATCGTCCTCGTCGTCGATGCCTGCCCAGCCTCGGAACAGATCTGCGAAGGGGTGAAAGCTCAGGTTCTGTCCGGTGGAAAGCGAGCGCCCTTCGCACCAATGGACGGCTTTCGCGTCTTCGCTGGAGCCCAGCTCGGCGACGAGCCTCGACTTTCCGATCCCCGCCTCGGCAATGAGGCTCACAACCGCGCCCTCTCCCCGGCGGACACGCGCGATGACGCCCTTTAGCCGTCCCAGTTCCTCGTCCCGCCCCACCAGTTCGGAAAATATCCGTCGGCCCGAGCCGATCGTCTGGCGATAGAGCTGTGTCGTCTCCGAGAGGAGCTCATAGGCCGGGATCCGGGGCTCTCTTCCCTTCAGCTGGATAGGCTCGAGCGGCCTGTACTCGAACAGGTCCCGCGCCAACCGGTAGGTATCGGAGCCGATGTATACACGTCCGGCGGGTGCGAGATCCGTGAGCCGTGAGGCCACTTCCACGGGGTCTCCCATGACGGCAAACTCGCGGATCAACGGGCCGCTGATGTCCCCCGCGATTCCGAGACCGGTATTGATCCCGCTGTGTATGTCGAGCGGAGGATTCAGGCCGTGCTCCCGGCTGTAGTCGCGAACGCGGTGGCGCATCTCGATGGCCGCGTTGATCGCTGCCCTCGGGGCGTCCTCGATCGCCTCCGGAACACCAAAGAGAGCCAACACGCAATCGCCGAGATGCGTGTCGACGGTGCCACCGTGCCTTCGAGCCACGTCGTCCAGGGCCCTCAAGCATCCGTCGATTAGCGAGTAGGCTCTCTCCGGCCCCAGCGTTTCCGTGATCGAGGTGTACCCGGTGATATCGGCGAAAAGGATCGTCGCCCTTCTGCGCTCCGCCTCCGTTGTCCGTCTGTCTCGCTCTGCGGAATGATCGCTCTCCAAGCGGAGCGAAGGAGCCAGAAAGACCCCCATGATGAGACGGCGCGGATTGCCTTGCGCCCTCCGGTCGATCAGGACCCGAGTGTCCTCTGGTATGCCCTCGGCACCCCCGAGGTTGTCAATCAGGCACTGACTCTCCTCGCTGTCCAAAGGCCCGAGCTGGATTTCTTCATGGTGGCCTGCATGATGGACGCGAACGAATTCCAGGACTCGTTGCGAGGTATCGGCGAATTCGGTTCGGAAGGAGAGGATGAAGAGGATCGCGTGATCCATGACTAGGTCGAGCAGACGCTCCAGCACCTCGACCGAACGCTGGTCCATCCATTGTAGATCTTCAAACACGAGAACAAGGGGCTTGACTTCGGCCATCTTCCGCAGGACGGCGGCGAGGCTCGCCGCGATCGCCTCTCCCGTCGCGTCCCCCTCGATGCTTCCGGGGCGCCGCGGGTCTTTGGCAGGCGGCTGAGGCGCCATTACCACGGCAAGAGAGCGAAACACCTCGGGAGGCACCTCGGGTAACCACCGCAGGACCGCAGCTTCGAGCTTCGCGAGAGACCGGTCCTCATCGTCTTGCTCGTCGATCTCTGCCCAGGCCCGAAGCAAGCCGGCGAAGGACTGAAAATCCCGGGCTTGTCGGACCGAGAGCGACCGCGCCTGGAAGACCGTGACCGCCTCGAACTCCTCCTCGGCCCCCAACTGGGTCAGCAGCCTGGATTTTCCGATTCCCTCTTCTCCGACCAGCGTAACGATGCGCCCCCGGCCTTCGCCCAGGGACGACACACATCTCTTCAACCTTCCGATCTCGTCTTCACGCCCAACGAATTCGGAGAGCATCATCTCGGACGACCCGATCCAGCCGCGACCGATGCTCTCCTTGGGAGCAACCAGAGCGTAAACCGCCACGGGGTTCTCCAGACCCTTTAGCTTCATCGGCTCCAGGGGCAGGTATTCGAACCGTTGGTTCGTCTCCCGGTAGGTTTCGGGACCGACGTAGATCTGCCCGAGTGGGGAGCGCGTTCTCAAGCGCGCTGCGATGTTGACCGCATCTCCCAGCACGTCGATTTCTCGAATCAGCGATCCGTGAATGTCCCCGGCGATCATCACCCCCGTGTTGACCCCAATGTGAATGTCAAGCGGGATCTCGAGCCCCAGTTCCCGGTTGTAGTGGTAGACTGACGCTCGCATTTCTAGAGCGGCGTCGACCGCAGCTCTCTCGGGATTTTCGACGGGAACCGGGTGGCCGAAGACCGCCAGCATGCGGTCTCCCAGTCTCTTGTCCACGGCCGCACCGTTCTTTCGCGCGATCCCGTCCAGGCGCTTCAAACAACCGGTAACGATGAGATAGGCCTGCTCGGGACCCATCCTCTCTGATATCGCGGTAAAGCCCACGATGTCGGCGAACAGCGCGGTTGCGCGCGTCAGTTTGGCGTTCAGTGCCCCGGTCGAAGATTCCATCGCTCGTCCGCCCGTCGCCTCGGGCGATCCCCTATCGGGTCTCGTATCCAGGTCCCGACTTCCGCCCGTAGGACTCTACCCCGAACGGAAAGGAGACCGGAAGCCTTGATTGAACGGAGAGCGGCATCTTTTGGCAAGAGGAAGCTTCTCCATGTCGCTGGTAACCGTCCGATCGTCGAGTATATTGGGTGCTGGGGTGTAGGGGGAGTAGGACCACTCGGTCGACCGGCATGGGCAGTCTATCCAAAAAGCAATCTCTAGCGGACAGCTTTGCTCCAAAGCGCGATGAGGAGAGCCATCCGCATCTGGAGGATGGATCTCGGGTGGCAGTGGTCGGAGGTGGACCGGGCGGCTCCTTCTTCTCCTACTTTCTCCTAAGAATGGCCGAAACGGTCGGGATCGAGATCGAGATCGACATCTATGAGCCTCGTCACTTTACCCACTGCGGCCCGGCCGGCTGCAATCACTGTGGAGGAATCGTTTCAGAATCGCTGGTGCAAGTCCTGGCGACAGAGGGCATCAACCTTCCGACGTCCGTGGTCCAGCGAGGTATCGACTCCTATGTCTTGCACATGGACGTCGGCACAGTCCGCATCGACACTCCCCTCCAAGAAAAGAGGATTGCCGCCGTATTTCGCGGCAACGGTCCCCGGGATGCCGAAGCTCAATCGGAAAGCTTCGACCGATATCTTCAGGGTCTAGCTGAGGAGAAGGGCGCACGGGTGGTGCGAAAGCTCGTGAGCGACCTCGCATGGGTTGACGACAAGCCGAGCCTGACCCACGCCGATGGCCCCGGTGCAATCTACGATTTGGTGGCCGTGGGAGTCGGGATCAACAGCAATCTGCTCCGCCGCCTGCAGACCTCGAGAATCGGCTACCAACCTCCCAAGACGGCCATGACCTATATCTGTGAATTCCAGTTGGACCCGGAGACGATTCATCACTACCTGGGGACCTCGATGCACGTCTTCCTACTGGATTTGCCCCGACTGGAATTCGCCGCGCTCATCCCCAAGGGCGATGTCGTGACGATGTGCCTATTGGGTGACGATATCGACACGGAACTGGTTGAGTGTTTCCTGAACTCCGCGGAGGTTCGTGAATGCTTCCCGCCGGATCTGGAGCCGCTCCCAAAGGTCTGTAACTGCTCTCCGCTGATCAATGTTGCTGCAGCGGAACAGCCGTTCTCCGACCGAATCGTATTCTTGGGAGACTCGGGGGTGACCAGGCTTTACAAGGACGGAATTGGAGCAGCCTACCGAACGGCCAAGGCTGCCGCTGTCACAGCCGTCTTTCAGGGCATTGCAGCCGACGATTTCCGGAAACATTTCTGGCCGGTCTGCCGAAAAATTTCAGCTGACAATTCGATCGGTAAGTTCGTTTTCGCGTTCAATCAGCTGTTTCAGAAGAAACGGTTTTCCCGTCGCGCCATCCTGAGAATGACCGCCAAGGAGCAGGTTAGCGATGCTGCGACCCGGCATATGAGTCGGGTCTTGTGGGATCTGTTCACAGGCAGCGCACCCTACCGCGAAGTATTGCGTAACACGATGCGCCCGGGCTTTATGGTTCATCTTGCCTGGAACTTGATGCTGGGGATGGTTCCTCGATTGTGGCGTGTGCCGGGTGACACTCGGTGAGCAAAGGAACGACCATCTCGGGCGACGTAGACCCTTCAGGAGAAGATGGGCGAATGCCTTCGAAGCCCCCCATGCGGCCCAAGCAGTTTGAGCAGCTGCCGCCATGTAGAGCCAACTGCCCAAGCGGAACCGACATTCGCGGTTGGATGACCACAATCGCACAGCGAAAGCGGATCGGGCTAAGTGACGAGGAGGCTTATGCCGCAGCCTGGAGGAAAATCGTCGCCGTCAACCCGTTTCCGGCGGTCATGGGACGAGTCTGCCCCCATCCCTGTGAATCCGGCTGCAACCGCCTGGAGAAAGACGGAGCCGTCGCGGTCAACCAGCTGGAACGCTTCATCGGAGACTGGGCACTCGAAAGGGGTCTCCAACACGAGTTATTGGAATCGGAACCGCAACCCGAGTCCATCGGCGTCATCGGTGCGGGCCCGGCGGGTCTCTCTTTCGCCTACCAGATGGCCCGGCGCGGCTATTCGGTAACCGTCTACGAGCGATACCCGAAGCCCGGAGGAATGTTGAGGTACGGCATCCCGGTCTATCGGCTGCCTGAAGACATCCTGGACGCTGAAATTCGGCGAATCGTGGACCTCGGGGTGAAACTGAAGCTCGATACCCGGATAGGCCGAGACGTCACGGCCAAAGAACTGCAGGCCCGTCACCAAGTTGTCTTTCTAGGAATCGGGGCGCACAAAGGCCTGCAGCTCCGCGTACCTGGGGAGGCAGGACCGGGGGTGTGGACAGGCACCGATTACCTCAGCCGGATCAACCAGGGCGAAAGGATGCATCTCGGCAAGAGAGTCGCGGTCATTGGTGGTGGCGATACTGCGATCGACGCAGCAAGAGCCGCGCGTCGCGGGGGTTCGGAGGTGACGCTGCTGTACCGGAGAACGCGCAGAGAAATGCCGGCGATCGACAGCGAAATCGAGGAGGCGCTGCAGGAAGGGATCCAACTCGAGTACCTCGCGGCACCGGTGGAGATCCTCCGCGGAGATGACGATCTGCTGCGATCTCTGGTTGTGCAGCGCATGCGACTCGGGGATCCCGACGAATCGGGCCGCAGGCGCCCGATCCCGATTGAGGGATCCGAATACGAAATCCCTGTGGACGGCGTAGTGGCAGCTATCTCGCAGCAACCGGATTGGGACGGGCTGGACCACCTCCAACCGCACGAAGACGGCGACTGGGTCAGAGCAGATGACCGGGGCCAGGTGAATCATCAGTTCTGGGCGGGGGGAGATGTTCTGAACCTCGGCATCGCCAGTGCCGCCATTTACCATGGACGGCTTGCCGCTGAGTCAGCTCATGGCCGGCTGAGGGGCCAGCCAACTCCCGATCTACATAGGCCCGACCCCATCGAGACGACCCCGGCCAAGGTTGACTACTACAGCGAGAAGGCTCGGGTCACTCCACGCCAGCTTCCTGTCGAGGACTGGCTGGCGAATCCCGAGGCAGAGATCCATCAGGCGGTGACAGAAGAGCAATTCCAGGAAGAGGTGGGTCGCTGCCTTTCCTGCGGCCAATGCTTTGGATGTGAGCACTGCTGGATGTACTGCGCGCATGGTTGCTTTGCCCGTCTGGACGAAATCGGCCCGGGTGCCTACTTTTCACTGGCTTTGGAGAAATGTCAGGCCTGCGGGAAGTGCATCGACGTCTGTCCTTGTGGCTTCCTGCAGGTCCAGGCAACAGAACGGCCAGCATGATTCGGTAGTCTGGATCCGCCGCCCCAGGGTTTCGTTGGACACTCGATGGCGAGAGGATTCTGGGAGGAGGATGGCGATCCTGGGCAAGACGAAAGGCGGGGCGAGGAGCGTGGGGGCTCCGCCGAAGAGGAGCAGGGGAATCCTGCACGACCTCAGAATCTTCCTCGCCCGCACGCCCGCCATTCCCACCCTGATCAAGGCCTCGGACCCCGATACCCGGGAGGACTACATCCAGCGCATCCGGCAGCGTCTCGGGATCAGCGTCGCCGGGTATGGCGTCTTGAACCTCCACAGGATCGGTATCGAGGCACCCGGGAGACTTGCGTTCGAAGAGCTGCTGACGTGGCACGATGCCTCGAGCTGGTGGCCGAATCACCTCGCCACCGTCCATCGCGTGGAAGACGGCATCGAGCGGATTCGGATGTTCCTCTTCGGTACACGGGGCAGCTCGATTCCTCTGTTCAGGCTGAACGCCATCCGGCTTCAGCGAGACCCCGGCGTCGGGGACTTCGACAACGCCCGCTACGTGCTCTACGAGACCAGCGGCGGCTATCCGGTGGGCATATTCGGCATTTTCGTCCGGTCCCGGATCGCCGACCGCGGGGAGGATGAGGACTCCCAGCTGTTCTTCGCGGTCGGCTTCAACTTCTACGGCAAGAAGGACTGGCCCCACCGGCACGTGATCAACCCGGTCTGGGAGTGGGTCCACAACCGGGCCACGGCGAACATCCTCAACCGGTTCAAACGAGTCTGCGAGTGGAGGTTTGCTCAGCTCGGGGAAGGTTTGTAGACCCGCCGGCCCTGCCCACAGGCGCGCCTAGATCAGAAGCAAGACATAGACGAGCTTGCACGCGATGTGGAGCCCTTGGTCCTGGAGGATCGAAGTGCGCCCTTCGCACTTCAAATGATCGATTACCGCGTGCATGATGCTCTCGACCGCTCCCAGACACCAGGAACCGGTGATGAGATATACCGCACCGCCGTGTGTAAGGGAATGCGCTGATAGCCAGAGGTACCAAGGTGGGAATTCGGGCCCATGCTCTGCGGGAAGGTTTTTCCGTCGACTCTTCAGCGCACCCATTGCCTCACTCTGCAGGACGAAATCGCAAAGGGCGTGCCCCACCAAGAAGAGGAACATCAGCTCCATCTGACGCCATAGCCCCCTTGTACCTGGTCAAGGCAAGAAACCGAGCCAGATTACACCTAATTTGTCATCTACTTCACGCTTTGGGTGTCGGAAAGATAGCGACGTGTCCCCCAACGGCTAGGCGCTCACCAGTTCCTGCGTCGCCATGGGGCTAACCAAGTCCGCGCTAGGCAAGAACTCGGGTGGGCGCCGAACCTGCGTGGCCTGCTCAAACGCAAAGGCGAGCCGGATCAGAGTCGGCTCCTGATAAGCCCCGCCAAAGAACGAGATGCCCACCGGAAGGCCAAATACGTAGCCGGCAGGTACGGTGAGGTTTGGATAACCTGCGACCGCGGCGGGCGAAGAACTGCCGCCTATGATGTGATCGCCGTTGATCCAGTCGGTCAGGCAGGCCGGGCCTCCAGAGGGGGCAACGATCGCATCAAGCCGATGCTCATGCAGCGTGGCGTCGATGCCCTCTGTCCTTGCTAAGCGATGGTTCGTTTCGAGCGCCTTCGCGTATTCCGCGCTGGTCAGCGGACCTTTCTGTTGCGCCAGGAGCAATCTCTCCTGTCCAAAATAAGGCATCACCCTGTCGCGGTTCTGCTCGTTGAACGCGATAACCTCTTTCAGGGAATGTACAAGGGCGCTGGCGCCCAGCCGTGCCAGATACTCGTTCAGGTCAGCTTTGAATTCGCACAAGAGCACCTCGAACTCTGTCTCTAGCAGCGCGTTCGCCGTCTCCACGTTTGCCGGATCGACGATCTCGGCTCCCAGGCGCACCATGCTTTCGATGCAGCTCTCCGCGACCCGATCGACCCGCGCATCGAAGCCGAAAAAGTTGCGCGCCACGCCGACCCTGGCTCCACGCATACCGTCCGGGTCCAGAAACTCCGTATAGTCCGTGTAGGACTTGCCACGGCTCTCCTCAGTGGCGGAATCTCGAGGATCCACGCCCACTAGAGCGCCAAGTAAGATGGCCATGTCGGTGACCGTCCTACCCAACGGGCCAGCCGTGTCTTGGCTGTGCGCGACGGGCACGATCCCGGCGCGGCTGACGAGACCGAGCGTCGGCTTGAGCGCGACGACCGAGTTGGTCTGTGCCGGACAGACAATCGATCCGTCGGTCTCGGTGCCGATGGCCGCCGAACACAGGTTCGCCGCCACAGCTACTGCCGATCCAGAGCTGGAACCGCAAGGGTTTCGATCCAGGGCGTACGGGTTCCGGGTCTGGCCCCCTCGACTGCTCCAGCCGCTGGTAGAGCGGGGCGACCGAAAGTTGGCCCACTCGCTGAGGTTGGTCTTGCCGAGGAGGACCGCACCCACCTCGCGGAGCGCGTGCGCCACGGACGAATCCTGCAGCGCGATGGAACCTTCGAGGGCGAGGGAGCCGGCGGTGGTCATCATCCTGTCGGCGGTGTCAATGTTGTCTTTGAGCATCACAGGGACACCGTGCAGGAGACCACGCGGCCCCTTCACCTCTCGCTCCGCATCCAGGGCATCGGCGATCGCTAGCGCGTCGGGGTTGAGTTCAATGACGGCATTGAGGGCCGGTCCCTGGCCATCCAAATTCTCGATGCGCTCGAGGTACATCTCGGCGATCGCGCGCGCAGTGTACGTGCCTGATGCCATCGCCTCTTGGAGCTCGAGGATCGTCATTTCTTCCATCTCAGCGCCTCGTGTTTTGGTTGAGGACCGCCAGCCTCATTGGCTTGTCTTATCTGCTCTGGTCGAGCCTATGAATGGGCGCCGACTTCCGGCAGCCGACAATTCATCCATTCCACGACTCGACGGAAGGTTGCGATGAGGACGACCTCGTTGGACAGTAGTGACGTGTTTCATCCTAGCCGTTCCCTAAGGGCCTCGTAGGGAGTTCCCCCATCAAACGCACCGTTGTTTCGGTCAAATACTCCGAACTTCCCGCCATTGTTTAGCTTCTCCGATTGCCGGCCTGCTCGGGCTACGCTGTACGCTCGGGGCAGCACAGTGGCCACAAGGCCTGTCGGAGAACCGGATCGCTGGCTGTTCTTCCCATCGGTCCGCCCATCGCTTGCCGGTCTGCGGAGATGGCTTCGGGCCGAGATGACCTTATTGACCGGCACAGGGGAATCGGTGGTCGTAAGGCTTTTCTGTTGGATAATCCCACCACCGGTATAGAATGGGCCGACCCAGCGTTTCTCATCCAAAGGAGATCCCCATGCCTCGCTCCCCGCTTCACACAGCAGGCCGCCTCCTGGCCGTGCTCTTCCTGGCTCTCTCTCTCTCAGCTCAGGCTTCCGCCGGAAATGGCCCCATCAGCGAACCCGACGCGCTCGGCCCCTGGGCAGTGGGGCGAACGACATTCGCGGTGGTGGACCCGGACCGCGATGACCGCACCCTCGCGGTCGACGCCTGGTACCCGGTGGACCCGGGTGACGCAGGAGGGCCGCCCTCCGTCTACGATATGATCTTCGCGGGAATCGTGTCCGAAGTGGCATTCGACGAACCCCCCGTCTCGGCGGAGGGACCGTTCCCGCTGGTGGTCTTCTCGCACGGCAACAACGGCTTACGCTTCCAGTCCTACTTCCTGACCGAGCACCTGGCGAGCCACGGAATGATCGTCGTGGCGCCCGACCACTCCGGAAACACGGCGTGGGACTGGCTCTTTCCAGGCACTCCTTTCGAGACCAGGGATCGTCCCCTCGATGTCTCGCTGCTGATCACGCGAATGCTCGAGCGGAGCATCGACGTCGCGGACCCCTTCTTCGGGCGCGTGGACGCGCTCCGAATCGGCGTCGCCGGCCACTCGTTCGGCGGCTTCACCACGCTGGCCATGGCCACGGGCTTCCAGGACATCCCGCCGGACCCGCGCGTCGGCGCCATCATGCCCATCTCCCCCGCTTCCAGCGGCTTCTCGGACGAGGATCTGGCAGAGATCACGGTCCCCATGTTCGTCCTCGGCGGCACATCGGACATCACCACCCCGGTGGACCCTCAGAGCGTTCGCCCGTTCGCGTTTGCCTCCTCCCGTCCACGCTATCGCGTCGATCTGGAAAAGGCGGGGCACGGCTCGTTCACGAACATCTGCGACATCGCCGACGCGCTCCTCGGCGCCGGACTTCCGCCTGTAATCGTCGAGGCTGTGCTCGGCAACTACGCAGAAGGTTGCGCGCCGGAGCTCATCCCCATCGAAGAGGCGCACCGGGTCACCAACCTCTACGCCCTGGCGTTCTTCAGCCGCGATTTGGTCGGAGACCCGCGCTACAAGCGCTACCTCACGCCCGGCCGCGTCCACAAAGAAAACCTCCCGGTGCAGTTCTTCGTCGTGAATGGAGGGGGAAACGCCGGCGGCCGGTGAGCGGCCAGCCGTTATGCCGCAAAGAAGGGATCGTCGATCAGGTATCGCCAGCTTCCATCAGCCTGCCTACGCAGGACCTCTGTGCCGTTTCCCTCCATCTGCACGGACTCCGGATTCGTGGCCTTGAGCGTCCACTCCGACTTGGTCAGCGCAAGGTGCCCGCACTCAACCACGTGGGTAGCTCTCAGCGCGACGCGTGGCTTAAGCGGAATAAAGGCTTCAATGGCTGAGCGGATTTGATCCAAGCCCTCGCAACGCTGCCCAAGCTGCGCGAAAAATACGGCCTTCTCTTCGTAGGGCGGTAGAAGTTCCTCGGCTGTACGTCTTCAGAGTCATCCGAACAATCGGGCTCGTTTCGCAAGAGACACATTCCCCTTCGTTTGTGCGGCTATGCCGCTCTCCTCAAGTTCTCTCTCTTGCGTCGTGCGGGCGCCTCACGCTTGATCCGCTCGCGCCGGGTCAATATCTCCTGCTGCCGGCCCCTGCGCAGAGCCGGCGCACCACACCTGGCTGCGCCGCTCCGAATATCCGAAGGAATTCGTCGGGTTGGCTGGCGCCCCGGGGAGGGATCGAACCCCCGACCCGCTGCTTAGAAGATCCCCAAGAAGATGAGGAATAACGACTACTTACAGCTCCTGCCTTGCAGGCGGGTGCAAGAGCCTGCACTGGGATGCACCGAGTACGGCCCCACGGCCCTATACGGCCCCTGCTGCCTGGTCTGGCTCCCGGGGGCACTGGGGGGGAATGACCCCCGCTGACTCTGATATGCCCCCTGCTCCCAACCCCGGCGGGTCGGTGTAGCCAAAGAAAGAGAGGGCGTGAGCCCGCGTTCGTCGCGCGCGCTAAGGCGCGTCTCGCGCCCTGCGCCATCAACTCGCCGTCCTTCAAGCAGTGGGGCAGCGCCCGCGGCTCCAGCCGGCCGACCACATACTCTGGGGATGGCTATCTCGAGCATGGGCTGGTTGGCAGGATGCCCTCGTCTTGGTGAAGCCGAGGACGGTCATCTCCTGGCAGCGCAAGCGGTTTCGCGACCATTGGAGGCGGCCCAGCGGACGGGGTAGGCCTCGCCGGCCAGCCATCCCCCGGGAGATTCGCGATCTCATCGGCAACATCCTCGCCCACGACCGGCGAAGGGTCGTTCACCTCCACATCACCGAGCACCCCACCGCGCAGTGGACAGCTCAGCAGGTTGTAGAGGCTCTCCCCTGGGACACGGCGCCGCGGTTTCTCCTCCGAGACCGAGATGGGGTCTATGGCACCGACTTCCGCAGGCGGGTCCAGTCGATGGGCATCGAGGAGGTGATCATCGCGGCGAGGAGCCCGTGGCAGTCGCCGTACGTGGAGCGGATGATCGGCAGCATCCGTCGCGAATGCCTCGACAACATCGTGGTGCCTTATGTCTGGAGAGGGCGGGACGGGCACGTAGGGCGACCGCAACCTGGCGGGGGCAATTGAAGCGGGAAGCGGCACGATCTCTCGCGGCTTCGCAACCGGGTTAGGTTTATCTCCCGTTCGCCCCCACCCCCAAGGGGTCGATTACCTGGATCTAGGGCCGAAATTGCCTGGATTCGAGGATTGCTGCGCCTCTCCTCCGCCCATTATCCTCGCCACCATCATCCGCACGGCTGAGGAGGCGAGCCATGGCGTTCCGTTGCCTAATGACGTTGGCATACCTCTTGGCGATTGCGATGGGTGCACTGTTGGGCGCGCTCTAGTAGAGGGAAACCGGCTAGGAGGCCGCATGGGCAGGGGAGCTGTTCTACTGCCGCTTCTAAGTGGGCGGATTCGCTCGCTTCTGCTCCCGACGGCAGAGTGGCGTAAGATTTGCTTGTGCATAACTCAGGGAAGGGGACGGCCTTGCACGCCGCCCTCCTTTCCTGCATTGGATTGAGCCACCTGGGGGGGGGGATACGATGCGGAATCCGATCCTCGGGGCGCTCATCCGCCTGAAGGTATCGCGCCCCGCCGGGGACACTTGGAGCCAGTGCTCCACGAGAACGCGACGGGGTGACCAATAGGAGGGCGAAATGCGCTCGAAAAGGTTTCTGATCATCGGGCTGCTGCTGACCGGGGTCATGCTTCTCGGTTACGGTGGCCCCCGCGGTCTCAGCTTCCAGGCACTCCTCGAGCTCAGTGCTTCGGGGGTGAACAAGTACCTCGGAGAGTTCGAGCCGATCTCGTCGGCAGACGTCGGCGACGGCTGGACCAAGCACACCTTCGACCCCGACGGAGGCGCGGGTCCCATCTGCATCGCGGGCACGCCGTTCTCGGCGTTCACCAGAGCGGGGAATCCCGCCAAGCTCCTCATCATGCTACAAGGCGGGGGAGCCTGCTGGCAGGACTTCTACAACTGCAACGTGCTCTCCGAAGCCCAGGAGCCGCCCGTCGCGCGGGTCGGAATCTGGGACTTCGACTCGAAAGACAACCCGTTTGCGGACTATTCGATCGTGTACATGCCGTACTGCGACGGGTCCGTCTTCGGGGGGGACAATGACGTGTTCGATCCCGCCTTCGGTGCGGCGATCGGGGTGCCCGCGGCCGTGGTTCGCTTCCACCGCGGCCTGCGCAACCTGACGGCCGGCATGGACCTCGCCAAGGCGACGTTCCCGCACGCCCGCCTGATCACAGTCGCGGGCTCCAGCGCGGGAGGCGTTGGCGCCGTCGCCTTCGCCCCGTTCCTGGCCCGCTTCCTCTACGGGAACACCGCGCTCCTCACGGTCTTCAATGACGCGGGCCCGGTCGCGGTCAATCTGAACGACGTGGCAGCGGTCGCTGCGCGGGCAGCTGACTGGCAGTTCGGGCAGTTCTATCCCGCGAGCTGCACGGAGTGCGACGAGGAGGCTCAGCAAACCGCGATCATCGAGTGGAGGCTGGACAGCGACTCGACCATCCGGGAGGCGTTCTACGAGACGGACGGCGACGCGACGAATCGCTTCTTCCTGGATCTGCTCCCGCCCAATGGAACCCAGCAGGACTACCGCGATCTGATCGTCACCGAGCACGGTCTGCTCAACGCCTCGCACCCGCTCCGATACAAGCGGTTCATCGTCAGCGGTGACAACTCGCACACGGCGCTGCAGTCGCCCTTGTTCTACAGCCAGGAGGTGGACGGCGTGCCGCTCAACGAGTGGACGGACGACTTCCTGGTGCCGAGGCCGTTCTGGGTCGACCTCGTCCAGGACTTCATCCCGGCTCCGTTCTAGGCGCTCGCTCGCAGGCCCAGAATTCGGGACGTTCGGGAGAGCTGTCGGTTGTCAAAACCCGTCCAAAGCCTCTAATCCGCGCCTTTCGGCCGGAGGCAGAGATCACTACGCGGCCTCGCACCAGACGTAGCGATGATGTAGACCACCAACGCGCGGCAATCCAACAATCTTCGCATCCGAACAGGGTCGAGCTTCAACAGGCCGACCCTCCGGCGCGTCCCTCAGCCGAGTGTGTACTCGCTCTGCGTTGTAGTAGTTGACATACTCACGAAGCAGCCCACGCAAGCGCTCCTCATTGAAGACGATCACGTGATCGAGAAGCTCGCGGCGGCAGGTCCCGACCCACCGTTCGGCGATGGGGTTCTGCCAGGGGCTGCGGTACGCAGAGCGCACGGGATCGATACCAAAGCTCTTGATCGCGGCGGTGACCTCCGTCGAGAAGATCGAGTCGCGGTCGAGAAGGAGGTAGCGAGGGATGCGATCGGACGGGAAGGCCTCTCGAAGCTGTTGGATCACCCAACGGGCGCTGGGACTCGCCGTGACGTTGAAGTGGAGCAACCGTCGCCGCCCGTGATCGATGACGAACCAGACGTACAACAGCTGGAAGCTCACCGTGTGGACGATGCAGAAGTCCATGGCCGCGATGGCGTCCTGGTGATTTCGGAGGAACGTCATCCAGCGCTGGCGACGGCCCGGATCGGACAGGCGCTTCGGGAGATAGCGTGAGACGGTCGCCAAGCTGATGGTGAAACCGAGCTTCGAGAGCTCACCTTATTACACCGCGCAGGTCACACCGGCGTCCCCCACTGATGCCTTCCCCATCCCTTATCGGCTGAGGCTGGAAGGATTGGGAGCTGGGTCCGATCTGCTACCCAGGCGCTACCCCGACCCACCTCGCGGTACACGCGCAACTCCGCGAAAAATCTGGCGCCCCGGGGAGGGATCGAACCCCCGACCCGCTGCTTAGAAGGCAGCCGCTCTATCCACTGAGCTACCGGGGCGGGCCCGGGGGAAAAGGGTAGCAGGATGGCTCCGGGCCACGTTGACACCCCCCGATGGCGGCTCTAGGTTCGCCGCTCTGCTGCGGTGGGCGTAGCTCAGTTGGTTAGAGCGCCGGATTGTGGTTCCGGAGGTCGGGGGTTCAATTCCCCTCGCCCACCCCAGATTCCCCCATTGGTGCAGGTACTTGGGAATCGTCTCGGCCCGCCGCGAACCTCCCTGGCAGGGTCAATCGATCGGGACGGTCGGACGATTGTAGGAATGGCATAGCCCCCGTCGGGCTTCGAGACACGCGTGGATCTCCTGCACCTCATCACCCGGATGAAGATCCCCCTGCTGGCGCGCTGCGCCATCCCCGAGGACCTGGCGGAGGTGACCTCGATCGGTGAGGAGGAGCCCCTGCGAGGCACGGGCGTGCGCCGTGCTGCCGTCGACGCGGTGTGGCGGCGCGTGGAGGATTTCTACCGGACGGGAGTCCACCCGGCCATCCAGATCTGCATCCGGCGAAGCGGACGGGTGGTGCTGAGCCGCACGCTGGGGCACGCCTCGGGCAACGCGCCCGACGACGACGCGGAGACGCCCAAGGAGCTGGCGACCAACGAGACCCCCTTCTGTATCTACTCCGCCGCCAAGGCGATCACCGCCATGGTGATCCACAAGCTCGACGAGCAGCGCGTCTTCCACCTGGAGGACCGGGTCTGCGAATACATCCCCGAGTTCGGCCGCCACGGCAAGCAGTGGATCACGCTGCGGCACGTGCTCGCCCACCGCGCGGGCATCCCGAGCCTGCCACCCGAGACCATCGACCTCGACCTGCTCGGTCACCCGGATCGTGTGCTCGAGGTGCTGTGCGACGCAAGGCCACGCACGCGACCGGGAAGACTGCTCGCCTATCACGCGATCAGCGGCGGCTTCGTGCTGGGAGAGCTGGTACGGAGGGCCACCGGGAGCGACATCCGCACCATCCTGGCGAGGGAGATCTGCGAGCCGCTGGGCTTCCGCTGGATGAACTACGGCGTGGCGGACCCGGACATCGAGCGGGTGGCCGTGAACGCCTTCACCGGCCCGCCCGTCCCTCCCACCTTCGCAAAGCTCCTGCGACGTTCGCTGGGTGCGAGCGTGCGCGAGGCGGTGGAGCTCTCGAACGATCCGCGCTTCCTGCGCGGCATCATTCCGTCGGCGAACATCGTCTCCACCGCAGAGGAGCTCTCGGCTTTCTACCAGTGTCTCCTCGACGGGGGAAAGAGGAACGGCGTGCGCGTCTTCGACCCGCGCACCATCCAACACGCGACCTCGGAGCAGAGCTTCCGGGAGATCGACCTCACACTGGGCCTACCGATCCGCTACGGACTGGGGCCCATGCTCGGCGACGATCCCATCGGGCTCTTCGGGCCCAGGACGGCTCACGCCTTCGGCCACATCGGTTTCACCAACATCTGGAGCTGGGCCGATCCCGAGCGAGGTCTGGCGGTGGCGCTGCTGACCAGCGGAAAGCCGATCCTCAGCCTTCACGCGATTCGCCTGGTCCAGCTGATCATCGAGATCAACCGGGCCTTTCCGCGGGTCGCCACCCCACGCGACTGACGACGGCGGTCTCTCCTCGGAAGCCGTGCCAGGGCTGCGAAGGTCCCGCGGGGAAACCCCCCGGCGATCCTGTCCTGAATTTCCCTGCGCGGCTACGCTGTCTAATAGGATGTAGGGAGCGGTCGAGCGTGAGCGAATCGACGATCAACACCGCGCGCCCGCGAATGGCCGACGTCGAGCTGGATCAGCGCTGGCTCCGGGGTGATCCGGGAGCGTTCGAGGAGGCGAACGGGAGATACCGGTCGCCACTCGAGGCGGTGGCCTATCGCATCGTGGGCAACCAAGCCGACGCGGAAGACGTGGTGCAGCGCGTCTTTCTGGCCCTGCCCCGCGCGGCCTATCGCGGCTCGGCGAGCCTCTGGAGCTACCTCTACCGGGCGGCTGTCAACACCTCTGTGAACCTGCTCCGCTCCCGGAAGCGAAACGATGGACTCCGGCGGGAGGTGAGGGCTCAGGCCCAGACGCTGGGAGCGACGGCAGCGAGCGACCCCGAAGCGCAGGTGTTCGAAGCGGAGGCGCTCTCAGCCGTTGCGAAGGCGCTGCTCCGGGTGAGGCCCCAGCACCGTCGGGTGCTGGTGCTGCGCATCAATCACGGGCTCTCGAATACCGAGATTGCCAGGCGCGAGGGCATCCCCCTGGCGACGGTGGGAACCCGGCTCCGCCGCGGCCGCGAGGAGCTTCGCGAGCTGCTCCAACCCCTCCTGCGAGACCTCCGAGGAAGCGGGTCATGAATCACCGAACTGCCCGAGAGCTGCTTCCGGCGATCCTGGATCACACGATTCCGGCCGCGCGCGAGGCCGCGGTCCGGCAGCACGTCGATGGCTGCGGTCGCTGCCGGCGCTCGCTCGCGGAGTTCGGGGCCAGCGAGGCCCTGCTGGCTCGGCTTCCGGCATCGCTGGTTCCCGTCGAGCCCTCCGCGGCAGCGCAAGACCGGCTCGCCGCCTTCGCCCGATGGGTCCCGGATCCGAGGCCCGCGTGGCAGGAGCGCATCGGCGTCTCCGCGCTCGGCGCTCTGGCCGCGACCGCCATGCTGTTGATGGTGATCACGGTGACGGGCTGGGGCCCGGTGGTGGTGGAGCGCAGCGCGCCAGTGGCCCTGGCCGCGGTGCTCCCCGACGCGCGCTATCACCCCACCGGCTGGCGCTAGACAGAGCCGAGGCAGACCCGGACGGCCCCGACACCTCGCGGGTGCAATTTCCCCCAGTGGTTGCGTAACTCCTTGTTTCCCCGCGGGAAATCAGCTCCGATGGAGCCGCTGTGGGGGGAACCCTTCTAGTCCGGCCGGCCTCTCAAGCGCTACCATCTCACCAACGGACACCAAGCCCAGAGGCTTCCATGAACCGCATCCGAGCCGCCCGCCAGGCTCGAGGCTGGACCCAGACCGATCTCGCCGAGCGTTCCAGGGTCTCCCCCCGAACGATACACGCGGTCGAGAAGGGTCAGGAGTGTCGCCAGGCGACGAAGCGAAAGATCCTCGCAGCACTCGGCGTTCCCTGGGACCTGCGCAACGAGTACTTCCCGCACCTGCGCATCGTTCGACATCGCCCCGAGGCGGAGGCACGCACCGCCTAAAGGGTTGCACTCTCGCTCCGACTGCGGCCGACCGGTCTGCAGCCGATCCCCGACATCCGCATTGCGCGACGCCGCACATCCACCCCCTCTCTCCGGTTCGCCCGCCGACCTGCACCAATGGGCTAACCTCGCTTCGAGGAAGGCTGATCCGAATGCGGTGCGCGAGCTTCGGCCTCTCGGTCGCGGTGACTGCGGCCTGTGGCTGCACGACGCTCCAGATCGACTACCAACATCTACCGGCGCCCGAGGCCTTGGGGTCGATCGAGGAGGGCATCACCACTCGGAACGAGGTGCTCCGGCGGCTCGGTCCTCCCGAGGAGTTGCGAAAGCCCTCCCCCTTCGACCGGGCGCGGCCCACCAGCCCCCAGCGCCGCAGGATCCTCGAAGCCAGGGAGGTCTTCATTCGCGACTCGTACACCTACGCCTCCGAGCGCTACCGCATCGAGACCTTCGGCTTCCCGCCCGTCGGACCTGCCCTCTTTCGAGTCTCGTGGACGAGTTCGCGCGAAGATCGCTGGCGGATCGAGTTCGACGAGAACGACGTGGTCCATACCGTGTCGCACGTCGACGAGAGCGCAGATGACGCTCGCTGAGTGCGCGCGCGCAGCCGCTCTCCTGCCGGCGCTCCTGCTGTCGGGCTGCCTCTACGTCTCGGCGTCCGGCTCTTTCGGCTCCCACCTCGACCCGGCGGTGGTCTCACGGATCGTCCCGGGCGAGAGCACCAAGGGCCAGGTCCTCGACCTTCTCGGTCCACCGGAGGAGTTCCTGCGCTCCGAGGTGCTCGGATCGCTGGGCGACGATGCCGCGCGCTTGTCGGGAGCGGTGGCGCTGGGAAACCGGGCGCAGGACGCCTTTACCTATCAGCGTGACACGCTCTCGGCCTGGGCCAGCATGCTGCTCTTCTACAACCACGTCCGGGGACGGATCGAGACCGATCTGCTGGTGATCTTCTTCGACGAGGAGGATCGCGTCCGAGAGGTCAGCTTCCGGACCGTGTCGAGGAAGCCATGAGAGCCACCGTGGAGAAGCTCTCGGTCCTCGGCGCAGTCCTTCTCGGTGCGGTGCTCTCCGGGTGCATCTCCTTCTCGGGGCACTTCGGCACGGAGATCCGCGTCGAGCACATCCCGCGGATCGAGGAAGGCGTGACCACCCGGGAGGAGGTCATGAGCTGGTTCGGGCCGCCCTCCGCCTTCTTCAACCCCACCTTCCTCGACGTGATCCTCGGGGAAGAAGACGAGATGATGGACTCCGAAGCGGGGCTGCTGAACGACGTCTTCACCTACCGATACATCGAGAACAAGACGACCCTCTTCTTCATCCCGATCTTCTTTGGCGTCTTCGACACCGTGGCCGTATCCGAGACACTCACCATCTTCTTCGACGAGAACGGCAGGGTCAGATACCACGCCTACCGCCGGGACGTGCCGCGGCCCAGGAAGGACGACTGAAGCATGATCCGAATCGCGCTCCTCCTGGTGGCGACGCTGTCGGTCGGCTGCGCCGAAGCAATCTTCTCGATCGATTCCTACCGCACCCAAGACGCCTACACCGAAGCATCCCTGAGGGATTTCGTGGAGATGAGGACCCGCGGGCCAGTCACCAAGGCCGACGTGCTGGCGACGCTCGGCCCGCCCATCCACGTGATCGGCCAGGACGCGGGCGAGATCTTCGTCTACCGGCGATTGGCTCGGGACACCCGCACCATCAATCTGGACCTCTCCGTGGTCGCGGTGCTCATTTGGTTGCCGTCGATTCCGATCTACCTCGACAGCAAGACCTCCGGAAGAGACGACACGCTAATGGTGTTCTTCGACTCGCAAGGACGGATGCGGGGTGAGGGTGTCAACCTCGGGGTCGGGGACACCGGCCAGAGCGGGGCGGCCCTCGTCGGCCAAGGAGTGCAGGAGTTGCTCGAGTGAAGCGCATCGCATTGGCCATCGCCCTTGGACTGCTCACCGGATGCAGCCTCACCTACACCGAGATCGGAATCCGAGTTCCGGAGGCGGAGGGACTCGAGATCGGCCGCAGCACGAAGCCTGACGTCCTCGCGGCGCTCGGTCCGCCGCGCCTGGTGCGTCGGCAGTTCGACGGAGAGCTCTACACCTGGCGGCGCACCAAGGACCGGAGGCGCTCACTCACCATTCTCCCGATCTACGTGAAGGCCTTCTCCTACTCCGACGGCGAGTCCCGCCGCGATGAGCTCAGCCTGCTGTTCGACCGCGAGGGCGTCCTCAGAGGGATCGGCCGCCGCCTGGAGACCGAGGAGCAGGGGAGCTGATCCGCATCCCGCATCATCGGGGCGCGTCACACACTCCCGGCCTCGCCATCGACCCGCGGCAGGCAGTGCACAGCCGGTCTGTTACCCTCACCAGCACGCGCCGGTAGCTCAGCTGGATAGAGCACCAGGCTTCGAACCTGGGGGTCGGGGGTTCGAATCCCTCCCGGCGCGCCAGTATTCCCGGGCACTTGGGTCGTCCATGCGTTACGGATCCTGCGGTTCCTCGAAGCCTTCCCCGCAGAAGTCCAATACGAGACGCCCGGAGAACCTAGGGCCTGCGGTCACCCTCCCCGTCCGACCACGTCGATCCACCACCGAGGAGTGGCGATGCTGTCAAGGAACCATTCGACAAGCGGGGCATCTCGATCCCGTTCCCGCAACGCGACGGGGTTCAGGCCACGAACAGCCGGTCCGACGCGAACACGGGGTCGCTGGTCAGGTTGACCCCGAGGCTACGCAACCCCCGTTCATCTCCCGGCGTCGGGATATGGGTCATATGAGCCTCGCAACCGCGGAGCTTGGGCAGCTGTTCCAGGGCCAGCCGGGCCGTGGGATTGGTCGTCCCGCCGATGCTCAGCGCCACCAGCACCTCGCCCACGTCGAGGCTGATGGACTGGCGGTCGAGAATCTCTTTCTTCAGGTTCGCAACGGAGCTGATGATGTTGTCGCCCAGCAGTTCGAGTTGCCTGGGGATCCCCGCGAGTTGCTTGATGCTGTTGATCACGAGGCTCGAAGCGGCGTGCATCAGAGGTGAGTTACGACCGATGGCGATGGAGCCGTCGGCAAGCTGCAGGGACGCGCCGACGAAGACGCCTTCGTGACCCTTCCCCGCGCTCTGTTCCGCCTCGATGGCGGCTTCCCTGGCGGGAACCACCGTGGGGCGGTTCTCGGGCCGCACGCGGTACTCCTCCATCAGCGCCTCGACCCGTCGCACCGTCTCGGTATCCGCCTGCCCGGATGCGTATTCGCAGGAATAGCGGAAGTAGCGTCGGATGATCTCCTGCTTGGCCGCCTCGTGGGCCGCCGCGTCGTCCGCGATGGCGTAGCCTGCGCGGTTCACCCCCATATCGGTGGGTGACTGGTACATGGAGCTGGCCCCGGTGATCCTCTCCAGGATGCGCTTCAACAGTGGAAACGCCTCGATATCCCGGTTGTAGTTGACCGCGGTCTCCTCGTGCGCCTCCAGGTGGAAGGGGTCGATCAGATTCACGTCGCGCAAGTCGGCGGTTGCCGCCTCGTAGGCCGCGTTCACCGGGTGCTTCAAGGGCAGGTTCCAGATCGGGAAGGTCTCGAACTTCGCGTAGCCGGCGTCCACCCCTCTGCGATGTTCGTGATAGACCTGCGACAGGCAAGTGGCCATCTTGCCGCTGTTCGGGCCCGGAGCGTTGACCACGACCAAAGGGCGTTCCGTTTCGATGTAGGGGTTCGATCCATACCCCTCGTCACTGACGGTGCGATCGACGTCCGTGGCGTACCCCTCGATGGGCCGGTGCGTGTAGACCCGCACGCCGCGTCGCTCCAGTTTCGTCCGGAACGTTTCCGCCGCCGGTTGGCCCGTGAAGCGCGTGATGACCACCGCGCGGACCACAAGGCCCCACTCGCGTAGATCGTCGATCAGCTTGAACGTGTCGGCGTCGTAGGAAATGCCGAAGTCCGCGCGCATCTTCTTGCTTTCGATGTCACCCGCGTAGATGCAGATGATGATCTCGGCCTTGTCGGCCAGCTTGTTCAGCAGGCGCATCTTGACGTTGGGGTCGAAGCCGGGCAGGACGCGGGAGGCGTGGTGATCGAAGAGCAGCTTGCCACCGAACTCCAGGTAGAGCTTGTTATCGAAGCGTCCGATGCGCTCCAGGATCGCTTCGGTCTGCTCTTCGAGGTACTTCTTGTTGTCGAACGCCACGCCGTTGATCTTCACGCTCCCTCCTCCGGCATCTGCTTCCCCCCCCCGGAACCTGCCAGCGGCCGGTGAATATATCAGGTTCGTGGCCGTTCGCAGCCGCCTAGGGTCGAGGATTCCCAGGGAAGTTGTCACTTCGAGGCTGATCGGACGTTGCGCCGATTCCCAGCCTAAATGCGTTATCCCCGAACGTCGGATCAGGCGGATTCAGACCTTCTCGTACATCGCCCGCTGCTCGTCCGGCAGCTCGGATACGTACTTCTCGGCGCTCTAGAGCGTGCTCCCGCTCCCAGACGCCGCCTTCGAACCTGGGGGTCGACCTGGCGGGACGCGAACGGCGTTCAGTCGGGACCGATTCAAGGGGTCGACTGGCCGCCGCGCGGCTGAGCGCAGACCGGAGCGCGCCAATGGCTCCCGTCTACTTCTCTATACTGGGCGGATGCCAAAGGGCTCTCCGGGGAAGCTGGCTGGCCGGCGACGACCTCCCATCGCGGCGATGCAGGGGCGCCGGGATCCTCTTGGAAGAGACCAACGGATGGAGAGACCATGTCGCTATCGAAGCTGATGCAGCTCGAAGCCGATATGAAGAAGTGCTTCCGGTGTTCGCTCTGCAAGATGGTGCCATTGCCCACGGTTCTCGACTCGAGGTACTCGAACGGCTGTCCAGCCAGTCGAGAGCTTCACTTCCACGGCTACTCCGGGTCCGGCAAGAGCATCACCGGCCTCTCCCTGATCGAACGCCGCATCGAGGTCGACGAGGCACTGGCGGAGATCGCGTTCGCCTGCACGGCCTGCGGACTCTGTGACGTCTCCTGCAAGTTCATCATGGAGGCGGAACGCCACCAGGTGAACATGGCGCTGCGCGAACACATCGTCGACGAGGGATTCGGACCCTCCGCCCACCGGCAGATGATCGAGAACCTCGACGCGCACGGGCATCCCGACGGGACCGCCCGCGTCTCGCCTTCGGGCTGGGCCGAAGGTCTGGAGGTGAAGGTGGCCCCGGCGGATTCGGCTCCCGTCCTCCTGTTTGCGGGCTGTGGGGTGAGCCGGGAGTCCGATACGTCCGCCGTCGTCCGGAAGCTGGCTCTCCTGATGTCTCGTGCGAAGGTGGATTTTGCGATCCTCGGAGATGCTGAAGACTGCTGCGGCATGCCGGCCTACTGGACCGGTCACCGTGACGTCTTCACGAAGATCGCCATCGACAGGGCGCAACGCTTCGACGACCTGGGAGCCGAGACGATCGTGGCCGCATCCGGCTCCTGCCTGGGGGCGATGCGCGCGAAGTATCCCGAATACGCCCGCCGGCCGCGGGCGAATCTGGTTCACGCGACGGAGTTCCTGGCGCGACTGATCGAGGAGGGGAAATTGCCGCTTCCGAGATCCGTGGGGCGCAAGGTCACCTATCACGATCCCTGCTACCTCGGTCGCCAGAGCGAGCCCCCGCTGGCCTGGGAGGGCGAGTACAAGAAGACGCACGGCTCCATGACCTATGCCGACCCGCCACGGGAGATCAACCGGGGCATTCGCGGGGTCTTCGATCCGCCGCGGCGCATTCTGCACGCCATCCGAGGCCTCGACTTCGTCGAGATGGCCCGCATCCGCGAGTACGCGTTCTGCTGCGGGGGCGGAGGGGGCGTCCCCCAGGCTTATCCGGACCTGGCCCGCAGAACGGCCCTCCACCGGCTCGAAGAGGCAGCCGGCGTGGGGGCCGAGTGTCTGGCGACGGCCTGCCATCATTGCCGCGCGAATCTCACCGAGGCACAGCGGTCCCTGCAGGACGGACTCCCCGTCGTCGACATCATCGACCTCGTCTACGAGGCCTCGGGGATCGAGGCGTGAGGTGAGTGAAGTGGAAAACGAAGAGATCGACAACCGCCTGCGCTCCGTGCTCACGAGCGACTCGCTCCGCCGGAGTCCCGCGGAGATCGCCGCGTCTCGAGTGGAGAATCCTCTCCTCGACTCCCCTACGGAGCCGAGCTGCGTGCTCTATCCGGCCGACGCGGATGAGCTGCACCAGCTGATGGGACTCGCCAACGAGCTCCGATTGAACCTGACGGTGGCCTCATCCACGGGCAGGCACTGCAAGGGCGGATTCGCGGCAGCCAAGCACAACATGCGGGTCGACCTCTCCTCCTGGAAGGGGATCCCGTGGATCAACCGGCGCAATCGGGTCTGCCTGATCGAGCCCGGTGTGACCTACGGAGAGCTCCTCCCGCGCCTCGAGGCAGAGGGGATGACGGCTCCCATGCCGCTCGCCCCGAGGAGCGGGAAGAGCGTCCTCGCCGCGGTAATGGACCGCGATCCTTCGACGTGGCCCAACCGGCAGTGGGACGGCGGCGATCCGGTGGCGAGCACGGAGTTCATCTTCGGAAGTGGGGAGCAGTTTCGGACCGGTGCGGCCGGGGGGCCCGGAACCCTGGAGGCGCAGCGCGCCGCAGGCGGAGCCCATAAATCCTCGGCCGGGCCCTCGCAGACGGACTTCCATCGCGTCGTGCAGGGCTCGCAGGGCACCATGGGCGTGGTCACGTGGATCGCGCTGCGTGCGGAGCTGCAGCCGCGGATCGAGCGCCCTCTTCTCCTCGGGGCGCACTCTCTTTCGGAGCTCGTTCCCTTCGTCTATGAGGTGCAGCGCCCCTGGCTCGGCGAGCACTCGTTCATCCTCGATCGCACCGCGGCGGCCTTGCTGCTGAGCGCGGGGGGTGGCGACTCCTTTGCCGAGCTTCGCGATTCCCTTCCCGCCTACGTCTGTCTGCAGAACGTGGCGGGGTTCGAGCGGCTGCCGGAGGAGCGGGTCGAGTACCAGACCCGCGACATCGAGGAGATCGCCCGCAACAACGGTCTGGCCCCGGTGCCTTCCCTCGGGCGTGTCTCGGCGAGGACGCTGCTCGAGACAGCGTCCACTCCGGGTGCGGAGGTCGACTGGCGACATCACCACTCGGGGCATTGTCTCTCGATCTTCTTCCTGACGACCCTCGACAGGGCACCGGGGTTGGTCGGCCTCTTCGCGGATCTGGCCGGCGGCGAAGGCCTCGGCGAGGAGCGCATCGGCTGCTACGTCCAGCCAGTCGTCCAGAATCACGCCTGCCACGTGGAGCTGCTCGCGCCCTTCGACCCCGAGCAGCCCGCCGAGGTCGACCGCTTCCGTAAGCTGGAGAGAGATTCGGTGGCGAAGCTCGCAGCGGCCGGCGCCTTCTTCAGCCGGCCTTACGGGTCGGCGGCGACGACGGCGTTCCAGCGCAACCGCGCCAGCTACGAGGTGCTCAAGAAGGTGAAAGGGATCTTCGACCCGAATAGAATCTTGAACGATGGAAAGTGGGGTTTTTGATCTCCTGGCTCGCAGCGCGTCGAGGATGAGGAGGCGGGTCGGTCGCCTCCGCAGCCGCTTCACGAAGGAATGACGGAATGATCGCACAAGACGAGGTCACGGCCCTACAGGAGATCGTCGGTCCCCGCTGGGTGTCCACCGAGCCCTGCATGATGGATACCTACTCCTTCTACATGAACCCGGAGACGCTCGTAAGAGACGGCGGACGCTGGACCCCCCGTCCCGTTGCGGTCGTGCTTCCCGAGACGACGGAGCAGGTGAGCGAGATCCTGCGCCTCTGCAATCGCACCGATCTGATGGCAAAGCCGCTCTCGACCGGATTCCACGCGGTCTGCGCGGCTTCGCGGGATCGGGTGGTCGTCCTGGATCTCAAGCGCATGAGCAAGATCATCGACATCGACGTCGAGAACCAGATCGCGGTGATCGAGCCCTACGTGCGGGGCATCGACCTGCAATCGGAGCTCTTCAAGCACGGACTCACCGTCCACGTGGTCTCCTGCGGCTCCAACCACTCGACCCTGGCCTCGACCACCGCCGCCTGGGGCTACGGCGTGACCGGCCCCTCCTCGAGCTACAGCGGCCGAAACCTCCTCGGCGTCGAGTGGGTGCTGCCCAGCGGCGAGATCCTGACTCTGGGAAGCGGCGGAGCCGGGAGCGGCTGGTTCACGGCGGACGGGCCGGGGCCCTCGCTCCGGGGAATCATGCGCGGATTTCAGGGGAGCTTTGGAGGACTGGGCGTCTTCACCAAGTGCGCCGTCAAGCTCTATAAGTGGGAGGGGCCCGACAAGTGGGGCGTGGGGGGCGCCTCTCCGGTCTACCTGCTGGACGAGCTACCGCCGCGGATGGCGATGAATGTGCTCGCCTTCCCCTCCAAGCAGGCGATGAAGGACGCGGGCTACAAGCTGGGGGAGGCCGAGATCGAGTTCGCGAATTTCCGTACGCCGATGTTCTTCACGGCGCTGGGCATGACCGAGAACAACGAGGAGCTCAAGGTGGCGCTGGAGAGCGGCGTCTTCCAGAAGGTCATGACCTACACCGTGGTCAGCGCCGTGGTGGCGCGCTCGGATGGCGAGTTCGCCTGGAAGATGCGTGTACTGAAGGAGATCCTCCGCGAGACGGGCGGCGTGCGCGTGCCGATGAACCTCAAGGTCACGGCGAAGGCGCTCAAGATCGCCGGGGCGCTGCTCCGGCGGGTGAAGGATCCCCTGGCGCCCCTCCGCCGCTTTCCCCTCCTGCAGGATCTCGCTCACGCGCTGCCTCTGGGCAAGAAGCAGAAGCTCGAACAGGACTCCAGGCTGTTCTGGCTGCTGGTCCGGAATGCCGTCAACACCCAGGCGACCTTTCGTCCCTCACAGGGCATGTCCACCGTGATGGGGGCCTTCGACACCTGGGACCTCGGCGTCGCGCAGTCGGATTGGATCGCCGCGGAGAAACAGAAGTACATCGACGACGGCGTCCTCGTCGACGACGGTGGCGACCTGGGATGCGGGGGCACCTTCGAGAACGGCCACCTCGGCTACCTGGAGGGCATCTACCTCTACGATCCCAACGATCCCAGGGCGCTCATCGCCTCCGGAGAGCTCATCGAGGCGGGAGCCGACGCCGCCATCGAGAAGTCCATGGGGATTCCCATCGCCGCATTCGGCTCCGAGATGAACCAGCGCTTCGCGCCGCACTGCGGCGACTATCCGCGCTGGATGAGGAGGATCAAGCGGGCGTTGGATCCCAACACCGCTTCCGATCCCTTCTTCTACGCCGAGTCTGAAGCGGAGGAGCAGTAAAGCGCCGGCGTGCTACGCGATCGGCTTGAAGGCGACGAGCTCGTGAAGGGTTCTGCCCTGCTCCTTGCGAGGTTCGCCACCCACCATCAGCTCGATCTCGAAGTCGGAGAGTAGCCGAAAGTAGCCCGGCTTGAGACGCAAGACATACTTGGCCAGGAGTCTCAGCAAGGGCGGGAAGTTCTCGAGCAGGTCCTCCGCCTCGAGAACTTTTTTGACATTCATGCTCACATCGATCTCGCCGGGGGCCCTGAGCTCGAGCGACTTCGGGTACGAGTGTCTGGGGCGGTCGTCGTATTCGAAGCCCTCTGGCACGAAATCGAACTCCCCGGTACTCAGGACGACTTCCTCGTTTCTCGCGGCCATCAGTACCTTGACGGCGTGGTAGTCCACCTTCTTGTTGCACTGAATGAATGCGTAACACACCGTCAGTGTCTCGGAGTAGATCCTGCCCCACATCCAGTACTCGATGATTCTCGGAAACTGGAAGTTCAGCCAGTTGTGATCGTGGTATCCCACTCCTCGCGCATCGATGCACTCGTCGCCGACCCGAACGGTTCCCTCGACCCTGGCCCTGGGGAAAGGCACGACCCATGCGAAGTAGCCCAGGTCTCCGAAGTGCGAGTATCCGTCTCCGGGCTTCCACCCGTGGACCTCACTCGTATAGGTGAGATCGAAGCTCAGGTCGTCCTCATCGACGTGGATCTCGTAGACGGGAAGCTCACCCCTCGAATAATCGACCTTCAGATAGTTGTCACCAACCCTGACGTCGGGCTGGTCTCGCGACGCGCTGAAGCGCGAACGGTCGTACTCGATGAATCGCTGCGTCTTCTCTCCGTTCGGGCGGACGACTACGAGCTCGACTCCGGTCTTTCCGGCGATTCCCGGATTCGGGTTCGAAGCGTGGAAGAAGACGACGACCGTATAGTCGCCTTCGAGGCGCGCGTCGAAGTACCACCACTCATACATCCCTCTTCGGCCCAAGTCGATGTGGAGGGCGTCATCCGCTGGTGTCAACTTCGAGATCACACCGTCTTTCCTACCCGGACCGGTCCAGCCCTCCCGCACCTTCGAGCTTGTTCTTGCTTGGTCTGCCAACTCTCTGCTACCTCCAGTTCAGTCCCAGGAAACACATCGTACCCTGGATCCGCAGGCCGTCAGGAGCTTTTTGGCCAATCGGGGCGATGATCCGATGATGGCCGCTGTGACGGCCACTGAGTTGGGAGCTAGACGATGGAGTCTGCGAGCCACTCCCGAGCTCGATCTCTGGCCCTGGTAACGGGCGCTTCCTCCGGAATCGGGAAGGCTTTCGCGCCGCGACTCGCCGCAGAGGGCTACGACCTGGTGCTGGTGGCTCGGCGCCGCGAGCAGTTGGGGGTGCTGGCCAAACAGCTCGGCGAATCGTCCGATGTACGTGTGGAAGTGCTGTCTGCGGACCTGACCAGGCCCGAGGACCTGAGGACGGTGGAGGCGCGCCTCCAGCGCGAGCCCGTGGTGGACCTGCTCGTGAACAGCGCGGGGTTCGGAACCGGGCGGCCCTTTCTGGAGGTGGCGCCTGACCGGATCGAGGACGAGATCCGCTTGAACGCGCTCGCCACCATTCGCCTGGTCCGGGCGGCGTTGCCCGGGATGGTCTCCCGCGGCCGGGGCGCGATCATCAACGTGTCCTCGGCGATGGGCTTCCAGGGGAATCCGTTCTTTGCGAACTACGGGGCGACCAAGGCATACCTGAGCAACGTCACCCAGGCCCTGGCGGATGAGCACCGCGGTACCGGTGTCCGGTTCCAGGCTCTATGCCCCGGCCCGGTTCACACTGAGTTCGGGGAGGTCGCGGGGATCGACGATGGCGGGTTCCCGGCATTTACCGTCCTGCGTCCCGAGCAGGTAGTGAACGCGTCTCTCCGCGCGTTGGCAAAGGGCAAGGAGATCTGCATCCCGGGCGTCGCGATGCGGACGACGGCGTGGTTGACGGCTCGTCTGCCGAGCCGGATCTCCCGGCTCTTCTACCGCCAGTTCGGGAAGCGCTACTACCTCGGCTAACGCTGCGCGCGGCGTCTGCTGGACCCGCTCGAGTGATTGAATCGGCCGATTCGTCATCGGACTGGGGTTACGTCATCCACTCGATTCTCGGCTCTTCCCTCTCGACGATGCCGTCGATCTGCCCCTTCGGATGACCGAGCACCAACACCGTAACGATCTCGAAGGGATGGGCGATCCCCAGCTTCTGCCTCAACTTGCGGTTGTAGACGATCGTTTTGGTGATGAGATCGACATAGCAGGTACCCAGGCCCAATGAGTGCGCAGCAAGCACCATGTTCTGGGCACAAATCCCGATGTCCAGCTCCGTCCCTCCAATCGCCCGTTTGTCCGCCAGAAGCAGAATGACGGTCGGTGCTTTGAAGAAGGTATGAAAGTCCGGGTCGCTGGTCACCGCGTTGACCCCGCCGTGGGCTCGCTGATCTGCATCTCCTCCGACGAATCTCACCAGTATCCAGAGAAGAGCTTTCTGCCATCGCTTCAGTCGAGCCGTCTTGTCGCCCGGCGTCTTCTTCTCGAGCCATTCGTGGGGCATACACAGCTTGCTGAAGAACAGCAGGGTCTTCTTGCATTGCCGGTTGATCTCTTGCAGCAGCTCCTGATTCTGGATGACGATGAACTTCCAGGGCTGGTTGTTGCCCGCCGAAGGCGCGAAGCGCCCCGCCTCGATGATCCGCTCGATCAGCCCCGGATCCACCTGCTTCTTCTTGTAGAGTCGATTGCTTCGGCGCCGGTAGATCACCCTCTCCGTCTCTGTCAGCTCGCCCTCGTAATCCTCGAACCTCTCTCCGTGCGACTTGCCCAGGGGGGCCGGCGCCGTCTTTCCCCCGGAGAACAGGTGTGCGTTCCTCCAGAAACCCTCCGGAACCCGGTAGTCGCCCTCGATGCTGACAGCATCCTCCGGACAGACGGCCATGCAGTTCTGGCAGGTGAGGCACCGGAAGACGTCGTATCTCTCGTTGGATCGCGCCTTTTTCTCATCCACCACCAGCAGCTGTACCGGACAGGCCTCCACGCAGCGTCCACACCCATTGCACTTCTCCTCGGAGAGGACGAAGCACGCCCATTTCGCGGGAGGCATGGCGATCAGTCGGTACTCTTCCAGCAGCATCGGATGGACTCCCCTTCCGTAGCGGATCTTGCCGAGGAAACTTATCCGAAGCCAGATCGCACGGCCAAAGGCGCACGCCGACGCAGTCGGATCCCCTTTCCGCGCAGCCAGCCAGGCGCTTCTCCCCGAGCCGACCGAAGGGTCGGGCCCCCGACCGCTGGCGCCCGCAACCGTATACCCGTTAGAATCCGCATCTGGAATCGTCTCCCACCCGGTCCCTTCGCCAGCGGGGGCGTCCCCACCAGGAGATGCAGAAGTGGGCAAGACAGTCGCCATCACCGGTGTCAACAGCTATTTCGCCTCGACCGTGCTCCCAAAGCTCGAGGCCGATCCCGAAATCGAGCGCATCATCGGCATCGACGTATCCCCGTGGAAGGGTGGTTTCGAAAAGGTCACCTTTCACAAAGAAGACATCCGCAGCGACAAGATCGCCGATCTGCTCACCGGCGTGGACGTTCTCTATCACCTCGCCTTCATCGTCGGCGAGATCCAGGACAAGAAGGCGACCCGCGACATCAACATCAACGGCTCGCGGAACGTCTTTTCCGCCTGCGTCCGGAACCGCGTCGGGAAGGTCATCTACACCAGCAGCATGACCGTCTATGGCTCTCGCCCGGACAACCCGATCGGCCTCACGGAGGAATTCCCCGTATCTGGCCAGGGCGGCAATTATTACAACTCCAACAAGGTAGAGGTCGAAGACCTCGCCATGGACTTCTTCAAGGACCATCCCGGAACCACACTGACCATCCTGCGGGCGGCGCTTCTGGTCGGCCCCGGGATCGACAACATGTTCTCGCGATTGTGGTCCTTCAAGCTCACCGCTCTGCCCGCTGGTAACACGGCCCACAACCAGATGATCCACGAAGAGGATCTCGGCGAGGCCCTCTACCTCGCCCACAAGCAGGACGTCCCTGGCGTCTACAACGTCACCGCCGATGATGCCGTCCCGACCAGGTGGTGCTTTCGCACCGCGGGCGCCATCGTCATCTCGCTGCCCGAATTCGTCTTGAGACCCATCGCGAGCCTCGCCTTCAAGCTGCGCGTGTTTCCCGCCAGTGGAGGCTGGGTCCGCCTCAGCAAGTACACGGTCTTCGGCCTCAGCGACAAGTTCAAGAAAGCGACCGGTTGGCAGCCGAAATACACCTCTGCTCAGGCCTTTCTCACCTACGTCGAGGCGCGGAAGCGAGATTCGGACCGCCGCGACGATCTCTACCACGCCTTCCTATCGTGGGGATCCCGAAAGAGCCCCCTGATGCGTCTCTTCCTCAAGGGGCTCCATGCCGTCTTCCGACTGGCGAGGGTTCCCGGAGTGCGATCCTCCCATCCCTGGATGGATCCCCAGAAGAACAGCATGAGCTACCTGCCGATCAACGAGAGCCTCGAGCAGCCGGAAAGCACGGCTCTCCCTCCGCAGGTGGCCCTCGACTTCATCGAGCGTGCCTCGACGCACGTGATCATGGACACCTGTGGCTGCCGCACGGCGCATCACTGCCAGAACTTCACCAACCAGATCGGGTGCCTCTTCATGGGCGAAAGCGCTCTCGACATGCCCGTCGGGGCCAGCCGCAAGGTCACCAGGGAAGAGGCGCTCGAGCATGCGCGCAAGGCGATCAAGCTCGGACTGGTTCCCTTGGCCGGCAAGGTCCGAGTGGACAACTTCTTGATGATGACGCCCGACAGAGACAGGCTCTTGACGGTCTGTTTCTGCTGCCATTGCTGCTGCATGATGGGCTTCTTCAAGCACATTCCGCCGGCACAGCTGGACCAGGTCATTTCGCCCATCGAGGGCATCTCCGTCGAAGTCAGCGAGAACTGCGTCGGCTGCGGTACCTGTGTCGAGTACTGCGTCTTCGAAGCGATCACGGTCGAAGACGGGGTCGCAGTCCACAGCGATCGGTGCCGCGCTTGCGGTCGTTGTGTGACCAACTGCCCACAGAATGCCGTCGAGATCTCGATCGACAATCCCAACTTCGTGGGGGACGTCGAGAACCGGATCGAATCGTATCTGGAGGAGTATTGAGGCGTGTGCACGACCTGCGGAAAACACAATGCCGAAGGCATCTGGTACCTGGACGAGGAGAGGCACCGCATCCGCTCCCTGGGACGCTTCCGGGATGGCGTCAGCAATAGGCTGAATCCGCTGATTACCGTGGGGCTGAAGCTCGTCAGACGCAAGCAGCCCGATTACGCCAACTCGCGGATGGGCTTCGTGAGCAGAGCCGTACTCGACTGGTTCGCGAAGACCCTGCACGGCATGCAGTTCCTGCCCGACATCGATTCGGCCTTCAAGGTGATCGACATGGCCAACGAACTCGCCCTGGTGCCGTGTCTCTGCCGTCGTGCGATGGATCCCGAGGATCCCCCGGTCTACCGCTGCATCGCGATGAACATCGCCACGAGGATCTACTTCCGGCCAGAGATGAAGGTCGATGCGAGGCCACTCGACAAGGAGCAGGCGAAGCAATTGGTCGCCGACTGGCGAGAGAAGGGCGCCTGGCAGAGCGTGGGCTGGCTGTGGGACGCCAACGTGATCTGGGTCTGCAACTGCGACGAGCACTGCGTAGCGTACCGGGCGCCGGAGATCGTTTGGGGTGGAATTCCGAGCTTCGTGGTCTCGACCCTCGCCCAGCCCTCGGCCTGCAACGCCTGCGGGGATTGCGCCGACTGGTGCAAGCACCAGGCATTGTCGTTCGACGACCAGGGAATCGCCGCCGTGGACCCGGCCAGGTGCAAGGGCTGCGGTCTGTGCATCGAACATTGTCCGACCGACGCCCTCGCCTTCGAACCCCGGCAGACCACCTACGACATCACGACGAAGACGGTCAAACATCTCGGCGGCGCGATGGTGTCTATCGACTGACGATCCGATCTGAGCGCGCCTGCCGTGGCCTTGACTGTTCCGGGTCCGGCAATGAGTGCCTTCGAGCGCTGGCCAGCGGCTTGGATTGCCAGCCGGGTGGAGGAGCGAAACGGTGGATCACGGCGAGCGGAAATACTGGAACATGGAGATCGAACCCAAGCTCAACACGCCCGAGATGAAGGATTTGCAGCTCCAGAAGCTCAAGCAGGCGCTCGCGTGGCAATACGCAAACACACCGTTCAACCGCGCGCGCTTCGAAAAGGCGGGAGCCAGCCCGGAAGACATCCGGAGCTTCGAGGATTTCGCGGCGGCCATTCCGATCTCGGGCCAGGAGCAGATTCGGGAGGTCATCGGCGAGATCGGCCTGAACATGGATAAATTGATGCTCCATCTCTTCGGCGAGAAGAGGCTGAAGGACCTGTATCTCCTGACGACCACCTCTGGAACCACCGGCATCCCCACGCCCTACCCCAATTTTCGTGCCTCGATCCGGGATTCCCAGGAAATCATGTCCAGGGCGGCGTGGCGGATGGGGTTCCGGCCCGGGGATCACATCGGCCTGTGCTTCGGCCTGTCGATGCACGCCGCCGGCACGCCGCAGATTCTCTGGTTTCAGGACTATCCCGAAGTCACAATGATTCCCATTGGAGCCGAGGCGGGCACCGAGAAGATCCTTCAGTTCATGCAGCTCTTCACGGTAACCATCTTCGCGGGCACCCCATCGCTCGCCTTGCACCTCGCCGAGCGCTCTCCCGAGGTCCTGAAGGCTCCGATCAAGGACCTCGGCATCCGGATCCTCCTGCTCGGTGCGGAGCCGGGAGCTGGGATCCCAGAGGTGCGAAGCAAGCTCGAGACGGAATACGGGGCCAAGGTCTTCGACGCCGGTGGAGGATACGGATGCTCGTGCGATCACCCGATTTATCAGGGAATGCACTGGCTGGCTGATGATTTTGCCTACTACGAGCTGGTCGATCCGGAGACGATGCAATCGGTTCCCATGGAGAACGGCGCGACGGGCATCATGGCTGCAACCTCGCTGCACCCGGAGGCGGCCGCCTGGTTCGACATGCGTTTCACGCTGATGGACATCCACCAGGTCTTCACCGACCCATGTCCCTGTGGAATGAGCGGATTCCGCTACAAGATCGTAGGGCGGGCCGACGACATGCTGAAGGTCAAGGGGGTACCCGTCTACCCCGCCGCCATCGAAGGGGTCATCCATTCCATGCCGGCGGAGCTGACCGGCGCCTTCCGGATCGTTCTCGACGAGGCGCCGCCGAGAGTGATCCCGCCCCTGAAGCTGAAGGTGGAACACACGGAGAAGATGCGGGAGGAGGACCTCCCGCGGGTGGAGTCCGAGCTTCTCGGGAAGATGCATCAGCTTCTGAAGATTCGGCCGGCCGTGACCTGGTTGAAGCCGAACACCCTCGAGCGTTCGGCGAAGAAGACCCAGCTTCTCGAGAAGATCTACGAATGACCGCTACCGAAGACGTCAGAAGCTTCGACGCGATCGTCATCCCGAACTTCACCTTCACTTCCCGGTGAAGCGAAAGAGCTGACAAGGGAGCATCGCGATGGCACGGCCCATGTGGTTCGTGAATCTCGTCAAGAAGTACTTTCCCAGTCGTTTTTCCCTTGCCAGGCTCACCAAGGTACCGGTCGTCGGCCGGGTGATCGACTACGGACTCTTCGAGGGCGACGACATCATCTACTTGCCCAAGGACAGCGTGATCCAGATCAACGAGCCCGTCACCTGCCCGGAAGACACGGTGCTGCCCTCGCAGCTGCTGGAGCACTTCATCCACAAGGCCACCCACCACTGGATCATGAACTTCTGCATCTGCCGCGATGCCAGCGGCTGCCGGGATCACCCGATCGATCTGGGCTGCCTCTTTCTGGGCGAGGCGGTATTGGGCATCAATCCGGAGCTCGGTCGCCTGACTTCGAAGGAAGAGGCGCTGGAACACGTGCGACGCTGCCGTGACGCCGGGCTGGTGCACATGATCGGCCGAAACAAGCTGGATACGGTCTGGCTAGGTGTCGATCCCGGCCACAAGCTGCTCACCATCTGCAATTGCTGCCCTTGCTGCTGCCTTTGGAAGATGATCCCGGACATCGATCCTTCCATCGGTCGCAAGATTACCAAGATGCCGACCGTGAGCGTCGCCGTGACGGAAAGCTGCGTGGCCTGCGGCCTCTGTGTGGAAGGGGTGTGCTTCGTCGATGCCATACGTATGGACGATGAATTGGCCGTGATCGGCGATGCCTGTAGGGGTTGTGGCCGCTGCGTGGAGATCTGTCCGGCAGACGCCATCGAGCTCTCTTTCGATGAGGACCGCTTCGTGAGGGAATCCATCGAGCGGCTGTCTCCCTTGGTGGATCTCTCCTGAGCCTCCCGTGCGCCTCGAGATTTCCCGCCGGCGCCGCTGGGCAGCTCTCGGCCAACGCTGTGGGTCCCGAGAACCCGATTCCCCCGGAATCAGGGCCACATGTCGAGACGCATCCCACGCCGTGGGGCGCCGCATCCTTGAAAAGCTCCTTGTGGATCTTTCCTGGGCGTCGTCGCGCATGGAAGGGAACACCTAGAGCATGGCGCCGGGCTCCCCTCCCGCCCATTGGCCCTGAGAGAGATCACGGAGTTCGCAGGAGACGCTCCAGCAGGAGGTCTTCTAGATCGCGCCGCCCGTCGAACACGGCAAGTACGTTGACGGTATCGCCTTCCACGCTGTACACGATTCGGTAGGGCCTCACGAGGAGCTCGCGCCAGGTTCGCATTCCAAAGTGCGCGAGCTCGGGTACCACCCGATCGCGGGCCGCGCTCGACTCGAGCGCCGCTGCGCGAGTCTCGATGCGCCTCAGGACTCGGGTGGCTGCGGCCTCGGAATCGACCGCGATGTAACTCACCAGCTCCTCGAGATCGTGGACGGCGACCTTGGCCCACTGCACCCGGAACCGGCGTCTAGCCATCCGAGGCGGACCGCTTGATCGCCTGTCGCGTCCTCCGGAAGACGTCCGACTGCTTCACGGTGCGCCCGGCGCCGACGTCCGCCTCGCCCTGGGCAAGCAGCTTCAGCAGCGCCATGGCCGAGCGCCATCGGTCGTAGGTGTCCACGTCCATCAGGACAGCCTTGGCCACGCCGTTTTGCGTGATGGTGACCGCATGACCGCCCTCGCTCACCTCCCGCAGCAGATCCGCCGTGCGGTTCTTGAGATAGGTGATCGGCTTGACGTCGGCTCTCTGGCCCATGCCCTTCCTCGGACAGAATTCAGCCCCATATTCTGACCGATCCAGGACCGAAATGCCAGCTCCAGTTGCGCGCTGCTGGACTCTCGAGTCTGCGTCATGTCAGTGTGGGGGGACGGCTCGAGTCTTGGATATCGCGAGCGTTCTGGGGCCTTCGAGCACTGAAGTGCGGGATCGGCGGCCTCGGCCATCGGTACGGTACGTCCTCCAGATGTGGTCCCCAATCCCGCCGCGGATCCCATCCCGCTATGATGCTTATCCCCACGGCATGCGATTGAACGTGGATACGCTGGCTGCGAAGCGGCCCCACACGAGGAGAGGTTCTCATCATGAAGACACGCATTACCGAGCTGTTCGGCATCGAGCACCCGATCGTCCAGGGCGGCATGCACTTCGTGGGTCTCGCGGAGCTCGCCGCCGCGGTCTCCAATGCCGGTGGCCTCGGCATCATCACCGCCCTGACCCTGGCCACGCCGGACAAGCTGGCTGAAGAGATCGCGCGCTGCCGCGAGATGACGGACAAGCCCTTCGGGGTGAACCTGACCTTCCTACCCGGGTTCGCGGCGCCCCCCTATCCGGAGTACATCGACGCCATCATCAAGGGGGGAGTGAAGATCGTCGAGACCGCCGGGCGAAACCCCGAGCCGTACATGCCGGCGCTCAAGGAGGCCGGCATCAAGGTCATCCACAAGTGCACTTCAGTGCGCCATTCGCTCAAGGCCGAGAAGATCGGCTGCGATGCGGTCAGTGTCGACGGCTTCGAATGCGGCGGTCATCCCGGTGAGGACGACATCCCGAACATGATTCTGCTGCCGCGCGCGGCGGAGGAGCTGACCGTCCCCTTCGTCGCCTCCGGCGGCATGGCCGATGGGCGCAGCCTGGTCGCCGCCCTCGCCATGGGCGCGGACGGTATCAACATGGGAACGCGATTCATCGCCACCACCGAAGCGCCGGTCCACGAGAAGGTGAAGCAGACCATCGTCGCCGCCAGCGAACTCGACACGCGGCTCATCATGCGGCCGCTGCGCAACACCGAGCGGGTGATGAACAACCCAGCGGTCGAAGAGCTCCTCGAGATCGAGCGCGACAAGGGCACCGAGTTGACCATTCAGGATATCGTCCCGCAAATCGCAGGGGTCTATCCAAAGGTGATGACCGAGGGCGATGTGGATTCCGGTGCCTGGTCCTGCGGCATGGTGGCCGGGTTGATCCACGACGTGCCGTCCTGCCAGGAGCTGATCGACCGCATCATGGGGGAAGCGGAGAGCCTCATCACCCAGCGCCTGCCGGGTCTGCTGGGGCGATAGGGGCTGCCGCTGGGTCTATTGAGAACCGTGGATGGGAGTCAATCGTAGAGTTTTCGAAGGACCACCGCGTCTGGCGTGCACTCTTCGAGACAGAGATCGCAGAGAGTGCACTCATCCTGGTTCTCCTCGATGATGAAAGGGCGATCTCCTTCCGCACCGAAGATGTTGACCGGGCAGACCTGCACGCATTTCCCACAGGCTGAAATCCCCGTGCATTTGTCTTCGGTGATTGCCACCTGTATGAACTCACTCATGGATGGACTCCGCGGTCGCACACGTCCTCTCGACAACACTTGGATCATCTGGATCCGATGGCAGCGGCCAGCTTCACGATCCGCCTCGACCTCTCCACTATGGGAGTATCGATGAACTTGCCGTCCAGCTGGATGGCCCCGATTCCCCGGGCTTCGGCGTCTTCGAAGGCCTGGATCACCCTCTCCGCGTGCTCTATCTCCTCAGCCGTGGGTGAGAAGACGGCACGGCACGGTTCGATCTGGATCGGGTGGATGCACAGCTTCCCCTGAAAGCCGAGCTGCCTGGCGCGTTTGGCGTCGGTCTTCAAGGCCTCCACGTTCTTCACATCGATCATGAAAGGGGTGTCCAGAGGCGGATCGACCTCCGCTGCGCGACAGGCAACTGCAATGCGCGAGCGGGGATAGTGAAGCTCTGTTCCTTCCATTGTCATCTCGATGCCCATGTCCAGCGTGTAGTCCGCCGCTCCAAAGGCCGCGGTGAAGAGCCTCCTGGGGTCCGTCTTCTCTGACAGGATTTCGAATACGTTCTGTACGGCTCTGGCCGATTCGATCAGGGGGATGACGGAAATCGTCCCGGGCTCGAGATCGTTTCTCCTCTCTGCTTCGCCCAGGTACCCGTCAATTTCCCGAATGTCTGCACCCTCCTCCACTTTGGGGACGATGATGCAACCGAGGCCGTCGACGATGATCTCGTCGAGGTCGCCGGGAAGGAACCCCGAGCCGATGGCGTTCACCCGAACGAGGATTTCCCTGTCGCGAAACGCGGCGATCTTCTCGCGAACCGTCGACCGTGATTCCTCCTTCTGGGAAGGCGGTACCGCGTCCTCGAGATCGATGATCACCGCATCAGCCCCGGAGCCAACCGCCTTGTCCACGCGATCGGGTCGGTTGCCGGGCACGAAGAGAGCGGTTCGTATGGGTCCCAGTTCCTTCATTTCATGTCTCTCTGCTCACAACAACCCTTCCAGAATCGGCACGATGTCAGAAAATGCCTCGGCCACATGGATCCCCGACGCTTTGAATGCCTCGATCTTGCCCGCGGCGCTCCCCTTTTCGCCCTCGACGATGGTCGCGGCGTGGCCGAAGCGGACACCCGGCATGGCATCGACGAACCGCCCGGCAATGAAGGCCACGATGGGGACCCCGACCTCGCCGGCAGCCGCCATCTTCGCCAGGTTCTCTTCGACGACGCCGCCCGGTTCACAAAAGAGGACGACGGCCTTCGTCTCGGGGTCCTGATCGAAGAGGGGGATCAGGTCAAGAAAATTCGAACCCACGATGGGATCCCCGCCTATGCTGACACACGTACTCTGGCCGATGCCGTGGGTGGTGAGCAGATTGGCGATCTCAGTGGTCATCCCTCCGCTGCGCGAGGCAATGCCCACGTGACCGGGCATGTACGCCTTCTTCACATCCCCGATGGGCCCGCCCGCCATGCCCAGCTTGACCGAATCAGGCGAGATGATCCCGAGGGTGTTGGGCCCGATGACCCGCGCCCCTGACGCCCTTGCGGTTTCGAGAATCTCCACCACGTCCTTCCTGGGGATGCGCTCGGTCACGATCACCAACAGCTCGAGCCCGTTCTCGAGGGCCTCCAGTGCCGCTCCCAGCACCATGCGCGGTGGTACGGAAATGACCGACGCCTCGACGGGATCCCCCCGCACCGCCTGACGAACGGTGTCGTGGACGGGCACGCCGTGGACCTGCTGCCCTCCCTTTCCAGGAGTGACGCCGGCGACGACTCGTGTGCCGTAATCGAGCATATCCCTGGTAAAGGAAGCCGCCTCCCGCCCGGTGATCCCTTGAATGATGGCCTTCGTATTCCGGTCAGCCAGTATGGACATCGCCCCTTCTTCCTCTACTCCCGCTCAGATTCTCGTCCTCTCCACCGCCATCCCCGCAGCCTCGTCGATGGAGACGGTACGGTCGCAGTACGGCACCCCGTACTTGGAGAGGATCTTGAAGCCTTCCTCTTCCCACGCTCCGGGAACGCGAAACACGGCTACCGTCTCGGATGGCTCCTTGCCCGATTCCAGGATCCCCTTGATGACGCCGCGAGCGACCAGGTCGACCCTGGTGTTGCTCACCACATTCATGATGACCGCAATCTTCTCCACATCGGGCTTGGAGAGAATGTGCTTGGTCAACTCCTGCACCTTGAGTACGGAGGGGTTCCCGCCGATCTCACAGTAGTTGGCGGGTTTGCCGCCCTGCTGTTGCACGGCATCGAAAGCGGTGAGTGAGGCGCCGCCACCGCCTATGATCAAACCCAGTGTCCCCTCGAACTCTATCACGCGGCCGGCCACACCGCGGTGATCGAGCTGATCGATTCGAGCGGCCTGCCTCTCGAACTCGGTGCTACTTCGGCCTCCCTCGATCCGGTCTGCCTCCTCTTCCTTCTCCGCCAGATCCCTGTGCCGGAAGAGGCCGTCGTCGTCGATTTCCAGGTGGCAGTCGAGAGCGACGTACCTGCCGTCGCGTGTCAGTGCCAGTGGATTGATCTCTGCAATGGTCGCGTCGTAATCCAGAAAGATGTCGGACAGCGCCGAGAGGATGGCACCCACGGCCAGAAGCGCTCTACCCGAAACGCCGGCCTCCGCGATGATCTCCCGGGCCCGATACTGGGGAAGCCGCCCGCGAACCGAAAACGGTTCTCTCCGTACTTTCTCCGGGTGACGGGCGGCGAGCTCCTCGATGTCGATGCCGCCTTCCTGGGAGAAGACCGCCACCGGGTTCTTGCCCAGAGAATCATAGGTGATGGCCATGAAGAGCTCCTGGACCACATCAGCCTTCTCCTCCACGAGGAGCTTCTTCGGCAGGTAATCCCTGATTCTGGTAGAGAGAAGTTCCCCGGCTTTTGCCTGGGCTTCCTTCTGGGACGCAACCTCGACGATGCCCCCGGCCTTTCGGCGACCTCCTAGGGGGATCTGAACCTTCAGCACGACCGGGCCGCCGATGTGGAGGCCCTCGCTCGATGAGATCAATTGCGCAGGGGGCACTGAGATCCCGTGTTTCTGCAGAATCTCCTTTGACTCGTACTCCAGCAAACGCATAGGCCCTCCTGATGAGATGATAAGCGCCCCACCATCTTCGCGCCGGGACCGGTTCGGCGTGAGAGGGGAACTTCGAGCGCCGTTTTGCGTACGATGAGCGCCATTCGGGCTCATGCGCGAATCGAACACGGGCATCTTTCAGCGCTGCCTATGCCGGGTGCCGATGCCCCACGCGGGGAGCTCCTCGATGGGATGCGGCCGCCCGCCGAGCACGGTTCCCCAGATCGGGATATCCGCCAGCTCGGCCGGCTTGACTGCGTAGGGGTCGCGTTCGAGGATCGTGAAGTCCGCGCGCTTGCCGACCTCGATGCTCCCGATCTCGTCCTCGAGTCCCAGGCTGTATGCGCCTTCGATGGTGATGGCCCGGAGAGCCAGATCGAGGGAGAGGCGCTGGTCTTCGCCCCAGACGCGACCGTCGCTTCCGATGCGATTCACCGCCGCCCAGGCGAGCAGCAGGGGCTCGGCCGGCGCCATCGGGAAGTCGGAGTGGAATGAGATGCGAGGGCCGGCGCGTGCGAGGGCGCCCAGCGGTGAGATGTTCGCCGCACGCTCGCCGCCGAGCCCGTGTTCGGCATAGATCGGCGAGAGCTCGTGGGTGTAGTAGGCGTTGTTCGAGACAGCGACGCCGAGCCAATGAACGCGCGAATGCTGGTCCTCGCGTGCGAAGCCGTAGTGCTCGAGGATCACTCGCTGATCCGCCCTTCCCGGATGCTTCTGCTTCACCGCCTCGAGCTGATCGAGGACCAGGTCGAGCCCCGCGTCGCCGTTCACGTGGATGTGGACGTCCCAGCCGCGGGGCCAGAACGCCTCCAGGACGGCGGCCTGCTGCTCGGGCGTCATCATCCACTCGCCGTGGTGGCCGTCGAGATAGGGCTCGCGCATCTGCATGAGCTGACTGAAGATGGCGCCGTCGGCGTAGTACTTGACGTGTCGCAGGATGCGCACGCGATCGGTCGACCAGCGGAGCAGGTCCGCGGCCGCCCGCTCGGCCTCGGCGGCGTCACCGTGCTTGCGAAGCAGGAACATCGCATTGGGGACGAGGGCGTAGCGGTAGGGTGTGTCGTCCCCCCACATCTCCAGGTGCAGCATCAGGAGCTCGGCCAGGGGCTGGAACTGCGGAAATCCCTGCTCGGCCACCGTCGTGAGCCCGCCGCGGTGGATGATCTCGCTCAGCATGGCGAGCCCGGCTCGGTATCGCGCCGGGGAGGCGAGAATGCGCATCAGGTCCTGGCCGAGGGCGAAGACGGCCGTCTCCCAGATGTGCCCGGTCTCCCAGTCGGCCTGGGGGTGCGCCGCGAAGTCCGCTTCGGCCAGGCCCAGCTCCTCCAGGGCCACCGTGTTGAGGTACATCTCGTGGACCGAGCGCTGCCAGACCATGATCGGCCGGCTCTGTGAGACACGGTCCAGAATGGCCCGCGACAACTCACCATGATACGGGCGGTGATAGCCCCAGACGAGCAGCCACTCCCCGGGCGCTTCGTCCGCGTCGAGCTCGCCAAGCCGCGCGATGAAGGCCTCGTGTCCTCGCACGGCGCGCGTGCGCCCCCGCGGTGTGAGCCACTCCATCGCAGAGACGATGTGGAGCGGCAGGATGACAGCGCCCAGGGAGGGGTGAAGGTGCGGCTCGATGAAGCCCGGAAGCACGACCTTGTCGGCAAAGCGGTCGTCGAGCGTGAAGATCCGGTCCCGGAGCGCGTCCTCGACTTCGCCTCGCGTGCCCACGGCGAGAATCCTGCCCGCCCCCACGGCCACCGCCTCGGCGAAGGGACGCTGCGGATCCATCGTGATGATGCGCCGCGCGGGATAGAGCCGGACGATGCCGTCATCGGAGGGTGGGCCGCTCCCCAGCCAGAGCACGGCGACGAGTGCCAGCATCGCGACGATCGGCAGCGCCACCAAGATGAGAAGGCCCCAGATCGCAAGGCGCAGACGCCGCCGGCCTCGCACCCTTCGCGGCTGGAGCGCGGAGCTCATGGCTGGAGCCTACATCGGTTCCCAGTCGGCGTCGTGCGCGAAGGGCAACTCGAGCTCCTCACAGAGCCAGACGACACGGGCCGCGACATCAAGATCCTGGTCGCCCGTTGATTCACGCGTTGCCGGCGGATCTGCCGCGTGTTACCGCCCCGACCATCGAACCTCTTTTCCCAAACGCTTATTCTTCAGGGCCTTGCGGTGTTCCTTCTTGGCCTGACGCGTCTTCGGCTGGGCGCGCTCGTTTTGAACCCGCCGCGGAGGTTTGGGCTGCATGCGGCGCGGTTCCGGGGCGCGCCGAGCGGGCCGGGCCTCCTGCCGCGGTCGCTGCGGCCGTTTGTCGGCGCGGTGCTGCCGTGCGGGCCGTCGCTTCGCCTCGACGCGGAGTTGCGGTGGGTTGCCTCGCGTCGCCGGCTCGGCTCGCGCGACGCGCGTCGCGCGCTCGCGCTCGGAGGCCTGCCTTCGCTCGGCGCGTCGGGGCTTCGGTCGGTCCCTCTCGCGCTCTGCCTTCGCCTCGCGCTGCGGCGGGACGCGGCGGTCGAACCCGCCACCGGTAGCGCGCGGCTTCCTCTCTCTCAGCTCCCGGGCGCGCCTCTCGCCCCGCTCGTGCTTCGGGCGCTCCACCGGCTGCCGCGCGAGCTGCTGGAGGTGCGGATAGCGCCGCCCGTCCTCCTTCGCGCGCATCAGCATCTCGGGTCGCCGGAGCACCCCGCGCGCGTCGTTGCGCTTGCGGCGGTGCTCGCCCTCCCAGTCGCTCCGCAGGCGGCCGTACTCGCGGAAGCGGTCGACGCGATTGCGGTCGTCGCGCAGGAACGCGCGCGGCATGGAGCGCTCGGCATCACGGCGGAAGTGGTAGACGGCGTGCGCGGCCTTGTGATGGTGGCGCACGCGGTGGCGGCGGTGCCGGTAGCCATGGTGGCGGTCGTAGTGCTGGACCACGTGGTGCGTCACGCGCGGGTAGTGGTAGTGGTGAATGGGCCGGTGGAAGTACCACCCCCAGAAGCCGCCGTGGGGCACGCCGAAGGAAACGAGCAGCCGCGGGCCGAAATGGAAGCTGCCGAAGGCCCAGTAGGCCCGCGGGTACCAGTAGTACCAGGGCGCGTAGTAGCCGTAGCTCACGTCGTACCACCACGGGTACCCGACCCAGTAAGAGTAGGGTCGCACGTGGACGTAGGTGGGGTGGACGACGGTCGGCTGGTAGGCGGAGTAGCCGGTCTCCTGCTCGTAGGTGCTCGTCGCGGCCTCGATCTCGCCCGCGAGCTCGGGGTCGTCCTCGACGCTCTGGGCGAACTCCCGCGCCTCCTCGGCGCTTTGCTCCTCCGCTTCGTGGCGCACGTCGGCGAGCCACGCGACCACGGCCTCGGGCTCGCGCTCGTAGGCGTCGCCCAGCAGGACCGCCAGCGCCGTGTTCTCCGCCAAGAGCGTTAGCAGTTCGGGCGTGGCGACCAGCGCGCGGAACGCCTCGCGCTTCGCCTCGGGAAGGTGCGCGATCCGCGCCTCGAGCCACGCCGCCTCGTCGCGCAGCAGCGCATCGACCCGCGCGAGCACCTTCCAGTGGCTGCTCCCCGCGGCGAGCGCGGCGGCGAGCGCCTCCTCGGGGTAGAGCGCCGCGATCGCCTCCAGCTGGTAGGTGCTCTTCGGCCCTCCCTCGGCGATCTGGGCGATCAGCTCGGGGTAGCGCGTGATCTCGAAGAGCTGCTCCTGCACTTCGCGCTCGTAGGGCGAGAGGAGCTGCCGGAAGCGCTCGTGCGAGCGCTCCTGCTGGCGCACCACGTCGGAGAGCACGTCCGCCTCGGTCACGGCCTGGAGCGCGTGGCGCGTGGTCACCTCGTCATAGAGGGCCAGCGCCTCGACCGCGGCCCGGTCGGCCTCGTCGAGGGCGCCGATCGGGGTGGCTGGCGCGGGCGCGGCGGTGAGGAGGAGTGCGGACAGTGCGAGTGCGGCGGTGCGCATGGTTCGGGCCTCCCGCTTGAGCGCTTCCTAGCGCTACGAGAGTTGGACGCGCCCCCATCCCGCCGAATTCACGCGGCTTCCCGAAGGGACGGGCCTGCGGGCGGGTCGATTCGTCGGCCCCGCCCACTATTCGCACTGTATAGTTTACCATCGCGAGGATGCTGCTGTATTCCCGCGGGTATCAAGCCCTTTTCAAACCCGACACAAAAGCTCGATCTAGATGCCTTGCTTGATTCGGGAGTGAGCTTCAGAAGCTCGGCTTCGGCGGCTCGCTGGGCGCCAGCCGGGCTACCAGCGCCACTTTGCCGGAGGGTGCCCCTTGCGACCATGGCCCTTCGCCTTAGGAGGATGCGCCTTTCGAAAGCCCGGCGGGAGCGAGGAGAAAGAGCAGGAACTCCATGGACCGCCGAGGCGGCTGCTCACCTGCCAAGAGCCTGCGTGAGCACGAAGGAAGCGCCCCTCGGAGTAGAAAAGATCGGAGTGACCGAGCACGACGTAGACGCCGAGCTCGGAATCGAAGGCGAGTGCCGCCCCTTGATGGTGGTGGCGGTAGCCGTGGGCGGGAGCGTGCGGCGGCGGACCGTGGCCCCGGTGCGACTTGCCGCCGACCGAGACAGCGAGACAGCCCGAGAGTGTGAGTGCGGTCACGAGGACGACAGAGACGAGCGCGCGGCGCATGACGATACCTCCCTGCGGAGGTGTATCGGACGTCGCGTCGCACTCCTTGATGGGGTCGTCCTACCGGCGGCCGACCGCCAACCGGCCACCGAGACTAACGTCAACACGCGTAACGCTCACCGGTGAGGGCTCTACGACCGGCGGCGCCAGCGGCGGCCGCGGCGCCAGCCGCAGCGGTGCCTGTTCGGCCGGAGCGCCGTCCGCCCCGAGTTGCACCGACATGGGCGAGCCGACCACAGGCCACTTTCCCTTGAGCACATTGTCCGGGGCTTCGCCACGGAAGGCGAGGTAGCTGTAGCGGCCATAGTGCGGCAGCTTGCGCCCCAGCCCCGGCAATGCGGCAGGCTTGTCGGCCGCCAGCCAGCCCAGCGCCTGCTCGGGGTTGGACGCCTGGCGCGCCATGACCACCACGGCCTGGTTGTCGCGCTCCAGCGTAGCGCCTTCGATGCGCACGCTGTCGCCCCGGTCGGCAAACGCGTAACCCTGCAGAGCTTCATTGACCTGGTAGCGGAAGCGGTTGCGCCAGCCGAACGCCCACACTGCCCGATCCGCCGGCAATACTTCGAGTTCCGCGTCGAGAACGATGCCGACCTGCTCCCCGTTTCCCGCTTGCCAGGACTCGGCCAGCCGCCGGTAGGCATCCTGGAGATCGGGCCTTGCCTGCGACGGCAGCACGATCAGCACCCGCTCCGCGCCCATCGCCTGGCTCACCGAAGGAGGGATTTCCGCGCGATGCAGGCGCCGGAACACATCGAACTCGGGATCCACCTCCAGCCTCAATGGCCGCGCCGTCAGCTCGAGTTCGATGCGGGTTTGCTTCTGTTCCAGCCGCACACCGGTCTGCCAGGCATCGCTCTGCCCTTCCAGCTGGACCGCCACGGGTACCTGTAGCGAATAAGCCGGGCCCGGTTGCGTCTGCTCGATCAGCACGGTCAACACGTGGCGCTCACCCTTTGCTTTGACATCTGCTTCGGATACGCGCAGCGCAGGCGCACCCTGGCGCTGCACCCATTGGGCGAAGAATCCGTCCAGCGGCTGCGGTGCCACGCGGCTGAACACCGCTTCCAAGGCGTCGAAATCCGCGACCCGGAACCTGTACTGCCGGTAGAAGCTGCGCAGCGCCTCGACAAAGTGCTGGTCGCCCAGCTGGCGTCGTAGCATGTGAAACAGCATCAGCGTCTTGCCGTAGCCCACCGCTTCGCTGCTGGCGCTGTGACGGCTGCGGAACGCGGTGAGCGGGAAGTCCTGTTCGGTGCGTACATAATCGGTGTATTTCTGCAGCGCGGTGCGCCGGTATTCGACCGCCTGACCGCGCTGCTCCTTGATCAGGTGGTCGGCGAGGTAGCTGGTCAGTCCTTCGGCCCAGTTGCCCGATGCGTAGTCGACATACACCCCGTTTCCCCACCAGTTGTGGAGAATCTCGTGCGGGTAGGACGAATGCAGGATAAAGGGGAAACGGATCACCTTCGGCCCCAGCAGCGTGAACGAAGGCATGCCGTAACCGGTCTCCCAGAAATTCTCCACCAGGGCGAACTTGTTGTAGGGGTAGGGCCCGATCAGCCCGTTGTAGAGTTCCACGTAGGACCGCGTGGCATCCAGGTACTGCTTTGCCAGTGCGGGGTCCGGCTCGCGCAACAGCACCAGAGCCTCGACCGGATCGCCGGCCTCGCGGTACTCGGTGAAGCGGCCGGCGATCAAGTAGATCTCCTCCTGCGGCGCGTCGCAGCGCCACCGCTCGCGCCTGCTCCCATCATCGGCCTCGCCAGCGCTCCGCTCCCCCTGGCTCATGCCGCTCCAGCCTTTCGGGAGCCGGATCTCCAGATCGAAGGTCAGCAGTTGATCGGCAACCCGCGGATACCAGAAACTGCCGGCCGACAGGAACACACCCTCGGGCGCGATCATGCCCGGCGTTTCGCGGAAGGCGCGCGCGTACTCCTCTCCCTGCCGGCGCAACGCGTGCATGATTCGCCCGCGGTAGCGCAACGTGAACTGCTGCTGCCCCGTCGCGAGTTCCACCCTGAAGCGCCGCGTCGCCAGGCCGGTGTCGGACGAGCTTGCGCGCCCAAGTTCGGCCAGACGCGCTCCCTCACCGACCAGTTCGGGTGTCAGCTCCGGGTGCAGCGCGAATTCCACGCCTGCCGCCCCATCACCGACGGTGTTGATGGTGTCCTGCACCTCGATGCCGTGCTGGTCGGGATCCACACTGACCACCAGCGCATGGTGCAGCTCTGCCGACCCGAGCGCCGGCAGCCACAGCGGCCACGCGATCAGCAACAGGCTGCCAGCCTTGATCCTCATGGCATCTCTTGCAGTTCGATATCGAGTTCGAGAGTCTTGGGCAGGAGGATCCAACGCGCTTCTCCCCGAGGCCGACCCGTCAAAGTGATTTGGACGATTGAAACTGTCACCCGTCTCCTCAAGGATCGAGGGCGGGTCGAAGTTTCGGCCCGCCCTCCGTGCCCGCGCCGAAGCGGAAGCGCGCGAGGTGCGCCTCGGCCGCCTGACAAGAGTTGTCGCTGTCGCTCATCACGGCCACCGCCACCACCGGGGGCACCGGGTCGCCGAAGTGCGCGCGGTAGTCGGCTAGCACGTCGACCTCCTCAGAGCGCCACACGCCGAGGGGCCCCGCGCCGAGCGAGACCATCCTGGAGTGCGCGGTAAACGGATTCTCCCACGCGGCGCCCGCCGGCTCGCGGCTCGACCAAACGTAGTTGATCGCGTTGCCCGGAAGCTCGCTGCCAAACATCACGGCGGCGGCGCGCCGTCGCAGGCGCTCCCAGACGCTGGCGCCCTCCGCCCGGAACTCGAACAGGACGTAGACGCGCGCCGCGAAGTCGTCCCCCTCCTTGATGCGGTGGTCGGTAACGGCAACGTCACGCTCGACCCGCCACTCCCAGCGAAGCCGCGGCGTGCGCTCGAGGTCGAGCGCCTCGAGCCGCAAGAGGAGCGCCGAGGCGGAGCAGCGGCTTTCGGCGCGCACCGCCAAGCGCCCATCGAGCTCGACCGGCGTGTAAACAGTGTGCCGCGATACCTTCGGAAACGCGAGCGGGCGCCAGCCGCCGCGCCCGGGCGCCGGGAGCCCCACCTCCCCCGCGCGTGCGCCGCCCCCGTGCGCGGCGGCGAAGCCGAGCGCGACCGCGAGTATCCATCGGGTCGTTGCCGCTCGTCGGAATCCGATCAAGGCCGCCGCCGATCCCATCTGGCTAAGATAGGACAGTGGGAAGATGGGGAGGACTTGCTGCTATCGAAACCGCACGGCTTCGATCAGCCTTGCTTCTTTGGCCTGCGGATTCGCCGGTGACCGACGCCCGCCATCAGCAATACGGCAAATCCGCACAGGGAGAGCGAACTCGGCTCGGGAACGGCCACGAGTCTTGATGCGGAGATACTCACGGCGCCAGCGCCCAACGACCACGCGAACTCGAACTCCAGGGTCTTCCAGTCGGTGTAAACCCCGAGCCCGGAGTCGTCGGGACCCATAAACGAGACGCCCCGCAGGTGTCCTGGGATCCCTCCATTGAGCCGGTGGGCAAAGAGTTGCGACCCATTCCCAAGGTTCACCGAGGAAATGGGCAATTCGAAGCGTTGGCGGCACGAAAACCCCCGACATCGGGGCGCCGCTTCACAGAAGGGGCCGCGGATCACGCCTGCCCGGCGAGCTCCTGGTACCACTCGCGCAGCACGCCGAAGGCGCGCTTGCGAAGGCCGCGATCCGAGACCAGCCCCTTGCGGTTCCAGCCGTCCTGGGTACCGGGCAGCACACGCCGTGGCGAGCGGAAATCCTTCAGGATCCAAGGCGAGAGCCCGGCCAGAAACGGGATGCGGCCCAACATGCCGATCTGCTTTCGGTAGACGTGCGCCTGGTGCTCCTCGGTGAAGGGCGTGCCGGCGTCCCCGTGCCGCCCGGCCACGGCACCGGCCCCGAACTCACTCATGATGAGCGGCTTGTCGTAGGGCGACGACCAGCGGATGCGATCCATCTCCTCGGGCTCGCGGTAGTACCAGCCCAGGTACTGGTTGCAGCCCATCACGTCGAGGTGATCGCCCACGGGATCGTCGATCACCATGGTCTCGGCGTCCTCGTCGAGGCGGGCGAAGAGGGCCGACGTGAGCAGGCGCGTGGGGTCGAGGGCCCGCGCGTGGCGGGCGAGCTCGGCCAGGAAGGTCTGTCGCGCCTCGGTGGCCGGAGCCTCGTTCGAGAGCGACCAGAGGATCACCGCGCAGCGATTGCGGTCGCGTGCGATCATCTCCCCGAGCTGGGCCTTGGCACAATCGAGCGTCGGCGCGTGGTCCCAGGCGATGTTCCAGTAGACGGGAATCTCAGCCCAGACCAGGAGGCCGAGCTCCTCGGCCACGCGCACCATGGTCTCGTTGTGCGGATAGTGCGCGAGGCGGACGAAGTTGCAGCCGAGCTCGACCGCCCAGCCGAGGAGCGTCCGGGCATCTTCCTCGCTCCAGGCGCGACCCGAGCCGAAGGGCGTCTCCTCGTGCAGGCTCACGCCGCGCAGGAAGATCGGCTCGTTGTTGAGGAGGATCCGGGTGCCCAGGGCGCGCACCGTGCGAAATCCGACAGGCTCGGCGATCGCATCGGTCTCACACGTGATCTCGACCCGGTAGCGACGCGGCTGCGCGGGCGTCCAGCGCTCGAGCTGGGCTTCCGCGATCAGCTCGACGCCGCCCTCGTCGTCGGCCTCGGCCGAGACCTCCAGGCCGGCCTCGGGGATCCGCAGCTGCACCGTCTGACGGCGCCGTGGGCCATCGAGAACCACGCGGGCCCGCACACGGCCGGAGCCGTCGAGGCCCACCGTGTACTCGCGGACGAAGGTCTCGGGCACCTCGAGGAGTGACACCTCGCGGGTGAGTCCGCCGTAGTTCCACCAATCGGTGTTGACGGTGGGAACGGCCTCGCGGCGGCGGGTGTTGTCGACCTTGACGGTGAGCACGTGCTCTCCGGCGGCCCCCGCCCCCGGAAGCTCGAACGCGAAGGGCGTGAAGCCACCTTCGTGCTCGCCCAGCCGCTCGCCGTCGAGCCAGACCATGGCGTGGTAGTTGGCGGCCCCGAAGTGCACGAATCGACGCACGCCGGGGCGTTCTTCGAGCCGGAAGCGCGTCTGGTACCAGAGAGTCCCCTCGTAGTAGAGGAGCTTCGGGTCCTGAGAGTTCCAGTCGCCCGGCACCGCGAGGAGCTCCGAGCGGTCGAAGTCGTACTCGCCGAGGCCGGGTCGCGGCTCGGCATTGCGGAAGAAGCCGAAGGGCCAGGGATCGCCGTGGGGCCCGCGATAGCCGGCCTCGTAGGGGTCGACGATCACGCGCCAGCGGCCGGAGAGGTCGAGCACCACGCGGGCGGAAGCGTTCTGGATCATCGGGTGATTCTAGCCCGCGTTGCGCATATTACTGCGTTGCTACCGTCAAAGGTTATCCTCTTCTCTCTCGATCTCTTCAAGCCGGCATCAGGAGGATGACCACGATGGCGACAGTGAATTCAGTCCTCGGTCCCCTCGATACCGCCGACCTCGGCTTCACGCTCATGCACGAGCACATCATGGTCGGGGCGGCAGGGGTCTATCGCGACTGTCCGGAGCTGCTCGGCCCCAACTGTATGGAGCGCGTGGTCGCCAGGCTGACGGCCGCCAAGGAGGAGGGGATCGACACCCTGGTCGATGCGACCACGCTCGACCTGGGAAGGGATGTCGAGCTGCTGGCCGAGGCCTCCCGGCGGACAGGCGTTCAGATCATCGCCTGCACCGGATGGTGGCTGGATGTCCCGCGCTTCTTCACCGGCGTCTCTCCCGATCAGCTGGCGCGGGTGTTCGTTCGCGAGATCGAGAAGGGCATCGGCGGCACCGACATCAAGGCCGGGATCCTCAAGTCCGCCAGCGATGTCGCGGGCGTGACGCCGGAGGAAGGGATCGTGCTCCGAGCGGTGGCGCGCGCCCACCACGAGACCGGCGTCCCGATCATGCTGCATTCCTACTCACCCGGACAGGTGGGGCGGCAGCAGCTCGCCATCATGAGGGAAGAAGGTGTCGATCTCGGCCGGATCAAGATGGACCACTCGAATGACACCACGGACGTCGAGTATCTGACCTGGCTCCTGGATCAGGGATGCTACCTGGGCCTGGACCGCTATCCCGGACGAACCGCCAGCCCGAAGGCGCGTACCAGGACGATGAAGGCACTCATCGATGCGGGATTCGCGGATCGCCTGTGTCCGTCCCACGACGGGATCGTACTGAGCGTCGTCGGGGGAGGAGATTTCGAGCACGCGGAGGCGGAGAGGCTCGAGTACAATCCGCACGGATTTCTCTACCTCGGCAAGGTCGTGCTTCCGGAGCTCCGGGAGATGGGCGTCCCCGAGGAGACGCTCCAGAGCATGTTCGTGGACGTCCCCCGCCGCTTCTTCGAAGGCCGCTAGCCGAGGGCTCCTATGATGGATCGGCGAACCGAGAGCGGAGTGTTTCACGGCTAGGAAGATGGTAGGAGCGCTCTCCGAGGTCCGCCCCTTCTCTTCGTCAGACTCTCAGCCAGGCCTCGATGTCAGAGGTCTTCGGCACTTTGCCCTCGAGCCTCTTCTTCCCGTCGATGAAGACCGCCGGCGTCAACATCACACCTCGATCCAGGATCTCCTTCGTGTCGGTCACGTGCTCCACCGTCGCATCGACGCCGAGCTCCTTCACCACTCTCTCGACTTCCCGGGCGGTCTTCTCGCACTTCGCACAACCAGTTCCGAGTATCTCGATTCTCATTGTCTCGAGGCCCTCCTATGCTCTTGCGTTCAAAGAGCGCCGTACACCATTCCACACAGGGTGGCCATGATCACGACCAGCACGATGTAGACGATTGTCTTCTGCGTTCCGATCACGCTTCGGATGACGATGATGCTGGGCAGACTCAGGGCGGGGCCTGCGAGCAGCAGCGCCAGCGCCGGACCACGTCCCATCCCGTTTCCGATCAGACCCTCGAGGATCGGAACCTCGGTGCAGGTGGCGAAATACATGAAGGCGCCCGCGACCGAGGCTACGAGATTCGCTCCGATGGAGTTTCCGCCCACCAGTCCCGCAACATAGCTCGCCGGGATGAGGCCGTTGTCACTGCCGGGTCGTCCCATCAAGAGCCCGGCCGCGAGGACGCCCGCGAAGAGGAGCGGAGCGATCTGCTTCACGAAATCCCACGACGCGTCGACCCACTCGTCCAGCTCTTCCCTCGTGAACCAGCGCCACAACATGACGGCGAGGATCGTCAGCAGCGCAATCGCCACCGGCCACTTGACCGCGTACACGGCATCCCAGAAAGCGGTGGGCTCTGCGGGCTTCTCCCAGGCGGCAAAGACCAATATGAGCACCATCGTCAGGAAGTACAGACCCGTCTGCGCCAGCGGCCGCCCATCATCCAGCTCTTCCTCTAGACCCGCCGACGCCTCGCCCCCGCCTTCTTCTCTGCGGTAGAGGGTGGCCATGATCAGCCCGATGATGATCGCGAAGACGACCGCTCCGACGGCTCGCGCCACGCCGAGCTCCCAGCCGAGCACTCGCGCCGTCAAGATGATGGCGAGCACATTGATGGCGGGCCCCGAATACAGGAACGCAATCGCGGGGCCGAGGCCGGCTCCGCGCGTTCGAATTCCGGCGAAGAGCGGCAGCACCGTACAGGAGCAGACGGCGAGGATGCTGCCCGAAACCGAAGCGACACCGTATGCCAGCACCTTGTTCGCCCGGGCGCCGAAGTACTTGATGACCGCCGCCTGCGAGACGAAGCAGGCAATCGCACCTGCGATGAAGAAGGCGGGGATCAGGCAGAACAGCACATGCTCCTGCGCGTACTCTTTCGTCATGTAGAAGGCTTCGACGAGAGAGCTCTGAAATCGCGGATGCGCGACCGGCAGGAAGTACGCGATCCCAAAGGCGGCTACGAGCAGGATGAGCTTCGTTCTCTCTTTCACGTCGGTGTCGTCGCCTGTTCGGGAATCGCAGGGAGAAGATGAGTTGATCGATAAAGGAGGTCCGCTAGGACGCGAGGAGTTCCCGCTGTTCCTTCAGGTTCTCCTTCATCACCTGCTCGATGCAGGCGAAGAACCTCATCACGCACGGCCGCGTCAGGCGGTACATCGAATTCTTGCCGTCCCGGCGGTGGTCGATGATGCCGGACTGCTTCAGGATGCTGAGATGCTTCGATACCGTCGATTGATCGCTGCCGACGACCTCCATGAGGTCGCACACACAGAGCTCACCGCGGTCGTTCAAGACATCGACGATCAAGAGGCGGCTCGGGTGCGCCAGCGCTTTCACGATGTCCGCGCGCCTTTGGTAAAGCTTCTTGTTGACAAACTGTTTCATAAATGACCATATTTCCATATTACCATATGTATGTCAAGTCCGCTCCCGGCCTCGGTCGAGACGGGGTGACCTTTTCGAAGATCCTCGGCCGCCTACGCGAAGAACTTCACGAATTGCCGCCGCTGCTCGGCCGTTCCGAGCATCACGAGCTCGGCGTCCTGCGGCAGCTCGGTTCCCGCCGAAGGGTTCGTCTTCGAGACGCCGGCGTGTCGCACGGCGATGACGTTCAGGCCGGTGCGGGCACCGATCCCGCTCTCGCCCAGTCTGGCTCCCGCCAGCGTGGACGGCACGCCCTCGACGAAGAGCTCCGCGCCCTCGCCGAGGACCACCAGCTCGCGCCCCTGGACCAGCGAGATCAAGGATTTCACGGCCAGGGCGCCGTGGCTCAGGGCGAAGTTGGCCCCGGCGCGGTGGATCGCCTCCAGGTTCCAGTCCTGGGTGATCCGGCTCACGATGTGCGTCTCGGGGTTGAGCTTCCGGCAATACAGGGCGAGGAAGATGTTGGTGGCATCGTCGTTCGTCGTGAGCACGACGGAAGGGGCCTTGGCGATGCCGGCGTCCGTCACCACCTGGAGGTTCGCGGCATCGCCCACCACGACGCGGTCGGCCACCTGCGCGAGCTGCGGGTCGGGGGAGAGACCCTGATCGAGGATGGTGACGGCGATGCCCCGCTCCCGCAGGGCGCGGGCGGTGGCACACCCGACCTTGCCGCCGCCGATCACGAGCACCGGGTCCTCGTTGTACGGATAGATCACGAACAGAGCATCGAGCTCCGTCAGCTGCTCCTCGGTCCCCACGATCACGGGGACGCTGTGGTCGGAGAGCACCGTGTCGGGGCCCGCGGGAAGCAGCCGACCGCGCTCCCAGACCGCCACGATGTTGAGTCCCGTCAGCGCCCGGAGCCGTGTGTCGCGGATCGTGCGGCCAGGGAGGGTCGTGGCGTGGATCGGGAACTCGGCGAAGACCAGGTCCTCGAAGCGCCCGATGCGGTGGGCCTGGGGCGTTCCCACCGCCACCCGGCTCGCGAGCTGTTCGCCGAGTTGCTGCTTCAGAGGAAGAACCTGCGATGCGCCGCTCAGCTCGAGGACGTCGACGGAGTCGATGTCTTCGGCGAGGGCCACGACGGGAAGGCTGGGCGCCACCTCCCGCACCGTGAGCGTGATGTTCGTGTTCGCCGCGTCTCCCAGGTTGGCGAGCACGAGTCGCGCGTCCGGCGCGCGCAGCGCCTCGTAGGTGGCGTTCGCGTCGGGGGCGCCGGCGACCACCGACACCCCGTCCCCGTGCAGCTCGGCGGCCTTCGCCGGGTCCGACTCGATGACGTAGTAAGGGAGGGAGGTCTCGTCGAGCCGCTGGATGAGACCGCGCGCGATCTCGTCGTAGCGGCAGATGATCACGTGGTCGCGCACGTCCTCGGCCGCCCGCCGAGGCGCGCGCAGACGCACCTGGGCCTCGAGCCACGGGGCGTAGAAGAAGCGGATGAAGGTGAAAGGCAACAGGATCAACAGCATCACGATGCCCGAGACCAGCACCAGCATGCTGAAGCTCCGCCCGAGGTCGCTCTGGAAAGTGATGTCGCCAAAGCCCAGCGTGCTCATGACGGTGAGCGTCCAGTAGAGCCCGGTGAGCCACGAGTGCTGCTGGTCCTCGTAGAGCATGATCGCGTGGAAGAGGACCGAGTAGGCTCCGGTGATGAGCGCGAGAAGCCCGAGATACGAGAGCAGGGCGCGCAGGTTGCGCCGCATCTCGCGCTGGCCGAGGACGTAGGCGAGCTGCGACGAGAGAAACTTCACGGCTGAGAAGCATACTCGCTTCGCACCGGCGAGAAACGAGGCGGGGCCCCCGCGGGGGCCAGCTTTCCCGCGAATGGCCGGGCTACGCTCCGAGGTCGGAGCCCCGCATGCCTACCTTTGCGCTGGGCCGACTGCCGCTGACCGTCGGGCCCGGGCGGTGGGTTCGGACCCTCTGGAGCCGGGATTCGAATCGCTCCCGCCGTGCCACCGGCGACCGACGGTGCGTCGCCCGGCCGCCTCACTCTGCTCGAGTACCTCGGGGGCGACAGTTCCGCTGGAAGAAGACAGCGACCTCAGCCTTCGCCACTTCGCCTGCCGCGACGCCGCTCACGAGTTCGAAGAGAGGGTTTGGCTCGGCGGCGAACTCGAGTCGGTTGAGACCCAGGAAGACCAGTGCCGCCATCAGCGCCGTGCGCTTGTTCCCGTCCACGAACGGATGGTTGCGGGCGATGTGGAAGAGGTAGGCCGCGGCCATCTCGAAGGCGTCCGTGTGGAGATAATCGCCTTCGAACGTCGTCTCCGGTGTCCCAAGCGCCGACCGCAGGAGGGCGAGGTCGCGGATGCCGCCCCTGCCCCCATAGCGCCGAATCTGGTCTGCGTGGATCGCCAGCACCTCATCGAGCGTGAGGAAGCAGGGATCAGTCACTCTGCGAGTCGCTTGAAGACGCCGCCGTACTGCTCGTGAGCCTCGGAAACCAGCTGCCGGACCTTCGCTGCGCGCTTGCGCTTGCGGACGGGCGAGATGATCAGCACGTCGCCATCGGTCGAGAGCTCGAGCTCAGTCTCGGCGTCGATGTCGAGGGCCTCGAGCAGGGGCTTGTCGATGACGAGCGCGAGGCTGTTTCCGGACCGGGTCAGTCGCTTCACCATTGGTACGGACCATACAGGTTATACGTACGTACATCAACTGAAAGGCACGACGCCACGGTGCAGCGTCGTCACCGGTGCGCGAGCAGCGATCGCCGGCGAGAAATCCGGGCTAGACGCGGTTGCGCAGCATCAGCTCCTTCGGATGGGGCTCCAGATAGACCTGGCCCGCCAGGTACTCGACCCGCAGGCGTCGGACGTAGTGGCCAATCATGGTGACGGGAACCACGAGGGGAACGAGGCCGGCCTGATAGTCCTCGATCAGGGCTGCCAGCTCGGCTCGCGCCTCGTCCTCGAGCCGCTTCCGGAAGTGGCCGATGCAGTGCTGCAGCACGCTCACGTGTCGCCTCCGCGTGGCCCGCCGCGAGAGCCCGACCATGAACTCGCTCTCGTAGCGCAGGCGAAGCTTATCCCGCGCAGCCCCCTTCGCGGATGCCACGAGACGGCCGAGCGACCGGTAGGCCTGCGGCGAGTGCGCCAGCAGCTGGAGCTTGTGCGCCGTGTGGAAGGCGACCAGCCCTCCGACGCCCCAGCTCCCCTCGAAGAACGAGCGCAGGCGTCGGTAGGCGAAGATGCGCTCGACGAAGTTCTCGCGCAGCGCGGCGTCGTGGAGCCGCCCCTCCTCCTCGACGGGGAGCGTGGGATGGTGCCGGAGCAGCGCCTCCGCGAAGACTCCGCGGCCCTCCTTCTTCGGCATGCCCTTCTCGCTTCGGACCTTGACCCGCTCCATGCCACAGCTCGGCGAGTCTTTCTTGAGCACGTAGCCGCAAAGATCCAGGCGAGATAGCTGGCGAGCGCGCTTCTCCGCCCATGCCCGCATCGGAGCGGTCCAGTCGCGCCCACTCTTGGTCCCGAGCATGACGATCTCCTCGTCCCGGCGGACCAGGCGCACGGGCTCGCGCGGGGTCCCCATGCCCACCTCGACCTCGGGGCAGAGCGGCACCCACTCGACGTACGGATCGAGAACATCGGTGAGAAAGCGATCCCGCTTGTGTCCGCCGTCCCAGCGCATCTCCTCGCCGAGCAGACAGCTGGAGATGCCGATCCGGAGCGGGGCGTCGTCCCAGCGGAACCATTGGATGGCACGCATGACAGAATCATCCCCGATCGCTCCGATGAGGCTCTCTCGCTCCGCCACGAGGAGTTGCCCAGCGGGGCAAACCTTGGGTGAGTGTCTATATTTTATATAGATCATATCCTCAAATCAGTGCTCAATTCGAAGAAATCGCAGAGGCGCCGCCCCGCCGAGAAAAGCTTGCGAGCGCATCGAAAGGAGCATCAAATGGCGAGGTCACTGGCAGGTGATGCGGGAACCGTGTTCGAGGGTCATCGGGTTTTTTGCCTTGTTCGTGTCCTGCAACAAGAACGTAGGAAGAACAGTCCTCTGACCCTCCATTGCTTGGAGTCCGAGGTGTCAAGACCTTTCGGACATAGTTCAGCCTAGCGGCGAGCCTCCACGGCTCAGGAGGGATCCGGGTGATTCACGGGACCGCGACGGATCGGATCGAGGAGGATTCCAGGTGAAAGTCGCCACCAAGCTCTCGGGCATCGAGCTCTCGGACTGGCAGGGAGAGCCGGTGCGTCTCGGGTCGCTCTGGCAGGAGCAAACGGCCGTCCTCGTCTTCATCCGTCACTTCGGCTGACTGTTCTGTCGGGAGCAAGTCGCGCAGTTGCGCGACCGGGTCGACGAGATTCGGAGCCTGGGAGGCGAACTGGTGGTGGTAGGAAACGGGGCGACGAACTTTGCCGCTGCATTCCGGGAGGACTACCGACTCGACTCGCCGTTGCTGGTCGATCCCGAGCTGCGCGCCTATCGCGCGGCGGGACTGCGGCGCGGGCGCGTGGAGGCTCTTTCGCCTCGACTGCCGCTGAACGCGTTGCGCGCACTGCGCGGCGGCTCCCGCCAGGGAAGCGTACAGGGGGACCTCTGGCAGCTGGGCGGCGTCTTCGTGATCCGGCCCGGGGGAGAACTCGCGTACCGCTACGTGAGCCGGGAGGCGGGGGACCACGCGCCGGTGGAGGGAATCCTCGAAGCGCTCTCGGAAGACGCTCCCGCGATCGCGGAGCAGTCGCTGGCCAATCCGCTCTGCGCCGGGATCGGCCGAGCGCTCGGCCGCGTCGTCGATCCGACCATCGCGCTCTCATTCGATCGCACCGGCTTCCGGATCCACTCGCTCGCCTTCCGTCCCGATGACCTCGACGTCGACCTCTCGGGGCGGCGCTGCCTGGTCACGGGAGCCAACTCGGGGATCGGCTACGAGTCGGCGCTCGCCCTGGCGGATCTCGGAGCCGAGGTCGTGTTGCTGTGCCGCAGCCGGGAGCGGGGAGAGGCAGCGGCGGCGCGAATCCGCGAGCAGACGGGCAACGCGAGGGTCTCGGTGGAGGAACTGGACATCTCGCGCCTCGCGTCGGTGCGGTCTGCAGCCGCCAGACTGCGGAAGCGGCCCGTGGACGTGCTCATCCACAACGCGGGCATGCTCCCGGACGAGCGGATCGAGACGGACGATGGACTGGAGCTCACGTTCGCCACCCACGTAGTGGGTCCGTTCCTGTTGACGCATCTCCTGCGGACCGCCCTCGAGAAGTCCTCGGACGCCAGGGTGATCTGGGTATCGTCTGGTGGTATGTACACGCGAAGACTGAACCCCCGCGATCCGAACTGGAAGAAGCGCGAATACGACGGCGTCATCGCCTACGCCGAGACCAAGCGCGCCCAGGTCGTCCTCTCGGAACTCTGGGCAGAGGAGCTCCGAGGAAGCTCGGTCGTGGTGAACTCGATGCACCCAGGCTGGGTGGACACACCTTCGGTGAAGACTTCCCTTCCCACCTTCTACCGCTTCACGCAGGCGCTCCTGCGCACCCCGGCCGAGGGAGCCGACACCGCCGTGTGGCTGGCGGCCTCCCCGCGGACGCGGCAATGGACCCGCTGCTTCTTCTTCGATCGCGCGATTCGCCGGACGCACTTCCTGTCCTTCTCGAGGGAGTCCGATGAGGAGCGCTCACAGCTCTGGAGGGCGTGCGAGAAGGCATGCGCCGGCTGAAGCACACGACAGCCCAAGAGGGGCACTCGAGGTGGTGAGGCTGCTCGAGACACGCTGACTTCAGTCGCTGCCGAAGGGATTCATCTCCTCCAGCTTCTTCCGGATCATCTTCCGCTTGATCGCAGACATGCTCTGCTCGATCTCGTCCTGGCGCTGGAAGGGGATCTCGACGGACGCGCTCGCCGGCTCGTCGCCGCCCGGCAGGATCAGCCCTTCCTTGTCGACGCTGAACAGAAACGGGTAGACCTGCTTCATCATCGGCTCCAGGAGCCAGAGGTTGCTGATGGCGATGTCGACCTCCTCCCTCGGGTCCTGTTCGACGTTGTAGATCAGTGGTGCCCAGAGTCGGCGCCAGGAGCGGACGCGGGGCGCCGGGTCGTCTCCCGTCAGGAAGATCTTGAAGCGACGCCACTTGACCGCGAGGAGCGTCCTCCCCGAGAAGACCAGAACGCCTTCCCGGGCGGAGGCGTCCGTCTCGCCCAGCAGGAGCGGCGTCTGGTCCAGGCCGTCGATGACGCGGTCGTCGGGAACCGCCCCGCCTGCGATCCTCGCCAATGTGGGGAATAGATCGACCATCGCCACGATCTCGTTGCTGACCCTTCCGGGGGAGATCCTTCCGGGCCAGCGGGCCATCATCGGAGTCCGGATCGAGCCTTCGAAGGCGCTTCCCAGATAGCCGCGGAAGGGACCCGAAGACGACACCTGGGGGTAGTAGGCCGAGTCCGGCCCGTTGTCGCTCGCGTAGACGACCAGCGTCTCGTCGGCGATGCCCGCCTCCTCGATGGCGTCGAGGATCTGCCCCACGCGGTGATCGTGCTCGACCATCACGTCCGCGAAGGGGCCGTTGCCGGAGCGCCCCTCGAAGTCGGGGTGGGGAAGATAGGGGTGATGGACGAGCGACCAGGAGACGAAGAGAAAGAACGGCCGCTCGCCTCCCGCGTGCTCGCGGATGTAGGCGATCGACTTCTCGGCGATTCGCTCGTCGATGAGGGGTCGGTTCTCGAGTGTGTAGGGCTCGACCTCGCGGACCGGTTCGCCCCGCCTCCCCTCGAGAAGATGCGGCACCTTCGCAACCTCGGGGTCGAAGCCCACCCTCTTCTGATAGCTGGCGACATTGGTCGAGAAGGGGAAGCCCCACCACTGGTCGAAGCCCTGGTCGGTGGGGTAGCGACCCGGCCTGTCGCCCAGGTGCCACTTCCCGAAGATCGCGGTGTCGTACCCGGTGTCGGAGAGCATCTCGGCCAGTGTGATCTCCCAGGGCGCGAGCCCACCGGGCAGCCCCGGACTGGCCGCGCGCCAGGTTCCCGACCGCACCGGCATGCGGCCGGTGACGAGCGCTGAGCGGGAGGGGGTGCACTCGACTTCGACGTTGAAGTTGGTGAACCGCATCCCTTCGGTGGACAGACGATCGAGACGCGGCGTCGGTGCGCCGCGCAGGACGCCTCCACCGTAGACACCGATCTCGCCGAATCCGAGGTTGTCGCTCAGCATCAGTACGATGTGGGGAGGGCTCGATCCGGCCTGGGCAACCGCCGCCGCAGGGAAGGCAACCGCAGCAGCCAGCGCCGCGAGCAGCCCTCGGTGGATCCTGCGGCGCAGGCGCCTCCGGTTCACATGATTCTTCATCGGGCCTCCTCCTCTTTGCTCTCCGACACGAGTGAACGCCGATCAAGGCGCTCGGGAGATCTTACGCGACCCCGAGCGATTCGAAACCTCTACTGTCGGAAGGCGATCCGGGGATTTGACGCCACCCTGAGCCGTGCCAGACTCCCGTTGTCGGTCGAACCGGTGTGGATCCGGTGCTCCCCGTCTGCACACCGTCTCCGACACCGAGGAGCGTCGTTCATTGCGGATTCCGGGCTGACCCGTCGACGACGATCTCCAGCACGCTCCAAAGGAGGACGCAGCGATGCCGATGCCCCTCGAGGGAATCCGGGTGATCGACTGGACCATCTGGCAACAGGGCCCGATCGCCTCCGCGATGCTCGGCGACCTCGGGGCCGAGGTCATCAAGGTCGAGCAGCGCGGCACCGGCGATCCGGGGCGCTACTTGATGCAGATTTTCGGAAAGTCCCTCGAGGAACACCCGGACTTCTACTTCGAGGCGAACAACCGCAACAAGAGAGGCATCACCCTCGACCTCAAGACCGAGGAGGGCAAGCAGGTCCTCTACGACCTGGTGGCGAAGTCGGACGTGTTCGTCCAGAACTATCGCAAGGGCGTGGCGCATCGGCTGGGTCTCGACTACGCGACCTTGCGCGCGCACAACCCGCGCCTCGTCTACGCCAGCGCCTCCGGTTACGGGCCCGAGGGGCCCGACAGCACGGAGCCCTCCTTCGACTACCTGGGACTGGCGCGCTCGGGCATCATGTTCGCCGCCGGCGAGCCGGAGATGCCGCCGCTCGCCGTCGTGGGGGGCATCGCGGACCAGATGGGCGGGGGGATGCTCGCCTACGGCGTGCTGGCAGCGCTCGTGGCCCGCGAGCGGCACGGAGTCGGCCAGGAGGTCAACGCCTCGCACCTCGGCAGCATGACCTGGCTCCAGGGGCTCTCGGTCTCGTGCAAGCTGATGGCGGGCTTCGCCTTCCAGCGGACCTTCCGTTCGCGCGCGGGAAACCCGCTCTGGAACCACTACGAGTGCAAGGACGGAAAATGGATCGCGCTCGCGATGCTGCAGTCCGACCGCTACTGGGCCGACCTCGCCCGCGCCATCGGCCGCCCGGAGCTGGCGACGGACGAGCGCTTCAAGGACGGCGGCGAGCGCGTCCGCAACGCGGAGCCCGCCATCGCCATTCTGGACGAGGCCTTCGCCACCCGCACCCGCGACGAATGGATCGCCCACTTGAGCGAGTCGGAAGGCGACTTCATCTTCACCATCGTGAACAGCGTCGACGATCTACCCGAGGATCCACAGGTGCGGGCAAACGACTATGTCGTGGACTTCGACCACCCGCAGCACGGCGAGACCCGGGTGCTCGGTATTCCCGTCCAGCTCGGCGAGACGCCCGGAAGCATACGCCGCGCCGCGCCGGAACTCGGGCAGCACACCGAAGAGGTCCTGCTCGATGTCCTCGGCTACGACTGGGACCGCATCGCTGAGCTACGGGATCGAAAGGCGATCTGACCGCTGCAGCCAAGTCGCAGCGGAGCTTCTGCTCGCCGGCTCACAGCCATCATGGAAGAATGAATCGGCGAGAGGGACGGCTCAAGCGTGGAGCTCGACGACGTCCTCGTCCGCTACGGGATGGTCCGCGCCCACCTGCTGTCCATCGAACTGACCGCTGCCCCACACCCGCGCGAATTTGAGGGACTCCGCGATCTCCTTGTGCACCAGGCGCGCGACGTCCAGCACCGTATCCCCGCGGCGCACGGTGTAGGGGCGCTTGGTGTCCGCGGGTCGCCCCGGGATCTTGGTGTAGACCCGCACGATGCCGAGTCCGTCGAAGAGCCGCGGACCGATTTCGTCCAACCCTGCTCCGGTCTCGGCGGAGACCGCGACGGCGGGAAAGCGAACACCGAGGAGCTCCTCCAGCACGCGCACCTCGTCGGGATCGGGATCCAGATCGCTCTTGTTGGCGACGAGGAGGGTGGGCAGGCGAATCCGGAAGGGGTCGGGCACATCGTCGGCGGACTCCTCCCCTTGCTCGGCGTCCATCCCACGAGCGGCTCCCGAGGCCTCCTCGCCGACGGCGGCCGTCGTCCATTGCTCGTCCAACGTCACCTTCTTCTCGTCCAGCCGGTCGCGGATCGCCACCACGTGCTCCACGCATTCCGGGTCGCTCAGGTCCACGACCAGCATGGCCGCGTCGGCCGGTCGAAGCGCATTGACGTACCACGACTCCATGAAATCCGCCGACACGGGGGGCAGGTCGACGAGCTGGAAGTGGACGTCCCGGAGGGGGAGCATCCCGGGAAGGGGCGTCTTGGTGGTGTACGGGTAGGGAGCCACCTCCGCTTGGGATCCGGTGAGGCGAGCGTGCAGAGTCGACTTGCCGGCGTTGGGGGGACCGATCAGCGCGACCTGCGCCGCACCCTCTGGACGGATCGAGTGGGTCGGTCCGGTGCGAGCGCCGCCCTTTCGGGGGCCGGCGAGTTCCTCGGTCAGCTGCTTGATGCGCGTCTTGATGTCGGCCTGGAGGTGTTCGGTCCCCTTGTGCTTGGGGATGGTGCGGAGCATTTCCCGAAGCCAGTGCAGCCGCTCGCGCGGCTCGCGAGCCTGCTTGAACTGGGCTTCGGCCTTCTTGTACTCGGGTGAGAGATTGGCCGGCATCGCTGCGGTGTTTCCTTCCGGTGGTCTCCTGGGCCAGTCCCTCAGGCCGGCTTCTGCTGCGCCTTCACCTCGGGGATCCGATCGACCACCACCCGGCCGAGAGGGTAGCGAGGGGGCGCCCGCTGGACTCCGAGTTCTGGGAAAAACCCGGTCCGGGCCCCCCTTTACAGGTGCGAAGCGCCGGTATAGCGTGGCACGGCGATCCTTCCCCACGCTCCCCACGAGAGTTCCGGACGCCGTCCGGGGCCGGGAGCTGCGGTTGCCGTTCGGATCCGGGTGTACCAAAATGGAAGGGGGTCCGTGCTCTACCGCTACAGCGAGATCTTCCGCACCACCCTGATGATCTCGGATCTGTCGCTGGTGGCTGCTTCCTGGGCCCTCGCCTACTGGATCCGTTTCTTCACCGGCTGGCCCGCCCCCCTCGGGATTCCCGAGGTCGAGCCATATGCCTACGCCCTGGGCGGGATTGTGCCGCTGGCCTTCTTCACGTTCCGCTCGCGGGGGCTCTACCGCCCGCGACGCTCGGGCTCCGTGATCAACGAGGTCGGAGGGATCCTCAGCGCCGTGGCTGTCACCGGCGTGATCGTGCTCGCCGCAGATGCGGCCCTCCGTACGTCCCTCTCCCGCGGCGTGATCGCGGCCTTCTCCCTGCTCGCGGCGGGCTCCGTCAGCGCCTTCCGCATCGCCGGGCGCGGCTTCCTCTGGCACATGCGCCGCAAGGGGTACAACCTGCGCTACGTGGTGATCGTGGGGGCCGGTGACCTGGCCAAGGCAGCGATCAGCTCGATCCACGGGCATCCAGAGGCCGGCCTTCGCGTGCTGGGAGTGCTCTCGAACGATCAGGTCGCCGCGGGCCGCACGATCCAGGGCGTCCGCGTCCTCGGCGACTACGCATCGGTGAAGCAACAGCTGCGCCGGCACCGGGTGGACCAGCTGGTGATCGCCCTGCCGAAGGAAGACTCGGAGCACCTGGAGAAGGTCCTCGCCGATCTGGACGACGAGATCGTGACGGTGCGCCTGATCCCGGACCTGCTCCACGTCATGACCCTGCGCAGCTCCGTGGAGGATCTCGACGGACTCCCGGTGATCAATCTCCGCGATGGCCCGCTGGTGGGTTGGGCGGGCATCCAGAAGCGAATCTTCGACGTCGCGGCGACCTCGGCGGTCCTGTTGGTGGCCGCGCCGCTGATGGCCCTCGTCGCCGTCGCGATCTGGGTCACCTCGGGGCGACCCATCCTCTTCGCCCAGGAGCGGATGGGGCTCGACGGGCGCGTGTTCCGGATCCTGAAGTTCCGCAGCATGCCGACCGACGCCGAATCGGAGACGGGTCCAGTCTGGACGAAGGTGGACGACAGCCGCGCGACGTCTTTGGGCTCGCTGCTCCGAAAGACGAGCCTGGACGAACTCCCCCAACTCTGGAACGTCCTGCGCGGGGACATGAGCCTGGTGGGGCCGAGGCCGGAACGCCCGGTGTTCATCGAAGGGTTCCGCCGCGAGATCCCGGGCTACATGCTCCGGCACAAGGTGAAGGCCGGGCTGACGGGCTGGGCTCAGGTGCACGGCTGGCGTGGCAATACCTCGCTCCACGAGCGCGTCGAGCACGACATCTACTACATCCAGAACTGGACGCTCGCGCTCGACATCCGGATCCTCCTGCTGACCCTGTGGCGCGGATGGATCCACCGCAACGCGTACTGAGCGCTAGACGATTGGCCCGCGGGTCATGGCGTCGGCGACGGCTGCCCGTAGCTCGCGGTGGTAGCGCGGTACCGCGAAGCGGTCGGCGTGGGCGCGGATGGCCGCGGGCTCGAACTCGGACGCCGCGCCCTCGAAGCGGCGCACCGCCTCGGCGAGGGCAGCGGGGGTCTGGGGAAAGAACCACAAGCCGGTAGGAGCCCGGTCTCCAGAGCCTCCGAGGGGTAGCACGCTCTCGGTGGCGCCCCCGCTCCCGAAGGCGATCACGGGCCGGCCCGCGGCCTGCGCCTCGACAGGGACGATTCCGAAATCCTCCTCCTGAGGATAGATGAGCGCTCGGCAGCGCGTGTAGAGATCCTCGAGTTCCGCGTCGGAGACCCACCCGAGGAAGCGGACGTTCGCTGGGGCGCCCGCCTGGAGCGCGGCGCGCCTCGGGCCGTCGCCTGCGACCAGGAGCCGGGCATCGAGATGACGGAAGGCCTCGAGGGCCACCTCCTCGCGCTTGTAGGGCACGAAGCCCCCCACCAGCAGGTACCAGTCCTCGACCTTCTCCGGGCGAACGCGAAAGCGATCGACGCTCACAGGTGGATGAATCACCTGGGCGGAGCGACCGTAGTGGGTGCGGATGCGACGCGCGACGGTCTCGGAGATGCCCACGAAGCGCCCCACTCGGTCCAGACCGCTGCTGCGCAGGTCCCAGGCGCGGAGCCCGTGCAGCAGCGGTGTGGCGATGGCGCGCCGCAGGCCCCGACCGAGATAGGCGTCCGCATGGTCCCAGATGTATCGCATGGGCGTGAAGCAGCAGCAGAGGTGCGTGGCACTCCGCGGGGCCCGGATGCCCTTGGCGACGGCGTGGCTCGACGACAGCACGAGGTCGTAGTTCTCGAGCCGGAAGCGCTCGATCGCCCATGGGTAGAGCGGAAGGAGTCTGCGGTAGTAGCGCGGCACCGCGGGCAGACGAGAGAGCGGGCTCGCGTGGATGCGCAGGCTCTCGATTCGAGCGGTGGTCGTCCCCGGAACGTGGAAAAGGGTGTAGAGGTCGGCCTCGGGGAAGAGGGCGGCGTGTTCGTGGAGGACCCGTTCCCCACCCCGCAAACCCGTGAGCCAGTCGTGGACCAGAGCGACCCGCACCGAAGTGGAGGCTAGCCGATCGGTTCCCGCGATCCGGCGCACGCGGCTTCGGCGAGTCGGTCGCCCTGTGGCGTCAGAGTGGGAGGACGTTCAGGGAGCGACGACCTCCCAGCTCTTGTTAAGCCACCGCGCACGCAGCCGGGATGCAGAGCTGGTGTCCCGGTCCGCGCGACAGCTGGGCCTCAGGTGAGCGGTGTGACGCTCGTAATTTCGAAACTTCTAGAATTATCGTTGACCGGGATGGACCCGGCCGCTAGCGTCTCCGCGTGGAGTTGGAGACCGCCGCCAGAGGGCTGAGCGAGCTCGGCAACGTCACGCGGCTGCGCGTCTTCCGCCTCCTGGTGCGATCGGGCGAGAGTCCGCTCGCCGTGGGTGAGATCCAGTCCAAGCTCGGGATTCCCGCCTCGACGCTCTCCCACCACATCTCGCGCCTAGTCTGGGCCGGTCTCGTCGAGCAGGAGCGCGAGGGGCGGGTGCTGCGCTGCCGACCCCACTTCACCGCGCTGAGGGCTCTGGTGGATTTCCTCTACGAGGAGTGCTGCCAGGCAGACGCGTGCGAGCTCTCCTCGCAGCGGAGTCCAAGAAGACGACAGGGGACGGCGCCCTAGAATCTGGAATCGCCCGGAGCAAAGAGCGGTGGCGAGTCGTGGCGAGGCGCCCCGTCGAGGAGATCCCGTGGAACGTATCGTTCATCGGACCTGCACTCTATGCGAGGCCTGCTGCGGAATCGAAGTGCGGGTGGAAGACGATCGAATTGCCGCCATTCGCGGCGACGAGCGCGACCCGCTCAGCCGGGGTCGGATCTGCGCCAAGGCCGCGGCGCTCAGGGACCTTCACGAAGATCCCGACCGCTTGCGCCATCCGATCCGACGCACCGGCAACGGATGGGAGCGCATCGGGTGGGGCGATGCCCTGGACCTCGCCGCGGAGGGGCTTCTCGCGGTGCAACGCGAGCACGGTAGCGACGCGGCCGCGATCTACCTGGGAGAGCCCGTCGTCCACAACCTGGGCGCGATCCTCTTTGCCGACGCGCTGGTGGCGGCGCTGGGGACGAGGAAACGCTTCAGCTCCAACTCCCTCGATCAGTTTCCAAAGCAGCTCGCCTGCCACTGGATGTACGGAAGCGGCTTCTTGATCCCGGTGCCGGATGTCGACCGGACCGATCACATGCTGATCATCGGCGCGAATCCGGCGGTCTCCAACGGCAGCCTGATGACGGCTCCCGGCATCCGCGCACGCCTACGGAGGATCCGGGAGCGCGGGGGAAGAATCGTCGTGATCGATCCGCGGCGCTGCGAGACGGCGAAGCTCGCCGACGAGCATCACTTCATCCATCCGGGAACCGACCCTCTGCTGCTTGCAGCGCTGATCCACTGCGTCTTCGCAGAAGATCGCGTCCGGATCGGCGATCTCGACGCTCCCCTCCGAGGACTGGATGTGCTGGAGGAGGCGGTGGCGGATTTCGCGCCCGGAGCGGTGGCCGAGCGGGTAGGCATCCCCGCGAAGACGATCCATGGCATGGCGCGCGCCTTTTCAGAGGCTCCGAGCGCCGTCTGCTACGGCCGCATGGGGACCAGCACGGTTCCCTTCGGGACCACCACCAGCTGGCTGATCGAGGCCCTCAACGTCGTGAGCGGCAACTTCGACCGTCCCGGCGGCGCGATGTTCCCGAATCCGCCGGTGGACGTGCTGAAGCTCCAGCCGGCGACCGAGCGAGGGCGTTGGCGTTCGCGTACTCGCGGAACCCCCGAGTTCATGGGAGAGCTCCCCACCGCGACTCTCACCGAGGAGATCGAGACGCCCGGAGAACCGCAGGTTCGAGCGCTGGTCACACTCGCGGGGAATCCCGTGCTCTCGTCACCGGCGGGACATCGGCTGAGCGATGCACTCGGCAAGCTCGACTTCATGGTATCCATCGACTTCTACCTGAACGAGACCACGCGACACGCCAGCGTGATCCTCCCGCCGGTGGGTCCTCTGGAGCGAGATCACTTCGACCTGGCGTTCCAGCTCCTCTCGGTCCGGAATACCACCCGCTGGTCTCCTGCGGTGTTCGAGCCGCCGGACGACACCAGGAACGACGCCGAAATCCTCCTCGCGCTGGCGACTCGTCTGTTCCGGAAGCGCGGAGTCTCCGGACGGGCCAAGGCCCTGGGCCTTCGCGTCCTCTCTGCTCTGGGAGGGGAGCGCGCCTCCCGAGTCGTGCTCGACCTCGCCCTTCGCACCGGTCCCCACGGCAGCGGGATGCGCCCGTGGAGAGAGGGTGTCACCGTGAAGAGGCTGCGCGGTTCGCTGCACGGACTCGACCTGGGGCCGCTCTCGCCCTGCCTGCCCGATCGGCTGCCGAGCCGACCCGACGGCAGCGGACCGGAGATCGACATCGCGCCGAAGGAGATCGTCGCCGATCTGGCGCGCCTGCGCGCGAGCCTCACCGAGGCGCAGCCCCCGTTGGTGCTGATCGGGAGAAGGGAGATGCGGACCGTCAACAGCTGGTCCCACAACCTCCCCAGCCTGGTCAAGGGGCGGATGCGCTGCGTCCTGCAGGTCCACCCGTCGGACGCCGAGGCGCACTGCATCCGGTCCGGCGATCGGGTGAGGGTGACCAGCCGCGTCGGCGTGGTGGAGGTTCCGGCGGAGGTCACCGAGGAGGTGATGCGGGGAGTGATCTCCCTTCCGCACGGCTACGGCCACGGCGCTCCGGGGATCCGACTGAAGGTCGCGGCCGAACACGCAGGCGCCAGCATCAACGATCTCACCGACCCCGACGAGATCGATCCTCTCTCGGGAACCGCGGTCCTGAGCGGCGTTCCGGTTCGAGTGGAGCGCTGTTAGCCCGCGTTTCTCATCGAGCCGCGGCCACCTCACCCGACGCGCCGGTGCGTCGCAGCACGGCGCGCAGGCGGCGCTTCGTCCCCTCCACGAGATCGTCGAGCACCAGGTAGAAGACGGGAACCACGACGAGGGTGAGAAGCGTCGATGAGATCATCCCGCAGCCCGTGGCCACGGCCATGGGTGCCCGAGTCTCGGCTCCCGGCCCGATTCCCAGCGCGGCGGGGGTCACTCCGAGGATCATCGAGAGCGCCGTCATCAGCACCGGGCGCATGCGAATCGGCGCGGCGGTACGCATGGCCTCCAGCTTGCCCATGCCCTGTGAGCGAAGCTGATTGGCATAGTCCACCAGCAAGATCGAGTTCTTGGTGACCAGCCCGAAGAGCAGAATGATCCCGATCATGCTGAACAGGTTGATCGTCATGCCCCACAGGTAGAGCCCGCCCAGGGCTCCCACCATGGCCAGGGGAAGGGCCAGCATGACGGTGAGGGGGTGGATCAGACTCTCGAACTGGGCGGCGAGCACCATGTAGATCACCAGAATCGCCAGCCCTATGGCCAGTGTGAGCTGCTCCGACCCCTCCGCGAAGGCCTCGGCCTGTCCGGCCAGAGCCAGGTTCACGCCTTCGGGGAGGATCTCCGCGGCGATCCCCTGAGCCTCCACGATCGCCGCGTCGAGCTTCTTCCCCTCCAGGTTGCCGCCGATCGTCACGCTCCGGTGGCGATCGACACGCGTGATGGCCCCCGGCGCGGCCCCCTTTTCGATTCGCACCAGGTTCCGCAGCTCGACGACGCCCCCGTCGCTGGTGCGCGCGTAGAGCCGCTCGATGGCGGAGGGATCGCTCCTGTCCTTCTCGTCGAGGCGCACGCGGATGTCGTAGCGGCTGCCCGCCTGCTTGAAGGTGGCGACGTCCAGTCCGCCGATCATGGCCTGGATGGTGCGGGCCAGGGTGGTGGCATCGAGACCGAGGGCCGCGGCCTTCTCGCGGTCGGGAATCACCCGGATCTCCGGACGGCCGAGCTTGAGACTCTTGTTGAGATCGACGTACCCACCTCGCGCTTCGAGCTCGGCGATCATGCGATCGCCCAGAGCGTCGAGGGTCTCGAGGTCCAGGTCGCCCAGGATGTGGAAGGAGAAGGCCCCGCTATGGGTCGACATCATCCCGGACAGGTCGAAGATGCGGACCTTCTGGCCGGGGATTGCGCCCATCGCCTTGCGCGCCTCTCGGATCATCTCGAGGGCGCCTCGCTCGCGCTCGCTCTTGTGCTCGAGGACGATGAACATGACTCCCTCGGTGGGCTGGCCTCCGCCTCTGCGCCCTCCCATGCCGATGGCCGAGAAGACTCCCGTCACCTCGGGCTGGGCGAGAACCCAGCGCTCGTTCATCTTCATGATCTCCAAGGTGGTGTCGACGCTGGTGCCCGGCGGCGTCTCCATGCGCACGAAGATGCGCCCCGTGTCGGCGGGCGGGAAGAACTCACTGCCGAGCCGGGAGCCGAAGCCGACCGCGGCCACGAGGGAGAGACCCGCGATGGTCAGGGTCGCCGCGCGGTGGGAGAGCGCCCAGAACAGCACTTCCTTGTAACGGGACTCCAGCCAGCCGAAACCCTGCTCGAGCCGGTGATAGATGCTGCCGTGCTTGCGCTCCTTCGCGGCGGGGATGCGGGCCGCGAGCATCGGGGTGAGCGTGAGCGCGATGACCAGTGAGAGCAGCACGGCGCTGGCCACGGTGGCGCCGAACTCGCTGAGGAAGCTCCCGACGATGCCGCGGGCGAACACCACCGGGACGAAGACGGCCGCGATCGAGACCGTCGCCGCGGTGGCCGCGAAGGCAACCTGCTTGGCGCCCTTGGAGGCCGCCTCACGCGGGCTCTCACCCTCCTCCCGATGTCGCTCGATGTTCTCGAGGACGACGATGGCGTCATCGATCACCACGCCCACCGCGAGGGTCATCGCGAGGAGCGTCATCGTGTTCAGCGTGTAGTCGAAGATCCACATGACGCCGAAGGTGGTGACCAACGAGAAGGGAATCGAAATCCCGACGATCAGGGTGGGCCGCCATCGGCGCAGGAAGCCGAAGACGGTGAAGGTCGCCAGGACCGCACCGAACTGGAGGGCGAAGAGGGTCTCCTGGATGGATTCGCGGATGGCGAGGGAGAAGTCCGCGAGCCCCTCTCCCTCCTTGAAGCGCATTCCCCCCGGAAGCAGGGCCTGCATCTTCGAGATCCGCGCCATCACCTCGTCGGCGACGGCCACGGTGTTTCCGCCGGACTGCTTGCGGATGCCGACGCCCAGTGCCATCCGGCCGTCGTAACGCGCGTGGCTGCGAACGTCCTCGGTGCCGTCCTCCACGCGCGCGACGTCGCGCAGCAGAACCGGGGCGCCGTCCTTCTCGGCGACGATCAGGCCGCCCAGCTCCTCGATGCTGCGGAATTCCGCGTCCGTCTTGACGGAGTACTCGATGGCGTCGCTCTCCACGAGCCCGCCCGGGATCTCGACGTGCTCCCGTCGCAGCGCCGCCACCACGTCCGTCGCCGCCAGCCCGCGCGCCCGCAGCGCCTCTCCGTCCAGCCAGATGCGGATGTTGCGATCCCGCCGACCGAAGAGCACGATGGAAGCCACGCCGTCGATCGTCTCGAGCCGCGGCTTCACCTGCTTGCGCAGGTACTCGCTCACCTCGACGGCAGGCCGGTCACTGTGTAACGGCACCCAGAGAATGGGGTGATCCGTCGGGTTCACCTTGTCGACGACGGGGGGCTCGAGATCGCGAGGAAGCTCGTAGCGCGCGCGGGCGACCTTGTCGCGGACGTCCTGGGCGGCGATCTCGATGTCCCGGCCGAGCTCGAACTCGACGACCACCCTGGCGCCGCCCTGGGTGGTGGTCGAGCGGAGCGAGCGCACACCGGCGATGCTGTTGATGTACTCCTCGAGGACGTCGGTGACGTCCTCCTCCATCACCTCGGGGCTCGCCCCCTCGAGCTGGGCGTTCACCGTGACCACCGGGTACTCCATCTTGGGAAACTGGTCGACGCCGAGGCGGCTGTACCCGAGCAGGCCGAAGACGACGAGGGAGAGGATCAGCATCCAGGTGAGAATGGGGCGCCGGATGAAGAGGTCGATGGGACTCATGGGATGATCTCTGCGGCGTCGCCGACCGCGCTGACAGCGGTGGTGACCGGGCTGCCGTCTGCATTGCGCGGTGAGATCAGGGCATCGTCGACGAGACCGGCCTGACCGCGGGTGACGACCTGGTCGCCCGGCGCGAGCCCACGCGCGATCTCGACCTGGCCGCCCCGGTGCTCGCCGGTCTCGACGACCACCCGCTCCACCCGGTTCCCCTCTCCGCGGCGGAAGACGATCGAGCCGTCGGCGCGCAACAGGACTGCCTCTTCAGGCACCAGGAGGACACCCTCGCGAAGTGCGATGCCGAGGTCGGCCCTGGCGAAGAGGCCGGGACGCAGGCGTCCGTCGCGGTTGTCGATCTGCGCCTTCACGCGCAAGGTCCGGGTGCGCACATCGATGGTGGGCGAGATCACGGTGACGACGCCGCGAAAGATCTCATCCGGGAAGGGCGCGACGGTGACGCGTACCTCCTGCCCGACCACGACGCGCGCGGAGTCCCGCTCCGCCAGGTGGAACTCCACCTCGACGGGATCGAGGGCCACCAGCTCGAAGAGGGTCTGGCCCACGTTCACGAACTCGCCGCGGCTGACCTCGCGCCGTGCGATCAGACCCGCGAAGGGGGCCCGGACACTCGCGTCGCGCACCGCGCGCTCGGCCACGCCGAGATGAGCGCGGGCCGCCTCGGTTCGGGAGCGGGCCAGGGCGAGATCCGTCTCGGCCTGATCGAGTGCGGCGTCCGAAGCGATGCCTCGCCCGTGGAGGGTCTTGGCGCGCCCGTACTCGCGCTCCTGCTCGCCCAGGGCCGCCTTCGCCTCGGCGAACCCCGCCCGCTCGTCGGCGAGCTCGAGGTTGCGCCGCTCCGGATCGACCTCCAGCAGCACCTGCGCGATCTCCACCGCCTCACCCTCATCGACCAGGATCTCGGTGATGCGACCGGAGACCTCGGAGGCGATCTGCGCGCGCTCCTTGGCCACCAGCTCGCCGGTCGCATCGATGTGATCCTCGAGATCACGCACCTCCACGCTCGCGATCACCACGGGAGGAGCCCCGAGCTCTTCGCGGGCCTCCTCGGTACCGCACGCCGGGAACAGGGCCAGTGCGAGGGCGCAGCAGACGGTGCTTCGAATCTTCATCTCTCCTCTCGCTTGCGACGCGATCGCCCCGGGCCCTTCGCGGGCGCCGGTCCGATCAGCCCGCCGAGCAACGCATCGACGGAATCGTCGACGAGGGACTTCGACCAGTCGTGATCCGGGCGGCTGGTCTGGAGGTGGATCAGGCCATCGCTCAGTGCCCAGACGGACTGGCTGGCGGTCCTCGCGTCGCAGGAGCCCAGCCTTCCCTCCTCCCAGAGCTCGAGCAAGGGCTTCTCGAGGAGCCCCCGCGCCTCCTCGGCGGATCGGGGCGGCCTGGTCACCGGATCCCGGGGCTGGGTGAGCAGCCGGTAGTGGGTCGGGTTCTTGAGCCCGAAGCGCACGAACGCCCGTGCCAGCGCCCGCAGGTACTCGATCGGGTCGTCGCTCTCGGGGACGCGGCGGATCAGGCGCACCAGCTTCTGGAAGACCTCCTCGAGCAGTGCGTCCAGGAGCCCGGGCTTGTCGCCGAAGTGGTGGTAGATGGTCGGAGCCGTGTAGCCGCAGCGATCCACCAGGCGGCGGATCGAGAACGATTCGTACCCCCCCTCGACCAGGAGGGACTCGGTGGCATCCAGGATCGCGCGACGGGCGTCGGCGCGCTGCTGCCTGCGGCGCTGCTCGGCGGAGAGGGTTCGCATGAAACGCCGTAAAAGATAGCTAACGGCGTTATAGTCGGAAAGGCTCTACCTAGAACTCGGCGAAGCCCGGCACCCGGGGAAAGGGGACCACGTCGCGGATGTTGGCCATGCCCGTGATGAACTGGACCAGCCGCTCGAAGCCCAGCCCAAACCCGGCGTGGGGCACCGAGCCGTAGCGCCGCAGGTCCAGGTACCACCAGTAGGCGTCTCGATCGAGACCCAGATCGTCCATGCAACGGGTGAGCACGTCGTAGCGGTGCTCGCGCTGGGAGCCGCCGACGATCTCGCCGATCCGCGGTACCAGCACGTCCATCGCGCGAACCGTGCGCCCGTCGTCGTTCCGGTACATGTAGAAGGCCTTGATCTGCTCGGGGTAGTCGGTCACGACGACGGGCTTCTTGACGTACTCCTCGGTGATGTAGCGCTCGTGCTCACTTTGGAGGCCCGCTCCCCAGCTCACCGGGAACTCGAAGCTGCGGCCGCTCTTCTCCAGGATCGAGACGGCCTCGGTGTAGGACATCCGCTCGAACGGCGAGTGGATCACGTGTTCGAGGGTCTCGAGCACCGTCCGGTCGATGCGGTCGTTGAAGAACCGAAGGTCTTCGGGGCACAGGTCGAGGACGCGCCGGAAGACCTCCTTCAGGAAGGCCTCGACCAGCGCCACGTTCCCATCCAGATCGCAGAACGCCATCTCCGGCTCGACCATCCAGAATTCGGCCAGGTGTCGACTCGTATTCGAGTCCTCCGCGCGGAAGGTGGGGCCAAAGGTGTAGACGTCGGTCAGGGCCAGGGCGGCGATCTCCGCCTCCAGCTGGCCCGACACGGTGAGGTAGGCCTCGCGGCCGAAGAAATCCCGGCTCCAGTCCACGTCACCATCCTTTCTGGGTGGCTCCGAGGGATCCAGGGCGGTGACCCGGAACATCTCCCCGGCGCCTTCGGCGTCCGCCAGGGTGATCACGGGGGAGTGGAGCAGCAGGAAGCCGCGCTCCTGGAAGAAGTCGTGGATGGCGCGAGACGCCGCGTTGCGCACCCGCATCACCGCGGCGATGGTGTTGGTGCGGGGTCGCAGGTGGGCGATGGTGCGAAGGAATTCGAAGCTGTGGCGCTTCTTCTGAAGGGGATAGTCTGCATCTGCATCCCCAATCAGATCGACCTCCTCGGCGCGGATCTCGAAGCGCTGTCCCTTCCCGGGCGACTCCACCAGCTCGCCGGTCACCCGCACCGCACAGCCGGTCCCGAGGGACCGGACGGTGGTCTCGTAGTTCGAGAGCTCCGGGTTCACCACGGCCTGGATTCCCGATAGGCACGACCCATCCGTCACGTCCAGAAAGGAGACGCCCTTGGAGTGGCGGACCGATCGCAGCCAGCCTCTTGCCGTCGCCGTGCCGCCAGCCGACTCGCGACCGAGCAGATCCGCGATGCGTTCTCGATTCATGGTGTGTGTCCCTTTGCGAGCAGCCGATCCAGGTGCTCCGCCTCGGCCAGGAGCCGGTCCGAGGCGTCCGGCACCAGGGTCGACTGGAGGATCTCGTACTTCTGATGTGCGAGGGTCTCCTCGAAGTTGCGGGAGTGAGGGAGGTAGCGAAGCCAGCCGTTCGCGATTCCCACCACGGCGGCGTGCCGTCGGCCGAGGCGCCGCTTCCAGTCGAGACCCACGTCCACCGTCGGCTCCAGGGGAAGACCGAGCAGGTGCGCGTCACCGATGCGGAGGACCTGGGCTTCCACCTCCGGCTCGCTTCCAAAAGCGAAGCGGGGGGCGGTACGGTCGCGGAGATAGATCCGCACCTTGGCGATTCGCTCGCGGCGCTCCTCCGCGGAAAGATCGGCGGTCCGCTCCCATTCCAGCCGATAGAGATCGCGGATGCGCGCCTTCGAGTCCGGCGGTAGCCCCAGGGCCTCCAGCGCCTCGCGGCGGCGCAGCTCCAGATCGGCCCGGTGGACGGGTATCCGGACCCGCGCGGAGCCGGCGGCCACCGCCGCCTGCGTCCGTGTCTCGAGGGTCGAGGCCGCCCCCACCACGGCCTGGCCGATCTCGCGACCCAGGACCTCCACCTGGTCGAAGCCCACGCCCACGCTCTGGTTCCGGATCGCCAGGTCCAGAAGACCGCGGGTTCGCGGATCCACGTCGGCGTGGGCGCCGAGGACGAAGATGGGATTGCACCCCGGGAGCCCTTCCTGGATGGCGCGACCCGCCGCCGAGGGCCAGTCCGCCGAGTAGGCCAGGTTGTCGTGACCCAGGGCCGTGGGATGGCAGCCGTGGACGTAGAGCACGGAGAGTGGCGAGCCATCGGCCCGGTCGACGCGGATCACCAGGACGTCGGCGTCCAGGGGACCGTCCTCGCGGCGGCGATTTCGCCCGATGTGCGCCTCCGCCCGGCCGACACCGAGGCGCGCGTTCGCCGCGTTCGCGTGCGCGCGCACTCCCGCCTCGATCGCAGCTTCCAGGAGCGGCGCCACGTGATCGGGTGGCTCGGAGCCTCCGAGCAGGGCGCCGAGGCCGGTGTCCGGTCCGGAGTGGGTGTGCGTACAGCCCACCATGATCCGATCCCGGGCGACGCCGGTCTCCGCCGCGATGCGGCTGCGGACCCCCTCGGCCTGAGCGGGAGCCATCAGACAGAGCTCGCACTCGATCAGCAGCAGGTCCGAGTCGGAGGCGAGGTAGAGCGCCCGCGAGTGAAGGGGATCGTGGGTCGAGAGCGCGGTTCCGGTGCGCGCCCCATACCCCATCATCTCCACACCGATCGGCGTTTCGAGCACGACCGCGCTCGTGCCGGCGACCAGCTCTGACAAGCAGAGACCTCCCAAACCAAGAGTATACCGACGGCTGCCTCGCGACGGCTCACCTGGGAGCGGGGATGACTCCGCGAATCGCTAGACCGTCGCGGGGCAGCCGCTCCTGGCCCCGGGGCTGTGGAAACGCCGGCCGCATCGGCGCCAGATTGACAGAGCAAGCGATATACGATACGATATCGTTTCGTATATCGTTGAGAGCGAGAGACGGACGACGGAGGTGCAACAGAGCCATGCAGGGAGCCCAGTCGCGACCCATCAGGCAGCAGGACGTTTTCGTGAAAGCGCGGCTCCTCGCGGAAGGGGTTCGCATTCGAGAGGGAGGCAAAGAGACCTCGGGATGGAGGCACCCGAAGCAGCCGGCGAGAGAGCTCGCCGGTATTGAAAGCGCCACGGGCGAGGCAGTCCTGCGGGAGCTGCACGAGTGCGCGGCATTCTCGGCTCTCGAGTGCGCCGCCGAGCGGGAGTTCGAGCTCGACGGCTGCGGGCTTTCGGTGATCGTCACGCCGAACCGGTACTCCCGGCTCGAGCTCGTCGTGGAGGACGACACCGAAGCCGCAGTGATCTACGACGGTGGCGACATGCTCACCACCGGACGCGTAAAGAAGCCCCGGATTCCCTGGGCAGGCAGGCTCTTGAGCAACGGGATGCCGATCGAGAGCGCTTTGCCGTTCATGTCCGACACCATCATCAACCTCCTTTTTCACTATGCCTGCGACAACTGGAACACAGGGCGCGGCTGCCGCTACTGCAACATCTTCGCCAACCCGGTCTCCAAGCAGATTAACCAGGAGTCGCTCGAGTCGCTTCGTGAAATGGCGGGGCTACAGGCGGAGGCAATCGAGATCGTCATCGGACTCGGCTGGCGGGGAAACCTGGCGGTCACCGCCGGCGCGCTACCCGCCAGAGCGCGGCGGAGCTACCTCGACAGAGTCGAGGCCGTCCTCTCTCCCGTTCGCCAAGCTCTGGGCAGCGACGCCTTCTCGGAGCTCTTCGTCGTGTTCAACCACTATCCGCCGGAAAACTTCTCGGATTTCGAGAGGCTCAAGGCGCTCGGCATCAACGGGACCAGTCTCGATCTGGAAGTCATGGACCCGGCATACTTCGCGGCCATCTGTCCCGGCAAACACGCCTATCGACCGCTCGAGTACTGGAAGGAAGCACAGGTCGTTTCGACCGAGGTTTTCGGCCCCTATACCAACACGGTCACAGGGGTCGTGGTCGGCATGGAACCCATGCCGCTGTTGATCGAGGGCTTCGAGGAACGCCTCTCCAAGGGCGTCCTGCCTGTCCCCTTTGTGTTCTTCTCCGCTCCGGGATCGGCCTACGAGGGATTCCGGCCGCCGAGCGCGGACGTTCTCCTCGAGAGCTCGGAGAAGATGGCCGCCATTCTCATGGGCTACGCGGCGGATATCCTCCAAGCGGCACAGCATTGCGGTGCGCAGGGCGCCTTTCTTGGAGGCGGAGAGGGAGACTTGCTTACCTTCCCCATCGCGCTCGTGTTCGACGAGTTCAGCCGGCAGATGCAGGAGGCGTTATCTTCCAGTGCGGACGACAGCCCCGCCCAGCAGGGAACCATCATAGGCTAATCCGGGCACTGTCATCCGATCGGGCGGTGGGACGACTGGTCACGGGCACGGTACATCTCAGCGCCGTGACCCGATCCCCGCGAGCAGTGCGTCTACGAGTCGCCGAAAGTACGAGGGAGGCACGCCAGCGGGGCTCCGATCGACGACGAGGGTGCGGTAGATGAGCGTGCCGTGCAGTATGTCGGTGGCAAGAGCGACATTGGTATTCTGCCGCAGCTCGCCGCGCTTGATCCCCCGGCGCAGAATCGCGCTGATGGCACGACGATCGAAGGCGACCAGCGTCTGCTGCGCCAACTCGAACAGCTCTGCGTCATCGCTCGCTTCGCCGAGCAGCTTGGCTGCCAGGCGCGTGACGTTGTGCACTCGTTTTGCCGCCGACCATTCGCGCTCGAACAGGGCCAGGAGATCGCCCGGCACGCTCCCCGTATCGGGCGCGGGTTGGGCGCTGCGTATGGCACTCAGCGCCGCCGCCACCAGCTCTCTCTTGGACGTAAAGCGACGGTAAAGCGTCGCTTTGCTCACCCCCGCCCGCGCGGCGACCTCCTCCATGCTCAGCCCGCGCAGCCCGCGCTCGGGGAGAAGCTCGAGGGTGACGCGCTCGATGGCCGCGTCCACTTCCGTGCTGCGAGGGCGCCCGCGTCTGCCCGTCTTCACGTTGGATGCCGCGCTTGCAGCCAGGGATCGACGGCCCGCTCGACACCCTCTGGGCGATGGGGAAGCGCAACGGTGCGCCCCGTGGCGGCGGATTCGTATGCGGCGACCAAAATCTCGAGCACCGCAAGCCCGTCGGCACCCGATTCGCGGGGGGTGGCGCCCTCCCGGAAGCACTGCAGGAAGTGGGAGAGCTCCTGGGGGTAGCCGTTCTCGACCACCCAGCTCGTGTGCGTCATGGTCCACCCCGGCGGCGCGCCGTGCTCGGGGCTCCCGCGGTGGGTGTAGAGCTCGAGGCCGGTCCCGTGAAGGAGATCGACGTCCAGGTAGCCCTCGGTTCCCCAGAGCTCGAGGCGCGACTGCATGCCGCCCTGGAGCACCCAGGAGGCCTCGCAGGTGGCGGTGATGCCATCGGCGAACTCGAGATGGATCACCGAGTGATCCTCGAGCTCCGTCTTGTCGCGATGCAGCGCGTTTGCGACATGCGCGGTCACCTTCGCCACCGGCGGCTTTCCGAGCACCCAGCGCACCAGCTCGACGGCGTGACAGGCCATGTCCATGAGAACGCCGCCACCCGCCTCTTCGCGCGTGAAGAACCACGGGGAGTAGGGTCCACCGTGAGCCTCTCGCTGAGTGACGTAGAGAATCTCGCCGAGCGCGCCGGACTCCAGGATCTCTCGCGCGCGCTCGAACTTCGGCACGAAGGGGAGCTCCTCGGCGTACGCGAGCCCGACACCGGCGGCGGCGCAGGCGTCGATGATCGCCCGGCCCTCTTCCAGGGAGACCGCCAGGGGCTTCTCGACGATCACGTGCTTGCCCGCGCCAGCGGCTGCGATGGCGTGCGGCGCGTGGCAGGCGTTCGGAGAGTTCACGCACACCACGTCCACCTGCGGCAGGATCTCCTCCACGCGATCGGTGGCGAAACCGATCGCGAACTCCCTGGCGAACCGCTCGGCGTTCTCGCGCTGCCGCGACCAGACCGCGGCGACCTCGCCCTCGGGAACGTGTTGGAGCGCCTGCATGTAGGTACGTGAGATTCCACCGGCACCGATCAGACCGACGCGAAGCGGCTTCATTGCGCCTGCTCGATCTTCGTTCGCCTGCGGCTCACTGCGCGACCTCCGGTCTTGCTGCCCTCTCCACAGGGGGTCTGTCGCGCAGAGCGGCGGCGCAAGCCTGAACCTTGGCGAAGGCCGCGACCAGCTCGTCCACCTCCTCCTCTCCCCCGAGGAAGAGGGAGTGGGGAAGCCAGATCGACTCCTCGTAGGCCGCGCGGCTCGCGACCGGAAACGCACGGCCCGAGTAGTCCACGCCGCTCCGTGCGACCGAATTCGTCTTCGGATCCATCGCGAAGAGCGGATCTTCGGGAATCGGCACGTAGAAGCGCCCGTAGCAGGGAACGCCCTCGGCGCTGAGCGCGAGAAGCGCGTCGTCCCTGGGGACTCCGGCGAACAGCGCCGAGTCGTAGCGCAGGATGAACTGGTAGGCGGTGCGCTCCGTCACCCTCTCGTCCCTGGCCAGCGGGCGCAACCCGGGGACAGCCGCGATCTCCTTCTCGAAGCGCTCGATGCGAGCGGCGCGCCGCTCGTGCTGCCCGGGCAAGCGCTTCAGCTGCTCGCGCAGCACGGCGGCTTGCCACTCGGTCATTCGCGCGTTCGTTCCCAGCATCCGCTCCGGAAAGCGATCGTAGCCCGACTCCTTGCGACCGCAGTTCACCAGCGACTGGAGGCGCTGCTCGTAGGTGCCGTTGCTCGTGGTGATGAGCCCCCCCTCACCCGCAGTCATCAGCTTCGTGGTCTGCATCGAGAACGAGCCGAAGTCTCCGATCGATCCGGCGCCTCGGCCTCTCCAGCGGGCCCCGTGAGCGTGAGCGCAATCCTCGACGAGGAGAAGCCCGCGACCCTGCGCCAGCTTCCCGAGGTGATCGAGGTCCGCCATCGAGCAGGCCAGATGAACGGGCAGGATGGCCTCGGTGCGCGGGCCGACCGCCGCTTCGACCTGATCCGGATCGACGCAGTAGGTCTCCGGGAGCACGTCCACGAAGACGGGCACACAGCCCGCCTCCACGATGGCACTGGCGGTTCCGACGAAGGTGTAGGCGGTGGTGATGACCTCGGCGCCGGGCGAGATGCGGGCCGCCTGGAGCGCCAGGGCGAGGGAGATGGTGCCGTTCAGGGTGGCCACCGCGTAGCTGGATCCCACGTAGGCGGCGAACTCTCGGCAAAGCGCCCTCGCCTCGACGTTCGGGGAGGGATGGCCTCCCCAGTTCCGCGATTCGAGCACTCGCCGGAGCGCCTCCCGCTCCGCTTCGCCGAACTCCGGCCACTGCGGCCAAGGACGCGCGCGCGCCGGGTTCCCTCCGTGAATCGCCAGCCTCTCCGCCAAGGCCGTGCCTCCCGACCCACCATGCTACCCGCGGAGGAAGGGACCTGCCTGGGATCCGGGTTTTCCCTCACCGATTTCCCCGAGATCGGAATTGTCGTGGAGATCTGGGCAGTTCCGCTCCTACCTGCGTCCCGGCTGCCGGTGCCGCCTCGCGACCTGATCCAGAGGCGCCTGGAATCAGCCGATAGGGTTTTCGACCCAGGGCAATGGGGATGTTCGACTGAGGAGCGTCAGGAGGACTGGGACTGTGAGGTCGCCGGAGGAATCCGGAAGCGCATCGATCCACGTGCTCGTGGTCGAGGCAAACGACCAGCTGGGCGAGAACCTGGAGCGGGACTTGCGCGCGCACGGCCTGGGGGTCACGCGGGTGGCAAACATGGTCGATGCCGTGGGCACGCTCCGCAGCCGCGGCAGCGACGTCACCGTGCTGGGGATTCCCCTGCCCGGCTTCGACTCGGTCGCGTGTTGCGCGGCTCTCAAGGAGGGTGCGGCACCGCCGCCCCTCGTCCTCCTCGACGAAATCGGTCAGGCACCGGAGCTCGGAGTCAGCCTGCCACCGGGCATGCGTCCGGACTCGGTGCTGCCGAGGCCCGTCGACAGCACGAAGCTCCTCCTCGAAATCCACGAAATCCTCGAGCGTGTCCCGATCACCGGCGCGGACGCACCTGCGGGTGGACTCGAACTCTCCCTGCCCGAGATCCTGGTCGATCTCGGCGAACGGGCCGAAACCGGCGTCCTCGAGATCCGCACCGAGGGCGTCTGTACCCGCATTCACCTGCACCAGGGCAACCCGGTCTTCGCCGAGGGCGGAGCGCTCCAGGAAACGCTCGGCCGCCTCCTTCTCCGGCGCGGGACGATCAGTGAGAGCGACTTCGTGCGGGTCATCGAACGGATGACCGAGAGCCTGGTGGACAACGAGCCGATGCGCATGGGCGAGGTGCTCGTCGAGCTCGGCTTGCTGACGCCCAACGATGTCTACGACGTACTGGTGCAGCAGGTGGGCGAAAAGATCGTCAACTGCTTCCGATGGCCGCACTTCAACCACTCCTTCCACCCCCTGGAGGCCGTCTCCGAAGAAGTGCTCGCCTTCGAGGTGCCGTCCCTCGAAAGCTTGATCCTCGGAGGCCTGAAGGCGCACTTCGGGCCCGGCCGTGTGGAGTTTCTGTTGCGGCCCCACGGCACCCGCTACCCCGCACTCCGGATGAGCGCCGCGGAGACGGGAAACCGTTTCCAGATGAACCCCGCCGAGCAGAAGTTCCTGCTGGAGGTTCGCGGAGATCGGAGCGTGGCCAAACTGCAGCAGAACTGCTCCCTGGATGCGTCGCACGCGGGCCAGTTGCTGGCCGCCCTGGTCGTGACACGGGAAGTGGTGCTGGAGGAGTCTCCGCACGCAGCGAAGCCGGACCGCAGCCCTCGCACGCTGCGGCCTCCTCCCTCGCCGACTCGACCCACCCGAACCCCGGAAACGAGCGCTGATCGGCGCCGCGATCCGCGGCGCAAACCAAGCGACTCCCTCGGACAGCTCTTCCGCCGCCTCCAGAAGATGCCGGCCCGGCCCCCGGACGAGCACCAGGCGAAGCTCGAGGCCGAGAGCGCCTTCCGCAGCGGCATGGTGCTGCTGTTCCAGAACATGATGCCGGGCGCACACCGCGAGTTCACCCGGGCCGCGGAGCTGCAGCCGAGCGAGCCCGAGTACCGGATGTACGAGGCCTGGCTGGGCTACCAGATCGCGCGCGGAGAGGAGGATCGGAACCTCGCCCGGGCCAAGGCCCACGCCTGTGCAAGCCGCGTGCTCCAGGACGAACCGGAGTCCAGCAGGGCTCACAGCATCCTCGGTCAACTCGCCCACGCCAATGGCGAGCTCGACGCCGCCGACCGCCACTTCCGCATGGCGCTCCGCTACGACCCCGACGACCGGGATTCGCAACGCGGTCTGCGCCTCCTGTCCAAGCGCAAGACCTAGCGTTTAGCGGGGACGTTGTTGAACGTTCAATTTCTCGAGCCGGCTCGAGAAATTGAACGTTCAACAACGTCCCCAGATCCCATCGCGTCGGGGTCCCTCCCCAGCTAGAATACCGAAGGTCGAATGTGTTGGGGGCCACTCACACGAGAAGGCTCCACCGAGAAAGGAACGGGAGGTGAGGATGACGGCTCGCCTTGTATCATGGGCACTGGCGTGCACGCTGTTCGGACTGGCCTGTATCGATTCGGTCGAGGCAGCGCCCGACGCTGCAAAGAAGGGAGGCGGAAAGCCGGTGGTGATTCTCTCCACGTCACAGGGAGACATCAAGGTCGAGCTCGATCGCGAGAAGGCGCCGGTCACGGTGGAGAACTTTCTCGGCTACGTAGACGACGGATTCTTCGAAGGGACGATCTTTCACCGGGTGATCTCCGGCTTCATGATCCAGGGTGGAGGGTTCGACCGGGAGATGGCGCGAAAGGACACCCGGGCGCCGATCAAGAACGAGGCGGACAACGGTCTCTTGAACCAGCGGGGCACCCTGGCGATGGCGCGCACCGGCGAGGTCAACAGCGCGACCTCTCAGTTCTTCATCAACCTCAAGGACAACGATTTCCTGAACCACGGCTCCCGGGATTTCGGCTACGCGGTGTTCGGAAGAGTCGTCGACGGCATGGACGTGGTGGACAAGATCGCCGCGAGCCGGACCACCCGCAGGGACGGACAAAGCGACGTCCCCGTCGAGCCGATCGTCATCAACTCCGCGCGCCGCGAGTAACAGAGACCCAAGAGAACGGCCCCGGTGAGGCATCACCTCCCCGGGGCCGTGGCTGATTCGGGCGGCTCCCTACATTCCCATGTCGGGCATGCCGCCTCCGGGCATGCCGGCGGGGCCGGCGTCCTTCTCCGGCTTCTCGGCCACCGTCGCCTCGGTGGTCAGGAGCAGAGCGGCCACGCTCGCCGCGTTCTGCAGGGCGTAACGCACCACCTTGGTGG